>Ga0181535_10000002_pt1 | contig 542464 bp, 449 predicted proteins | sample PEATcosm2014_Bin_44_FD_119774 | JGI IMG/M metagenome (GOLD analysis project Ga0181535, IMG submission 119774) | Peatland microbial communities from MTU Mesocosm Facility, Houghton, MI, USA - PEATcosm2014_Bin17_30_metaG | ecosystem: Environmental > Terrestrial > Soil > Wetlands > Peat | place... | reverse complement strand
TTCACGAGAGCCTTGTCCGAAATAGCGTCGATCACGGTCATCGAGCAACGGAAAAATACTGCGGCTAACTGAAGTACGCGGAGTGCGCTTGTGACCAGCTTCCTTCCAGGCTGCGCGAAAGGCGCGAATCTGCGCGGCCTGTTGGATATGTAGCGGTTCGCCGGTCTCGTCGAATTTGAGGGTTGAGGATTGGAGGTTCATTCTTAGTTTTGCGGCCCACACAGCTGTCGCGTTGGAAGCAGATCCCCACCAGATTCGATCACGCAATCCTGAGGAGTACGGCTCAAGACGTAGCAGTCCCGGAGGATTGGTAAACATTGGACGCGGGTTCGGCTCAGCGAAGTCCTTGCCGCGCAGCAACTCAAGAAATTCTTCGGCATGCCGCCGGCCCATACCTGCATCGTCCTCGCCTTCAATCGGGCGGTAGCCAAAGTAGCGCCAACCATCGATGACCTGCTCGGGGGAACCACGGCTGATTCCCAACTGCAATCGACCGCCAGAGATTAGATCCGCAGCCCCAGCGTCCTCCGCCATGTAATGGGGATTCTCATACCGCATGTCGATCACTGCGGTGCCAATTTCAATCTTTCGCGTTTTAGCACCCACCGCCGCGAGTAGCGGAAACGGTGATGCCAGTTGCTGCGCAAAGTGATGAACCCGGAAATAGGCTCCGTCCATTCCGAGGCGCTCGGCCTCCATGGCGAGGTCAATGGACTGCAGGAGCGCGTCGGCCGCCGACTGTGTTCGTGACTGCGGTGACGGTGTCCAATGACCAAATGAGAGGAAGCCAATTTTCTTCATGCAATATAAGTCTCCCATATTGTCGATATGGCCGTACGCCGCTTCCGCGTGGCGCTCGCCGAATGCCTCCGTGTTCCTTATTATGAGATCGTCTACACTTTGCGTCGTGCTCTCCGTTCCGGGTATACCGCCGGTTATTGAGCCAAGCCGCCATCGACGAACAACTCCGATCCCGGCTGGGAACCAGTTTGGGCAAGGAAAGGAGCGGTTGGAAACGGGTATAAATGGATATTTCCTTGGCCCGACGAGAAGGAATCGTTTGAAAACGGGTGAGAATGGATATCCTGAAGCTTACCAATTCCTTCAATGCCAAGCGCTAAATTAACCGAAACGTCTAACCGACTGAAGAGGATCCAGACACGAGGAGATCGACGCCTCGCACACCGCCGCGACAAAAGCGGAAGGCCGCGCATCCTCTCCGGCGGGCACTCTGAGTAATCCAGCCCGATCGCGACAGCTTCTTTTCAACTATTCTCATTGATTTGCGAGCAGCCAATGTCATCGAGATTGCAGATTTTCGATTCAAGTTGTCACTGTCCTGTAGCTGTCCAATAACGATTCTTTAACGCTTCTTACAAGGTTTTTCGAGGGCCACCCTCGTCTTGTACGTTGTTGAAATTACTAATAGTTTTGGACTCACAACCTCACGATCCTCAGGATTCCTTGGCGTTCCCTCGGCATCCTTATTATGGAGCTTTTGCGATTGGGCGTCCGGCGCAGCAATGCCCGGAAGATCACTCGTCAAAGTCGGTGGAACCTAGGTCGCGTGAGCCATAGGGCAATACCGAACCAAGCCCCCGGAATGGTGGGGAGGGCGTAGAGACTGGATCGAGCATCCATCGTGGATGAAGGTGCAGTCCGACTCTCATCGAAAGGTGAGTCAGATCGCATAACCCAAAGGTCGGCGGTTCAAATCCGCCCCCGCAACCATGAACGCCACTGCCGAAATGCGGTGGCGTTCGCCTTTGAAGAATTGTCAGTCCTCTAGGGTTTTGTCAGGGACGCCAACAAAGCCAATCGCGGGATATTTCGTCTAGATGGGCCCAGGCAACCCGTCGTTAACGGCGGGAAATAATTAAGAATGGGCCTTTTCGCCAATCTTTCGGACTTAGAAATGAGCGACGCTGAAGGAGTTCAGCTGCAAAGGTCTCGGTCGTGTAGATCAACGCAGCCCGCACATGAGTGGGAAGCCAGTCCAACATCCCCACGAGTCAAGCCTGATGCGCGAGAGCTTGTCGCACGGCTTCTTGACGAATTGGCAAATCTCGAAGACGCAGACCTGAAGCGGCAAAGATCGCGTTCCCAATCGCCGGGGCAACAGCGGTAGTCGCGGGCTCGCCCAGTCCAACTGGCATTTCTGCACTGGGAATAAATTCGATTTCGAGTTCCGGGATTTGTCCCATTCGGAGCACTCTGTAGCTATCGAGATTGGTGTCCTTCGGTTGGCCTTTGACGAACTCGGTTCCCTCGTACAGAGCGGTCGAAAGACCCCACAAAGCAGCCCCCTCCGCCTGGGCTGCGGCGCTATCCGGATGAATGACGGTTCCAGCATCGACGACTAAGGTTAGCTTCTCTACTGCGACGTGGCCGTTTGAGCGGTCCACCCGCACGCGAGCAGCACAGGCGATCCACGTCGGCATTGAGCGTTCCTGCCCGAAAGTGGAGGCAATGCCGAGCCCGACATCTTTCGGCATCGTACTGCCCCACCCGGCTTTCTGCGCGCAGCGGGAGAGCACCGCGGCCTGCCGATGCGCCCCGCCTACGGAGTTCGGTGCCGACCCGGTATTGCCACCCGCGCCGTCAAGCAAGCTCAGCCGGAACGCCACCGCATCGATGCCGGCCTCGTGGGCGACCTCGTCCATAAAGCTCTCAACAGCCCAACTGGTCCAGCCCGCGCCCACCGATCGTAAATAGCCGGAGCGGAATGTCCGCTCCGCCAAGTCATTGCGAAGTGCCCGGACGCGGTGTGCGCCTACGTTGTACCAGTGATCAGCTCCCGAGATGGCGAAGGGATCGAACGGAGCGCCCTTAGCGTCTTTACCCAAAAAATAAGGAGCGATCGTGGCCGTGGGTCAGCCGGCGGCCGCATGGTGATCCATGGCCGCCACCCTGTTTCCTTCGCCCCAAGCCAAACGCAGGACCTGCCGCGATGCGGATCGGGGACAGTCGAAGCGCATGTCATCGGATCGCGTACAGACCATCTTCACCGGCTTGCCGCCTATCGCGAGGCTCGCAAGCGCCGCCGGCACGGCATAATCTCCGTCCAGGCGACGACCGAATGCCCCACCCAGCAGATAGCTGCGCATCACGATTTTCTCCTGACTACGGCGCAAAGCTTTCGCCAGCACCGGCAGGATCGACGACTGCCATTGATTCCCAGTATGAATTTCCACTACGCCATCTTTTTCGAACGCCAAGGCATTGACCGGCTCCAGGGCGAAATGCATTACAGTGGACGTGGTGTAGGTCCGCTCGATCTTTCTCTTTGCCGACGCAAACACTGTGTCCACACCCGGTTCGTCAACAAACAAGGAACCGCCGTTTGGATCAGCGATCTGTTCGGCTGCGCGTTGCTGTATATCCTGCTCGGAAACATTTGCAGTTTCGCCCGACTGCCATTTCACTTTGACGAGGTCGGCTGCACGATTGGCTGCCGAGAAGCTGGAGGCGTAAACCATAACCCAGCCAGGAGCTGTATCTGACGGATCATCCAGGGCGATGCTTCGAATATAGCCATCCACGTGTCTCGCCGCAGAATCGTCGATCGATACTACCTTTGAGCCGTAGCGCGTCGGAGGAATTAGCGGACGCGCGTAGATCATGCCGTCGACCAGTGCGTCGAGACCGTAGCGGGCTTTGCCGTTGACCTTCGAGGGAACATCCAGCGCCATGACATCTTTTCCGATCAGGCGGCGTTCGGCCGGCCGCTTGATAGGCATCGTTTGCAACTGTTCTGGCGTGAAAGTTCGGCGCAAATCTCCGCGGGCCACGATGTCGCCGTAGGAAATCGATTTTCCGTTGGCGTGCACAGCGCTATTGCGTGCTGTGCAAGCTTGTGGACTGACGCCGAGAAGTTTGGCGCCTTCTTCGACCAAGGCGATGCGGCCGGCGGCGCCGGCCCTGCTCAGCAGCGGGAAGCTCTGCCACACGGACCAGCTACCGCCCGTGATCATCAGCCCCCATTTTGGATCCGAGTCGACGGTGACAGTCTTAACGGTGTTCCAACCGGCCTCCAACTCGTCAGCTACTATGCGGGCCAGGGCTGTTCCCACATGTTGGCCCATCTCGGCGCGAATAATGTTGACGGTCACCGTACCGCTCGGATCAATTCCGTACCAGATCGTCGGCTCGAACAAATCGCTCGCACTCCCTGTTGCCCCGCTGACCAGGGCGAGGCCGGAGCGTGTGTATCCCAGCATGACGCCAGCTCCCGCCATCGCAATCAGGAAGCCCCGGCGCGAAACCTCGGGCGAACCTCTCAGTCCGTGGGCAGACAGACTAATCATGCGTCGCTCCTCGCATTCTTGATGCTGCAAGCTTGATGGCTTTGCGGATTCGAATGTAAGTCATGCAGCGGCAGACATTCCCGGCCATTACGGCGTTGATGTCCTGGTCACTGGGGTCGGGATAATCCTTCAGCAGCGTGGCTGCCTGCATAATTTGTCCTGACTGACAGTACCCGCACTGCGGAACTTGCAGCTCGAGCCATGCCATTTGCAGCGGGTGCCTCCCCTCGGGGTCGAGCCCCTCGATCGTCGTTACCTTGGCGCCCGAGACCGCGCCGACCGCGGTGATGCAGGAACGAGTGGCGCGGCCTTCCACATGCACAGTGCAGGCGCCACACATGCCGATCCCGCAGCCGAATTTGGTTCCGGTGAAACCAAGCTCGTCACGGATCACCCAGAGCAAGGGAGCGTCACTCGGACTATCCACCGAAACCGTACGGCCATTGAGGCTGAATGTGGTCATAATCGAGTAGCTCCTGTTCTCTTCTTTTTCTCTCTTCTCTTTTTTCTTAGCGCGACACCGTCAACTCTCGCCGGGCAGCAGATGCCTTGCGTTCCAGGTCCGTCCAAGGAGGTCGCGTCGTTCGCGTGCGACGCAGATAAGCCGCGAGTCTGGCAAGTTCGGCGTCGCTGAGGGACGAGGCGTAGGCCGGCATGACCAGTCCCGACGCACCGTCCGTGCTGCCGATGCCTCTCAGCACAGCCTGAATGAAATTGGTCGGTTCAGGTAAGGTGAGCGCACTGTTGAGCGCGAGTTCCGGACGGGCGGCAAGTGGAACTGTGCCGCTGTTGTAGTGGCACGAAAGACAGGCGGAGGCATAGAGGTCGGCGTCGGGGTCATAATCTTGACCGCTACCAAGAAATGAAGTCTGCAGCGCTTCCTTCGTAATTGTTTCGACGTTAGAGTCACGCGAGCCTGCGTAGTCGATATCGCTCATGTAGAGCGCTATCGCTCGAACATCACTATCTGGGACAACTGGAAGGTCCAGGGCGTCGCGGACAGTCGGAGTCATCGTGGCTGCGACTGCTCCGTGCAGTGGATCTACTCCGGTGCGCAGGTAGCGGAACAACTGTTCTTGCGTCCACGGGACGGGCGACGGATTGCCCTGGGTAAGCGGCGGTGCGATCCAGTTATCGACCACCGTGCCGGAGTAGGCGTCTCTCAGCTTTTCACCGCCGAGCGCATTGCGCGGCGTATGACATCCCCCACAATCGCTGACCGCTTGAGCCAGATAAGCTCCGCGATTCCATTGGGCGTCTCTTGCCGGATCTGGCCGGTAGCGTCCGCTTCGGAAGCATAGAATCTTCCATCCTTCCTGCAGGAAGCGGACATTGAGAGGAAACGGAACCGTCATGGGCGGGACTGTAGCGCTGACCGCCGGCCGCGTCATCAAATAGGCATACAACGCTTTGACGTCATCGTCCTGCAGTTCGGTGTAAGCGTTGAACGGGAACGCAGCGAAAAGATGAGAGCCGTCTCGTGAAACACCCTCGCGGATGGCGCGGGTAAACGCTTCGATTGACCACGCACCTATGCCAGTTTTCGGGTCGGGCGTGATGTTGCTTCCGTAGATGACCCCGAATGGCGTGTTCACCCCGTACCCGCCCGCGAATGGTTGACCGCCTGGCCGGATGTGGCAAGACAGACAGTGCCCCTCCGCGGCCAGAACTTCTCCCCTGGCGATTGACTCGGCGCTGAAGCTTGCGGGGTCGGGCGCTCAATCGGGGCAATAGCTGCACGCCAGGACAACAAGGAAAAAACCAGCAGCCCGAGGAAGGCCAAGGCGGCCACCGCGATTGCGATGCGCCGAATCATTGCACCCTGCCTGAACTCTTCGCTGCGCTAAGGATTAGACTCATAACAAAAACTCTCCTTTCGCCCATGCGAGTAGTCCACGTTACGAGCGAGATTCAAGCAGAAGCATCGGAACGAATCAATTGGACGATAGTATCGGCAATACCTAAGTACCAGCGGCGTCCGATGTGACAGACGTGAGTCCAACAACTGCTTAGGCGGCTGCGATCATATGCCGCTTCGCTAGCGCCTCAATTTCAGGCTCAGTCACTGCCGAAAGGTCTGCATTTTCGGTGGCGATCACCCGTCGAGAAATTTCGGGATGATGGGTCTTCAAGTATTCATTCAAGAAGTCGGCGGCGTTGCTTTTTCCGGTGGCGTGACCGATGAGGACAATCTCAGTCGCCGGAGTGATATCTTTCGCGATCTCCTCATAAAACGAATCCTCTTCGGGTACGCGCTCGCCACGGTAGTGAGCTTCCTTTCGATGAATTAAATGATGATGGAAATGATAAGGATCGTAAGGTTGCACCTTGCGTTCGTCCGCCGGACGGCTTCCGCCGAAATCCTGGTAAACATGGGCGGCGTGGTGGTCGATGACGACAATCATCCGGCCGGGTTGGTCCGGTTCTTCCGCCTGCGCACCTGACTTATGCGCATCCGGTCCGGCTTCCTTCAAGAATTTACGCAGTCGAGAAACTTCCTCGACGCCAAGATCGTGGGTGTGCGGCTTCTTGAAAAAGACGCGCTGGCCGCCGACGCGGAACACGAATTCATCGTCTCCATGCGGTTGGACCTCACCAAGATGCTCGATCAGTTCGACGGCCTCGGCCCAACTTAGGTTATGTGGCAGCTTGCTGTTGAGAAGATTCCGGTACAGCGATTCGAGGCGCTTGCTCACGGTGTGTTCTCCTTCACAAACAATCCTAAACTCGATCAACATGCATCTCGAAGAATCACTATTAGGCCACGAGCGACGGGACTAATACAATTGGACCTTGGTATCGACGACATCTCGTATCCAGTATCCGACACCTCAGTGATGAGGACACTGCAGTCGATACGAAAGTATGGGCAATACCATCGTCCAATTGCGCGGCCCATTTTGTTGTGGCCAAATGAACCCAATACCTGAGAGGCGCGATGACGAAAACGACGAGCTTTCAAGCGGACATTCGGCCGCTATTTACGGAGCGAGACATTCAAGGCATGAGCAAGGCCTTCAACCTGGGGAGTTACGATGACGTCAAAAAGCACGCTGGGGCCATCTACGATCGCATTCGTGGAATCGGCGGCGCTGTAATGCCGCCCCCGCCACCAAAAGGAGAAGGTCCCTGGCAGCTATCTCGCATTGAACTATTCGCCAAGTGGATGGCGGACGGGTTCCAACCTTAGTCGGCCTCAACCGCCCGGGGCTGCTTCTAAGCTGCAGACGAGAACTGGATCGTCGTTGCCCACTTTCGATCAGGTTTCGAATGGAGGAATTCATGAAAGCAAACGTTACGCTCGGCTTCTCGGTCGCGGTCTTGGTGCTGGCGGCCGCCGTCCACGGCGTTCGAATTTCCGCCGCCCCCAACCCGCAGGTCAAGTCGGGAGTAGACCGTCTCTATGTGATCGACTGCGGTGACGGCAGTGGGCCCGACGAATCTCGTTGGACACCGGGAGTCAATGTCGGAACGCCCGTCGGCTTTCCCGGCCACTGCTACCTTATCCACCACACCCAGGGTTGGGTTCTGTGGGACACTGGCATCGATGATGCTGTGGCGCAACTGCCGAATCACGAGGAGGTGTTTCATGAGTGGGGTCCTGGCACGGGCCCGATCTGGCGCAAACCAATAACGCTCGCGGCTCAGCTCGAACAGTTACAGGTCAAGCCTTCGGACATCAAACTGATGGCCGTGTCACATAGCCACCCGGACCACGCAGGAAATATCGAGATGTTTCCCAACACGCTCATGCTTGTACAGAAAGTCGAGTACGAATGGGCTGGAAGCCGGCAAGACACCGTCGGGTTTAACAAGAAGCATCCGGTAAAGCTCGTCAACGGCGACTACGATATCTTTGGCGACGGGAGCCTCGTGCTGCTCTCCACGCCGGGACACACGCCGGGCCACCAATCTTTGCTCGTGAGGCTCCCTAAAACTGGAGCGGTGATTCTAAGCGGCGATGTTGTGCATTTTCAGACAAGCTTTGAACATCGCTATGTCCCCAATAACAATTGGAGTAAAGAGGCCTCGCTGCAGTCCATGGACAAGATAGCGGCAGTCATCGCGAAGGAACATGCGCAGCTATGGATCAACCACGATCAGCCCCAAAGTGACGCGCAAAAGAAGTTGCCGGCATATTACGAATGATGCCATCTCGCCGCTTGCCGAAAAGGACTGATCGGCCAGCTCGCGTCGATCGATTGTTTACGAATGGCAGCGGGACTCCGAACACCGTATTTCTAGTGAGCACTGTATCGAAAGGAGCCATCAATGAACGCCGTACAAGTCGACCAGAAGAGCTATGAGATGCCCCCGCGCGAGGGGATGAGCATCGCGCAGTTTCTCACCGTCGCCGACATCGAACGATCGGCCCGCTACTACGAAAAGGTCTTCGGCGCTAGCATTCTGAGCCTCGGTGACGGCAACGCGCCTGGGTACCTTCAGCTTGAGAATATCTGGATGATTCTGAACGTTGGGGGCGGTCCGACCCCCGATAAGCCGACGGTAACGCTCAGCGTCCCCGACCCGAATCATATCAACAGCTTTATGAATTTCCGCGTTGCGGATATTCAAGCGTGCTATGAATTGTGGAAAAGTCGAGGAGCCGAGTTCATCACAAAGCCAATACCCAAGTACGGCGAGATTCGCTGCTACATCCGCGACCCTGATGGCTACATTATCGAGATCGGACAGAGCACTACCGTCACATACGGTTAACACTTGGGGCGGATTAGGATGACGACTCTGCGCTAGTCGTGGCGCCTCTGCCAATCTTTGCCTTGAACAGTCACTCGCTCTGACATCGAAAGGACTACCAGATGGATGGCACAAATGGACTGAAGGAGGTCACGCGCGTGACCGCGCCTGTCGCGTCGAACACGCCTGAGTCGAACACACTTAGTGTTAATGTTTTTACCGCCCCGGGAAAGACTATGGTCGGCGAGCGGCCCAAGCCCTTCGGCGAAGCGCTCGGTTTTGACCCGATCACGTCGACTTTAATCTTCGGCGAGTACGACGCGGTGCTGGTGGACGCAATGGGGACGGTGGCTGAGGCCAAGGCTCTCGCGGATTGGGTGGCTCTACACAACCGCAACCTGGAGACCATCTATATAACGCACGCCCACTTCGACCACTTCTACGGCCTTAGCATTCTGCTCGACCGTTTCCCCGGCGCTCGGGCGATAGCAACACCCAAGACGGTGAAGGCCATGCAGATGTCTTTCACTCCCACTGTGGAGCGGTTGGCCCGCCGTATGTTTCCTGGGCAGGTCGCCACCAAGTTGGTTTCACCCGAGCCCTATGAGCCCGACACGTTCACTCTCGAGGGTCACGAATTGCGCATCATCGAGCAGGGCCGCACCGATAGTCCCGATTCGACGTCTCTCTACGTTCCATCGATCGGCCTGATCGTCGCTGGCGACGTTGTGTACAACCAATGCCGCATGTACGTCGGCGACACCAACCCCGAGAGCCGAAAGAATTGGATCGCGGACCTGGACCGATTAGCAGCGCTGAACCCGACGATGGTTGTCGCCGGTCACAAGAAGCCTGGAGCGCCCGACTCCCCCTCGACGATCCAGGACACCAAGCGTTACCTCGAGGACTTCGATCGGCTGCAGAAAACCGCGACGTCCGACCAGGCGCTGTTCGATCAGATGACGGACCTGTACCCGCATTGGGTAGCCAATCAGTCGTGGTTGATGTTCGGATTTCCAGGGGCATAACTCACATCAACCGCGGTAGCCGGTCCTTAAGCACTTTGGAGGAAGCCGCGGACGGACGGAGCGTTGCGCAATTTCAAGGAATGGGAATTAGTGAACCTCCCGTCTGCGCCTGTTTTAGTTCCGAGTGTGCAGCAGCTCGGCGCGCGACCGATCTCGGATCTGATGGACTTACTCGCCAATATCGGAAACAGAATTCGATTTCAAAAAGGAGAACATCAATGACAACTAAAGGAAAAGTCTTAGTGCTGGTATCGAGCGGTCATGGCTTGCCCTTGAAAGATGGCAAGGTTTATACCGGCGCAGGCTACTATCTCAACGAGCTGACGGTTCCGGTTCGCGCCCTGATGAAGGAGGGCTACGAAATCACTTTCGCCAACCCCAAAGGCAACACGCCGCAAATGGATGTCAATTCAGCGATAGCGCAGTTCTTCGGTGGGGACGAGGCTAGGCTTCAGGACTATCTAAAATTCCGCGACACCCTGACTGGGCTCAAGAATCCAACTCGTATCTCGGATGTCATCGCATCGGGCCTGGATCAATATGACGCTGTTTTCGTCCCCGGCGGCCATGGCCCGATGATGGACCTACTCGATGATCCCGACGCGGGCACCGTGCTGAGACACTTTCATAAAACATCCAAGCCTACGGCAGTGCTCTGCCACGGCGGGATTTCGCTTCTCGCGGCTTCTCCGAATTCGAAGGAGGTGGTCGCCGCGCTGACGGCGGGCGATGCCGCTGGAGCGCACGCAAAGGCTCAAGGCTGGATATATTCCGGGTATAAGATGACTGTCTTTTCGACAGCGGAAGAGCAGCAGCGGGAGCCGCTTGAGATTGGTGGCAAGGTGCTGTTCTACCCGGACTTTGCCTTGCGTACGGCGGGCGCTGACGTAAGTGTGGTTGCTCCATGGCAGAGCTACGTCCTTCAGGATCGCGAGGTTATCTCAGGTCAGAACCCATTCTCTGATGAAGCGCTTCTGAAACTTCTTCTACCGGCACTCGATGGGAAGAAGAAGTCGGTTTCAGCGGCATAAGAATCGGGGACTCCCAGAAAGAGCTAATTGAGAAAGGGACGACACTTGGAGGGCGTAAATATCGATGAAAAACTACGTTCGGCGGTTTTTCGCTGATGCCGCCTGAAAATCAGTGCAAGTGTAGGCCACCCGCCCCGATGAGCACTGTTCATCGGATTTGGAGTCGTCAATGAGCAGCGTACGAACCGAACAAAAGAGCTATGAGATGCCCCCTCGCGACGGGTTTACCGTCACGCATTTCATCACCGTCGCCGACATCGACCGATCCGCTGATTTTTATGAGAAGGTCTTCGGCGGCCGCATTCTCAGCAGAGGCGACAGCAAGGGTGCGTCTGGGCACATTCAGATCGCGAATACTTGGCTGATCGTCAACGTCGGGGGCGGGCCCACCCCGGACAAGCCGACGGTGACGCTCAGCGTCCCCGCCGACCGGGATAGGGTCAGCAGCTTCCTGAATATCCGCGTTGCGGATATTCGAGCGTGCTACAAATTATGGAAAAGTCGAGGAGCCGAATTCATCACGGAGCCGAAGGAAAAGTACGGCGAGATTCGCTGCTACATCCGCGATCCTGACGGTTACATTATCGAGGTCGGACAGAGCACCAACCTCACGTAAGGCTGACATCGGCGCGGTTGCCGGGGCAAGTCGGTTGACATCGGGTATCGTTACAGCGCTTCCCTTCGACGGAGAGTCAAGAGATGGAGTGGAAACGGTTGGTCCAGTTTGCGCTGCAGGGTAGCAATGATTTGGAAAGGAGCGGACTGCATGAAAGGGTTCCCTTACTTGTTGGTTGCAGTTGTAGCGATCACCGGTGTGGTCTTCTACATGGCCCACGCCTCTGGACGCTCCGATGAAGATGCTGATCCGGTTTTCGGAATCAAGATCCCTCCCGGATACCGCGACTGGAAGCTGATCTCTGTGGCCCACGAAGAAGGCAACCTCAACGATCTTCGCGCCCTTCTCGGCAACGATCTAGCGATCAAGGCGTACCGGGAGGGTGAGCTTCCGTTCCCGGACGGGAGCATGATTGCCAGGCTGGCCTGGAGCTATGTTCCGTCTGAGGAAAACAACAAAGTCTTTGGCCGCGCCCAATCGTTCGTGCCCGGGCCCGCCACGAACGTTCAGTTTATGGTCAAGGACTCAAGAAAATACGCCGCGACGGGCGGCTGGGGTTTCGCGCAATTCAAAGACGGCAAACCTGCCGGCGAGGCGCTGCTCAAAACCTGCTTTCCCTGCCACGAGCCTGTCAAAGCTCGCGACTTTGTCTTCACCCATTACGCACCCTAAATACGGGGGGATCCCATGGACAAGGAAGAATCGTTTTGCAATTCGACTTGCGAAGACCAGATCGACATGGCGGAGCGCGAGTTATCGGCGTTCATCCGTGCGGTGACGGAATTGTTCGGGTCCAGGGCAGGCTGGGCTTTCGACAGAGGACTGGCTCGACGAGTCAGGACTAATGGATAGCCCACCTCGAGCCACCAGTCGAGATTGGCGAGCGGTCACAGTAGCAGCCTCGGCTCGATTGGCAAATCGGGGGACTCCAGCACGAGATCATCGAACGCTTGCGGCATCGACCGATCCGAAGGTTTCGCCGATACTATCGTCCAATTGTTTCGAATCCGCGCTTCTGGTCTGATGCCTTATCGCAGCCGACGCATGGCTCGCCTTCCACTCCGGAACACCAGTGGAGATTAAAGTGATTTTCGGAGTGCTGAGTATCCAGAGAACAAGGGGAGGATAACATGTCACACCATTACTCCGGTCCCGACTATGGCTTTCCCCATGGGGATGCCCGCCTCGATCTTACTGACCTGTATGCATTCCCCAAGCCCGGGGATATTGGCAAATCGATCCTGATTATGAACGTGCATCCATCCGCCGGTGTAAACCCAGCCGGGCCTACCACGGACGTACCCTTCGCGACCGAAGCGGTCTATGAACTCAAGATTGACGCGGACGGCGACGCCGTCGCCGATATCGCGTACCGCGTACGCTTCACCTCAGACAAGAGCGGAGGCCAGACTGCAACATTGCGCCGCGTTGAAGGCGGGCAGGCCGCCGGAACAGGCGACGGCGGGCAGACGATCATAGAAGGAGCACCGGTCTCGACCACACGCGAGGCACATCTAACCGCGGCCGGAGACTACCGCTTCTTCGCGGGTTGGCGCAGCGATCCCTTTTTCTTTGACACGATGGGGGCACTCAACAATCTGCAGTTCACCGGTGACGACTTCTTTGCCGACAAGGACGTGTGCAGCATCGTGCTAGAAGTATCCAACTCTGCCCTGGGCTTCGGAAAGATGGGCCTATGGCAACGCACGCTGGACGGCACGACCGGGAAGTGGGTTCAGGCGGACCGCGGCGCCTTGGCCTCTCAATCTGTATTCCTCCCTGGCGATGAGAAAGCCGCCTACCAGGCAGCGCAGCCGGCGGACGATGCCCGTTTTATCCCTGTCTTCGCGCACTCGCTGGAGCACACAGGGGGCTATACACCGGAGGAAGCAAAACGTGCGGCAGGGATTCTGCTACCGGATATCCTCCACTATGATCCCAGCAAGCCCGCGTGCTATCCCGCCAATGGACGGACACTTACTGATGATGCTATTGATGTCTTTCTTTCCATTCTTACAAATGGGAAGGTGACCCGAGATAACGTAGGGCCGCACACAGACCTGCTCACCTCCTTTCCTTACGTCGGCTCGCCGCACAAGATTCGATTCGCGGAACGGGTGGCCGCCTAAGCATGCACGGAGGCAGGTTTAGAATTTCCGCATCCCCACGCTGCATTCAGTCGTTGCATTCTCCCCGCATGCTACTGACGATTTCTGTCATGCTCGCATCCTTGCAACTGCTTGCCCAGGTTAACGGAAAGGAACAAACCATGAAGTATCCGACTTTTTATCGCACCGCACAGATCGATGGGCTGTCAATTTTCTACCGGGAGTCTGGTCCGAAAGACGCCCCGACGATTCTCCTGCTGCACGGTTTGCCGTCTTCCTCGCGAATGTTCGAGCCTCTCTTCACCCGTCTTTCCGATCGCTATCACCTTGTCGCGCCCGATTACCCGGGCTTCGGTCATAGCGACTGGCCGGACCCGAAGAAATTTGCGTACACCTTCGATCACATCGCGGAAATCATGAATCACTTCACCGAAGCGCTCGGTCTCTCCCACTTCACCCTCTACATGCAGGATTACGGTGGCCCCGTCGGCTTTCGCATGATCTTGGCTCACCCGGACCGAGTCGAAGCTCTCATCGTCCAGGACGCGGTAGCACACAACACCGGTCTCGGTGAGAACTGGAAAACGCGGCGCGCCTTTTGGGCCGATCGCGCTGCCAACGAAAGCGCGCTGCGCACAAATCTCCTGTCGCTTGCAACCACGAAGTCCCGGCACGCGGGGAACGATCCCAACGTGGAACGCCATAACCCCGATCTCTGGACCGACGAATTTTATTTTCTAAATCAGCCCGGCCAGGCTGAAATTCAAAGCGACCTCTTCTACGACTACCGCACCAACGTCGATTCCTACCCGAAATGGCAAGCATGGATGCGCGAGAAGCAGCCGCGCCTGCTGGTGATCTGGGGTAAGTATGAGTCTTCGTTCGACCCCTCCGAGCCAGAGTCCTATCGCCGCGATGTCCCGAAAGCCGAAGTCCACATCGTCGATGGCGGCCACTTCGCCTTGGACACCGCCGCAGACGAAATCGCCGCACTCGTCCAAGGATTCGTCGGTTCTTCACGCGAGGGTTTCCCGGCGCGGCGAGCAGGATGAAGCCTCTTTGAGAGGGGCCGGTGTCCCAGTTGTACATTGGGTTCGGACCTTTAGAACGAAAGGTTATTTATGTCGGGCAAGAAAACAGCAATCGTAACCGGAGCAGCGGGCGGTATTGGCACGGGTTTAGTCGAAGGTTTTCCGGAAAAAGGTTATAACCGAATGATTGAATCTCCTGATCTTCGGCTGACGAGAATGCCGCTCAACAACGGAGCGGGCCACATGCCCGCACTCGGCTTTGGCACCCTCATTCCCGACGCTGCCCTGACGAGAACCGCGACCAGAGACGCACTGGACGCCGGATTTCGACACTTCGATTGCGCGGAACGATACCGGAACGAGCGCGAGGTAGGCGACGCGTTACAGGCAGGACTTGCCGCTAATGGGATCGCGCGCGAAAACATTTTTGTTACCACGAAGTTGTGGAACTCCAACCATCGGCCAGAACGTGTCGAACCGGCTTTCGAGGCGAGTCTCCACAGACTCAGTATCAAGTATCTGGATCTCTACCTCCTTCACACTCCCTATGCATTTCAACCGGGCGATGAGCAGGATCCGCGGGATCAAAACGGCAATGTCATCTATGACAACGGAGTGACTCTGCTCGACACCTGGAGAGCAATGGAAAGTCTCGTGGACCACGGCAGGTGCCGGGCCATCGGACTGTCGGACATCAGCTTGAATGCATTGATGCCCATCTACGAGTCTGCAAGAATTAAGCCAGCCGTGGTCCAGGTCGAATCACATCCCTATCTGCCGGAAACGGAGCTTCTGGAATTCTGCAAAGAAAAGGACGTTGTGTTTTTGGCTTTCGCGCCATTGGGTCACGGAATGAGGCCGGGGCTGCTCGAAGATCCTGTCATTTCGGCAATCGCCACACGAGTTGGAAAGACGCCGGCACAGGTCCTGCTGGCATGGGCGGTTTCATCGCACAAGGGAAATGAACATGAAAGCGAAAGTCGCAGCTAGAGCAGTCCATGCAAGAGGAACAAATTCGTACGGCCCTGAATGCGCACGGGCACTCGTCAGCAATCGGCGATGCAAACGCGGAACACGATATTTACGATGACGATGCCATTTCCGATTATCCCCAGTCGGGCGAGCGATTCAATTTGTAGGCCTTGCGGAGTCATCATCCCGACAATCCGTCCGTCTGAAGGAGCAAATCAATGTCGAATTGCTCGCGTTCTTTTCGGTGCAAGCAGCGACGCCTGAGGTCCTACCGAAGCAAGATGAGTGGTCGACACGCCAAGAATACACAATAGTTCGATAAAGAATGGAGGATCAGATGACGATTTCAAATCAAACAGTTGAGCGATGTATAGAGGAGTGCTTGCAGTGCTCACGCTGGTGCGCTCAATGCCGCGCTGAGTCCCTGGACCAGGACCCGACCATGATGAGGGACTGTATCCGGCTTTGTAACGAATGCCTTGAATTGTGCCGAACCTGCGTAACCCTACTTACGGGCAGCTCTGGATTCGCTGACCGGCTGTGCAGTATCTGTTCCGAGCTATGCTCAGCCTGTGCGGCAGAGTGCGGGAAATCCGAAGGTGAAACGATGAGGAAGTGTGCTCAAGCGTGCCGTCAATGCGCGGCTACATGCGCCGAGGTCGCACAAGCGGGCCCAATTCGGCGGGCCGCTGCATAAGATGAAAGTCTGGGCTGCCTTGCCCTCAGCTGGGGTCGGGGCGGAATCGCGCGCATCGAGGCTCCCATCGATTTCCATAGCCTCCCACTTGAGCAACCGATCCAACGCGCTAGTTCTCACCTCCAAAACTGCGGAGCAACGGAGCTGATACGGCGACTGTCCTTTAGCTGTCCAATAACGGTTCCTTAACGTCACTTACAAGGTTTTTCGAGGGTCACCCGCGTCTTGTAAGTTGTTGAAACTACTAATAGTTGTGGGATCATAACCCAAAGGTCGGTGGTTCAAATCCACCCCCCGCAACCATCCCCTTCGAGCACTTCCCTGACTTCACTACTCGAATTTGGCCCATTTGACACCAGAATTAGCGGGGTGAGTCACTGTTCAGAAGGTATTTCTCGTTCCTAACACAGCCAGATGTCCCCCAAGCAGAATTCGGGACAACGTCGTCGGAGTTCACTTTAGACGTGTCTGCCGCGGTAGGGACGCTCATCGCTAAGCGCACCCTGCACAGATCCGTAAATATGCTTACTAGCAGCCCCGACATCAGATCGGTTTCATAGTCTGCAGCTTCATTGACGAATTTGCTTACATATACCGGCCAGTCATCCATGCTTTCGGCGACTTCTGCACACTCGAAGACTCGGTTTCACAATTTTCTGTTAATGGGCCTTCAACTAAAGTAATTTCGAAGCCGTTTCGAAACGTGTAATACTCCTCAATCTAATATGGGGCGAGAATGAGAACCGCCGCCAACCCAGGTTCAGGAAGAGAGCGCGGTTGAGAATGTTGGACTTCCGCTTCGTCCCAGGGCGGCCATTGCAAAGAGGCGGAACACAAAGCCCACCGGCACGCTAAGATATCTGACGGCGAAAGCCAGGGCGCGGCCATCGCTGACGCCCTATCATGAATGTAGATTAGTAGCGTTTCATTGCTTTCAGACGAACCAGGAAACGACACAGATTTCCTATGGTAATGCCTAGCTCGAAGACCGCCCATGATGCCGCTCGACGCCGATTCTGGTTGGCGATGTCTGGCTTTGTCATGGCGCTTGCGCTCCTACCCTTTTCCTACAAAGTCGAACGTCGCCTGGAGACAGTTGTGCACATCAAGGGCGGAGAATCCGAAAAAGTTGACCTGGAAATAGCGCAGCGTTTCCAGTCTCCGTTCGCCCACCGACTGATTCTGGTGATCAGCGGTATTCCCGATCCGGATTCCGCCAAAGGCGCAGATGCGTTGGGCTTCTTAACCACTTCGTTTCGTAGTGTGCCAGGAGTGTCGGGGGTGGTCTCAAGTGTGGATTGGCCAGATCCTCTGTTCACCGGGAAAAATGGCGGGACCTTGATCATCATTGGGCTGGAGCCGCACGATGAAACGGTGGAGGGGTTGGTCCCCAAACTACGGGCAAGAGCAGACTGGATGGAAGGTCAGCTTAGGTCGCAATATCCCAAGATCAAACTGCAAATTACGGGCGAAACGCCATTGAACTTCGATCTTCGCAAGGTCAGCGCCGACGACGTCACCCATGCCGAGGAACGAGCGATGCCGGTCACTCTCGTGCTGCTGGTGCTGGCATTCGGCAGTCTTGTAGCCGCGCTATTGCCCCTGGCAGTTGGACTGCTCTCCATCTCCACGGCGTTAGGTGCAGCGGCACTCCTCGCGCATTATCTGCAGCTGTCGATTCTGGTACAGAATCTGGCAACGATGCTCGGTCTTGGGTTAGGCATCGACTATGCATTGCTGATGGTGAGCCGGTTTCGCGAAGCATTGGCCGAAGGATATGATCCCGGCCCTGCTGCCGATATTGCTGCCAGGCAGGCGGGGCGGACGCTGATCATCTCGGCTACGACAGTTGCAATCGGATTTTCGGCGCTTCTGATTGTGCCCATCAGCGAGCTGCGCTCCATCGGGATAGCTGGGCTGCTGGTGACCGCCTTGAGTGTCATGTTGTGTACATCCATTCTGCCTTGGGCGCTTAGTCTGCTAGGGCATCGCATCAATGTCGCAAGAGTGAGTATTCCAGACGGACGATCAAAAACGCGGGACCTATGCGCGGCGAGCGAGAGGTGGGTGCGGTGGGGCTGCATCGTAACCCGCCGGCCCTGGACAGCTTTGTTTGTCGCCGGGATTCCGCTACTGATCCTTGCATTCCAGGCACGGAGAATCTCTCCTGGAATTCCTGACCATGACTCGCTCCCGGCCGCAGCCGAGTCGGTGCGAGCACTGCACACACTTCAGGGCATGGGGCGGTCGGGCATTGTGCAGGGTCTGCGAGTGATCCTCGAGTTGCCGCCGCAGTCTCCGACGCTCTCGCCAACTGGCTGGCTCGCCACCACTCGCATGACGAAACACTTCCAGAGCGATCCTAGAGCCGAGGAGGTCCTATCTCTTCCGACCCTGACGGGAATGTCTGAGACGGCGGGTGCCGCCGACGAACTGCCAGAGTCAATGCGCAAGAGTTTTCTTAGCAGCGATGGCCAGGCTACCTTGATTGAGTTGCTGCCCACCGCCGCTCTTTCGCCCAACGAACAGGTTCGATGGGTTCGAGACGTGCGTTCCTCCGATGTCGCGGCGATGACCGGCGTGCCTGGCGCGGTCCTGCGTGTCGGCGGCGTTCCCGCACTCGAGGCAGATTATGATTCAGTAGTAAAAGAGCGTTTGCCGGAGGTGGTCCTCGGCGTCGTATTGGGGAGCTTGCTGGCACTGCTTATCGGGTTACGTTCTTTATTCGCGGCTATCAAAGCAATTTTGCTTAACCTGCTCTCCGTCGGCGCTTCATTCGGTGCGCTGGTTGTCGTCTTTCAGGATGGCCACGGTAGCAAACTTTTTGGGCTCGAAGGACCGACCGGAAGCGTATACCCAATCGTGCCGATTCTCTCATTTGCGATCGTCTTTGGATTGAGCATGGACTATGAGGTCTTCCTGGTTGCCCGAGTTCTCGAAGAACGGCGGCGCGGTCTATGTGAGAGATCGGCGGTGATCGAGGGTCTGGCGCGGACTGCCGGTCTCATCACGAGCGCAGCGGCAATTATGATTGCCGTTTTCACCGCATTCACCTTGGGCAGCTTTCTGGTCGTTCAAATGCTGGGTTTTACGCTGGCCGGGGCGGTGCTCATCGACGCCACAGTGGTGCGGATGGTTGTCGGGCCAGCCCTGTTGCGACTCGCCGGCGACTGGAATTGGTGGCCCTTTGGCTTGTATGGGGCTTCGGCAACGTCCGATAAATAGCTTCTCCCATGACAGCGAGCACTGTGAATGGTTCCGCGACAGCACAGTTCCTCGCAACGCCCAATTTAAGCGATGCCAGTTATTTCACTTTCTCTTCTTGAGCGCTGGACGGGCTGAGATCAAAGTCCTTGCGTCCAAGATTTGCCTTTGCTGAGCCGGCTTCGATGACAAGAATCGAGGAACCAGGCTGGCCTTGCTGCTTCGCCTCGATCTGCGACGCAGACCAAACGCCGCTGACTTGTCGCAGCCCGTAGTAAATGAATTCCTTCTGCTGGCCCGTCCCGTGGAGCGTCTTCACCACATGCACAGGGTACAAAATGCCGCGGTCAATCCACGATGTTACCGAATCATAGTAAGACCGATCCTGAGCGCCGGACGTGCTCTTAAGGACAAAGCAATCCCGTGCACCGTATTTCTCAGCTGCCAGGAGTTTCTGATTCTTCCAGAAGAACTGGCTCTCTACCATATCTTCATAGGAGAAGTCTGTTCCTACGATCGGGTCGTTCCAGCGTTCGAATGGCACCACGCTGGCGGCCTTCTCACCCGGAAGTATTTTCTCGATGGTCACGTGCCCACTCACGCTCATTTGCAGAAGAAGGCGGGTCTTCTCTGAGCCAGGCCCCGAGATCTCGCATAACAAACGCAGACCATCGGGAAACCAGTGGGCCTTGGCGGCAAACTTGTAGCTTGTCCGCTTCTCGTTGCCTTCTACCCGGGTGAGTCGCCCGGTCAAGCGGTAGTCCAATTTCTCAATACGCTGTCGGGAACCAGTCAAAACCGTCTCCAAGTCAGGATTCGCCGCGAAGACCCGCGATGGATGCACCAGCGACAACAGCACTAGCAAACTAATGTGCGCTCGAATCGCCTTGAAGGCGCTGATTCTTTTCATATGGGATCGTACCACCAGCTCGAATAAATACGGAGCAGCTTGCAAGAAGGAACCTGTAGAGCCGCCACTGCCCGCGGTTTGCGGCTGCAGCGTGAAGTAAGACTACAGAACCTCTTATCCTTCGACTAATCGCGATTCTTGATTCACTTTCGCAGCAGGGCTCGTCACCTGCTTCCAGTGTGACCGGCTCACTCTTATCTCCGCAAAACGCACAATACCCTTCATGCTTTGGATGGTAACGCCCAAAGCGTGCCGATTCTCCCGCGGAATTGACAGCCATGTCACTCGAATCAAGGTTGCGAGAACGCCCCGGCCACCGCGCGCTGGAGTCCTGACGATTCCGGGCGGGTAGTCGGCAATCCTGAAGCCATCCAGAAACGGGCTTCGGGAAATGATTAAGCCTTCGGCGGCTGGACATGTGTACAGTTTACCTTTACAGTTTACCTGTATATATGAGATATTGATCTGGTGCGCAGTCGAAAGTCTTCTACTCAGACCGGGCCCGCTTCGACGCTTGCTGCCGAGATCCGTACGGTAGGCGGTAAGCTCAAGCGGCGTTTACGCGAGCATGGGGGACGCAGCGATCTGACGCCGTCACAGATCTCTGTTGTTCTTCGATTGGAGAAGGACGGTTCGGCCACAGTTTCAAGCCTGGCGCGAACGGAAGGGATGCGTCCGCAGTCCATGAGCGCTGTAGTGGCCCCGCTGCAGGAGTCGGGCCTTGTGAGAGGTGCAGCTGACCCGAGCGACGGGCGGAAAATTCTGATCTCTCTCACGCCTAAATGTGTGAAGCGGATTCAGGAGGGTAGGGCCGCGAGACAGGACTGGCTCACCACGACTATCTCGCAGAAGCTTTCTGCTCACGAACAGAAGCAGCTACAGGCGGCACTCGAACTGCTTACGCGGCTTGTTGAGGATTGAACCCATCGTTTTCTGCTTTACCCATGTCAACTTTGTATCCGAGGAGAAGAACCCGATGCCGCTTACTATTCTCGACCCCAACGCTGCATTGATCGTCATTGACCTGCAGAAAGGCATCGTCAACGGGAATTTCATTCATCCCATCGGCGAGGTCATTGACCGGACGCGCAGGCTCATAGATGTCTTCCGTGCGAAGAACCTTCCAGTCGTGCTGGTCAACGTGGCGGGACGGGCGCCGGGACGGACGGAACAGGGTCCACGCGGCAACACATCGTTTTCCGAGGGATGGACAGACCTTCTGCCGCAGCTGGATCGGCAACCGAGCGATATTGTCGTCACCAAGCGAAGCTGGGGCGCATTCGCAACAACGGATCTTGAGCGCCAGCTCAAGGCGCGAGGCGTTACCCAGGTGGTTGTGACGGGAGTGGTGACCTCAGGTGGCGTTGAGGCGACTGCGCGGCAGGCCTACGAGCAGGGCTTCAACGTGACCCTCGCACTCGACGCAATGACCGATCTTCGGGGGGAGGCGCACGAGTACAGCATCAGAAACGTCTTACCTCGTCTTGGCGAGACAGGGTCTACAGAGGAAATCATTTCGCTGCTGGAAAGATTGTTGGAAAGAAGGAGCGCTGCATTATGAATTGGCTTTGGCTTGTGTCGTACTTTTTTGGGGGCGTCTTTGCGGCAAACGCCATTCCCCATGTTGTCGCCGGCACAATGGGACACCCCTTTCAAAGTCCCTTCGCAAAACCGCCCGGCCAAGGGCTCTCCTCTGCGACGGTCAACGTTGTTTGGGGTTCTTCAACGCGGTGGTCGGGTATCTGCTAGTCGCGCACGTCGGTGCTTTCGATCCGCGGGCGACAAGCCACATCCTTGCGTTCGGCCTGGGCGCGCTGCTCATCAGCATCTTTTCGGCGCGTCACTTCGGCCAGTTCCATGGGGGCAACACGCCGTCGCACCCATGAAGAACCCAGTGTCCGGGACCTTTCGCTCCCTGAGAAGCTTCAACTTCCGCTTATGGACGGCAGGCGGCCTGATTTCCAACGTCGGTACCTGGATGCAGCGCGTCGCGCAGGACTGGCTTGTGCTGACGCAACTTACCCACCACGATGCGTCAGCGCTGGGTATTGTGATGGGCCTGCAGTTCGCCCCGCAACTTCTGCTCCTGCCCTGGACGGGTCGGCTGCGGACCGCCTCAATCAGCGCAAGCTCCTGATGCTCACCCAGGCAACGATGGGCGTGCTTGCGCTCATCCTAGGAGTTCTCACGATCGCAGGAGTCATCCGGCTCTGGCACCTGTATGTGTTCGCTTTCCTGTCTGGTTCCGGCGCTGCGCTGGATGCACCGGTGAGACAGACCTTCGTGGCAGAGATGGTGGGCGATGAGGACCTTCCCAATGCCGTGGCATTGAACTCAACCTCGTTCAATGCTGCCCAGATGATTGGTCCCGCCGTTGCCGGTTTGCTGATTGCGAAGGTCGGCATCGGCTGGGCCTTTCTACTGAACGGGCTCTCGTTCGCGGCAGTTGTGATCTCGATGTCTTTCTTCCGCCTCTCGGAACTGCGTGCAAGCGTCAGAGCGCATCGCACTACCTCTGGATTTCTAGAAGGGTTTCGCTACGTGTGGAGAGGACCGGACCTCAGGGCGATCCTGGTCATGTTGTTTCTGATCGGCACCTTTGGACTGAACTTTCCGATCTTCATCTCTACGATGGCCGTGAATGTCTTCCACTCCGACGCACGTGCTTTCGGCCTGCTCTCCTCCATCATGGCCGTGGGCTCACTCTCGGGAGCGTTGTTTGCTGCTGGCCGAAAGAAACCAGGCTTAGCGTCTCTGTCGATGGGAGCCGGTGTCTTCGGGCTGGGCTATACTCTAGCCGCACTCGCGCCCGGATACTGGTGGTTTGCGGCAGCTCTCGCGCTCAGCGGCGCGGCTGCCCTGACCTTGACCAACGGCACGAACAGCATCATGCAGCTCTCGACAGAACCATCCATGCGGGGCAGGGTGATGGCGCTCCGGGTCGGCGTTGCACTGGGGGGAATGACGATCGGCGCTCCGATCGTCGGTTGGGTTGCCAATCACTTCGGCCCTCGCTGGGCGCTCGCAGTGGGTGCTGGGGCGTGCTTCACGGCTGGCATGGTCGCAGTCTACGTTCTGGCCCGCCGAAAAGAACCACTGCTCGCCCAGTAATTAGTCCTGTGAACTCGACCGATAGGAAGTAATCGTCACAACCGGTGTGGTCCTCTAGGGGCGATGCCAAGCCAGTTCGAGACCTCGTGCGCTATCTAGAATGGGTGAATCGCGGCGAACATCGCGGCGCACCTTGAGCGAACCGTTTTCTCCCTTCGAATCGAAACTTATGTATAATCCGCCGATGCAAGGCATACCGTGGAGCATAATTGCGCTCGGCTCGCTGTTGCTCATCTCGGCCCGCTCAGTAGGAGGACAGGAAGTGAAATCTCCGCAACCTGAAAAGTCGAAGCCGCCGGTCAAAATGGAGCAGCGCGGGCGGATCCTTGGAATCGGCGGTGTCTTCTTCAAATCCGCTAATCGTGATCAGATGCGCGAATGGTATTCGAAGCATCTTGGACTCGCTGACGAAGGCCAAGGTGTGATGCTTCCGTGGCGCGAACACGACGACCCGCAAAAGGAACACGTTACAGTCTGGACAGTTTTTCCCGCCTCCACTAAGTATTTCGATCCCAGCCCCGCACCGTTCATGATCAACTACATCGTGGACGATATGGATGCTTTGCTCGACCGCTTAAAACAAGAGGGAGTAAGGATTGACGCCAAACGAATGGATGAATCCTACGGTCGCTTTGCTTGGATCTATGACCTGGATGGGAATAAGATTGAGCTCTGGCAGCCGCTGCCCGCAAAGCGCTAAGAGCCTTCCCCTGCACTCACTCAATCATTCCTTCCCTCGTGGGCGCCCTCATCGCGAGGTATCCTTTCGCCCTCGCCGCTCGCTCTCTCTCATGATTTCGTTTATATCCGCCGCTGGACGGATCTCGATTGTTCCATACTTCAACTTCACTCTCGGACATTGGGAAATGAGCTGAATTGCGTGATTCAGATCTCGCGCTTGCTCCTTTGTTTCCGAGTACGCCCGCGTTTTTACCAGCGGGCCGAGGGATATCCCGTGGCGCACAGTGTCGTAGCGGGAGATCCTTCGCTCCGCCTGAAGAACGGCTACGCTCAGGATGACGCCATCGACGAGCGAGATGCCATCAGAAATTCAACCTGCCCCCTATCTTGTTTCCTGTGACTCAGAGCCGTAGCTCATCGTTCTGTTATCAGATAGTCGTTCGGGAGACCGAAAATCGACAGCTACTCCATTTTTTCTTAGCCTCGTCAGAGGAATCTGTGGGTCACTGATGCGTTCGAATGGCGGCCGGAAGTTGGGCTCGCGCAGCCCGCGAACCCGATGCGGGATAGCGCGGCTTCAGCTTTTCGCGCTCGTAGCCAGTTGCCTTTCGAACCAGTTTGCCCTCTCGATAAACGCTACGGCGTCAGGGGGAGCGATCCGGGTGACAGAAAATTTGGAGACCCGTGAAGCTTCAACCCCAAGAAACGTCAAGTTTGGGGAGTACATCGGGGCTGGTCAAGATGTATTCATGACGGTCAAGCTTCGTGCCGTCGAGGCACCGTGTCCCCGCTTGGCGGGCGATGCGAAGCTTCTGGAATCCCAGTTTCTCAACGACGCGGCGGCTAGCGTCGTTACCGTCGAAGTGCCCGATGCTGATCGCCTTCGCGCCAAGACGTCCGAACGCGTAACGAATAGCGGCGTTTGCCGCCTCCGTCGCCAAGCCCTGTCCGGAGTATTTCCGCGCCACCCAATAACCGGTCTCATAGACGTCTGCCTCATCGGTGAGATCCAATGCGGTTCGGACGACGAAATCCCCGTTGATCCTATGGAATCCGGCCAACGCGATACCTGCCTGACTCTGGAAGTTCATCATCCGTCGAATGGATTGTTCCAACGCTTGCCGCGGTCGTTGGTTGTCGAACGCCCAAGCCATCCAAAGCTGCAAATCATTCCAGGCATCTTCCTTGGCGGCCTGGATAGCATCCAAATCGTCAAGAATTGGCGGACGCAAGACTAGGCGCGGCGTCACGATGGGCATTAAGTGGCGCATAGAGCGGCTCAACTGCAATGGTAGCTGTCTGGGCGTAGGAATGGCTACCGCGGGCACAGCCGACGGAGTTCGGCAAGTGGCCCACCTTTGACGATCTTTGCGTGCACCATTCCCACTGAGGGCGCCCCATCCTTGCCTTTTCTGCAAGAGCCTGCCCTGAGCTTGTCGAAGGGGTGGGCGGCGATACTGTGTGTGCTATTTGATTTTGTTGTGGACACGTGATCAAACCCGCTTGGCGCCGGCATTTCTGACCCCCGCCCTTCGGCTCCGCTCAGGACCGGCTCTTCGCAAAAAACGCGAAGGAACGGAGCACCACCCACTGTGTTGGTCATGCCCGCAAAATCAAAAGTCCGGGCCACCCGGCCCCTGTCGTCAGGTGCCGGACACGACCGAGTTCCTTCGCTAAGAACGCTCAGGATTTCCGCCGCGGGCTCCCGCTTCGCTCACGCCCGCAATGCGCCTCAAGTTTACAGACTTCCGGTTGGGACTGCCCCTGTACGCTCGTAATTCACGAGAATGACGCCTTTCGAGGTGACTGTGCTTTCCGTCACCTTGAATGCCGCCGGGATCGTGCCATCGGCAAACTATCGTTTTCCACCGCCCAATGTTATCGGAAATATCTTCAGCCAGAACGCATCGACCAAATCATGCTTGAGGAGCGTCTGAACGAGATTTGCGCTTCCATAAACGTGCAAATCCGGCTCGTGTCCGCAAACAGATTGCACCCTAGAATTCGATTCGCAGGGCGAGTTGACCGGTGCGATTTCCAGCGTTTTCTGCCGTCTGCGGAGCGCTCAGGACGCCAAAGGTCGACGGAATATCGATCTGCGTAGCGGGAGGGGCAAAGTTCGTATGGTTGAAAACGTTGGTAAATGTGGACTCGAAGCGCATTTTTACTCTTTCCGTCACAGGGAAGACTTTGGCGAGGCCGAGGCTGGCCGCAGTGGTGCCGGGACCCTGCAGAATGCCAACTTCGGCGTTGCCGAAGCGTCCAGAACCGACGGGTGTGGGCGCGAACGCGGCGAGATTGAAGTATTGCGCGCGTGACTGACCCTGATAGAAATTCGTCGAGACCTGGTCGGGACGCAAGAAAGCGCCGCGGTTGACGACGTTGGTATTGGACTGATCGAAGGAATCGCCGATGCTTGGCGTAAGCCAAGGGCCGGTTTCAAGCAACGTTATGGTAGTCAGCTCCCAGCCCCCCAGCACGGCGTTTTTCCAACCGCCTGTGTTCAGGAAAGTGCGACCTTCGCCGACGGGCAACTGGTAGAGACCAGTGAAAAGGAAACGATTGCGACGCGTGCCTTCGACATTGCCGTAATCGCTGCGGACATCAAAGCGGTTGGCGATGGGAACTCCGTAATTGACTTCGCCGGCGTAGGCGATAGGAGCGTCGCCCTGATTGTCCGCAAGGTTTTTCGCCAGCGTATAGTTCGCGCTGAAGCAGAGGCCATGGGACATTTTGTGGTTCTCCTCCACTTGAAGCGCATTGTAGTTGGCCTCGCCGGCATTGAAAGTGCTATAGAGGGTGAACCAGTTGTGATAGGGAGCGCGGGGGTCAACATACGGACTGGCGGCCGTTGTCTGATACGGGGTCGTACTCGCCGGGATTTGATTCAGGTCCTCGGTGATGCTGAGGCGATAGCTGTGCATTCCGACATAGCTCACGCGCAGGCTGTCGTTGCTGGCGAGTTGACGTTCCACGCTCAGATTCCACTGATTTGCCTGCGGGTCGCGGTAGTTCGGATCAACTCCTTGATCGAGGCCACCGCCGCCATACTGTACTCCGACAGTGGGTGGTGCTGTGTTGGGAAACTGAATCAGCGGAACGCCGCCGGTGGCGCCGCTGCTGTTGCACACGCCAGCGGTCGACAGACAATTGCTATAAGTGTGCAGCGCCGATGTCGGGTTGCCACTGTTGTTGAATGAGAGGGGGCCGAGGTTTGTCATGGTGAAGATGCCGAATCCGGCACGAATCACCGTCTTGGTGTCGTTAAAGGGGCGCCAAGCGATCGATAGTCGCGGCTGAAAGTTCCGCATGTAAATGTTGCGCAACGACTGCGGAAGATGATCCTGGATGGCGGTAACGTAGTTCGTGCATGGAAGGGCCATATATCGCAGGTTGCAGGCGTTGAACGACTGCTGGAACGCCAGGTTGGACGCCTGGATGTTTTGCTGTTGCAGATACGCCGGTAGCTGGTCGGGCACGACAATCGAATTGCTTCGCTGATCGAAATTCGCCAGATTGCCCCCGTCCTCGTGAAAGCCCGGCAGGATCTGCCAGCGCAAGCCATAATTCAGCGTTAGATGGCTGTTGACCTGGTATTCGTCTTGGCCGAAGACGCCGTATTGCCAAGCCGTTCCTCCCACGTCCGGGCTCGATACGGCAAAGAACAGAGAGGTCGGCGTTCCCTGAAGGAAGTCGCCGAACGCATTGCCGGTGAATGTACCCTGGAAGATGAAATCACCAAAATCGTCAGAGTTAAACACAGGTGCAAAACTCTCCAGATCGAAGTACCTCACTCTTCGCGCATCGAGGCCCATCTTGAAAGTATGTTTGCCGCGCGTCCAACTCAGATTGTCGGTGAACTGGAGCGTCTTCGACTGCGTCACTCCGGTCTTGTCGCGGCCGATGGGAGTGAACCCGGTTCCGGCGCTGAAATTGAACGTGGGAAAGGCGCGCGTGACGGGGTGTTGGCTGATGTTTACCCCGGTCAGATCCAGTTTCGAAAGCGCATTCGCGCCTTCGATGGGAAAACCAACGCTGGTGGTCACATTGGTAAAACCGAAACGGAATTCATTCAGGAGGCGCGGCGTGAGCACCCACGTATGCGAGACCAATAGGCTGCGATTGTGCACGCTGTCGGAATCATCCGGCAGCAGAGGGTTGGCATAGTCTTCGGTGATGTTCTTGCGGCTGAAACGCGCGTAAACCGATTGCTTCGAATTGATGGTGTGGTCGACGCGGAGATCGGCTCCGCCTGTGCGCGCCGGGGTGGATTGAAAATTCTCGTAGTTATAGTTCGACTGGCCGGTAACGTTAGGGAGCGGATAGTAAGTCAACAGCGCCGTGGCGGTGGGGTTGATATTCGTGATCGGCGTGGTCACACCAAGGGCGCTCAGGTCACCGGTGCGCTCAGCCTGTGTGGGCACAAGGAACTGCTCGGCAACCGCGGTGGAGCGGCGGTTTCCTTCGTAATCGAAAAAGAAGAACGTTTTGTCCTTCCCGTTGTACAAATGCGGAACGCTCAGTGGACTGCCGAATGATCCGCCAAAAGTGTTGAAGTGTTTCGGCGACTTGCCATTGAAGCCATAGGGGTCGGCATCGAGCGCGTCATTTTGAAGATACTCAAACAGTGTGCCGTGATACTGACTGGTGCCACTCTTAGTGGTGAAAGTGACGTCGCCTACTTGGGAAAACTCTGCGCTGTTGTTAAACGACGTTACTCTTACGGCGGAAATTCCTTCCTGCGACGGATAAGCGTCCTGGAGCGCGCCATTTTGCCGTACGTTCGCGGTCGAGATGCCGTCGACAGAAAAGTTCACCATTGCCGAACTGGCACCATCCAGCGCGATGTTCCCGGAACTGTCCTGTTGCACGTTCGGCGATAGCGACAGAGCTGCCAGCGGACTCGTTGTAGCGGCACGATTGTTCAGGGGAAGTTGGGTGATCTGCTGATTGTCCTTGGAATCGCTGATCATTGCGTTCTCAGTGTTAATCACAGCCACCGTGTCTGCAACTTCGACAGTCACCGATTGACTCTTCACCCCGACGGTAACATCGATCCTTAGCGTCTGCCGTGAGGTCAGTTCCGTGGATGGAACTTGAAAGTCGGCAAATCCGTCGGCGTGAGCGGAAAGGGAATAGTTGCCCGGCTTGAGGTTCACAAATTCAAATGATCCGTTCTGGTCCGACGTCGTGGAACGAACGCTGTTGTCTTCCAGGCGCCGGATATTGATTGACGCTCCGGGCACAACAGCTTGTGTCGCGTCATGAACGACGCCGACGATACTGCCAAATGTGGACTGCGCGTGTGCGGGAACGCTGACCCCAATGAGACCAAGAACGAGCATTGCTACTGCGAATCTTGAATGCATGATCGTTGGATGGGTGACTGGCTTGATCACTGCGTTAACCTCCGCCGGGACGAGACTGCCTTGGAGTTCGCACCCGGCGTTTCGAAACTAGCAGGGAGGGCGTAAAGAATCTGTGTGTCAGCGATAAGGGAACCGTAAAGTTAGGCCGCAAAGAAACGATCACGTGCATTCGAAACGTTCATAAGATAAGTTAGGGCTAGTGGACTTCTACAGGGCAATTCAATACGTGTTATTTGTAGTCATCATCACAGTCCCGGTGAAGCCCTTGGGTGGGTACATGGAACGGGTCTTTTCCAGGAAGCGAACGGCACTTGATCGTTTCCGTGTTCCAGTTGAACGGCTGATCTTTCGCGTTACCTTCGTCGCTTTCGATGCGGAGATGACCGGCAAGGAATACTCCGGAGGCCGGCGTAGCCGTTTAATGGCTCTGACGCCGAAAGGAACAACATTGTTGGCCAGGGCCGTTCCGATCTGGCGACGTACGCATCACGAGATCGAGGGGCTACTTCCAGATGGAGACCCGAATCACCTGCGGAGCGATCTGCGCGCTTTGTCTGTCGCTGGCAAGAATCCAGGCTGAGATTCGCAGTGACCAAAATAACAATTAGGAGGTGCGATGATGACCATTCTCCAGTACATGCAAAGCGAATCTCGCTGCGCGGCTTGTGCTGCGCAATTCAATCCTGGGTGTCCTAGCTACTATCATCGTTACTTTAAAATCCCGCAGATTTTCGAGTCGCGTTGAGAATCAACGCAAGAGGCCATTATTGAGCAAGAAGGCGAACATTACGAACCGCAAGACGATTCATATCGAATGGGGCGATTGCGATCCCGCCCAGATTGTCTATTTCCCACGCTATTTTGCTTACTTCGACGCATGCACGGCTGGATTGTTCAAGAAGGTGGGCCTGCCTAAGCGGAAGATGCTCAAGACCTACGGCATTATCGGAATTCCGCTGGTCGACTTGCGGGCGTCATTCAAGGTGCCATCGCGATTCTCGGACACAGTGGTCGTCGAATCCGAAATAACCGAATGGCGCTGCAGCAGCTTTTCTGTTCGTCACAGGTTGTTTAATAGGGGTGTCCTCGCCGTGGAATGTTTTGAGGTTAGGGTCTGGGCAGCGCCGTCGGAAGCTGATCCGGAACGAATCGAGAGCAAGCCAGTACCGCGCGAGGTCATCGAGATGTTTTCTGCGGAAAACAATCACCGTGCGGCTCATGAGAAATCGCGGCGAAAGAAACGATGAAAATACGCACGCAGGTGGGGATCGTGGGAGCGGGACCAGCGGGGCTTGTGCTCTCGCACCTCCTGCACCGGCAAGGAATTCATTCGGTGGTGGTCGAGGGTCGAAGTCGACAGCACTGTGAGCAGCGGGTGCGAGCCGGTGTCTTGGAGCAAGGCACGGTCGACCTTCTGGTGGAAATGGGTTTAGGCGAGCGAATGAAGCGGGAAGGGCTGATCCATGATGGCGTGGAAATTCGCTTCAGAGAACAAGGGCATCGTATCGACTTCAAAGCCCTCACAGGGCGCGGGATCACAATCTACGCCCAACAGGAAGTTGTGAAAGACCTCATCGCAGCGCGGCTGGGAGCAGAAGGCGAGATGCTTTTTGAGGCTGAAGGTGTCAGTGTTCACGACTTCGATTCCGCAACACCGAAGATACGGTTTCACGACTATGGTGAACCTTCGGAGGTCCTTTGCGATTTCATTGCAGGCTGCGACGGCTTTCACGGGGTATGTCGCCCGAGCATAGAGAACGCTCTAACCATTTATGAACGGGTTTTTCCGTTTGCCTGGCTCGGCATTTTGGCGGCAGCGCCACCTTCTTCCAGCGAGCTGATCTACTGCTATCACGATAGAGGGTTCGCCCTTCATAGCATGCGTACTCCGGAGATCACGCGCTGGTATCTTCAATGTGCCCCGGATGAAGACCTTACCCAATGGTCCGATGAAAGAATATGGGAAGAATTGCAGACGCGCCTGGCGACTCGCGACGGGCACAGGCTAACCGAAGGACCCATCTTGCAGAAAGGGATTACCGGGATGCGCAGTTTCGTGGCGGAGCCAATGCAGTCTGGCAGGCTCTACTTGGCTGGGGATGCGGCCCACATCGTGCCTCCAACAGGCGCAAAAGGGCTTAATCTTGCCGTGGCTGATGTTCGAGTCCTCGCTGCTGCATTCACGGAATTCTATATTTCTGGAAATCGCGAACTTCTCGACCGTTATTCAGAAACCTGTTTAAGACGAGTATGGCTGGTACAGCGGTTTTCTCTGTGGATGACTTCCCTGCTGCACCGGATTCCCGGGAACGACAGGTTCGAGGAGCACCGGCAGTTGGCCGACTTGGATTACCTGACTAGCTCTCGCGCAGCGGCGCAAACCTTCGCTGAAAACTACGTTGGACTGCCAATGAGCTGAATCGACGTACAATCTGTGGCAGTAGAGTGCAAGTGCTTTGGGATTGTGAAATCAACATGGTTTCGTCTCTGATTCGGAACAAGGCGGGCAATCCGGAACAGTCGGTTATCCCTTTCCGGCGGCATGAACCGGGGACCCAGCCGGATTATTTCTATTTCACTTATCGCGCGACGAGGCTGCGGGCGCCATCTCAGCCGTTAATCTTCTTGCCGCATACTATTTCAGAGGTGACGGGGCCAGTCTTTGGTCATTCCGATATTCATCCGCATGATCAAGACCTAACGGTTCAGCATGCGGGAGAACCGTTGGGGGAACGTATCATTGTGCGCGGGCGAGTGGTGGATGGCGATGGCCACGGCGTGTCGAACAGCTTGATCGAGATTTGGCAGGCGAATGCGGCGGGGAGATATGCGCACGTGAAAGATGACCATCCTGCCCCGCTCGATCCGAATTTCACCGGGACAGGAAGGACCCTGACCGACAACGACGGATTCTACAGTTTTGTGACCATCAAGCCGGGCGCCTATCCTTGGCGCAATCACGAGAATGCGTGGCGTCCGGCGCATATTCATTTTTCTTTATTTGGGCCGGCGTTCGTGACGCGACTGATCACACAGATGTACTTTCCAGGCGATCCGCTCTTTGCTTACGATCCAATTCTGCAATCGATTCCTGATGAAAGGGCACGCCAGCGTTTGGTTTCGAAATTTGACCTGGAAACGACAAAGCCCGAGTGGGCCTTGGGCTATCGCTTCGACATTGTGCTGCGTGGCCGTGAATCAACGCCATTTGAAACGTAGAGAAAGATAACGATGGACTTGACGCCGACACCTTCGCAAACCGTTGGTCCGTACCTACATCTTGGCCTCACTGACGCACGCAGTCGTTCGCGTGTTGCCGGCGATGGAGCGAAAGGGGAAAGGGTGTGGCTCACTTTTCGTGTGCTTGATGGAGACGGAGTGCCTGTTCCCGATGCGATGATCGAACTGTGGCAAGCGGACTCCGAAGGGAACTACGCGCATCAGGACAGCGGTGCGGACGACGCAGCCTTTCGCGGTTTTGGACGATCAGCAACGGCGGAAGACGGCTCGTGCACATTTGAAACGATCAAGCCAGGACGCGTGTCGCGTCCAAGTGAAACAGTTCAGGCGCCTCACATCAATGTATCGATTCTGGGTAGAGGCATTTTAAAGAGATTGTCGACACGAGTTTACTTCGCAGGGGAGCCAGCGAACGCTGCAGATCCCGTATTGGCCCTGGTACCAGAGAATCGGCGCACGACGTTGTTGGCCCAGCCAGATCCTGCTCGCACCAGCAATTGGATCCTCGATGTGCACCTTCGTGGAGAGGGCGAGACGGTATTTTTCGATGTCTAATCATTTCAGATTGAACCGACGACCCGAATCGAACCAACCTCCGGTGCGGAGCCAAGGATGAGCGGACGCTTGATCGACAGCCTGGCGACCACGCCAACCCTGGCCGCGCTGTTTTCCGATGAGTCTGTTCTTCAGGCAATGTTGGAATTCGAAACCGCATTGGCGCGTGCAGAAGCGCAATGCGGTCTAATCCCGGCGGCGGCGGCGGACGCGATTTCAGCTGCCGCAAGGCCTGGCAATTTCGATATCTCCGCTCTTGCTGACGCTGCATTTCGCTCGGGAACACCGGCGATTCCGCTAGTGAAAATGCTTACGGACCAGGTGCGAAAAACCGACGCGGATGCGGCACGATTCGTTCACTGGGGAGCCACCAGCCAGGATGTCGCCGACACCGCGATGTCTCTCCTGCTCAAGCGTGCAGAACCGATTCTGATCGGCGATGCTTCACGATTGGAGAAAGCCCTGGCACATTTGTCAGAGACTCACAAAGACGGCGTCATGCTCGGTCGAACGTTGCTTCAGCCGGCTCCGCCGGTGACCTTCGGGCTCAAAGCCGCCGGATGGTTAGGTTCGGTTTGCCGCGGTAAGCGGCGTTTGCAGAAAGCATTTCGATCCGCGGTGGTGTTGCAGTTTGGCGGAGCCAGCGGTACGTTGGCGTCGCTCGACGAACGCGGAATCGCGGTAGCTCAAGCGCTGAGTGCGGAACTTGGATTCGGAGAATCTCCCCCAACGCCTTGGCACACCCAGCGTGACCAGCTCGCGACGCTGATCTGCGCTTGCGGAGTCCTGACTGGATCTCTGGGAAAAATGGCGCGCGACATCAGCTTGCTTATGCAGAATGAGGTGGGAGAGGCCGCGGAACCGGGTGGCGAAGGCCGAGGCGGTTCCTCAACCATGCCTAACAAAAGCAACCCCACAGCCTGTTCACTCACACTCGCGGCCGCGCATCGGGCACCAGGACTAGTTGCATCGTTTCTCTCGGCCATGCTGCAAGAGCACGAGCGTGGTGTCGGAGGATGGCAGGCGGAGTGGCCGATCATTGCTGCCGTAGTCCAGTCGACCGGCGTGGCAATCGCTTCGATGGCTGAAGTGGCCGAAGGACTTTCAGTTGACGCGCAGAAGATGAGCCGCAACATCGAGAATACGAACGGAGTGATTCTTGCCGAGCGCGCCATGATACTGCTTGGAGCAAAGCTGGGGCGAGATGTCGCTCACAAGCTTGTCACGGTGGCCGTTCGGAAGAGTGTCAAAGAGGGCAAGCATCTCGCCGCTGTCCTCGCCGACACTCCTGAGGTAACGACCCATCTGGGTCGTGCCGAACTCAAAGAGTTGGAAACGCCTGAGCAATATCTTGGATCGGCAGAGGCTTTCCGGAAAGCTCTGGCATCACAGTCCAATCGCGAAGACGACGACAAGGAGCTATGAATTGCCCTTCGCAACTATTCACAATGCGCGGATTTTCTACCGAATGCAGGGAAATGCGGGACTGCCCGTCCTGATCCTCTCCCACTCGATCAGCACTGACCATTCGATGTGGGACCTTCAAGTAGAGAACCTGCTCCCGCATTTCCAGATTTTGCGGTATGACACGCGGGGCCACGGCGCTTCGGAAGCAACAGGCGGTGAATATTCGGTTGAAATGCTGGGCAAGGATATTCTCGCCCTAGCCGACACATTGGAGATTTCGCAATTTGCTTTTTGCGGTCTGTCGTTGGGAGGGGCGATCGGACAGTGGGTTGCGGCGCACGCACCCGAGCGCGTAACACACCTTGTGCTGGCCAATACGTCGCCGCAGTTCGCGCCGCGCACGAATTGGGAAACGAGAATTGCAGCAGTAGTCAGAGGCGGAATGTCGGCAGTCGTCGATGTGGCGATGCAACGATTCTTCTCACCGGATACCCTGGCGAAACAAAATCCACACCTCGCTTCGATCCGCTCGGTGTTCTTGGGTACCGATCCCGTTGGGTATCTGGGATGTTGTGCGGCCCTTCGCGACATGAATCACGGAGATCTCCTCAGACAGATCAAGGCTCCAACTCTGGTGATCTCCGGCGACCGCGACGTTGCGACTCCGTGGAGTGGGCATGGCGAGCGGCTGGCCGAGGAGATTCCGGGTGCAAAAGCGCTTCACTTGGCGGCGGCGCATCTTTCTAACATTGAGCGGCCACACTCGTTTACCACAGCCCTGCTTGAGTTCTTGCTGCCGCAACCGAACGCAAACGCAGATTTCCTGCAAGCAGGATTCGCAGTGCGTCGTGCCGTTCTTGGCGACGCCCACGTCGATAGGGCAATCGCCAACACGACAGAATTTACGCGCGAGTTTCAAGAGTTGATAGCCCGATACGCTTGGGGAACGATCTGGTCTCGCCCTCAACTGGACCGGCGAACCCGAAGACTCCTCGCGCTATCTATAACGGCATCGCTCGGGAGGTGGGAAGAGTTCGCGCTCCACGTACGAACTGGGTTTGCCAGTGATCTCGAATTATGCGATTTGAAAGAAGTGCTTTTGCAAACCGCCGTGTACGCGGGCGTTCCGGCGGCCAATACCGGATTTCAAATTGCAGCTGAACAGATTAGAAAGATTGACTGAGCGCGCCGTGACAGGCGCTGCCGAAATTATGGTCCATTAACAGTCCACGAACTGCTTCCGAGGGTCATTGAAACGTTTTTGTAGCGCGATCCGTGCCGCGTATTTTCCCTGGGTTTGCTGGGCATCCCCATTGTAGGAGCTTTTGCAAATTGGGCGTCCGGCGCAGCAATGCGCCGGAAGATCACTCATCAAATGCGGAGGCATCGTGCTTCTTCAGCCCCAATGGCCTTAACCGAACTACTTTATGTCGTCGGCACCTGAATGCCGCTCGCGCGAGTCGGGCTAACCGGCCGCGTGCCGCTCGATGCGACACCCGCGGCCACCACGAGCCTCAAATAGACATCTGAACCATTTGGTTCAATGTATTCAAGTAAAACGCCTATCGGCCCCACGGATTTGGTCAGCGCCTGGTCCGACGACTACGGCCACGCGAGGTTTACAATCGAACCCAATGGCGATCGAACCTGCCAATCTCGGAGAAAACCAGGCCTTCGAACGGCTCGCCGAACCGTTCCGCCGGGAAATCAAATTGCATTCCTACCGCATGCTTGGCTCTCTCCACGAAGCCGAAGACGCCGTGCAGGAGACCTATCTGCGCGCCTGGCGCAGTTTCTCGAGCTTCGAGGTCTCGAACTCCGACGAACAGGGATCGTTTCGCGCTTGGCTCTACCGCATCGCCACCAACGCTTGCCTCAATGCGCTCGAAGGCCGCAAGCACCAACAGCGGTATCTGCCTGACCAGCTCGCCCCCGCCGGCCCGCCGAAGCTGGAAGGCGTCCCTGCGCTCGACGTGCCCTGGCTCGAACCGTATCCGGACACAAACCTCGAGGGCTTCGCCGACGATGCGCCGAATCCCGAGGCGCGCTACACTGCGCGGGAATCTGTGCAGCTCGCGTTTGTCGCCGCCATTCAGCAGTTGCCGCCGCGCCAGCGCGCTGCGCTCATGCTCTGCGATGTCCTTGGCTGGGCATCTGCTGAAGCAGCATCTCTGCTCGGCGGTTCCACCGCATCCATCAACAGTGCCTTGCAGCGGGCGCGCGAGACGCTCTCGCAGCGCCACTGTGACCGTCGTCCGCCGCTTGGATCCCAACCAACTCCCGCCCAGCAAAAGCTCCTCGGACGCTATCTGCAGGCTTGGGAAGGGCACGATGTGGATGGTTTCGTGGCTGTACTCAAGGACGATGCAACCGCCGTCATGCCGCCGTGGCTGCGGTGGTTTCTCGGGCGCGAGGTTATCGGGACATTCTTTGCTCTGGCATGGAAGACCTGTGGCGGACTCCATTTGGCGCCGACATCCGCGAACGGGCAGCCGGCTTTTGCCATTTATGAGTTCTCCAGCGCAGACAAACGCTGGAATGCGCACTCCATTCACGTACTCACGCTTGAGAACGACGCGATTTCTGCGATGACTCTGTTTATAGATCCCCGCCTCTTTCGCGACTTCGGGCTTCCGCTAAGCCTCCCGGACAATGCTAACTCTGGATTGCGGAACCTCTCGCACAAATCGTAAGCCGCCGCTCTATTGCGCAACGCTTACGGCGCGTAGTATTCGGCTGCGATGTTGCAGACGAAACCTCGTTCCAATTCTCCGTTGCTAACAGGCCGAGGCACTCATTGAACAGATTGAAGGTCAAATTCCAGATTACGGTAGGATGGTCGGCAAGGCGGAGATGATCCAGATGGCGCCGAGCGGATCAATAAAATTGAATCGGGTTTTCGGAAGCTTTGCTAGCGATTGCGGCCGGATCACGCCCCGAGTCGGCAGTGATGTGCCGGAGGACTCTTCAAACCGCTGGCGAGATCCGCTTCAAAGGACCTGGGCAGACCCGCGCGCCAGAAGGATCCCAGGTTGGCGATTGACTGCCATTTGGACTCTACCTGAAGGCTCCGGAATTCACGCGCTACCGGATGGGTGTTTCACGCAGCGCGCGAAAAGGCCGCCGACGGCAATCCTCTTGTTTGCTGCTCACAACCCATTCGCGACGTCGTCATCGATTTGTGGAGCCGGACCGGGCCTCCCATTAAAGACATTTTCGCCGAGAGCGTCTAGATCGGCAATCACTTCAGGAGGAATCCGAAGCATCGAAGATTGAAGATTCTCGCGAAGATGCTCGATGGAAGATGTTCCTGGGATCACGAGGATATTGGGAGACCGCTGGAGAAGCCAGGCGAGCGCAACCTGCATCGGCGTGGCACTGAGGCGCGCGGCGACGTCAGACAAGCCAGCCGACTGCAGTGGAGTGAACCCTCCGAGTGGAAAGAATGGCACGTAGGCGATGCCGTCATGAGCAAGATCGGCTATGAGTGCATCGTCGCTTCGATGCGCGAGGTTGTAATGGTTCTGAACGCAGATGATCGGAGCGATCTTTCGGGCTTCCGCGATCTGTGCGGGCGTGACATTGCTAAGCCCGATATGACGCACCAAACCCTTTTGCTGGAGTTCGGCTAGAACTGTGAGCGGTGCCTCGATCGATCCCTCGGCGGGTTCGTCGATGCTAAACATACTGCGCAGGTTGACCACATCGAGCACATCCAGTCCCAGATTGCGGAGATTGTCGTGAACCGCCGCAGTCAGCTCTTCGCGTGAGAAAGCCGGAATCCATGATCCATCCTCACCGCGCCGGGCGCTGATTTTGGTGACGATCACCAGATCGTCGGGATACGGGGACAGCGCCTTTCGTATGATCTGGTTCGTGACATGGGGACCATAAAAATCGGCCGTATCGATGTGGTTCACGCCACTGTCGACGGCCTCTCGCAGAACAGCGATCGCTGCATCGATATCGCGGGGAGGTCCCCATACCAACTTGTTGCCATCTCGCCCGGCGAGTTGCATCGCACCGTAACCCATGCGGTTCACGGTCATCAACGTGCCGGGTAGAGTGAAGCTGCCTGCGAGATCAGTCTGTCTTGTCATTCCGTTCCTCCTGGGAACTGTTCATTATTTATAACGAGGAAAGCTAAAAGACTCTCCCACCAGCTCTTCACTTTTCTTCCAGAGCGCGTCGGCAGTTTTCGCATCCACCGCATACCCGCGCACCCCTTCGTTTATGCCGACGGACAGGTTGTCCGCCACGACCTGGCCCACGTGGCAGTCCTCGCAGTATTGGCCCCCGATCTCGTCGGCGGAAGCAACGACAGCCGTCCACACTGAAGTTGCGGCTCCCTGGGGAACCGTCTTCCACTGGAAGGGACCTTTGCCTTCAGCTGCCCGCTGCTGATTTATCTGTTCGATCATCTTCGTTATACGGCTTGGATCCTGATAACGACCCAGTTCGGTCTGAATACCACCCGGGTGTACGGCGACCGCGTGCACGCCGCGGTCCCGGTGCCGTTTGTCCAGCGCAACGGCGAAGAGGATGTTCGCCGTTTTGGATCTGCCGTACGCAACGAGCGGGTCATAAGGCGTCCGTTCAAAGTTAGGATCGTCGAGGTCCACCTTGGCGTAGCGATGACCCGCAGAAGACAAGTTGATGACCCGCCCGCCTTTGCGGATCAGAGATGCAATTCGGTTGACCAGGACGAAATGGCCCAGGTGATTCGTTCCGAACTGCGTTTCGAAGCCGTCGGCTGTATGGCCGAACGGTGTGGCCATGACACCTGCATTCGCGATGACAACGTCGAACCCTTCCCCTTTTGCCAGCAACCCGTCGGCGCAGGCACGCACGCTTTTCAGATTGGCGAGATCAAGTTCCACGAGTTCGAAGCTTCCGCCATTGGCCGCGGCGTCCTTTCGGACCTGCTCGGTTGCAGCATTGGCCTTGTTCAAATCCCGCTCCGCGCCCACAACCTGAGCACCGTGTGCGGCCAGGGAGCGCGCGGTTTCCACGCCAAGGCCGGCTGAAACACCGGTCACGAGAATCCGTTTGCCCTTCAGATTCACGCCGGACAAGACATCCTCTGTTGTCGAGGTTGCCCCAAATGAAGTTGCCTCAAGTATGTTCGTCATTTTTCTACGTCCTTATACAAATATCTCCAAGTAACAGTTCACTTTCGCTCACGCGTTAGCCCCGCAAAACCACGGCGTCCGCAGTGTGTTCGAAATAGTGTTCTGCATTCAGATCGGCAATGAGCCCAGGCTGAACCGGTCGCCACCCCAGCCGTTCCTGCGTTTGCGCGCTGGAAGCCGGGCCGTCCATGGTAAAGAAGAGAGCCATCCAGCCAAAATGATCGGCTGCTTCCTCGCGAGACTTGCTGACGACGGGTACGTTCAATTGCCGGCCGATGACCTCAGCGATCTCTCGAGTCGGCAGGCCCTCATCCGCCACGCCGTGATACTTGGCTCGAGCGGTGCCTTTCTCAAGCACCAGCCTGTAGAGGTGAGCGGCATCGAGTCGGTGCACTGCGGGCCAACGGCTGCGCCCGTCACCCACATACGCCGAAACCCCCTTCTCACGCGCGATGCTGATCAGACGTGCTACAAAGCCGTGATCACCTTCTCCGTGCACCGACGGTGGCAGACGCACTACTGACGCGCGGACGCCGCTCGAAACCGTCGCCAGTGCCGCATCTTCCGACTTGCGAGGGGAGGTGGGATTGAGCGCATCCTCTTCCGTTGCGAGCGGCCCTCGTGCTTGAGCCACAAGGGTTCCGGAAGTGACGATCAACGAGCGATCAGAACCCGCAAGTGCGGCGCCAAGCGTCTCGATGGCACGTCGATCCGCTTCCGCAGCCGGCGCGTAGTTGTTGAAGTCGTGGATGAAAGCGGTGTGGATCACGCCGTCGGACACGGCTGCTCCCCTGCGCAAGCTCTCAAGATCTTCGAGCGAACCGCGATGTACGGCTGCTCCAGCCGCAGCCACCGACTGGGCGCCCGTATCCGAGCGCGCGAGGCCGAGCACCTGATGACCTGCATCGATCAGTTCACGGACGATTGCAGTACCAATGAAGCCTGTAGCGCCGGTAACAAAAACACGCATATTGTTTTCCTCCTAAGCAATTTGTGGTTCAGTCGACAAGGACGAAGCGCTGATTCGACCTGCGAGCAGACTCGAAACTTTCGCAGTGATCAATCGCCATTCGCAGTTGGAAGCGGGCAGACCATCGATCTCGATCAACTCCCGCAGCCAGTCTTCTGCCGAGAGCTCCGCCTGTTCTGACCCGAACAACTGGGTGCTGGCGTTGAAGAATGCTGACAGCTCTCGTTCCGCCATCGTGACGAGGTCAGCGCAACCAAGGTTGGTATTTTTTGACAGTTTGTAACGAGCGAGTGAATTCATGTTCATCTCCTCTCGAAGCCGCAGCACCTGGGAACCGCTATTGACACGCCGCGGCGTTCCGGCTAAAACGGAGAGTGTCTCCGAATCAGTAGATAAGATAATCGGAGACTGTCTCCGGTTGCAACTTTTTTTTATGCGGTCGAAAAATCAGAAAATTGCCGCGCGAAAACCACGCACCGACGCCCAACGGAACCGCGAGAGCATTCTGGAGGTGGCGAAGGAAGCGTTTACTCGATCCGGCGCGAACGCCAGCCTCGACGACATCGCCAAAGAGGCAGGTGTTGGCGCGGGAACTCTGTATCGCCACTTCCCTACCCGAGACGCGCTGATCGAAGCGGTCTATCGGACTGAGGTGGAAAAACTGGCCGCAGCCGAGAAGAAGTTCTCCGAAAGCCTTCCTCCCATCGAGGCCTTGCGAGCATGGATGTTACTGTTCGTCGACTACATCGCGACCAAGCAGATCATCGGTCCCGCTCTAAATTCGCTCGTCGGAGGGCCTTCGAAGCTGTATGAACGTTCACGCGGTCAGATCCAGGGAGCGATTGATTCCTTGGTGAAGCGCGCAATCAAGAGCTGCGACATTCGTAGAGATCTGGAGCCATTCGATCTGCTCCGGGCACTGATCGGCGTCTCCCACGTGGCGTCCGGTCCTGACTGGCAGCAAAGCGCCAGGAGACTCGTGGACATCCTCATCACCGGTTCGCGGCCAATCAAATAGATCTCTTGCGATTTTTTCGTCGCCTCAGTCGTCCACCCTTTTTGCATACCTCGCGATTCGAGTCTCTCAAGGCTTCCCTAATCATGTCTAGTACGTATATTGACTATGTCGTATACTGCCGAAAGTTCGGCTGAAGATATCGCTTTTGCGGTAATCAGCGACGGCCGGGTAGAATCCGGTGATCCCTTTCCGTTTCGTTGAGAACACTTGGTTCTTGTCGTGGATCGAAAATTACATGGTCTAGCCGGTGACTTCACCGGTGGCTGCCCAGAGGGCAACCGACATATACACTAGTACGTAAATGGCCTATATAGATTGTAGTGAGGAGGTCATCTCATGCTGTGGAAGACTGATCCAACGTTTTATCCCTCCCCTAAGCTGGCCATGCAGGCGCCGGCAGAGAAGCTGGCATATGTGGCCGCTTTGAATGCGAATGGCGGCAGCCACCCTGACGCTCTGGTTGTTGTGGATGTGGACCGCGAGTCGCACAAGTACGGTCAGATCGTGGGCCGCGTGGATATGCCGAACGTGGGAGATGAACTTCATCATTTCGGCTGGAATGCTTGCAGTTCGGCATTGTGTCCCTACGCTCCGCACCCGCACGTCGAACGGCGTTATCTGATTGTTCCGGGGCTGCGCTCGTCGCGCATCCATGTAATCGATACCAAGGACAATCCGAAGCAACCGAAGATTGTAAAAGTGATTGAGCCAAAGGACTTAGAGGAAAGAACCGGTTACAGCCGTCCGCACACGATTCACTGCGGGCCCGACGGCATCTACCTGAGCGCTCTCGGCTCGCCGAGCGGCGATGGTCCCGGCGGAATCTTCGCCTTGGATCACTACAACTTCGAACCTCTCGGTCGATGGGAGGTCGATCGCGGTCCGCAATACTTTGGCTACGATTTCGCATGGCACTTGGGCCATGACATCGCTGTTACCAGCGAGTGGGGCACGCCGAACATGGTCGAGAACGGCGTGAATCCCGAGTTGCTGCTGGGCGGCAAGTACGGCCATAGCATGCACATATGGGATCTCTGCAAGCGCCGTCATCTTCAAACATTGGATCTGGGTGCGGAACAGCAGATGGTCCTTGAACTGCGCGCGGCCCACGATCCGACGAAGGCTTACGGTTTTGTCGGTGTGGTTACATCGCTGAAGGATCTTTCCAGCTCCATCTGGTTGTGGCATCGCCCGAACGGAGGGTCGGACGGACAATTTGAAGTGAAAAAAGTCATTGAGATTCCGGCTGAACCTGCCGATCCGAGCCAACTGCCTCCGCTGTTGCAGGGCTTCAAAGCCGTGCCACCGCTGCTTACGGATATCAATCTGTCTGTCGATGATCGATTTCTATACGCTTCCTGCTGGGGCACGGGAGAAATGCGGCAGTACGATGTTTCCGATCCCTTTAATCCCAAGCTGATCGGCTCGGTGCATGTTGGCGGGATCGTGCGTCGCGCACCTCATCCCGCCAAGCCGGGGGAACCGTTGAACGGCGGACCCCAAATGGTGGAGATCAGCCGTGACGGACGCCGCGTTTATTTCACGAATTCGTTGTACGCAGCCTGGGACAAGCAGTTCTATCCCGACGGCATCCGGGGCTGGATGGTGAAGCTCGATGTTGCGCAGGATGGCGGCATTCAGCTCGATCGCAGCTTATTTACCGAGTTCGGCGATCTCCGCCCGCATCAGGTAAAACTGCAGGGCGGCGACGCCTCGTCGGACTTTTACTGCTATCCATGAGTTCCAACTGACAATGAATCACAACTGGCCGTGGTTTGCCTTGGCGCTTCTCGGGGCATACCACGGTCTGAATCCCGCCATGGGCTGGCTGTTTGCACTGGCGCTTGGCCTGCAGGAAAGGCGCCGGTCCGCCGTCATCGGCGCTCTCATCCCCATTGCTCTCGGACACGCCGCCGCCATCACCCTGGCGATTCTCCTCCTGCGCTTCGTGCAACATTTCCTCCCGATGAATATTCTGAAATGGGGCGTTGCGTTATTTCTCTTCGCGCTCGGTGTCTATCGACTTTTTCGCGCGAGTCATCCCCGCGGTGCTGGTATGAGAGTCGGAGGGAAGGATCTGGTCGTTTGGTCCTTCCTCATGGCGTCCGCCCACGGTGCGGGTTTGATGCTCCTGCCGGTTCTGATGGCACAACCAATGTCTGGGATGACGCACAGCATGGCGGGAGGAATGCCCGTAATGCCTTCTTCGTTGAGCGCATCCGCAATTGGATTCGCAGTGCTGATACACACGGCTAGCATGTTGGCCGTGGCTGGAATCCTCGCGATCATATTTTTCGAAACGTATGAAAAGGTGGGCCTGCGGCTGCTACGGCACACGTGGCTCAATTTCGACCTGCTGTGGGCGATCGCGTTGCTGGTGGCGGGATGCGTGGTCCTGTTCTTTTGATCTCGTCCCTACTCAGGCCTACACTCTCCGAGTCCAGTCAGCCGAATGTCCCCAACCGCCCTCGAAAACGAAGTTGGTCAGCGGCTTTCGTTTTCTCGGGCTCTCATCTTTTTTGCGTAATTTCTCGGGAAGGTCTGCCGAGTTGCCAGCGTATCCGATGGCCGCGGCGGCGACCGGCTCATAATTTTGAGGGATCGAAAACTCGCGGCGAGCTTTTTCAATGTCGAACCCGGCGATCTGATGCACAACCATTCCCGACACCTTTGCCTGAAACGTGAGATTGGCGATTGCCTGACCAACGTCGTGAAATGCGTGCCGGTTGGGTTCTCCCGTCGATTCAAACGTCAACTTCGCAACGGACAACAGAAGTACCGGGGCCTGCTGCGCCCACTGGACATTGAATTCAACCAGGCAACCGAGCAGACGGTCGAAATCGGATTTGTTTGCCTTCGTGGCCACGATGAAACTCCACGGCTGCTCGTTCATGGAAGATGGGGCCCACCGTGCCGCTTCCATCAAGGTGGCCAAGGTTTCTGGTTCGATGGAGATTGAGGCGAAGGCCCGAGTGCTTCGCCGACCGGCAATCAAGGGATGAATGGAATATTCGCAACTCCGCTGCTCATCTTCCAGAATAATTGGTTCGGCTGCGTCATTCGCCATCAAATCTCCTTGTCTCGTATAACCGACAGACCCATCAGGGGCTAAAGCCCTACTCCTGGTGACCTTCAACCGGACGACTGAAGTCGTGCCCTTTCAAAGCACAGAACTTTTCAAAACCCTGCCCTTTCAAAACACCGGCCGGCGTTGAAGAACGTGGCCAAGTATGCGTTCTTCAAGTGCGGCGAAGCGAGCGCTGCCGCGCGTTCGGGGTCGAGGGATGTTTACAACTTCGTCCAATGCGACACGGCCTCCCTCAATCAAGATGACGCGGTCTGCCAGGCTTACGGCCTCGGCAACGTCATGCGTGACGAGCATGGCGGTAAAGCCGCGGCTTCGCCAAACGTCCTCGATGAGTTGCTGCATCTCGATGCGCGTGAGCGCGTCCAATGAGCCCAGCGGTTCATCCAGAAGCAACAAATTCGGGTCATGGACAAGAGCTCGCGCCAGTGCCACCCTTTGTCGCTGCCCGCCCGATAAGGTAGCAGGCCAGTCGTTGGCTCTTTCTGCCAGGCCGACTTGCGCCAAAACTCTCCGCGCCTGAGGGATAAGTGCAGGCTCAAGACCGAGCATGACGTTCGGAAGGATTCGTCTCCAGGGCAACAGGCGAGAGTCTTGAAACATGACGCGCACATCGGGCTTGTCGTTGGTATTGGACGCAGCAACATCACCCAAAGTGATAGTTCCCGATTGCGGTGTTTCCAAACCGACGACTGAGCGGAGGAGAGTACTCTTCCCGCATCCGCTACGGCCAACAATAGCTACAAATTCACCGGCGGAGATCTCAATATCGAAGCTTTTCAGCACGGTGCGTCCATCGAAGGCGATGCTAACGTTTCTGATTGCGACTGACACACCGCGCGAGCAGCGCTGTTTCTCAGCCGACATCTCCCTCGAACTGCAAGTGAGAGGCAAAGTGATCACCTATCGCCCCGTCTGATACGCCGGATTCCAGCGCAGCCAGTAGCGTTCCAATCCTTTCGCCAGAAGGTCGGCGAGTTTCCCCAAAATCGCATAAAGCAGAATGCCAACCACCATGACATCCGTTTGCATGAACTCGCGCGCGTTCATCGTCATGTAACCGATGCCCGAGCGCGCTGATATAGTCTCGGCAACGATCAGAATCACCCACATGAGCCCGAGAGAAAATCGCACGCCTACGAGAATGGAGGGCAAAGCTCCGGGCAAGATGATCTCGCGGTAGAGCGGCCAGCCCGACAGGCCGTAAGTTCGCCCCATCTCGAGGAGTCCGCGATCAACAGAGCGAATCCCGTGAAAAGTGTTAATGTAGACAGGGAAAAAAACGCCCAGAGCAACCAGAAAAAGCTTCGCCGATTCGTCGATGCCAAACCACAGGATAACCAGAGGAATGAGAGCCAGGGGAGGGATGTTTCTGACCATTTGAATGGTGGTGTCGAGCAAAGTTTCAGCCCAGCGCAGCGAACCGGTGAGCAGTCCGAGCAGCAGTCCGAGCCCGCCGCCAACGCCGAAACCTGCCACTGCCCGCAGAGTACTAACTCGAACATGAAGCCACAATTCTCCGGATGCGCTGAGTTCGAAGAAAGAACGCAATACCGCCCGTGGCGCGGGCAAGAAGCGGCTGGGCAAGATCCCCGCGGAAGATGCCCACTGCCAGGCGATCAACAACGAAATGGGCACGACCCAGGGCAACGCTTGCTTCACGAGAGTGCGGAGATGGACTTGCGTCTTCATTAGGGAACTTGACTGACGCTGGTGCACGGCGTTTCGCTCAGCGTTTGGCCTGCGACTGAACTCCCGGTATCGCTCCTTGCAAGGTCGCATCGCGAACATTAATACGCTTAGGAATCAACTTGAGATCGTAGAAGGAGTCAGCGATTCTTTGTTGCTCCGCAAGAACGGCATCGTTGACTGGCGTCACACCGTAGCCGCCGCGCGAAAGTGCCAGCTCAAGTGTGGGTTGGTCCAGACCGATCTGCGGTGAGAGAGCTGCCGCGGCATCTTTCAGGCTCGTCTTCGCCCATTCGTCGACCGCCGCAACTTCCTCGAGGACGATCTCAACCACATCTGCCCGCCTCGAGGCGTAGGGTCGGGAAGCAAGAAAGAATTGATGATTGCTGACTACACCGTTGCCATCGGCGAGAATGCGAGCGCCCGTTTGCCTTTGAGCTGCGGCGAGAAACGGCTCCCAAATCGCCCAGGCGTCCACACTGCCACGCTCGAAAGCCGCACGTGCATCGGCCGGTGTGAGGAAAACTGGATCGATGTCTTTGTATTGCACGCCTGCCTTCTCCAGCAGTTTGACCAGCAAGAAGTGAACGTTGGAGCCCTTATTGAGCGCCACTTTCTTGCCCTTGAGTTCGGCCATCGTCTTGATGGGCGAATCCTTGGGAACCAGAATGGCTTCAGCAGCGGAAGCCGGCGGTTCATTTCCGACGTAAACCAAATCTGCTCCGGCTGCCTGGGCGAAGATAGGTGGGGCTTCGCCCACGGTACCGAAGTCGATGCTGCCTACGTTCAAACCTTCGAGCAACTGCGGACCCGCGGGAAATTCGGTCCATTTGACTTCGACGTGCAGCGCTGCCAGCCGCTTCTCCAAGCTGCCACGAGCTTTGAGCAGCACCAGGGTTCCGTACTTTTGGTATCCGATGCGTATCAGGTTATCGGCGTTTTGGGCCAGAGCGAATGGCGCTGCCGCTGTGAGGATCAAGGCCAGCGTCAGCAGCGAGCGTTGGAACTTTGTAGGTCTGGTACTCATAAGCTTAGGTTCCTATCGATCGGTGCTCACGAATAAAAAGAGAGCTTCGGAAGCTGATGGTTCAAGGCCCAGTCTCCCAGTTCACGGATCTTGTAGTCGACCGGATCATGCAAACTGTGAGTTCGCAAGTTGCGCCAAAAGCGATCGATCCTCGCGGGACCCGCCGCGGCGCGCGCTCCCATCACCTCGAACATCCGGCTGGTGATCTCCAGGCCGACCCTGCTGGTGGTCACCTTCGAAGTGGCGATGTCCAGGGCGCACTTGCCACGCTGGTTCTTGGTGATGGCGTCTCCGCTCTCCCACGCTCGTTGAAGAGACTCTCCGGCGATATCTGTGAGGGCCTGCGCTGCCTGAAGGTTCACGAAAAAGCCGCCGTAATTCGCCAGGATATAGGGATCTTCCGTAGCGCTCTGCGCGGTGGAAGCAATCCAAGGCCGGGTTTGCGCCAACGTGTAGTTGCGCGCTTCCTCCAGCGCTCCTTCGGCGATTCCCAGAAAAATGTTGCTCAGAATTAGTTGCGCAACACACGAACGTAGGGACGCCCTGATACTCCCCAGCGGACCGGGTGTCTTCAGGAACTCTTCCTGCCTGGCGGCGACCTCACAGAATTCCACAGTTCCGCTATCGGTTTGCCGCTGTCCCATGGCGTCCCAGTCGTCAAGAATGCGAATTCCCGTGCGATCGGAGGGTATGGCGGCTACCATGAACTTCTCGTCGACGGAACGAATTGCGGATACGATTAGCATGTCGGAGTCGACCGCGCCGGAACAAAAACTCTTGCGCCCGTTGATGAGGTATCCCACACCACACTTGGACGTAAGGCTTGTACGCTTGTCGAGCGGATTGAGCGCATTGCCCCAGAACCATTGATTGCGGACGGTTTCAGAAAAGAGCTCTTCGGTTTGGGCCCATGATCCGTAGAGCGATACGGAAGCCAGCATGAGATGCTGAAAGCCGAACAGATGGGCAATCGAACTATCGACGCGAGCGAAGACTCGTATGAGTTTCATCGTGTCCGGCCATTCCATCCCCCAGCCGCCCAAGTCCGCCGGAATGTTCACGTTTAGCAGTCCGCTCGCGCGTAATAGGTCTCTCTCAGTCTTTGCCGTACCGCCGCGCTTGTCTCGTTCGACGGCGGTTTGAGCAAATACCGCGGCCAATTGATCGGCAATCTCGAAAGCATGTTGCCGAGGTGGCACATTCACTGCGATGTGATTCACCGTAGAAAGCACCACAGCCCTCCTGTGTCGCAGGTATGTCGCCCTATACTCCGGACAATCGCCGACTGCTGCCGCAGCAGCACGTCTGCTGAACTAGTGTTGCTGTAGCAGCACCCCCCTACCGGCCGAACCACCTGATATTCGCCGTAACCGCGTGAAAACGTGAAATTCATGGACATAGGCCCTCCTATCCATTGGCAAGACAATTGCCAAAGCTCACGTGGAACTCAGCCCCCCGGAAAGAGACTGAACTTATGGAAGTATTCTGGTTCTTACCAACTCACGGCGACGGTCGCTACCTAGGCACTGCCGAGCAAGCACGAACGGTTAACTACGGATATTTGAAGCAGGTTGCGCAAGCCGCCGATCAGCTTGGCTTTGAGGGCGTCCTGTTGCCGACTGGCAGGTCCTGTGAAGACGCATGGGTTGTGGCGTCGACTCTGGTCCCGGTAACGACCAACCTGAAATTTCTGGTGGCGATCCGCCCCGGCATTACTTCTCCCACGGCTGCCGCGCGAATGGCAGCAACGTTCGACCGGCTTTCAGCGGGACGGCTGCTGATCAACGTCGTTACGGGTGGCGATCCCGATGAGGCGCTCGGCGACGGTGTGTTTCTCACTCACGGTGAGCGTTATGAAGTGACAGAAGAATTCCTTCAGATATGGCGCGAGGCCGTGGCGGGTAAAGCGATTTCGTTGAATGGAAAGCATCTTCATGTGGAGAATGCAAAGGTCTTATATCCAGCCGTGCAGAAGCCGCATCCTCCGCTTTATTTCGGAGGATCTTCCAAGGTTGCTTACGGTTTGGCGGCACGGCAGGTGGATGTCTACCTCACTTGGGGTGAACCACCGCAGGCAGTTGAAGAAAAAATTGAAACAGTGCGGCGTTTGGCGGCGGAACAGGGTCGATCCGTTCGGTTCGGAATTCGGCTGCACGTTATCGTCCGAGAGACGGAGCAAGAAGCGTGGGCCGCGGCGAATGATCTGATTCGGTACGTCGACGACGAGACAATTTCCCGTGCGCAGAAAACGTTTGCGCGCTTCGACTCGGAAGGACAGCGCCGCATGGCGGAGTTGCATCGCGGCGGTCGCGAAAAGCTGGAGGTAAGTCCCAATCTCTGGGCGGGTGTAGGCCTAGTGCGCGGAGGAGCCGGCACTGCGCTGGTTGGCGATCCGGTCACCGTGGCGAAACGAATACAGGAGTACGCCGACCTGGGAATTGAAACCTTCATCCTGTCCGGGTATCCGCATCTTGAAGAAGCCTATCGCGTAGCTGATTTGCTGTTTCCGCATCTCCCGGTTTCGTTACGATCGGAAAGAACAGTGGGAAACATGACTGGCCCGTTTGGAGAGCTCGTCGCGAATGAATATCAGCCACGCACGACTGCGACATCCGTGCCGGTCCAGCAGAGTTAGTCACCGCGCGCGAATCGGATTCGTCTTCTGCAGGGGTGCACAGGGGGGAAAGTTGAACAATCATCAGAAGAAGCCAAAGATCGCGCTTGTCGTCGCTGTTTTGATCATCGCAGCATTCACGCCGGGCTGCAGTCGCAAGGCTTCTCTTAAGCCCACGACCATCCGGCTCGACTATGCGTATTACAATCCCGTAAGCCTGGTGCTGAAGGACAAGAAGTTTCTGGAGCAGGATCTCGCCAGTGATGGCATCTCCGTTGAGTGGACCCAGAGCCTGGGTAGCAACAAGGCTCTGGAGCTGCTGAACAGCAAGAGCATCGACTTCGGGTCCACGGCTGGAGCCGCGGCTCTCATTGGAAAAGCCAACGGCAATCCGATCAAAGCTATCTATGTCTACTCCCGACCTGAGTGGACCGCCCTGGTCGTTCGCAAAGACTCTCCCGTCACGAAGGTCGAAGATCTCAAGGGAAAGAAAGTTGCAGTAACGCGAGGAACTGATCCCCACATATTCCTGTTGCGCGCGCTTCACGAAGCGGGGCTGACCGAAAAAGATATTGAGATGGTGGTGCTGCAGCATCCCGACGGAAGGATTGCTCTTGAAAAAGGGGATGTGGACGCGTGGGCGGGTTTGGATCCGATGATGGCGCAAACCGAGATTCAGAGCGGCTCCCGGCTCTTCTATCGGAACGTGAACTTCAATAGCTATGGTGTGCTCAACGTGCGCGAGCAATTTGCCCAACAATATCCCGCGTATGTCGAGCGCGTGCTGGCGGCATATGAGAAGGCTCGTCTCTGGGCCATCCAGAACCCCGCGGAATTTCGCAAACTGTTTGGCGGAGCCGCCAAGCTCGACGACTCTGTCGTCACCAAAGTTCTGGAACGCACAGACCTGAGCAATTCGACGATCGGGGACAACCAGAGACAAGTGATCTTCGCTAGCGGTGACGTCCTGAAGCAAAACAACGTGATCAGCAGCAGAGCTGACGTGAACGCAACCGTGAACAATTTGATCGATTCTCGATACGTGCAAGACGTGGTCAACAAAAGCCTGGCGCAGAAATGAGCACCGCGGAACAGAATCGAAGGCTCATGTGGAAGGGCGCTACTGCGGAAACAACGGCGAAGCCGCCAGACAAGATCGGGCCAGTTCTCATTCCAGACCAGTTTCTGGGCTGGATCATTCCCGTGAGTGTATTGCTCGTGTGGGAACTCTTCGCACGGCTAGGGATGCTTCCCCCGAACTGGCTGCCTGCGCCAACAGTCGTCGGCAGGACGATCTATCAGTTGGCCGTTGCGGGGGATTTGTGGAAACACGCGGGAATAACAATAGCCCGCGTGGCGATGGGATTTCTGCTGGGGGCAGGCGCGGGCACGCTCTTCGGCGGTCTCACCGGCTATTTACCGGTTGCTCGCAAGCTGCTGGATCCATCATTACAGGCGTTGCGCAGTGTTCCTTCGATCGCCTGGGTTCCACTTTTCTTACTGTGGCTGGGCATTCAGGAGACCTCGAAGATTACTCTGATCGCTCTGGGCGCTTTCTTTCCGGTTTATCTGAATCTCTCGGTCGCCGTGCGCCACGTCGATCCGAAGTTGCTTGAAGTTGGCAAATTGTACCGGCTGAGCAGTTTTCAAATGGTTCGCAGACTCGTTCTTCCGGCCGCATTGCCCGAGTACATCGTCGGGCTTCGCAGCGGTCTGGGCCTGGCGTGGATGTTCGTCGTGGCTGCGGAACTCTTGGGAGCAAGCAGCGGGATCGGCTACCTCATGGTGGATGGAGAGATGACCGGACGCGCCGCTGTCATCCTGGCAAGCGTGATACTTTTCGCTGTTTTCGGTAAGGTCACTGACTGGATGATGACCGCGATCGGTCGCAGGCTACTTGGTCATAGAGCTCGCTGACGCCTTCGCCAATGAAAGCAACTCATCCCAAGGGACTCCGCTTAGCGATTGAGATTTATGGACAGCGATAGTTTTCGTAAGAGCACAGTCGAGATTCGAATCGCACGCAAGGCCTTTGCAGGTTCCAAGGGCAGTCTCTTGGCTTTGAAAGATATTCTGCTAGCCATCGATCCCGGAGAATTCGTGTGCGTTGTCGGCGGCAGCGGATGCGGGAAGACGACCTTGTTGAGAATCATCGCTGGCTTGGAGACCGAGTATGAAGGTGCCGTTTTCCTGGACGGCAAACAAGTCATAGGAACGGGCCTGGATCGTGGTGTGGTTTTCCAGGAGCACCGCCTCCTTTCGTGGCTTACGGCGCATGACAACATTGGTTTTGGACTTGCAGGTCTACCTTCCGAGGAACGCAGCAGAGACATTCGTCACTACATCAGTTTGGTTGGGCTGGATAAGTTCGAATATGAATATCCTCACCAGCTTTCCGGCGGCATGTCCCAGAGGGTGGCCATTGCGCGAGCACTGGCCGGACGTCCTGAAGTTCTGCTGTTAGACGAGCCATTTGCATCCCTGGATGCGCTGACTCGAATGCGCATGCAACAGGAAATCCTCCGTATTTGGGAGGCTGAGCGAACCACGGTCGTGCTGGTGACGCACGACATCGAAGAAGCTGTCTATCTTGCCGACCGGGTGGTCATCATGTCTCCGCAGCCAGGCACAATCAGAAATGTCTTGCCAGTCTGTTTGCCACGGCCACGCGACCGCACGGATCGGGAATTTGTCCGAGTGCGCAAATCGGTTCATGATGAATTGTTTGCGCCGGGCTGTATGGCACCCCTTGCTGCGTACAATTTCTAAACGACGAACGTATCAGGCAGGATCGACTGAAGCTCCGAGTTATCGGCCGTTGGGCAACTCACCGCATTGCATCAGCTTGGCACGAACAATGTTCCGGCTGATGCCGAGCAGTCGGGCCGTCTGAACTTGGTTGCGATGACAGTATTCATAGGCTGTTCTGGTAATTGCTGTCTCGAGTTCCGCGTAAAGGTTGGGACGGCCATCTTCAAAAAGCGCTAGTAGAGCATCATGTAGAGCTCTCAAGGACTGCGCCGTAGCGCTGGTCGCGGCTCGGAGCCCGAGTGGAGAAAGCCTCAAATCTTCCGGTCTGACTACATTTTCGCGGCAAACCAGCAGGGCGTGATGGATCACATTTTCCAACTCGCGCGTATTTCCTGGCCAGGAATGGCCGCTGAGCAGGACATCAATCGCCTCCGCGCTCAGGGCGGGGTCTTTCAGTCCGAGACGCTCTCCATAGACTCCGAGAAAGTATTGCGCCAAGGGGAGAATGTCACCCGGCCGTTCGCGCAACGGAGGAATGTGCAGCGTGGCGACCTGAAGCCGGTAATAAAGATCTTCTCGGAAACGTCCCGCGGCAACTGCATCCTCCAGATTTACGTTGGTCGCAGCCACCACGCGAACGTCAATCGCAACAGGACTGCGCGAACCCAGCCGAACCACTTGGCGCTCTTGCAGCACTCGCAGCAACTTCACCTGCATGGAGAAAGGAAGATCTCCGATTTCATCCAGGAATAACGTTCCGCCCCGAGCGGCTTCAAACCATCCCGCACGGGCAACCGTGGCTCCGGTAAATGAGCCGCGCTCATGACCGAACAGTTCGCTCTCGACCAGGCTTTCCGAAAAAGCCCCGCAATTCACCGCCACAAAAGGACCGTCAGCCCGTGGGCTCAGCTTATGCACGTGTCTGGCAATGAGTTCCTTGCCGGTACCCGTTTCCCCAGTAACCAGCACGTTTGCGGTGCTGGGTCCGATCAAATGTATTCTCTCAAGCAGTGCCTTGGACTTAACGTCTTCAAACACCAGGGCAGCCGCCCTTAGGCTAAATGGCACGACGGGCGGTCCGGGAAAACTTAGAAGAGGCTTGGGAACTGGCGACAACATATATAAACTCTACTATATCAATCGACATAATAGGATACGTTGGCGACCGTGTCAAGGGAATCACGACTTCCGCCTATCAACACGCAAGATAATTCGACTCGTCCCTGGGCCGCCATTATTTGAGTCGTTGCTTCCGCGGGCTGTTATCGCGACACTGAAAGCCGAATATCCCGGAATATACGTTTATCGTTCGCACCGCTCGAAGCCGGCGAAGTGGTCGCTCCTCCTAGCTCGCTTTCGTCTCTTCGTCGCGCCTTCGGGCGGCGGCTCCTTGAGGGTCGGTGATGATATCGACCCACTTCGGGTGCGGCGAACCCTCGGCGTCGTAGTTGTCGTGCCAGTTCCACCACTTGTACGGCGGGGTCTGGGGGTAACCCTCCGGCGAGTCCTCCCAAGCCTCCTGACGGCCAAGCGGTGTGAGGTCGAGGTAGCTCCAGGTGCTCCCCATCGCCTCGTCGCCGCGGTTGTTGATGAAGTATGTGCGAAACACTTTGCCGCCGTCGCGGAAGAACACATTGTGGCCATGCCATTGATCGACGCCGAAGTCTGCGTCGAAGCCGTCGGTCATGGTGTACCAGGGCATCCCCCAGCCCATCCGCGCCTTCAGGCGTGCGATGTCCGCCTGCGGCGCACGTGAGGCGTAAACGAGGGTGGTGTCGCGGGCGTTCAGATGGGCCAAGTGGGCGACCTGATCGGCGCCCAGGGAGCAGCCGCGGCAGGCGTGCTCGGGCCAGCCGAACACCCCGGGCTCGAAGAAGGCCCGATAGAGGATCAACTGAGGGCGGCCCTCGAACAAGTCGAGCAGCCTCACCTTGCCCTTGGGCCCGTCGAACTCGTATTTCTTCTCCACCGCCATCCACGGCATCCGCCGGCGTTCGGCGGCCAGCGCGTCACGGGAGCGGGTCAAGGCCTTCTCCTTCACCAAGAGCTGCTGCCGCGCAGCTTCCCACTCCTGCGGCGACACGATCGGAGGTGTGTTCATCGCGAGATGCCCTTTCCCGAGTTCCTTGTCTCTCTCTTTGTTCGTTGCCATCTTATTTCTCCTTTGTTTTCTGAAACCAACCGACACGATTCGCTCTGAAAAATTTCCTGAACTTGCCGATGCAGACCGCCAGAATGCCTCCCGTGGATCCGGCTCCAGCCACCATTACTGCTGTGCTTGCGATGCATGTTGGGCACATATGTCCCTCCTGGAAACTTCTAATTCGTGCGGCCTGAGTACAGTCCCTGTGTCGTCATTGCCTTTTTCTCGTCGGATGTTGGCCTTTCCGCGAACGTTTCTGTCTCAATGATGAACACTCCCCTAGGCTTACATCTATGGTTCGCCCATTTGCGACTGGTACGTATCCAGAAGGGGCACGTCAGCACTCATGTCCTTGTGGTGTCGTTTCGCCCAGCGGCACATACCTCCGAGTGGAGCGATGAGTGTCCTTCCCAGTTGGGTCAGGGAATATTCGACAGAAATGGCCTTCGATCCCGTCACGCGCCTGGCGATTAATCCCGTGGATTCGAGATTGCGAAGAGTTCTGCTAAGCATTCGCTGCGATACGCTTCCGAGTTGGCGGCACAACTTCCCGTGTCGACAAGGCCTCTCTTTAAGCGAAAACAGAATCTTGGGCGTCCACTTGCCGATAAAAATCGAGGGCGGCATCTTCAATTCTTGCACCGTCTTCATAGTGTCCTGCCTCCGGCGAAAACTTCTCAGTGAAATAACCTCTTCGAATTTGCCTTCCCATCTTTCTTTCGCGCTCGGCATCGTCCCATCTTGCCAGTGCCTGCGCGCCAGGCGCAATTAGGAACATATGTGTGCCGATGCTGGCGACGGCTGCGGAACCTCCATCCCCTTATTCTTTCCGTGCGGGCTGCCCTTTACCTTTCGTAATCAGGCTGCACAAGCTGTCGTTGATATAAAAGCCCCATGCGCCTGAACAGTCCCCGTAGCATTCGAAGGCAGGAACCAAGCCAGCGTGGGTAAAGCGGAGTTCGGTTTTGTTGCCTTTCCTTTTCTTCTGACCACCACCCACGAACGTTGTTGATGGCATCGAAGACTTCTTGCGGAGATTGGTCTACCGCAAAGCTCGTGGTGAAATCTTTGTTCTTCATAATTCGCCCCTCCATCCTTTTCGGGCTCCCATTTGGCCGACCCGATTTTTGCCTCTCTACTGTGTAAAACCAGTGTGGTGCCAAAAACTCATCGGTGCTTTGGAAAAACATTTCAACCGTCGGAATGCCTGCGCGACAAGCTGCGATTCAGTGTCGATTCAGAGGATGGCAATGGCGCCGCTTTGTGGCATGCGGAGAACACCGCCGAAGGGCGATAGGAGCGATGGTCGAGGCATTTTGAACCTTAGCGTCTATGATCGCGAAGGCGCACCCATCCTGATGTAACCTCCTATGACCCTTGCGCATCTAGTAGCGAGAACAAGAAAAACCGCCTAATATCTCCAGTGCTTCTCTTCCCGTAGCAAACTTGTACGAGGTTCACGACGATGAAGAACGAGGGCCCAACGCAAAATGTGGCCAATCAACCGTCCGCGGCGAATGGGCTGGCAATCGTTCGGCTCACGATCGGGGCAATGCTGGTGTGGGTCTTCTTCGAAAACAAGGGGAAAGGTCTTTACACTCCCGCGGGCTACGCTGGCCTGATCAACTATTACATTAAGGCGAGTCACTCCCCGGCCGCGTGGAAGGCAGTCATGGGTTTGGCGGCGAGTCACGCCGCCATGGCGGCTCCTATGCAGGCGGTGACTGAGATCGGTCTCGGGATCCTGCTGGTCATTGGTTTGCTGACGCGCCCGGCCGCGTTTATAGCGTTTCTCTACCTGGGCAGCCTATGGGTGTCGGAGTGGGGCACATCGTGGATTTGGGAACTGCTGGTCTCGGTGATGGCATCGCTTGCGCTGGTGGTGGGGCGGGGTGGTCGAGCGTGGGGCGTGGACGCCTGGCTAGCGCGGCGCTGGCCCTCCTCCCCATGGTGGTGACTTGAGCGTGTTGACTTGAGCCTGGTGACCCGAGCGAAGATCAAGTGCAAGTGTCAATCGTCATTCCTACGCACAATGAAGCGCAATCCATTGGCCGCGTCTTGGCTGATCTCCCGGCCGACCTCGTCACGGAGGTGCTGGTTGTAGATAGCAATTCAACCGACGGGACTCCGGAGATCGCGGCAAAGATGGGAGCCCGCGTTCTCCGCGAACCTCGCCGCGGATACGGTCAAGCCTGTTTGACCGGGCTCGCGAATGCGAGCGCCCCGGATGTGGTCGTCTTCCTCGATGGCGACTACAGCGATAGACCGGCTGAGCTGCCGCTTCTCCTGGCCCCCATCATTGAAGGCCGTGCTGATATCACCCTGGGATCGCGCCTGGGTAAGCAGAGCATTCCGGGGGCGTTGCCTTGGCACGCCGCGTTTGGTAACCGCCTGGCGGCCTTCCTGATTAGATTCTTGTATGGCGTGCGGATCAGTGACCTCGGACCGTTCCGCGCCGGGCGAGCGGATGTCCTTCGCCGGCTTGACCTCCAGGAAACGACGTACGGCTGGGCAGTTGAAATCATTCTAAAGGGTGCGCTCGGCGGATTCCGCATCGTTGAGGTGCCGGTGAGTTACTATCCCCGCATCGGGAAATCGAAGATCAGCGGTACGCTGAAAGGCACTGTGGGTGCGGCGTGGTTCATCCTCTCCCTGATAGTGCGCTATTATTTTCGACGGGGAAACGCCGATATGCCACGGCCGGCGTGAATCCTGCACGCCAATCTCCTATGGAATGCTCCGTCGAAAATCCAGCACATTCAAATGACAAGGGTCGCACGCTGGTTGTCATGGCAAAAGCACCAAAGCCGGGCATGGTCAAGACCCGTTTAGCGCAGACCCTTCCAGTCGAAGCGGTGACCGAGCTCTATCGCTGCCTCCTAGACGACACAATGGAGCTGGCGCGGTCGTTGGGCAATGTGGAGGTTGCCGTTATGTGCCCGGCATCAGATCTCGAAGAACTGACGCAGTTGGCGCGAGGTGTGGTGGCTGTGGTGGCGCAGAAAGGAGAGGGCCTTGCGGCAGGCCTGACCTCGGTGTTCGCTCACTTCGCGGCGTCTGGTCGGCAACGCGTCGTGGCCTTCAACAGCGACAGCCCGCATCTGCCGGCTTCGGTGCTCGAGAATGCGTTCGAGGTGCTCACCGGGCACGACGTCGTCGTTGGACCGACACATGATGGCGGCTATTATCTCGTAGGGGCAAAGGCTGCCCATCCAGCGCTTTTTGATGGCGATGGCATGGGCACACAGAGCGCGCTTGAAGCCCTGCTGGCGCGCGCTCGCGAGCTGCAGCTTTCTGTCGGCTACACCGATCCCTTCTACGATATCGACATGGCAGACGACTTATCTCGGCTTGCCGCGGAACTGCGGCTGGCTCCGTCCAGGGCGCCACGAACCGCGGCATGGCTGAAACAATGGGCGGGGTCACAGTTGCGAAGCGGGTCGGGAGACTTGTGAGGCTTACGCCATCCCGCAGGCTCTACGGGTTCGGTGCCATCTTGCTCGTGGCGCTAGCGATCTGTTCACGCAAGCTCAGCGGCATGGGTGGACCGTCGTTCCTCATTGTGCTGGGGATCGCTGGTATTGCGTACCTCCTTGCCATCCGTGAGTTGTTCTCGACGCCGAGATTTCCGCGCCGCGTCATCTTCATCGGGCTTGCGTTGGCTGCTCTGTGGCATCTTGCATTTCTGGTGACGCCGCCCGGTTCTGATGATGATATTCATCGCTACCTTTGGGATGGCCGCGTGCAGCGGCTCGGTTATAACCCTTATATTGTCGTTCCCAACGACCCTGCCCTGGGTGGGTTGCACACACCCGAGACCGGCACGTTGAACCACCCCAATTTACCGAGCCCGTATCCAGCGGGCGCGGAGCTTTTCTTCCGCGGCGTAACCGCGATTCATGAGTCCATCTTTACGCTGAAAGTGGCATTTGTCGTCTGTGATCTGGCGGTCGTTCTGGTTTTGCTTGATCTCTTGCGCAGCATTGGGCAAGGAGCGCACTGGGTTCTGGCTTATGCCTGGAACCCACTGTTGGCGATAGAAGTGGCGGGCACCGGCCATGTTGATATCGTCGGCGTGCTGCTGCTATTGGTGTCTGCCGCCGCGCTGGGGCGGCGCTGGCGTACGGTTGCAGCCCTGGCATTCGGGCTGGCGGTTGCAGTGAAATTGCTTCCGATTGTGCTTCTGCCACTCTACTGGAAGCGTGTTCGTATACGCGACGGCGCGCTCGCGGCAGTTGTGGTTGGACTTCTATACGTACCATTTCTCAACCACGGGCGAATTCCGATCGGCTCGCTCGGCACTTACGTGCACAGTTTCTGGTTTAACGATCCGGTGTTTGCAACGCTTGAGCGATTTGCCGCTCCGGAGATTGTAGCGGTGCTGGCAGTGCTTGTCGGCTTTGTTACCGCAATCTGTCTCAGAAGCAAGGCCGCGGCGTGGTCTCCGGATGCCTTTGCGTGGCCCATGGCAGCATCGCTTCTGTGTGCACCAGTCGTATATCCGTGGTACCTTCTCTGGCTGCTGCCGTTCGTACGGTCGGCCTCGACCGTGCCGCTCGTGATCTGGACGGTAAGCATTATCCCTACCTATTACGTTTGGCACCTACGGACGCTTGGTCGTCCTTGGTTGCTTCCTGGCTGGATTATGCTGCTGGAATATGGATGCGTGGCAATTGCCGGGGCAATTGTCGGGCTTCGCCGCTTCAAACGACCGGCAGTAACCCCGTGCTCAAAGGACTAATTGCTCCCCGCCGACATGCTCTCGTGTAACCGGAAGCTTTTGACCGTCATCCAACACCGCATCTGTCTAATTCACTGAGGAGCGAACATATGAGAAGTGTCCGCCGCTTAACGATGGTCGGTCTTTTGCTTTGCGGAGTGCTGGGCCTTGCTGAAACCTCCTGGGCCCAATCGCGCTCGCCAATTCTCGATCAAGTCGCCAAAACCTTCGGTGTCGACTCGTGGGATAAAGTTGACGCGGTCCGCTATACCTGGAATGGAGAAATTACGGGACTCTTCAAAGCTGCTCACAAGTGGGAGTGGGAGCCCAAGACCGGCAAGGTTACATTTGAAGGCGTGGACAAAGACGGCAAGCCGGTCAAGGTTTCCTACGTGCGTACCGACCTCAGTAGCCAAACCGACGCAGTTAAGAACGAAGTCGACCCGAGTTTCGTCAACGACAATTATTGGACTCTGTTCCCCTTCCATGCTTACTGGGACAAGAGCGCCAGCGCCATCGATCAGGGCAAGTTTAACCTGCCAGTCGGCCCCGGTATGGCTGAACTGGTCCCGGTGAAGTATCCCGCGGGTGGCGGTTACACGCCCGGCGACGTTTGGGATCTTTACGTTGGGAAAGATAACCGCGTCGTCTACTTTGTCTACAACCGCGGCGGGGCCAAGCCACCGAGCCGCGTTTTCGCAACGTGGACAGGCTACAAAAAGGCAGGTCCGATTCTGTTCTCAACCGAGCATCGCGGCACCGCCGACGGCAAGCCTCTGCACATCTTCATTTCTGATGTCGCGGTCAAGCTGACGGGGTCAGACAAATGGATTGACGCACAATAAGCGGCGAGTCTCTATCGGGCGATCACGACCGTAGTGCAGGAACTGCTTATTTTGGGCAGATCGCGCGCCGCAGCCATGTGGATCGGCAGGTTGTGCCTTTCCCCTCGGACGATCGGACAGTAGTAGTCCGGCTCCAGCAGTGTGCCATGGAGGCGTCGGCGTCCGGCACAGCCACCATGGCACGAGTCGCGGAACTCGCAAGGCTGGCAAGCCTCGGGAAGCATGCGGGCTTGGTCGAAGGGGGCGGAGTCTAGTATGTCGAGCCCCATCGAGATCAAATCGGACAGCGGCTCCCCCGCTCCCGGCCAATAAACGCAGGGCTGTGTCGTGGCGCGCGGCGTAACCCTCACGGTGCTTACACCGCATCCTCCTCGGAGCGGCGGGAGCCCCGCCATCGCTCGCACCAGCGGTTCGCCAATGGCGATCACATCAGTCTCCGCAAAAAGCCGCCGGAAGCCTTCCCAGTACTGTTCGTAGGAAAGCGCGTAGATGTCGGATCGTACTGCCTGGTACACATTCACTCGCAAGGGAGCGTCAAACCGTTTGGCCACTCGCGCTACCTCCGCCAGGCGCAAGTAGTTCGCCTTCATCATGACCGCGATGATGGTTAAGGGCACACCCAGACGCAAACAACGTTCCGCCTGCTGGTGAATGAGGGCCCAATTGCCGGGCCCGCGCTGTGCATCCTGCTCGGCTTGCGTCGGGTAATCGAGAGAGAACTCGATGTCATGAAAGGCGTGCAGTTCGTTGTCTTCCAGCACTGCAACGCTGTAGCCGTTGGAGGTGATGGTGAGTTTGATGGGTTGCGTTCGCAGGTAACCAAGTATCGCCTTAAAATCCGGATGCATTCCGTTCTCACCGGTGCCGAGATTCACCGAGCGGACGGGCAATCGCTCCATGATGGACTTCACCTGATCCAGAGACAGGCGATCCGTGCGGGCTGGATCCCGGTAGCAGAAAGAGCAGGAGAGGTCACATTCATTGGTAAGCCCGAGCCCAAGCGAAATCGAGGCGTCCTGTCTCTCGCCGGATGGGATGGAGGAAGATTTGCCGGCGACGTCATTCATTGGACCATTCTCCATCCACTGTCGAGATCCACGGTTAAGGCAAACGCGCGAAGCATTGTGTGTAGCGGGCGACCGCGGCATACTCTGGCCGCCTGCCCAGCTTGCGCTCCAGGTCAAGAATCCCTTCGTAGTCTGCGCTGCGAGAAATCCGCGACGGCAAGTAATCCGCAAGGACGCGTACCCCCCGCTCGGCAATCACCGCCAGCGACGCCGCTTTCAGCATGGCTTGCAAGGTGTCTGGCGTGAATAGTCGAACCTTGCCACCATACAGGGATTCTTGTCCCCACTCAGCCGTGAGGTTGTTTTCGGCAACTGCCAAATCACCTGCCTGGATAGCGGCCTTCAATACTTCGCCGGCCCGGTTCCGCACAAGGATTGACAGTATCGCTGATGAATCGCGCAAGGTGCGAGCGGCGGCGCACAACACAGCAATCGGATCGTCGAGATACTCCAATACGTTGTGACACAGAACTACATCGAACGATGCAGCGGGAAACAAATCCTCCAACAGCGTAGCGTCCCCATGTTGTGCGACGACTTTGTCCGTAACCCCTGCACCCTGGGCTGTCCGTTTTGCCATATCCAGCATCGCCGCAGATGAATCCAGCAGCGTAACGTGCACGCCAAGACGCGCCAAACAAACCGCCGTCGCTCCTGTGCCAGACCCGATATCCAGCGCGCACAGCGATTCTTTGTGCGTGGCTTGGTGCATGCAAGTAAAATCCCGCAGGTTGGCAAAGGCAAGGTCGGAGCGCAACCGGCCCTCGGGCGTTTCGAGGTACGCGGCATACTTCTCCGCACCGCTCTGGAAGCGTTCGCTTTCGGTCTTGGCGGTCATCTTCATACCACGGTCATTCGTACAAAACTCTTCAGGAGACATGTAAGCGCAGCCGTTCCCCAATCCAGTCGCTGGCCAGAACCAAGGCGTAGATCAAGAGGATAAGAGTAGTCAAGCGAGGGTAGAAACCGAGTTGGACGTTGTTGTAGATCACCTGCCCCAGTCCGCCCCCGCCAACCAGACCTAAGATGGTTGAGGCCCGCAGATTCGTCTCCCAACGCAGCACAGTGTAGCTGCTCAGCAGAGGGCGGGCTTGCGGCCAGATAGCCCAGAGCAACACTTGAATAGGACCTGCCCCGAGGGAACGCAATGCTTCTACCGGGCGAAGAGGCACCTCCTCCATGGTTTCTGCGTAGAGCTTGCCCAGCACGCCAGCGGTGTGGAGTCCAAGAGCAATCGTACCCGCGAAGGGACCGATCCCCACCGCAAGGATGCAGATGAGAACCCAAACCAATTCAGGAATGGAACGCAGGATGTTAAGCACTAACCTCGCACTCCAAAACAGAAGCCATCGAAGCGCTCGATCTGCAATCCCATGTTTCCCAGGAGAATCACCGCGCACAAAGGTAAGAGTGGACGTTGCAGGCACCGCCAATATAACTGCGAGTGCCATACCGATCACGGTGCCCATCAACGAGATGGCGATCGTCTGCAGGAGAGCCGTTCCCAGACTGTTTACGAAAGCCCAGCTCAAATCCAGGGGCAACATGCGGCCAACAAAGCCGGTTGAGCGACTGAGAACCCCTGCTTGAGTCAGCGTTTCGGGGACAAAACCTGCGAGCGCAAAACTGGCAACCATGAGGAACAAGACTGCTATCCAGGCGACGAGCCTGCGAGATTTGTTTGTCAACAACTTCAGAGACGACGTACCTTCTGATCTGATTTTCCTCTCGCTCGTTGCCCCGCTGATGGAGCGGGTTCGCAGATAGCGGCTGGCCGCGTCCGTAACGATGAGCAACAGGATGAAGACGAGTAGAAGAGTGAGCACCTGACCGTACTCGAACAGTCTCATGGAGACGCTGATTTCATAGCCGATGCCGCCCGCGCCCACAAACCCAAGGACGGCCGCAGCTCGCAGGCAACACTCAAACGAATAGAGCGTGTAGGCCGTCAGATGAGGCACGGCCTGCGGCCACACACCGCGCAGGAAGATCTGCATGCGAGTGGCGCCGGTAGACTGGAGTGCCTCGAGCGGTCGAGGATCCACATGTTCGAAGACGTCGGCATAGACGCGACCGAGCACGCCACTATAGGACACAGAGAGAGCGAGCGTTCCGGCAAGGGGCCCGAGTCCCACCGCTGCGACGAAGAGCAAAGCCCAGACCAGATCGGGCACGGCTCGCAGAAAGCCCAAAATTGTACGTGCCAGCCGGCTTGCCATCCAGCCGACTCCGTATGCGAAGCGATCGTTGGCGGCCACGAGCACACCGCGGTTCCACAGGGTGCCGGTAGCCAAAACTCCCAGCGGCAGAGCGACCGTAATGGAGAGCAGGGTGCCAGCGATAGCGGTGGCCATTGTTTGGGTCACCGCGCGCAGCACGGTACGAAGAAATTCGGTTGACAGATCGGGTGGGAAGAGCCGGCTGACGAAGTTCCAGATTGCAGCCGCTGTGGCGGGGTGAAACAAGACCCCGGGGCGTATCTCGGCAAACCACCAGGAGAACGCCAGCAATGCAAACCCCGCAACAACGGACAGCATGCCGCGGGGCGTCATCCGCGGGTAATGGCGTGCCGGGATACTATCGAGCACAGCGGAATTTGTACTGCAAGGAGTCGCCATCGCGATCGCCAGGTGATTTGCCATCTCGAGCGTAGAGGCTATTCAGGAGGTCCCCCCGCACCTCGGATTGGGGCACATCAAAGGAAAGGCCGCCCGCACGCAGCCCAACCACGCGCGGAAAGTATCGCGTTGCCAGATCCACTTTGTGCACCGCCATGATCAAAGTCTTCCGGCTGTCTCGCGCCAGTCCAGCTAGTAGCGAAGTCATCGTTTCTGCCAACTCCGGATCGAGCGATGCGGTAGGCTCGTCCGCCAGGATGACGTCCGGCGATTGCATGAGCACACGCGCAGCCGCCAAGCGCTGTTGCTGGCCACCGGAAAGTTCATCGGCGCGTGCCGCACGCTTGTCTGCCAGACCAACCAGTTCCAGGGCATGCAGCGCGAGTTCCGAGTCAGCCTTGGCGGGTTGAAGAATGCCGCGGAGTGTGGCCAAAAGAGACATTCGCCCCAGCGCGCCGCTGAGCGTGTTCTCCAGCGCGGTCAGTGAAGGAACGAGATTGTGCTGTTGATAAATCGTACCCACTCGACGGCGCATAGCTCTTAGCCCGATGCCGGTCAAAGAAGCGGTATCGTGTCCGTCAAACAACAGCGAGCCAGCAGTCGGCCGTATCGTTCCATTCAGCAGTCGAAATAAAGTCGTCTTACCGGCGCCGGACTGACCAAGCAGCGCGATCTGCTCACCCGGACATACTTGCAGCGTGACCGCGTTGAGCGCCTCCACCTGCTCGCGGCGCTGCAGGAAAAATTTGCTCACGCTATTGAGCGAATAGATCACTTTAGAAGCCCTTCGTCGCGGGCGGCCTGCCGCAATTTATCGTAATTCGAGTCATCAGCGCGTAAGTACTTGGTTGCATTCAGCAGATCGAGGAGGACCTTGTGCTCCGGATTGGATGCATCGAGCTTCAGCAAAGCATCGGCAAAACTGGCACTCAGCTTTGGATCAAGGCCTTTGCGTGCGGCCCAGACATAATCGAAGAAGGCGGGCGTGGTGTAAAAGACCCTCACTTGCTCCGGCGTGATTTTTCCCGACTTCATCATGTTGCCGAAGACCAGTTCATCCATGGCACCCGCATCAACCTTGCCGTTGGCAACCGCCAGCGCAGTTGCGTCATGCCCGCCGGAGTAGAGAGCCTTGGCGATCAGACCTTGATCGACATTGGCTGCGCGCATGTAGTAAGCCGGCATGAGGTGTCCGGAGGTCGAGTTCACATCGCCGAAAGCGAAGGAGTGTCCCTTCAAATCAGCCAGCGTATTGATGCCGGATCTGGGTTGCGTGATGAACACGCTGTGGAAGTTCTGGTCGCGCTCGCGCTGTACCAGGGGAATTACACCGGCGCGCCGGGAAGCTTGCACAAAAGTAAAGCCACCAAGATAGGCGATGTCCACTGTGTCATTGGCGATAGCCTCCACCACCGCCGCATAGTTTGTGGGGACCACCAGTTCGATGCGAGAACTGGTTTCTTTCTCGAGATATTTCACGAGTGGCTGGCTATCCCGCACGATCTTTCCAGGATCGGTGGAAGGGATCATGGCCAGCCGGAGGGCCTGCTCTGGCCTAGCACCACGGCCGCCTGTGCAGCCGACCGAGAGAAGCAACAGAATTACGACGACACCGAACTTCTTCTGCATGGTTAGCCTCCAAGATTCCGCATCAGAAGCCTTGGCTTTGGCCCGAAGTAGCCATCACAAAGAAAAATCCTTCAGTGGCCCGGGCCTCTCCGTTGACCGCTATAGCTTGCGCGTGAGCAGGATAGCATCTGGCCAAGCTCGGCCGGTCGTTGGATCAAACATAATCGGCAGTGACAAGGTTAACAGTCGAAGTTCGGTGGGAGGTCCGATTTCATGCACTGTGATTCGATCCAGTAATCCCCCGCCTCGAAAAAATATGGTTGACACCAGACCGTGATTGCGCAATGGTTTTACTTTCAACAACCGATATGCGATTTCACTGGATGAAAGTGCAGACTGCAACGGCTTGAACAAAACAAGCTCTGGGGGGATACGTTATGCGTGCGCATCGATATAGCGGTCTTGTTGTGCTTTTGTTTGTGCTCTTCGCGGTGGGGCTCTGTCCGGCAAGCATTACCGGCAGTATTTCCGGAGTGGTCACTGACAAATCGGGCGCCGTTATTTCCGGAGCAACGGTAGTTGCGACCGACACCCAGACCGGGATCCAGACGACGCAAAACACCGATGCCAAGGGGTTTTACAATCTACCGACACTGGCGGTCGGTACCTATAACCTGGAAATCAAGCATGCCGGTTTCAAGACCTTTCGGCAGACCGGATTGGTGATCGATGCCAACTCAGCGCTTCGAGCCGACGCCAGTCTCGATGTCGGTTCGATCAACGAAAAGGTCGAGGTGAGCACCGAAGCGGCCATGGTGGAGACCCAGAGCACCCAAATGGGCGAGGTGATCGAGGGCACCAAGATGACCTCTGTGCCATTGAACGGCCGCAATTTTATTGATCTGCTGGCTTTGCAGCCGGGCGTTTCGCCTTATCAATGCACATCAAGCAATTGCAACGACACGACCCAGGGAATAGGCGCAGATGAAACAATGGTATCCGGCGATCAAACCAATGGAACTCAGTCCGTAAATGGTGGCCGGATTGGTTCCAACGGTTTCATGGTGAATGGAGCCGACGCGCAAGAAGGCGTCCATAACGGGGCGGCGATTCTTCCGAATCTCGACTCCATCTACGAATTTCGCATCATCACCAACAATTTCGATGCCGAATATGGAAACTTCAGCGGCGGCCAAGTCAATGTCGTTACCAAATCTGGAACCAATCAATTTCACGGAGACGTGTTCGAATTTCTGCGCAATACGGACTTTGACGCGTCGCAATACTTCGTGGGGCGCGGGGATTTTATTCAAAATCAGTTTGGTGGAGTTTTTGGTGGTCCGATAAAGAAGGACAAAGCGTTCTTTTTTGTTGACTATCAGGGAAACAGACAAATCAAGGGCCAACCACAAAATTATCCGGTTCCGTCCGCACAGGATCGCCTCGGAAATCTAAACGACCTATTCAGCCAAGCCGCGGCAGGTGGCTCTGTTGGTGCAGTGCAGGGTCCGTTTTGGGCCAATACGCTCAACTCGGAACTGGGCCTGCCCCCGGGCACTATTTTTCAGGGAGAGCCCTACTACGCTCCTCCGCTCCCCGCGGCAGGCAGCACTCCAGCGATGCCATGCTCCCCTACAACTGCTGCAAACCTCTGCGTCTTCTCCAACGGCCAGATTCCAATGGCTGCCTGGTCTCCAGTCGCGCTGAAGACGCTGCAATACGTCCCGCAGCCGACGGGGACTCTTGATGGGCAACCTTTCTACGCAACCTCGGCCTATAACCAGCGCTTACGCGACGATAAGTTTGGAATTCGTCTGGATACGAATACGCACTTCGGTACTTTATTCGGGTATTACTTTTTCGACCAATTCTCAGTGAACACGCCCTATGCCCAGAACATCTCTGTCCCCGGGTTTCAGAGTAGCGTTCAGGGCCGCGCGGAGATGATCAATCTCGGCCTGACCACAACCATCAATAATTCCACCATCAACGACGTTCGTCTGGTGTATCTGCGGGACCGTTACTTCGGCGGAATTCCAATTGGCGGCACAAACGTCCCGCTAACGTCTTTAGGCTTCACGGCTCCTGCAGGCACAGGTCCGAGTTTCAACGGAGGCATCGCTCCAATCAATCCAGCGCTGGAAGGAGTTCCCTCCTTCATGTTCAATAACTACGAATTCGGACTTCCGCAGGATGTTCTGAAGCAATACAACAACACTTACCAGATTATCGATAATTTCACCAAAATTGTGGGAACGCACACGCTTCAGTTCGGCGCAGACATTCATTACGATCAGATCAACGAGCGCAACTACGACGACGCCAATGGGGCCTATACCTTTAACGGGCAAGAGACCGGCATAGACTTCGCCGACTACCTGATTGGCGCTCCGCAAAGTTTTACCCAGGCCAGCCAACAGCTTCTCGACTCGCGCGACAAATACTTCGGAGTCTATGCCCAGGATAGCTGGCGCGCCCGGCCAACCCTGACCATCAATTACGGTCTGCGCTACGAAATCATGACGCCCTGGTATGACACGCAGAACAAACTGGAAACCGTCATTCCCGGTGAGCAGTCCAAGGTTTTCCCCACGGCGCCGCTAGGATTGGTGGTTCCTGAAGATCCAGGCGTGCCGCGAACCTTGGCCCCCATTCAGTACCACAACTTCGCTCCCAGAATTGGATTCGCGTATTCTCCGGATAACACAGAAGGTTTGCTCGGCAAAATTTTTGGCGGACCGGGTAAAAGCAGTATTCGTGCAGGCTACGGCATCTTCTACAGCTCCATTGAGGACGCCACTGGTTTTGTTGAGGTCGGGGACGCACCCTATGGTTTGTATTACTCCGCCGAATCAACGCTGCTGGCGACCCCATTTGTTGCTCGCGGCAACGGAACTGTCGAGACACAAAAATTTCCTTTTACGTTTCCACCAGTGAACTCTTCGCCAAGCAACCCGGATACCTCCTTCAATTGGGCGCAAGCCACGCCCCTTTCCGGGTCTGACTACTTGTATCCTCACGACAAAATACCGCAGGTGCAGCAGTTCGAGTTCTCCTTGCAGCGGCAGCTGGGGTCGTCTACGGTATTGGGCGTGAGCTATGTAGGATCGGTAGGCCGACACCTATTAACGTTCGAAGAATCGAATCCAGGTAATCAAGCGCTCTGCCTGTTCTTGAGCAATTCGGCGAATCTTGCTCCCAATAGTCCAACTTGCGGCCCAGGGAGCGAGGACCCAGGGCCAGGTTCGCCCATAGTGCTGGCTCCCGGCGTGTCCGCTCCTGGATATCCCGGGGTCACTTCGTTCGCAACCACCCGCCTGCTCACGGGATTGACTACGCCGACGAGCGATAACTTCATCAGCAACCCGTACATGATCACAGCTGTCAGCTCAAGCTTTAACTCTCTGCAGGTAAGCCTGAAGCACACCGAGAAGTATGCCAACTTCCTGGTTGCCTATACGTACGAAAAATCGATCGACAACGGCTCGACCTCATTTGACGCAACCAACCCTCTTAACCCGAGGCAAGACCGCGCACTGTCTGTTTTCGACGTCCCGCAGGACTTGACGGTGAGCTATACCGTCCAGATGCCGTTTGAGAAGCTGACTGGCGGCGCCCCGAAGAGACTCACCGAAGGGTGGGCGCTATCCGGCATCATGATATTGGCTAAGGGCGAGCCCGTTCAGTTGATGGAAACCGATGACAACTCACTCAGCGGAACATTCGCTGACACCATCGATATACCCAGTTACAACCCCGGTAACGGCCCTCTGTTTATAAACAAGAATCCACGCTCGGGGCAGCCGTATTTCAACCCAAATTACTTCACTTTTGAACCACTTGGGCAGGTCGGAAATGCCATGCGCCGGTATTTCGTTGGGCCGGGTATTTATAACTTTGACCTGGCTTTGCTGAAAGATACGAAGATCACCGAAAGCATGCAGGCGCAGTTCCGCGCAGAAGCGTTCAACGTCTTTAATCACGCTCAGTTCAACAATCCATCGGGAAACATCAATAACAATTTCGTGGGCGGCTTCGGATACGTAACTTCTGCTCTGCCCGCACGCATCATGCAGCTCGCCTTGAAATTTATTTTCTAAACCGTGGCGCGCCGATGGTCCCAAACTCAAAATCACGTTCCGTGCTGGCGGTATTCTTAGCCGCCAGCAGCCTCGTCGTCTGGTCGCAGGGCGCGCAGCAAAGCCTTCCGCAGAAAGGCATCAAGTCAGTCTCAAGCGGCGGCAAGCAGGCTTTCGCCTCGACTTGTGCCGAGTGCCACGGACTAGACGGGAAAGGCAGCGAGCGAGCCCCGAACATCGCCGACCGGCAAACTGTCCAACGGCTTTCTGACGCGCAGATATTCCAGATCATTGAAAATGGGATTCCCGGAACGGGGATGCCGGCCTTTCATTCCCTTAGCAATTCCCAGATCAAAACGTTGGTGAGCTACCTGCGTACACTTCAGGGTAGAGAGAAGACCACCAGCCTGCCTGGGGATCCAACGCGAGGGAAAACTATTTTCTTTGGCAAAGCGGGATGCTCAGGATGCCACATGGTTGCGGGTGAAGGTGGCTTCATCGCGTCTGATCTTTCCGCATACGCGGGGGTTCATTCGGTGAAACAGATTCGTGATGACATCACCAAACCGGCCGACAGCCAGAATGGGCGGGTGCGATTGGTGACCACAACGCTTCATGGCGGCGAGAAATATGTCGGCAGAGTGCGCGATGAAGATAATTTCTCTCTGCAGTTGGAAACTTTGGACGGTGCATTTCACTTCATGTCGAAGTCCGATATCGAGAAGCTGGAATACGATTCGAAACCCTTGATGCCGTCCGACTATAGCTCGAGGCTCGAGCCGGGCGAATTGGATGATATCGTCAGCTACCTCATGAGCTTGGCCGGTGCCAGCGAGTCCGGACCTCACACGAAAGCCGAGGAGTGGGAGCAGTAGGCATGATCCCTTCCCTCAACGTGGAAGAGCGAAGCTGAAAACGTCACTCCCCGCTGCGATTGCCACGTATTGAACTCCATCCACCTCGTAGGTCATCGGAGAAGCGCGCATTTGCTGACCGGTATTGAAGTGCCAAAGAGCACGACCGGTCGCGGCATCCACTGCTTCCAGGGATCCGCTGTCGTCTCCAAAAAACACCGCTCCACCGGCGGTGGTTAATGTCCCACCCCATGAGTTGCCCTGGCCAGTTTGAGGATAACGCCAAACTGGTTTTCCATCCGCAATCGAAAGGGCCAGAAGAATTTTTTGCGCGTGATCATCGGGCGGAAGCTTCGTGCCAGTGCCGTAGTAGGTGTGTCCCGGTGCAAACGGTTTCGGATTTGCGAAGTACAGATTGCAACTCTCGAGAGCCATCACATAGAACAACCGGGTATCGGGATTGTAAGAAGGAGAAAACCAGTTCGTGGCCCCATCGATGCCGGGACAGATCTGAACGCCCTCCGCGGTCGGAATTCGACCGGAGACAATGGGCCGGCCGGAAGTGTCTATGCCTTTGGCCCAATTCAATTTCTTCACGAAAGGAGTGGCTTGAATGAACTTGCCATTGACCCGGTCGAGAACATAGAAAAAGCCATTCCGGTTAGCTTGCATGAGCAGATGAAGAATCGTTCCACTCTGCTCTACATCCGCCAGCACTGGGGTTTCGTTGGAGTCGTAGTCATATAGGTCGTGAGGGGTGAACTGGAAGTACCATTTCAACTCTCCCGTATCGGGGTCGAGCGCAAGAACGCAATCCGTGTAAAGGTCGTCGCCGGGGCGGGATTCTCCCACAAAGTCGGGTGCAGGGTTGCTGGTCGTCCAGTACAGAGTGTTGAGTTCCGGATCATACGTACCCGGCATCCAAGTCGTGCCGCCACCATGCAGATAAGAGTCGCCTGGCCAACTTGAGGAGCCGAATTCACCAGGCCCGGGGATCGTCCAATGGCGCCACTTCAGATTTCCCGTCGCGGCATCGTAGGCAGCCAGGAATCCACGCACTCCAGAATCACCGCCGGAGGTACCGACGATGACTGCCCCTTTCACAACGAGCGGGGCGCTGGTCGCGCCGTAGTGTTTGGTTTTGTCGGCATATTCAATATCCCATCGCAAGCCACCGGAGCGAGCGTCGAGGCAGAGCAAGTGGGCGTCGTCGGTTTCCACGTAAACAAAATGCTGCCACAGAGCCACCCCGCGATTCTTGTGAGCCGCGGCGTCGTCAAGCAGCCCTGAGCTCACAGGTCTCTGGTAGTGCCACACAGTCCGTCCAGTTCGCGCGTCCAGGGCGAATACGTCATTAGACGAAGTTACGTACATCACTCCATCAACGACTACGGGCGTTACCTCGAGACTCTGGGAGTTGCCAGGATGGAAGGCCCACACTGCGCGGAGTTGTGCAATGTTTATGACGTTGATTTCACGCAGGTTGCTGTAGCGGCGCCCGCTGTAGTCACCGTTATAAGAAGTCCAGTTAGCCCCAACCGGCCTCAGCAGAAGATCTTCCGTGCTCACCTCGGGCACAACAGTGACTGGGGATTGCGGCTGCTGCTGCCCAACCATGGGCATTCCTGTGCAGACAGCCACCAGCAATAATAGGGTGAGTGCTTTCGCGGGCGATTTCATATCAGCGATTGTCGCCGCCACCCACTTGTACTTCCTGAAGCGAACCCCAGTCCACACCGTGATCATCTTCCACGTGCAGAGAGACTCGCGCCGGTTTCCCGGACGGGGCAACTTCCGCTTCAAGCAGCACCGGTTCGGCGGGAGTGACGTTCGCGATTGCCATGGTTCCAAGGCTCGAACCATGTTCGTTGTAGAAGTGAGCGACGAGGTGCCCGGCACAGAAAACTCCAAAAGAACCTGAAAGCCTGATTTTCCCGTTGTCCAGCCGAACGCTTTGCAGGGGGCGAATCACGATGCCGGCATCCTTCGCTCCATGAAATTCGTTTCCGGCTCGGGTCGGAAACCATTCTGTGTCCAGATTGCAAGAGTCTCCCGGCCGCAAACGACACATCGGACTGTTAATCTCCGCTTCAAGGTAGTAAGGGGCCGCGTCCGCGTCGTCGCTCAGGGAAAGAATTCCTTCTTTGCTCAGTCTCGTTTCCGGGCCGTTTGTCCAGAAGATAACAGAAGCCTTGCCAGGATAGGGTTTGTTCCCATCGAACTGAAAACGCTCAACCATGGCGTACTTGCTGCCGCCATCGGCTACTGTCAGCCAGCCGTCGGTCGAGTCCAACCACAGTTCAGCTGCCATGTGCACGTAGTGCACGGCAAAGAAGCCATCGTCCCTCACCGACACCGCGGAATTCTGCGCCGGACCGAAGCGAACATGATAGCGGTTGAGATAACTGCTGGATGGGTTGGCCGGGGTGAAGGTCCAGAAATCATGGTTGAAGCCGGAAGTAGAGGACGGATCGGCGGTGTTGTATTGCGAAACCGATTGCATCGACCATTCCAGGGTATGTCCGCTCACGTTCTTCATGGTCGCATGAAAGCGGATACGCGGAGAGTCGGCATCCAAATGAATGGTTCGCAGAAACTGGATCCCGGTCTGAGGATCAGCGGGACCGGTAAGTTCGATCTCGCACTGTTGTCCTTCCGAAAGCTTTCGAAAGGTGAAAGGCCCATCATCCAACACATCAGAGTCGCCCACCCAATGTTGTTCGTCGTCGTTTCCCTCGGGCAAAAGCCACAACTTATCGCCTCCGTAGTTGAACCACTGGCCCGAGGTTGGCGGCCGGTACGTGCCCGCAAGTTTGGGATTGACGAAGAGGTAGGGATGTCCCGCGAAAGTCACCTGCATTAATCGGCCCCCATTCTGCGGCACCACGATCAACTGGACCCATCGATTGGAAAGTTGCTCTGCACTCCACCCGTTGTAAGCGAGGGCCTCGACGCGGCACCCTGCGGTGGCTGGCGGACCGGCCTGACTCGCGGTCTGAGCCGACGCCGGCCCCAGCCCGCTCGCGCCAAGGAACAAAACTACGGCCAGTCGTAGCATGCGATTCGCCAGTGGGTAATGCATCGTCATAAGCGCACCTTTCCCTGAACCCGCGGAGTTGAGCCTAGCATGCCTCAGTTTTCGAAACGTGAAACTGGGCCGGACAAAACGGAATGAAATGCAATAAAACGAAAGATTTCGATTTGCGTCAAGCAAATTCTGTGGTATACCGAGTGGGCAAAGAAGTATGAACGCCCCTCCTGGGAAACAAAGTTGAAGACTCTGCTGTTATTGCTACTGCTCGCGCCCAATTTGTTGGCCCAGGACCGGACAATCGACCCCACCTGGTTACATCGTTACGTTCCACGTCTGAGCGAAACACGGGCCGATCTTGCGTCCCCGACTTGCCACTACGAGGCAATCTTCGGTGAAGGCGATGCGGATCGTCGAACTCTGCAGAGTGTTGTCCGTTTTGGCGAAGTCACGCTCGATGCCCAGGGCAATTGCCAGAGCACGGTCTACGATCGTGTAGAAGAAATTTATTTCGTTCTGGAAGGCAACGGCAATCTGCACTATGGAGACCAGACGTACGCGATGCGCCCGCATGATTTTACTTACTTGCCTCCAGGCATAAAACATTCGATTGGGAACAGCTCCGATCAACCAACGCAGGTTCTAGTCATGAGTTTCAGAGTGCCTGCGGAAATTTCGGTCAGCGCGGTATCGCCACGGCCCAAGATTGTGAATTTAGACGATGTCAAGGAAGAGACCGTTGAAGGCCACCCCACATCGGTTCTGTACAAGCTCTTAATCGGTCCGCGGAAGGGCAAGCGCGACGCGATTGACGAGGCATACGTTGTGGTCAGTTTTTTCTGGATGAGTTTTGCTCCCGGGGGCACGAACTTTCCGCACCACCATGAAGCCGCGGAAGAGATCTATCTCGTCCTCGACGGGGAAGGTGAAATGGCAGCTGGAAGTGGAGTGGATGGCATTGCAGGCCGTTATCCAGCGAAAGTTGGAGACGCTTATTACTTTCGCCCCAACTGCACGGTGGGGTTTTACAACCAGAACAAACCGGGCGCTAAGGCGTTCATCCTGGCGGTGCGATCAAAGATTTCGCTGCCTATGGATGAAGATTAGATCGTCACCGTTTAGCTCGTTCCAATGTCACGAACAAGTTCGAGCGGTGAACTCAGATTACTTCTACAAACGGTATTGAGGAGATTTCTTAATGCGTATCCAGAATTCCGGTCGGCGATCATTCATTAAATTGTTGGCGGCTGCTCCGCTGCTGAGCCAGATTGCAGTCCGCGAACTCTACGCCCAAGCCGCCACGGCCATCGGCAAGGATCCTCGGCAGAATGTATTCACTCAGCTGGGGGTAAAGACGGTCATCAATTGCCGCGGAACCTGGACCTATCTGAGTGGATCGCTTGAATTTCCAGAGGTTCGTCAGGCGCAGCTGGAAGCATCCCAATATTTCGTTAACATGATCGACCTGCAGCGAGCAGTGGGCCGGCGTTTGGCAGAATTGACGGGCGCCGAATCTGGCATCGTCACTTCAGGCTCAGCTGGCGCGATGTCCGCGGCAACAGCCGCATGTATGGCCGGCAGCGACGACAAATATATTTGGCAACTCCCCGATCCAACTGGGCTGAAACACGAAGTGATCATGGTGGGAGGCCGTAGCGCGTTCGACAGTGCGATCCGTCTCGTCGGCGCCAAACTGGTTCTCGCGTATTCTTCCGAGGAACTCGCCAACGCCATCAACGAAAACACCGCGATGATCTATACCACCGATCTCGGTGAAAAACTACAGCAAGAAGTGGCGATTGCGAAAGCCCATAAGGTTCCTCTCCTGCTGGATGACGCTGCAGGCATACCACCCGCCGACAACGCCAGACTCTATGCCAAGATGGGCATTGACCTCTACTGTTTTTCGGGAGGGAAAGGACTCTGCGGGCCGCAGTGCAGCGGCTTGCTCCTGGGAAGAAAAGACCTCATTGAGTCGGCCCTGATGAATTGCAATCCACGAGAAGGAGCCATTTGCCGTCCGATGAAAGTTGGCAAAGAAGAGGTGATTGGTTGCCTCACGTCACTTGAGACCTGGCTGAATTTGGATGAGAAAAAGCTCTATGCCGATTGGAACGGACGCGTGGATCGCATCCGGAAGTTGGTGGACACAGTGCCCGGCGTAAAGACGGACATCTACATTCCCGACGACGGGAACCGCTATCCAACCCTCAGGGTCTCCTGGGACACAAAGGCATGGGGATTCGGCATTACCGATTGCGTGCAGGAACTCCGTGCGGGCGACCCGGTCATCGAGGTGCTTGGGCCAGACAATCCCAGCCTGGTGACGGCGGTACGTGAGGGTAACCCGAACCGAAAAGAACGCAAGGAGCCCGACCACATCGAACTAATTTCAATGACCATCAAGCCCGGCGAGGAAATCGTTGTGGGACAGAGGTTGCGCGGGGTTCTGCAGGCTGCGCGGAAAAAGTCCGCTGCTTAGGGGCTCGAAGGGAACCCTAGTTGAGAAGAAGACGTCAGAAGGTTCAAATGCGACTTCTATTGCTTCTATTTTTACTTTCGCCGGCGCTCGTAGCAGAGGGACAGGTGCGGGCCATTGTTCCCGCAGCGACTTCCGCTCGCGCGAATCGCTTCTACCCGCCCGCTGTGGACGCGGGGGACTACGTATACATCTCCGGTCAGGGGCCTCGTCGTCCGGACGGCAGTTTGCCGCCGACTTTTGAGGCGCAGGTCCGCCAGGCGCTCGATAACATTAAAGCGATTCTCGAAGCGGACGGTTTGACCATGGAGCGCGTTGTCTACACCCAGGTTTATCTTGAGGACATCAGCAAGTACGGCGAAACGAATCGAGCTTTCGCCGAGTCCTTTGGGAAAACTCCACCGGCTCGAGCAGTACTTGGCGTCGCTCGTGTTCCCGAGGAGCCCATCCAGATCAGCGCGGTTGCGGTGCGCAGTCTGGCCGACCGGCGGGCCGTCTATCCACCAAATTACAGTCCAAGCGACTCAGCTTCGCCCGGCATTCTTACTGATGATCGGCTTTTCATCTCCAGCATGTCTGGCAGCGATCCCGTGAGTGGCAAGGTTCCGGACGACCCCGCAGTACAAGTCGATTTAGCGCTCGACCGCTTGCAGGCAGTCTTGAAAGCAGCTGGCCTCGAGCTCAGCAACATGGTGTTCGTCAATCCTTACTTGACTTCGAAGATCCCATCGCGCGTGATGAATGAGCGTTACGCGCGCCGCTTTGAGTTCGGCAATACTCCCGCGCGCGCCACAATTGAAGTGTCGAGTTTACCCGGAGGCGCCCAAATCGAGTATACGGGCGTGGCCGTTCGTGATCTTCGCAAACGGAAAGCGATTCGTCCCAAGAATATGCCTCCCAGCCCCACCGCCAGCCCTTGTGTTTTTGCCGGCGACACTTTATATTGCTCCGCCAAAGATGGCTTTATCCCCGGTCCGCACGGCGGTATCTATGCCTCGACCACACAACATCAACTGCGGCAGACTATGCGCAATCTCCTCGACAACCTCGAAGAAGCCGACATGAATTTCAATGAGGTTGTGAGCACCAACGTCTACCTGGACGACTTGTCTGACCTGCAAGGTTTTGACGACGTATACGAGCAGTATTTTGGCCCGGTGCTGCCGGCCCGAACCACCATCCAGCAAATTGCACCGACAGAACGCGAAGCCGACAAAGAAGATCACTTCCCTGGGCTGGAGCAAGTCTCGCTCATCGCGGTTCGAAGAGAGCACAGTCACTGAATGATTGACGTGTGTGCCATCGTGCGGGAGCTGTGCCGCAGCCTACCAACCCTTGCGCCCGCTTCTAGGAAATTTGCTTCCCAGTCTTCAATTAATTGGTTTTTTGAGGTAGGCTAGGTCCGCTTTCGAAGGAGGCCTTTATGGCACAGAATTCTCCCGTCGAACTGGTACGGAACGCTTCGACCATTTCCATTTTGTGGGGTGTTTTGCTGATTGTCTTCGGCATAGTGGCGGTCGGTTCGCCGTTTCTTGCCGCCGTGGCGGTCAACGCGGTCGTCGCCTGGCTGATCGTTTTAGCAGGCGTAGTCCACCTGATGCTCGCCTTTAGCGCGCATGGGGCGGGCAGCATGATATGGAAGCTCCTAGTGGGCGTCGCGTATCTGTGCTTCGGCGCGTACCTGATCGTGCATCCGATACTGGGTGTGGCATCGCTTACTTTGGTGCTCGCATCGCTCTTCCTGGTTGAAGGCATCCTGGATATCGTTCTGTTCTTCAAGATGCGCCCAATGCATGGGTCGACCTGGGTGCTGCTTGACGGGATCATTACTCTGCTGCTAGGGCTGATGATCTACGCGCAATGGCCGTCGAGTTCCGCTTGGGCGATCGGCACCCTGGTTGGTATCAGCATGATCTTCAGCGGGGTTGCACGGGTGATGATGTCATTGGCCGTGCGCAAGACGACAAACAAGGCATCGTCATCACCATCGTCGTTAGCGGCCTAGTGGGCTGAAGCGTCTGAGGGGAACTGGCTCGGCGAGGTATAGGCAGGTTCGACGCCTCGGGAAAAACCTGCGTTCGCCCGAATGGAGGAAGACGAGATGGGAGGACTGATTCCGCTCGGGGACGCATCGAGGCGTCCCACACGTGTCCCCGTCGTCACCATCCTTATTATTCTTGTGAATGCCTTGGTTTTTGTGCGCGAGCTCATGGGTGGCGAAGCCTTCGTGACTCAGTGGTCGGCAATTCCCGCAGAAATTTTCTCCGGCCATCACTGGATCACGATTCTGACCGCGATGTTCATGCACGCGAGTTGGTCGCACATCATCGGCAATATGATCTTCTTATGGGCCTTCGGCCCGGAGATCGAAGATGCGATGGGGCGATGGCGGTATCTCGTTTTCTACCTGGTTGGCGGAACAGCGGCCATGCTTGCCCAAGTCACTGCCAGTTCGCATTCCACCGTCCCTAACCTGGGAGCGAGCGGGGCAATTGCCGCCGTAATGGGCGCGTTTCTGGTCACCTATCCCCGCGACCGGATCCGCTCAATCCTGCTGATCTTCGTCTTTGTAAAGATCACGTTCATTCCGGCCGCGCTCTTGATCGGCTTTTGGTTTCTCACCCAGCTCTTCAACGCCGGCGCGGTGGCGCACGCGCAAACGGGAGGTGTAGCCTATTTGGCTCACGTCGGTGGCTTCATCTTCGGTGCCGTCACGGCGCGTCTGTTCGAGGATCCCCGTCAAATCGCGTTGCCAAGGGGCTCCGAATGAATTAGAGGCCGATACATTAATCAACAGTCGGGGAGACCATGGAGGCGGAAGACGATCGCGATACTGCGTGGACGTTGGGGCTGAAAATTAAGGATTATCATGCTCCGTTTTATTTCTCGGAACTGAAGCATTTTACTTCTGCACCTTGGCTTTGGGTGTAAGCCGGCGGAGGATGAATTCCTGTGCCAGGTTAGCGGCGGCTCGCTGGCTGGTGTTGATGAAGAAATTGCCAAAAAACAGTCCGAGGCCGCGATTCGACGGGGGATAGTAGGCATTCGCAATGGCAGCCGAGGCCAGATCGCCCCCTATCGTCGAATAGTTCGGTTGCCACAGTCCATTATCTCCTTTGCAAATGAAGGGGCTCGTAAGTGCGTGAATCGCGCGCGATTTATTTGTTCCCGTGCCCTGGTAAAAGTAGCGCGGGTCCTGATGCAGAAGCGATGGCAGGATGGCGCCACCGATCATGATGTCGGTAAAGCCGTTAGCATAGGCAGCGCCATAGCGCTCGCCGTAACCAATCCAACCCTGGCGGTAGTTTGGGTTGTCTCCCGCCTGCTGGCTGGCGGCAAGCAAGCCTACTCCAAAGAAGGTGACTGGATCGTAGGAAACCTTGAGGGCGAGCTGGAACTTCAGCTTCGTCGTGAGCGGTGCGACATTTTGATCATAGGAGACGTAAAAATTGGGTATGAAGCCGAAAATGCGCTGCTGCTCCTCAATTTTGACCTGCTCTGTGGCGAGCTCCTCGGATGAATAGCCCACCGTCACCTTGGTGAGCGCCTCGGCGATGCGCAGCCTAGAAATCGACAGGATTACATACTGGCCCGGCTTGAGCGTGACATCGAATGAAGTCCAGCTGGCAAATCCCTGGGCGCTGATGGTGACGTGATACGGAGTTCCTGGCTCGAGATCATTGAATTCAAAGAATCCATTATCGTTCGCCACAACTATCAGGCGATTCTTGAGAGCGGGGCTTTGAAGAACCACGGTGGCGCCGGGAACAGCGTCGTCGTTCACATCGACTACAGTGCCGACAATAATCCCGGGTTGCGCCTTGGGCGCATCAGGCAACGCAGTCGGCTGCTCCTGTGCCCTGGAAGTGCTCGATACCCAAAGGCAGAGGACGAGTACAAAGGCAGGCCACTTCATTCCAGGTCTCCTGTAGCTGACAGAAATCCCCAACATCGATCTCTCAGGAATTAACCAAGTAAAGGCAACTGACCTGCCAATGCATCGGGCTAGGGGCGGTTTCGTAAATCGCTGGATCTAAATAAAAAAGGAAGATCAGGCGGGGATGGTGTCGACAAATGTCGAGGGCATGCTTCGACATTTGTCGAAGATTTGTCACGACTGGTGAATACGAATTCGTCTCGCTGGCGGTGAGGGTTGCAGGCATTGTCCGCGGCGCCGGACCGGCTTTTGCCGGCCCAGCGCTTTGGACAGCCAACCATGCCCCTGCCTTACCGTATCGTCTGTAATTTAGTCAGTGTCCGGCGGAGCTACCTCAACGGTGGCATTCGTGGTGAAGAAGCTTCCCCCGAGCGGAGCTGGAATTGTTTTGAATACCGACGGCGTGTGATGGAAGTCAAAAAATTCGTGGAGATCGTTCGTGGCTCGCGCATCGGCAAAACCGAGACTGCCAAGGCCGAAAATGCCCTCGATCGCTTTCACGATGCTGCCAAAGTCATATTTCAGATTGCTGATATACCCGGTCTTCGTCGAGTAGGCCGAGACGACCACCAGCGGCACACGAAAGCCCAGCTGATAATCGTTCTGGTTTGCGCCGCTTTGAAACACCGGCCGCACGTGGTCATACCATCCTCCCCAATCGTCCCAGGTAATGAAGATGGCTGTATCGTTCCAGTAGCCGGTGCCGTCGTCGCACGTTTTGTTATTTCCGATGGCATTGACGACGGCAGCCACCCACGAGGGCCCCTGACCGCTGTTGATCGGATGATCGGAATACTGTCCGGCTGGCGTTATCCAACTCACTTGCGAGAGGGTGCAGTTGACGATGTCCGTCAGGACGTCAGGTGGTGAAGTGTCGACGTAACCGTTCGATTCGCCTTTCGTCCAGTCCGGTCCGGTGCATACTCCCGCCAACGGTATGCAGATATTGGAAAGCGAGTTCGGCGCCACCCAGAGACTACTCTGCCCTTCTGAATAGTAGGTCCAGGTAATCTTAGGATCAGGCAGACTGAACAGGTAATCCATGGCGTTGCGGGTGAAGCATTCCACCGTTTTGTCGCCGACGGTTTCCGTGCCGAACGGTGGCCGCGTGTTCCCGTTCGGTCTGATCAGTTGAACCGATTCTCCCGAGCCACAGCCATAGATTGTGCTCGGACCATTCTCCGCGACAAAGACACCTATCGCGTCGTCGGCCGCGGTGGGCGCCGAAGTCGCGCCAAAAATAAATTGATGCGCCGGATAGCTCGGGCCCTGGTTGGTCTGGAACATCCGGTTTGCCCATCCATAGGTGGTGGCTAACGTGATGTAGGGATCAAGAAGGCCGCCCTTGCTGCCATCGGTATTGGTTACTGGCGTGTTGTAGACGTACATGAACTGAGAAAAGTTGTTAGCTGGAACGACGCAGCCAAAGACATTGGCGGCGCAGAGTGCTGGAACATTGACTGCAGTCTTGCCGCTGATTCCCTGGTTGTTGTACTCGAAATTCCACCCGCTGATGGTTCCGTTGAGGCTTGGTCCACCGTGGCTGTGGTCGAGATCGAAGTTGGTAGCCAGCCCGACTGGCGGCGATGGCACAGTCTGGCCGTCCGAATTTACATAGGTGGATGCGATATCGTACGCTGGCCCAGTCGACGTGCTGCATCCGGGCACGCCACCGTTTGCGGTACACAATCCCTGAAACAGATTGTCAGGCGTTCTGTTTTCCTGAAAAATCACGATCACGTGCTTAATCGGCGTCGCGCCATACTGCGCATGGGCTAGAGATGCGACGAGTCCGGTACCGATAAGTAGCCAAACTCTGAGAGTAGATTTCATGGCAATTCTCCTTGTTGACGGAAACGAGAAAGCGATCAAGGGCGGAGACCGGATACTTCAACCACAAACAACGACTGGTTAGGAAGTGGAACCCAGGCAGTTTTGAAAAGTTTCCCTAAGAGCCAACAAGATTCGAATGACTGCATCTGGAATCGTGCTCGGAGGCGCGATCAGCGTGGTTCTTGAGTGTTGCCGCTCGACGGAGGAAGGCCCTGCGACTTGCTCTGAGCCGTATCCGCCTGGGTGTTGATGACCTCGCTGGAAAAGCGAGAGGGCTGAGGACGATATCCGTTGCGTGTGCGGATCTTGTACTTTTTCAGATTGTCGCCCACCAGCTTCACCGTGATCGCTCGCCAGCCAGAGTTGGGATTGGCCTTCGGATAGTAGCTTAGCGAATACAGATGCGCCAGGTCGTCCCGGATGGCCGCAAAAGCGCGCTTTTCATCTCTCCAGTTTTTAGCAAAGTAGGCCTTGCCGCCGGTGGCCGCAGTCATGCGATCAAAGACAGCGGTGGAGACCGGTTCCAACCTGGCTTCCTGAGTGCTAATCATGTATATCGAGACACCAGCGGATTGAGCGAATTCGGCGACATCCTCGGGAGGCACGACGCTGGAGTTGTCCGGACCGTTGGAAAACACGACGACGACTTTCCTGCCCTGATACTGCGTCGCATCTTTCAGCGTGAGCAACAGGGGGTTGTAGAGTGCGGCTTCGTCTCCGGCCACGGTCGAGCGCACGGCGTGCAGAATCTGGGCCCGGTCGGGGGTAAGAGTGGCGGCCCGAGAAAGATCCCGGTTGTAGGAATAGAAGGCAATCTTGTCCGCGCTCTCCAGCGAACGAACAAACTCGGAAATGGCGTCTTGCGCAAAAACAAAGCCGCGATACATGTAGTTGCTGGTATCAAACAAAACAAATACATTGGCGCCCGCTACCAACGAACTGAGGGTCTGAGGCGATTCCCCGAAAGAGGCGCCGCTGGTCAAGCGCGTGGCCGGGTTTGCAGACGCTTCGGTCTCTGGCTGGTCAACCACGCGGAACGCCGGTCCATTGCCTTCCGCAAAGGTGGCAACCTTCTCTGTAATTCCGTCCTCAACAACGGCAAAATCCTTGGGATGCAAGCCGGTAATATACTTCCCATCTTTGTCGGTCACGGCGATGTTGAGCTGTACCAGGTTGACGACCACGTGAACATCGGCGCTCTCCTGAGCTACAGCTCCGACGCACAGCCCAAGCAACAGAAAGAGAAATCGAAGAGAGTTCGTTGCCATAATGCCTCAGTTCCTGCTCGAGAGCCCGTTTACCCGGCTCATTAATTTTGCCGTCAACAATCGACTAGAAGTGCTTCACGGGCCAGTCGCACCCGAACCCGCGGGAGAAGACATCTTGCCCTTCTGAAAATCTTCGCCCGTTTCGTGCATCGCGCGAAGCAGCGCTGGCCAGTCTTCAAAGTCAGTAGCGGAGATTTTTTCCACCATGTGCCGGGTCAGCTGCGGCACCAGATGGTTTAGCGTCACGGCGGATTGGCCGCTTTCATCGGCCAGACGAGCCCAGTACAGATTCGGTGAATCCCAAGACTCCGCCAGAAAGCGGCTGGGACTTCCCTCGAACGCGGGCAGAAGTCCGATATTCAGCAGTTCACGACCATAGGTTTGAGCCAAGCTGGGATGCGGCACACCAAAATCGTGCGACAAACGCTTCCAGTTAACCTGTTCGGGATGCTGCCGCGAGAGATCTTGAAGTTCCTGGGTCGCCGTTCCCCATGAACGGGTTTCTTCCGGGTATCTGCGTTGAAACTCTGCTGTCAGATAGAACGTGTCCGCGGGCGCCATGCGAGTCAGCACCTCCGTTACATGACCCGCCCGCAGGCCCTGCTCCACTTGCTCTGAGCGCTGGGGGTTCACACGATCCGACAGGATCGTCATCACCTTGCCACGTAGTTCTTCGTCCTTCGCGGAAGCGGTAAGGAGTTCCTCCCCAGTTCGCTGATAGAGCGTGACCGCGTGAAGCTCATTCTGGCTGACATCCCACCAGCGCGGCAGGACCGCACTGGTCAACAGACCTGGCGTCAATTCCTTCCAGATGAGAGCCTGGACATTTTCCGGCGAAATAAAATCCTCCTCCAGATCCGCAAGAACATATGGCAGATCGGCAAGAGAGCCTACGAAATGAGCGCCTCCGCCGGCGGGGGAGCCTTGGCCGAAGAGCTGCGGAGCCTGCCACACCGTCTTTATGCCGCCGACGGTTTCCGCGGCGAAGTCGTGGGAGCGGACCAGGAGCGGGTTATTGTGCAGAGCCTGCGAGCCCGGCGGCTCGTAATAGGCATAGTTCAACCCCACAAGCGTATCCCTTAAGAAAGAAGCGAGCTGACCGCGTGTGTCTTCGAGCTGTCCGTGTGAAGGCGCCGGAGATTTGAGAACCTTAGCCACGTCGGTTCGCATCTGCACTTCGGTGTGATGGTTGTTATAAATTCCTGCAGCCCATTCGGTTCTCTCGCCATTGGTGAAAATCGGCCGCGGCATCTCGAATTCCCGTATCTCACCAGCGCGATGAATCTCGAATTCGTTCAGCGCTTTCCCTTCACCCTTTTCGGTCAAGGCATCGCCCAGCGAAAGCAGGGTATCCAGGGAAACCAATCGCTGATCGTCCAATACCGACCGGATTCTGAGAGCGAGCTCGTGGTGAATCTTCATTCCTTCCGGGTTAGTTTGCCGAGGTCCGGCCAACAGGTCGATGATCTCGTCCTGAGAGACTCTTGTCTCCCCAGTAGCAAACCGAAACGCTTCTCCGAGGGAAGCTCGCCCCGCGTTATATAACTGGGCCGCCGACCGGCTTCCAGCGAATGGTTTGATCACCTGCTGCCAGGAATCGTTCAGCCGCGCACTCGGGATCTGCTCCTGCCGGGCAAAGATCTGCCAAATTCCGACATTCGCCTGAAACATGCCAAGCGCGTTTCCGCGCAGGGGATTGGGGAGATTGTTGAGCGCTTCAGCCGTCTCCAGGAACAGAACAATGGATGCGTCGTTCAACTCTTGAAACTCGGAAAAGATCCGATACTGATCACTGAACTGGTCAAATTTGCGCGTAAGCAGGCGCACCGTTGCAGGAGCCAGGCGATGTTCTGGAGACCGTCTGCTCTCGAGTTCGCTGGTTGCCAGGTACATCTGTACCGGGCCTTCATCGGTTGTCGCCCGGGAGAGAGCGAACATTGCCTGAATGAGTTGATCCGGATTGTTCAGGCGGTTAGTGTGCGTACCCGGCTCGCGCAGCACGTTTTTGTGGCGAAGAATTTCTTTCCAGACCTCGAGATTTCCAGGCACCAGCGGTTCCCCAGTAGGCTCCAGCTGGAGGCGAGTGACCAGAAGCAAAAGCGCAGGGGCAGGCCTGAATATCCCTGTGGTCGCACTGGAGGAAGAATCCGGACCTCGCACGGCGTCATAGAAAAGTCGCAGCCGGTGCGAATCGGTAAAATATTCCTGCTGATTTCGATTCACCCGCGAAAGCACGTCAAAATAAGCCATGAGCCAACCCTTGTCCCTGGCCAACAGCTTCTGGACGAAGGACGCGGGAGATGACGGGCTTGCCCCGACCAAATCCTTCCACGCGGATTCGGCGCCCGATCCCCCTGGGACGATAACCCGATTCGCGCGAATGCAGAGATGACTCCCGTAAAAATCAAGGACGCCAGAGTAGGGCAACAATTTCCTGATCCCAAACGATCGGTACAGAAAGTCATCGGTTTGAGAATCCAGCTTGGATAAGGCCCAATACAAGCGTGCTACTGCGGGATCGCTCAGGATGGTGTCAATCAGATCCTTGCTGGCTTCTTTATAATTTTTCCCACTGGCCATGGTCCAATCGCCCGTGGCGAATATCACCGGTACGGCAGAAGCCACGTAGTGGTATTCGAAAGGATCGCCGCCCTGCAGCGTGCGCTCCAGTTCGAGGAGAGGAAATCCGGAATCGATCGTCAGGAAAGCCCGGTCAGCATCCGCCGTCTGCAAGGATGTGTCCGGCGTTCCACAGTCTGGCCGGGTGCGATAGCCGAGGATGCGCAGCAGCGGTTTCGCGTCATCACAATTCGAAACGCGAATGACGCCTGCCACGGCTAGGGCAGACAACTCCCGGGCTTGGACGACGTAGCGGCTCAGCAGGATAAGAAATTCCGTCTGTCTCTTGGAGCTGTCATAACCCTCCATAAAGACGTTGCGGCTCAGCAGCGGTAGCACTTCTTCCGGCGCAATCTTTTGACTGATACCCGCCATGCGCAGAAAAGAGCGCAGCGGCCCTGGGATCGTGAACTCTACAGGGGAGGTGACAGGTTGGTCTCCCGGAGGCGAACTTGCTGCGGCATCAGATGGGTTCGAAGGTGCGGAATTAGCAGAGACTGCTGCGCTGGCAGACACACAACAGCAACAGCAGACTAAAGCAACGACAAGAATGGAGAGGCAAAGAGGGAGTTTCACAGCTGGATTCCCCTTGGAGCCGGCCAAACCTGACGCAACCAGGAGTACGTCGCGGAGAGCAGGGGTTGTAAATCATCCGCCGAATCGACTCGTGACCATTATCGAGTTTGTGCTTCCCGGCCCCTTATTTCCAATGCCGGTCAAAATAACCCATTTCTCGGGATTATCCAAGCAGATTCGTGAATTCCTTTACAAGTTTCTTACGCCGTGGGAAAAACAGGCCACCAGTTAGAGCGGCGGGCGCACGACCTAACAGGCAACTTCCCTGCAATCGCAACCGGATTAGGCCATAGTTCCTGCAGGTTCGCCCAGGGCAATCTCATCCTCGCGCCGCACCGGTACACGCGCTTTCGAGACCAGCACATAGATGGACGGCACCACAAATAGCGTAAAAACCGTGCCGATGATCATGCCGCTCACCAGCATGATACCGATGCTGTTTCTCGCGCCTGCGCCGGGGCCTTTTGCGAGTACAAGTGGGAAATGCCCAAAGACGGTGGCGGCCGTCGTCATGAGGATCGGACGCAGCCTCGTATTCGCGGCGCCGATAATCGCGTCAAGCTTACTCAGCCCCGTTTCCTGCAAGTGGTTTGCGAATTCTACGATCAAAATTCCGTTCTTCGCGATCAAACCGACGAGAGTGATCAATCCGACCTCGCTGTAGATGTTCAGCGTGGTGAAACCCAGGAACGAGAATACGAGGGCGCCCGAGATCGCCAAGGGAACAGAGCCCGCCAGAATGATGAACGGATCGCGGAAGCTTTCAAACTGCGCGGCGAGCACCAGATAGATGAGGATCGCCGAGAGCAAGAACGTACCCAGAAACTTGCTGCCTTCCACCCGCAACTGGCGGGACTCACCCGCGTAATCCACCGTGAATCCCTGGGGCAGGATCTGTTTCGCCTGGTCCTCCAGAAAAGTAAGCGCCTTGTCGAGCGGCACGGGCGGCGGAATGACACCTTGAATGCGCACTGCATTCAGCTGCTGAAACTTGTTGAGCGATCTCGGCTCCGTCGTTGTCTTGAGGCTGGCGAAAGTCGAAAGTGGCACAAGCTGGTCCGACGAACCCTTCACGTAAATCTGCGAGAGCTGATCGGGGGTAAGCCGCTCGACACGCTTGACCTGCGGGATCACCTTATAGCTGCGTCCCTGAATGCTGAAACGGTTGACATAGTTCCCTCCCAGCATAGTGGATAGATCCTGACCGACCTGGCTCAGGTCCACACCCTGGGAACGTAGTTTGTCGCGGTCGAACACCACCTCCGTCTGCGGCTGGTCAAACTTCACATCGGTGTCGGCGAAGATGAACATGCCGCTCGCCATCGCTTTCTGCACGATCTGCTCGGCGAGTTGACTGACCTGCTGAGGCTCTGCAGCCGAAACGATGGCAAAATCAACGGGAAAGTTTCCACCGCCAGGGAGCGGCGGCGGAGTCAACGGAATAACCCGCACACCGGAAATCTTGGACAGCGGGCCGGTGGACTCGACCAGCAGTTCTTGCGTAGTCTTCTTGCGCTGGCTCCAGGGCTTGGTGACCATACCGCCGAAGCCGCCACTTGGATTCGTGATCTGAAAGATGCTGGCGCTCTCCGGAAACGAGTGGTACACGTTGTAGACCTGGTCAGTGAACAGGTTGGTTTGATCGAGAGTGGAGTTGGCCGAAGATTGAATAACTCCAAACACGACTCCTTGATCTTCGGATGGTGCCAGTTCGTGCTGGGAGAACATATAAAGCGGAATCATCGCCACGGCCACAATCGCCCACAGCGTGAGCACGACCGGGCGGTACTGCAACGTGCCCGAAAGCAATCGCACATAAAGATGTCGAACGCTCTCAAAGCGCCGGTTGATGATTCCGGCGAAGCCGCGCTCCGTGTCCCCGGCGCGCAGTAGCTTCGAACCCATCATCGGCGACAACGTCAGCGCCACGACACCCGATACAATCACTGCACCGGCGAGCGTGAAGGCAAATTCGCGGAACAGCGCGCCCGTCAACCCTCCTTGAATTCCGATCGGCGCATAGACCGCCGCGAGCGTGATGGTCATGGCGATGATCGGTCCCACGAGTTCACGCGCAGCGTCCTTCGCCGCCTCGAACGGCGTCTTGCCTAGATGCAAGTGACGCTCGACGTTCTCCACCATGACGATGGCGTCATCAACGACAAGTCCAACGGAGAGCACAATCGCCAGCAGCGTGAGGAGATTGATGGTGAAGCCGGCGATGAGCATCAGGAACACTGCTCCGATCAGCGAGATCGGAATGGCAATCACCGGAATCAATACGGAACGGAACGAACCGAGAAACAGGAAGATCACCACCACCACGATCAGCAGCGTCTCAACCAGCGTGTGCAACACTTCATTGATCGCGTCCTGAATGTATTCCGTCGAGTCGTAGGGAACTCCCAGTTTCATGCCGGTGGGCAATTGCTGTTCAATCGCCGGCAATGCCTTACGCACGTTACGAATCACTTCCAGTGAATTCGAGGTAGGAAGGACCCAGATGCCCATGAAGGTTGCGGTTTCCCCGTTGAAGCGGACATCCTGGTCGTAGTTTTCGGCGCCCAGCGACACGTCAGCGATTTCCCCGAGCCGAACCACCACGCCATTCTGCTGTTTCACCACCATGTCACGAAACTCGCCGGGAGTTCGCAGGTCGGTGTTTGCGATCAGGTTCACGGACACCATGGAACCCTTGGTGCTTCCTAGAGCCGACAAATAGTTGTTTTTTGCCAGCGCATCGTGCACATCGGTAGGCGAGACGCCGCGAGCGGCCATCTGCTCGGGCTTAAGCCAGATCCGCATAGCAAACGTGCGGTCGCCCAGGATGTCGGCACGCTGCACACCGCTGATTGCGCTCAGTTTGGGCTGCACGACACGGGTTAAGTAATCGGTGATCTGGTTTTGATCGAGGTCGGTAGAAGAAAATCCAAGATAAATCGCCGCGAACTGATCGTCGGCAGTTTGCAGATCAATGACAGGAACTTGAGCATCGGGAGGAAGGTCATTGCGGACTTGCGCTACCTTCGCCTGGATCTGAGTCAACGCCGCCGTAGTGTCATAGTTGATCTTCAGGTGCACCTGGATGGTGCTCAAACCCTGAGCGCTGGTCGACTCCATGTAGTCGATGCCGTCGGCGCTGGCAATGACGCGCTCGATCGGCGTCGTAATGAAACCGCGCACCAGGTCGGCGTTCGCGCCAACATAGACCGTCGTAACCTGCACGACGGCGATGTCACTGCGCGGATACTGCCGCACACTCAAAGAGCGAATGGCCTGCAAGCCGGCGATCAGGATCACGAGGTTCACCACGATCGCCAGAACCGGACGCTTGACAAATAAATCCGTGAACTTCATGCGCGCTCCTCCGAGGGCAAACTGATTCTAGCTATCACGTTTAGCTATCCTCAGGCTTGGGACTGGCACTATTTTCGGGCTTGACCGTGTTGTTCACCAGGACGGGAGCGCCGTTGCGAAGCCGGAAGACTCCAGAACTCACAACTTCGTCTCCTGGATTGATGCCGGAAGTGACTGCGACCTGATCGCCACGCGATCCCTCAACTTTCACAACCTGCTGGCGCACCCCGCGATAGGTGTTCCCTTTGGCGTCTTTCATTTCCACGACGACGAACACGGAGTCACCATAGGGGGCATAGTTGATGGCCGAAGCCGGTAACGGAACAACTTGACGCGCCTGTCCCAACGGGAGCTCAACCTGCACAAACATTCCCGGACGTAATTTGTTCTCTTTGTTCGTAACCGTGGCCTGCACCTGGATATTTCGGGTCTGCTCGCTGATGACGGAATCGAGCGCGGTAATCCTGCCGCTGAACGCCATGCCCGGCAGATCGCCGTTCGTGACACGCAGAACATGACCGGGTATGACCTTCGGCGTTTCTTGTTGGGGCACGCCGAAATTCACATAGATGGGGCTCAGAGATTGCAGAGAAACAATCGCCTGTCCGGCCGCCAGGTATTGCCCCAGGCTGACCTGACGAATTCCCAGGAGGCCAGAAAATGGAGCGTGAATCGTCTTGCGAGCGATCGCCGCGCGAATGTCACCGACCTGCGCCTCCGTAGCCTTCTGCTGGGAATCGGCGGTGTCGTAGTCCGAACGGGAAATGACGCCAGCTTTTACCAGTTCCTGGGCGCGGCCGTAGTTGATGCGGGCCAGATCGTGCTGCGCCTCAAGACTGGCTAACTGCGCGCGTTCCTGGCGGGTATCGAGCTCCACCAGAATGTCTCCCTCGTGCACCCATTGGCCCGAGTCAAAGTGGATTTTGTCGATGGTTCCGGGCAGATCGGCGCTCACCGTGACCCCCTGAATCGCGGCTGCCGTGCCGATGACTGACAAGGTAGAAGGCCAAGTCTCCCGCTGAGCCACGACCGTCGTAACCGCAGTGGGTGGAAGCTGGAAGCTCGCACCTTGGGCGATGGCGGCTTCCACCTGCCGGAATTTTGCAAATCCCAGACCCCCCAAAATAAGGGCCATCACGACCAACATCAGGATCATTCGTTTCGCCATACATTCTCCAGATCTGAAACAAAACACTTGGGTGATGTCTGGACTACGGAGTCAGACGGGCAACGCAGTTGTTTCGTATAGATTTCGCTATTTCGAAAAAGGATTCAGAGTTCCTAGGGGTCACTGCGGCCCGGACTTGCGGCACAAACACAGCTAAGTGGGGTGCAGAAGCCGTAAATCACAACCCACACCCGTCACCGGGATGGGTTCGCGGTCTTTGCTTGATGGCCTGAAACGATGGCCCCACTTTCAGCACTATGGTTATAAGAACAGTCTGGTTGGGGTCACGAGATCGGACGAGACGATCCGAGTTGTCAATTCCGACGGACTCACAGCCGCATGGCATGAGCGTCGACCCATGTTGGCGAAATCTCTTAGTCGCCAAACGTTCAGGTCGCCTCGTGTCGAGCACACAATGGCCGGCGCTATCCGAACAGATAGGTCTCTATCCAACGCGATAGGTCGCAAACATTTCTATGAACTCTTTATTCGCGCTGAAAGATCGTCAACCGTGTGCAAGAGGGGTGGTTATTGAGAGTCCTAATTCGAGCGGGGATGGCCAGGAAACTGCTTGAACTGCATTTGCGCGCGGTTGAATTCAGACCTTCCCAGACGGCAACCTTCGGCAACAACCCAATACCTGCGCCTTGCGGCGCAAGTTGGCATTGATCACGTAACCATTGGCGTCCCTTAAACCTCTGCTCAAGAATTGAACCGTCCATCCCGTAGGAGGAAACAATGAGCGACACTAGCCCCAGAGCTTCTATCAAGCTACCCAGTGACTTCGTATTCGGGCAACTTCGCCCGGATCATACTAAGCCCGCCCCGCCCACACCTCCGCCGCCGCTCGGTCCACTCTCCGCATTTGTTGGAGATTGGGTCGGGAACGGCTTCAACACCATCTTTCGGCCGGATAGTGCTGCTACGCCAACAACGCTACCGAATCCAGTTCCCCCGCCCCCGCCTCCCCGCGACAACATTTTGGAATTGAACTTAACCTCTGAGAGCCTCTCGTTTTCGCCCCGCCTAGGGTCGGTTCCAAATCGCGGCACCGGAACACAGGCAGACGCTTTTCTCAACGGGGTACCCTATCTGCAGACGATCAATGATATTACGATTCACGGCGAAAGTGTTGGTATCCACGTCGAACCCGGAATCTGGATTCATGTGCCCGCGACTACGATCCCGCAACTGGGGGAGACGGTTACCCGGATGGCCTCCATCCCCCACGGCACGACGATCGAGGCTCAAGGGCTCGTAGCGCCCGCGGCACCTGGGCCACCAACGATCGCCGCAGTAGACATCACACCGTTCGTAACGGGTAGTAATCCTCCCAAGAAGGTTCCCCCGTTCGCCAGCCAGACCGCCAGCAACCCGAACACGCCCAGAATCCCTCAAGACCTGGGCCCGTTCATCACACGCGGCACCATCACGCAGGCGATGCTGGACGATCCCAACAGTTTGCTGCGGGCCCACATCAGCAAGCAGAAGATCGTCAGCACCACCACCATCTTCGTTTCGACCGCCCCGCCGCCTCCGGTTGGGCTCTTCGGCGGTGGAACCGACAACATCGCATTCCTTCTGGGCCAGGCCAACGCGTCTGCGCCCAACGCTCAGGCCATACAGATGACGGCCGTCTTCTGGATTGAAACTGTCGAAGAAGTTATTAAAGTGGGTCCCTACAATGTGGGTGACCCGCCGCACTTGATTAAAGCCAAACGGAGCGTTTCTGGTCAGCGCGTGCCGAGGTTCTCCGTCACACCGCCGTTTGATTTGGACAAGGAGAGCGAGATCACGGTTACGTTCACGCAGATTCAGTACAGCCAGACGGTGCTGCTAAATTTCGCTGGTCTCACTTGGCCGCATGTCTCAGTGAACACGCTGGTGCCCGCGGACGACATCATCGTTCCTCCCTCTGTATGGAAGTGAGCCGGATGGCTGTCTTGGGCGGCGGCCGTCTTTCCCGGCGGCCGCCGCAGCATATGGAAATGTTGCTCAGCTTAAGCGATTTGTCCCGATTCGCGTTTTTCCTGACTGATAGGAGGACCCATGAAACCCTGTCATTTATGCCTGCTCATCTGCACATTTCTTTTCGCGGTCACCGACAATTGCGTGTCCCAATCCACCATGGTGCCGTGGCTTACCCGTTCTGCGGATAACGCAAGAAGCGGCTGGAATCCGCGCGAGACTCAACTGACGCAGGCATCACTCGAGTCCAAGGGAATTGTCCGAGCGACCGTTATTCCAGTCTTCGGTGATGCGCGAGGCATGGAAGCCCAGCCACTCATCTTACCCAACGTGAAGCTTCCCGACGGCACCATCCACGACGTCATGGTTCTGCCATCGATGGCGAATATTGTGCGGGGCGTGGATGCTCACGATGGTGCAGCTTTGTGGTGCGTGACCTTGGGTACGCCGATCAACGGAAACACACCCATAGGCCCGCAGAAAGCCGCGCCAGACGGCTGCGTTGGCAACTTCCCGACGATTGACTGCCACGCGATCAATGACAAATGGGGAGTGTTAAGCACCGGCGTCATCGATCCGGACACGCAGCGAGTCTACCTGGTCTCCTGGATCTCGCCCGACGGTACTCCGCAAAACGGCAAACATTTTGTGTTCATCTTGAACGTGGCCGATGGAACTCAGGTGGTGGCGCCGGTTTTGGTAACCGGTACCAGCCTCGGGCTGTCCTACAGCAGTACCATGCGCAAGCAGCGTAGTTCGCTGGCGCTGACCAATGCGAATGGCCGTAAGACGGTCTTTTGGGCCTCCGGCACGGTGCAGGAAACCGGAAACAAGGCCGCCGGATGGATCTTTGCCTTCGACTGCGCTACCAATTCGATCGCCGCCGCTTTGACGACGTCGGAGGGCGAAGGTGCGGGGATATGGATGGGCGGACAAGGGCTGGCGGCGGATGATAAGGGCTTCCTCTACGCCATCACCGGCAACGGGGATTTTGATGGCCAGACCCAGTACGGTGAATCATTCGTGAAGGTGCAGTACACACCTGCTTCCGGAGGGACGCAGGCCAGTTTGAAGGTCGTCGACCACTGGACACCTTGGACGGACCTGGTACGATCCGGGCAAGCGCGACTGCCGGCGACGAAACTGGCCGGGCAAAGCGCGCCCAGTGAAGCCGCCAAGCCGGTGGGGAGCAAGATGAACCTCTCGATTAAGGATGCCAGATTGGAGGGGCACATCAACGAGCACGGCAAACCAGTGCTCTTAGTCTTCCCGAACATGGCTAGCGGAAATTGGTCCGACGAGGATTGGGGGTCGGCTGGTCCGGCGTGTATCTTCTCGATTAGTGTGTGCGTCGCTACCGGAAAAGACGGAATCGCGTACCCGATCAAGACAGCGAACCTCGGCGGCACTACGCCCGCAGACTTGGGCAACGCGAAAGGAAACTGCGCAAAACTCGCGGCGCCTCCCGTCTGGCTTACAATGAGCCCCGGGCCAGTCGATCCGTGCCCCGCCAATCCCACCACGTTGAACTTTTTCCCTTGGGGCGATACCGCGCATCTTCATATGACGCCCGTACAGTTTTTCGATCCCGTGCTCAAGTCGTGGACGATTTTCGCCTGGGGCGAAAATTCGCAACTCCACAAATGGAAGGTGAGTTCGACCGGAACTTTAGCCTACATCGCGCAGGGTCATGAATACGCCAGCGTGAACATTCGGGATACTCCCCCGGGAGGAATGCCGGGAGGATTTTGCTCGGGATCCAGCAATGGGGCGGACGCTGACTCCGCGATTCTGGTCTGCACCATTCCCTACGGCGATGCCAACGCAAACGTAGTGAACGGTCGCTTACTCGTCTACGACGCTGTACATCTCGCCGCAGATGGATCGCTTAAAGTTTTATGGGATTCACAAAGCTTTGCGATCACCTTTCTGTTCAACAAGTTTGATCCTCCGGTAATTGACGGAGGCCAAATCTATGTGCCGAATTACAACGGCGGCGTGGATCTTTACCGTCTGGCGCAATAGAAGCGTCGTCGTTGGAAATCTCTGCACCCGAAGGTTCACCTTCGTCCTTCGGATTTTCACACCAGCTTCGTTTTCGAGAGGGGCATCTCGCGGATACGCTTCCCGGTTGCGGCATGAATGGCGTTGTAAAAAGCCGGGGCAAATGGCGGAACACCCGGCTCTCCCACGCCAGCAGGAGGAGCGTCGCTCTCGACGATGTAAACGCTGGTGTGTTTCGGAGCGCTATCCATGCGGACCAGTTCATAGTCGTTGAAGTTGCTCTGGTTCACGACCCCGTTGGTAACACTAATCTCGCTAAGGAGGGCAAGGCTTGCCCCAAAGCTGGCTGCTCCTTCCATCTGGTTGCGAACGTTGTCGGGCGCCACAACCGTTCCGGTATCCACCGCTGTCCAGACGTTGGGAATCTGCACCTGGCCTTTTCCATCTACTTCGACTTCCACCACCGTAGCCACGTAGGTAAAGAAAGCACGGTGTGCAGCGATGCCGAATCCATGTCCGTTCCCGCTGGAACGCTTTCCCCACCCTGACTTTTCAGCAACCAATTCCACCACATGACGCAGCCGTGCGGTATCGAGTGGATAGCGCTTTTGTTCTTCCTGCTCGTCGGGATCAAGTTGCACCGGGATGATACGCGGCGGCCCAATCAACTCGAGGAGGTACTGAACAGAATCCTTATTGGCGGCGTTGGCCAGTTCGTCTGCGAAGGAGTGAATGGCGAATGCGTGATAGACGTTGGCAACGCTCCGCATCCATCCAATGCGCACATGAGCGTCGGCCGGTCCGTTCTCCGCCCGGTGATTCGGAATGTCGAAAGGCAGGTTGTTCCAGCCCAGGCCCATTTCGTCGTCAGCGTATTTAGCGTTGACGTCGAAGGTAGAACCGATCGGAGGATAGACGGTGCGCTGCAGCCACGCCGTCGGTTTGCCATCTGCTCCGACCGCGGCCTTCATATACATGGCGGCGACCGAGTGGAAGAAGTCGAACTGGATATCGTCTTCACGGCTCCAGACAACCTTCACCGGCTTGCCGAGCTGTTTGGAGAGAACCGCCGCCTCCGCAACCTGGTCGGGCTTCGATTTCCTCCCAAAGCCACCACCGAGCAGAGTGACATGGCAGGTCACATCTTCTTTCTTAATGCCAAGTACGCCAGCAATGGTTTCCTGCACAGCCTGCGGGCTCTGGGTGGGAGCCCACGCCAACACTTTTCCGTCTCGATATTCCGCCACGGCGACCGGCGGCTCCATCGAGGCATGCGCGAGATGCGGGGTGTAGTATTCCGCCTCGATGATCTTGCCGCCCTTGGCAAATTCCGCGTCCACGTCGCCCAGATTACGCACGACCTTCCCCGGCTGACGCGATGTGGATTCCAGAGTCTTGCGGAATGGATCGGAATTGTAAACAGAGTGCGGACTGGTGTCCCAATCGATCTTGAGAGCCTTGCGTCCCTGGAATGCGGCCCAGGTGTTGTCGGCGATGACGGCGACGCCGCCCAGCGGTTGGAAGTGATGCGGCGGTTTGAAGGTGTCAATGGTCAGTGTCTGCTTCACGCCCCGTACCTTGAGAGCAGCCTTATCGTCATAGGATTTTATCTTCTGCCCGAGGACCGGTGGATGTTCGACAGAGGCATAGACCATGCCGGGCATCGCGGCATCCATACCGAAGGTGGCTTTGCCGGTGACGATCTCGGGGAGATCGAACAGAGCGTTGTCTTTGCCGATGTAGCGCCACTGCGACCGGTCCTTGAGCAGCACGTCTTCCTTCTTGGGAACAGGAAGTTTGGCGGCAGCGGCGGCGAGTTCCCCATAGCTGAGCTTGCGGGCGGTCGCCTTGTGGACCACGAAGCCTGGCTCGGTAGAGCACTCCTTTTGCGGCACACTCCATTTCTGCGAAGCGGCGGTGATCAGCATCGCGCGACCGGTAGCTCCGACCTGCCGCATCTGATCGAAGAAACTGCGAACCGAGTGCGAGCCATCGGTATCCTGATCGCCGTATTTTGCGTCGCCAATCGCCTGATCGATCTTCACCTTCGCCCAATCGGCATCGAGTTCGTCCGCCAGGACGAGAGGCAGCGCGGTGCGGCTGCCACAGCCCATCTCGGAGCGTGCAGCAACAATGGTGACGGTGCCGTCGCTGGCAATCGAAAGAAAAATGTCGGGCTGGAAAACAGAAGAAGTGTCGCTGGAAACGCCGGCCCAGAGCGGCTTAGGGACGAACTGTACGCCCAGCACAAATGTCCCGGCTACGAAGGCGCCCTTCAGAAATCCACGCCGGCTCACATTCTGGATGTCGTTCATATCATCTCCTTCGAAGCCTGGTGAATCGCCGCACGAATGCGCTGGTAGGTTCCGCAGCGGCAAAGGTTGCCCGACATGGCCTCGTCGATCTGCGAATCGCTGGGATTGTGATTCTTGTTCAGAAAAGCGATGGCCTGCATGATCTGGCCGGCCTGGCAGTATCCGCATTGCGGAACCTTGATCTCCATCCAGGCCTTTTGCACGGGATGCAGTCCGTTGGTAGAGATTCCTTCGATCGTGGTGATGCTCGTTCCGTTGACCTCTTTCATCGCGACCGAACAGGATCGCACCGCTTCACCATTTTGATGAACGGTACAGGCTCCGCACAAAGACATGCCGCAGCCAAACTTCGTGCCGGTAAATCCAGCGACATCGCGCAAGTACCACAGGAGTGGCATCTCGGGATCGCCGTCGAAGGTCCTGTCCTTACCGTTCACTTTGAAGCCGATCATTTCTCCTCCGGTTTACGAGCAGATAGAACTGGCTGAACGTCCTATCGTAGTCACTCGCGGGGTTTGGTTCAACCGCGTAGCAGAATGGGACGTGGTCTGTCGGGTCGTTGCCAGCCCTACCGATGCCAGCGGTGCGAGCCAATTGGGGGAGCAGATTGAGTAGACGAGTCTTAGCAAGATTAGCCGGATAGCTGTCCGCGAGATTCTAAAATTCGAACCGCAATCCAAACTGGAAGTAACGCGGCAAGTAGCCGTTCGCGTCAGACGTAATCGTGCCGAAGGCCGCATCTCCAAGCGCAGAGTCCGGCTGGGCAAAGCGCGGATGATTCAGCAGATTAAATACTTCGGCTCTGAGATCGATCGTCATCCCTTCTTTCGGCACGAATGACTTGTACAGATTCATATCGAAGTCATGGATGCCGTTCACGCGCAAGCCGGGAAAATAACGAGGAGCGTTGCCCGGATTCTGATCGCCGGGATCGGCGAGGCAGTTCGAATTGATAAATGCCGCGACCGGTGCGTTCCCGTTTCCTTCGGCCACCGAGTTCGCCTCCCAATTCGAGGCGACATCTTTCATGCTGAGACCGGTCTTGAGTTGAGGACAGACGACATTGGGACGCTGGGTGCCATTGGCGAGCCGCGGATTGCTCATGCCGAGCGCGATCGGTTGCCCAGATTGTTCCGTGACGAGGGTGGCGATCGACCAGCCTCCCACGACGGCGTCGAGCCCGCGATTCATATCCCCGCCAATCCATTCGTTGCGGCCCACCGGTAAAGTCACCACCACCGCGGCGGCGAGGCGCTGCGGCGCGTCATTGGCGCTGATACTGTGTTCCAAATTCAGGCGGTCGAGTTGTTGCGGGAGTCCGTTCGCAAGCGATCCTACCCAGTTATTTCGTCCTGCCGACGAATTATCGGTCAACTTTGAGACCGTATAGTTGCCCTCGAAACTGAGGTGGTGCGTCGTCCGCTTCTGAAAGCGGATTTGCATCGAGTTGTACCAGGAACTGGCTTCCTCCAACATCAAGCCTTCGAAATCTCCCGTGAATTGAGGGTAGGGATTGAGCAGATTTCCCAACGGGACTTGCGAAGTGCTGTAGAGCGAATCGGGCTCATTGAAGCAGGGAGAAGTAGGAGTGGATGTACACGGCTGGGTGAACATCGCCTGGAACGGGTTCGTCACCGGATTCTGAAGGAAGGTACTGACGCAGCTATCTGTCTGGCAACTGGGATCGGTAGGAGTGACGGCGGCGGAAATCTTCGCGAGCAGCGCGGAAGAAATGAAGTCCCGATTATTGGTGCCAGCCCACGGGAGATGCGTACTACGGTTTGCGGAATAATCGACGCCCAGAACAATCTGGCTGGGCAATTCCCGCTGGATTCCAATATTCCACTGGTAGAGATCGGCATCGCGCGCCGCAGTTGTGCCAAGATCGTTGTTGTTCGCGTATCCCCAATCGGCAAACTGGCCATACTGTTTGCCTTGCGGCCCGGTGAAGCCCGCAGGAAAAGGATTTTCCAGCGTAGCGGACTGCGTTTCAAAATTATTGTTTGTAAAGAAAATCGACGCCGTCTTGCTGAAAGCGGTTCCGGGATATTGAAAATTTGTAGCTGGACTCATTCCGAAATAAATACCGGCTCCGCCGCGCACCACCGTTTTTGAATCGAAGGTATAGGCAAATCCCAATCGCGGGCCGACATCGTTGCGGTATACCGGAACGTGCCTCATGCTCGAAGTGGGAAACTCCGTGGTGCCGATTAATTGCTCCGAGGAGGGATAGTTTAGTCCTACGGAGGCCAAAGCAGCCTGGGCGGGGGTCAAATCGAGAGTCACTCCAGTAGGCGCGGTGAAATTACTAAACTGGATGCGGTTGTAGCGTTCGTCGTAGGGCGTGCTCCATTCATAACGTATGCCAAGGTTGAGGGTCAACTTGGAGGTAACTTTCCAGTCGTCCTGAAAGTAGAAGCCGGTCTCCGCCGATCGATTCGCGACTGACGGCAAAACTTCGAGCGAGGTCGGTTCAGATGGAAAGGGGTTGATATTGTCGGCATATCCGAACAGCGTACTGGCGAAGGGATTTCCGGTGGGATTTCCGTTGGCATCGGTGTCGTTGTTTGGAGTCGGCGAGGTGACGTAGTCGGTAAAGTTGAAGACGCCGGTCGGATCCGAGGGCTGAAAGAAGTTGTTGTAGAAAAGCCGCTGCTCTCCGCCGAACTTCATCAGGTGCGAGCCCTTGGAGATCACAATTTGAGAAGAATAGCTGTAGAGCGTATGCGCGAAGGTGGTGTTGGCGCAGCATTGATCGTAAAGATCGGTCCATGGCGCAGTTTGCCCGCCAGAGGACATGTAGATCGCCGGCATCCGATCGATTCCGTTGGCCTGCTGGAACACGGGTGGGAGCTGCACACCGGTAGGCAAGGAAGCGTTGAAGCTGGAAATCGTGGGAATCCCCGGTGTTTCCAGCTCATGCACACGGTCAATCGCGAAGTGGTTCGTCCAGACGATACGGGAATTCACCGTCCGGGAGTATTCGATCGAACCATTTTGAGCTAGCGTTGGGCTACCCGCGATTCCATCTCCGGACCCGTTATTGTCAAACCCGTCGCCGAAGATCGTGGGGGTGTAGTAATTCGATGAGCCCCGGCTGTAGCGACCGCTGATGTGGTTTCGGTCATTGATCTGGTGATCAATCTTGATATCGAACTGATAATCCGGCGCGTGTGCGATGCCGCTGAAAATGTAATTATTAAATTCACCCGGCAAATTGGCTTGCGGATAAAGGTTGAGAATGGCCTGGCCGATAGGATCGATTTCGCCCTTGGGAATTACGTTCGGAGGTCCAATCGGTTGCCCGCTGCTGTTAAACCCAACCTGTGCCCGAGTACAGGTCGATGGCGTAGGACAACTCTGCTGCTTGGGGTCGTAGATATTGGTAGCTGTCGCTGAGAAATTCCCATTGCGCTCTGCGGTGGAGGGCACAGTTGCGAGACCGCTGAACGCGCTGTTGCTGCGCACTTTTTCAAAATCGGCGAAGAAGAAGGTGCGGTTCTTTCGGATGGGTCCGCCGATGGTAAATCCTGCCTGGTCGCGTTTGCTATCCGGTTTGGGATTGGGAGCAGGATTGAAGAAATCACGCGCAGCCAGTTGCGAGCGCTGGAGGAAGTACCATCCGCTGCCATGGAAAGCGTTGGTTCCGCTCTTCAGAACCATGTTTACAACGGTGCCGCCGTTGTTGCCAAATTCCGCCGAAAAGCTGTTGTTCTGAACTTTGAATTCCTGCACACCTTCGACCAGCGGCTCGTAGTAAACATTCGAGTTTCCGCCCTCACCCTGCTCCGGCGCGCTGATCAAGGCGCCATCGATCCGCACCTCTGCGGTCGCGTTGCGCTGTCCGTTGGAAACGAAATTCGTTCCTGAGGGGTAATTGTCCTGAGTGCCCGACCCGGCCACCTCTGTCACGCCTCCGGAGAGGAAGGTCAGGCCAAAGAAGTCGCGATTCAACAGAGGCAGTTCCTTCACATACTCACTTGTAACGTCGGTGCCTAACGTTGCGTTGCCCGTATCGAGCAGCGGCGCGGTAGTTGTGACTTCCACGGAAGTCGACACGCCTGCCAATTCCAGCTTGAAGTTCAGCGAGGATTCCTGATCGACTGCCAGAACCACGCCTGTGTGCTCGGCCGCGCGAAAGCCTGGCGCTTCGGCCTTTACGTCATACGTGGACGGACGCAGTCCAGTGAAGAAATACGAGCCCTTGTCATCCGTGCGCGCGGCGCTGGAAATGTTCGTGCCCACGTCCCGGATGGTGACTCTCGCATTCGTGACGAGGGCACCGCTCGCATCGGAGACCACACCGCGCAGCTGGGCCCGGTAATTGCCTTGCGCCACTGAGAAGGTCGCACAGCCTGCGAGCACGGAGATGTTCAGAACCCACGAAAGGACCTGCCGAGTCAGCCGCATGAGATCCTCCGATTACATTCGAATTCGGCCGGCACCCATTCGCCAGCACAACTCGCGCACTTGCGAATTGTTACGCTTTATTACGAAACCAATCTTTTACTGGGTAGGGCACTGCTTGTCAAGAGGGAATGTCGGGAGGCGCTGCGCATTCATGAATGATTCGTATTTGCCGGTCAATCGGCATGTAACCAGAAGACCGCACCTTTTGAGATAGGCGGCAGCGTGTACGTGACGGTTCCTTGCTTCGACACGCCCTCCAGCCTCTGAGTGTTCCCGAGAAACGGCAAGAAATACGCCGATTCGCCGCGCGCACCAGGGTGGGTGATGGTGACGGTCTGAGGAGTCTGAACGGGATTCTTGCCGCCCACCAGTCCGGCGAAGTTCGCCAGAAAAACGTGGGTCTCACCGTTCACGCGAGCTACGGAAGAGGCGACCTTGGGTGATGCCAAGATTTCGATGCCTGCGCTGAGTGGAAGACTATCGAGAAATGCCTGCTGCAATTCCGGAGTTGCCTGGTCAAAGCCAGCTTCCAGAGACGCGACGTATGCTTTCCCGGGGCACGCGGGGAAGCGGACGATCTCTGGCTGATTGCCCGATTCCAGAGGGTTATTTCCAGTGATGATGAGCTTCTTCCCTCCCTTGGCGTACTGATCGAGCCACGTCCGCTCGTCCTGGCTCAGAATACGAACGTCTGGTAGAACGAGAGTCTGGCCGTGAAATTCACGCAGGGTTCGCGGCGTGACGATCTGGAATTCGCGATGGGACTGCATCAGCAGAACAAGAATTCCGCGATAGGAGCGGAGGAAATCCTCCGCATAGTAATTTCGCGTCTGAGGCGAGAAATAAACTCCGATCGGATTGATCGGCGCACGTGGTAAGTAGAAAGTTTTTTCGTTCTGTTTAATCCAGGCGAAAATCTTCTTGCGGGTGGCAGGATCGTTCGATCCCGCCATGGAATGGCCGGGCGCATCCCAAAAATTTGTTCCCGCCATGACCTGGGACATCGCCAGGTTCATCATGGCCTCTCTTCGGTCGACGACCTTGTCTCCATCCCAGGAATAGTTCAGAATCCAGGTCGCCTTCCCTTCCGCAAAGGCTCGGAACGTGTGCATGCCGACCTGATAGTAGAACCAATTCAGAGGTGTGCGGGCCGATGCCATGTGATCGCCGCTGCCGAATTCGTATTCGTGCGCGATTGCATCGACGACAGGATAAAGGCTGTAAACATCAGCCCCCACGCGGACTGATTCCTGCTCGATGCCGGGGTAAATTTCCGGAATCGTCTTTATCTGCGGATTCACTGATTTGGCATTGTGGTCGATCTCTTGCAAGAAATCGGTGAACGTCTGAATGCGAAAGTCAACCCAACGGCGAAAATTGGAATCCGAAAAATCTCCAAGCTTCAAATCTTTTTTCGCGTCGAGTCCCGTCTGCTTTTTAAACGCTGCCACGGTGTAGTCATCGAAGCTGGCCCAAGTGTCTTCCCAGCCGTCGAAGTGCGTCATCCAGTAAGGAATATCGATGTAGATCCCATCAATTCCGGTCGCGGCAATCTGCCGGACGCGCTCCATGTAAGTTTTTCGCCACTCAGGAGCATAAGGACTGACCCAAACATCCTCGTCGCCAGCAGTGATCCAAAACGCCGAGCCGCCGCCGAAGATCGCGGGTTCACCCGTGATTTTGCGCTGCAACCAGTCGGGATGGTCCTTGGCCAGCGTGTGGGCAACCTTGTCTCCATGAGCGGTGATGCATTCGGTTCCAGCGATGTAGACGAAGGCATAGTTTCCCGCAGCATGCGCTTTTTCTGCCACGGCATGAATCGCCTGCAGCTTCGTCGTTGGGTCAAGAAAGCTTTCGTAGCGGCCGGGTATGTCGTTATCGACCTCAATGCCGAACACGCCGGTTTCCTGGGCGTCCGCGACGATCTTATCAGCGCTGTTCCTCGCAAGACCGTAGGCACCGATGCGCACATAGTTCGTCCAATTTTGTTCGACTGCAGTTGGAGACGCCGATGCCCCTATGAAAAGAAGGAGAACAGAGAATGCAATTCTGTGTTGTCGCATGCGAGATCCGTTCATTCGCTGAGGAGTAACAACCGCTGCTCCATCCGGACCGCGATCGTCCAGGTGGAAGAACACTCTAAACCGTTTGCGACGACGAAGGAAAGTGATGCGAGAGTTTCGTAAGACCACTTGCGGAAGCGGGAGGGAGTATTATGCGGATGACTGATGGAGTATGAAACGGAGTAAGTAATGTCCGAGTCTATTGACTGGCCCCCGCCGCTGTTGGGGCGGCCTCGCCGTCGCCGCCGCTTTCTTCTCGCTCTCGTTGTGCTGGCCGTCATCTTCTTCGGCGGCCGGGCCGTGTTGTCCTATTACGTGGACGTACTTTGGTTTCGATCGCTGGGCTATGAGGGCGTCTTCTGGAAAACCCTGAACCTTCAATGGGAAATCTTCGCGGCTTTCGCAGCAGCCACTTTTCTCATGCTGTACGGATCGTTCGTCGCGCTCAAGCGGGCGCATCTTCCCGATCTGCCAGACGGTCAAACGATTCTGATCGGGGGCCAGCCCGTGAAGCTGCCGGTGGAACCTGTGCTGCGGCTCATCGCTCTCGGCGTTTCGCTCGCCATCGCCGCTGCCACCGGCGCCGCCATGATCGGGGAGTGGTCAACGCTCGCGCTGTTTTGGTACGCACCTCGCACTACCGGCAGCGTAGCAGACCCGATTTTTGGCAAGCCGCTGAACTTTTTTCTGTTCGCGCTGCCGGCCTGGGAACTGATGGCTGGTTGGCTGCTGACGCTCGCCGTGATTCTCTGTGCGCTCGCCGGCTTCTTCATTCTCATCGCGGGCGGAGCTCGTGTGCTCGCCGGACGTCTCAGTCGCCACGTCACTTTACCCTGGCGCGGATTTTCGATCGCATTTGCGTTTCTGTTGCTGGTCCTGGCAGTGCGGGCATATGTCGGCCGGTTCGAACTCTTGCTCGAGGATCACACCATCTTCGGAGGTGTGACGTATACGGATGCACACGTCACGCTCACGGGAATGCTCGTCGTCTGCGCGGCGCTCGTTCTTGGCGCCGTGATCGCTCTCGTCAACGCCGCGCGCGTGCCTCGCGGTCGCTGGCTGGTCGCGGCGATTCTTCCAGCTGCGGTATGTTATATCGCGGTTCAGGGGATCGCATGGTACGTCAGCAGTTTTATCGTAAAGCCGAACGAACTGGTTCGCGAGAAGCCCTATATCGTCTTCAATACTGAGTTGACGCGGCAGGCCTATGGACTGAATCGAGTTTCCCAGCGCGAGTTCCCTGCCGAGACGACCGTTGAGGCTGCTGATCCAGCAAACAATCAGGCCACGCTTCAAAACATCCGGCTCTGGGACTGGCACGCACTCCAGGACACGCTGCGTCAGATTCAGGAAATCCGCACCTACTACGACTTTCCCGACATTGACATTGATCGATATACCATCGACGGCACGACTCGAGAAGTAATGCTCGCAGCGCGCGAACTGAATGTCGATAAGCTGCCTGAGAGCAGCCGCAACTGGATCAACGAAAAACTAATCTACACCCACGGCTACGGCATCACGATGAATCCAGTCAATGGATTCACGGCCGAAGGCCTGCCCACTCTGATTTTGAGCAACATGCCAGTGCAGAGTACGGTTCGCAGTGTGAGCGTGACGCGACCGGAAATCTATTTCGGCGAGTTGACCAACACCGACGTCTACGTGAAGACGCGGCAGAAGGAGTTCGACTATCCGCAAGGTGAGAGCAACAATCTCACGTCCTACGAAGGCAACGGCGGCATCGTGCTCGGCGGGTTCTTGCGCCGGATGATCATCGCGCTCGACCAAAGCGACCTGGCGAAGCTACCGTTCAGCGATGACGTAAATAAAGATAGCCGGCTGCTGATGCGACGCAATATACGCGATCGCGTAGCGGCATTGGCCCCTTTCCTTACCTTTGATCCCGATGCGTACATCGTGCTCGGCGATGATGGACGGCTATCGTGGATCATGGATGCGTTTACGGCTTCCGACAGCTATCCATACTCGACGCATACTCGTCTCGACAACGCTTCCATCAATTACATGCGGAATAGCGTGAAGGTGGTCGTCGACGCCTACGATGGCACGACAACGTTCTATGTGTTCGATCCGGAAGATCCGATCATCGACGCTTACCGGCGCATTTTTCCGACTCTATTCAAAGATGCTTCCATGATGCCAGCGGACCTGCGGAAACATGTGCGCTATCCCGAGTTGCTGCTCAAACTGCAGGCAGAGATTTACGGGCTCTATCACATGACGGATCCGGAAGCATTTTACAACCGCGAGGATCTGTGGACGGTCGCTACGGAAGTCAGTATGAGCCCCGGAGGCGAGCAGGTCACGCAACCGATGCAGCCCAACTTTGTTTTGATGAAACTGCCGGGTGAAAGCGGCGAAGAGTTCGCCGAGATTCTGCCGTTCACACCCGCCAACCGGAATAACCTGATCGGCTGGATTGCCGGGCGCAGCGACGGCGCACAGTACGGTACGTCAGTAGTCTACAACTTTCCGAAGACAAAACTGGTCGATGGGCCGCTGCAAATCGAGGCACGTATCGACCAGAACGCGCAGCTTTCCGGGCAGCTGACCTTATGGAATCAGCAAGGCTCACACGTGCGGCGAGGCGCCCTGCTGGTAATTCCGACTGGCAAGGCGCTGTTGTATGCGGAGCCGATTTACCTGCAGGCTGAACGAAGTCCGATGCCCGAGTTGCGCCTCGTGGTGCTTGCGCTGCAAGATCGGCTGGCATACGGACCAACCTTCGAATCAGCGATGGCGTCGCTTTTTGGGGGAACGGTCTCGTCGTTGACTGCCTCTTCAACGACCGCAGCAGCCGTCTCCGCGGAACCGGCGCGCAGTACAACCGCGTCCGCCTCGTCACCCCAGCCCGCGGCGGACGTTAATGCGCTCATCGCGGAAGCCGCAAAAGATCTTGCCGATTACCAGCGCCTGACGGCGGAAGGTAAGCTCGCCGAAGCTGGACAAAAGCTTGAAGAATTGAAACGCGCGCTCGACAAGCTGAATGCGAGATCAAGATGATGTCGCCGTAGTGTCGCCGGCAGGTTATACAGTAAACCTCAAAATGAGGAATTACTTAAGTACTCCTCAGAAAGTTGAATTGTGCTGCCAGAGTACCTTCTCTATGTTTACCTGTAGGTAATCTGAGCGTGCAAGGCATCCGGAGCGGACATTCCCTTTTGTCCACCGAACGACATGGATCACCCAACGAGCCACTCAGTCCTGGGATGCTGTTTATGTATTCGCGTCGCACGGTCACTCGTCACGCTCTGGTCTCTCTCTCGTTCGTATTGCTGTATCTGCTGCTGAACCGTCCCGAAATCGTCCTTTTTTCACACATTGGATTTGTAGCCTGGTATCCCGCCATCGGTTTAGTGATAGCCCTGATGTTGGGCGTCAGTCCGTGGTATGCGCTTCTGGCCTTCTTCACCAATGCTTTCACCAACGTGGCTCTTTACTCGCAGCCCGTACTGTCGTTCAGCAATACCATCGGTGCCGCGGGAATCTCTGCCAGCTATGGTATTGCTGCATATCTGCTGCGCGGGACTCTAGAGATAGATCTTGGACTACGACGGCGCCGAGATGTGGTCCGCTACCTTCTAGTAAGTGCAACCGCGGCGGCCAGTGCGGCTCTTTTTGGAGTCGCAACTCTGATTGCGGATCATGCCATTACCTGGGGCGAGTGGAAGTCGTCCGCACTTGGGTGGTTCTTAGGTGACGCCATTGGCTTGGTGGCTGTCGCACCTTATCTCCTGGTCCATGTCTTTCCGCATATTCGTCGGTGGCTCGCGGAGGCGTCGGCAGAGGTCAGGCCAACAAAAGCGCATCGGGGAAAACCGAGATTCACTTTCGGCGCGGTCGCAGAAGCGAGTGGCCAAGCTCTGGCAATATTAGCCGTATGCTGGGCGATGTTCGGTGTCAACGATGGTCGATATGGTCATTTTTATACCTGCTTTGTTCCTGTAATCTGGATCGCAATGCGTCAGGGAGTCCGGCGAGTCGTAACCGCAGTACTGGCGTTAAATTTTGGAATCGTGGTTGCGCTGCATTTATTTGCTCCAAGCGAAATTGTGTTCACCAAAGTCGCTCTGTTCATGCTGGTAGTGTCAGCAGTAGGACTCATCGTGGGCTCTGAAGTTAGCGAGCGACACCGGTTGGGAATTCATTTGAATGAGCAAACTACTTACCTGGACTCTCTCATACAGAATAGCCCACTCGCGATGGTTGTGCTTGACCGGCGGGGCTCGGTTGAGCTCGTGAATTCGGCTTTCGAAAAACTTTTTCAGTATGACCGCGATAATCTCGCTTCGATTGATATTAGAAATCCCGGGGCGCCCGACGGTAAGGCATCCGATTCCGCGGAAGTGGTCGAGCAGATCTTCGAGGGAGACGCGGTACACCGGACAGTACGACAGCGGCGAAAGGACGGGAAGCTTCTCGACCTAGCACTCCACGGAGTGCCGCTGAAGGTGGATGGTGACATACGGGGTGCCTATCTCATTTATGAGGACATTTCGGAGCAGGTCAAGGCGATTAAAGCACAACGACAACATGCCGAGTCACTAGACCGTCTGCTGAAAGAACAGGAGCTTCATACCAAACAGATTAGTCTGCTAAATGAAATGGGATCGCTGTTGCAGTGCAGTGGGACGGTTCAGGAAGCTTGCGTAGTAGTAGCCAACTTTGTGCAAAGGCTGTTTCCTGAGGCTCCTTCTGGAGCTCTCTATTTATTGAGATCATCGCGGGACCTGGTTGAGGCAGGAGCGCGGTGGGGCAGAAGGGACGCATTAACGCCAACGTTTCCTCCTGACGCGTGCTGGGGCCTGCGCCGTGGACGGCCTCACTGGAGCCAGTCTCCAGGTAGCAGCGTCGCCTGCCAGCATTTGACCAAGAGCTCGACCACCGGGTGCCTATGTGTACCGATGGTGGCGCAGGGGAACACGGTCGGTATCCTGCATCTCGAGTTCGACAATGCAACCCAGATCCCAAACGATTCGAACCTGGAGAGCCTTCGGGAATCTCGTCAGCAACTGGCCATCAGTCTCGGCTCCCAGATCGCCCTTTCGCTCTCTGGCTTGCAGTTGCGTGAAAGCCTTCGTGAACTGTCGATTCGTGATCCGCTCACTCGCCTATTTAACCGGCGTTTTCTGGAGGAATCGCTGGAAAGAGAGTTACAACTGGCTAACCGGAAGCAGCAGGCAATCTCCGTCCTCTTCCTCGACCTCGACCACTTCAAGCGCTTCAACGACACTTTCGGCCATGACGCGGGAGACATGGTTCTACAGTCTCTTGCTGACCTGTTTCGCACTTTCTTTCGGGCGACCGATATATGCTGCCGCTATGGCGGCGAGGAGTTCGCGATTATTATGCCCGAGTCCACTTCGCAGGACGCGGCTGTTCGCGCTGAGGCATTGCGCTCTGAGGTGAAGCGCCTGCGGTTGCGTTATAAGAAGGAGACACTGGGGCCACTTTCCATCTCAGCAGGCGTAGCGGCGTTTCCGGAACACGGTGTAACATCCGATGAGTTGCTCAAGGTCGCGGACCAGTGCCTCTACGAATCTAAAGCACGAGGCCGGGATGTTGTGACCGTGGCTTCTGCGCAAAACGTGTGAGCATCTCTTAGCCCTTTGACAATCGCGAGACCCGGTCGCGTAACGCAGCCTACGCGATCCATGATGATCCCGAGATCACGACTTATCCAGCCATCCCATCTCCTTCCTTGAGCTTCATCCGCGACAAAATTTGGTAAATCGTTGCGCGACCGATCCCGAGGATCTCGGCGGCTCGAGGTTTGCTGCCTCCGACTGCCTGCAGCACGCGCAAGATGTGACGGTTCTGCAGTTCGTCGAGAGTCAAGAACGTTTCATCTGTAGATACGTCGTCACTGGGTGGACGCCGAAGACTCTCCGGCAGATCGTCGATATCAATCAGAGATCCATCCACCATCATGCAGGCATTCCCGATCACATTTTCGAGTTCACGGACGTTCCCAGGCCAGGGGTGCGTTGCCATTCGAGTCTGTGCCCTTCGGGTTAGGCCGGCGATGGACTTCCCGTAGTCGGTGGAGAATTTTTCGATGAAATACCTTTGCAGCAGCGGCAAGTCTTCACGGCGGTTTCCGAGAGTCGGCACCGGGATGTCGACCATAGCCAGGCGGTAATAGAGATCTTCTCGAAACTGCCCGTCGCGCACCATCGTTTTCAGGTTGCGGTGGGTGGCAGCGACGACCCGCACGTCGATGTTACGCGCCGAAGGAGATCCAACTCTCTGCACCTGACGGTTCTGCAAAACCCGTAGTAACTTGGCCTGGGCCGGGAGAGAGAGTTCACCAATCTCATCCAGGAAAATGGTGCCGCCGTCTGCGTGTTCAAATAAGCCGACTTTGTCTTGCGTCGCGCCCGTGAAGGCACCCCGGACGTAGCCAAACAACTCACTTTCGACCAAATTATCGACGAGCGCCGAACAGTTGCAAATCACAAACTCGCCCCGGGCCGACGGGCTTAGCCGATGCAGAGCATTGGCCACAAGTTCCTTACCGGTCCCCGTTGCTCCCGTAATCAAAACGGTTCTGAAGTGCGGCGCGACTCGCCGGATCTTTGCGAATACCTCCAGCATCAGGGGACTGCGGCCGACCATGCCTTCGAATTGACAGGCGTCGAGCAGTTCTCGATCGAGGTGAAGGGTTCTCCGTCGTCTTTCCGCGTCTGCCAGAAAACCCGCGATCCTCGCGCGCAGTTTTCCGACGTCCAGAGGCTTAGTGAAGTAATCGCACGCGCCCTTCTGGATTGCTTCGACGGCTGATTCGGGAGAGTAGTGGGCCGTCATCAAAATTACATCCGCACCTGGATCGACTGCGATCATCTGTTCCAGCAGTTCCATTCCGGTCACTTTCGGCATCACCAGGTCGAGTAGAACGATCCTCGGCCGAATCTGCATAAACAGCTCGAAGCCGACTGCGGGATCTTCCACCGTTACGATCTCCAGATCCAACTGCTCGAGCGTGGCACGAATCAGCTCTAGATTCTCGGGAGTGTCATCGATGGCCAGCAGCTTCAGAGCCCTGGGCGCGCTCATTGACCGCTCCCGTCTGGGCGATCGGATGGGAACACGGAAGCGGAGATGGAGACAGCGACGCGGACCAGAACACTGCGGCCAAGTTCTTGCCGCCAACCCAAGCTCGCTAACCGCTCAGGTGCCAGATTGGTTGTAGAGTCGGATGTGGTCGGAACCGATAACCGGTACTTGGTCCATCGGGCTGTGGACATCGCACTCCTTCCCTGCGATCTGACAAGACGCAAGGCCCACCGCGTCGCAAAGCGCAACGCTTACCTGAGATTACGATCAGCCAAGCCCCACACGCTAGTAGCAGCGAAGAGAAGTCCTAATATGACGCTTATCGCAAAAAAGCGCCATTCGAGTCAAGCAGGAAGATGAGCCGCCTCGTTACGAGGGTGGTGCCGAGGAATGCCACGAGTGCGACGCTCGCAGCCTTCAAGGACCAGATGAGATTCTGGACAAAGCGCTCAGTTCGGAAGCTAGTCGAACCAAGACTTGCAGATCGAGGCTAACTGATTTCATGACTTCGGTAATTAGGTCCTTTTAATCTTCTGTGCCACGCTGGGCAAGAACACGGACGTTGAATTATGCAGTCGCAGTGCCCTCAATCAGTAATCGGGACTATTCTAGTCGCCGATGATCAGGCAGCAAACCGCGAGTTGTTGCAGGAACTCCTCACACTCCAGGGATTTGAAGTTATGGCCGTGCCGGATGGAGTATCCGCACTGGAGCAGTTAGACAGCACGAAAGTCGACTTAGTTCTCTCCGATGTAATGATGCCTCGACTTACCGGGTTTGAGCTGTGCGAGAAAATAAAGAGTAACCCCGAAACTTACTTAATCCCAGTTGTACTAATCACGGCACTGTCCGCCAAAGAAGATCGGCTGAAGGGCATTCAATGTGGCGCGGATGACTTCCTCACCCGCCCCGTGGACCGAACCGAACTGCTCGCCCGCGTAAGGTCGCTTTTGAGACTCAAGCTCCGCACCGACGAACTGGAGCGTGCAGAATCGGTCCTGTTTTCTCTGGCGCGGAGCATCGAAGGCAAAGACCCTTACACACACGGTCATTGTGAACGCTTGGCGGAGTACTCCACCCGTTTGGCTCGGCAAATTGGACTGACCGAAGACCAAATTACGGCGTTGCGTCGAGCGGGAATCGTACATGACGTAGGAAAAGTGGCCGTGCCCGATGCAATTCTTTTGAAGCCTGGGCGACTCACCGAAGAGGAGTGGAAGATTGTCCGCGAACATCCGGTGGTTGGTGAGCGCATTTGCGGCCCGCTAAAGTCATTTCGCCTGGTTCTTCCCATCATCCGCCACCATCACGAGAAGATGGATGGCTCAGGTTACCCTGACGGGCTGCGTGGAGATGCGATTCCAATTACCGCACGCGTCCTGCAGATCGTGGACGTGTTTGACGCGCTCACAACTGAGCGGCCTTACAAGAAAGCCTTTTCCCAGGCCGAAGCCCTTCAGACCATGAGAGCAGAAGTAGTGAAAGGTTGGTGGGACCCGCACATCTTCGATCACTTCGAACGGTTTGTCCGGACCGGAGCGGTCGATCTCCTCTCCCGCGGGGCAGGGGCCGGCGCCTGATACTCGGTCGAGTCTGGGGCAGATCTGAAAAGTCAAAGACAGCGAAAAGCGGGAACCAGGGCGATTAGCCATGATGGGTTGCTAACGATGAGGAATCGATGAAAACGCGCGCCAAGATTGCGATCTGGATATCCGCGAGTCGGCCGCGTCTATATTCCTTGTTTTTGCTCCTGCTGGTCCTGCCGATCGCAGTTTTCGCCTATTCCGTGGGTCGAGTCCTGCGGCAGCAGGTTGAAACCCAGGCCGCCACTGAGAGTACCCAGATTGCCCGCGTTTCCGCCACTCTCGTGGAGGAGAATTTCCGTCAAAGCACTGCCTTCCTGCAGTCGATTGCGGCGCGCCCCATATTTCTCCGGGCGTGGAGGAGACGAAATCTAGATGGAGTCGAATGGGACTTGAAAGAAGCAAGTAGCTTGCGCCCGGATCTTGCTTTTGTGAGTGCATACGATCTCGATGGAACGATGCGAGCGGTCTACCCAAATCAGCCCGCTGCGCTCCATCAGAATTTCTCGTACCGCGACTGGTACAAAGGCGCGGTCCGCGATTGGCAACCTTATATTTCAGAGGTTTATCAAACTGCCATTGCGCCTCACGAGTTAGTCGTTGCCATTGTGGTTCCAATCAAGGATGAGGCCGGCCAGCCTATTGGTATTCTCATGGCTCCATATACGCTGGAGACGATGAGCAGCCGCCTTGTGGAGAACAAGATGCGGAGTGCTTGGACCATCTCTCTGGTGGACCAGCACGGTCATCTGTCCGCTCGTCCGAATATCAACTCTCATGCGGCCCCGATCGACCTTAGCGGGTATGAACCCGTCAAGCTAATGCGGGAAGGCAATTCTGGCTACGGGGCCTTTGTGCGGGGAGGCGAGACCGTCTTTGCGGGATACGACCCGGTCAGTCGATACGGTTGGGGAGTTCTTGTGGAACAACCGGTGTCCACATTGCATGCGGGCGTGTGGGCATTTGACCGGCGCGTATGGCTGCTGGGTTTGGTATTGGTTGTAGTTGGCCTAGGAATGAGCACTTTTATGGCTGCCCTGTATTCCAGGCTGGAGACGGGAAACCAATTCATCGATTTGTCGATAGATATGTTTTGCATCGCGGGCTTTGATGGATATTTCAAGAATCTGAACCCCTCCTGGGAGAAGACTCTGGGCTTTACTGAAGCAGAGCTTAAGGCAAAGCCCTACTTGGAATTCATCCACCCCGAGGATCGTCCGGCGACCGTATCCGAAGAGTTTCGGTTGCAGAACTCGGAAGTGACCTTCGCATTTGAGAATCGCTATTTGTGCAAAGACGGCTCTTACAAATGGCTATCGTGGAATGCGGTTTCCACGCCCGAAAAGAAGGCTATTTATGCTGCTGCACGCGACATCACGGAACGGAAACGGGCGGAGGAGCAGCTGCGGGAGACCGAAGAGCGGCACCGCAAATTGTTTGACAACAACCCGCATCCTACTTGGGTTTACGACCGGGAAACATTGCGATTCCTGGCGGTAAATCGGGCAACGGTAGAAAAGTACGGATATTCCAAAGACGAACTTCTGGCGATGACCATTAAGGATATTCGCCCTCCTGAAGACGTACCCCGACTACTCGAAAGTGTGGGCACGCTCAGAGATGGCATTGAAAAATTTGGGGTATGGACACATCGCAGGAAAGATGGAAGCGAAATCAATGCGGAGATCACCTCGTATGCAATGAGCTTTGCGGGGCGTACGGCGGAGGTTGTGGTTGCAGTTGACGTGACACAGAGAAAACGGGATGAAGCGGAAAAACGCAAGTACACGGAGAAGCTGGCTGCCAGCAATCGAGAACTGGAGCTCCGCAATCGCGAAGTAGAACGCGCCACGCATCTGAAGAGCAAGTTTCTTGCCAGCATGAGTCATGAGCTAAGGACTCCACTAAATGCGATTGTAGGTTTTTCCGATCTGCTGGCAGACGAAACTCCAGGTGCGCTGAACCCCAAGCAGAAGCGATTCATCGGTCACATCAAACAAGGCTCGACCCATCTGCTGCAGCTGATCAATGACATTCTGGACCTTTCCAAGATTGAGGCCGGACAGCTGGAGCTGCATAGCGAAGAGTTCCTGGTGCAGAATGCTCTGCCGGAAGTACTCTCCACCATTGATCCTTTGGCGATGGCCAAGAACATTCGGGTCGAGCAGAAGGTGGAGAGCAAATCTCTGGTCAAGGCAGATCGCGTGCGTTTCAAACAGATCCTCTACAACCTGCTCAGCAATGCAGTTAAATTCACGCCCCAGGGCGGTCAGATCAACATTGAGTGCGTCGACGACTGGGACTTCGTCTCCGTGTCAGTAACGGATACGGGAATTGGCATCCGGCCTGAAGACCAGCAGGTTGTCTTCGAAGAGTTCAGGCAAGTCGAGGGAAATGCGGACAGCAATCATCACGGCACCGGATTGGGACTGGCCATCACGAAGCGGTTGGTTGAGCAACAAGGAGGTCGAGTTTCCCTGGAGAGCGAGCTGGGAAAGGGGAGCCGGTTCACGTTCACGATTCCTGCGGTGGAACCAAGCTCCGAAGTCCATCCTTCGGAAGAGCCGGTAAAAGCCCCTGTCAGGGCGACGTCAGGTCGTCTTACCCCACTGGTGCTGATTGTGGACGACGAGATTCCGGCGCGTGAGCTTCTCGCCAGCTATCTCGAACCAGAGTACCGGGTGGCGACGGTGGAGTCAGGAGCCGGAGCTCTTAGAGAAGCTCAACGATTGCGGCCTGACGCCATCACCCTGGATGTGATGATGCCGGGCAGCAATGGCTTCGAAACGTTAGTAGCACTGAGGAAAAATCCGGAAACGGCATCTATCCCCGTGATTATCCTTTCGATCGTGGATCAAAAGCAGGTCGGCTTCGCTCTAGGCGCCGACGACTATCTGATCAAGCCGGTTCGCAAACCCGCGTTGCTGGAAACCATTCGCAGGCATGTGCCGTCACCGGCCGACGACGATTCGTCCATTCTGCTGGTGGACGATGATCCTAAAGCTTTGGAGTTGATGCAGGAAGCCTTGCGCGCTGCCGGGTACGAGACGCAAGGAGTGCGCAGTGGGACGCGTGCCCTGGAGGTGCTCGCCAACAAAGTGGTGGGCGCAATCCTGCTCGACCTTCTGATGCCAGGTATCGACGGCTTTCAAGTCATTCGGCACGTACGACAGGAGCCAGCGTTGAAGCGACTGCCGATTCTTGTAATGACGGCCAAGAACCTTACCCCGCTTGAGATTGCTCTTCTCCATCGGGAAACCCAGGGACTCCTGCAGAAAAACGGAACCTGGAAACAACAACTCATTGCCGAAGTCGATAGAGTAGTCCGCGGTCATTCCTTGGCAAAGGGCGCGGGCCAATCATGACACGCATTCTGGTGGCCGAGGACAATGCGGTAAACCGGGAACTGCTCCGCGAGTTGCTGGAGTTGCGGGGATACACCGTGCTTGAAGCATGTGACGGTCAAGAGGCACTCGAAACGATCGAACAGACTCACCCAGAATTACTACTGCTGGACATTGGAATGCCAGTGCTGGATGGTTTCGCAGTTGTCCGCAAAATTCGCGAGAATCCTCGCCTGGCACGGCTGCCGGTGGTGGCAGTCACCGCATATGCTATGCGAGGCGACCGGGAAAGAATCCTGAATTCGGGTTTCGATGGTTACTTGTCGAAACCTGTCGACCCGTCTTCCCTCACCAAAGAGCTTGATCGTCTTCTCGCGAAACGAGATACTCAGTCCGTACATTAGGACCAGGGTAGGCTGGCAGTGGTACCCAGGCTGCCTCCGAAGTCTTCGTTCCTAACGGTCCATGTTCTCGACTTCGGTCATGAATTGACGAATCGACTGCTGACTCTGCTCACTTACCCTCATGAATTGGACTCCTTGCCGATTCTCATTAGCCCACACGACGACGCCCTCCGCGTCAATGGCGGCCCCAGAAGTCGGCAGTTGAAATGATAGCCGGACAGTGTCTTTGGCTTTCAAGTCACCCACTTCCACCTGCATTCCTCCCATGCTGAGGTTCCAACTCATCCCGCATACGGTTCGGGAGCCCACTATGCATGAAACAACAGCCTGGATTGGGACGCGGGTATACTTGCGCCGGTTCTCGAGCATTCCGCCGCTCACCGTCCGGAACAGGACGCTCAACTTCTGCCGGTCCACGGGCTTTTGAATAAAGAAGGTCGCTCCGATCGCAAACGCATCTTGCATGGTTTTTCTCTCATCGCTTCCGGTTACGATCACGATGGGAGTTGACTTATTCCACGAAGATTTGCGTATGAGACGTGCGAGGTCGAAGCCACTCAAAGTCGGCATTTCCAGGTCCAGGAAAATTCCGTCGAACTTCTCCTGGTTGACCATTGCCGCCGCCTTTTCGCTCTTGCCGACAGCGCGCACTTCGGCCTTTAAAGACGTGAAGACCTCGGTCATGAGTTCCAGGCATGCGAGGTCATCCTCGACAACCAACACTTTCAGTGGCGGCATACATCGACCTTCTTCTGGAACCACCTTGCGCAACCATCATACGTCCCACGTCAACATCGCTGCCGATTGGAACCGGGATATGCAAACACTGGGATCAACGCGAAGATGCGTGCGAGCTTTTCCGCAGCGCAATCTAGTTACATCCCTGCCCTCTTCGTAAGGTGTTCCCAGCGGCGCTCTGATGAACGTCAGTCCCCGGAGCCCTGGCTTGGAACTTGCCTCCGAACATAAAACCGGTCTCTACCTCGACCGGCTTTCCGTCGTGGATATATGGCTTGAACTTCCATTGGCCGAGTGCGTCGGAAATGGCCTTTGTCTGATCGGGAAATGCGCTGAGAAAGTGGACATGCTTTACTGCGCCTTTTCTATCGATGATGATTCGGACCGGAACCGGGTTGAACCGGTGCTCGGTGAAAACTGGATCGACTCGCGAGATCACATTCTCGCCGCTGGCGTAGTCTTTCACACAGACAGGAATGTCGTTCCCGCCCATGCCCGCTGTGGGACTGGCTTCAGCGGGCAATTGCATCCTGTTCATGTTCTGGATTAGATTGTCGAGCAATTCCGGATCGCGGCTGGTCAGTATGAATTCCACTGTGTGGCCGCGGACTTGAGTGGCCAGATCGTACCAGTGAAGCTCTGCCACCGGAGACCAACACGCGAAAAAGATAAACGAATGGCCGGCAATCCTTATATCCCTCGGAGCTGTTTCAACTTTGTAGTCGGGTGGCAAGTTATCCTTCGAGTAATTGATAAGTTCCAAAGCATTTGCGGCTGGCAACGGCGTAAAGAACATATCTTGCGCTGTGATCAGGATAGTGCCTCGCGCAGATCCCTTGAACGCGCCCCCCGGACTGAATTGCGCAAGCACGTATCGACCGCTATCAGACGGCGGCGGGCCCTTGTATTTCTCAATCCAATCCGCTGGTAGAGGGTAGGTGAGTGCAAAATACGCGTTGCTGAAGACGTTGTTGGTTATGCTCCCGTCTTCAGGAACGGGAGTCATAGAATCGCTTGCGCTCGACCAAGCGCCTTTGACCAGGATAACTTCAGACGATACCTTAGCCTCTGGTTGTGTTGTGGTCGCGATGTTGTCAGGGGCGGGCTGAGCGTCTTGCGATGTGGAGTATTGGCTTAGCGCCAGCAATGATGGGGCTAAGACGAGAACGAGTAAACCGCATTTACAACGAGAAGGCATAGTTTTTCCTTGACATGAAACAAATTTCAGTCGATGCCAAAGCGGATCGGCCACGGATCACTTGTGTCTCATCAGTTGAACAACCTGGCGAGACACCTTCGCATCTCGCCAAGCAGCTGACGTGAAAGGCTCACAACGAACGCAAGAAATCGAGTATTTCCTGCTGCTGGCTGGGCTTCAGGTTGAAGAACTGCTCCTCCACGAAGCTTGCTTCACTGCCGTGGCTCGCGTGATCCTTGATTGCCGTCAGCAGGTTCGTGGTCCGGCCATCATGCATGAGGAAGATACGCTGTCCCAAACCCCACAAGGGAGCCGTGCGGAATTGATCACCGCCGGCAGCACCTTGCGAGACATTGTCCGCCAAGCCTGTACCCATGTGATGGATCTCGATATCGGAATAAGCGTTCACTGGAGCACTGGTCAGCGAACCGGTGAAGCTCGACATCTGGGTTATCCCCACGGTGGGATTATGGCAAGTCGCACAACCGATAGAGTTGAATAAGGCAGCGCCCGAAGCGATCGTGCTTGAGGGAACCTGCTGCCCATTCACCAAGACACCGCCCTGTGGCGGAGGAGCGAGGAACCGCATGAAATTGGCGAATGCCGAGACGTCATCGAGCACCGCTGAATTTGGGGTTGCCGCGGGGTTGGATGTATCTTCCGGATAGCCGGTTCCGCTGAGATTCAGACAGTTCGCCGGCAGCCCCGTGGCATGCTGGTCTTCCCCGGGAGAGGGCCGCTCTTGAGGAAACAGCTCGTTACTCACACCCATCTCGACGTTGTAGGCTTCGCCGGCAAAAATATGAAGCGACTTGTTTTGCGCCTTCCAGCCAAAGCGAGTAATCGTGCCGTCATTGCCGTTGTAGTTGAAAGAGCCAGAGATTCCAAGTCTGTTGTTGTTATTGGCTAGCTGATTTTTCAGCAAAGTTGAATCATCGAGATTCTCGATCAAACCCATGCCGAAGGTTGGCGTTGGAATGCGGAAGATAATGTTGTTCGCCGCCAGCGCGGCACTGAAATTAGGCTGTGGCAGATTGCAAGTTCCTGCATCGGGACGGCCTGTAACTGTGAAGACGTCTTCCACCCCGCCATTGGGAGAGTTGGTGTTGACGCTTCCGTTGTTGTTGAAGAAGAACGGGAACCGTGCTTCGAGGGTGGGCCCATTGGCAGTAATGAAGGGGGGAATGGTGTTGCCGGGCGCGGTCCCGTTGCTGACGAACTGGAATTGAGGATTGACGGCGACTCCTGTCCCGCCGACGGCTGGTTGCGCGTGACAAGAGCTGCACTGATTCGAGTTGAAGCGTGGTCCCAAACCATTGTTGCCGGTGGCGCTGTTAGAAACAGACTCCACGGCCTGGAAGCGAGCAAACCCGTCATTGAAAAAAGCCAGGATGCCCGGGTTGTCGTTCGCCAAGACCGAAGGAAGCGCGACTCCCGTGCCGCGGCTGGCGCTTTGAACTCCGGGATCGGTCTGGGCGAATGCAACGCCCGCGACGAGCAGCAAAGCCGAGGTTAGAACTTCCGTGAGCGAAAGAAATGATCGTCGGCGTTGTGAGCGGTGAAAACACCAGAAGGTGGGGCAGTTGGGAGTGCGTGGGGTTAGATCGTCGGTTTCGGGACACACTACTGCGCTACTGGCAGTCAAGCTTTTCATTTGGCATCTCCTCAGTTGGTGAGTAACTCCGGCTTACGCCGGCCTAAAAGGAGACGATGGGCGCGTCAACCTATAAAGGTCCGTAAACGAGCAACGATCAATTCCTGCGGACTGTTTTGTTCGCGCTGCAAACCGGCGGTGACCTGGGGCATGTGGAATCCCGAGGATGGAACACCGCTGAGAGCGGTACAGCAATGATTGGGTAGAAACTATCTTCGAACGCCGATACCGTCAACGTGCCATTAGTGCACGGAGAGAACCGGACCAGCCGTCAATGTGCCGTGTCCATAAGTCGCAAGGTAGACGAGATCCCGGTAAACCCCGTGCCTGGCCTAGGGAATGCGAGAGCGCCGAGTACCCTCGCAACGAATTCAATTGTGTACGGAGGCCGGCCGTTTATCACGCAAGATCCAGAGCTTTCAATTCGTGATGGAGCGCTTTCTCCACCTTCTTCTGAAGATCCGGCGGGAGTTTCTTGCCGCCCGAAGTCAAATAGAACGTATCAATTGCCATCTGTCCTTCGGTATCGATCAGGGCGATTGCAATGTTGCACTGCTGCTGGGAAAGGCAGGAACTGATTCTGTGCAACAACCGCGGGCGGTCCTGAGCGATCACTTGCAGCAGCGTGCTCGTCGAAGAACACTCATCATCAAAATCGATCCGCGTCTCGACAACCACCTTGACCTTGCTGCCTTTTTCGCCTCGCTGCCGATCGCGCAGCATTTTATCGAGATCGGCTTCTCCGGCCAAAACCGCAGCGATGCTCTTCTTGAAGCGCTCCCACTCTGATAGGTTTAATTCCAAGGTGCGGAAACGGTCCGTGAAATAGAGCGAGTCCACCACAGTTCCTGCCTGGTTCGAAAAAGCGTTGGCCTTCACAATATTCATCCCCCAGGCGGCGAGCACTCCGGTCAACGTGGCGAACAACGATGCCCGATCCCTTGTGACTAGCGTCAGTTCATACCAATGGCGGCCGCGCTTAAGATCTACCTGTACGGCGTCGTCACCCAACTGCTCCGCCATTTCCATGTGGCGCATCACTTCTTCGGCGGAGTGAACCTGCAAATATCTTTGCGGAAATCCCTCCACGAAATCCCGGAACTTCGCCCCCGTCACCGGGGCGAGGCTGCGCAGACGCGCGAGTTTTTCGTCGCTCACGTCGCTGTGCACGCGGTGATCCGCGCTTCGGTTCAAATAGTTTGCCGCTCCAATGTAGAGCTGCCATACGTTCTCCGCCTTCCACGGCGTGAGCGCTTCTGGGTTCACTGCCTTGATATCCGCATAGGTCAGCAGGCACAGCATTTTCAGCCGCTCTGGCGTGCCCATCTTCTCGGCGAAAGCCGCCACCGTTTCCGGATTGAAAATGTCGCGCCGCAGTTGTGCGGACATTTCCAGATGATTTGCGATGAGAAACAACACGACGGCACGCTCGCTCGATTCAACGTCAAGACGGTCCAGGCAGTGGCCGGCGATCTCCAGGCTGGCGTCCACGTGATTGGCACCGGGCACTCCTTTGCCGGTGTCGTGCAACAGCAGGGCGAGGTAGAGCAGTTCTGGATCTTCGAGTTCGCCCAGCAACTCCGCGTAACGTTGATCCCACTCCGATTTCGATTGGTTCAAGCGGTGCAGACTCTCAATGGCAAGAATCGAGTGCTCATCCACAGTGAAGCGATGATAGAAATCCCGTACCACCAAGGAATCAATCGGCTTCAACTCCGGCAGCAGCAAGGTCAGCAGCCGCAAGGAATGCATGGCACGAAGCGCCTCGGCGGCATGCGGCTGTAGAAGAGTTTCCTGCAGGTAGAGCCATAGTTCGGCCCCTCGGGGCGGAGTTACGGCAAGAGCGGGAAGCGCCTGCTCAATTCGGTGCTCCGTCGTGGCGCTCAACTTCAGGCCGTGATGAGCCATAAAATGAAAGAGGCGCAACAGCATCTCGGGATCCTGCAGCGACGAGGACTGTTGTAGAAAAATCATTCCGTCCACTACGGAAAAGTCGGGATGCGAGGGCCGAGACCGCCAGCCCTGAAATTGCCGTCGCAATGAAGACCAGGACTCCGGAATCTCTTCCATTAACTGCGTGACGGCACGCTGCACGGCGCGCGCATGACCGAAATAAATCCGCATCCAATCCGCTGCGGTGAGGTCCGCCGAATCCGCCGCGCCAATTTTTCGCGCGGCTGCCTCGTCCTGCGCCTCCCAGCTCAGCGCGTTGTCGTCACGACCGTGGCGAAAATGCAGGAAACATCGCGCCGCCATCAAAAACTCAAGCGCAGCCTCCAGTTGCTTCCGCACCGGCGCCCGGAGAGAACTGGTGTCAGGCCAATCGCCCAGCTTGCCCATGGCTGAGATCACTGCCAGCCAGGAGGCCACATTGCAGTCGCGAAGACCGCCCGGGGTCTCTTTCAGATTCGGCTCAAGATGGAATACGGTGTGCCCGAACTTTCCATGCCGTTCGCGTGTCACCTCGGCGAGTCCCTGCAGAAGGGGTTTCGCTTCACGCCCTACCAGCTTGGGGATCACTTTGTCATGAAGCCGGGTAAACAACTCGCGATCGCCAGCGAGAAAACGGCAATCGAGGAGAGAGATGGTGAATTCGGTATTGTTGGGATCGAAGCGATCACACTCCGCCAAGGTCCGCGATGCGGGACTCAACTTGAGCTTCAGGTCCCACAGTTCCTGGGAGAAGCGTTGAATTGCGTCTTTGTGAGCCGCCTCGCACACTCGATCGGCACACAGAAAGAGCAGATCAATATCGGAGTAAGGAAAGAGCCAGCCGCGCCCGAAGCCTCCGGTCGCCACGAGCGCGAAGCCTCGTGGGCCGCTTTCATCGGAAGAGACATATTCCCGCCAGAGCCGTTTCAGAATGTCTTCGATGAGCAGCGTGCGCTGAGCGACTGCGGCGCGACCGTCTCCGCTTGCCGCGAACTCGCGTGCAATTCGCGCGGACTCTTCGGCAAGAGAACCTCGCAGTTCACTGATCAGTAAAGACGCCGCCGTCATGACGTTGAGTCAATGCTCTCACGCTTCGTGTTCTTGCGAGATGGCTGGGAACACGATGCCTTTAAGATGTCGTCCGGTCGCGTCCCGGTAGAATGTTCCCCTGGGTTCCCCGGTATCTTCTCTCCTAGATTGTTTTCTTAGCGATTCTTTTTGCGGGACGACCAAATCGCTAACTCCTACAATGCTCCCTCGCCCCGTTCATCGTTGCGAATTCGAATGGCTTCATCCACGCGTGTCAAAAAGATTTTTCCATCACCGATCTTACCCGTGCGCGCAGCCGCCACTATGGATTGCACTGCCTTCTCCACCATCGCGTCTGGAAGCACCACCTCAAGCTTGGTCTTGGGAATAAGATCCACGCTATACTCGCGTCCGCGGTAGACCTCGGTGTGTCCCTTTTGCCGCCCATGGCCGCGCACCTCGATCACCGTCATGCCTTCGACGCCAATCTCTTGCAGCGCACTCTTGACCGCTTCCAGCTTGGAGTTCTGGATGACTGCTTCAACTTTCGTCATGATGTTGTTCTCAAACTCTGACTCTTCCCTGCCGGGCTTGGCGATCTCGTGCGCAAGCCGACATCAGTATTATCCTCCCTTGTTCTGCTTCGGCAAGTCCAAGCGCAGGATCATCTTCACTTTTTCACGCGTAACGACGCATGCTTAGGTGCGCAGACGCAGCCGAAACCTATTGAACACCATTCAGCACCGGCTCACTTTATCGTCTACTGTGGTTTTAAGGAAATCGAAACAATTGATCGGGTCAATCGCGATTTATGGAATGGCCTCAAGCCGCGTTTCCGCGCAGGGGGTTGTCATCCGGCAAATGCTAAGACTAAAGAATTGTATGTAAGCTATTGTTGGCCCAAGACTTGACGCAACGCCATCGTGGTTCGCCAAAATAACGCTCCAGTCGTGCTGGGGAAGACTAACTCCGGTTTAGTTGTGAACGTGGAGAGAAATTACCAGGGGCATCTCTTCCAATCGCAGGCTGACTTCCAGGGTTGGCGCTTCAGGCTGGGAGTGGACGGTATAGTCGTCGCCAGTGATGACTGAGGGCGGCGAGAGCATGCAACCGTCGCCAAGCCCGGCAATCTTGTTCTTGAAGTTTCCCGCCACCATGTTACAGATCTCGCCCAGCGCATCTGAGATGTCCGGGCCCACATTGTCGATTTCCACTCCCAGCATCTTCGACGCCATGAGGGCGGCCGCTTCGCGCCGGCAGCGTACGCTCATCACTCCGCACAGCATACCCGCCAGGCCCACCATTGCAGTCACGTTTAATGGACCCGATGGCTCCGTTGTCGGCGAGGTCAACTGGGATGCGAGCATGGTTTCGAACACTTCCCGAGTGGCTAGTTCGAGCATGGGAAGCCACTCCTTGTGGATGTCTTCGGCAGCCGGAATGAGATTCCTGGTATTCACAATTGCCTCCCGAGACCGGGTCTCAACCGGCAAAGCCGATTGAGTCTTTCGCGTTCTGCCGTTCTGCTATACGCAGCCGGGCAGCCAGCATTACTTCTCCCGTCAATGACATATCGGCGAGAAAACGGATGGGCTTTAGGATGCGAGGTGAAGCTTGAACGCGGCGCGAACAGCAAGGGGCCAACGTTTGCTGGTACTCTCAAAGTGGATATTCAGGAGAACCCGACTCGTTGCCGCCGATCATTAATGCACAAGAAATCTCGAAGTCCTTCGGAGCCAATCCTCTGTTCCAGAATGTATCCTTCACAGTCTCGGAGGGCGACCGCATTGGGCTGATTGGTCCGAATGGCTCAGGAAAATCTACGCTCCTTCGGATTCTTGGTGGTGAGGTGAGCCCCGACGGCGGAGAAATTGCGGTGCGAAAACGAGTTCGGCTCAGTTACGTGGAGCAGGATTCGAAATTCAAGCGTGGGGATACGGTTCGATCCGTTGCACAGAGCGCGATGGAGCGCGCTGCCGTGCCGGAATCAGAACGTGGGACTCGCTTCGCAGAGAGCCTCGGCCGTGCCGGTTTCGAAGATATAGAGGCGGAAGCATGTGCATTGTCTGGCGGCTGGCAGAAGCGGCTGGCGATTGTTGAAGCAATCGTTCAGGGGCCGGATATCCTTTTGCTGGATGAGCCGACAAATCATCTGGATTTGGCAGGAATCGAGTGGCTGGAAGGCCTGCTGGACGCCGCGGCGTTTGCCTGCGTCGTGGTCAGCCACGATCGCTACTTCTTGGAAAATGTCGCTACCACTATGGCGGAGCTCAATCGGACCTATCCCGATGGGCTGCTGCGAGTCTCGGGAAGCTACAGCCGGTTTCTGGAGAAGAAGGAAGAATTCCTGCACGCCCAATCCAAGCGGCAAGAGGCTCTGGAGAATCTGGTTCATCGGGAGATTGAATGGCTTCGCCGAGGAGCTAAAGCCCGGACGCGCAAGTCGAAAGCACGCATTGGCAAGGCCGGTGAGTTGATGGGCGAACTTGCAGATCTCAACGCGCGAAGCCGCAGTGGAACCGCGCAAATCGATTTCTCCGCCACGGATCGAAAGACAAAGCGACTGATTGAACTGGAGAATGTCTCCTGTGAGATGGGCGGCCGTACATTATTCACGGGGCTGAACTGCGTAATTACCGCCGGAATGCGAGTGGGATTGGTGGGTCCAAACGGCAGCGGGAAGACGAGTCTGCTCCGGCTGTTGCGCGGGGAAGCCGCGCCGGCAGAGGGTAAAATTGACCGCGCCGACTGGCTGCGCATCGTCTATTTCGATCAGAGCCGTGAACTTGAACCGGATGTAACTCTGCGTCGCACTTTAGCTCCCGAGGGCGATTCCGTTGTTTACCAAGACCGGTTGATTCACGTGGCATCGTGGGCGGCAAAGTTTCTGTTCAGCGGCGAGCAACTGAATCAGCCCGTGGGCAAACTCTCTGGCGGCGAGAGGGCGCGGGTTCTGATCGCTCAGCTCATGCTGCAGCCAGCCGACGTTCTTCTTCTGGATGAGCCCACCAATGATCTCGACATCCCAACGCTGGACATTCTCGAAGAAAGCCTTCTCGAGTTTCGCGGTTCACTCGTCTTGGTTACCCATGACCGCTACATGCTGGATCGCGTCTCGACCGTGGTTCTGGGCCTCGACGGACAGGGAGGTGTGGGATTGTTCGCGGATTATTCGCAGTGGGAGACTTGGCTTGAGCAACGCCAGAGGGCTGCGCGAACTGTAGCCACAAAAGCCGTCGCCAGTTCCGCAGGCCGCACCAATGGCGGGCCCGACCGACAATCGGCGGCTAAGAAGAAGCTATCGTACCTGGAAGCACGTGAATATGACGCAATCGAGCAGCAGGTAGCCGATGCCGAGGAGTTGCTGCAGCACAAGCGCGTGCAGCTCGAAGATCCTGAAATTGTCAGTGACAGCGAGCGCCTGGTGAGGGCTCACGCAGAGATGGAAGAAGCGCAGGAAAAGGTTGATACGTTGTATGCTCGCTGGGCTGAGCTGGAAAAAAAGAAAAACTAGCTTGGATCTGCCTCTCAGGATGCGAGACAAAAAGCGATGATCGTGTTTCCGCGAGCTCCCGTAGACTTTTCAAGCTCCTCTAGCAGCACGGATTCCAGGTCGTCCGGATCAGGCTTCATCTCGCAGGCGGCAATTTCTTTGTTCGTCGCACCGTGGAAACAGAGTTCACACACGCCCAAGCCATCTTCGGAGCAAACCGGCGGACCAAAAACTCGGCATGTCATCGGGCGTGCTTCATAGAGTTCGCAGTTGCCGGTTGCGGGGTCGAGAGCGGGACAGGGCTCGTCATTCGCGAAATCGGAAAAAGCGTCTGCCGCGTCAATTCCTTCGTGGAGCAAGCCGGTTGCGGGATCGCCGGGAAAGTCTGGCGAGAGGCGAGCTACTGAATCGCGAGCACGAGCGCGCACCTGTTCAGCCCGCACCGGTGCGCGCGCTTCAAGATCCGCCATGCCTTTCCGCAATCGCGCAGCATCGAGTTGATTGATGGGAAACGCGCCCATGCAGCACTGCGTGCACCCGGGACGGCAGACCAGCCACGCCCCGCTGCGACGCGTCGCATCGGCTAAGGCAGAGTCCACAATCTGAATCAGCGCATGATCATTGCGCGGAAGGTCGAGCCGCATGATGTTTTCTGATGATACAACTGAATCGGCGAGCGCGCGAAGGCGCGAATTTCGCAAGGATTTGAGCCACCAAGACAGTCTCCCGAAAGCGACGGAGCCGCACACTGCTGGCTCCAGTCGCCGAAAGCGCCCACCCTTCCCCCCGGCGGCGTGACGCTTCCCCTCGGGATCCCGCGCTCATCGGAAACCCTTCGCCGGAGCTCACCCATGAAACTCGGCTGATGGCAACCCATGAGCTAGTTACAAATTGATAGTGCTCGATCCCCGCCAAGCGTTTCATTCAAACGAGAATTTTTCCTTGGCCGAACGCCGATTCGGAGTGACCCGCCAAGGATTCTCGAATATCCGGCTATACGGGCGTCCACGATTTGGGTAAGATAGCTGCCACCGAACCCTGCACCCCCCGGGAGCAAGTCGTGCAGTTCCACTCTTTCAACCAGAATTATTTGGAACAGCTCAGATCCGGAGACTTCCGGACGCAGGAGCACTTTGTTTCTTATTTCAGCGAACTGATTCGGCTGAAATTAGGGAAGCGCCTGCATTCCCGTACGGAGGTGGAAGATGCCCGCCAGGAGACCTTTGCTCGAGTCCTTACTGCATTGCGGAGAGAAGATGGGATCAGGGAACCGGAGCGCCTGGGAGCGTTCGTCAATTCTGTATGTAACAACGTGTTGCTGGAATACTATCGTTCCGCATCCCAGGAAACTCCCAGCGACGACGAAGAAGCCGAATCGAATATTCCTGACCCTGCAATGAGCGTGGTGGACGTAATCGCGAACCGGGAGATGCAAAGAAACGTGCGTGAGATTCTGGACGAACTTCCCGAGAAAGAGCGCCGCTTGATCAGGGATGTATTCCTCGAAGAACGGGATAAGGATGAAGTTTGTCGGGATTACGGCGTGGATCGGGAGTATCTAAGGGTTCTGCTGCACCGTGCCAAGAAGTCGTTTAAATCCCTGTACCTAAAGAGGATGGCGGAAGGTACCGTGCCCCGGTAGTCCAGGAGCGGAGAACCCGCTAGGAAGCTCCCTTCTACTGTCAACCCGACCGATCGCCACAACATAAGGACAATTTCCGAGGGCATCCAGGCACGCGCTGGCATAGAATAGCCGTTCGGCAAGTCGTGTCCTATGAGCAGTTTAATCGACACCTCGAAAAAGTGGGAAGGCTGCTTCATTGACGGAAAGTTCCCTCTGCGGCAGTGGCTAGGTGGGTCTTCGCACAGCGCCGTATTTCTCACGAATCGCGGCGTCAATGGATCTGAAAAGGCCGCCATCAAGCTGATTTCTGCGGAGAGCTATGCCGCGGAGAAAGGTAAAGAAGACGCTCAGCTTCTTCGCTGGGCTGACATCGCGAAACTGTCTCATCCGCACTTGGTGCGACTATTTGAATCTGGCCGTGAGCGCATCGACGACACGAATCTCCTCTATGTCGTCATGGAATATGCCGAAGAGAATCTGGCGCAGGTTCTTCCGCAGCGTCCACTGGCGCCCCAGGAAGTTGAGGAAATGCTTCCGCCCACGGTTGATGCTTTGGTTTTCCTGCATCACGCGGGATACGTGCATGGTCACGTGAAGCCGACAAATATCATGGCGGTGGATAACCAACTGAGAATGTCCACTGACAGCCTTCGCAAGTCTGGCGAGCCCGCCGAGCGCGAGACCGGTGCCTACGATGCTCCCGAAGTAGGTGCCACGGGAGTGTCCCCTGCGGCGGACGTATGGTCCCTTGGCGCAACGCTGGTCGCCGTTCTCATGCAACACGAGCCGGAGATGAAGGATCGCAAAGGCGCACAAGGTGCGATACCTGATAGCATGCCGGAGCCTTTCCAGGAAATCGCGTGGAGATGCCTGAGCGCTGATCCGCGACGGCGCTGTAACCTCACTGATGTCCTGAGCATGGTCAAAGGTCAAGAGCCGTCGAACGTGGAGTTCGTTGATAAGCCTATAAGAACGAAACGTAAGACGCGGTGGGTCATCCTGCCAATCGTCGCTACGTTGGTGCTTCTGGCAGCATTGTTTGGCCGCAGGGTAATGGTTCAACGGCCGCCGAGTGCGCCGGAGGAAACTCATCCAGCAGAAACCCAGACTCCTCCTGCGAATTCACCCACCGGGCAATCGCCTCCTCCATTTGCAGAGAAAACCGCGCCCGCCCAAGCGGGAAATACTCCGGGCACGGTGCTGCGGCAGGTTTTGCCGGAAGTCTCGCGGAGTGCCCAGAGCACAATCCACGGCCGAGTGAAAGTCAGTGTTCAGGTTTCAGTGGATTCTTCGGGGAACGTTTCTCAAGCAAAGTTGACTTCGCCGGGACCAAGCAAATACTTCGCCAATCAGGCGCTCATTGCGGCGCGCCATTGGAAATTCAACCCGCCCCAGGTCGACGGGCAAGCGTCCAATAGCGAGTGGATTCTGCGATTCCAGTTTGGCAGGACATCGACCCAGGTTTTTCCAGCGAAAATAAACCCCTGAACGGATCTCAAACTTCGACGTCTTCATTCTCGTTTTTGTTCATCTTCCAAAGCATCTGGCGCAGCATGCCCAGCAAGAATTCCGCATCCCCTGGCTGCAATCGCAGCCGCCGGACCAACCGCCGGACTGCCGCATGAAACGTCTTCGAGTTATTCAGCTTCGGATATTCGCTGGCTCGGAGCGCGTCGAGCAGAGTGTCGGTAATTCGCTCGACTTCGGCTGATGACGCAGACTTTCCCGTCGCTCGTTTCGCCACCACACTCGGGTCGCGGATCAGTTCGTACAGACAGACCGCGACAGCCTGGCCCAAATTCATCGAAGTGTGTTCGTCGCGAGTGGGAATGTGCATCAACCAATGGCAATGGCTCATATCCACGTTGGAGAGGCCGAATTTTTCGGACCCGAACAGCAGAGCGCAAGCACCAGTCGGGAGGTGCGCTCGAATCAACCTGGCACCCTTCTCCAACCGGATCAAAGAATGTTGCAGGTCGCGATGGCCAACCGCGGTGGTTCCAACTACCAGAGAGCAGTCCGTGACCGCTTCGGCAACGGTTTTATAGACTTCGGCAGTTGCCAGCGTGGCTGCCGCGCCCACCGCAGAACGAGCGTCCCGGAATGCTACGTCATAGGGATTTACCACTCGCAGACGCGGAACTCCAAAATTACTCATGGCACGCGCGGCCGCACCAATGTTGAGGGGATTGCGAACGTCCACCAGGACCACGCGTAAGCCGTCGAATTCGGCACGATTAGGCAACGGTTTCTATTCTACGGTAGCCCTCACCGGGCGATTCTTGCCTAGCAAGCCTTCTGCCGGACAGGCTTTTTACACGGCTGTGCAATTGTAAAAAATTTGTCAAACCATGGCTGCCACCCAGAAATTGGGCAGAAACCGTTGTAAGCTTCCTTTGTCAACAGCATGGGGCGAATTGCCGCAGCTCTTAAGGCCAACCCCCAATCTAGTCAGGATGGCTTCTCATGGGTCAAATCGCAACACCGCTAAGCACCGCCAGATCGGCTGATCCGATGAACTCTATACGACCGGCGGGAAGAATTCTCGTGGTTGAGGACGATCCTTCGGTCCAGAAAGCATTAAAGCGCTTGTTCGAAACTGAAGGATATGCGGTTGAGGTTCAAGGCAATGGAAGGTCGGCGCTGGAGAGCTTTCAGTCCGCGCCTCCTGCGGTCATTATTCTTGATCTTCGACTGCCCCAGCTTTCCGGCAGCGATCTCTGCAAGGAAGTCAAGGCTCAGGCGCCTACGCTACCGATCGTTGTGTTAAGCGCAACCAGTGATGTCTCCGACAAAGTTTTGTTGCTCGAGTTGGGCGCGGACGATTATGTAACCAAACCTTTCAGTCCCCGCGAACTTCTGGCTCGCGTGCGCGCGGCCCTGCGGCACACTTCACGCACGGCGAGCGTCAGCCTGGTGAGTTTTGATGGCATTTCGGTGGATTTCAAGAAAATGGAAGTCCAGCGCGATGGCAAGGTTGTGATTCTGACGGCGCAGGAATTTAAGACCTTGCAATTCCTGGTGCAAAACGCGGATCGCGTGATCAGCCGGGATGAGTTGCTGAACGAAGTTTGGGGATACCAGAATTATCCTTCCACCCGCACTGTGGACAATCACATTCTGAAGCTGCGCCAGAAATTGGAACGCGACCCGGCCAGTCCAGTACACTTCCGAACCGTGCACGGGATGGGTTACAAATTCGTCCGCTGAGATCCCTTGGACCCAACATCAGAATCCGCGTCGCAAACTTTTCCAACCCAGCCTGAGGCCACATTTGTACATCGAACCCGGCTGCGCACGCGCTTTCTGCTCTCCATGCTGATCATTACGGCAGGGCTCACTGCCATGAGCCTTCTCGTGGTCCGGCACAGCGTGCAACGCCATGTCCGTGATGGAATTGTTCAGGATCTGCGAAACTCCGTCACCACCTTCCAGAATTTTCAGCACGACCGCGAAGTCATGTTGACTCGTTCCGCGGAATTGCTGGCTGACCTTCCGATCACGCGCGCTATCATGACGCCGCACGACCCGGCTACGATCCAGGACGCTTCCACAGACGTGTGGCAATTGACCGGCAGCGATCTTCTGGTTCTGGCGGACCGCAACGGTGCGGTGGTCGCCCTGCATACCAAGTCCCCGGGATTTTCTCGCGAGGCGGCTGAGCAATACTTCCAGCGATCGCTGAACGAAGAGGACTCAAGCCATTGGTGGTTCGGGTCTCACCATCTCTACCAAACATTCATCCAGCCGGTTTACTTCGGCCCGAAGACGGAAGGTTCGTTGCTCGGCTTTCTGGTCATCGGTTACGCCATCGACGATCGCCTGGCTCACGAGATCAGCAAGGTCTCCGCAAGCCAGGTCGCTTTCTCCTATGGCAACGAAATCGTCGCCACAACGCTGACTCAAGATCAATCCCGAAGTCCGTCGTTGCTGGCGTTCTCGACGGGATCCTCGCAGAGTGGCCCGCGTGATGTGGAACTCGACCATGAACTTTTTCTAGCGACTTCGCTGGATCTCTCCAGCCAGCAGGGAACACCGGTGCGTTTGACCGTGCTTGGGTCCTACGATCAGGCGGCAAAATTCCTCGATAACCTGAATCGACTTCTGCTGCTGCTGGGTTTCACGGCGGTTTTGCTAGGCAGTGGGCTGGTGTTTCTGATTTCTCACACTTTCACTCGTCCGCTGGCCAGCCTGGTCGAGGGCGTGCGCGCGCTGGAACACGGGGACTTTCATCATCCTCTCGATCCCCGAGGAAGCGATGAGGTCGCGGAACTGAATTCCGCCTTCGACCGCATGCGCTCCAGTCTGCTCAAGACTCAACAGGCTCTGCTCGAGTCTGAACAATTAGCCACGATTGGGCGCATGGCTAGTTCCATTTCCCACGATCTACGCCATTCCCTTGCCGCAATCGTCGCCAACTCTGAGTTCTTGTGCGACGGCCGGTTGACGGCGGCGCAGCGGGAAGAGTTGTATCAAGAGGTTCGCATTGGGGTAAACCAGATGACCGACCTCATCGATTCACTGCTCGAGTTTGCCAGAACCAGAGAGTCTCTCAGCCCGAGTTACGCCAGCATTGTGGAAACTGTGCAGCGAGCTATGCAAGCTGTCCGCTTGCATCCGCGCCACCAGGGAACGCTCATTGAGGTCGACCACAGTGGCCAAGGCCTGGCGTGGTTCGATCCTCGCAAACTCGAGCGTGCACTTTACAATCTTTTGTTGAACGCCTGTGAGGCAGCACCCAGCAGTCACGGCCGGGTTCGGGTCACGATCGGCCATGATGAAGCATCGTTCACGATTGCAGTTTCCGATAACGGTCCGGGCATCGCAGAACCGATTCGCGATCAGCTTTTTCATCCTTTTGTGAGTTACGGCAAAGAAAACGGTACCGGACTCGGACTTACGGTGGTACAGAAGATCGTGCAGGATCACGGGGGAAAGGTCGTCATGGAGCGTACTGCGGATGCTCGAACTGTTTTTCGGATCACGATCCCCGGTCGTTCTGCGCCAAACTCCGCCGAGGTGAGCGCCGACAAACGATTGCCTCATCCCTTGGTGTCATCGAAGCATGAGGGTGTGAACGAGGATCGAGCGAGCAACAATACGTAAGTGAAGAGTCAATACGACATTCGGACAAGCAGTTCCCGGTTCTCCTTTTCTCCAGATTCACAACGATCCGTATGTCGCACGGGGAGGGTGTGTGAATAGTCGATGGATCCTTGCACTTCGTTCCAGCGCCGTAACGATAGCCTCGTTTGTGGTCTTTAGCGCCGGCGGGCTGGCACAGGAAAGTTCGCACCCTGCGGCATCTCAGGGGGGCGATGCAGCCGTGCGCGAACTCGATTCGCAAGTGCGCGAATTACGGGCAATGCTTGAAGAGATGCGCTCCGAGAATGCCCAGTCGCGCGCCGAGATGCAGGAGTTGCGCCAGGAATTACAGGACACCCGCAAACTTCTTATTCCCCTCGCGGCATCGATGAATCATCCCGTCGGAACTCCTGAAGCCGTTCCGTCAGTGGCGAACTCTGTCTCGACACCTTCGACATTAGCAGTTCAAACAACCGCGGCCGCATCAACCCCGGTTGACTTAGGAACGCGGGTTCAGAAACTTGAAGAATCAACCCAGTTGCTCGGCTCGAAAATTGACGAACAGTATCAGACGAAGGTGGAAACAGCGGCCAAGTATCGTGCCCGGCTCTCCGGGATTATCTTGATGAACGCCTTTCGAAACGTAGGCGCCTCCGACAACCTTGACTTCCCGGACTACGCGCAACCGCCCGCGGCAGGCAGTACGTCGCAGGCCAGCTTTGGCGCCACATTGCGGCAAACTGAAATTGGCCTGGAAATCTTCGGGCCCACACTGGCCGGTGCGAAGACTTCCGCCAATATACAGTTCGATTTTGCGGGAGGATTCCCTGCGACCCCCAACGGCGTTAACTTTGGCATCGCGCGCATGCAAACGGCGAGCGTGCGTCTCGATTGGAGAGACACCTCTGTAATTGTCGGCCAGGATTCCCTCTTCATTTCACCGCTTTCTCCCACTTCCTTCGCTTCGCTTGCGACTCCAGCTTTTGCATACAGCGGGAATCTGTGGGGATGGACGCCGCAACTTCGCGTTGAACACCGCTTCGACCTCGATGACCAGCAGACGCTGACGATTCAAGGAGGAATTCTGGATAATCTTGACTGGGAGCAGCCCAGCGATCCCTACTTCCGTTCCGCGACCGCTGGCGAAAGCACCGGTCAGCCCGCCTACGCAATTCGCACCGCATGGTCGCGGTCCCTGTTCGGCCATCCTTTGAGCTTCGGCACGTCAGGCTACTATGGCCGGCAGAACTGGGCCTGGGGGCGCTATGTTGACGCTTGGGCTGGTCTGACGGATTGGCAGATTCCGATTCTTCGCCGCTTGACTCTCTCCGGCGAATTCTATCGAGGCCGTGCCGTAGGCGGTTTGGGCGCCGCAATCGGCCAAACCATTGTGTACGGCGGGAATCCGATGTATTCATCGACGAGCATTCGAGGGCTCAATTCGGCTGGAGGATGGAGCCAACTCAAGTTTCAACTGACTCCCAAGCTGGAGCTGAACGGCACCTTCGCCGAAGACAACGCGTTTGCCGGTGACGTTCGCGGCTTCGCCACTGATGTCAACAATTTCGGCCCGATTCTGGGACGCAATCACGGCGCGCTCGGTAATCTGGTTTACCGGCCGCGATCGGATTTGCTGCTCTCCGCCGAATTCAGGCGATTGCACACCTTCCCCATTTTTGACAGCAGCAGCGTGACGAACCAGGTCAATCTCGCCATGGGGATTCTTTTCTGATGACGTTCGCTCTGTACCGTATCGCCGCGTGCGTCCTGTTGTTGCCGTCCGCGCTGGCCTCGACCCAGCAAGTCGAACTCAGGGGCAAAGTGGCGCTCACCAAAAGCGGACATCGCGTAAAGGATGCTTCAAAGCTTGTTGTCTGGCTGACTCCGGTTGGGAATACGCCTGCCCCTGCAATGCCGCAACAGCAGACATCTGAGATCCCCCAACTTGTGCAGAGAGACAAGGCTTTCCACCCTTCGCTGCTGGTTATTCCCGCGGGCGGAAAAGTTGAGTTCCCCAACCACGATCCTTTTTTTCACAATGTGTTTTCGTTGTTCGACGGAAAGCGCTTTGACTTAGGACTCTACGAGAGCGGAACGACCCGCTTCGTCCAGTTCGACAAGCCGGGCATTTCCTTCATCTTCTGCAATATTCACGCCCAGATGAACGCCGTCGTGATCGCCCTGAACACGCCGTACTACGGGATATCCGACGGGCATGGCGATCTCAGCATTAAGAATGTCGCGCCGGGTCGATACCAGATGCACGTCTTCCATCCGTCGGTGTCTCCGGAAGCGTTACACGCGGCGGAGCGGGAAATTACCGTAACTCCCAACGATACTTTTCTTGGAACTTTCAGCCTTTCCGAATCCGATCTCGAACTCGCCCACAAGAACAAATACGGACGGGACTATGATCGCCCGGATCCTGACAGTCCCGCCTATGCGCGGCCTTAGTGGTTGGCTTTGGATTTTTCTCAAAAAAATAAGAAGGGCGCGCCGGTTAGCACGCCCTTCTCGCCTCTGACCTTCACTTCGTTTACAGCACCTTGCCTTGCCAAAGATCAACTGCGCGAGTCTATGCTCGCTGCTCTAAATGCTAGTGGTGCCCTCCACCGCCGGAATGCCCGCCGGAGCTTGGGGCGCTATGCGAGCCGCCGCTATAGCCACCATGGCTTCCGCCGTAGCTCGGCGATCCGTGATAGCCACCGTAGCTTCCCGAAGACCGTGGCTGCACGACGGGCTGCCTCATGTTGAGCTGCGGACGCGAACCGCCGGCGCGTTCATAATTACTCGAACCATTTCCACGTGAGTAACCGGAACTCGGCGCGGTGCGGTTCCAGTAGCTTCCACTCTCGCCACGGCTCGCAGTCTCGGCGCTGCTTCCGCCGCGGCCCGCCGATTCACTGCCGTGCGAAGGTGGAGTGAATGTCTTCCACTCACTGCGATTCGGTTCGCCTCGGTTGGACGATGCCGACTCCGATGCACTCCTGCCCGCAGAATTATTCGTGTCTCTACCGGATGCAGGCGTACCCGCGCTTGGCTTCCCTGCTGTCGCGGTTGATGCTGCATGGGATTCCCCAGCGCCGGTGCTTCGTCCCGCTGTCACTGGGCTAAAGTGACTCTGCTGCATGGACTGCTGCAGGTGCGCAGTCTGCTGCTGGAACGACTCTGGCCGCGACGTACTCTGCGTGCCGTAAAAATGCTGCGATGCGCCGCTGTGAATCGTGGAAGGTGCTGCAGCCCGTCCACTGGCCGACAAGCTGGCCCGCGACGGAACCACAGGCAGATTGCCGGTCATCATGCGAGCGCTGCTCAACTGTTCGTGAGTAACCGCCACCGCCGTTGTGTGACCGGCTCCGAACTGCCCCGCGCCCACCGTCGATACCCCGCGGCTGATGTGTGCGTCGTTGATATGCGCGACATTCGAGAACCGGGTGCCAGCATGCAGCGGTGCGACTCCACCAAAACGGTTGAACTCGCCAAATCGATTAAAGCCCACTACTCCGAACCTTCCTCCATATCCACCCCACCACGGGAAGAATCGATCACAAGGCCCGATGGGCAACCATCCGAAGCCTCCCCATCCTCCCCATCCGAAGCCGAAGCCCCACCCACCTCCGAACCCAAAGAACGAGACATATGCCGGCGCCCAGAACGGACGGTAAAATCCCGGACCCCAAACCGGTCCTGGCCACCATGCCCACGCACCGCCGTACCACATCCACCGCCCGTAGTGATACGGTGCCCAACCCCAAGGCTCATAGCCGACCCACGTCCAGCCGTAGTACGGCTCGTCAACCCAGCTGCCATCGCGATACGGCGCCCAATCATCCGGCTCATTCGGCACCCACACCTGACCGTAATCGGGCGCGTTCTCCCATCGACCGTTCGCGTCCAAGTCCTCCGACCCCACGTAATACTTGTTTGTGTGATGCCAGGCATCCGCATTGTGAATCATGCGATCGCGGTCGCTATTCCACCGGTCCCAATCATCCCGCTCCGGAGCCGGAGTAATCTTGTAGCGCGCATCGGCGCCAGCACCGCGCACGGTTGCCATGTCTCCTTGCTTGATATTGGCGATGCCCTGCGGGGTTGAAATCTGCGCCTCGCCCTTGCGCACGATGATGATGCTGTCCCCGTCGGGTCGCACCTCAATCCGGAACACGCTGTCCTGATGCGCGGGATGCAATGCGACGTTCGGCGTATCTATCTCGGGCTCAGCCTCACTTTCTCCAAAGACGGAGTAATTGGCCAAGCCCTGAGCGATCTGAACCTGTATGTATTTGTGCGTGAAGTTCGCGATGTTGGCCTGTGCATTCGATCCCAGGCGCAGAATATTGGCGTAGTCGAGTTGGACCTCAGCGCGTCCGCCCGCGGCCGTAGAAACTTTGTCGCCATTGACCACGGGCTGATTCAATACCGCGGCCGACCACGTACCAGAATCTCCGCGTTGCGTCGACACTTCCCCGTGAATCATGCTGATGCGGCCCACTCCTTGGTCAACCTTCGCGGGCCCTTCGCCGGACGGCCCGCCCGGCTGGGCTTCTGGTCCCATCTGGGGCGGTTGTCCAGGCTGAGGTTGCCCGGGTTGCGACGGTGGTCCGGCTTGACCCGGCGGTCCAGACGGAGGCGGTGGCGCGGATTGCGGCTGTCCGATTTCCATCGGTGCGCTCGGCTGCTCCGACGGACCACTGCCTTCCTCTGTGGTTTGAGCCTTGACGCTAACCGTCAGCACTCCAGCCACTGCCAAAATCAAGATTGCGAAAGTTCCTACAAACTTGTTTTTCATGACGATTATCTCAATTGCACTCAGCTCTGTTTCTGCACAAAGCTTCAACCTCAAAGAACGATTCGCTATTGTACGAAGCAAGTGCCATGCCAAAATTCAGTGCGCGACGAGCGCAGTAACTCTTTTATTTTCACGAGGTAGAATCGACTTTTTCAACGGAAGAAGCGGCCGCTCCAGAAACCGGTGGCTAGCTACAGCCAAGGTGGTGGTTTTCAGCCAGCAGGACGGGTAAGGCGCTCAAGATTCCTACTACGCCTCCTTCTCCCCCTCGTCCGCAATCCCAATCTTCGATAACCGGTAGCGCAGCGCATTCCGCGATAGCCCCAACAACCGCGCCGCCTGACTCTTGTTCCCATTCGCCCGCCGCAACGACTCGCGAATCATTTCATCCTCCCACTGCTCCAGCGTCATGCCCTCCGGGAGGAAATTGCCTGTCCCATTCGCCGCCCGCGCCGGACGCGTATCCAGATGAATGTCCTCTACTTTGAGCACCGTGCCCTTCGCCAGCGCACAGGCTCGCTCGATGATGTTTTGCAATTCGCGAACATTTCCCGGCCAGTGGTAGTTCACCAGAATCTGCATCGCCTCAGGAGTAATGCCTTCCACTGGCTTGCCCGAATCTCCTGCACGGGAAATGAAAAGATTGACCAGATCTGAAATGTCTTCCTTGCGCTGGCGCAACGGCGCAATGTCGATGGGCACCACGTTCAGGCGATAGTAAAGATCCTCACGGAATGTTCCCTGCTCCAGTGCTTCGCGCAAATCACGATTCGTCGCGGCGACCAGTCGAACATCCACTTTCACAGTCCTCGTTCCGCCCAGCCGCTCGAACTCACGCTCCTGCAGCACGCGCAGCAGCTTCACCTGAATCGCCAGGGGCACATCGCCGATCTCATCCAGGAATAACGTCCCTTTATCTGCCAACTCGAACTTTCCTGGTTTGCTGGCGTTCGCACCCGTGAAGGCGCCCTTCTCATAGCCAAACAGTTCGCTCTCCAGCAGATTCTCCGGAATCGCCGTGCTGTTGATCTTGATAAACGGTCCTCCCGCCCGCCGCGACTTTTCATGGATCGCCCGCGCGACCAAGTCCTTGCCGACGCCGCTCTCGCCACCCAGCAGCACAGTGGAATTCGTGGGCGCCACACGATCCACTGTAGCCAGCACTTCCTGCATCTTCGCACTCCGCGCGACCACATTCGGATGCGCATACCGCTTGCCCAGCGCCTCGCGCAGCGAACGGTTTTCTTCCCGCAGATTGCGTACATCCAGCTCCTTGTGGATCACCATTCTCATCTCGCTTAGAGAGAACGGTTTCAGTACATAGTCGCTGGCTCCGGCTTTCATGGCTTCCACGGCCGTCTCGACCGTACCGAAGGCCGTCATTACCACCACGGGCAGCGCAGCATTCTGCCGTTTGATCGCCTGCAGGAACTCGAGACCGTTGATCCCCGGCAGTTTGAGATCGGTCACCACCAGATCGACGTCGCTCTCGCGCAACAGTCTCAATCCGCTCTCGGCATCTCCGGCGGAAAGCGTATTGAAGCCGTCCTCCCCGAGATTCAATTCGAGCAAGCGCCGCATTTTGGCTTCGTCTTCGACGATCAGAATGGTTGGCTTATGATTCTCCATGGCTCGCCGCTGCTTCAATTAAGATGCGACTTCCTCACTCGCTGGGAAAAAAATCACGAATCGAGCACCCGCCGAATCTCCCGCCTCTGAACCGCTTTCGACGCGAATGGTTCCGTGATGGCCGTCAATAATCCGCGATACGATCGATAGCCCTAGGCCCACGCCAGTCTTCTTGGTGGTCACAAACGGATTGAAAATCTGTTCGCGCAGCTCTGCCGGAATTCCCGGCCCCGTATCTTCCACTCGCACCTCCACTCCATCGCGGTTCCCGTTGTTTGTCCTCGCCGCGCTCACTCGCAACGTCCCACCGCCGTTGCCCAGAGCGTCGTATGCATTCTGAATCAAGTTTATGAACGCTTGCTCCGAAAGACTCTCATCCAAAGGAACCAACGGCAAATTCGGCTGATACTGCCGCTCCACGCGAATCGAATCGTTTTGATGCGTCAGAGACACAGAGTGCAGCGCTCGATCCAGCACCGTGGTAATTTCTTGCGGAAGTAACTCGGCATGCAGTGGCCGGGCGAAATCGAGAAATCGCGTTACCAGCGCGCTCAGGCGATTCGTCTCACTCGATATATACCCAGCCAACTCGGTGGCCAGGGGATTCGACTCCCCCAGCTTCTGATGCAGCATTTCGGCCGAACCTTTAATCACTCCCAGCGGATTGCGAATCTCGTGTGCCAGCCCTGCGGACATTTGTCCCAACGCCGCCAGTCGTTCTGAACGACGCGCCGCTTCCTGCGCCTGCTCCAGCCTGCGATTGGTCTCGGCCAGCGTCTCTGCCAGCTCCTGGTAGCGGTTGATCTGTCGTCGATTCTCCACCACAAAGCGGTTCACCACCATCGCCGCCAGAAAAAAGAAAAGAATGCGGATCGCTAGTAGTCCGTAACTCTCCGCGTTAATTTCATATTCCTGCAGCGCCGGATAAAGATAGGAGCAATAGGCGCCCGAGGCCAAGACCGTCCACAACAGCGTAGCCAGCGGACTAAAATATTCCGCCGCCGTAACCGCCGGCAGAAAATAGATCGGCCAGTAGCTACTGTTGATGCTCAGCTCACCGGTATGATCAATGAGCAGTGTAGCCAGTGCAATCTTCAGCAGGACGACGTATGCGGGGCCCCGTTGCGGCGCCTTTCTCAGAACCCAACTTTCACTTAACTGCACAACGCCAAACGCCAGCAAAACAAGCTGCTTGTGAATCTCTCGAACCGGCGGCAGCACCGCGAGCCCGGCCAGGAATAGCAGCCAGAGAACATCCATCCAGTTCATTGAAGGACGCTTCGGTTCGCTCATAGTCGGAACTCGAAAAACAACAGCGCCGGGATCGGGTAGCCTCCCCGTCTCCCGGCGCTATTTTCCCTCTCTTGTTTCGCTTCGGTCCGCTTGCCAATCGCAGCGCATGCGAACCTATCAGACCCCAGCCACGCAGTTCGCGTCAATGTCCTTTCTTAGGCGCACTCTCGTGACTGGACGTCGACGGATGCGAATTCTGCTGCGGATGCGCAGGAGTCGTGGTGGACCGTCCCTGGTGCCACGCACTGTACTTCTGCTCCTCTTCCCGCTGCTGCTGTCCGTTCCCCTGCTGCACCGGCGCCACCGGCTTGGCCAGCGGATGGGACCATTGCTGCGCCGGTTGCAAACTCCGGTTCGCGGGTTGATTTGTGGGTTGAGACTCCGTGCTCCGCTCGGGCTCCGGCGCGCCTTGCGCCTCCCATACACGCGGCTGCGTCTTGGTCGGGATGCTTGCGCCGCTGGGTTGGCCAAACGAACGGAAACCATCGTCTCCCTGAGGTTGCTGCCGCGTCACCGGAGCCGTCTGTACTGGCCGGCCTGGTGCTTCCTGCCGCACCAACGCCTGGTTCAAGTGTCCACCCGCCTGTGCCTGCCTCTGAGCAAAAGAACTCGGCATGGGAGCCGGTGTCCGTAACGCCACCACCGGACGACTCGTCACCGCCGCAGGCGGCCTGTTCGCCACAGGCCTTCCCGAGCCCAGCACGCTGCTGCGTACGGGTTCGACCGCAACCATGTGCGACACCGGCGCCACCGCGAGTTCTCTGGCCGGAATCGATACAACATTCCGCGCCACTGGACGCGCATTCACGAACGTGTCGCGCGACACCACAGTCACACCCCCGTTCACGCCGCGATTCGCATACGTGATGTTGTTCACGGTTGTAGTCCGGTTGACAACGACGTTGTTGTAGACGTTTGTCACTCTGGAAACATCCACACGGGTATTCGTAAGGTTCATGTTGTTCACATAAACCCGGCTCACACGGTAGCCGGGAATAAATACTTCTCCCGGAGCCAGCGGGAACCATCCCACCCCTGCGCCAAACGAAAACGCGAAATTGAATCCCGGTCCACCGCCAACCCATGCCACCAGCGCCGGCGCATATACGGGCCGTACCACGCTCGGTCCTGGAACCCAGAGCCATCCGCCATCGGCAAATGCCCACCGGCCGTAGTGAAATGGAGCGAATCCCCAAGGCTCATCTTCCACCCACGTCCAGCCCCACGGCCCTACCCAAGACCAATGGCCAAAGCGATACGGAGCCCATCCTGCCACCACAACCCGCGGCCGCCAACTCATCCCATAGCCCGCCGCATAGCTCCAGTCACCATACTCATCAAGATCTTCATATCCGGTCATCTCGCGCGAAACATAGTTTGCGGAATCAGACTGGTCCTCGGTCCGATCTCGATCCAAGGCCCAGGAATCGAATCCATCACCGCCGGGAATCTGGCCGAGTTCATAGTCCAGATGATCAGCGCCCGTAAATGTGGCGTACTGATTCGCGACCACAGTATAAGAAGAGCCACCACCTGTGACCTCACCGCGTCCGCGCCACACCGTCACTTCTGTTTGATTGCCGTCCGCATCAACATCGATGCGATAGTCTCCGGGCTGCATCACGACGAACGCCACGTTCGGCGTGTCGATCTCATAGGAGTCTTCGTCGTCCACGTGCCGGACTTTCACAATCAGCGATCCCTGCGCCAGGCGAATCTGCGCCGCCCGGTCGCTTACTTCCAACAACGTAATCCCAGTCTTTGGGCCAAGCCGCAGGGCGGTCGATCCAATGTGCACCTCAGCGCGCGAGTTTTCGTCGGCCCAAAGATTGTCGCCTGTCACCAGCGGCCGATTCAGCACCGCATCCACCCAGTCATTCTCTCCGCCCGGCTGAAACGATACTGAGCCCTCCATATAATTGAGCCTGGCAACGCGGCCCGGAGGATCCTGCGTCGCGTCCTGCGAATCTTGTGGCCCTTGCGCTGCCTGCGAATCTGGCGTGACTTTCGCGTCCTGCGCCTTGACTCCGAGAGGTGCCTGCAGCATGAACGTCAAGCCCGCAACTACTACCGCCCAGCTCCACCACTGCCGATGTGTCTTCATAATTTCTTCCTGTTGGATACAGAAGCGTCGTGGCCTCAATCTTATCCACACCCAAATAAACACGAATAGATACCTTTAGTTTCTTGCCGTTAGATGGTGGTTTTCAGCCAGACCTGGCCAATAGCGTGCAGTTGGGGCACATTCGGAATCCGCGGAAACGCAGTGGGAAAGCAGCGCAACGAATCCGCCGGAAGGGACAACGCGAAGGTAGCACAGCGCTTCAGCACTGGGAAAGAATGAAAGAAATGGAACAAGTCCCGGAGGAAACCGCCAAAACTACCGTGGAAGAGCGGCGCTTCAGCGCCGCGTAAGGATCAAGCTTAGGGTGGGGGCTTTAGCCGCTGTGTTCATACTCAGTTCGCCAAACCGGCCCAACCCGCTATCGATTCCCTGCCTTCGGCGCGATCTCATCCAAGGTAAGATTCAACTCCAGTACGTTGACTCTCGGCTCACCCAGGAATCCAAACTGTCGCGATTCCGCGTGCTGATGCACCGCTTCGCGAACTACATCCTCGCTCAGCCCGCGCTCCTTCGCGATTCGCGGCACCTGAAACTCGGCCGCTTCGGGCGAGATGTGAGGATCTAATCCCGAACCCGAGGACGTCAGTAAGTCCATTGGAATCGCCGCACCGGGATTTTCCGCCTGCAGGCGGTCCGCATCTCCCTGCACTCGCGCGATGAGAGTTTGATTGGTTGGACCAAGATTCGATCCGCTGGAATTGCCCGCATCATAGCCGGTTCCCGCGCTCGACGGACGTGAGTGAAAATATCCCGGCGAGGAAAACGACTGCCCGATCAGTCGCGATCCGACGACTTTTCCATTCCGCGTCAACAGTTCCCCGTTGGCTTTGCTTGGAAATAAAGCCTGCGCCAGACCGGTAATCAACAGCGGAAACAGCAGACCGAATAACACCGACGTTACCAGCGTCATCAGTACGGATGTGATCAAATTCTTTTTCATAGTCGCCTCTACGCCAACCCTGCTCGCACAATCAGCAGGTCGATCAGCTTGATTCCGATGAATGGCACGATCACTCCACCCAAGCCATAGACCAACAAATTTCGGCGAAGCAAAATGGCGGCGCCTTGCGGCACATATTTCACCCCGCGCAAGGCCAAGGGAATCAGCGCAACAATGATCAGCGCATTAAAGATGACTGCCGACAAGATCGCCGACTGGGGCGTCGCCAGTCGCATGACGTTGAGCGCCTGCAGCACGGGGAACGTCCCGGCAAACATAGCGGGGATGATGGCGAAATACTTAGCTACATCATTCGCGATCGAAAACGTGGTCAGCGCGCCCCGCGTCATCAGCAACTGCTTGCCAATTTCGACGATCTCAATCAGCTTGGTGGGATTCGAGTCCAGATCCACCATGTTCCCGGCTTCCTTCGCCGCCTGCGTGCCGGTATTCATCGCAACACCCACATCGGCCTGAGCCAGCGCCGGAGCATCATTCGTGCCGTCTCCCGTCATGGCGACAAGTTTCCCCTGCCCCTGCTCGCGCCGGATCAAATCCAGCTTGTCTTTCGGCGTAGCCTGCGCCAGAAAATCATCCACGCCGGCCTCGCTCGCAATGGCCGCCGCGGTCAGCGGATTGTCTCCGGTAATCATCACCGTCTTGATTCCCATGGCGCGCAGTTGATCGAAACGCTGCCGCATGCCGCCCTTCACAATGTCTTTCAAGTGAATTACGCCCAAGGCGCGGCCATTCTCCGCCACCACCAGCGGTGTTCCGCCGGAGCGCGATATTGCTTCCACCGATTCGCGTACCTCCGGCGGTAACGTGCCGCCTTGCTCCTCGACGTACCTGGCAATCGCATCGGTAGCACCTTTGCGAACCGCGCGCCCATCCAGATTGACACCAGACATGCGAGTCGTCGCGCTGAAGGGAATAAATTCGGCATCATGGGTGCTCATTTCGCGCCCGCGCAATCCATATTTTTCTTTCGCAAGGACAACAATCGAGCGCCCCTCGGGAGTTTCGTCGGCGAGCGAAGAGAGCTGAGCAGAATCGGCAAGCATCGCTTCGGTCACGCCCGGCGCGGTCACGAACTCCGTAGCCTGACGGTTGCCTAGGGTGATGGTTCCAGTCTTGTCGAGTAGCAGCGTGTTCACATCGCCCGCCGCTTCCACTGCCCGTCCTGACATTGCCAGCACGTTGTGCTGCACTAACCGGTCCATGCCCGCGATGCCGATCGCCGAAAGCAATCCACCGATGGTTGTTGGAATCAGGCACACAAGGAGAGAGACGAGAACGAACACTGTCTGCGGCGCACCTGCATAAATCGCGAAGGGCTGCAGCGTGACCACGGCCAGCAGAAACACAATCGTCAGCCCCGCCAGCAAAATGTTTAGCGCGATTTCATTTGGCGTCTTCTGCCGCTCCGCGCCTTCCACCAACGCGATCATGCGATCAAGAAATGTTTCTCCGGGATTGGACGTGATCTTCACTTTCACCCAATCCGAAAGCACGCGCGTGCCACCCGTCACGGCTGAGCGGTCGCCGCCGGCTTCACGGATCACCGGCGCTGATTCACCCGTAATCGCAGATTCGTCCACTGACGCGACGCCTTCCACAATCTCGCCATCGCCGGGAATAAACTCCCCCGCCTCTACCAATACCAAGTCGCCACAGCGCAATTTGGATCCCGGCACCGTCTCTGTCTTCCCGTCGGGAAGCAGGCGGTTCGCCATCGTCTCCGCTTTTGCGCGGCGCAACGCATCTGCCTGCGCCTTGCCGCGGCCTTCCGCCATGGCTTCGGCAAAGTTGGCAAACAGCACCGTGAACCACAGCCACAGCGTGATCTGCAGATTGAATCCGAAGCCGCCGTGCTCTCTTTCCATCACGAGCAGCACGGTGGTCACCACGCTACCCACTTCCACCACGAACATCACCGGGTTGCGCATCATGGTCACGGGATGCAGTTTGACGAGCGAATCCCACGCCGCGCGTCGCACGATCTTCAGGTCCCACAGACTGCGCTTTGATTTCTTGCTTGCCATATTTTCCTAAAAGGTTTTGCCTGCCATCATCAGCAGATGTTCGAGAATTGGCCCCAGACTAAGCGCCGGAAAGAATGTCAGCGCCCCTACGATTATCACCACCCCGATCAGCAGAACCGTAAAGAGCGGCCCCGTCACAGGGAAGGTGCCCAGCGTTGCCGGAGTCTGTTTCTTTTCCGCCAGATTGCCCGCGATCGCCAGCATGGGCAGAATCATCATGAAACGTCCCAGCAGCATCGCCGTACCCAGCGAAGTGTTGTACCAGGGCGTGTTCCCGCTGAGTCCTCCGAAAGCCGAGCCGTTGTTGGCCACGGCTGAAGTGAAGGCGTAAAGCACTTCGCTGAATCCGTGCGGGCCGGCATTCGCCATAGCGGACGTGCCGAAGCCGTACAAGACTGAGATCGCCGTGAACACCAGGATCACCAAGGGAAAGATCAGGATCACCAACATCGCCATCTTCACGTCGTACGCTTCGATTTTTTTGCCCAGGTACTCCGGCGTACGCCCCACCATCAGCCCGGCGATGAACACAGACAGAATCACGAAGACCAACATGCCATACATCCCCGCGCCCACTCCGCCGAAGATCACTTCACTCAACATCAGATTGATCAGCGGAATCATTCCGCCAAGCGGCGTGAACGAATCGTGCTGGGAGTTAACCGCTCCGCAACTTGTATCGGTGGTTACGGTGGCAAACAGCGCCGAGTTCGCGACACCGAACCGCACTTCTTTCCCTTCAAGGTTGCCCGTGGCCTGTATCGCAGAAGACGAATGCTGTGAGCTATGTTGCGCCGCCGCCGTTAATAAAGGGTTGCCCCGCGCCTCCGCCCAATACGCCGTAGTCACACCGGCCAGGAACAGCAGAGCCATCGCCGCCCACACCGCCCATCCATGCCGCGGGGAGCCCGTCATTTTCCCCAGGGTGAATGTAAATGCGGAGGGAATCGCCAGAATGCAGAACATTTCCAGGAAATTCGTGAATGGTGTTGGATTCTCAAACGGATGCGCGCTGTTCGCGTTGAAGAAGCCGCCGCCGTTGGTTCCCAGCTCTTTAATGATCTCCTGCGAGGCCGTCGGTCCCTGCGCGATCAGTTGCTGCGTCACCGTCTGCATTACCGGTTTGCCGTCAGGACCGTTCACCGGTTTGCCATCGGCGCCCAACTGCGGCGTCTGATATGGGTCTACCAACTGCACTGTGTCATAGGGCTTCAAGTTCTGGACTACACCCTGCGACACCAACACCAATGCCCCTATCAAACAAAGGGGCGCCAGAATCCACAGCGTCCCGCGAACCAGGTCCACCCAGAAATTGCCGATGGTTTTTTGTTCGCGCCGAGCGATACCACGAATGAAGGCGATCGCCAGTGCCATGCCCGCCGCTGCCGAAACCCAATTGTGATACGCCAGACCGACCATCTGCGTCAGATAGCTCATGGTGGTCTCGGGCACGTAATTCTGCCAATTCGTGTTCGTGGTGAATGAAGCTGCAGTGTTGAACGCCAGCGCCGGAGCCACTCCCGCCAGCTTTTGCGGATTCCATGGCAGCCACGCCCACTGCTGCACGCGCTGCAGCACATAAAGCAAAATCATGGAAACGCCGCTGAACAAAATCAGGGCCAGCGCATATTCTTTCCAGTCCATCTCGTGGCTTTCGTCCACGCCCGTCAGGCGGTAGAGAATGCGCTCCACCGGCCGCATCGCCGGGTCCAACCACGTCCGTTCGCGACCGAATACCCGGGACATGAACCCGCCAAGTGGCCTGGTGACGAGGAACACGACCAGCAAGAGAAAGAAAATCTGCAGCCATCCGTTTGCCGTCATCAGAATTTCTCCGGCCTCAACATGGCGTAGACGAGATACGCCATTAATCCCACACAAATCAACAGCATGATGATCGATCCCATAAGCTCCTCAGCGCACGTGCTCGCAGAAATGTAAGTAGGCGAGCGAAATCACAAAGAACAAAACGGTCACCCCGAGAAAGATCACGTCCTGCATCTCAAATTCCCTCCACATTTTGTCATCATCTCAGCACCAAGATCGTTTGGGCTCGTAACCTCGCTAGAACTTGACCATGATGTCGATGTCGAAGAACTGCTCGTCCCGCCGCAGGTCGGGGAACCATACCGTGCTGGCTTGTGAACCGCACGCTGTTTGCGCAGCCACGAGCGTCTCCTGCATGGACGAATTTCCGTTGTTGCACGCAAAGAATTGGGGATATCCGTTGTTGGTGTATGGCACTCCGCCCGAACCCGACGGAGTGATTCCACCCGCGCCCGACCAGTAAGGCACGCTGGCATGGCGATAATCGTATTCCCATCGGAACGTGATGTACTGACTGGGCATGTAGTCAAAGGTCACTGAACTATCCCAGGCCTTAAATGCGTCTCCAGGATTCCCTGTAAAGTAGGGCGCATTGATGGCCGCCGACGGCGCCGTCTCACCGTTGATGGGAGGGACTAGAACCAGGTAGCGTCCAGGATTGTTGATCTGGCCGCCGCCGACTGTTATTGCGTACCGGTCTTTCTTAAACCACGTGCGGTTGTAGAGCATGTAGCCGATAAAGCTCTGCTTAGGATCGATTCCCCCCTTCGGAAAATTGGCACTCGGTAGCGCATTCGCATCCTTCTTGTCACCAAGGCAGCTGACGCCCGCATAATACGCCCCCGCCGAGGTGGTCTTGCTGGGGCCAAATTCGCAGCCCATATCGCCGGTGAAGGTAAACGCCATCTTGTCGAGTGTCTTTCCCGGTTTGTCGAAATACTTGATCTCGACACTGTCGTCGGTGTGAACGCGGCCCCGGTTCGGAATGTACAAGTCGTCATGACCCAGCCCGTAGTTATTGGAGATGACGTTTACCCAGGGCCTCGGAGTCCACTTGATCTGCCCGCCGAGACCTTTCCGCGAGTTGGCTGAGCCGTACGACTGCCATCCATTGATGAACCAGGGCTCAATCTTTAAATGAGGGTTGGGAAAAACTTGAACTCTCAACCCATTAAAAAACCACGGCGTGTTGGAAGAAACATAAGACGGCTGATAGGCCCAGTTGTCGAAGTTGTAGTAGCTGAACAGGCCAATGTACGACATAAAGATTCCTGCGTCGACGTTGATTCCGTTCAACGCGTTAATGTGATAGCCGCCATATGCCTCTGCTAGGTAGCGATACGCAGTGTCGAGATCCCACTGGCCCTTCGCCGGACTGGGGTCATTGCGTGGCGTCGTTTCGGAATACATCCCGAACTGGGTCATCAACCGAGCGCGCACGTTGTCATAATGGAAATCGCCGCCAACACCGAGTTGCTCCAACTGAATTTCGTTGGAACGAAATATTTCGCTCGACCCGCCAATGGAGTTGTCTACCGGCTTGTTGAAGTCGTAGGTGTAGCTAACATCCGCTCTGATTTCCGGCGTAAAAAATTTTGAGTCAAAAGCTGCGTCTTTGGTACGCGGGTTGCCGTTCAGCCAGGTCCAGTCCCAGTCGGAGAAGGGCGCGATCTTTTCTTTTTTCTTGGGCGCGGAATCGGTGGATTGACCTGGGGAAACCGCAGCCGGAGCGGATGCACCCAGGGACGCCAAGCTCGGCGGTTGAACTGACCCTCCCGGCCCGGTACTTGTCGGAGCAGCGATTGCCATGGCCGCGGCTGGTACCCCACTTGGCTTGCCCAGTTCTGATGCCGTTGCTTTCGCAGGCTGTTCCGGAGTCGTGCGGACCTTGAGTTCCGCCTCTAACTGCTCGATGCGCAACTTCATCGCTTCCAGTTCTTTCGCCAGAGCCTCCGGATCTTCAATCCTCTTCGGCGCTTCCGCCGGCTTAACACTGCTCGTACTCGACTCGTGGGCCGCCGCATCGGGTATGGGCTGGGCGGGTTCGTTCAGCTTTGCCGACTGCGCATCCGGTTGCGCCTGAGTTTGCGCGAAACCGTGGAGCGGCTGACCAAACGCAAGACACAGGACCAGCATCAGGGGGAGAACTGAAGCCGCCATGGTTTCACTCAATAGAGTCTTCGTAACTTTCATGTTCGCGTCCTTTCCAGTCCGAAATCCGGTGCTCTTCTGCGAATCACGGAGCGCTGACGAAGCGTTCTTGATATTGGCGCCACACGCTAAAGGAAGCGGACACGCCGGTCCAATCGATAATTTCTCTGCGGCTGATAAGAGCTTAGTCTCCAAGTTAGCTAAATATGGCGTTGGTAACGGAACACTTCCTCACCCTTACGAATGTGGCTTAAGCCACTTCCATCGCGTTAGACGTCCGCGGGGGATACATTCCTCGTCCAAAGTTTCGATCACTGTTTCCATGAACTTCATAGACGTAGGCGTCGATGTGAAATGCCCAATGCGGACCACAACACTCGTCTCCAAATCTTCCTGAGCTGGCTCTCCGTGGTCCTCGAATGCCGCCGGCATCGCCCAATCGCACTTCGAAGCCACACCCTCCCGGAGCAGTGCACCCAGAAAACAAACCATAAACACAGTTGCGGCACCCGTGATGGCTACAAATAGCACTGCCAGCCACATCACACGACTCCAAGGCACTGCACTATCGTTAATCCACCAGTTCACCACTGAGGGAGTAAGAGAGCTCTAAAGAATTTCTAAGGATTTCGTAAAGGCATACATCGCGCGCCCAAGTCAGACGGACACACCCGTACAATCGTGAATCCTTACTCCTGTCCGACCGAGCATTTATTTCCAACGCTCGTGAAATGACTTACACGGAATTTTGATTGGGCTAGTTCCTTGACCTCCAACTCTCCGCTTTTGTCCTTATCCCGTCGTTCGAACTCTTCTTCCATCAAATTCATCCACTCCTGTTGGAAATCTTGCCGTTCTTGCCGGTATCCATAAGGAGTAGCAATTGCTTAGCCTCGCCGTCCGCCGGCGCCAGCTTATCCTACGGCTGCGGAGCTGCTGCCTTTGTCTACGCGGGCGCAGTTGCTAGTGCGGCCCAACAAAACACTGAACCCGATGATCCGCACGACGTTCGTTCGGCTCGACATGATTGACCTCCGCGCTACGCTCGCCTGATATTGCCGGTGGAACAGACAGGCTCCCCCGCGGATTCAGGCGCCATATGACGGAAAAAATGGCACATACCTTCGAACCTTACTCGCCGCCCGTGCCTACGACCCTCAGCAGCCCCATTCCGCTTCGCCCGGTTGCGCAAAGTACTGTCGTGATTTTTTCGGCTCGGTGGTCATCGACTCCAGTTCGAGCAGCGCCAGACGCGCCGCAGCCACCAGACGGCTCTTCTCCGGTTGCGGAACTTCCCTCCACGAGCCACGCCCTTCACTGCCCTTGCCCGAAATCTCCGGCATCAACGCCTGATGATAGTGATGGAAAAGCTCTGCCAACCGTTCCGGTGCTACTTCGTTAATCCACATGACCCTTGATCTCCCCAATCTGTACGATTCTTGAGGCGTATTCTTTCAACCTCACAACCATTGGACACGGAATCGCAGAAGGTTCGAATAAAGGGTGCATAAAATGTTTGTAAAGGTTCAGCGTAATGAGAAATGACCGGCAAGACGAACTACGAACCTGGTTCGAAGCGATATCCGACCCAAGGCTCGGTCAGCAGATATTTCGGCGAGGAAGGATCACTCTCAATTTTCTTTCGTAACTGGCCAATGAAAACTCGCAAATACTCTGGCTGCTCAGTGCTGTTCGGTCCCCAGATAGCCGCCAAAAGCGTACGGTGGGTCACCACTTTGCCGGGACGTCGCGCGAGATACACCAGCAAATCGAATTCTTTTGGGGTGAGATGAACTTCATTGCCGGCCACCTTCACCGACCGGGCATCCAAATCGATCGAAAAATCTCCGGCCGTGATCACGCTAGGCTGTTCCTCGATCTCGGGACTCCGCCGCAATTGCGCCCGAATTCGTGCCAGCAGTTCGTTCATGCTGAATGGTTTCGTAACGTAATCATCCGCTCCTGCATCCAGCGCTTCCACCTTTGAGCGATCCTGACCGCGCACGGACAGAACAATGATCGGCACCTGCGACATCTGCCGGACCTGGCGGCACAAATCAACGCCATCCAGATTCGGCATGGCCAAGTCCGTGATCAGCACATGAGGCGTCCAGTTCTTCATCAACTCCAGCGCCATCTCGCCATCGTTGGCCACGCGGATGTCGTAACCCTGAGAAGAAAGCGTCGTCCGCAGCACCCGCGTGATCTGGGGCTCGTCATCCACCACTAAGATTCGGCGATGCTCGCTCGTCATCTACTCACCGCATTTCCTGGGTCACAATGTGAACATCCACTGCAGGTGTATCGCGCAGGAATTTATGAATCGCGGAAAGATAGAAATATCTTTTCCATCCCTTCGTAGCCGACCGCCCAAAGACGACTTGTGTGATGTGATTCTCGCGCACGAATTCGGCAACTTTTTCCGCCACCACTTTACCCTCGGCTTTCACCACCTTCGCGCCCACACTCTCGGCGAAGCGTATATTATCGGCCAGAGTGCGCTGGTTTTCGTCGCTCTCATCAGAGCCCGTATCCACGTAAAAGACATACAGGTCGCCATCCAGCGCCTGCGCCATGCGCGCCCCACGGGCGATCAAGTACTGTGCCGCCGGATTCGAACTGATACATACCGCAATCCGCTCGCGCACCTGCAGGAGCTGGCCATCCTCGGTTTTTAGTTCCGAAAGCGTGCGGTCGACTGCCTGCGTTACCTGACGTAGCGCCAGTTCGCGCAGCGCTACCAGATTTGTGTTGCGGAAGAAATTCGCCAGCGCGCGTTCCACCCGCTCCAGAGGATAGATATCTCCGCGCCGCATGCGGGTTTGCAGAGCCTGTGGAGTAAGGTCCGCCATCACAATTTCGCCCGCACGCCGGATCACCCAATCCGGCACCGTCTCCCGAACCTGCACGCCCGTGAGTTCCCGAATCGTCGGCGCCAGGCTCTCGATGTGTTGCACATTCAGCGTAGAGAGAACGTCAATCCCAGCATCCAGTAACTCGAAAACATCTTCATAACGCTTCGCGTGTTTGCTGCCTTCAATGTTCGTGTGCGCGAGTTCATCCACCAGCACCACATGCGGCTTGCGTGCCAGAATCGAATCCACGTCCATCTCTTCAAAGATGGTAGCCTTGTATTCCAGCTTCTTGCGAGGAACCGTCTCCAAGCGGGACGAGAGCTCCACGATCGGTTTGCGCCCGTGCGTTTCTACCACTCCGATTACCACTTCTTCGCCGCGGCTGGCCCGCCGCACGCCCTCGCTCAGCATGGCGTAGGTTTTTCCCACACCCGGGGCATAGCCCAGAAACAGCTTGAACACCGCCGGCCGCTGGGTCGTGTCCACTTCCTTAAGCCATTCTTCGGGACTCTTAGCCATCGCCGCTATTCTCCACGCCCGAAGGAAAATTGTCGAATCCTGAATTGTGCTCCGACGGAAAATCTCACCATCGCGACACAGAAAATCTCGAATTCCTTTTCTCTTTAGTCGATGCTCGTTTTCTCTGCGTCCCAGCCTGCCCTGAGCGAGGCCGGAGGGTGACTCTGTGGTGAAAACCGTTTCTTACGGTTACAATCGTGCCCGTGAAGCCTCGTTGGCCACAGCACTTGTTCCGCTATACCGCTTGCCTGATAGCCGCTGAACTCGTGGCGCAAATCTGCCGCCGCATCGTCCACGTAAATCCGACCACGGTAGCTCTAACCTTCCTGTTGATGGTACTGTGGGTCGCCGCCTATTGGGGATTTCGCTTCTCCGTTTTTCTGGCCGTGCTCGCCACCCTTGCCTTCAACTATTATTTTCTTCCTCCCATCGGAACCTTCACCGTCGCCGACCCGCAAAACTGGGTGGCGCTCTTCGCCTTTCTTGTCACTGCCGGCATTGCCAGCGAGCTAGCGGACCGCGCCCGCCGGCAAACTGCCGATGCCGTTCAGCGGCGCCGCGACGTCGAACGACTCTACGCCTTCAGCCAGCGCCTGCTCGCCACCGACAACGTTGCCGAATTGATGAATGCAATCCCCGCCTACGTCTGTGATGGATTCGCTGCCAAAGCGGCCGCCGTTTACTTACTCAGCTCCCAGCAGGTCTATCGCACCGATCCCAAGGCGACCTATTTTCCGCTGCAGGATCTTCAAATGGTCAGTTCGAGGGGAGAACCCGTCATTGATTCCAAACGCGGGATATCTCTCACACCCTTACATCTGGGTACGCGCACCACTGGAGCCGTCGGCATCGCCGGTGCGGCGCTCTCCCGCGCCACTCTTGAGGCCCTGGGCAGCATGATCGGCATCGCCATCGAGCGCGCCGGAGCCATCGAAAAACTCTCACAGACCGAAGCCGCCCACCAGAGTGAAAACCTGCGCGCTGTTCTGCTGGATTCCGTAACCCACGAACTTCGCACTCCGCTCACCGGAATCAAGGCCGCCGTCACCGGCCTACTCTCCGATTACAACCTGGACGAAGCCCAGCGCAAGGAGTTGCTCACCGTTATCAACGAAGAAACCGACCGTCTCGACCGCCTGGTCGGCGAAGCCACGGAGATGGCTCAGCTCGATGCCCACAAGGTGGAATTGCACATGACTCCTGTTGATGTAGCTACTGTGATCGAGTCGGCCGTGGAGGAATCCAGAACGGTTCTCGCCCAGCATCCATTGGAAGTCCGTGTCCCCGCATCGTTGCCTAAAGTAAAGGTCGACTCGGACCGCATTGCGGAAGTGCTTAAGCAGTTGCTGGAAAACGCCGCTAAATACTCCCCCCCCACCGCCCCGATCACAATCACCGCAGAGCAAAAGGGTGACCGTGTCATCACCAGCGTCACCGATCACGGGCCCGGCATCGACGATTTTGAGCAGTCCCTGGTCTTCGACAAGTTTTATCGCGGCCGCGATCAGCGCTACAGCGTGCAAGGCACCGGCATGGGATTAGCCATCGCCAAAGCCATCGTAGAAGCCCACAACGGAGTCGTGGGCGTCACCAGCCAACTCGGCCGCGGATCGGTATTCTCCTTCGAACTGCCTGCAGCTTGAGGCCGCTTCAGTTCTTCAGCTTCGGCCTCTCGCATTTATCGACAATCTTCGTCGGATCGATCGCATCCTTATCCACCTGCTCTTCCAGAATCTTCCCGTCTTTCCCTATCAGGAAGTTAACCCGGCGCGCAGCCTTGTATTTATCCACATAAATCGCGTACTTGCGAGTAACATCACCGCCCCAATCGCTCAGCAGAGGAAACGTAACTTCGATTTGATCGGCGAAGGCTTTATTCGCGAAGGCACTGTCCATGCTCACACCCAGGACCTGGGTGTCGGTAGCTTCCAGCCGTTTCAAGTCCTGCTGGAGAGCTTTCATTTGCTTGGTTCAACCACCGGTGAAAGCAAAGATGAAGAATGCCACCACCACGTTTTTCTTCCCGCGGTACTGGCTCAAGGAAACGGGCTTCAGGTCGTTCCCGTCAAAATAGTTCAGAGTGAAATCCGGCGCCATCTCTCCTACCTTGGGCATCGACGTTGAGGCATTTTCCGCCTGCTTCGCTTGCCCCAAGGCCGGAGTGGCTGAACCGAGCGCCAGCGCACCGAGAAGCAAAGACGCAGCCAACGCGTTTGATAGTCCTTTCTGCATTTACGTTCCTCCTGGCCGCATGATAGCCCACACTTGCCGCGACATTGTAATTTCGAGTTAGCGAGGTTCCGTACCGGACGCCAGTCAGTACCTGCCCTCACACCATTTCGCATTGCCGAACGCGACCCTAAACCAGTAAATTCAGTCTCAGACAAACCCACGTCGCCCCATGAGTCTCACCACACTGAACGACATTTTCTTCGTTGCCGCCGAGCGCAATCTCGACCGGGCCATGCTCTACCGCGATGCAGGAAAGTGGCTGCCCATTTCTTCGTCAGACTTACGCCGCAACGTCGCCTCCACTGTCGGCGCTCTGCAACAATGGGGCATCAAGAAGGGCGATCGCGTCGCGATTCTCAGCGAGAATCGTCCAGAGTGGTCCACGGCCGACTTCGCCATTTTGCTCCTCGGCGCCGTCACCGTTCCCGTCTACGCGACGCTCACTCCCGAACAGACCGCGTACACCCTGAGCGACTCCGGTTCCAGCGTGATCTTTGTCTCTACGGAACACCAACTCCGCAAAGTTCACGCCATCCTCTCGCAAACTCAAGTCAAAAAGATCGTGGTCATGGATCATCTTCAGATCCCCAGCGACCTCGCCTCCACTTGCGTGCTCATGGATGCATTCATGACCCAGGGCCCGCTTGCGCTCGATCCCCAAACCGAATCCCGTGCCCGCTCGATCCAGCCTGACGACCTCGCGACTATCATCTACACCTCAGGTACGACCGGCACCTCCAAGGGCGCAATGCTCAATCATGGCAACCTGGCGTCCAACATCTCCTGCTCGCTGCTCGGCTTCGACATGCGCCCCGGTCTGGTCAGCGTTTCGTTCCTTCCCCTTTCGCATGTCACCGCGCGCCACGTTGATCTCGCGCTGCTCTACCACGGCGTCACTCTGGCGTATTGCCCATTCATGGAGAATCTCCCGCAAACTCTTTTGGAAGTGCGGCCCAGTCTTTGCGTTTCTGTTCCCAGGGTCTACGAAAAGATCTACGCCAAAACTCAGACAACGGCACACGGCTTTCCCAAGCGCGCTATTTACCTCTGGGCGCTTGCGGTTGGCCGCGCTCACAAACCCGAAATTCTCGCGGGAGAAACTCCCACTTCTTCCAGCTGGAAACTTGCCGATAAATTGGTCTTCTCGAAAATTCGCGCCGGCATGGGCGGCAAGGTTGAAACGTTCATCTCTGGAGGCGCGCCTCTGGGCCGCGAACTTGCCGAATGGTTCGCCACCGTTGGCATCCGCATCCACGAAGGCTATGGTCTGACGGAAACTTCTCCCGTGATCGCCGTCAACACACCCATCCACCATCGCATCGGTACGGTGGGCAGGACCCTTCCCAATCTCGAAGTCCGCATCGCCGAGGATGGCGAAATTCTGGTGCGCGGCCCCTCTGTGTTCAAAGGATATTGGAACCGCCCGGAAGAAACTAAAAATGCATTTCAAGACGGATGGTTCAAAACGGGTGACATCGGCCACATCGATGCCGATGGATATCTCTCGGTCACAGATCGAAAAAAGGAGCTCATCAAAACCTCCGGGGGAAAGTTCATTGCTCCGCAGCCGATCGAGAACTCACTAAAACTCAATCCCCTGGTAGGAACCGCTGCCATCATCGGCGACCGGCGCAAATTTGCCTTCGTCCTCATCTCCCCCAACTTCGCGCTTCTTGAAGACTGGGCTCTGTCCAACAACCTTGATTTTTCTTCGCGCGCTGAACTCGTCGCCGACCCCAAAGTCCAGACGCTTTACGACGGGATTGTGGAAGAGATCAACAAGAGTCTCGCGCGCTTCGAAAAGCTGAAGCGGGTGCTACTCGTCCCCGACGAGTTCACCGCCGATAACGGCGCTCTGACCCCCACTCTGAAGTTGCGGCGCCGTGTAGTCGAAGACCGCTATCGTCGCGAGATCGACGACCTCTACGCTCAGGCCGAATCCGGAGCCACATCGTAACGCGGTGCCGCCCTCAGCGGTTCATCGAACGCCGCTCGACATTTGTCCCACTCGGTTTACAATGAAGGGTCATGACCGATGCCCTTCATATCGCCGACCGCTCTTTCCGCTCCCGCCTGATCGTCGGTACGGGAAAATACAAATCCTTCCAGGAAACCGCCCGCGCCCTCGAGGCGAGCGGAGCCGACATGGTCACCGTCGCCGTACGGCGCGTCAACCTCGATCGCAGCAAGGAATCACTGCTCGACTACATCGATCCTAAGAAATATTTTCTGCTGCCTAATACTGCTGGTTGCTACACGGCAGACGAAGCGATTCGCGCTGCGCGCCTCGGTCGCGAGGTCGGACTCTCCGATTGGGTGAAGCTCGAAGTGATCGGCGATCAAGCCACGCTCTACCCTGACGTGCAGGCTACGCTCGAAGCTACGCGCGTTCTGGTTGGCGAAGGCTTTACCGTCCTGCCCTACACTTCCGACGACATCGTCTTCGCCAAACGTCTCATCGACGCCGGGGCTGCTGCGGTAATGCCACTCGGCGCTCCCATCGGCAGCGGCATGGGCATTCAGAACCAGGCACACATTCGCATCCTGCGCGAGATGATCACCGCCGTCCCCCTGATCGTAGATGCCGGCGTAGGCACTGCATCGGATGCAGCGATCGCCATGGAACTCGGCGCCGACGCCGTCCTCATGAATACTGGCATCGCCAACGCGCAGGATCCTGTGCTGATGGCCGAGGCCATGCACCATGGTGTGCTCGCCGGGCGTCAAGCTTATCTCGCGGGTCGCATGGCGAAGAAGCTGTATGCGACCGCCAGTTCCCCGCTGGAAGGTGTGGTCCGTTAGCTGCAAAGCTTTGGTCCCGCCAGAGGAAAGTGTATTCAACAATAAGAGGGCGGCCGCGGCCGCCCTCTCCTTTTTCAACCAAATCCTCAGAGCATCTTCGCGCTTTCCACGTGAATGCTATCACCCATCACGTGTCCAGTTACCGCGATGTGGTGTCCGACATGGTCCTTCAGCGCATCCGGGTTGTCCACCATCAGGACCTTCGAATCCTTATCGGTCACGATGACCATCTTCGCGCCGGCGGCCAGGCATTTCTTGGTGCACGCCTCAGCCTTGTCGTTGGCGCCCTTGGCGCCACACTTATCATCGCTCACCCACCCGTTGACGGTGGTGGCCTTCCCCATTTCATCAAACGCCATCGCTGTCAGGGCGAACACAAAACACATTGCAAGAGTCAGCACTAGAACTTTTCTCATGGCCGGTTTTTCTCCTTTTGACTTTCCGATCGCGGTCCCACGCCGCAGGTGATGGGAGGGATTCTAATCGCGCGCCCGGCAGCAACTCAATCTTCCACCGATTCGTCGATTGCCGGAACTATACCATAGGGGATGTTCCCGGTTGTCATGCCTTGGGGGTATTCGTTCACCGTCTTACCTTCTCGCTGAGTGACTGGCTGGCGGCGTTGGGTTCCCCGGAGCCGGTACGTACACCAACTCGCCCGGACGCGCGTAGTGCAACTGTTCGCGAGCTTCTTTCTCGATGGCCTTTTCGTCCGTTTGCAATCCTTGAATCTGCTGCGTATACAGCTCGTTTTCCATCTGTTCCTGCATGATTCGCTTTTGCAGCGATTCATACTCAGCCCGCTTCTGCTTGTAGACGACCATTCCATTGGCGCCAAACATCACGTGCACGAACAGCAAGCCCGCCAGCACCGCAACCGTAATGGTTGCCATCCGCCGCCGCAGAGCATAGACTCGCACGAAAACCGGGCGCACCCTTTCCATCCAAGCGGCAGCCATCGCCTCGGCCCGCGGCGCTTGCTCGGCCATCGCCCGCAGCCCATCTTGTGGCGTGGGAAATCGCCGGATATTTGTCATCTTCCTTGTTCGAAAATCCATCGCCTGTTCGCCTTGGTCAATTGCTCCAACCCACGCTCTCTTCGCAGCTCAACTTCTCAGTGAACGTCCCCTTCACCCGTGGCGTCAAGTAGAAGTTCTCCGCTCTGCATAGCGGGAACCAACTTGGTTACATAACGCCGTCAGAAGTAATTATTCCTTGGGAACAAGCGTGAGGTGCTACTCTCTCCACGTTGGTTGGTTCTCGCTGACCGTTGAAGGCGGATTTCATATGACCGACAAGCGACTCGTTCTCACTACCGCCGGCTCGCAAGAAGAAGCTCAGATGATCGCGCACCACCTGGTGGAAGGGCGCTTGGCCGCCTGCGTCAACATCATCCCGCAAATCGCATCTATTTATCGCTGGCAAGGCAGCATCGAAGAGGCCCGCGAGTCCCTTCTGGTAATCAAGACCACAGCTGCGGCGTTCGAAGACGTCCGCCAAGCTATCGCCAAGCTCCACTCCTATGAGCTTCCAGAATGCATCTGCCTGGCGGTTGAAGACGGATCACCGAATTATTTGGCATGGGTCGGCGAATCTGTCGCCGCTACAGGAGAGGAGAGTAGTTCTTGAGCTAGTTGATCCGCGCAGATCCGGCGCCAAAAGCTTCTATATCGCAGCCAGCCCTGTTTCCAAATCCTCGAGAATGTCCTGCAGATCCTCGATCCCGACGGAAATCCGCACCATTCCATCTGTGATCCCGATCGCCTTGCGCCCTTTTTCTCCCAGCGCCGCGTGCGTCATCGTCGCCGGATGCGAAATCAGGGTTTCCACTCCGCCCAGCGATTCGCCGAGCGAACACACGCGCAATTTCTTCAGCATCTTGTTCGCATTCTTCAGCGATCCCGTTTCAAACGTGATCATCGCTCCGAAGCCGCTCATTTGCCGCTTTGCCAACTCGTGCTGCGGATGGTTTTTCAATCCAGGATACAGAACCTTTCCTATCTTCTTGTGCTTCGCCAGAAATTCCGCCACCGCGCGGCCGTTGCGGTCGTGGATCTCCATCCTCGCCGCTAGCGTCTTCACCCCGCGCAGCAACAGAAAACATTCAAAGGGAGAAAGGATTGCCCCCGCGCACTTTTGCAAAAACGCCAGCTTTTCCGCCTGCTGCGGCGTGCTACACACAACCACACCACCTAGCCCATCACTATGTCCGTTCAGAAATTTTGTGGTCGAATGCACCACCATATCCGCGCCCAACGCCAGCGGTTGTTGAAAGTAGGGCGACATGAACGTGTTGTCCACCACCAGCTCAACTTTCTTGCGCCGGCAAATCTGGCTGATCGCCGGCAGATCGCTCAGCCGCATCAGCGGATTGGTCGGCGTCTCCACGTGCACCAGGCGGGTATTCTTTCGGATCGCGCGCTCCACATTCTCCGCATCGGACGTATCCACGTAAGAAAATTCCAGCCCGAATCCCGTCAGCACCTGGTTAAACAGCCGGGGCGTACCTCCATAAAGATCGTCGCCGCATACCACATGGTCGCCGGCCTTCAGCATGCTCGCGATCGCGTTGATCGCAGCCATTCCGCTGCCAAACACTCGTGCTGCCAAGCCACCTTCCAGCGACGCCAAATTCTCCTCAAGCCGATCCCGCGTAGGATTCGAGACCCGCGAATATTCGTAACCCTTGTTCTCCCCGATCCCTTGCTGAACATAGGTGGAAGTCAGATAAACGGGCACGTTGACCGCGCCCGTCAGAGGATCGGGCTGTTGCCCATCGTGGATTGCGCGCGTAGCAAAACCAGCTTGTTTATTTTTCTTCATGATATTTTCTTGAACAGATCGACATTCTCAGTGTTTCTTCGCGCAGCAGAGCATTCTTGCGATTGAGTTTTTCCTAAATCCCACCTTCAAAAATCTTCTTCGACAAATAGCGCTCCGCCGAATCCGGAATAATCGTCGCTACCCGTTTCCCGGGGCCCAGCCGCCGCGCCACGTCTAGAGCCGCGAACACCGCCGCCCCTCCGCTCGATCCCGCCAGTACTCCCTCCTGCGCCGCCAGCAACTTCACCGTGGCAAAGGCATCCTCGTCCGTTACCGCAATCACTTCGTCGCATACTGAGCGATCAAATGTCGTGGGAATGAAACTCACGCCAATCCCTTCCACTTTATGCGGCCCCGGCTCCCCGCCAGCCAGAATCGAGCCCTGCGTCTCCACCGCGAACGCCCGAACTCCCAGAACGTGCTCTTTCATGTAGCGCGCAATACCAGTGAACGTTCCACAGGTGCCGCAGCCCAGAACCACGCCATCCACTTTCCCATCCATCTGCTCAAAGATTTCCACCGCGGTAGTTTCGTAGTGATAGTCCGGATTCGCCATGTTCTCGAACTGCCCTGCCATGAACGCTTTGTTATCGCCGGCCACAAGTTCTTTGGCGCGCCGGATCGCGCCCCGCATGCCCTCTTCGTCTGGAGTGCGCTCCACCTCTGCCCCCAAGGCGCGCATGATGATCACTTTTTCCTGCGAGAAGTTTTCCGGAACAAACAGTTTCACCTTGTAGCCCCGATTCACCCCGATCAGCGCCAGTCCGATCCCCGTATTTCCTGCCGTCGCTTCCACAATCGTTCCACCGGGCGTGAGCTTCCCTTCTTGCTCCGCTCGCCGGATAATCCCGATGGCCGCGCGATCCTTTACGCTGCCGCCCGGGTTCAAGTATTCAAGCTTGGCGAAGATGTCCGCCGAACCGGACGGAACCAGCCGCTTCAACCGCAACATGGGAGTTCCGCCGACCAGATCCGTAATATCGTCGGCGACGCCGAGATGGGAAACTTCAAGATTTTTCTGGTGCACGCTACAGGGTAAGGGGGACAGTCCGGAATCGTCAATGGAACGACAGCCCGAGAACTGGATTGCGTCGATTTCTGACGGTTCTCGAAAACTGTTAAGGAAGGCCGTTACTTTGTTCCCGCCACCGTTTGCGTCGCATAATATCCACTCTTGGTTCTCACCACCATCTTGCCATGGCCTTTCGCCTTGGCTTCCACGCGGATAGTGCGGAATCCCCCTGCGCCCTTGGGATTCGTCGGCTTGTAGCCAATCGTGTACTGGTTGCGGATGTCGTGCGCTACCTGGCGGCTGATCTCGTCCACTTCGTCCAGCGTCTTCGGAAAAAATGCCAGCCCTCCGGTTCGCTGGGTAATGATCTCCAGCGCCCGCTTGGCGCGTTTGGGATGCTCCTCATCTCCCAAAACTCCGATCGCGTACACCGACGGCCCGTTTTCCTCCTGCAGTTGCTTCACTGCCTGCTCCAACGTTTCCCGGCTGGCGTTGTCTTCTCCATCCGTCACTACGAACAATACTTTCCGCTCCAGCCTCGCGTCTCTCTTCAAGTGATCGGCAGACGCCACCACCGCCTCGTAGAGCGCCGTCCCGCCTCGGGCGTCGATCTTCTCCAGAGCCTCTTTCAACTTCAGCAGGTCGTTGGTGAAATCCTGATCGAGATAATATTCATCGTTAAAATTCACTACGAATACTTCATCCTGAGGATTGCTCGACCGCACCAGATTCAGCGCCGCCTGGTTCACCTTGGCGCGCTTTTCGCGCATCGATCCCGAGTTGTCGATCACGATTCCCATCGCCACCGGAATATCTTCGTGATGAAAGGAAATGATCGCCTGTGGCTTGCCATCTTCGTACACCGAGAAAGCATTCCGGTCCAGGTCAGTGACAATGCGTTGCCTGTCGTCTATTACAGTCGCATGCAACATAACCTCATCGACGTCCTTGCGGATGACAAAAGTTCCGTTGTCCTGAGGTTGTTGCTGGCTCGAAGGCGCCGTAGTTGCCGCGGATGGAGGTTTTTGAGCCGGAGTCGGCGCTGCCTCTGGTTTGGCTTGTGACGATTGGGCCGGGGAAGATTGGTTCCGAAAAGGCTGCCACTCTGCGTGCCCGGCAACAGGATGGGCCAGCGCAGCAAGCAGAGCTACCAACGCGCATTTTAGGAAAACAGAGCAGTTCGCTCCCTTATTCCTCGGGAGCGTAATATCCGGTCCTCGCATACACTCGCAGCGGTGGCAATCCTTTCGGAGGCAGTAACTTCACCTTGATCTTACGCCATTTGCCGTCGCGCGAGCCGTTCTGCGGGCGATACCCCAGCACATACTGATTGCGCAGTTCGACCCCGATCTTCGTAGCCACATCCGCCAGATCGTTGGGATTTTCTACTGTAAACGCCCGCCCGCCCGACAACTCCGCAATCTCGCCCAGCAGCGCGGGACCGAGTCGTTCTTCTTCGGTGGGGAAGTACCGGTCATAAATCCCGATCGCGTAGACCATCACATCTGCTTCCTTCACCAGCGCCTTGATTTCCCCCTCGGTGTAGCGGCTGTGATTGTCTCCCCCGTCGGAAATGATCAGCAGAGCTTTCTTTCCATACTTCGCCTGCCGCATCTTGGTAACGCCCATATAAATGGCGTCCAATAGCGCTGTCCGCCGGCGGGGCACGGTAAACACCAGCTTGCCCTGAATATCGTCCACCGAACTAGTGAAATCGCTGACCACCTCGGGTTCATCCGAGAATGTGATCATGAAAAACTCGTCCTGCGGGTTGGCAGTTTTGAAAAACTCGACCACCGCATCTTTGGCCCGGTCCATCTTGCTGCTCATGCTGCGGCTGGAATCGAAGATCACACCCAGCGAGACCGGAGCATCTTCACTGGAGAAAGTCTTGATCTCCTGTCCCGTGCTGCCTTCAAACAGCTGAAAGTTCTGCTTCTCCAGTCCCGTCACCAACCGGTTCATCGGATCCGTGATCGTGACCGGCACCAACACCAGATCCGCACTCACTTTTAACGGACGAACCTGCGTCTTCAACGATGGAGAAACGATGCTCTCCTTCGGCACTTCTTCCGCCTTGGCATTTTCTACGGTTCGCGGCACCACGTGGACGTCATTCACATCCGTCTGCCCCATGGCGGGCAGCGCTGCACCCAGGCACGCGCCAACCGCGAGCAACACTAAGATTTTCGACAGACAAAACGGAAGAGGAAGAGAAAGACCGCGCAGCATCGTTCGTCTCCGGAGAACACTCAGGTTCCAGCGTCGAACCATACCGGACTTCCCAGCTCGGGCCACAGGGCAAGATAACCGGCGCTCATCCATGAAGGACATAAGCACCTCATTTGGCCGCGATAGTATCACAGCTTTCTCCGGGCTGCTGCGGTATTTTTGTCAAATCTTGGAGATAATCCCAGATTGGACGCGCCTTTCAGGCGGTTCGTCCCAACCCCGTGAATCTCAAGCCGGAAATCCGCTGCTCCCTTGTTACAATCAAAGGTTTCCATGGCTGACATTCATCCCTTTCGCGCGTTTCGTTACGATCCCCAACGGACTTCCCCAGCTTCGGTGGTGACCCAACCTTATGACAATATCACTCCTGCTCTGCAGGAACGCTACTACGCAGCCAGCCCGTACAACCTCGTCCGCATCATCCTGGGTCGGCACGAAGCGCATGACAATCCGGAAAATAATGTATATTCGCGCGCCGCGGCCAGCTTTCGTGACTGGCGCCGGCAAGGCATTCTCCGCCCGGACGCCCGACCGTCCCTATATGTCTATTCCCAGCGCTTCAAGCTTCCTGGTTCTGACCAGGAACTGGAACGCCGCGGTTTCATCGCCTTAGGCCGCATTGAGGACTATTCCGCCGGCGTCGTATTCCGCCACGAGCACACCTTGGCCAAGCCCAAGGCCGACCGCCTCGACCTGCTCCGCGCCACCCGCGGCCATTTCGGCCAGATTTTTATGCTCTATGAAGACTCCGGTCAGGTCGAATCTCTGCTCACCTCTCCCGCCAGTCCGGAGATCACCGTCACCGACGAATATGGAGTCCTTCACCGCGTCTGGCAAGTCTCTGATCCTCAACTGATCGATTCCGTCCGCTCCGCCATGAGCGACAAAAAACTTATCATCGCCGACGGCCACCACCGCTACGAAACCGCGCTTAATTACCGCAATGAGCGCCGGAAGAATAACCAGCAGGCCTCTGATTCCTCCGTAACCGCTCAGCCTAGCGTTGCACCCCACGAGTACGTCATGATGACCTTCGTCAACATGAATAGCCCTGCCCTTCTCATCCTGCCCACGCATCGCGTCGTGCACAGCCTGCCTTCCTTCTCGGAAGAAGCTTTCCGCAATTCCGCCCGGGCATTTTTCGATGTCGAGGAAGTCGACGCTTCCCTCGACGCTCCCCGCGCCACCGCTATGCTTCGCGAATCTGGACGCGCCGGTTCCAGCATCCTGGCTGTCACTGCCAACCGAGCCTTCCTATTGCACCATCCCAATCCCAACGCCGCGCATGTCTTCAACGGACTCTCCATTCGTCATCAATCGCTCGATGTGGTTCAGTTGCACAAGGTGTTGCTGGAAAATGTCTTGCACCTCACCGAAGAATCCATTCGCAACCAGCAAAATATCGCGTACGTGCGCGATGCCGCCGATGCCCTCTCGCACCTGGAAGCCAGCCCGCGCGCCAACATTGTTTTCCTGATGAATCCCTGCCGCATGGCGCAAGTCCGCGACATTGCCTTCGCCGGTGAAGTCATGCCCCAGAAATCCACCGACTTCTACCCCAAGCTCCTCAGCGGATTGACGGTCTATGCCCTCGATTAGCGGGCCTCATGTGGGGACGGCCACCTTCGGCTGCCCTGCCGAGCAAGGCTCAGCATCTCGCCACTGCTCCCGCCCGCTCCAGCTTCGGCCGAATACCCGTGCAGGGTTGCAACTGCTATTCGTAATCGGTACCGTCCTCTTCCTCGCCGTCCCGCTTTCCGCAGCACCTCCCGAAAAACATCTTTCCATCTACTCCACCGCCGCAAACTATTCCCTGCCCATCGTTCAGCGCCAGGGCCGTGACTATGTTGGATTGCTCGAACTGCTTGAACCGCTTGGCGCAGTCAGCGCCAAGGTCGATGGCCCACGCTGGCGTCTGCACTACAACAACGTTCTCGGAGAATTTACCGCCGACAAAGCCCGCGCCCGCGTCCAGGGACGCGACACCGATCTCTCCGCAAAATTCATTCTTGAGAACGGACGCGGCCTTATTCCCCTCGCCTCCCTCAATTCGCTTCTACCCCGTTTCTTAGGAGGTCCCGCAACTCTCCACGAGCAGTCGGGCCGTCTTTTTATCGGTAGCGTCGCCACTCACTTCACCGCCTCCGTTGCTTCGGACGATCCCTCGCGCCTCGTTTTTCAGTTCACCGCTCCCGTCAACCCCTCCATCGCCAGTGAACCTGGCAAGGTGCGCCTGACCTTCAACCACGAACCAGTTACGGCCCCCGCTTCACCCACACTCACCTTCTCCAGCAAACTCGTCCCCTCCGCCACCTATTCGGAGAGCAACGGCGCCTCCGACATTACGGTCACCACCACCGTCCCCTTGCTGGCCACCTTCAGCAACGATGGCCGCACCATCACGCTTGCTCCTCCGAAATCGCAAATTGCCGGCAACACAGCTGCGAAGCCTCCCACTCCTCCCGCACAGAGTGTTCCCGCCGTACAGCCGCCAACTCCGCCTTCCGCTCCACGCCGCTATTTCGCTGTGGTCGACGCCAGCCACGGCGGGGCCGACCGCGGCGAAGCCTTAAGCACTTCAATCGCTGAAAAAGACGTCACTGTCGCCTTCGCCCGCCTGCTTCGCCAGGAGCTCGAGAGTCGCGGCATCGCCACGCTCGTCCTCCGCGACTCCGACGCCGACCTTTCCCTCGACGATCGCGCCTTCTTCGCCAACACCACCCACGCGGCCATCTATATCGCCCTGCACGCCGCTTCCAGCGGCCATGGCGTTCGCCTCTACACCGCGATGCTTCCGTACGCCGATGAGGAGGCCCGCGGCCCCTTCCGCTCCTGGCCTACTGCCCAGTCTTCTTCTGTCCTGCTCAGTCAGGCTGCGGTTACAAGCGTGGCGGGGATGTTGAAAAGAATTCAGGTTCCCGTTCGGACTCTCATCGCTCCACTCCGTCCGCTGAACAACATCATCACCGCCGCGATTGCGGTTGAGGTCGCCCCGCCCGCTTCCGACGTCTCCGCCCTCAATTCGCCCGATTACCAGCAACTTATCGCCGGCGCCGTGGCTAACGGAATTGTTGCCATCCGCTCGCAACTCGGAGCCGCGCCATGATTCCACGACACTTCTTTATCGCGCTCTCCATCCTCCTCGCAGCCGTGCTCGCCATGAGCATTTACGCGTGGCACATGCGCGGACGCGCCGCCGCCACTCCCGTCGCCTCGGTCGACACTCGCCCGGTTGTTCCGCCCGTTGCCGGAGCCACTGAGCGCGTCACTCTTTACGTCGCCTACGATGACATCGGCATCCTGCGTGCCCAGTCCGCTCAGATTCCCATGCCGTCCGTCCGCCAGGAGCGCGCCGAAGAAGTCCTCCGGGCTCTGATCGCTCTTTATCTCGATAAGACTTCCCCACACCCGCTCCCGCCCGGCTCCGATATTCGCAGCGTCTACCTCGTTGATCCCGGCCTCGCCGTCATCGACGTCAATGCTGCTTTTGCCGATGGACACCGCTCCGGCGTGCTCGCCGAGGAACTGACCGTCGCATCGCTTATTCAGACGCTCTCCGCCAACATCCCAGGCATTTTGAAAGTGAAAATTCTAGTGGAAGGCAAACAGCGTGAGACCCTGGCGGGTCACGCGGATTTATCCAACTTCTTCGACGTTTCGGCCGTCAATCAGCTAACGTCGCAACTGCAGTCGACGCAGTAGTCGTTGAGCCGCTCCTGCCTAGCACGCGGCAGAGTCCGTACAACCCACACCAAGCCGGAACAGTCCACGCATACCAGAATGTCGTTCGATGCTCCAGAATAAGCGCCAGCACCGTGACATTCACTCCAACATACATGGTTGCAACGCCGACCGAGACCGATCGGCGGCTTGTTGTCAGCCACTCAGCCGCTTGGAACACGCACGGCAGAAGAACAATTTGGTCGAAAAACCATCCATACGAAGTAGTAAGAAGCGAGGCCAGAAGCAAGATGGGCATTTCTTCTAGCCATTGCCACTCATCGCGTGCTCTCCCCCACCGGATGAGAAACCAGATTAGAGCGAGCACTGCGGGCAATGCTTGCACCCACTGATATTGTGGCACCCACAACCGCAACACGCCGCCGAGGGTTGGACTAAGCTCCGCCAGCACGCCCCCGCTCGTCAGAAGACCGAGGTACTGAGCAAAAATCGCGTGATCCAGAGCGATCGCAATCAAGCTTGCTGAGAGCGTAACGAAACCGAGTGCCGCTAGAGTTCTGCCCTTCGATTTTTGGATCGACCACAATAGAAGTCCTATCCACAAGAGAAAAACGAGATGCGGCTTCAGGGCAACCAGATACAAGAACGCACCCGCTCGGCCGAGTTTTTGTTTCTTTTCGAAATGAAGGAATCCAGCGATCCCCAGGAGTACCAGCGGACTCATCTGTCCAATCGCCAACGCTACGGCGACCGGAAAAAATACCGCTGTAGCCAGCCACGGAGTCCAACGCGACTCTCCCTTTGCCTGATAGACGCCCCAGAGCCACCGCGTCGCGATCAAAACAGCGATCAGGTTGCCCAATAACCAGAGTCCCTGCGCCGCGCCAAACGGTAACAGTCCGAAAAGAACGATAACGGGCACAGCCCACGGTGGGTTGCGCATGATGAGAGGTTTAGGCTGCGCAAAACCAAGCTGCCGCTCCAGTCCGAGCACAGGTCCGGCCGCGTAAGGATCGTGGCCCTCGATAACCTCATGCGCGGCCGTCCAATAAGCGATAAAGTCGTTGACGTTTCCACGCGTCGGCTTCCCTGGAGTCAAGGCCGCGGCCAACAGGAACACCGCAATCGCCAGGCGCCGCATCGCGGATATCCACTGCCCGCCATGAGCAACCGCGGCGTGCCGAAAGAGAAGCGACATTCGTCCTATTCCACCTTCTCCGCTACCCACCTCGAAATTGCCGTCACCCATTTCCTCGGCGCAAATCGCACCGACTCCGCCACCAGCCAATTCTGCACCCCGGAAATCACCAACGTCTTTCCAGACATCAGCCCGCGATATCCGTCCTTTGCCACCGTTTCCGCATTCATCGCCCCAATTTTCTTGAACAGACGCGAATTCTCCATCCCTGCCCGCTTCTGGAAACCCGTGTCCGTGGCTCCCGGACAGAAACAGCTCACCACCACTCCTGACCCTGCAACCTCATTCGCCAGCGCCTCCGAGAACGAAAGCACGTAAGCCTTGGTCGCATAGTAGACCGCCATCAACGGCCCGGGCTGAAAGGCTGCAGTGGACGCCACATTCATAATCTTCCCGCTATGCCGCGCGCCCATCGCCGGCAGAAATAATCGGGTGAGTTGCGTGAGCGCCGTGATGTTTAGTTGAATCTGGCCTAGAATTTCTTCCTCCGCCATTTCCGCAAACTCCCCAAAGCCGCCAAATCCGGCATTATTTACCAAAACATCCACCACCACCCCCTCGCCCTGCACTTGATCGAACAAAGACTTCGCTGCCGGCCCCGCAGCCAGATCCAGCGCGATAGTCTTTACCGCGATACCAAACTGCCCTTGCAGTTCGCCCGCAACTTGATTCAGTTTGTCGGCGCTGCGAGCCACCAACACCAAGTTGTAGTGGTCGCGTGCAAACAGCTTCGCCAGTTCATAACCAATGCCGCCGGATGCGCCAGTAATCAGCGCGGTCTTGGTCTTTGCATCCATCCAGGTCTCCTGCGCAAATCCTAACAGGCCGTGAGTTCGGCGACGGCCAATGGTATAGTGGTATGACCGCTACGATTTCCCTTGGCCTCAGGTCCAGGCAGACAATAAGGCGAACTGAATTTCCAAAACTCTTTCCAGACAATTTCTAAGGACGAAAGATCATGGCCATTGCCACCATCAATCCTGCTACTGGCGAAACTCTCCAGACGTTTCAACCTCTTTCCGACGCCGAGATCGAGCAAAAGCTCCAGCTGGCCGTCGCAACCTTCCACGCCGAGGGCAAGACTCCTTTCTCTGAGCGCGCCCAACGCATGCGGAAGGCAGCCGACATCCTCGAGCGCGACAAAGACAAATTCGCCCACCTCATGACTCTGGAAATGGGCAAACCATACAAAGCCGCCGTCGCCGAGGCCGTGAAGTGCACCACTGCGTGCCGTTACTATGCCGAAAATGCCGAGAAGATCCTCGCGGATGAAGTCATTGAAACCGGCGCCCCCATCGGAATGAAGAAGAGTTTTATCCGCTACCGCCCCATCGGCCCCATTCTTGCCGTTATGCCGTGGAACTACCCTTTCTGGCAGGTGATCCGCTTCGCCGCTCCCGCTCTCATGGCCGGCAACGTTGGTTTGCTCAAACACGCCTCAAACGTTCCCCAGTGCGCTGTCGCGATTGAAAAACTTTTTCTCGAAGCCGGATTCCCCGCTGGCGCATTTCAGACCCTCCTCATCGGCTCGCAGCAGGTGGATGCCATCCTTAACGATCCGCGCGTCGTCGCCGCCACTCTCACCGGCAGCGAGCAGGCTGGGATTGAAGTCGGAATCGCCGCCGCCAAGCGCATCAAGAAGGTTGTTCTCGAACTCGGTGGCAGCGACCCTTTCATCGTGATGCCCAGCGCCGATCTCGATTCCGCCGTCGCCACCGGCGTCGACGCCCGCACTCTCAACAACGGCCAGTCCTGCATTGCCGCCAAGCGCTTTATCGTCGCCGACTCGATCGCCGACGAATTCCAGCGCAAGTTCGTTGACCGCATGAAGAACCTGCGCGTCGGCGATCCCTTCGACGAGAAGACGGAACTCGGTCCACTCGCTACCGCCAGCGCTGTCAAAGATCTTGATGCCGACGTGCAGAAGACCGTCAAAGCCGGCGCGAAACTCTTGATCGGTGGCCACAAGCTCGATCTTCCCGGCAACTACTACGCGCCTACCGTTCTAACCGATATCCCGAAAGAATCTCCCGCCTATCGCGAAGAATTCTTCGGCCCGGTCGCTTCCTTGTTCCGCGTCAAAGATATTGACGAAGCCATTCGCCTTGCCAATGACAGCCGCTTCGGGCTCGGCGCCAGTGCCTGGACCAATGACGATCGCGAGCGCGAACGCTTTATTAACGAACTCGAATCCGGCATGGTCTTCATCAACAAAATGGTCGCCTCCGATCCTCGCATCCCCTTCGGCGGCGTTAAAAGTTCCGGCCACGGCCGCGAGTTAGCCGCAAACGGCATCCGCGAATTCATGAACATCAAGACCGTCTGGATCGCGTAAGCTTCTCTCGGAGCAGTATGGAGCGCAGAAACTTCCTGGCTCTCTTGGGAACTACGGCTTGCGCCGAGTGGGCCCGTCATATGGGCTTGCAAACTGCGCCGGAGCATCCCAAAGCCGACGTGACCATTCACATCTCGCCCGTCGAGTTGGAAGTCGCCCGTGGAAAACTAATCAAGACGACGGGATACAACGGCTCGGCTCCCGGCCCGGTGCTGCGCTTGCGCGAGAGCCAACCCATAACGGTGGATGTATTCAACGAGACCAAGACTCCAGAACTGGTTCATTGGCACGGCTTATTCGTTCCTTCCGAAGTGGATGGCTCCGAGGAAGAAGGAACTCCCATGGTGCCTCCAGGGGGAATGCGGCGGTACTCGTTCGTCCCTCGTCCGTCGGGCACTCGCTGGTATCACAGCCACACTCACGCCGGCCGCGATATGAAACGAGCCACTTATACCGGGCAATTCGGATTTCTCTACATTGAACCGAAAGAGGATCCGGGACAGTACGACGCGGAGATATTTCTCGCGTTGCATGGCTGGGACCCTTCTTTGAATAGCCAGGGCGACGAGGGCAATTTGGAAGTGACCTACCCAATCTATTCCATCAACAGCCACGCCCTGGGTTCAGGCGATCCGCTTCGCGTGAAACGAGGTCAGAAAGTTCTTTTCCGCATTTTGAACGCCAGCGCCACTGATCAACATCGCATTGCCTTGCCCGGTCACAAGTTCAAAATCATCGCCCTCGACGGAAATGCTGTACCTGTGGCGCTGGAACTGGACGCGATCGAGATGGGTCCCGCAGAGCGGGTAGACGCCGTCGTGACAATGGATCGGCCGGGTGTGTGGATTCTCGGCGAGACGAGTGATCAAGTACGGAACGCCGGGCTGGGCGTCGTGGTGGAATATGCGAACCGCGGCGAAGCGCCGCAATGGATCGCGCCTGCGAATACTCCCTGGGACTACACAATGTTCGGACGCGAAATTGAGGTACCTGCGCCGGCCGGCGGAGTTGTGCCACTAATCTTCCGCAAGAAATTTGCGGGCAACCGCTGGGTGGATCACTGGACGATCAATGGGAAATCATTCCCAAAGACCGACCCCATTCGCGTCCGGGCGAATCAGCGGTACCGCCTTCGCTTCGACAACCAAAGCGACGAAGCCCACCCGGTTCACCTCCACCGGCACAGCTTCGAGCTAACCCGGTTCGCTGGCAAAGCAACGGCGGGCGTCATGAAAGATGTAATCGTCGTGCCAGCCAGGAAGCAAGTCGAAGTGGATTTCGCCGCGGACAACCCGGGTCCCACGCTGTTTCACTGCCACCAGCAATTGCACATGGACAACGGCTTCATGACGATGGTGCAATACAAGGGGTGAGAAGTTCCGATCAGCACGACCGTGTAGGGACAGCGCCCAGGGCGAAGCTTGGCGGTTTTTCTTGAGAACGGCGTGACGGACTACCAGCTGGCGGTGGGGCTTCTCGCCTTCCCTCGAAGCATCTCGTAACACCGATGGCAGAGAAGTTTTATCCGCAGGTTCGACTCGTTCTTGTCGTTCCACTCACCCTGTTGGAGAAAAAGATCATTGCACGCGGTGCACCACGCATCAGGCCAATGGTTCGAGTCCGTGGGATCGTTTGAAAACCAAACCTGAGCAGGATCAGCAACCAGATGTTCGCAGACGAACGTCTGATATCCGACTCCATGCGTGCTGCACTCTAGCTCGTTCGTCTCCATAAACTCCACTACTGCCTTAGCGTTAGTCCGTTCAACACGGCCTGCTGCTTCGCGATCAGCGCCTGCACTCCCTGCCGCGCATACGCCATCATCTTCGCAAACTGCGCTTCGTCGAAGGCTTGCCGCTCGGCCGTCGCCTGCACTTCCACCATTTTGTACGCCGCCGTCATCACGAAATTCATATCTACATCGGCGCGCGAGTCTTCTTCATAACAAAGATCGAGCAGGATTTCGCCGTCCACTATCCCCACACTGACCGCTGCTACAAAATCTTTCAACGGAACTGATGTCAACGTGCCCGCCTCCACCAATTTTTCCAGCGCCAGTCCCAGCGCCACGAACGCCCCCGTAATCGATGCCGTCCGTGTTCCGCCGTCTGCCTGAATCACATCGCAATCAATCCAGATGGTGCGCTCACCCAGCCGCGTCAAGTCAGTCACCGCGCGCAGCGACCTCCCGATCAACCTTTGGATCTCATGCGTCCTTCCGCTCTGCCGTCCCTTCGACACTTCACGCGAAGTCCGCGTCAGCGTCGCCCGCGGAATCATGGCATACTCGCTCGAAATCCATCCCTTGCCCGTGTTTCGCATAAACTGCGGCACCGTCTCTTCAATCGACGCAGTACAAATCACCCGCGTATTCCCCACCTCAATCAGCACCGACCCCTCCGCCGTCGTAATAAAATCCGGAGTGATGATGACTGGCCGCAATTGATCGACAACCCGATTATCCGATCGATAGAACATAAGCGAGGATTGTAAACGATGAAGCTATGCCATGCAGTGGAGCGCATCTCTGAATCCTCGAACTTGTGATCCCAATCCACTCGACTGACACACCTTTACAAAACTCCTCATACCTTTTCACTCGCACACGAATCTCTATACAACTTTTCAGCTTCCGCGGCATTTACTCTTTCAGAGAGCAGATTCGGTGTTCTCGAAGCGCTGCGGAACGGAAGGCTCACGCGCCTTTAGGAGGTATCGCCGATGTCTCCGAAAAAACTTCGTCCTTGCTCCTTCTCAGCCCTGGCCAAAACAAAACTCTACAAAATCATCGCGCTCACAATCGCGATACTCATTTCGCGAAACTCGTTCGCGCAAACACCAACGCCCCAGCCACCGAACTCCTCGGTTGCCTCCGCAAATCCCCCCAGCATCGCAATCACCGTACCTGCCGGCACGCGCATCGCTCTCGTGCTCATGCATCCCATCCAAAGCCGCTACGTCCACCGCGGAGATGACATCTACGCCCAAACCACTTCTCCAGTCGTCGCCGGCACTGAAGTCGTCATCCCGCCCGGCACATTTGTTCAAGGCAAAGTTGACAAGCTCGAGCGCAAAGGCGGCCGCGCCGAACTCTATCTTCAATCCATGTCGATCACTTACCCGGACGGCTACGTCGCTCCGGTAACCGGCCCCATCACCCTTGAAAGCGATGACGGCTACGCCCTGAAGGACCCAGGCAAGGACCGCATCGTGGGAGGAATTGCATTGCCCGCCGCCGGCATTGGCATTGGCGCATTGATAGGCCACTCGGTCGCCAACTCACAACCCAACACCATCACCAGCACCCTGCCGCCCGGCTGTACGGGACCGCCGCCGGGCTGCCTCAGCTCAAGTGTCACCGCTCCTGGCAGCACCGCGAAAGACACGGTCATCGGGGCCATGGTCGGCGGAGCCATCGGGGCCGTCGCTTCACTCGCGCTCCTCTTGAACACTCACAACTTCTTCCTCGATGTAGGGTCGCCTGTCGAAATGGTCCTCCAGCACCCGCTTGCTCTCCAGCAAGATCGGGTTGCCACCGCCATTCATGATGCCGAGCAGCATCCAGCGCCCCAGCAGCCGATCTCCCCGCATCCGCAACCTATCCCACCTTCGCCCGACAATACCGATACTGGCATTTGTTACACTCCCGGCACACGCGGTACACCTGACACCGATATTCCCGGAACCCCCGCCGTCGGCGACTCTCCGGGCACTCCACCGATCCACATCCCCGGCATCCCGCCAACTCCGCCCACTCCTCATCCCTGCCCGTAGGGCTCGATCAAGTTTGCATAGAAATGCGGCGGAGAGTTTCTTTAGAACTCCCCGTCGCATCAAACTCTTACCTTCGGATTAAACTAAAACTATCCATGCCCACTCTGATCCCGCAACCTACACGCATCCAATCCGCCGGCAACAAACCAAAACTCATCGATGAATACATAGGACGCGTCAACTCCCAAACCTCGTCCACTAGCGTCGCTCACATGCGCAGCCCCGCTGGATGGCTCGAGCCTGGGCAGACCCCTGCCTTCGACGAGTTCACCGTTGTCCTTAAAGGCACTCTCCACGTTGAATACAAGAATGGTTCTCTCGACGTCCTCGCCGGACAAGCCGTCATCGCCCAAGCCGGCGAGTGGATCCGCTACTCCACTCCCAACGAAGGCGGCGCAGAATACATCGCGGTCTGTCTCCCGGCCTTTTCCATGGACACCGTCCACCGCGATCAATCTTGAGAAGCATTCGTTCGATAAAATAACCTCGACATGTCCAATCGCTCCGTAGCAGTCTTCGATCTTGGCGGCGTTCTCATTGACTGGAATCCGCGTTACTTGTATCGCAAGCTCTTCGACGGAAACGACGGTGCCATGGAGCATTTCCTGGCCACCGTCTGCACGCCCGCGTGGAACGCCCAGCAAGATGCCGGTCGCCCTTTCGCCGAAGCCTGCGCCTCGCTCAAGTTGGAGTACCCTGCTCATGCCGACTTGATCGACGCCTGGATCCAGCGTCAGGAAGAAATGGTGACCGGACCGATCCATGGCAGCGTCGAAATCCTCGCGGAGCTACGCGCTCGCGCGGTTCCTATTTATGCACTCAGTAACTGGTCCGCGGAAACTTTTCCGATATCTCTCAAGCGATTCGAGTTCCTGCGATGGTTTCAAGGAGTGGTGCTGTCCGGCGAGGTGCGCCTGGTCAAACCCGACCCGCGAATCTTTCACCTTTTCTTTGAGACTCATGGCATCGACCCGGCTGATGCGGTCTACATCGATGACCTGAAACCGAATGTAGAGATCGCAACCTCTCTCGGCATGCATGGCATCCTGTTCACCGATCCTCCTGCGCTTCGCCATGAACTGGTAAAACTTGGACTGCTCGATTCAGTTGGAGAACTTGCGGCTCCACGAATCGACCATGCCGCAACCTGGGTTGACGATCTCGAGCGCGCACGCGCATTTTATGAACGCTGGTTTAAGGCCAACCCCGGACCGATGTACTCCAGTTCGACGCGCGACTTCAAATCTTGTTTCCTGTCGCTCGGCTCCGGCGCGCGCTTGGAGCTGATGACTGCATCCGGCGAATCTCCGCGCCCTGCGCACCTCGCCGTCTCTCTAGGCTCGCGCGACGCGGTGGATCGTCTCGTGCAGGAAATGGAAACCGCCGGGGTTCGCATCGTGAACCGGCCGAGGATCACAGGAGACGGATACTACGAAGCGGTGATCGCAGACTCCGAAGGCAATCTCCTGGAAATCACCGCCTGATTTGCGGGTGCCCCACCTTCAGCTTTATCGAGGATGGGTCATTTGATCTCGTCACCGATGCAGCTTTCGCAGCACGCCCTTGGGTGGCGCAGCGCTGGGTTGAAGCCAAAGCGAGGAGCGAGGAGCTGAAAGCTGCTTTCCTACTCCCACTCAATCGTTCCTGGCGGCTTCGACGTGATGTCATACACCACGCGATTCACGCCCTTCACTTCATTCACAATTCGCGTGGAAATGTTCTTCAGGACTTCGTGCGGCAGCGGAACCCAATCCGCGGTCATGCCATCCTCCGAACTCACCGCTCTGACCGCGCAGGTATACGCATACGTTCGCATGTCGCCCATCACACCTACCGACATCACTGGCAACAGCACCGCAAACGACTGCCATATTTTTGTGTACAGTCCCGCGTTCTTAATCTCGCTGACCACAATGTCATCGCACTCTCGCAGCAACGCGAGGCGCTCCGGCGTAACTTCCCCGAGAACGCGCACCGCCAGCCCCGGGCCGGGGAAGGGCTGCCTCTGCAAAATCTCCTCCGGCATGCCCAGGTCGCGGCCGATTTTGCGAACCTCATCTTTGAACAAATCTTTCAACGGCTCGATTAACTTCAATTTCATTTTTTTCGGAAGACCACCCACATTGTGATGCGACTTGATCACCTGCGAAGGCCCTCGCACCGAGCGCGATTCGATCACGTCCGGATAGAGCGTTCCTTGCACCAGCCACTTAACCTTCCCTTCTTCCTTCTCAATGCGGCGTGCTTCCCGCTCGAACACCTTGATGAATTCGTTACCGATGATCTTGCGTTTCTTCTCAGGGTCGCTGACCCCTTTCAGCTTCGCGAGAAAGCGCTGCGTTGCGTCAACGGCATCGAGATGCAGACCAAGCTTGTCGTGCAGAGTCTTCTGCACCTTCTCGAACTCGTTCTTGCGCAGCACGCCGTTGTTCACGAAAACACAGGTCAATCGCGATTTGCCCTTCGCGTCGCGCAACGCGCGGTCAACCAGTACGGCCGCAACTGACGAATCCACTCCACCCGAAAGCGCGCAGATCGCTCGCCCGCTGCCAACTTGCTGCTTTACTTGTTCAACCGTCGAATCGATGAAATGCTGCGGCGTCCAGAAAGGCTTGGCTCCGCAAATCTCAAACACAAAATTGCGCAGAATCTGCGTCCCGTTCCGCGTGTGATGAACCTCGGGATGGAACTGGACTGCGAACCACTTTTTCTTCAAGTTCTGAATTCCAGCAACTGCGTGCGCGGTCCTGGCCGTGAGCTCAAACCCGGGCGGCAACTCCAGTGCCTCGTCCCCATGTGACATCCAAACCGCCTGCCGCCTTGCCAATCCCGCAAACAGCGCTGACTCCACGATGATGTCGACCTCTGCATGACCATACTCGCGCTTGCCCGCAGGGCGCACCTTGCCTCCCAGCGTGTGCACCATGAATTGCAGGCCATAACAAATGCCGAGCACCGGCAGACCCAGTTCAAACAGGCGGGCATCCGCTGGCGGCGCATCTTTGTCATAGACCGACCAAGGCGCGCCTGAGAGCACAATGCCTACTGGAGCATAGCTTTTGACTTCATCAAGGGAGACTGTACAAGGAAGCACTACGGAAAAAACGTTCTGTTCGCGGATGCGGCGCGCGATGAGCTGCGTGTATTGCGCGCCAAAGTCGAGGATGACGATGGATTGGTTTTCCACGAATGAGTCTCTCAAATCGGCGGGCTTGTGTAAAGAAGCAGCTCGTCGAAGATGCAACAGGCTACGGCTGTACTGCCAGATTCGGAAGGTCGCTCAGAATCGGTTCGTCGCGATCGATCACGGTCTCGCGCGGTTCGAAGCTGGGCAATGTCGGCGGGGGCAGCGGGGGCACGAGCAACATATCCGGCGTTTCCGTGAGGCAGACGTATCCGGCAAGGCGCGCCATGTACAGCCAGTCGACAACAGCGAAATACGCGAGCGTTACAAGAACAATGCCGGCGATCACAAGACGCCACGGCGCGACTCGAATGAAAGCGAGGGGCACAGACCCCGCAGTCGTAGCAATGCTGAAGGCGACACAGTGCGCCAGCCCGGTCCATGTGCTCACCGCAATCACCGCACCAGTGCGATCGCGGAAAAAACTGACGGCTCGTGAAAATGCCCCCAGTGCGTCTTCGCCGTCGCGGACCACGAAGAGCGCAGCCAGCGACAACCACCAGTTCAGAGCCCAGCCCGCGATACAAATACATCCAGTCAGCAGAACAAACAGAGCAAAAGCCACGCCTGGTCTCGGGTGAAGATTCGTTGACACAAAACTGGAGAGAATAGCCGCGCCGACGCCGGAGAGCAACATCGCGAGCACGAGCGCAACACGAAAGAAATTCAGATGAATCAGGGCGCGGATCGGCCGCGGTTTTCCTACGCTATCCGTTCTGGCCGACAGATTGTCTGCGGTCGCGCTCTGGAAATAGGCAATTAAAGCGTCCACCGTGGCTAGCCTGCCTAGCGAAGCAGCTATGCTCCACAACAGCGACAGTCCCCCAGACAACACCAATGCGGCCAGCACAGCACGATTCAGGCTTCCATGAAAGATATGCGCAATCGCTCGTCCGATGAGCGCCGGTTGTCGAGTCGACAGGAGAACCAAGTCGGCATGAGTTACGGGCAGCGTGTTGAAATATTCGATGAAATAAAACAACAACAACGCCAGAGCAGTAAAGCCCGGCGCCCAGCGCCACGCGATTTCCGCCAAGGTAAGAGACGGACGCCGAAACGCGACACGGAATCCTTCGATTGTTGGTGATGCTGGGGACATTACATTTGTGCTCGCTGACTAGGATAGCGTAACGCAGTCGACTTGCGCCCATGTGCGGGTTACGCCGGGACCAAACCATCTTTTTCGTGAGATTTACAAATCTATATGTACCTCGCCCCACATATCTGCAACCGACCGTGATAGGCAAGCATCTCTTAAGAAGAAAGCAAGAATACACCTTAGGAGAACATAGAAATGAAAGTCGTACGGTGCATCGCTTCATTCACAGTCATAGCGGTCGTGCTCTCAGTGGGCGCCTTCGCTAAGGACAGTCATTCCGGGAATTTTACTCTCGCTGATACGGTACAAGTTGGTTCGACACAACTCGCACCCGGCAACTACAAGGCGGAATGGGATGGTCCCGCGAACGACGTAAAGATCAACATCATGAAAAATGGCAAGACTATCGCTACTACCGAGGGGCAAATCAAGAATTTGCAGCAACCCGCTCCCTATGATGCGGTAGCGATCAAGACGCTGCAGAACAATACCAAGGCGCTTGACGAAATCGAGTTTAATAACCGAAATGAAGCTCTTGTGCTGGGAGGAGAGTAAGGCACTTTCCTCACACAAAGCGGGCCGCGTTTCGCAGGCCCGCTTTTTCATTTGGATTTTGTCTGGTTTTCATTTCACGACAATATTGACGAGTTTCCCGGGGACGAAGATTTTCTTCACGATCTGTTTCCCGGCAATGGACGATCGCACTTTTTCATCGGCGAGCGCGCGCTCGAGAACAAAGCTCTCGGAAGCTTCAGCCGGCACCGTGACGCGGCTGCGTAATTTTCCGTTGATCTGCACGGGAATTTCGAGCTCTTCTTCTTTGGCGAGCGCGTCGTCATATTTCGGCCAGGCAGATTTGAGAAGGCTTCCCTTTTCGCCGAGCATCTCCCACAATTCGTGGGCAAGATAGGGCGCGAAGGGTGCGAGCAGGAGAACGAGATCGTGCTGGACTTCGGCCAAAAGTGCCGCTGAACCGCTGCCTCCGCTTTGCGCCTCTTGCGCTGCACTCTCCTCATAGCTGTAGAGCGCGTTCACCAGTTCCATGATGGCGGAGATACACGTGTTGAAGTGCCAGCGCCCCTGGAAGTCGTCGCTGACGCGCTTGATGGTCTGGTGGAGTTTGCGTTGGATCTGACGCGCTTGTGGCGAAAGAGGTGTTGCGGACGACTCGACGCGCGCCTTTGCAGCAGACGCGGCGTTTCTGGTTACAAACCGGTAGACGCGACCCAAGAATCGTTGGATGCCCTCGATGCCGGAATCCTGCCAATCGAGATCACGGTCGGGCGGAGCGGCGAAGAGGCTATAGAGGCGCGCGGCGTCCGCGCCGTAGCGCGCCACCATTTCATCCGGGCTGACCACGTTCCCCAAGCTCTTCGACATTTTTGCGCCGTCTTTGATGACCATGCCCTGGGTGAAGAGGCGCTCCACGGGTTCGTCGTTGGTGACGAGTCCGAGATCGCGCATGAACTTGGTCCAGAACCGCGAATAGATCAAGTGCAAGATGGCGTGCTCGACGCCACCGATGTACTGATCGATGGGGAACCAATATTCCACCGTCTTCGAGTCGAACGGCGCATGGTCATTGTGCGCGTCAGTGTAGCGATAGAAATACCAGGACGAATCGACGAAGGTGTCCATGGTATCGGTCTCGCGCCGCGCCGGCCCTCCACACTTTGGACAAGTGGCGTTCACGAACTCCGGCACTCTTCCCAGCGGCGATCCGCCGGCGAGAGTGATATCGACATTGGCCGGCAAGATGACCGGTAAATCCTTCTCCGGCACGGGAACGATGCCGTCTTTCTCGCAATAGAGCATGGGGATCGGCGTTCCCCAATAGCGCTGGCGCGAGATTCCCCAATCTTTGAGGCGATAGGTAATGGTGGGCTTGCCAAAACCCTTCTCTTCCGCATACGCGGACATTTTCTTGATGGCGTCCGCGCACTCCAGCCCGCTAAACCCGCCAGAGTTGATCAACATGCCTTCGTGCGCGATGAAAGGAAGACGCGGTTCGGTAACGGTCTCTTCCGGGTCGTTGGAAATCGGAAGAACCACGAGGCGCATTTCGAGGTTATATTTCTTGGCGAACTCGTAGTCACGGTCATCGTGCGCGGGCACGCTCATGATGGCGCCGGTGCCGTAATCCATGAGGATGTAGTTCGCCACCCAGACCGGAATTTTTTCGCCGCTGAAAGGATTAATCGCGTAGCGGCCGGTGGAAACGCCGTGCTTTTCAATTTCGCCGATATCGCCCGCTTCTTTGGCCTTACGTTGCTCGGCGATGAGTTGATCGACCTTGGCGCGGAGATCGGGATTGGACGCGGCGAGATCGGCGACAATCGGATGCTGGGGCGCAAGCTGCACCGAGGTCGCGCCGAAGATAGTGTCGATGCGTGTGGTGAAGACGCTGATGGTCCCGCCGGCAGGGCCGAAGCCGCTGCGGTCTTCGGCGTAGTCAAGCTTGAAGTCGACGAGCGCACCTTCGCTGCGGCCGATCCAGTTGCGCTGCATGGTCCGAACTTTGTCCGGCCAGCCGTCAAGCTTTTCGAGGTCGCGCAACAGTTCGTCCGCGTATTTTGTTATGCGCAAGAACCACTGCTCGAGCTCGCGTTGCTCGACGAGAGTATCTTCATGACGCCAGCAGCAGCCGTTGGGAAGAACTTGTTCATTCGCCAGCACCGTGGCGCACTTGGGGCACCAGTTGACTTTGCTTTTCTTGCGATAGGCCAATCCCTTTTCGTAAAACTTTAGAAAGAACCACTGATTCCAGCGGTAGTAGTCTGGCAGACAAGTGGTGATTTCCCGCGACCAGTCGTAGGCGAAACCGAGGCGCTTCATCTGCGCCTTCATTTTGGCGATGTTGCCAAGCGTCCACTCACGCGGCGGAGTGTTGTTCTGGATGGCGGCGTTTTCCGCAGGAAGGCCGAAGGAATCCCATCCCATGGGATGAAGAACGTTGTAGCCGTTCATCCACATGTAGCGTGCAAGCGCATCGCCGATTGAGTAGTTGCGCACGTGTCCCATATGGAGCGCGCCGGAGGGATACGGCAACATTTCGAGGACGTAGTATTTTTTCTTGCTTGAGCTGGCCGCATCGGCGGCGTAGAGCTGGGGATCGCTCTGCCAGCGCTCGACCCATTTCATCTCCACGCGCTGGGGGTGGTAGCGGTCATCATCGCGGTCGGCACGATCCTTCCGTGGACCGACACTGGCGGTGGCTGTTTCGACCTGTACTTTGTCTTGCGGCGGCATAAGGGGATCGTTGCGAGTCGCGGATAAACCTTAGATTTTACAACGAGGAGGCAACGGTGTGCTTGGAAAGAATGTAGCTTGGGCAACGCAAAGCGGCCTTCGCACCGGTTGATTGTCGGCTGCTTCGCTGGACTGAGCTTTGGCGCGCTGGGGAAACGCTGGAAAGAGGGTGATCGAGACCAGCAACAGAAAGCAGATGCGGCGATCGGCTCTCGTAGTCATGGGGAATAGGATGCCGCGAATGTCAAAACGGTAGAACGAAGTCAAGCCACGAGCTTCTTCAGTGCCTGGATATTTCTGCGATCGTCGCCAGGCTTGGCAATGGGAGTCTCGGCGATGAAGGCGGCGTGGGCTAACCGGAGGTCGTTGAGCAGTACGCGAAACGGCTGGAGGCCGACAGTTCCCTTCCCGATTTGTTCGTGGCGGTCGAGCTTGGATCCACGAGGAGACTTGGCGTCGTTGCAGTGGACCACTTTTACGTTGTTCAAACCGATCGTTGTGTCGAGTTGCTGGAGCGTCTGATAAATTCCTTCTTCGGTAACAATGTCGTATCCGGCAACGTGGGTGTGACAAGTATCGATACAGGCTGCAATCGGGACGATACCTCGGAGTCGGTCTACAACCTCAGCGACTTGTTCGAAGCTGCTTCCTAGAGAGAATTCAGCGCCGGCGGTGTTTTCAATCAGAATGGTGAGTCCTCCCGTCGCGAGGTCGAGATCCTGAGTAGACGCGGCGATGGCAGCGGCAGTTTGCAGCAGGCCGGCTTCGCGGTCCGAACCGCGGAATGAGCCGGGATGGAGGACGAGGTAATCGGCACAGACCGCGAGGGCTCGCTCGACTTCTCCGCGAAACGCTTCGATCGACTTTCTCAAGAAGAGCGGGTTAGTGCTGGCCAGATTGACCAGATAGTTTGTATGGATGACCAGAGGCTTGAGATCGTATCTGGCGCGCAGGCGGGCCATCTCTTCGCATTGCAAGTCGCTCAATTCGTAGGGCGCCCATTGGCGCGGGCTGGAAGAAAAAATCTGCAATGTGTTGCAGCCGAGGCGGTAGGCGCGTTCCGCAGCGTTGTGGATTCCTCCGGAGGTGGAGGTATGAATGCCAATGCGCCGCGAGGTGAGGCGGGGCGGGCGTTCGGGCGCAGGCCGAGCGAGGATATCCTGTTCACGCGCCATGGATCGGGGCATGAGGAAAGTATAAAGGGGATGCAGAAAGCTGCCGCGTTTGCGGTGCAGCAGAGGCAAGGATAGACTTGATAGGCTGGCTTTAGGCAGCTGGCGCGGCAAGGCTCGTCGAGTTCGGCTGGAGGCGGGAAGCTTGGGTTGCTGTTCCCACATGGTTCGTTAAGAGGCAAACATGTTAGTCGTCATGAAGGCGCATGCTACCGAAGAGCAGGTGCGTAGCGTTTGCGAAAAAATAGAGCAGTTGGGATACCGGGCACACGCCATGCCGGGGGCGCAGCGCACCGCGATCGGCATCACCGGCAACAAGGGCGAGGTCGAGCAGGGCACGCTGGAAGAGATGGCGGGCGTGCAGGAAGTGATCAAGGTTTCCAAGCCTTACAAGCTCGTGAGCCGCGACATTAAGGAAGACAATACGGTGATTCGTTTCGCGGGGACGGCCGCGACGATCGGCGGGCCGGGCTTGGCGATTGTGGCGGGACCATGCGCTATCGAGAGCCGCGAACAGGCGTTTGCCGTTGCAGAGCGCGTTCATCGAGCCGGAGCGCAGTTCTTTCGGGGCGGTGCTTATAAGCCTCGGACTTCGCCTTATTCATTTCAAGGATTGGGCGAGGAAGGCTTGCGCATCATGGCCGACATTCGCCAGCAGTATGGGATGAAGATTATTACGGAAGCAATTGATAATGAATCACTTGATCTGGTGGAGGAGTATGCGGATGTGATCCAGATCGGCGCCCGCAACATGCAGAATTTCTCGCTGCTCAAGCGCGCTGGACGGGCGAAGAAGCCGGTACTGCTGAAGCGTGGCATGTCGGCCACGCTGGAAGAATTTCTGATGGCAGCGGAATACATTTTGAGTGAAGGCAACTACAACGTGGCGCTATGCGAGCGCGGCGTGCGGACGTTTGCCGACCACACCCGGAACACGCTCGATCTGAGCCTGATTCCAGCGGTGCAGCGGTTGAGTCACTTGCCGATTTTTGTCGATCCCAGCCACGGAACGGGCAAGCGAAATAAAGTTACTCCGCTGTCACGCGCTGCGGTAGCCGTGGGTGCGGATGGATTGATGGTGGAAGTGCACAACCAGCCCGATCAGGCGTTGTCGGATGGTCCGCAGTCGCTGTTTCCCGACCAGTTCGATGAGTTGATGAAGCAGGTGCGCCAGATTGCTGCGGTGGTCGGCAGGACCGTCCCGGCAATCGGAGTTCGGGAGACGGTGGGCGTGAAGTAGGTTGGAATCCTGGGTTCGGAGGTCCAACATGAAGAGGATCCAAAAAGCTCTGGTTGAACATGCAGCTTGCACCTGTGTGGTTACGCTTCTCTTCGCGGGATCTGCATTTGCGCAAGGCACGTGGCAGACGCTTCCGGATGGTGACGCGAATCAGAAGTCTCCCGGCCTCCACAGCCCCAATTCTAACCAAGTGGCACAGGCTGGCGAGATGGAGGTCTTGAACGGCCCCATTAGCTTCCACACCAGAAATTATCTTGCTTTCGGTCTGCTCGCCAAAATCCGGCGAAATTGGCAACAGACGCTCAGCGAAAAGGGACTTGTCCCTACCAGCGACCAGAAAGCCTTCGCGGTCGAGTTCACCGTCCTGAAAGATGGCACTCTTGAGAGTCGACGAGTGGCGGGGAGTTCTGGAGACGCAGTGCTCGACGGCACGGGCTTGGATGCAATCGCGAAATCCGCCCCGTTTATGGCTACGCCTGCCGAGTTCAGCGGCGAGTACCTGAAACTGCGATGCCACTTCTACCTCAATCCCGGCCGGAGGATACGGTCTGTGAGCCGCTTGGAGCGGAGCGGCGACTCGACCGAGGCCGCAGACAATAAGCCACCGGCTGCCGCTGGTGGCAGCACCACTTACGGAAGCGGCTGGCCCACCAAGCCCCGTCCGATCTACTCGCCTGGCCCGGAGTTCAGCGAACACGCCAGGAAGGCCAAGATACAGGGGACGGTCGTGCTGAAGGTGGTGGTGGATGCAAACGGCGACGTGGCCGACGTGCATATAGTCCGGAGCCTGGAAGACAGTCTTGACCTAAAGGCAATCGAAGCGGTCCGCACATGGAAATTCAAGCCGGGGACCGAAGACGGAGCTCCGGTAAAGAGCGAGATTACCGTGGAAGTTGACTTTCATTTGTACAAAAACGGCCCGAACTAATCTCGTTCGATCTCGAATGAATGGTTGCGGCCGGAAGCGCACAGAATTGGACGCTCCGCTGACCTGAAGTTCGCTATGCAAAGAACTGTAAAGTTCGTAGCGTTTTCTCGACTGCTGAGCCAATCTAGAGTTTTCTCTTGGATCGAGAGGCGTAGGTCCACTCCGTCGTTGTCTCGATGGATTTGGCCATAAAGCTTATGGTGTTCTTGGGGGGAATCTGGTCTATGTTTCGCGGTGGGAGCGGTAGGTTGACAGTAAAGACGATAGTCCTAGGTGCAGCTCTCCTGGCGTGTCCATGTGGAATGCTGGCGCAGCATGGCGGTGGAGGTGGGCATATTGGCGGGTCCGCGGCCGGGGGCGGCGGATTGAGCGGAGGCAACCATGCCACAGGAATCGAAAACAAGGATGACTTGAGGGACTTTCACGAGATCATGGCGGTGCAAGCCAGCAATGAACAGAAAATCGCGTATGCCGCGATGCTGCAGAGCACAGGGGTCGCTAGCACCGAGTTGAAAGCCTTTATCGAGCAGATTGGGAAGGAAAGCAACGCACCGCAAATTGCAAGTCACGATAAAAGCCTGGAGGATGCAGTCGAAACAGCGCTGACGTTGAACAAGAAGTTTCTGGAAGGATTTTCCGACGCGCAGAAGTCCGGGCTGAAAGAAATCACCAAGAGGCTGACTAAGTCTGACTCCGAACTAGCGCAACAGGCGAGGGTGGTGGATCAAGGCGTGGAGATCAACGCTCCAGCGGCGCAGATGTTGATCTCGGCGCAGAGTCTCGACCGCGCACTCAGCAGCTTTCAGCGCGCACAAGTCGATCTGGGCGAGGAGATGAGCATCGAGAATCCTAATAGCAATGCGAACTTTGCCTACAACCTTCTCCCGGTGAAGAACTCGCTCAACGTAGCCAACCAGCCCATGGCCATCATTACCTCTGGAGTTGTTTCGAAGGGCGTGGAGACAGGCGACCAGAACACTTTCGCCGTGGAGTTGACGACAGATCTGTCGGATCTGCAGTTAACCATTGCAGATGTGCTGCGCGCCGAACTCAACAAGTCAGATCGCTGTGGGGAGCGGATTGCGATCCAGACCGTGGCTTTGAACCCACAACAGCCGGCCAGCCTGGCTGAGGTGCAGCTGCACTTTGAGCGCTGGGCGTGTTTCGGCCGAGACACGATGAACGAAATGGCGGAAGGCAACGGTACGATCGAGGTGAAGATGACGCCGGCGGTGGGACAGGATGGTACGTTCCAACTGACGGCACAAATTGGGCGCATCGATGCGGAAGGGCTGGTCGGCGAGTTGCTTCGCTCGGGTTCTTTGGGCGAAACAGTGCGCGACAAAGTCGCGGGATCGATTCTTTCCATTTTGCATCAGGGTGTGGACTTCAAGTCCGTGCTTCCCCCAGGCGCCCGGAGCTACGCCACTCTGCAACGCGCGCAATTTCAGGGTACGGGTTCCGGCAAGCTGCTGGTCGTGTTGGATGGAGAGATCCGCGTTTCGGACGACAAGCTCGCCGCATTAACCGGCGAGTTGAAGGGACAATCGTCACCAGTTCAATCATCGCGGCCCGAACTGACATCGCGTTAGACTACAGCTGGAGAGACTCCTCTCTGGTAATCTTGTTTACTTCCTGATTGTTCTTAAGGAAGCATCTTTCATCTTGCGAAAAATCCTGTTCATCCTTGTTCTGATTCCCCTGCTGGGTGCGGCGGGGTGGTGGTATTTTCGCGAGCAGGCACTTCCGGATTACGGCCCTGCTTATCGCGAATATGCTTATGTAAGCAACGGCAAGAGCAACACGGTCAGCGTGATCGATCTGCGGACGTTCGAACTGGCAAAGACGATTGCGGTCGGAACGGAACCGACGGGCATTGCGGCCAACAGCAAGAAGAACGAAATCTATGTCGTGAACTCGGGCTCGAATAACGTCAGCATCATTGATGCCGAGAAGAACGCAGTGGTAGCCACGGTCGGAGTTCACGGCCGGCCGTATTTTATCGATGTTTCGCAAGATGGGGACCGCGCTTATGTGGCCAACTCCGGGTCGGCGAATGTTTCGGTGGTCGATCTGGAGAAGCGCACGGTGCTGGGCAACGTACGGGTGGGCTCATCCCCGGGACTAGCGCGGATTTCGCCCGACGGCGGAACTGTGGTGGTGTCGAATCGCGCGGACAATACAGTTTCACTGATCGATGCGAAGCTGTTGCGGGTGCGGGCGACTTTGCCGGTGTGCCAGCAACCAGAAGACATCGCGATTCTGCCGGACTCGAGCGAAACCTTTGTGGCATGCTCGGGCTCGTCGCAGGTGGCGTCGATTGCGCTGGCGTCGGGCCAGAAGCAAAATACTGACCCGGCCAACGACCGGGTGCTGGCTTTGCTGGACGTAGGACGAACGCCGGTAAGTCTCGCACTAAAGCCGGATGGCGGCGAGTTGATGGTCTGCGATTTCGATTCCGACAGCGTTTCGATTATCGAAACGGGGAATGATGAGGTGGGCAGCAGCGTGCTAATCGGGCAACATCCCGCGCGCGGGCTGGTAACACTGGATAACTCACGCCTGTACGTAAGCAATTTCGGATCGAACAGCGTTGCGGTGTATGACATTGAGATGGGCAGGCGTATCGCAACCATGCCCGTTGGGAGCCATCCGGATGGGCTCGCGCTTTCGCAGGATCAACGATATCTGCTGGTGCTGGACACGCAGTCGGGGGACGTGACGGTGATCCAGAAACGCACGGCGCGGAAGCTGGAGCCGACCGAGTATTCACTGCTGACGATGATCCCGGTAGGCATGCAGCCGAACGGGATTGTGGTGAAATCGTTTATGGTGGGCGGAGCAATTAGAAAGTAACAGGTCGGTTGCAGACTCTCTCTCCGAGAGCGCCCCCAGAGAACGCTGAACCGCCATCCTGAATTAAACTGCCGCGGGTCTGGCGCAGAACTTGTCCAGAGCAACTTTGAGGTCGGCGGCAATCGCCGGAGCTTCGCGGGACTCGATGTCGCGGCGGGGCATCATGTAGACGAGTCGGCCCTCACGCAGAATCGCGATCGAGGGCGAGGAAGGCGGTTGACCGACGAAGTAGCTGCGGGCGCGTTCGGTCGCTTCAATATCTTGTCCGGCGAATACGGTGAATGCTTTATCGGGGTGCGTCGCCTTCTCCAGGGCCATCCGGACAGCCGGACGCATGCGGCCAGCCGCGCATCCGCAGATGGAATTCACGATCACCAGTGCCGTTCCGGATTGCGATTTCAAGGCATGATCGACGGCATCCCCCGTGCGCAGTTCCTCAATGCCTAGCCGGGTTAATTCCTCGCGCATAGGGATGACCATAATCTCTGGATACATTCGCGTGCTCCTTGCCCTCGAAACAAGTTCAGGATGTTGTGTCTTCATTCTAATCTAGAACTCGACTCGCCCGCTGGCTGAGCGAATAAATCCTGCGACCCTGAACTCAAAAAAATCGCCGCAGCGTTTTGCCCTCCGCTGCGGCGTGCGAAGCTCAAACTTCGACTCCACGTTATCTTGATATGCGAAGTTGAGCGCTCGAGCAAGGGACAACACAGGACAACTCGGGACATTTCATGACATCTTATGGAGAACAAAAGGAAATGCTATTTATTTGCTTCAATTTAGGGTTTTTGGGTGGTTAGATGCTTTTCCAACGTTGCCTCCGCATGCAAGATCCTGCAACTCGTCCACGGAATGAGCAACCCGCAAGAGCCTCCGAGCAACGAAGTCTGAAGTGCTTTTCGATCCTTGGGGAGTGTAGATTCGTTAGAAGCCGAAGCTCGAGGAGGAGCATTCATCGATGGATAGCAAGTCCAGATTTCTCAGTTCATGTTTCCTGGCCGCCACGCTGGCGTGCTCAGCAATGGGTGCGGGTTGCGCCCACCATCATTACTACCGGGTCTACGATCCGTATTACAGCGATTACCACGTCTGGAACGATGACGAGGTGACGTACTACCACAGTTGGGCCCGGGAGAACCACCGCGATCCCGACCGTGATTTTCGCAAGCTTCCCCCCGAAGAACAAAAAGAATACTGGACCTGGCGGCACAGCCACGGAGACCACGACCATCACTAGATAGACTGCGACTCTTCATCAGGCAGGCGCGGCCACTGGGCTCGCTTGCCTGCATCTCTTTAAAGCCGCCGCCGTCCGGTTGCGGATCTCGATCTCAACAAACCATCCCTGTATGTTCTAATGCTGACTCTCGCCTGGCGGACAAAATAATTTGACGATGGAGAACCCCATCACGATCCGAACCGCAGAGACCGAGGTTCAGGCCCACAGCGCTGTTCTGCGCAAAGAATTGGGACTGTTCGATCTGGTCATGGCGCAAGTTCTACTCGTCATCGTGCTGGATTTCTTCGGCACTGCCGCCAAGGCGGGATCGTCTCACGTGGCATTCTGGCTGGTTGCCTTTGTTTTATTTTTCATTCCGCTTGCGATGGTGGTCGCTTATCTCAACCGGCTCATGCCCCTGGAAGGTGGTTTGTACGAGTGGGCGCGATTGGCCTTCGGGGACCAGATCGGCTTTCTGGTGGCGTGGAATCTGTGGCTCTTTGTAACCCTGTACGTTGCGGTCATCGGACTGGTCACTACAACGTTCGTAGCCTATGCCCTTGGTCCCGCAGCCGCGTGGATGGCGTCCAGCCGGTGGTTGATCCTCACCGTTTCTTTCGCCCTGATTCTTGCAATGATGTTGATGGCTGCTCTTGGACTCCGCGTTGGCAAGTGGCTAAGCAATGTGGGCAGCATCGCCACTCTGATTACTCTTGTAGTACTCATCGCTACACCGCTGCTCAACCGGTGGCACGGAACCCTAGCCGCATATCACCCGCTGCGACTGGTGATGCCGCCGCTCACGGTCTTCAGTCTCAGCGTTTTTACTAAAATGATGTTCGGCGCCCTGAGCGGTTTCGAGTACGTAGCCATCTTCGCGGGCGAGTGCCGCAACCCGGCGCGAAATCTTACTCGCTCGGTGCTCATCACAGCGCCTTTCATCGCTCTCATCTACATCTTCGCCACGAGTTCGATCTTGGCGTTTGTTTCCCCCGACGCCGTGGACGTGGTCGCCCCCATCCCTCAAGCTCTACGATTGGGCTCACGGGCCTTCGGCTTTTCCGGCTTCCTTGTCCCGCTGGCGATTGTCCTGCTATTCGTGAATTACCCCACGTCTTTCAGCGTGTATTTCAGCGCCAGCGCCCGGTTGCCCATGGTAGCCGGCTGGGACCATTTGCTGCCGGCGTGGTTTACGCGCCTGCACGCAAAGTATAAGACCCCAGTGAATTCGATTCTCTTCCTCGGAGCGGTCACCCTCGCCGGCAGCGTGGCCGCTCTGATCGGAGTCGGCCCGCAGGAAGCCTACGAGCTCTTGCTGACTTGGGGTTTTACGTTTTATGCCATCGCTTATCTGGCGCTGTTCGCCATCCCATTCTTATCGGCGAAAGAGCGGGGACTAAGGCCGGGATTGTGGTTGCGCGCCGCTGCCGTATCAGGATTTCTGATGACCCTGCTCTACGTCGTGCTATCGATTTTTCCTATTGTCGACGTGGAAAGCTCGTGGGGTTATTCACTGAAGATCGCGGCTGTGGTCCTGGGAGCTAATATTCTAGGCTGGCTCATCTATCGCGCCGGACGACAGAGGCAACGTCAATAAGATCAGCCTCGCTTCCCCACATACCAGGGGGCACTGACGGTAAAAATTCGTTCATTGCCGCGGGCCAGCAACACCCACTCCAGAAGTCGTCCACGCTGGTTATGCAGAAAGTATTCATACCACCGGTCTTCCACCAACTCCGGTATGACAACGACGATGCTGCGATCAGGATGTTTTTTCGAAAGATCGAGAATGAACTGAACAAACGGAACGATGATGAAACGGTATGGCGACGGCAGAAGGTGAAGCTGCGGAGGCTCTTTGCCGGCCGCCTGAAAAGGCTTCACCACGTAGTTTTCCCACTCTCCTTCGAGCAATTGAGAATGTTCGTTAGGCTCGACGTGCACCGCGATCACTTCGGGGGAAAGACGGGAGGCAAATTCAATCCCCTGCCGAGTGATGATGCTCCAGCGATCGATCGCGATCACGGCAATCGGATGCTCGCTCAGGCTGGCCACATCAATCGGAGCCTTGCAGCTGGTAAGCATTTTCACATGGTGATAGTGCCGCCGAACCAGCACAAAGAAGAAAATCGTGAGGGGAATAAAAAGCAGCGTAATCCAGGCGCCCTCCACAAATTTTGCGACCAGGACCACGATGGTAGTCATGCCGGTGACCAGTGCTCCAAGTCCGTTCACGAGTGCGCTCTTTAGCCAGTTCGGGCCGCGATTTTTGACCCAGTGCATCACCATGCCGGCTTGCGAGAGCGTAAACGCCAGGAATGCGCCAACCGCATAGAGCGGAATAAGCCTGTCAGTAACGCCCCCGAAAAGAATCAGAACCCCGCCGCACAACACCGCCAGAACCACGATTCCGTAGGTATAGACCAGCCGCCTCCCGCGATAACCGAAGACGTGTGGCAGGTAATTGTTCTGGGCGATGGCGCGGCAGAGCCGTGGGAAATCGGCGAAGGCCGTGTTGGCCGACAGCGACAGAACGACAAGAATCGACCCGATGGTGAGGTAATAAAAAATCCCTTTGCCAAACACCGCCGAGGTCAGCATGGAAAGGACGCTCTGGTAGCCCGGAGCGCCCGGATCGGTAGCAGCAATTCCATAAGCCTTTACGAGATAGGAGATGCCGGCCAGCAAAACTGCGAGAACAAAAATAATTGCGGTTAAAGTGCGCTGCGCATTTTTCACGGTTGGTTCGCGGAAGGCCTTCACCCCGTTGCTGACGGCTTCCACACCAGTCAGCGCCGTGCAGCCACTGGCGAACACCTTGAGCAGCAGCCAGTAGGTGACGGCTACCGTCGCAGGCGGAGGGGCCGGAAGTGGAACCACCGGAACGAGATGCCCTGCGCTGAAGAGGACCCGCAGAACTCCGCCGCCGATGGTGATGAGAAGTGTGCCGACAAATAAATAGGTCGGAATCGCGAAAGCAGAGCCGGCCTCGCGCACACCGCGGAGATTGAGAATCGTGATGAGAATCAGGATACCCACGCACAGAGTAACCATATGTGGCAGTAAAGACGGCACGGCCGAAACCAAGGCCCCGACTCCTGCGGAGATTCCTACTGCCGCCGTGAGAATGTAATCGGCGAGCAGCGCGGCTGCCGCCAGCAGTCCAGCGGGCGCGCCCAGGTTGAAGCGCGCCACCGTGTAGGAACCGCCACCCGAAGGATAAGCGGCGATCGTCTGCCGATAAGAGAAATATACGATCACCAGCAACGTGATGATGGCAGCGCTGACCGGAACGATATAGCGGACGCCCAGAAGGCCGAGAGGAATCAGAAGGCTGAGAGCGGCTTCGGGGCCGTAGGCGGCAGAACTCAGCCCGTCGAGGCCGAAAATCGGGACTCCCTGCGTCGGACCGATTTGCTCGGCGCGTTCGTCGGTCGTTTTGATAGGCTTCCCGACAACCAGATCAAGTATGTTCATTTGATAGTTTTCCGATGGGATGTTATACAGCGCAGGCGGGTTGATCGCCTACTTCTGTGTTACGGGAAGCGCACGTCCAAGCTGTAGATTTCCTGCGTACTCTTATCGCGCATCAGAAGCGGCGAGTCATCGGGGGCGAGGCCGACCCAGAACTCCCAAGGATCGAAACCGCGCGGAATTTCCTTCAAACTGAATAAACGGTCCATCTTGCCATTGGCCGCACTCACTCGAACAATGTCATCGCTCTTGGCGGGATAATCTTCCGCGTATATATATTTTCCATCGTGTGACCAGTTCTCGAAGGCGAACCGGGATTCGGCAAGCTGCGACCACTTCTTTTTTTCGACCTCGTAGAGCATCAGCTTGGTCGAATCTGCGGAGAGGGCGGCCACGTAACGGCCATCCTGCGAACAGCGGGGACTGAAAAGATTTTCTGAATCCGGAACATCCGACACTTGCGAAGTTTTAACGTCCACCGTGTGAATGTTGGGGCCAGCCGCGTTGGCGTACTCCAGCCAGGGCATTCCTGCAAAGACGATCGCATTGCCGCCCGCCGCCCACGTAGGATCGCCTTGGTTGCGATCTCCGGCGCTCGCTTCACGCGGCGTGCCACCCTCAGCCGGCATCACAAATATTTTCCACGGTTTCCCCGGACGCGACGCCATGAACGCGATCTGGGTTCCATCCGGCGACCAACGCGGCATGTGCGCCAACATTGGCGCATAAGTAAGTTGCGTCCGAGAACTTCCGTCCGGCTTGCTTCGCCACAATGTGAGGTCGGGATGCGATACATAAACGATCCACCCTCCGTCGCGCGTGATATCGGCTTCGCCCGCAGACACGCCCGGTAGGTAGATGGAGAACTGTTGAGCACTGCCGTTCATGCGAATGAGATCGAAGCGACGCTGTTGACCGATCACGAACAACTTCTTTCCATCTGGGCTCGGAGTCGGATTGCTGAACATGAGCGGACCCACAGTGAGTGGCGTCGGTTCAGCGATGGCCTTGCCGAACAATGGTTTATGCTCGTGCACGGCCCAGATGTTCTGGGTATGATCGCGCGTAGATTCGAACAGAAAATATTCTCCATCTGGCGTCCAGGTGCCACCAAACTCCTGCGGCGGCTTATTCCAGTCCGGCTGCACCGGATGCAAATTCTTCCCATCTGGCGAAATCTCCCATAAAGACGACGTGCGCTGCTCGGTATTGCGGATGGTGAAGCGCAGGCGATGACCATCGGGAGAAAAGCGCGGCGCAAAAGGAACGCCGGAGACGGCGATTAATTCATGCGACTCGCTCCCGTCTTCGTTGCACGCGTACAAACTCGAGTTTCTGGCATACACAATGTGTTGGCCGTCGGGAGCCCATGTGCCCGCATGCGCAAGAATATTCCCCACAGGCCGCAACGATCCTGCGGGCAGCGGCAAGATCCACACCGGCGATTCTGTATCGGAGCCCTCCGCCACCCCCTTCACAAGTAATTCGGCACGGCCTGGAAAAAAATCGTAGACGTCGGCGCTGGGCAATGAAATGGGCACGGGCGCCGTCTCCCCGCCAGCTGTGGAAACCTGCATCAGAACCGAGTGGCCGCTCACATATTCAGAAAAATACAGCCGGGTGCCGTCTGTAACGAGAGATCGCTTGGATGTTCCGTCATTCGTGATCTGTAGCGACGAGATCACGGCAGGAGGGGATTCCGGCGATCTCAGGAAAAAAACAACTGCAAACAAAACGACGAGCGCAACCAGGCCCACCACCAGCCACGGCACCTTACTTGACTCAGGGTGAGCCGCAGCAGTTGTAAGAGCCGTAGCAAACATCGCGCGGATTCTATCTTTCGAGTCCGGTACGGGTCGGGCAACTGGCGTGGTCACGGCTTGACCAGACTCGACTTCCCGGCGCAAGCGCTGCAAATCAGCGCGCATTTCCGCGGCGCTTTGATATCGGTCTCCGGGATCTTTCTCGAGCGCCTTCCGCACAATGCGTTCAAGTTCGCCGGGAGTGGCAGAATTGAAGCGCAAAGGCCATTCAGGTGCGCTGTGAATCAGCGAGTCAAAAAACGCAGCCGTGGTCTGTCCCGTGAAAGGCAGAATTCCAGTCGCCATTTCATAGAGGACGACGCCGAAAGAGAACAGGTCGGTGCGCGAATCCAAAGGCCTGCCCAAGGCCTGCTCGGGCGACATGTAGGGAATCGTTCCCAAAGCAAAGCCCGGATGCGCGGGATCTTCGGGCGCCTGCGTGACCTCCCCGAAAGTGTTGCCGCTCAGAACGGCTTCGTCTCCCTCCGTGAGTTTGGCCAGGCCGAAGTCAAGGACCTTAGCATGACCCCGCTTGGTGACAAAAATGTTGACCGGTTTGATATCGCGATGAATGATGCCATGCGCGTGCGCAGCGTCGAGAGCGTCCGCGATTTCCACTGCTAGGGACAGCAGAGTTTTTAAGTCCAGTGGACGGCCCCCGATGCGGTGTTTCAGGGGCAACCCGTCCAGAAACTCCATGGCGATGAACGCCTGGCCGTCTTCCTCGCCAATGTCGTAGATCGTACATATATTGGGATGGTTCAGCGCGGACGCGGCTTGCGCTTCGCGTTCAAAACGGGCGAGTGTGCGCGGCTCGCGGGCCACCGCGTCAGGCAAGAACTTTAGCGCGACAAAACGATGCAGGCGCGGGTCTTCGGCCTTGTAAACCACGCCCATTCCGCCTCCGCCGAGTTTCTCGATAATCCGGTAGTGCGAAATGGTTTTGCCGATCACGTTGAAAAATCCTACGTCCCAGACTACTGCAAGTCAATAAAAGTGGAAAAACCTTGGTCTCTACGGTAGGGTCGCCCAGCGTTCGCCTTCATCGAGCCACGAGCCGATCTTCAGCGGAGAAAGACGTGCGCTGCGTCTTCCACGTGTATGTTCGATTTCCGGCGGGTTCCCGCGGTGACGTTATAGGCAACCAGCAAATGGTCCTCCACAATGAGGATTTCTTTGTCGCTGATCCACCCCACCAGCGTGGCATGGGGCAAAAAAGCGAGCCGCCGCGGAGGATCCCCTGCGCTCTTCACCTCGACCGCCGGAAGATCCACCAAAGCCTTGCGAATGCGTTGCGACTCTTCGGGATTGGCCTGCCCTTGCTCAGCCAGTTGAATCGGCGTGTTGGGCTTGGAGGTGGCATCGATCGTCATGGCCACGGCTTTGAGGTCGGGCGACAACTTGCCGTTCTGCGTGTAGAAGCTCACGTCGTAGTCGGGATTCTTATACGCGGTTAGTTCATCGAACACCGTCAATGTCGCTCCCTCAAGGTGCAGCAGAGTTTGATCATCGCTCTCGTTCGCCCATCCGCAGCAGCCGGCGTCAGGAATCGCCTCGAGGATCGTGCCCGGATTGGCGGCATCCAGCACAATTCTCAGCGCAGGATCGTATGCCGTTGCTGCCCATTGGCCGGCATTCTCCACGTAAACCGACGTCGACTTATAAATTGCTTGCGTTTGTCCCTCCACAAATAATGTCAGAAGAAAAAACTTGCCAACTCCTTCCTCGGGAACCCAGACTTGTCCGTACGGGCAGGTCTCCTCGCAACCTCCGGTAGTGCACGAGCATTCGGGCAGCGAGATCGAGGCTAACTCCTGCCGGCCGGCGCCCGTCAGATCCGTCCTCCAGCTTAGCCAGGTCGTCTTGGTGGAGAGATCCACACCGTCGCGCTGCAGGCGGCGCGCCTGGTTCGAAAACCAATAGAGACGAGTGCCATCCGCTGAGAGAAATGGCACGGGAGCGGTTTCACTGATAGAAAGATTTGATCCCGCCGTAGAAGTAATGCGGGCCAGGTCCCTCGAAATCATGCTTCCTGTGTGGCCATCCCAAACCCACACCTTTCGCTCGGCGAAAAGGTTCCCGTCCGCCAAAGGCAGCGCAGCTGGCAGGGCAAACAGCATTTGCCCGAGAGCATTGACGGAGAATCTTAACGGCGATGCCACCGCTTCCGGGGGAATCTCCACCTTCTGCTTCTCTGCAAACGTTGTGGTATCGTACTCCGCCGCCTGCCCCGGCGTACGTACCACCCACAAGCGCTTGTTCTGCGCCATGAGCAGAGTTGAAAGGGTAAGGACATATGCAATTAGAATCAGTTTTCGCATGAAAGAAGTCGCTGCATTCACAGCGTCAGATTGATTGTAAATCGTGGATTCGCTGCCTCCGCAGCTCTTGCGTACAATAGAGGCTGAAATCATGAGCATACGTCCCGAGAAGCCAATGACCGCCACGACGACGACCGCCACGACGACTCCCCATCTGCATCCGCAAAACGTCCCTTCGCCAACTGCCTCGGCAGAGATTCCCGAAGTTCCGCTGACTACCGAAGGTTACAGCGTATTGCATCAGATGATGCGCTTCCGCTGGACCGCGTGGCGAGCCCTGCCGGAAGACGCACGGGCAGCGATCGCTCAGGAAGCCGCGGCCGCGCTGGGAGACATGGAGCAGAGAGCGGAGGGACAGTCGGCTCTTTTTTCGCTGATCGGCCACAAGGGCGACTTAATGCTGGTACACTTTCGCAACTCCTTCGCCGATCTGAACCAGGCGGAACTGAAGCTGGCCGGTTTGCGCCTGAGTGATTATCTGGAACCCACTTCGTCATACCTTTCCATCATCGAGCTCGGACTGTATGACTCGACTCTGAAAATCTATAAGGAACTCTCCGCCCAGGGCATACAGCCTCATTCCGACCAGTGGAAGGCTGAGATCGAATGCAAACTCGGCCGACACCGGGAAGCAATGCATCCGCGCCTGTTCCCTCAGATCCCAGCCAACCGGTACATCTGCTTCTATCCCATGGACCGTCGGCGCGGCGAGGATAAGAATTGGTACACGCTCCCCATCGAAGAGCGCGCCCGTCAAATGAACGAGCACGGACTCGTGGGCCGCCGCTACGCAGGCGAAGTGAAACAGATTATTACTGGCTCGATCGGCTTCGACGATTGGGAGTGGGGCGTCGATCTATTTGCGGATGATCCGCTGGTCTTCAAGAAATTGATCTACGAAATGCGCTTTGATCAAGTCAGCGCCGTGTATGCGCTGTTCGGCCAATTCTACGTAGGAGTACGCTGCCCAGCGGCGGCCTTGGACAAACTGCTAAGCGGAGAAGTTCCGAAATAGCTTCCTGTGAAACAAGACCCATCACCACAGAGAGACAGAGTCTCAGAGAAACCCATTTGTGCTCGCTTTCTCTGCGTCTCTGTGGTGAATTGATTTCAGGTAATGGAGAACGCATGTCAACACTTGGACTCATCGAATACAAAGACGCCAGCCCCGAAGTGCGTGCCATTTACGACGACATCATGGCTACGCGCAAGACCGATTGGATCAACAACTTCTGGAAAGCGATCGCACACGATCCGGCCACGCTGAAGCGCACCTGGGAAGATATCAAACAAATCATGGCTCCCGGCGCGCTCGATCCGCTGACCAAAGAGTTGCTTTATGTCGCCGTCAGCGTGACCAACCAGTGCCACTACTGTATTGCTTCGCATACCGCGTCCGCGCAGAAGAAAGGCATGACCGATGCTATGTTCAAGGAACTAATGTCGGTCGTGGGCATGGCCAATGAAACCAACAAAATGGTGACGGGCTACCAAGTGGAGATCGACGAGCAGTTTAAGAAGTAGTGGCCACCAGAAGCGTTCGACTCGAGTCAACGTTTCTTCGCCGCGCTCCCGCGCGCGAATTTGAATTCGTGCGCCTTCATATCTACCTTCCGCCCGCGGAAGCGAACTCCCTCAGATTCAAGCCGGAGGCGCTGCTCAATCGCCGAATCGCCCCGCAGCTTGATTTCTCCCCCTGCGCCTAAGACTCGCTGCCAGGGCAATTCGAATCCACGATGCAATACCTTCGCCACTCGCCGCGCGGCTCCCGGAAATCCTGCTGCGCGTCCAACCGCTCCGTAGGTGGACACTTTGCCTTTGGGAATGCGTCGAATAGCGGCCTCAATCCGCATCCGCATCTTCGACGACTGATCAGGAATCGATCTTAGCGGAAGTTTCTTTTCCACCCGCTTCTTCGGCGACTTTTCGCTTCCCTTCTTCACAACGCAATCCATCCAATGCGAATCAGCCACAGCGATCCCACAGAAACCAGCAACCATAAAATAATACCTTGCAGCAACGGCCGGTGCCCCACGCGCTTGATGGTTTCTATTGAGATCCCGCTCCCAATTAGAAACAACGTAGCCGTCAACCCAATCTTCGCCATCTTCACCGCAAGAGAGTAGCCCTTTGCTCCAGCCGGAACATACGTATTGCAAACCGCTGCGAGACAAAACAGTCCGATGAACCACGGCCACTGAATCTTCGCCTTCGCTCCTCGTACGATCGCGGTCGCAACCGAGAGTGGAACAATCCACAGCGCGCGCGCCAATTTGACGGTGGTCGCGATGGCTAAGGCCACGGCTCCATACTTTGCCGCCGCTCCTACAACCGAACTTGTGTCGTGAATTGCCAGTGCCGCCCACAGTCCGAACTGCGATTGCGTCAGCTTGAGCGCCGTGCCGATGGCGGGAAAAATTAACAACGCCACCGAGTTCAGTACGAAGACGGTTCCCAGTGACATTGCCATTTCCTCGTCGCTCGCCTGCGTGATGGGCCCCACAGCGGCAATGGCGCTACCGCCGCAAATGGCAGTTCCGGTGGAAATGAGGAATGCGGGCACGCGCTGCACTCCGAACAATGTGCCCAGGCCCATGCCTGCAAGCAGCGCGAAACTGATACCCAGCATGGTATAGACAAAGCCGCTGCGCCCGGCCTGCACGACCTGGTGAAGATTCATTCCGAACCCGAGTCCCACCACGGAGGCCTGGAGAAGGTATTTAGATGCATTCTTCGCTTCCCCGCCGTAGGGATGCGGCAAGGTCAGACCAAACGCCAGCCCGAGAGCCAGCGCCGCTGGTGGGGAAACGAAGCCGCTGGCACTCACCAGCAGGCACAAAATAAAAATGATACAAGAAAGCATTCGAAGAGAAGTCGACGGCTCTGCCAAGGATCTACGGGTGATCACCGGCCCCGATTCATGAGCCTGAACCTGCGAGGCGTGGCTAGGCCGCCTTGCGGAAAGATTCGATGGCTTCCGCCTCGGAGTCGTATACGTCGAATACCGTGAGCAACTTCGTGACTTGCAGCAAATCGCCCACACGCTTGGTCAGGTTCGTTAATTTGATCGTGCCACCAGCATTTTGCGCCGTGGTGCGCAGCGCAACCAAAGTTCCCAGCCCCCCGGAATCGATGTAATTCACTTCACCCAGATTGAGCACAATGCGATTGTTCTGTGACACAGCTTTCTTTACCGTCTCCCGCAGCAGCGATGACTCTTCGCCAAACACAATACGTCCGCTGCAATCCACGATCAAGATTCCGTCTTTCGTTTGTGTCATTAGCTTCAATTGCATTTTGCTCTCCTACGGTCCGAAGCGATAGGTCCGGCGCGATTTTCGTCGAGACAAGATCATTCCTGCACTCGACGGCGACGTTCCAGCCTAACGCTTGCTCTGCGGCTTTAGCAAGTTCTCGGCCGATCTTTGTTCAAGAAAGAAAAGCCCGGATCACTTGATCCGGGTCCTCTTTGCCGACCGTACTGGAGAATGGCGAAACTTCTCAGGCTCGCTACTGCGTGACCGTAATCGTGACCGTAGTCGAGTGCGTTATGCCACCGCCAGTGCCTTTGATGGTGAATACGTGGGCTCCGAGTGATGCGGCTTTTGGAACCGTGATCGTTAGAGTGGATTTTCCGGCTCCCGGCGCGGGTATGGGGTTCACGCTGAAGGATGTTGCGGAAGCTCCCGACAAGGTAATCGCCGAGTCGAAGCCGTTGCCGACCTTGGTGGTTATCGTCGAGGTGCCAGTGCTGCCCCTGGCCACGGTGATGGCGCTGGGAGAAGCCTTGATGGCGAAGTTGGCCTTGGAAGCCGTGGTCACCGTCAGAGTCACCGTAGTGGTGTGGCTAATGCCCCCACCCAAGCCGGTAACGGTGATGGGATACGTGCCGGCCACGGTGGTTGAGGCCACGGCCATGGTCATGGTCGAGGTGCCAGAACCTGGTGCGGCGATTGACGTGGGATTGAAGGTGACCGTTACGCCCGCGGGTTGGCCCGTTGCGGACAAACCAATGGGCGAATCAAAACCGCCCGAAACGGCGGTAGTGATCGCCGACGTGCCACTGCTGCCCTGCACCACCGGAACCGCGGTCGGCGAGGCAGAAATGCTGTAGCTGGCAGACGTGGTTCCGGCGAGCGCGTTGATCAGGGCGCTTCCGTTCGGACTGCCCCATCCGGTCGCCAAATCGTATCCCACTGTTGCCGGATAGCCGTTGCTTCCGCTTGTGATGTCATGGAAATCGCTGTCATAGCTCGAGCCCAAACCAATCGTATAAAGGGTCGGGTTAATGAAGCCGAGAGTGGATTGTCCGTTCGAGACTGCCTGCTGGTTGGCGAGAGCCAGGTAACCTGCCCACATCGGCGCCGCAAAACTGGTCCCACCATAGACGTTGGCGGTGCAAGTGGTTTGGTCGGCGCAAACGTAAAAGGTGTAATTCGCATTCGCTGAAACGTCTGGTCCGTTGCGATAAGTTTGGGAGCAGTCCGCGCAGCCTGCGGCCGCAGTCACCTGCCAGGAGGGAATCTCAAGCTTATTTGTCGAAATGCCACCACCACCGTCGGCCCATGCGGTTTCCGAACTCCACGGACCGCCTGCGCTGCCGGTCTCCAAGTCGGTACCGCCGACCGTCGTGAGAAACGCACTGTCCGCAGGCCAAACGAATTCGGTAGATGCGGTCCACTTGCCGCTATCGCCGGCGGCATCAAACAGATTTTGACCCTGCGCCGCGAACTCTTCGAAGTACGGGTTGTCGGTGATGGGATCCACCGGAAGCCACGCCCAGGAGGAACTCAATTGCGCGTTCAGCGGTTTCGCGGTTGCCATTGCGTTAAAGATCGCGGAATCGGTCGATCCCACATACATCACCAAGCTCGATAACCCCGGGGCCATGCCGAGCGCCTGCGTCATGTCTAGGGTCTGTTCCGTATCATCACAGCCCGCCGATGCCAGGCAACTCGTGGTAGTCCCGTCGGTAGAGAGCAACGTGATCGGGACATTGTTTGTTTGTTTCGCGTTCTTGTAATACGTGTTCAGGTCGGTTAGATCCGTGCCTACAAACTCGAACAGCCCCACAGATTGGCCCGCCCCGGTCAGCGTTGTTCCGCCATAGTACGCCGCCCTCATGTCGCTGCCGCAGAATGATTGCGAAGGGCAGGAGCCAGTGGTGGCCTTCGACGTTGCATTGGAACGCACACGCACCAGTGGACGCGGGATCGAATAGTTGTCCAGACCCGCGATACGCCACAACGGAACCGCCAGGTCCATCGTAGGCTCACGGTCGGGCGCGTAGAAGGTGCGGTTTTCGGTGGGATGTTGATAGACGCCCATGTTTACGTGCAGCGCCTTCTCAATGCTCGCGACCGACCCGCTAACATCAAGGTTCATGCGATTTCGGGCCGTACCAACTACCGTGAGGTCGTTCGCTTCTGCGAAGTGAATCACAGAATCATAATCTTCCTGGCTCGGACCAAACTTTACGGTGAACTCTTCCACTGTGAGGAACTTGCGGTAAGACGGGCTATAAGGATCGTAGAGTTCCTGCAAGAAGTTCTCTAACTCCACCTGATTCCTGTGCGCCAGAACAAAAACCAGGCGCATGGACTGGGTTGCAGGCAGCCTTCCCACAGATTTCGCCCGGCCATTGAGAACTTCATCGCGAACATTGCGAGTTAGAGTGGACTGCGACTGGGCCTGGGAAGCGACGGGCGCGCCCGACATCATCGCGGCGATCACGAGCAAGGAAACACTTAACCTTCGAATCACGATCTCTCCTTGGGATTAGCCGGGATTTCCCTCTTATCAGTCTTGGGGAAGTAGCGGGAATTCCCGGGAGGGACTTAGCTTGCGGATGGTACTATCTTTCTCCATCTCTTTGACAGAAAAATTAGCGAAGCTTGCAGGGCGAGTCAGAACTATCTCACGCGTGCGCAACAATCTGCGTACATCCGGCCCGGACCGTGCTCAGCGGCCATTCCGGCAGTTTGGCGCGAAGGCGAAGAACGTGACCCCAGAGCAGAAAGCGCAAGGCTGGGGCGATACGTGGACTTGGACTGGACTGGATGCGGACACAAAGCTCTGTGTGAGCTACCTAGTAGGCGGTCGCAGCGCGAACTGGGCAATGGAGTTTATGTTGGACTGCGCGGTGAGAATCAAGGGCCGCGTACAGGTAACGACAGACGGCCACAAGGCATATCTAGAGGCCGTGGAAACGGCATTCGGCGCGGCGTGCGATTACGCAATGCTTCAAAGGATTTACGGTGCACCCGCAGAGAACGACACGCGCTATTCTCCGGCAGTCTGCATCGGATGCGACATGAAAGTTATCAGTGGCGATCCTGACCGAAAGCATGTCAGCACCAGCTATGTGGAGCGCCACAACTTGAGCATGAGAATGGGCATGAGGCGTTTCACTCGTTTGACTAACGCTTTCGGCAAGAAAGTTCAGATCACAAGGCAATGGTTGCGATCTGCGCCGTACATTACAACTTTTCCCGTATTCACAAGACGCTGCGAATCACTCCCGGCATGGCCGCTGGCCTGAGCGATCATGTGTGGGCTCTTGAGGAAATCGTGATGATGGCCGATAGCTATTCGCCGAAACCGGGAAAGCGCGGCCCGTATAAGAAGAAGTTGGCGGTATAGGCAACTGCGTGAGAACATGACTGACGGGAGTAGCCGGATGCCACGCTGGTTAGGTGCGCTCATCTTAATCGTTCTCGGTATTGTTGGCGTGTATCAAGGAGTTACAGACCCCTGCATTCAACTACGAGGATCAAAACGCCCACTCAATAAATGGCAGGGACGCCTTTTCTATGGCTGCTACAGCCTCGTATGCTTAGGGGGCGGCGTGGCAATCTGGCTGACTCGATAATTTCAAACTGGGTCACTACCGCCATTCCGGCTAACAGCGCCGTCGTTCTTCTCATCACGTATAATCGTTTCTTCCGGCTCATGAGCTACACCGTCCTGGCACGCAAATACCGTCCGCAGAAGTTCTCCGAGGTGATCGGACAAGAGCACGTCACCCGTACCCTGCAGAACGCGCTTGAACAGGGACGGACCGCTCACGGCTACATTTTTAGCGGCCATCGCGGCATCGGAAAAACCACCGTGGCCCGGATTCTGGCTGCGGCGTTGAATTGCCGCTCGTCTGACAAGCCCGTGGCGGAGCCTTGCGGCATCTGTGAATCCTGCACCGAGATTCGCGCCGGCAACGCAGTCGACGTGATTGAGATCGACGCCGCCACCAATCGCGGCATTGACGAGATCCGCGAACTGCGCGAAGCCGCGCGCTACCGCCCGGCGCGAGATCGTTTCAAGATTTACATCCTCGACGAAGCTCACCAGATCACTGACGCGGCCTTTAATGCGTTGCTGAAAACTTTGGAAGAACCGCCGGACCATATTGTTTTCATGCTGGCGACCACGCAGCCGGAGGATATCCCGCAGACGATTCGTTCGCGCTGCCAGCACTTCAGCTTCCGCGCGGTAAAGTTCGATGCGATCGTCGGCCAACTGCGCGATCTCGTCGGACGCGAGAAGATCGAGGCAGATGACGATGCTCTCGCTCTCCTGGCCGAGGCCGGCGACGGCTCCATGCGCGATGCGTTGTCGATTCTCGATCAGGCCATCGCTTCCTCCAGCGGACGCATCACGGCGGATTCTGTCCGCAATCTGGTCGGCGCAGCTCCGGCGCACATCCTCGAGGAAGTGATGCAGGCCATCGCTCGCGGCGCCAGCGAAGATGTGCTGAAGCAGGTTGACCATCTCATCAGCGAAGGACATAGCCCTACCCATTTCGCGCGCCAGATGGTTCGCTTCCTGCGCAACGCCACGGTTGCCAAAATCGCGGGAAAGGACTCTTCCCTGCTGCAGATCTCAAGCGAAGAGCGCGAGCGCGTGGAGCGCGTCGCCACACTCTTTGAGGAAGAAGACCTCACCCGTCATCTGCAGATCATGCTGCGGACTCACGGCGAGTTGGGATACAAGCAGGAGCAGCGTTTCCATCTCGAGCTCGGCCTACTCAAAATGGCGCACGCACAGCGACTGTTGCCGATCGAGCAATTGCTCAGCGAAGTGGCTGGCTCTTCGAGCACCTCTGGCGCTAGAGTAAATGCAACCAGAAATCCTCCGCGGCCCTCCATTGTGGCTTCGACTGCAGGTGAGCGTACGGAGGCGGTTGCGCCGACCCGGTTGAATCCTGTTTCGCCGTTCGCGGCAGATTCCGCACGCAAGGGTGGACCGCGTCAGGAGTCGTCCGAGTCGATTTCCGCCAGCGCTCCTCGTGGATTCGCAGAAGCGAGTTCGTCGACACCGGTGGTAATGGGTGCTACGGCACTGGCTAATCTCGATTCGCCTCCCGAAGTGAAGTTGCAGGTCCCGCTCCAAGATTCTCCGACGCCTTTGAATTCCCCGGCTGGGGCCGTGCCGATCGAGAAGCTGCAGACGGCAGTGCTACAAGCGCTCACCGACGGAAATCAGCGCATCCTAGTCTCCATGCTCGAAGCCGGCGAATGGACGATTGAAGGAAACGAGGTCGTCATCAAGGTTTCTGAGTCGCAAACCGTAGTCGATATGTCGCTGGGTGCCGATGCACGGCGGTTAGCCATCGCTTCGGCCAGCGGCATTTTGGGGCGGCCCGTCAAACTGAAGATCGTTCCCGGGGCGGCTGTGGCGGCGACAGAAAAGCGCAACGGATCACCCAAAACAAATGGGGTTAGTTCCGGAATTGGCGGCCGGGGCCGTGCTGAACAGGATCCGATCGTACGGCGACTGCAGGAGAAATTCGGCGCTCAGATTCGCACCGTGATTGATTACAAGGAGAAGCGGTAAAGCCAATATGGGTGGATTCAATCTGCAAGAGCTGATGTCGAAGGCCAAGTCGCAGTACGAGAGCCTGCAGAAAAAAATGCAGGAGACAGTGGTGGAGACGTCGTCTGGCGGAGGAACGGTGACGGTCAAGATGGACGGGCGCAAACAACTGCTCAGCGTGCGCATCGATCCCGAGGCCGTGAAATCCGGCGACGTGGAGATGCTGCAGGATTTGATCCTGGCTGCCGTAAATGAGGCCGCCCGCAAGGTGGATGGAGCGATGCAATCGACGGTCGGCGGTATGCTGGGCGGGCTAGGAATCGGCGGACTGTGAAGAATCGGGTGATTGAGTAATCGGGTCATCTGGCCATTTTGCCCAATTCCTGGATTTCGGTTTTCAAATCGCCCGATGGGCCGATCACGTAATCACTCAATTTCTTATGTCTAAATTTGCTGAACCGATGTCCCGCCTAATTGACGAATTGAAGAAGCTTCCGGGTGTGGGCACCAAGAGCGCACAACGGCTGGCCTTCTACATTCTGCGCGCCAGCGATGAGGACGCCGAGGCGCTGGCCGCGGCGGTGCGCGATGTCAAAGCCAGCCTGCGGCTGTGCTCTGTGTGCAATAACATTACCGACGTGGATCCGTGTGTTTATTGCACCAGCGCGACGCGAAACCAACGCCTGGTGTGCGTGGTCGAAGAGCCCACCAATATTGCCGCGATTGAAAAGACCAAACACTTCAATGGCGTCTACCATGTGCTGCACGGCTCGCTCTCGCCACTACATGGCGTGGGGCCGGAGCAACTCCGCATTGCGAACCTCATTGCGCGCGTCGACGAGGGCAATGTGGATGAAGTAATTATCGCCACCAATCCAACCGTCGAGGGCGAAGCCACTGCCACCTATCTGTCCCAGCAACTCAAACGCGTGGGCGTGAAGGTGACGCGCATTGCGATGGGCATTCCGGTTGGCAGCGATATCGAGTACACCGATGAGATCACCATGCTGAAGGCCATGGAAGGCCGGCGGGAATTGTAAAGAAGCTTCTCGCTGCTAGCTCGTCGCTATGCCGTCAGATCCGGTTCCAGGAATACATTGAGCTCTTCTTCGGCAGAAGCCAGTCCTTCCGGGAGGATGCCGCGGTTGTATTCGGCCATGCGATTCTTCCACTTGAGGAAATCGGTAATGCTTTGCGGTTCAACGCGGACCTCGACGCGCCGCAGGCTGGCCAGCAGCAGGTTCATTTCGTAGCGAAAGCCTGTGGCGCTGCGCAAGTTTTTCGCCGAAGAGTGCACAGTTTCAGTTCTGCCGCGACGAAGTTCCAGCAAACCCCAGCCTGCGGGCAGTTCTTCGCGCCGGATCAGTCCAGCCGCTGCTAGATAGAATCTTTCGCACCCCACTCCCTGCTCGGGCTTTGATCGGAAGGGCTTGGCTCGGTCGGCCAGGAAATCGGAACGCGTGACTTTGCACTCGACAAGAACGGAATGGCAGGCGCGCTTCCAGCCGATGGCGTCGGGCATCTCGCCACTGACGCAGGCTTGCTCGGAGAGTACCACCCCGCAGCGGTAGCGGCGCAGCCAGTGAACTGCTTTTTCGACTAGTTGGGCATGAGTCATGGATGTTTAAGTTGTAGCTTCCGAAGGCGAAGGCTGGAAAGTGACTGGGTGGCTACCGGCTGGCATGCGCTCCCATTGGATTCCTCACCGGCTTAAGAACTACTGGCCTCCGCAGAACAGTTTCCAGCAGGTGGCGTTCGGCGGCGATAGTTTGAGCGGAGGGACCGAGTGGCGAGTAGCCTTCAGCGATGATCGTCAAAGCTTCGTTCCCTCCCGTTTTGTTGCGAGCATTTTCAATTTGAATGCAGCGGATGCGGCCATCGTGTCCCGCGTCCAAGGCGTTGGCCAGGCGTAGAACGGCAGCCAACTGAATGGTTGCTTTCTGCTCGTCCGGCAGAAGGTCGCGCAGAGTCTTGTGCTTCCGGGTGGGCAGCTTTCCGCGGTGAAAACGCGCAACGATGGCTGCGCGTTGCAGGTCCGCGGCCTTCCAGCCCTGGGGATTTCCGTGGGCACGAATCAAATCGAAGGAAGTCTTTTGATGGCCTTTCTGACCTTCGGATTTGCCGACATCGTGCAGAAGAGCGGCGGCGAGCAGGCTCGACCGGGCTGAGACAGCGTCGATGGCAGGTTGCCATCCCCAGGCCAGAAGGCCATCGTAGAGTTGGAGAGCCAAGCTGGCGACGCGCTCGGAGTGTGGGAAGTCGGGATCGAGGCCGTTCGCCCAGAGCTTCATCCGGCGCGTAGCCAGCAGCTGTATCTGCTTGCCTTGGGGCAGGGCAGCGCGCCACACTCGCCAGAGAGAATCGGGGCCAACCATTTTGGCGCGGTATTGATCGATGCGCTTGGTGCGCTCGGAGAGGATCCGCTCGTGCCAGTCGTTGCGGGAACCTGCATCGGAAAAAACCTGGCAAGAAACGGCCGTGGACCACAACACGTCGAGATCGTGAACTTCACCGAGCAAATCCTGGATTTCTTTGAGATCATTGCTCCAAGCCTTGTGCTCGACGGGAAGAAAATTCTCTACGATATAACGGAAGCGTTTGATTCCTATCCGCAGGCTGTGGAACGCGACTTGGGAGCGGTTGCGCAGAGCACGCGCGTGGAGTTCGCGGGCTGCGGTCCAGCGCTCAAGAGCCAGATGTTTAAAGAGCGCGCTCCCGGGGCGGATGCGCCCGGCACGAGCGGGGAGAGACTTGCTCCAGGATCTCCACTGTTTGCGATCGAACTCTTCAAGAGCCGCTTGAGCCTCGTGCTGTTGCTCGTTCTCCCGGCGGTGCAGGATCTCGAAAAGGGCGTGGGCGACAGGATCGGCCGAGTCTGACGTCCACTCCGGATTCGATTGAGATGCCGGTGTCGCGGGTGAACCTCCCCTGAACGACGCCGATGGCTCGCCCGAGTTTCCCTGAGTTTGAACTACAGCAAGTTTTTCCACCCACTCCATCATTACGTGAACATCGCGCAAGGCGCCGAGGCGCTGAAACAGGCGCTTGCCGGCCTTCTTCATCGCTTTCCAGTCAGGGTCGGGATCGAGGGCCATCAATCCATCGGCCAGCGAGCGGCAGCGGCGCAAAGAGACGCGCAGATCGTGAACGGGGTCGGGCCCAAAATCGGCGGAAACATGCTCGCATTCCTCCAAAACGCGCAGCATCCAGTAGCGAAGGCCAGTGGTCTTTTTGGGTCGGGTTGTGCGAGCGATGGAGGAAGGCACAAGAGTTCCGGAGCCGAATATTTGCATATCCATTTTCGCCGCTGTTGGCTGGGAACGCCAGTGCCGGGGAGTGTCCCAGAACTCTTCCCCACTGGGAGTACAAGGCCTGTAGCCGGCAATTTTCCATTACCTCCGTAACGTGCGGGGACTTACCTCCTGGATTTAACCTTTTACTTGCAGAGTGTAGTTCGAGGAGTGCTCTATCACGAACGCAAGTACATTTCATGCCAATCGCGCGGCATCGGCGCGCGCCTTCGTCCATAGCCTGAACATCCTGATCAAGTATGCGCGGATGTACGGCTATGAGCATAAGCGCACCGAAGCGCAGTTTGAAGTCACCTGGAATGAGCTCCAGCAAGGCCTGCCTACAGCCGGCGACGGCGGATTTCTGCTGGGAGTTTCGGACAACAAGCTATTGCTGGACGGCGTTCCGCTGGAAACCGGTCAAACCGAACGCAGCTTTGGTCAGTTGCTCACCACCGCCGGCCTGGCTAGTCTGCACTTCTCCAAAGATGTTACGGTCGAAGACTTCACCCGACTGGTGCGCGCCTTTACCGTGGCTGGTTCCAAGGCACAGGATGTTTCCAAGCAAATCAAAGAAGCCCTCAACAGCGGAACCAAGCCAAGCACGATCAAGATTAATGAAGTGAAGTTTGTGGCGGCCGATCCGCTCACCGGGGATATCAGCGTAGCCGCGCAGATCGCGGCGCAAACCCTGGGACCAGAATTCAAGCAATGGTTGAATGATCCGCAAAAACTGCTGCAATTGATTGCGGCGGCCGAGGGCGCCAACGCCGGAGGCGGCGGCCAAGGACAAGCTGGTGGAACCGTAGTTCCATTCGGGAGTGTTCCGAACATTCCGGGCGGCACCGGAACAGCTCAAACATCCGGAACCGGTACTGGAACTGGAACAGCTCCAGCCTGGGAGGGTGGAGTGGTCCCTCTACAGGAAGCCGAGGTCGTGCAGGCGATCCGCCTGCTGACTCGATTCGGACAAGTGCAGGGCGACCCAAACGCAAGCCCAGAGGTTCTGCAGAAAGAGCTTACCGAGACCGACCCGAACACGCGTCTGAACTTGCAACAGCTGTTGGGTACTCTTGCGGCCAAGGCGACTACCGAGCAGGAAGATACGCCGCTGTTGATGAAGGCAGCCGAGCACATGGCGATCCGCTTCGCTCTGGAGCGCTACCAGAAGGGCGAAGTTAAAGTAAATGCCGTCCATCAGATGATGGAGCACATGAGCCGGCAGATGGATTCGCTGCGCCAGATTCTGAAGCTGCAAGAAGAGAAGATGAACAAGGCCGGGATCCTGGTGGAGTCGCACGCCGACATCCTCGACCGAATGTTCTGGGCCGAAGTGCCGGAGTCGGGAAAGAAGACGGTACTGCTCTCCCATGAAGCACCATGCGTTCCGCCCCGCAACGTGCGCCAGTTCGTGGAAGTACTTCTCGACCGCGACGACAAACAAACGTCCGCCGAAATTCTGAATAACTATTCGGGCAGCCTCACTAATAAGGAGGCTGATTCGCGCCGCAAGACCGCAATTGGCTTGAGCCAACTGGCTGACCTCTACGCAAGACTCGGCGGCGATGCAATGGGGGGAGCGATTCGCAGAGCCTCCGAGCAGCTGTGCGTAGAGAAGGATCATGAGCTACAGAGTCTGCTCAGCGCAGCGTTCGTACGCTTGAGCCAGGAGGCCAGCGAAGCCAGGAACTACCAGGCGGTGAATGAAGTCTGTGCCGGAATGGAGATGCTGCAGCAGCAGCGGCCGGTGATGGTGAATGACCTGAGGCCGCGTGTGGGAGTGGAAAACCGGATTCCAGAATTTATTGAAGAAGCCTTGCGCCTGGATCCGATACCTGCGGACCTGCTGGTGGTATTGCGGCGCACCTGCCAATCGGGAGCGGAACATCTGGCGGACCGGTTCTTTCGCTGCATGCGGCGCGACGAATGCGATCGCATGGTGGAACTGGTCAAGGAGATGGGATCTCCTGCTCTCTCGCAGCTGCGCGAGATCTTGCGCACGGGACAGTCGCGGCAGGCGTCGGCCGTGGTGGGCCTGTTAAGCAGGTTGGATGTGGGCACTTTGCTGGAGCTGCTGCCGACGCGCTTGCCCGAGTGGAACCGCTTCTACCATGACATCGTAGTGCGGCAGGTCGCCTATGGAGCTGCGCCGGACCGCGGCAGAACACTGCTGGAACTGGCGGAGGTCCTGGATTCGGTGGTTCTGCCGGAAGCGATCGATGAAATCGGAATGAGCGGCGATCTGAGCGCGGCCCATCCTCTGATGGCTATGGCCAAGCCGGGCGAAGCAGCTTCGCGTTCGCCCTTTGTGCAACTGAAGGCGATCGAGTCGCTGGGACGCCTGCGCGACACAGAGGCAGTCTCTCTGCTTCGTGAGATTGTCGAGACCAAGAAAACGTTTGGATGGGTTTATCATCGCGAACTGCGAATTGCTTCTGCTCAGTCTTTGTCAAAGACCGATCCGCGCTATAGTGCTCAGATTCTCTCCGATAGCGGGATCGAAGCGGCAGAGCTGGCAATCGCGCCGCTGGATACGGCTCCGGCATGCCCTTGGGTGCGGCAACGCCGCTACGAGCGGATGGTGCTGTCGCGCGCACTGGGAGCCACGATTGGCAGTTCCTGGGGAAAATCACGAATTCTGATTCGCGAGTTGAGCCTCGGCGGCGGCATGGGTACGAAAGAAGATAATCTCCGAATCGGCAGCGAGGCCGATCTCGAAATATCTCTGGGCATGCGGTCGAAGATCAAAGCCCACGTGCTTTTGCGCCGGGCGCGCGTGAATGAAGTCGGATTCGAAATCGTGAATACCGACCTCGAAAGCCGCTACCGGCTACGCCGGCTGCTGGTGGATGCTCTCAGTCATATTCCACAAAAGAAAGATCAGGAGTGGAGCGGGGATCGAAAAGTCTAGACCCTACTCGGCTTGAATAGTCGAGAAGAAAACAAAAGCCTCTGCTCACGAGCAGAGGCTTTTCACTTCTCAGGATGCTTACTTCACCTTGGCGAAAATGATGACCAGGGTGTAGAGAGCGAGAGACTCGATCAGCGCCAGGCCCAGAATCAGAGCCAGCTGAATGCCGGGACGCGCGGCCGGATTGCGGGCCAGGCTCTCTGCAGCGGAGGCGGTTGCTTTGCCCTGCGCCAGAGCGCAAATGCCGGAGGCAAAGGCCATCGAGAATCCGGCGGCGATTGCGACCCAGTTGACTCCGCTCTCGGCTCCGCCCTGCGCGAAGGCCGGGACAGCAAACGAAAGTACGGAAAGCGCCATGAACAATTTGCTTAGCTTACTCATTGTGTTTCTCCTCGTATGAAATACCGCCAGTGGGTGGTTGACGCCATACCTTGCAGGCGCCCTCACGCTAAACGGCTCGTTTCTAAATTCGAGTTTCCGGTTTCCGGTTTCTAGCTTCTACCATCATCCATGTACTGGAAACTGGAAACTAGAAACTGACTCTAGTGCTCTTCCGAAACCGCACCTTGCAGATAGACGGTCGTCAGCAGAACAAAAATGTAAGTCTGCAGCAGGGACACCCCAATGTGCAATCCCAGAAAAATGATGGGTACGCCGATGGGGACGAGCGAAAAGAAAACCAACGTCACCATGTCGCCCGCGAACATGTTGGCGAACAGACGGATCGTGAGCGAAAGCACGCGCGCCAGGTGGCTGATGAGTTCGATGGGAACCATTAGCGGCGCCAGTGCGGGCATGGGCCCGGCAAAATGCTTCAGATAGCCGATCCCGGCATGTTTGAATCCTTGCGCCTGGTAGTAGACAAAGGCACAAATGGCGCAGCCTAAGGGAACGATGGGCACGGCCGTCGGCGACTCGAAACCCGGAATCACTCCGATTAGGTTACAGAACAAAATGAAAAAGAAAAGCGCGGCAAGAAATGGAGTGTAACCTTCGCTGTGGTGGCCGATGATCTCGTCGCTTTGGGCCTGGATAAATCCCTCAACCCCCTCAAACGCATGCTGCACCGCGCCGGGGCTGTCCACGGACAAACGAGCACGGACCAGAAGAAACATAATCAGAAGGAAGGAGAAGACAATGACTTCCATCGCGAACGAGTTCGTAATAGGGGACGTCGGGTACTTCGGCGGGAGGTGTAGTGCTTGCAACAGCGCGGTGACCGGACCCGCGAACAAGCGATTCAGTAGCGCGGTGAACCAAAGTTGTTCAGGCATAAGGCTGCTTCTAGCTTCTGGCTTCTTCCGTCCTCGGTCCGCGCTCCTTGCTAGACTCCACGGGTCAAAGCTGCGTACAGTTCGTAGACCGCTTCGCAACCGATCGCGGCGACGGGCAAAAATAAGCCCGCTAGAAGCCCATTCAGGCTTGCGGGTGAAACAGCCAATATAACATAGGCACCGACAGCCATCAAAAGATATCGAACCAGAAATCGAAACACGATTCCACTTCCGGATTGCGATGTAGCCGTGCCAGTGGCGCGATCGACAAAGCCGGTGATCACGCGCTTCAGCCAGTCGAAATTGACATAAGCGATAGCGCAGCCGAAGGCAAAGCCAACCGCAGGACGTAGACCAAACCTCCACCAGGCAATGGCAATCAGCACCGGCGCCAGCACCGCCATGAAGCGGCGAATGCGACGCAGCGCGCCGGAGTAGAAGTACTCGGCTGCTTCAGCGCTCGCCGAGTCAACTTCGGGTTGGACCGAGTCTGGCATTCAAGCGGATCGCAAACATTCTCCCGCACCAATGGTAAGCCACAGGCGAGTTGGCGGGATCTTAACTTTGCTGGAGCGGCGATTACTTCGTGTCGCGCAGCACGGTGCGGATCAATTCGATGAACCCTGCCGCGATCCCTAAGAGGATGCCAGCAAGATAAAGCCAAGTAGTGTGCAGCCAGCGGTCAAGAGCCGCGCCGATCAACCATCCCACGACCAGAGCTGCTGGCAGGATGAATGCCAGCTGGCTGTAGCGTCCGGCCTGAACCCAGAAGTTCTCTTTCCGGCTGGAATCTTCAGGGCGCGGCGTTGGATCGGATGGAGGTGTGGACATCGGCGTGCGTCCGTAATTCGCAGGCTAGTTGACGAGCTTCGCCACCGGACTCTGCGCGATCACCAGCGACCAGTTCACTATATTGATGAAGCGGTCCGGCATGATTCCGATGAAGAGCGTGGCGAACGCGGTTACACCGAGGGCGGCACGCATCGTCCAACTCACCGGCAGCAGGCCCGTCTCCTCGGACTTGCCCATGAACATGGCATTCGCCATCTTCAGATAGTAATAGAGCCCGAAGACGGAATACAGCACGCCGAGAGATGCAAGCGCGTAGTGCCCGGTTTCGATCAGGCTGAGGAAGATGAAATACTTGCCCCAGAACCCGGCCAGTGGCGGGATCCCAGCCAGCGATAGCAGGAAGATCAACATGAGCACGGCTTCGACCGGAGCCCGCAAATAAAGTCCGTTGAGGTCGTCGAGTTCGTCGCCAATGACGTTGCGGTGCCGGAGCGAAGTAATCACGCCGAAGGCGCCGAGGTTCATGAAGGTGTAGACCAGAAGATAAATCAGGATGCCTTTGACGCCGTCCGGGCTGAGTTGGGTGGAAGTTCCTGCGATCAAGCCGAGCAGCATGTAGCCGACGTGCGCGATGGAAGAATAGGCCAGCAGGCGCTTGGTATTGGTCTGCGTGAGGGCGGCGAAGTTAGCGCCCGTCATGGTGGCGATGGAGACAAAGACAAACAGCGGAACGTAGATCGGCCGCATTGCCGCCAGACCCAACACGATGTTGGGATAGGAGGGATAGGTAGCACCCATAACGCGCAAAAGCATGGCCCATCCCGCAGCTTTCACCGCAACAGACATAAAACCGGTGATGCTCGTCGGTGCGCCTTCGTAAGCATCCGGCGCCCACTGATGAAACGGAACGGCGGCGATCTTAAACAGTAAGCCTGTCGCCGTCGTCAGTAAGGCAACGATCGCAATTGGATTGTGCGGATCGCTGGCCAGAATCCGGCCCAGCCGCTGGCCAATGTCGCCCAGATTCGTGCTCGCCGTAAGACCGTATAGCAACGACAGGCCATAGGCAAAAATTCCCGAAGAAAATGCGCCGAGCAATAGATACTTCAGAGCCGCTTCGTTGGACCGGCGATCGCGTCGCAAAAAACCCACGAGAACATAAGTAGAAATCGCCATCAGCTCCAGGCCGATGAAGATGAGTACGATATCGAAACCTGCCGCCATGCACATCATGCCCACCACCGAGAGCAACATCAGGGTGTAATATTCACCGTGGTTTTCATGCTCGGTCTTCATGTATTTCACCGAGATGAGAATCGAAACGGCTGTGGCGGCCAGGAATAGATACCAGAAATAAATGGCGCAGCGGTCCACCAGCAGGGTGTCCATCATGCCAAGAGAACCCGCGGAAACCGAGCGATTCAGCTGCATCCAATGCTGAATGGTCCATACGCCCCTGACTGCAAACAGCACTCCCACAAAAGCCAGGAGCGCGTTCACCCACTTCTCCTCTGCGGGAAGCATCAGATCGATGAGCAGAATGCCGAGGGCAAACACGGTGAGCAAAGTGATTGGGAGGACCAGCAAGTAGTCGTTTGCGTTGAATTGGGAAAGAACGCCCACTATTTCTTCCCTTTCGTCGCCGGCACGGTGTGCGGACTGATCACGGCGGTCGTGGCCGCAACCGTCGTCATTTCATGCCGGATGGCGGCATTCACCGCGTCGCTAGGCCGCTGCGCGTGCACGTTTTGTACGATCTGATTCACCGGTTGTTCGAGAATCTGGAAAAACGGCTTGGGATAAAGGCCGATCCAAAAGGCCATGATGAGTAGCGGAGCAAACGTCAGCACCTCGCGAGGCGTGAGGTCGTGCAGCTTTTCATTCTTCGGATTCGTCACCGTACCGAAGAAGACGCGCTGGTAGAGCCATAGCAGATACGCTGCGGCCAAAACCACTCCGGGGACGGCCCACGCACCCCAGCGCCAGTTCTCCATGAACGTGCCTTGCAGGATGGTGAACTCACCGACGAAACCGTTGAGCAGCGGTAAGCCCATCGAGGAGAGGAACATGATCATGGTGATGGTGGCGTAGACCGGCATCACGTTCGAGATGCCACCATATTCGGCGATCTCGCGAGTGTGGCGGCGTTCGTAGAGGATGCCGACGATCAAGAACAGCGCGCCGGTGGAGATTCCATGATTGATTTGCTGCAAGACCGATCCACTCAAACCTGCCGAGTTCAGCGCGAAGATGCCCAGGGTGCAGAAGCCGAGATGGCTGACCGAGGAGTAAGCCACCAGCTTCTTCATGTCCTTCTGCATGAGCGAGACGAGCGCGCCGTAGATGATGGCGATAATCGACAGAGTGATCATCCAGCCGCGGACTTTGGTGTGCATCAGCACGTCGGGGAAGAACGGCAACGAGAAGCGAATGAAGCCGTAAGTTCCCATCTTCAGCAGAACGCCGGCCAGGATGACGGAACCGGCGGTGGGGGCTTCTACGTGGGCATCTGGCAGCCAGGTGTGGAACGGGAACATCGGGACTTTGATGGCGAAGGCAAAGAAGAAAGCGAAGAACAGCAGCGTTGCGACGGTGGGACCGTAGGCCGGATCAGAATAAATCTTCGGCGCGGTTTCGTAGAGTGCGGTGAGGCTGAAAGTGTAAATTCCGGTCAGCGCGTGATGATGGAAATAGAGGAACAGAATGCCGAGCAACATCAGCACCGAGCCTGCCAGGGTATAGAGGAAAAACTTGATGGCGGCGTAGAGCTTGCGCGGGCCACCCCAGATGCCGATCAGCAGGTACATCGGAACCAGCATGGCTTCCCAGAAAACGAAGAAGAGGAAGAAATCGAGCGCCATGAAGACGCCGAGCATCCCAGTCTGGAGAATCAGGAACCAGACATAATATTCCTTGACGCGGTTCTCAATGGCGGTCCAGGAAGAGAGAATCGAAATCCACCCCAGCAGCGTGGTCAGCATGATGAGCAGGAATGAGATTCCGTCGATGCCGATCACGTAGCCCGCGCCAATGGAGGGGATCCAGTTGTTGGGCGTACCTTCGATGAACTTGAATCCGGGCTCGAAGCGCTGCGCCCAGAACATCGGCACCAGCGGCAGCGAGATCAGGAAGCCGCCCAGCGAGAAAAAATTCGCGATCCAGCGGACCGCGTTCTTGTTCTCCTTGGGAACAAACAAGAGCACAAGCGCTCCCAGGAGCGGCGTGAAGAGAATGATGGACAGTATGTGGTTTTGCATGAAAAGCTCTTAGCCTTTAGCTCTTAGCCTTTAGCTCAAATCTCTTCGCCTTTGGTTTCAAGCTAAGAGCTAAGAGCCAATAGCTAGCAGCTTTCATCAGTGATACACGTAATAGAAAACGAAACCTACCAGTCCCGCGGTCATGACCAGGGCGTACCACTGGACCAAACCCCATTCCAAGAGGCGCGCGAGCCAGGAGAACGGCTGAGTCGAATAAGCAACACCATTGACTAATAGGCCATCGATGATCCATTTGTCCCACCAACTGGAAATTGTGGCGGTAAGACGCGTGATCCAGCCAGCAGCGTTGACCGCGCCATCGATGACATGCATATCGAACCACGAGGACGCTTCGCCGAGTCCCATCACTCCGAGACGGGCATTTCCTAGCTTGCGGCGGCCGGTGAAGACATAGTCGTAGCCTTCGTCCACGTAATACTTGTGCAGCAGCACGTCGTAGACAGGTGGCGCGGCGGCGGCGATGGGCTCGGTGTAACCCTTATCGGCGTTGCGATAGCTCCGCCAGGCCATGCCCCATCCGAGGCCCGCGGCTCCGAGAGACAGCGCCATCAGCAGCCATTCCGTGCCGGTGTTGTGTTCTTCCTCCACTCCTGCCACGAGCTGGCCAGTTCTGCCTTCTACCTGAAGGACGCGAGCTTCGGGAGCGAACACAGGCTCGAGGAAGGCAGTGAACCGGTCGGAGCCGCCGAGACTGTGCGGCCAGCCCAAGAATCCGGCGAATACAGCGCAGATCGCGAGAGCGACCAGCGGCGCTGTCATCGACACGGGAGACTCATGAATATGATGCTCGACCTCGTGGCTCATGCGCGGCCGGCCATGAAAAGTCAGGTACATCAGGCGGAACATGTAAAAAGCGGTCATCAACGCGGTGACATAACCTACGCCCCAGAGAAGGCGGTACGCGCCACCTTCTCGCGACCAGGCTTCCCAAAGGATGGCGTCCTTCGAGAAAAATCCGGCAAAAGGAAATATCCCGGCGATGGCCAACGTGGCGATAAACATGGTGCGGTGTGTGATCGGAATGCGATGGCCAAGATCGCCCATGTTGCGCATATCCTGTTCACCGCTCATCGAGTGAATGACCGAGCCAGCGCCAAGGAAGAGCAGCGCCTTGAAGAACGCATGCGTGAAGACGTGGAAGACACCAGCGGCGAACGCTCCAACCCCAAGCGCGAGAAACATGTAACCAAGCTGCGAGATGGTGGAGTAAGCCAGCACGCGTTTGATATCGTTTTGGACCAGGCCGATGGAGGCGGCGAAGATTGCAGTCAGCGCGCCGACGATCGCGACCGTCTTCATTGAGCCAGGCGCCAGCACGAACAAAGCGTTCGACCGCGCCACCATGTACACGCCCGCCGTGACCATGGTCGCCGCATGAATGAGCGCGGAAACCGGCGTAGGACCTTCCATCGCGTCGGGCAGCCAGACATAGAGCGGAAGCTGTGCCGATTTACCGCAGGCCCCGACGAACAGAAGCAACGTTGCGGCCGTGATGATGGGATCGCCGATTGCGAACCGCCCGCTGTGCGCCATCTGCGTGACTTCAGTAAAGCGCAGCGAACCGAAGTACCAGGCAATGAAAAACATGCCTAACAGAAATCCGGCATCGCCGATGCGGTTCACAATGAATGCCTTCGCGGCTGCATCGCTCGCGGACTTGCGATGGAAATAGAAACCGATCAGCAGGTACGAACACAGACCGACGCCCTCCCAGCCCACGAACAGCAACACATAGTTGTTGGCCAGGATAAGCGTCAGCATGGAAAACATGAAGAGGTTGAGGTATCCAAAGAAGCGGTAATAGCCGCCCTCATGCGCCATGTAGCCGATCGAGTAGATGTGAATCAGCATCCCCACGCCGGTAACGAACAACAGCCAGATGCTGGAAAGCGGATCGAGCAGGAAACCGGCGTCGGCCTGAAACGCGGCCGGCGAACCATCATGCGTCGTGTAGTTCATGTGGCCAGTGTCGGTCCCGAGCCAGGTGTACAGAATCGTCTGGTAAGGCTGATGGAAATTTTCCGGCGTGGAGGACCAGGCTGAATATTGCCAGACGGCGCCGCAAGCCATCACGAACGCAAGCACGATGGTCCCCACGCAAACAGCGCTGACGGTCGACTTCTGCAGCCTTCGGCCGAAAAAGAACATGACAACCGCCCCGAAGGCGGGCAGCAGCGGAATCAGCCAGATGTGGGTGAGGAAAAACATAAATTCAGCTTCTAGCTTCTAGCTTCTAGCTCCTGGCTCGGGCGCTTGACCCTTTAAGGTCCGGCGAGAAGCTAGGAGCTAGTAGCTAGAAGCTCCTTTTCTACCACTTCAACAAATTCACTTCGTCGACGTTCACCGTCTCCTTGTTGCGGAAGAAGGCGATCAGAATGCCGAGTCCGACCGCAGCTTCCGCGGCAGCATCGGTGATTACAAAAATGGCAAACACCTGGCCATGCCATCCTCCCCACAGGCGGGAGAATGCGACCAGGTTCAGGTTCACGGCGTTCAGAATCAACTCGATCGACATCAAAACAACCACCACGTTGCGGCGGGTCAGCACGCCGATGACGCCCAGCAGGAACAGGGCTGCGCCCAGGACCAAGTAATGTAGCGTCGTAATGTGCAGCATCGATTCCATAACAGCTTCTAGCTTCCGTTTCTAGTTTCTAGCTTCCGTTTCTAGTTTCTAGTTTCCAGTTTCTCGTAGCTCTTCGCTCGCTACTCGGTACCCGGTACTCGCAACTAGATTCTCTTCTTCGCCATCACCACCGCTCCGATGATCGCCACCAGCAGCAATAACGACGCGATCTCGAAGGCGAACATGTACTGTCCGTACAACATCGTTGCTATCTGCTGGGTGTTATCGTTTTCCACCATCGGCAGCGCGTGCTCCGGAAAGATATCTTTCCCTTTCGTATAAACGGCTATAAACAGCCCGCCGAGAGCCGTGGCCGCAACGATCCCGACCACCCACTGGCTATTGAATTGCCGTTCCTTCATGGAGCGGTCGATGCTGACCAGCATGATTACGAACAGGAAGAGCACCATAATTCCGCCAGCATAGAGAATGATCTGCACGCCAGCGACGAAAGGCGCATACAGCATCAAGTAAATCGACGCCTGCGCCAGCAGCGTCACAATCAGCGCCAGCGCCGAATGCACCGGGTTCTTGCGCGTGATCACCAGGATGCCCCCGATGAGCATGATCCCGGAGAGCAAGTAAAAGAAAAATGGTGTGGCTACGGGTGCCATAATTTCTCTTGGAGCAGCGCTACACTGGCCGTCAAAATGAGAACGCCCAAGCCCATAGGCAGAAGGACCTTCCATCCCATCCGCATGAGCTGGTCAAAGCGATATCGCGGGAACGTGCCACGATACCAGATATAGAGGTACATAAATCCGGCAACTTTCGCCGAGAACCAGAAAATGTCCTGAATGCGCGTGCTGACTGCCGGGATGAACAAAATCAGGCCGATCAAGCCGAGCACGACGCCGAATCCCGCGAGGCCAATGGTTTGCACCCGAAAGAGTGGATGTTTCGGCATTCGTACCGTGTTGTAGAAACACATGGCCGCGAAAAGTAGAAACGTGACGCCCGGAAACAGAGAGAAGACCTGATCCCAAATGTGGCCGCTGAGCATATTCGGAAATGGCCGCAGCCATCCTCCCAGCCAGAGTGTGACCGCGATAGAAGACACCGCGATCATGGCGGAATATTCGGCCAGGAAGAATAATGACCAGCGGAAGCCGCTGTATTCAGTGTGGAATCCGGCGGTTAACTCAGATTCGGCCTCGGCCAGATCGAAGGGCGCTCGGTTGGTCTCAGCCACCATGGCAACAGCGAAAATGAAGAAAGCAATCAGTCCAAGAGGAAAAAATTTAAAGATGAACCACTCGCCTTGCGCCTGCTGCGCCTGAACAATGCCAATCATGCTGAGCGTTCCCGTGCCCTGGGCGTTGAGGCTGGTCATCAGAACGGCGGAAACCACGGCCAGTCCCATGGCAACTTCATACGACACCATCTGAGCACTGGAGCGCAGCGCGCCGATCAGCGGATAGTGCGAGTTCGAAGCCCAGCCGGCCATCACAATGCCCAGCACGCTCAGCGAAGAAACCCCCAACATAAAGAGGATTCCGATATTCATGTCGGTAATGGCATGCGTCGGACCAAACGGCACCACCACAAACACGGTGAACGCCGCCAGTACAACCACAAACGGGGCTATCCAGAAAATCAGCCCATCGGCCTCGGCGGGCATGATGTCTTCTTTGAGCAGAAGTTTGAGGGCGTCTGCAATGGGCTGCATTAATCCGTGCGGACCGACTCTCATGGGACCGAGGCGCACCTGCATGTGAGCCAGGATTTTTCGCTCGAGCCAGTTCATGGCGATGACAGCGACTGAGAGTCCGCCAAAAACCAGCAGAATGTACACCAGCACCCAGAACATATTTCCGGCCGCGCCAGGTGTCACCTTGACGTTGGGATCGAGATAAGACTCGATGTACTGGATGATCTGCCGCATATCAGCGATCCACCTCGCCGAGAACGATGTCGAGCGTGCCGATGACGGCGATCACGTCGGCCACGAACTGGCCGCGACACATCAAATCGAGAGCCTGCAGATTCACGAACGAGGGCGGACGTACGCGGACACGATAGGGCTGGGTGGAACCATCACTAACGATAAAATATCCCAGCTCCCCTTTGGGCGCTTCGATCGAGTGATAGACCTCGCCCACAGCCGGTTTCATCACCTTCGGGACCTTGGCGATGATCGGGCCTTCGGGAATCGCATCGATCGCTTGCTCAACGATGCGCACCGATTGCCGCATCTCGACCATGCGCACCAGATATCGATCGTAGGTATCGCCGTTCTGCCCGGTCGGAATATCGAAATCGAAATTCTTGTAGTTGGCATAGGGCTGGGCCTTACGCAGGTCCCACTTCACGCCGCTGGCGCGCAGCACGGGTCCGGTGACGCCGAGTGCGATGCAATCTGCCCCCGAGATTTTCCCGACATTCTTGGTGCGCTCAACCCAGATTCGATTCGTAGTGAGCAATTCCTCATATTCGTCGATCTTGGGTCGAAAGAAATTCAGGAAAGTCTTCACGTCCTTTTCGAAGCCCGCATAGGTTTCATACTGCAGGCCACCAATGCGGAACGCATGCGTGGTCAGCCGGGCGCCACAATATTTCTCGTAAATCTTGAGAATCTCTTCTCGATCGCGGAAAGTGTAGAAGAGCGGCGTGATGGCGCCGATGTCGAGCGCATGCGTGCCCAGCCAGAGCTGGTGGCTGGCAATGCGATTAAGTTCTGTCAGAATCACGCGAACATATTGCGCTCGCGGTGGTGCCTCGACGTTGAGCAACTTCTCGACAGTCTCACAGTATCCAAGCCCATTCGAAACCGCGGCCACGTAATCCATCCGATCGACGTATGGATTGAACATCGTATACGTGCGATGCTCGCCAATCTTCTCGACGCCGCGGTGCAGATAGCCGATCACACATTCCAGGCCCAGAACCTTTTCTCCGTCCAGCCGCAAAATCACGCGCAGCACGCCGTGCGTGGCGGGATGCTGCGGGCCCATATTAATGACTAGTTCGTTCGCATCAAGAAATGGCTTCTCGGGAGTTTCGAGGTCGAGATTCGAGAGCGAGGTGTTCCGGTCGGTCATTCTGTTTTCACTGGCCGCTTTCAATCCCAAGGTTGATCTGCACCCACTCGTTGTCCTGTTGCAGGATGCCGTAATCCTTGCGCAGAGGATATCCCTTCCATCCGTCAGGCAGCAGAATGCGCTTCAAGTCTGGATGCCCATCAAACTTGATGCCGAACATGTCGAAGACTTCGCGCTCCAGCCAATTAGCGGTTGGCCAGATGGGAACGGAACTCGGCAAACTCTCCCCATCCAAAATTCGCGTGGTCACGCGGATGCGTTCGTTGCGTGTAAACGAATACAGAACCCAGAGCACGTCGAATTGTTTTTCGCGCTTCGGGTAATGCACTGCCGTGATGTCGACGCAGTAATCGAATTGCTCTTCGTTGCGCAGAACTTGCAGAATCTCGGGAATCAGTGAGCGATCGACCACCATGTAGTTCTGCCCGGCGTACGTTAGCGGCTCGATGCCGGACCCGTACATTCCTTTGAACTTCGCAATCATGGGCGAATCCCAAGGAACGGGAGCTGGGGCTGCTGCCTTCGCGGCAGCTGCGGGCTTGGCTGCCGGAGTCGATCCAGCCGCTGTGGCTGCAGGTTTCGCTGGAACTGGTGCTGCAGGAGTTGCGGTTGGCTCTTCAGCAGAAGTCTTGGTGTCGGATTGAACGAAGCCGGAAACAATTGCTTTCACGCCGCCGGGAACGGATGGTTTCTCCGCCGTCGGCTTCGGATCACCTTCCGGCGGCGGTGTAGAGGCCGATTTGATTTCGTCCGGCATTAGCGGCGAAGGCGCAAACCTCAAGCACGCAGGGTTTCGGAGAGAACGATAATTTTTATCAGCTTGAGCATGCGGTGTCAACGACGTGGGTCACAAACAATCGTCCGCCGCTTTTTCCACAAATGCCGCTCTAGCTTGCTACACGCGCGATTTCGCCTGGTAAGACTCGATCAAGTCGCGGATGCGCTGCGCATCCTTCTTGCGATGGCCGTGACTGGTGATGGGATCGGTGCCGCCGGTGGATTCAATCCGAATCTCTGCCCAAAGCACGCCAGTGGAAATGTGCACCGAGGCAATTTTCGACATAGCGATGCTTTCGTCGTTGCTGCCGAACCACCGCGATTTCACGCGGCTCACGCGGAGCGGACTCACGACCAGGCGCGTCGGGAAAAGAAAATTGCCCTGAGTCCAGTGGCTGGCGGTAAAGGTTTCGGCTAAAGACTCAGCATCGGGCGCGGGAGGCGTTACACCCATTCCAGCGCACCTTTTTGCCAGACCCAGATGTAACCGACGATCAAGATCACGAGGAAGATGAGGATCTCGACCAATCCGAAGACGCCCAGGGCCTTGAATTTCACTGCCCACGGGAACAAGAAGATGGTTTCCACATCGAAGACCACAAACAGGATCGCGATGATGTAGTAACGCACCGTGTAGCGGCCGCGCGCATTGTCGATGGGATCGATGCCGCATTCATAAGGCATCAGCTTGGTTCTACTCGGATTCTCCGGGCGTACGAGTTTAGCCAACAGCAGCGTGAACGGAAGAAGTATGCCAACCACTGCCATGAAGATGAAGATGGGAACGTAATTTTGCGGCATCCGGTGCCTCGCGCGATCGAATCGCTCGCGCAACTGTCGAGCACGCAATCTTACCGCCGATCACGAGCGACTTCAAGAAGAGATGTTTGCGGGTCAGGAGGTTCTTGATGACTAAACCTCAATTTCACAAGTCAATGAGTGTTAATCGCGATGTTTCGCCAACAACCCGGGGCCGGGAGCCATGTGGTTTACCGGCCACATGTCGGGGGATCTCAGCGTGGAAATTTCTTGCGCCGATAGCATCGATCAAAGATCCAAAACATCAGCACGATTACGACAAAGACCATCCAGCTGGCTTCAGGACCCAGCAGGCCCCCGGTTAGCCACTGCGGGCCCTGCCAGCGGGTTTCAAGAAGGTGACCAACGGCATACTCGCCGGCGTTTTGTCCCGACCACACGAACACGTTGGCTAAATCAAAGGCGGCATGGAAGCCGATGGCGAAGGCCAGCGAGCCGGTGCGGCGCAGCGTAAGGCACACGAACAGGCCCAGCAGACCGGTGGAGACGAAGTCTTCCCAGCGCTCGTGTGGCTTCAGGAAATAGTGCAGCGCGCCGAAGCCGATGGAGAGCAAAATGGATGCTGGCCAGAATCCGATGCCATCGGCGAGCGTGGCGAGGAGATAGGCACGGAATTGGAGCTCCTCCGAAAATCCGATGAGCAGATTAGCAATGATCCATAGGCCAAGAAAGTACCAAATCGCGCCGCCATGGAGGGCGAGCCCGAGGATGCGATAGCCGCCGAAGGCTGCAATCAAGCCCACAAGCAAAGAGGTGGAAGCCGCGCCCCAGGCAAGTCCCACCCGGAAATCGACTCCGAAGGCGTTGCGAACCGGAATGCCGTAATTGGGGAAGCGACGGCGCTCGATGCGCGCCATAATCCAAGTTGCAATCAGTACCTGGATGAGCGCCTGCAACTCGTCGACGATGGTGCCCACAGGATCAAGGAACGGCCGCTCCTTGGGATGGAAGATCTCCGGAATGATCCAGTTCGCCAGGAATTCGAGTCCCACGAAAATGCCGACAAAAATAAGGATGCGCCAACCGGCGCGTATGCCACGGGGATTGAAGAAGATTCTTCTCATATCGGGGCAGCGCCGGCTGAGACTTCTTGGTCCCCGTTTTGAAACCGTCAGAGGCAGAGCCAATCGGACGCAGCGGTTTGACCGGTATCTTAATACGGAAGTTGATCGTTGGCGAAATCAGGCGTTTGCGCTCACAATCCTGGTTGCAGGGTCAATGACCGTGATCGCGATTTATCAACAGTTACCTGCATTTTGCACCATGGCGGCAAGCCCTTCGACTCCTGCAATTGCGCAGTCCAGTGCAGGTCATTGAGAACATTTATCGGGCAACACGAACACGCGCCTGGCTAATTCTGACTTCGGCGTGCCTGCACGATAGTAGCTTTCGAGAATGCCTTCCTTCCAGGTAAGCAAATCGGGGTTGCGCCGTGCGAATTCCTCCCATTCTCCGCTGTCACAGCGCGCCATACGTTCACGGATCAGGAAGAAATAAGCGCAGGTGATGGTTTCGTTGTAGAGCTGCGTCTTTCCCCGGGCGGCCGCAAATCGCTGCAGCGCCGCGGAGAATTTCTCCAATGCCAGCAGAACCGGAAATCGGGACAAGTAAGCGAAAGCCAGACGGACGTGATCGGCATGATGGAAGGAATTGTCTGGAAGCGCATCGTTCTCGAAATTGTAGATGAGTCTTTCGTCGGGCGTCATTAAAATCCTCCGTGGTCAGCTTCCCTTCCCGACGGCAACTGCCCATGCAGCGGCGGTGTAGATCGCCAAGTTGCCCACTTCGTACATGCCGTTCAGAAGATGAATGACAATAGCCAGGACGAAAATGACCGCCAGAAGCCACGCGCCGCGGATGGTCGTTCGCGGGATCAGCATCAGGATGCATCCAGCGATTTCACCGAACCCCAGCACCAGGCGCACTACGTTCGGCATGTGAGTTTTGGCAAAGCTGTGAGCCGCACCGGGCATCACAAAGAGAACCGCTTCAATCAGAATCACCAGTCCCAAAGTCCACTGCAGTCCGGTCAAAGCAATTTGCGTGCGCTGGGTCGTCATCAAAGATCTCCGCTATTTGTCGGCACTTCGCTTGCGCTGCGGCCGGGACTTGATTTCTTTCAAGCGATGGCTGGCGCTGGAATCGAGGTCGAAATCGTAAAAGCGCTTCAACTCCTGAATGCGCTCGAGCGAGGCCGAACTGAACGGAGTTTTCCCGTCGAAGGCGTGCAGAACAATCCCTTCCAGCAAATCACCGAGGGTCATATCGTGGTATTCGGCGAAAGCCTTGAGCACTTTGAGCAGCCGCTTCTCCATGCGCACTCCGGTTTGAACGCGCTCGACCAGCAGTTTCGGATCCTCTGTCATGTGTACCAATGTACTACAGTACATAGATATCTGCAAATCGTGGTCGCCGGCAGCCCGGTTACGCACGTCTTCACGCGCGTTGTTTATAATCGCGTTTCACTCTTTTCATGAGCTGAGCGCCCGTAAGGCGCAATTCCCTGCTAAAGGACTCTCTTGGCATTCGACGAAAATGTTTACGAGCTGCGGCGGCAGAAGCTGAAACAGATCGAGGCGCTTGGCCAAACCGCGTACCGCAGCAAATACGAATTCACGCACACTATTCCGCAGATCCTGGCGCACTATTCGGACAAGACTGCGGAACGACTCGAAGCTCCGCGGGTCAACGTGCGTGTCGCCGGACGCATCATGGCGATCCGATTGATGGGCAAGGCCGGATTCTGCCATCTGCAGCAAGACGGCAAGCGTCTGCAGATTTACGTGAAAAAAGATGCGGTCGGCGACAAGGGATTCGAGTTGTACAAACTTCTCGATCTCGGCGATCACATCGGTGTCAGCGGCTATTTATTTCGGACGCGCACTGGCGAACTGACGATCCACGTCGAGGAGATTACCTTTCTCAGCAAGGATCTGTTGCCTCTGCCGGTGGGTAAAGCCGTCGAAGGAGATGCCTCTAGCCCCGAAGGTCCTAAGAAGTGGAACGAACTCACGGACGTCGAGCTACGCTACCGGCAACGTTACGTCGATCTTGTAGTAAATCCCGAAGTGCGGGAAGTTTTCCGGAAACGCAGCAAGCTCGTGCAATCGCTGCGACGGACGATGGAAGCCCATGGATTTGTCGAGGTCGAAACGCCAATGATGCAGCCTATCGCCGGCGGAGCAGTGGCCCGTCCGTTTGTGACTCACCACAACACGCTCGACATGGATTTGTACCTGCGCATCGCGCCGGAACTCTATCTGAAGCGCCTTCTCGTGGGCGGCTTCGATCGCGTGTATGAAATCAATCGCAACTTTCGCAATGAAGGGCTGGGCTGGCGATGGAACCCAGAGTTCACCATGCTGGAGTTTTATCAGGCCTACACCGACTACCAAGGCATCATGGATCTCACGCAGGAACTGACCACACAAGCTGCAATAGACGTGAATGGCGGGACGAAAGCGAAGTGGGGCGATCAGGAAATTGACTGGTCCAACTGGAAGCGCCTGACCATGCGTGAAGCGATCATCCATTATTGGCCGGAGGCGGCGGCTGCGAAGCCCGAGATGAGCGACTTCTCTTCCCACGAGGGTGTGAAGAAACTGGTCGAGCGCTTCAACCGGGCGCACGCGCATGTGGCTTACGATCCAAATGAGCCTTTGGGCAAGACAATTGCGAATTTATTTGAAGGGGCGGCGGAGGAGCACCTCACCCAGCCGACCATCATCTACGAGTTCCCCACCGCGGTGTCGCCGCTCTCCAAGCAAAAGCCCGATGAGCCCGAATGGACCGAGCGCTTCGAGGTCTTCGCCGGACAAATGGAGATCTCCAACGGCTTCAGCGAACTCAATGATCCGGAAGATCAGCGGCGCCGCTTTGAAAGCCAACTGAAAGAACGCGAGCGCGGCGACGACGAGGCGCACCAGATGGATGAGGACTACATCCGCGCTCTCTCGTATGGGATGCCGCCGGCGGGTGGCTGTGGTGTCGGTGTGGATCGCCTATGCATGCTGCTCACCGATTCCCACACGATTCGCGACGTGATTCTGTTTCCGCTGCTGCGGCCCGAGAAAAGTTCCAATGCAGAGCACGCGGAGGAGCCAGAAGAAAGGCCTTGAAGTCCCAGGTAAGCTCAGCGGTATTACCTTCTGAGTACCCTACAATGCACTAGAAGCAGGGCAACCGCGTTTCTATACTCTTTACTAGCAGTTCGGGCTCAGAAATGGCAGCGCTGCCGTAATGTCCCGCAGCCTCTGGACATTGGGTCGGTAGCGCTTTGCTTTTCCCTCCGCCATCCCTAATCCCCACTTTTTCCGGATGCATTCTTGTTTGCCGTTCTCGGCGGCTCATAAGCGGGTTTGTCAGGACTGAAATTGGTGCTCAAGTAGTCGATCAGCGCATCCCGATCCGCGGGATCGACTACCGCTCCCCATTTCGTCATCTTGTCGACTTCTTTTGTCCACGCCGCTTTGCTCAGACGCTGCTGCAGGATGATCCGCGCTTCATGGCATTCCAGGCACGCCGTAGTGGCCCTCGTCTGCATCGCACCGGCGGGTAGGTCTGCGGTGACATTGGCCGGAGCAGATTTCTGCGCCGGCAAACCGGTTGTGATTGCCAACAGTGCGACAGCCGAGATTTTACGAAACATGAACGTTCACCTGATCGACAGCGTTATAAAGATAGCCGCTGGGATTCCATACCGGCGTCTCGGGCTGAACGCGTCCCTGGCTATCGGTAGCCCGCGACTGGATGGAGTAATCGCCGCCTCTACCAGGCTTCCAGTCATAACTCCATAGACGCCACGCATAGTGCGCCTGATCGCGGCCAAGTTTTGCAAGATTCCAAGTCGTCCCGCCGTCGGTGGAGATTTCCACTTTCACGATGTCCGCTTCTCCGGCCCAAGCGGCGCCATGCACAGTCACCTTGCCCATCTTCAGACTGCTGCTATCAATCGGTCCGGAGATTACTGACTTCACGCTTAGCGCCGTGACCGCGTGCGTATCCTCCGGCTTCACCGCATCGCCGGGCTTGACGGGCTGGTTGGGCAGCCGGTAACCGGGGCTCATGAAATTTCCTACGAATTCCGCATCGAGCACCTTGATCTCGGTCAGCCACTTGCAGGATGCCGCGCCGATCCAGCCCGGGACAAGAGCCCTCGCGGGGAATCCATGGTGCTTGGTCAGCGGAGATCCACTCATGTGTGTAGCAATCAGGGTATCCGCGTCGAGAGCTTTCTCAATTGGAATGCTGCGAATAAATGGAGGAACTTTACCAGGAACTTCGTCGAGGCCGCGGAACATGACGTGTTTGCCCGAGGGTTTCAGTCCCGCGCGCTGCAAAATATCGTGGAGGCGAGGACCGGAAAAACGGGCTGTGCCCACCGCGCCTTTGCCCCACTGTATGCCGGGAACCTGTGGGCGCTGCAAGCTCCGTCCATTGCCGGCGCACTCCAGCGTGTTGACCACCGAATGTGTCTCAAGTTTAAAGAGTTCGGCCAAGCTCAGCGTGAGAGGCTTCTCCACCTCTCCGCCAAGCGAGAGTCGCCAGCCGCTTGCGTCGAGCTCAATCGGTTCGTGCATGTGATTGCGCACGAAGAAGTGCGGCACGGGAGTGAGCCAGGTATTGAAATACTCGACGGGGCTTTCCAAATCAACGAAGCGGAACGAGCGAAGAATCATGCCGTCCTCGCCGGGGAACGGAACGGCTTGTCCCGCCGGAAGGGCCCAAGTCAACATAGAAGGTGCGGCGGCTGCGGCAAACACCGCTCCTGACACTTGCTTGAGGAATTCACGTCTGGAGTTCATCGTCCTCGCGAACACGCTTGCTAAAAATCGCTCTCGGAATGTCTCATCTGGGAAGTCTTAGCGTAAATTCAAGTTAACACCACCGGCCCGGAAAAGGAGAGTAGCCAAAACCGGGCCGGCGGCGTTTCCGAAGGGAAGGCGCCCCTCGAAAAGTTGAAAATCCGTGGAGAACCGATGGTCCCGCGTCAACCCTGGCGCGGGACCATTTCGGCTTACGGCAAGTAATAGCGGAATGAGGTGAAGACCATACCGTCCAGGCCTTCGGGCGTCACTCCGGGTTGTCCGGTTCCGGCGGGGCCAATCCCAGACCAAGTCTGACGGGTCACATAGGAATACTGAGTACCGAACTGGAACTTGCCTCGAGGACCGTTGTAGAAGCGATACCAAAAGCCCACTGTTCCTTCGATGACAGCTCGCGAGTCCGACGTGCACTTCGAAAGCGAACCCGGGTTGAATCCCGCCGTGACGCCGAAAGACGGTGCAGTCTCGGTGTAGCAACCGGAATTGTTGAAGAACGGCGATCCGTAGCCCACGTACTCCTTGGTCGCGGGATTGTAGTCGGTCGTCCGACCGTCATACTCCGCTCCAGTGTAGGCATAGACATCGAGCTTCTTGCCGTGCCACTCCAGCGTGGCGAGCCCCTGGTAATTCTTGATCAGATCTGGAGTTCCATCGGCATGAATCGCCAGATCGGAGAGTTGTGCTGCACCGTAGCGCCCTGTCCCCTGGCCTCCAAAAGCGTGCAAGCCGAAAACGATATGTTTGTGGTCGAAGTTCCAGCGGGCATTGGCTCCGAAACCACCACCGTTTTTCGAGTCGTTGAAAGCGCCCAAGGCGCTGGGACCTGTCTTTGCCGGATCGTTCGGGCAGGGTCCGGTCGTGCCGATCGCAAAATTCGCGCACGGAAAGACGCGGTCGCGGAAGCGGTCAAACAGTCCGAAGATCTCGTAGTGTCCAAAACCCGGATCGAACGCCACCTTGGCGATAATATCCGGCGACGGGTTGAAGGTATAGCTGGCTGCCGGCGTGCAAGTCGTGTAGTAGACGGGAACGGTCGCGCCGGTGGGAGTATAGGAACTGGTGGAGCAAGCGGTGATCGCATCATTGTAGGAGTTGGTCGCACCCGCCGACCCCAGTAAGAAGTTGTCCGTGTTGTTATGTGTTGTAAGCGTGCCTTGCGCGTTTTCCAGGGCAACTGCGAAGGCCACCTTGTCGCCGAAGGCCTTGGCGACGCGAATGCCATATTGGCGGGCAAAAGTGAAGCCCACGTTATATCCGGGGTCGATCGTCATGGGCCGCGAGTCGTTGGTTCTGCCCAGATCGTCGCTGGCGGCAATCCCCGCCTTGTTTTCCGTCACCAGGCTCCACATCTGGCCTCCGATGAAGCTCCAGCCGTTATCAAATTTGGCCTGGCCCCATGCCTGGCGAAGACGGAAACTGTAGCTATTCGTCTGCGTGGCGGAGGAGGTGTCGGCGGCCGAGAGAAAGTCGCCCGACACGTAGCTGGAGAACTCTACATTCTTCAGACGCCCGTCGACGTACACCGTAGGCCGCGACTGCCGGGCCGAACCGAAAAACTCGGACAGCTGACTCTGCGAAGCGCCCGGCATGGTCAGCGAATTGAACGGGGTGGGCAGGTCCGCCGCCAGGGCTCTCGACCGCCGCACGAATGCAGCTTCCGCGAATCCGCCGGGAGTGATGGTGATTCCCTTGAAGTGTATCGACACCGGACCGTGCATGGGGTTCGTATCGGGTTGTGCCGGCGTGTCCTGCAGGTTGAGCGTTGGAGCGGTGGTGCTGTTATCTTGCTGAGCCGCAGCGCCGGCTGTGACCTCCGCTACTTGTTGTGGGACGGCTGAACTCTGCGCTGTACCGGCCTTACCCTCGGCTTCCACCGCGGATTGCGCCTGCTGACGCTGCAATAGCTGCGTCAGACGGTCGATTTGGAGTTGCTGCGCCGCCAAAGCATCTTTGAGTGCCTGGACGTCGGCGGCTGTGACGGCCGAAGGCGCGGGTGCAGGAGCCGGGGCAGGCGAAGTTGCCGCTACTCCGTGTTCTCCGTTGGAAGCCAGCGTAACCGGGCTGGATGTTTGTGCCCAGGCGCTGGCTGAAAATGCGGCCAGGGTCAGGACTGTTAGAAAAACGCTCTTTGTTCGATGCATGGGATTAAATCCTCTCCTTTTTGAGTTTTAGTCGGGACAGTCACTAGGGGGAGCCACAGAAACTTTTGCCATTCCAAGCCATTGGATCGACCGCCTTCATGCCTTTTTCAATGCTTCCGTTTCGCCGCGTTACAGCTGGCACGATCACTCGAAATGGTTAGTACTTGGAGCGATCTCGAACACTTTTACCGGATTGACGCGAGCCAAGTGCGACCAGCAATCACGTCGACAACCATATAATATTTACCATTATCACAATCGGGTTACTAGTCATTCTGCACAAAGCTACACGTACTTTGTTAACAGAGCGTTAATTTCCGAAATCAAGGGGAGATTTTTTCTTGATGGGGAGGGCCATGCGGAGCACGTCATTCCCCGCCCGCGCTACAACTATATTGCTCAGGTCGCGTCACTCGGATCTGTCCAATGCCAAGCTTCCGTAAATCGTTTCCGGCATCGTGTGACCGATGCACAAGCAAGCCAGAATCCGACCAATAACTCTTTACTCACCCTTTTTTCCACCGACGACCATGGGGAGGACAGCCCCCTTTTCTTTCTCTTTCCTCTTGGCTGCATGCTTGCCCTTCGTAGCGCGCGGCTGCGGATCAGCAATCAGGTCGGCCAAGGTGGTATTTTCCAGAATGTTGGCGGCGGCGTCGCGCACATCCAGAAATAGCTGGTAAAGCGCTCGATGGGGCAGGTCGCGGTCAATCAGCGTGCGCAACTGCTCGGCGTCACCAAACGGTGCGAGAGGGCCGTCGATCAATCGCATGATCTCGCTCAGCCGGATGTCAGAGGGATCGCGGCGTAACTGGTATCCGCCCTTGGCTCCACGCACGCTCTCCACCATGCGCGCGTTTTTCAGCTCGAGAAGAATCAGTTCAAGAAACTTTTCGGGCAGATTCTCTTCATAAGCGACTTCACGGATCTTGATGGCACCCTGGTGGTAACGGCGTGCCAGCATCATCATCGCCTGCAGAGCGTAAAGTCCCTTTTGCGAAATTTTCATAGCGCGGCCACTATACCATAAAGCCCATTGTATTAATAGACTTTACAGACACCAAGCAGCAATTGTGAAGCCATCTCGATAGTAGCTTCGGCCGCATCCAAGAAACTTGGTTTCAGAGGTTTAGGCGAATCCAGGAATAATTCCCGCCAGCCGATGTGCATCACATTGCAGTTTCGAGGAGAGCAGGAGAGCTTTTGGAACTGAAAAGCGGAGTCCAGGGTTGGATCTAACTCTCAGGAAGAATACGCAGCACCTGCACGGTAATATTGTCTGGACCGCCCCGCTGCCGAGCCAACTTTACTAACGTGGCACAACACTCCGCCGGGGCGTTCTTGCCCGCCGCCGTCTCCAATTCTTCGTCGCTGACGACACCCCAAAGTCCATCCGTGCAAAGGAGAAGATCGTCTCCATCCTGCAACATCGTGCCATATTCGACGGCATCCACCGCAACTTCTGTGCCCGCTCCCAGGGCGCCGGTCAAGATGTGACGCTGGGGATGCTTCTCCGCATCCTCGGCGCGCACAATGCCGCTTTCCACCAGCCGGCTGACGTAGGAGTGGTCGCGCGTCAACCGCGAGATGCGCGCGCCGCGTACCAGATACAGGCGGCTATCCCCCACGTGCGCAAAATACAACTGCCGATCACGGACGACCAGGGCCGTGCAGGTCGTCCCCATTCCGTGAAGCTCGGGATGCTGCAAGGCGTAATTCTGAATCCGGTTGTGAGCGGTGCCGAATGCCTCCAGCAAAGTCGCACGCGGGTCGTCCCGCACCATGGTGTCGTAAACTTCGCGCACCGTTTCTACCGCCAGGCGGCTGGCTTCCAGGCCACCTTCGTATCCGCCCATGCCATCGGCGATTACGGCCAATCTTCCCTTCCGCTGGAATTCACCCTCAGCCGCCGGTTCCCAATAAAGGTACGAATCCTCATTATTGTCGCGTTGGCAGCCCACGTCGCTGAGGCTCGCCACTTCCACTCCCGGTTTCACGTTCATGCAGTCGACCGACATTCCTTGGCTACCTAAAGCACAACATCGCGATACAAGACTTACCGGAGACAGTGGCTGCCGACGGCATAGACCCAATCTGCCCCGGCCATTATAGACAAGTGGCAGCGCAAAGATGCAAGGCTCGTCCCCATGTTACGAAAAACAAAAAAGCCGCGGCCATCCGCGGCTTAGGTCCTAAACTTGGGCAGTCAGAGGCTTGAGCTACTTCCCATCATGCTTATCTTTATAGATCTGCTTGCTCGTGCGGTTCTGTTCCCGGTTGAGCTGTTTCTGCTCGCCTTTGGTCAGATGACCATTGTGAGCGGCCATATCGGCCTTCTGCTGGTTCTCGATATTCTGTTCGCGATTTTCCAGGCGCGAAGTCTGGCCAGGCGTAAGGGTACCGTTCTTCACGCCATTCGCGATCCGGTCCTGCTGGTTCGTCTCGCGGCCATTGACTTCGTTAACGCGAGGATGACCGGGATCGACCTGGCCTGGTCCCGCGCCGGATGGGTTGCTGTCTTGGGTTTGAGCAGCGGCGGCACCAACAACCATCAGACCACCCACTGCCAGGACTAAGAGGGACTTCGTGATTTTATTGTTCATGTTCGATCTAAACCCTCGCGTCGCAGTTTAGTTGTGGACCGCTAAATACCGCTAATTACGAAAGAACGCAGCGGGGCCTGAGCCGAAAGAAACAACTATTCAAGGTATCCCTCTGAGGTTACTGAAGTCACCAACTACTGATAACTCTCCAGGCCCTTTCAAAACAACCCATCCGGCTGGTTTCCGCCATGGCGTATTCCTGAATCGAGTGGGACAATAGCCGATTCATGAGGCCCACATTTACACGGCGACTCTCTATTGTTCTTCTTCTGGTTGTGTTCGGGCACTTGCTTTCCGGCCAATCTGCTCGTCGCGCCCACCCCGCGAGGGTCCCGGAATACACATTCAAAGTCATCCAAACGTTTCCTCACGACTCGCACGCCTTTACCCAAGGCCTGGTATTTCACGGCGGGTTTCTATACGAAGGCACCGGCCTTAAGGGCAGATCATCGTTGCGCAAGGAGCGCCTTGAAACTGGAGAGGTTGTCCAAGAAATCGAGCTGGCGCCTGAATTCTTTGGCGAGGGAACCACCATCGTCAAAAATGAAATCGTACAACTGACCTGGCAGTCCCAGATAGGATTCGTCTACAACTTAAGCGATTTCCATTTGCTGCGGCAATTCTCTTACGCCGGGGAAGGATGGGGTTTAACCACCGATGGCGGTGAGATTTTTATGAGCGACGGCACGCCGGAGATCCGTGTCTTGGATCCCGTCACGCTTAGCGAGAAGCGGCGTTTCACGGTTCACGACGGAACTACCCAGATCAAAGAACTGAACGAGTTGGAATTTGTAGAAGGAGAAATTTTCGCCAACGTCTGGCAGACCGATCGAATTGCCCGGATTTCTCCGCGGACCGGCGAAGTGCTCGGCTGGATTGACCTTGCAGGTTTACTAAGCCCCGTCTATCGCCTGGAGTCGGGCGCCGTGTTGAATGGAATCGCCTACGATGCCGAACGAAAGCGATTGTTTGTCACCGGCAAGTTGTGGCCAAAGATTTTTGAGATCCGACTCGTTCCAAAACCTTAGAACCGCCCGTCTGCGTTGCCGCCTAAGCAAGCTCCCGCATCTCAAATTTTTCATGAACCGTTAACCCTTAAGAAGAATCACACTTCCCGCTCGCGGCATTCTAAACTAGTTATCCTAAGGAGATAATTCATGGCTGTCGCAACCGAAACCCTCACTCCTCTCTCCGCCGCAGAACTGAAAAAGATGGATGCTTACTGGCGCGCTTGCAATTATCTGTCGGCAGGAATGATTTACCTTCGTGCCAATCCCCTGCTGCGGGAACCATTGAAACCGGAGCACATCAAGAACCGTCTTCTCGGCCACTGGGGATCAGATCCCGGCCAATCGTTCGTATGGATCCACCTGAATCGACTCATCAAGAAGTATGACTTAAATGTGATGTACATCTCCGGCCCTGGCCATGGCGCGCCGGCCACGCTGTCAAACGGTTATCTCGAGGGCCACTACTCGGAGATTTATCCGGACAAAAGCCGCGATGAGGCTGGCATGCTGAAGTTCTTTCAGCAGTTTTCTTTTCCCGGCGGGATCGGCTCGCACTGCACACCGGAAACGCCCGGCTCGATCCACGAAGGCGGCGAACTTGGCTACTCCATCTCGCATGCTTATGGAGCGGCATTCGACAATCCTGATCTGATCGTCACCGTCGTGATTGGCGATGGCGAAGCCGAAACCGGTCCGCTCGCGACCTCCTGGCATTCAAATAAATTCCTTAATCCAATTCGCGACGGCGCAGTATTGCCGGTCCTGCATCTCAACGGCTACAAGATTGCGAATCCAACCGTCCTGGCGCGTATTCCACAGCACGAGTTGGAGTCCCTATTGATCGGCTATGGCCACAAACCCTATTTTGTCGAGGGCGACGCCCCGGCCGAGATGCATCAGAAGATGGCTTCCACTCTTGAGGAATGCATCCTCGAGATTCGGGCGATCCAGCAGAACGCACGCTCCAAGAAAGATCCCACGCGCCCGCGCTGGCCCATGATCGTTCTCCGATCGCCGAAAGGATGGACCGGACCGAAAGAAGTAGATGGTCACAAGATGGAAGGCACTTGGCGCGCTCACCAGGTTCCCGTGCTCGACCCAATCACCAACAAGCAACATCTCAAGCTCGTCGAAGACTGGATGCGCAGCTACAAGCCAGAAGAGCTATTCGATTCCAACGGAACACTCATACCCGAACTCCAACAGCTAGCGCCTTCTGGCGATCGTCGCATTTCCGCCAACCCGCACGCCAATGGTGGATTGCTGCGCAAAGAGCTCGCCATGCCGGACTTCCGGGATTATGCCGTAAAGACGAAATCTCCAGGGTCAATGTACGCTCCGCCGACCGACGTGCTGGCACACTTTCTCGCGGAAGTGATGCGCCGCAACATGAACTCGTTCCGCGTCTTCGGGCCCGACGAGACCGCGTCCAATCGTCTCACCGCCATCTACGCCGCTTCGAAAAAAACCTGGCTTGCCGAATTTAAGTCGGACGATGCCGACGGAGGCGAACTGGATGTCGCCGGGCGCGTTATGGAAATGCTAAGCGAGCACACGCTCGAGGGATGGTTCGAAGGCTACGTCCTCACCGGCCGCCACGGATTCTTTTCAACCTACGAAGCCTTCGTGCACATCATCGATTCCATGTTCAACCAGCACGCCAAGTGGCTGGAGAAATCCAAAAAGGAACTCTCCTGGCGTGCGCCGGTGCCTTCGATCAACATCCTGATCACATCCCTCGTGTGGCGGCAGGATCACAACGGCTTCACCCATCAGGATCCCGGATTTCTCGACGTGGTCACAAATAAAAGTCCTGACGTCGTTCGCATCTATCTGCCGCCGGATGCGAACTGCCTGCTCAGCGTGGCGGATCATTGCCTCCGCTCGCGCGATTACGTCAATGTCATCGTCGCCGACAAACAGGACCATCTTCAGTATCTCAATATGGACGAGGCCATCACCCACTGCACCAAGGGCATCGGCATATGGGACTGGGCTTCCACCGACGATGGCGCCGAACCCGATGTAGTGATGGCCTGTGCCGGCGACATCGCGACCATGGAGTCGCTTGCGGCGGTCCAGATTCTGAAGAAGCACTTCCCTGATTTGAAAATCCGCTTCGTCAATGTTGTCGACCTTTTTCGGCTCATGCCCGAAACCGAACATCCGCACGGGCTCTCCGAGCGCGACTTCGATTCTCTCTTTACCACCAACAAGCCCGTGATCTTCAACTTCCACTCTTACGCCTCGCTCATCCACAAACTCAGTTATCGCCGCACCAATCACGACAACATTCATGTGCGTGGCTATAAGGAAAAAGGCAACATCAACACTCCACTCGAGCTCGCCATTCTCAATCAGGTCGATCGCTTTGACTTGGCCATCGATGTAATCGACCGCGTCCTGCGCCTGCATCCTAGCGGCGCGCACGTCAAAGAATGGTTGAAGGATCAGATCATCGAGAGCGTCAACTACGCTCACGCCGAGGGCATTGATAAAGAGGAAATTCGCAACTGGAAATGGGCGGAATAGACGTGGCGGCTGGTCTACCCAACAAGCACGATCTGATTCTCGCGCTGAACAGCGGCTCCTCGTCGTTGAAGTTCGGCATCTATTGCCAAGGAGCAAGTGATGAAGAGCCGCTGCTGACCGGAAGCGCCGACGGCATTGGCCGCGACAACGGCTCCCTGCACATTCGTTCCGCCGATGGAAAATCGCTGGTGCAGCGCGAGTGTATTCATGAATCGCAAATCCATGCACTCAGCCTGCTCGCAACCACAATTCGCGAGCACATTCATACCAGTCCCGTGGCTGTCGGACACCGGATCGTACACGGAGGTCCCAAGCTTGTCAGGCACCAACTCATCACATCGCAAGTCCTCGACGAATTGCGCGCTGCAACCCACTTCGCGCCCTTGCACATCCCGCAAGCGCTAACGCTGATCTCATCCGCCCAGTCGATTTTCCCCGAGGCCGCTCACTTCGCCTGCTTCGACGATGCTTTCCACCAGACGATTCCAGAGCTGGCATCGCGATTCGCTCTTCCACGCCGCTATTTCGACGCGGGAATTCGGCGTTACGGCTTCCACGGCATTTCCTATGAGTCCCTGGTCCATTACTTCGGCACAACGCTTCCCAAGCGCGCCATCTTTGCGCATCTGGGAAATGGATCGAGCCTGTGTGCGCTGCGAAATGGCGTTTCGATCGACACCACGATGGGCCTCACGCCAACGGGCGGAATCCCCATGGGGACGCGGTCAGGGGATCTCGACCCTGGCGTGATCATCTATCTTCTGCGCAATGAAAAGCTCGATGCTGACAAGTTGGAAACTCTGCTGAATCATCAGAGCGGCCTATTCGGCCTCTCATCCGGCCAGAGCGACGTCAAGACGCTGGAAGAGCGCGCTCGCTCCGGCGACCCGGAATCTGCACTGGCGCTGGATATCCTCGCGGTGGCGGTTCGCAAGGTGATTGGCGCCTACATGGCTCTACTGGGTGGAATTGATGTCATGGTCTTCACCGGCGGCATCGGCGAGCACAGTAACCAGATTCGGTCGGCGGCCACCCACGGACTCGAAGCCCTGGGACTCACGGCGGACAAGATTCAGATTATCCCTACTGAAGAAGAACAACAGATTGCGCGACATTGCCGCAGCCTGATGGCGCAGAACAAATAACCACCTCAGGCTCAGGCTGAAGCGCTCGATTGCGCCGGAGCCTTGGTGGCGCACTTACCCTCACACTGCTTCTCTCCCCAAATCACTCCCAGAGAGTGGAGTATGAGCGAGTCTCCGATCGTCACCTTACTCGAGTCAGTCACGATTTGATAGGCGTAATAGACAAGCTGATCCCGCGTGATGCACCAGCGTTCGTGCCGTATGACGCCTTGGCAGTGCTCGCAAGCCGCCTGCGCATTGTAGCGGTTGCAGTGCTGAAAACTCGGAACGCTCTCGGACATTGAACCAAGCCTTTATCAACGGAGTCGCCACGTTTGCCGGGAAACTCTCGGAAAGTTGCCTTCTGACGGCATCCTATGGCGTAGCCAAACTCCGCAGAATGGCTGCTGTCACGCGTCTTTGTGACGCGGATCACTTAACGCTTTCAATGGGAAAGAGAAGGCGGGATGGCAGAAGACGGAAGTGTCCGCAAAACAAAAGGCGCGCATCCCTGAAGGACACGCGCCTTAAATCCGCACACTGCAAGCTAATAAGCAGCCGGGCTATCGCCCGAAATACTTTGCATTCAGCTCGGTGAACGAGTTCCACTTTTCCGGGAGGTCATCGAGCGCGAAGATCGCCGACACTGGGCAGACTGGGACACACGCACCGCAATCAATACACTCGACCGGATCGATGTAGAGCAACTGCTCCGTGGCGTACTTGGCATCATCTTTCTTGGGATGAATGCAATCCACCGGACACGCGTCCACGCATGCTGTGTCTTTGGTGTTGATGCAAGGTTCTGCGATTACATAGGTCATGACGGTGTCGGTCTCCTGAACTGGATACAGCCATTTTACTACGGCGGTCCGCGAAAGCGCACATTCTAGCAAGAAATCGCGCCACTCCGCAAAAGCGAAACGGCCGGCAGCGCTGGCTGCCGGTCGTTGTCAAGTTGTCCTAAAGAGGTCCACGAACCCGAGATCAGGATCCGGCTTACCGGTGTCCACCGCCTCCGCCGCCGTGGGATCCTCCACCACCGCCACCGTGGAAGCCCCCACCACCGCCACCGTGGAAGCCCCCACCACCGCCACCGTGGAAACCTCCGCCCACGGAGCCGTGGAATCCGCCTCCCCCATGGTATCCGCCGACCGGTCCGCGGGCGTAGCCGCGTCCGCCGTAGTACCCCCGTCCACCGTAGTAGCCGCGTCCGCCGTAGTAGCCGCGCCCGCCGTAAAAGCCTCTACCGTAGCCCCAGCCACCCCAACCCCAACCGCGTCCCCAGCCATACCACGGGCCGGCGCCAATGAACACGCCATTCGCAAACCAGTCAGCCCCATAGTAGCCGTAAGGAGCGCAAGCATAGGGATAGTCGCCGTAGTATCCGTAGGCACAAGCCGGCGCGGCTCCAACCCCGATACCTACTGCTACCTGCGCGTTGGAAGGCTGCGAATAAACCAGCGGCAGCGCCAGAACCGCAATCAAAGCCAAATTTCTTAAGTAACGCATGGTGCATCCCCCTTGTCCCAGACCCGCCATTTCCCACCGCCAAGCCTACCGGATCTGGGGCCCTTCTGGATTTTCTTTTCTATCCGAAGCGCCTATGTATTTGAACTCGCCACTTCAAGAAAAGTTGCAGTTATCCTAGTGGCTGATTTCGGCCACCCAGCCAGAATTCAACCATTTGCCGTCCATGGGAGGCCTCAAACTCCCACCAGTTCCTCGCTCGGTTCATACTCCACGATGTACCCCGCGACCGCGCTGGCCGCGACCGTCAGCGGCGAAGCCAGATACATCTGTCCGGGACCGCTGCGCCCGGGGAAGTTACGGTTCTGCGCGCTGATCACCACCTGATCAGGACGCGTGGAAACTCCCGGTCCGGCGTTAATGCAGGCGCCGCAACTGGGCTCGATCACGTGCGCCCCTGCCTTTTGAAACACATCCAGATAGCCCTTGCGCAGGCAATACTCGCGCGTTTCCTGCGATCCAAACTGGATGTAGAACTTCACCGATTCGGCCACGCGCTTGCCCTGCCTAAGCGCATCGGCCAGCACCCGCGCATACATGTCCATGTCCTCATTCTTGCCGGCCGTGCAGGTGCCACCATAGGCAATCTCCACCGGAATCGGCGTGTTCAACTCCCGTACATATTTTCCGTTGCCGGGATCTCCCGGCGTCGCAACCATGGGCCCAATCTCCGCCGCATCCAGGTCGATGACATGTGCATACTGCGCATTCGGATCGCTGTACAGGCCTTCGATCATGGCTTGGGCCTTGGCGCGATCCATGCCGCGCCGCTCTACCAGGAAGTCGACCGCCTTCTTGTCCGGGGCGACAATCCCAGTAAATCCACCGATCTCGGCCGCCATGTTGGTCATGGTGGCGCGCTCGTCCACGCTAAGTTCTTCGATGGCCTCGCCCGCATACTCCATCACTTTCGCCAGCGCCTTGCCGCTGCGCACGTAGTCGAGGCTCAGAATCTTTAGGATGAAATCTTTCGCCGTGGCATTCGCATGCCGTTTGCCGCGGATGACGATCTTGACCGATTCCGGAACCTTGACCCGCACGTCCTTCGTGATCCAGCCATTGAACACGTCGGTCGTGCCGATGCCAAAAGCCACGCATCCAATCGCGCCCACGTGTGGGGTGTGCGAGTCCGAGCCAATATTGAGTTGTCCCGGGAGAGCATAACTCTCCAGAACAATCGAGTGGCAGATTCCCTCCGACCCCTTGCGGTCTTTCAACTCTCCGTGCAGCTTGATTCCCTGCTTGGCGGCGAAGTCCTGCTGTTTGAGCTTGAGTTGCGTTGCCAGATCGAGCAGGCCCAGCTTCTTCTTCTCTTCCGAAATCACCTCGTCGAGAAAGGTCAGGTGATCGCGGAAAAAAATAATGCTCGAGGCATCGTTGACTTTGGCATCCTTGCCAACGTAGTGCTCAAAGAAGATGGCCGCCATCGGCGTAACGTACTCATGGCTGAAGCGCAGGTCAGCCTGCGCAAATCCGGTGTCCCCTGGCTTTACACTGGCCACGCCAATGCCGCCGTTTTCGTTCACCATGTGCCGTGCAAAGATTTTCTCCGCCACGGTCATTGGAGATGTGTCGCGGACACTCTTGTCCGCGGAGTTGATCGCCGGCAGGAACACCTTTTTTTGCATCCGCGCCACGTTGAAGGGAAACAGCCCGCCATACTCGATCACCTGCCGCGTGATCTCATCTTCCCCTGCCGTGAACTCGCTCAACGGGATCTCTTCCCCGCCGCGGATCCTGTCGATCAGAGAGAAATTGGTCGAAGTCAGCACTCCCAGGTTTTGGCAGTTTTGTTTGTAGATTCGCTCAATGTTTTCCGCAATCACCACGCGAATTCCCGCACACATCTCGGCATACGGCGACTGCTCGCGGCTCGATCCCTTGCCACGCCTCTTTCCGCTCACCGCGCATACAAATCCGCCACGCTTCACATCCCCGCGCCCAATCGGCGTGACGCTGCCGCACTTTAGCCCGAGGTAAGGAATCTCGCCCAGCGTTTCATCGAAGTAAAAACAGTAGTGCGCCGGTGTAATTTCGTCGGTCGAGATGTCATCTCGTAGTTTCGGATTCTTAGCTGGATTCTTCGTATCCCAGGGCAAATCTTCGCCGGCTAATTGCCGCTTGATCAGTTCAGGATCTTCGGTGAGAAAGAGAATGCGCCCTTGGAGCCGGACTTTGTCCGGCCGCTTTTCGATTTTGCGTTCCAGAAGAGAGTTGATCACGTTGAGCCTGTAGGATTGAACGGTTTATCGGACAGGCAGAAGCGGCTACCCAGTCCCCAGTTATTGTAGCGCGGGATTCGATCCGTCGTTCGAAGGTTAATGGTGCGCGTGCGCTGACTTGTCAAACTTCTCGCCGGCCGGGATCGCCACCGTCAACCGGTTCTCCTTCGGCGCCAGAGGACAGGTAGCATAAGGCGTTACCGCGCACGGCGGATTATAAGTGCGATTGAAATCAAGCGTCACTTTTCCATTTACCACAGGCCCAGTCTCCAGAAAACGCCCGCCAGGATACGTATCGGTCTTTGCCGTCAGGTCGTTGAAAACGAAGAAGAGTCCCTTGGAAGGATCGCCACGGAGATCGGTCAATTTCACTTCCTGACCGTTGATCTCGAATACCACCGTACCCGCCACTCGCGTCGCAGTCACATCTCCCAGCACATTGGGCACATCGATCGTCTTTTTTCCATCGGACGGCACCCAGGTCCCAGTGATCTGGTAGTTCATATCCAGCGGATAAAACATGAGCCCGCGAAAATTACGTACCGCAGCGCTGTCCGTGTCCTTCAGGCGAACGCCCACGCGTTCGCCGCGCACGATCACGTGAAACTGCAAGCTTCCAATCTCAACCGTAGACGCGTGCCCGGAAATATCAGGCTCCAACTTCGCCGACCCTGCAAGAGGCTTCGCCTCCAACGTAGCGTGCACCTCAGGAAGCAACTTGATCGTGACCTCTTTACCCTCGAGATCGAACTCTCCTGCGTGCGCCGGGCCTTTGGGAAAAACAATCGCATTCTCCGCCGCCGACCCGAAACTGTTGGCTCCCGGCTTCAGCCAGTACAGACCAGCCAACGGCAGCCAATTCTTTTTCAGATCATCAACCTGCCCAGCCTGCCATTCCTCAAACGACTTCAGATACGCCGCGTCAGGCGCAGAAACAGAGGGAGAAGTACCTTTGTCCGATCCGCGCAAGACTGGGAACAGCGCCGCAATAGAGAAAACGGCAACAATAGTCCGTTTCGCAGGCCCCATATTTCTCCCTGATCCAGCAGATAGTCTCTTGCTGATGTTGAACAACAGCCTGCATCAACGCCCTATCGCTCGTACTGGCGTGGGGCCGGCAATGGCTCCATTCCTCGTCCCGCGAAAATTTCTCTAAACTCGTTCAGCAAGGCCTCATGCACCAGTCCATTCGACGCCACAGTTTCACGGCTGTTGATTTCGAATGGCAATCCGTCAAATCGCGTCACTTTGCCGCCCGCCTCCTCCACGATCAACACGCCCGCCGCCGTATCCCAGGGATTCAAATTGAATTCCCAGAAACCATCGAAGCGTCCCGAGGCGACGTTGCACAAATCCAGCGCTGCGGAGCCCGCGCGCCTGACTCCATGCGAGCGCAGGGTGATCTGGTGATAGAAATAAATATTCGGATTCTTGTGCCGCTTTTGGCTGGGAAACCCCGTGGCCAGAAGACTCTCCTTCAACGTCCCGGTTCTCGAGACGTGGATGATTTCTCCATTGAGCCGTGCTCCTGTTCCCTGCTCCGCCGTAAACAACTCATCACGCGTGGGATCGTAAACCACCGCGGCAATGCGGCTGCCCAGTTTCCCGGACGTACGTTGTTCTGGCGTCTGGTGTTCCAGTCCCATGGACACGCAGAAAACCGGGTAGCCGTGCGCGAAGTTAGTTGTTCCGTCGAGCGGATCGACGTACCAGCGATACTCGCTGCCCTGGTCGCTGAGTCCCTGCTCTTCGCCCAGAACATCGTGGCTGGGCCAGCGTGCGCGAATCCGATCACGGATCATCGCCTCGGCAGCGCGGTCCGCCGCCGTAACCAGGTCAGCCTCACCTTTGTACTCAATCTTCAGGTGCTGATGGAAGTAGTCCATCAACAGAGCGCCCGCTTCGCGCGCGATCTCTGACATGGCTGGAATAAAGCTGTCGTTGGGAGTATTGGGCACAGGTCTTCGGTCTTGGGTTATAGGTCTTAGGTCTTAGGTCTTAGGTCTTAGGTCTTCGATTTTCGGCCTTAGTTCTTGAAGCGCTAGGTGCACAGTTTCGAATTCAAGGTCTGCTCAAGATAGCGAACCTGACACCGAAGACCTGACACCTAGCACCTAAGACCCGGAAGCTTCACTTCTTCCCGCCGTCGTCTTCGGCAATGTACATAATCTCGTGCTTAAAGATGAACAGATTGGGCGCCCCTTCGCGCGTCAGCCTCACCATGTGCTTGTCGTAATACTCGATCCATCCATTTACCGTCTGCCCATCCATCAACTTGACGCTCACCGGCCTCTGCTTCTCTCCCAGAGCTTTGAGGAAGCCCGCTTCCTCGAAAGTCTCTTCCGGAGGCGGAGTCCGGCCACGCTTGCCGGCGTTGGGGTTTCCACGCAAAGCCATGCTGGCATTGTACACAACGGCCGATGGGCGCACGACGAGTCCATACCCTCACTCGGAAGCGCCTGACAGTCTTCTCAACTTTCGCGCAAGCTCCGCGGGACGATCCGGAGTAGAATTGCGAAAATTTCTACTCTGTCAGGAGGCCCCGTGATTCGTTTAACTGTTTGTTTGGGAATCCTCTTCTGCGCGCCTGCCATGCTTGCCCAGCGGCCGGGCGCGCCCAGTCTTAACCAGGCTGAACAAGCCGATGCGAAAAGTCAAAGAGACATGCCACCGCCGCTCAATCAGCGGGGCCCTATCGACGTCGTCAAGCTCAAGCGCGATGCCGACGAACTCGCATCTTTAGCCCAGTCAGTTCCTCCCGAGATCGATCAAACCAGCAAAGGCCTTTTGCCCAAAGACCTGACCGAGAAACTCAAGCGGATTGAGAAGCTCGCCAAGCAGTTGCGCTCGCAGATCTCACAGTGACTTTAGATCTCGCAGTGACGCCGCGCTGCGCGCCACCCCCTCCGCGCAGAAAAAAGCCGTGACGCGCTAAGCGTCACGGCATGATTGTGTTACTCGACTCGGCTAGAAGGCCAAGCGCAGTCCGAACTCGATCTGGCGCGGAGCGCCCAAGGCGTAGGTTCCAGACTGGAAGCTAGCCCGGTACGGGGTCAAGCTTGAGCCCGACGTCACACCGCCGATCGTGGTCGATGCCAAGAACCCGCCCGACCCCGGTGACAGCGTTCCCGGAACACCTCCCGGCAGGTTGCCCGGCAGGAACGAGTTAGAGAAGTTGAACAGGTTGAAGATGCCGGCGCTCGGTTCGATGGTCAGGCGCTCTTTGATTTTGATAGGCCAGCTCGCCTTCAGATCGAACGACTTCAGCCACGGGAATCCGACTGCCCCCGGTTGAACGTTCGCCAGAGTGGGCAGCGTCCACGCCAGAGCTGTCATATCCGCGCTCGTCATCACCCCGCCCGTCACTAAGGCGGTACCAGCGGGAGTGAGCGTACCGGCGACGCGGCCGTTGTAGTTGTTGATGAAGCTCTGCAAATTGCCAATGTTGACGCCACGTTGGAACGCTCCCAGGTTCGTACCCGGAACCGGTAGCCCAGCTTGCCCCGTTGCGTATCCGCCGCCTGTCCAATCGGTGGAAAATATCTCGCCACCGGCAGTCGACAAAGGCAGCGAGAGATTCTGCGGAAGCGGGCTGTAGAAGTGTCCGATCAAGCTCAACTTTGTGAACCACGGCAGATCGAAGGTTCCCCCGAAGGAAAATTGATGGGTCCGATCGAGTGCGTTCGGTCCTGTGAACTGGAGCGGGTCGTTGTTATTGACGGCAACGTTAATGAAGTCCTGATCCTGCACCTGGCTGATGAACTTGGACAGTGAATAGGAGAACTGGAAGTTCACCGCCTTCACAGCCGGTAGAGGATTCTTCACCTGATCCACCAGCTTCATCTGCAGGCCGTTGTAAACCGACCGGCCTATGGGATTCAGCATGTCCAACTCGCCAACCGTGTCAGGGTTGCTGCTCCCGAGGGGGCTGACGCCGCCCGGCTGGGTATATCCCGGGAAAGCGCAGGTGGGGCACGGTGGACCGCCAAACGCATTAATAGAATCGAGACCGGCGCCGGAGTACGCCGCTTGCGCGCCTGCTACCCCGAGCGCCGAAACCATGCAACCCGCTTGGCCAGGGCCCACTGCGCAATGGTTAGCCGTCTGTGCAGCATCACGGGCATTCATTGCATTAGTGGCGTTAAACGATTGCACCGAACCGCCATGGTTCATGTCCTGGGCGATGAGATAGTGTTCCCCGATATTGCGGATGAAATCGGCGCTGAAAACCATCCCCGGACGAATCTCGTGCTGAATACCGATGTTCATCTGCCAGGAGCGTGGAGTGCGGTAGTTCGGATTAAATACATCGAAGCCGTTGATGTTAGCGGCGTTCAACGTTGATCCCACAAAATTGCCGTTGGCCTGCAATCCGACATTAGCGGCTGCCGCAGACTTAAAGGCAGTGCTCAGCGCCAAAATCTGGGAACCAACAGTCGAGATCGTCCCGTCGCAGAAGTTCGGCGTAACTTGTGTCGCACTGGTTACGGTTCCTGCCCCGCCCGCAACCGAGGCGCCGACTCCCCCCAGGCCAGAGGTGCCGCCGGGCCAGTTGAACGCGCTAGACCCTCCCGCAGCGCACACCAGCGGAGTGTAGGCAAAAATGCCTTGAGGAATTCGCGCCGGGCTGTCGAACAGCACGTTATTCCAGATGGAGTTCTCAAAGAACAAACCGCCGCCGCCGCGGATCACGGTCTTTCCGGTGCCGTTCAGATCCCAGGCAAAGCCCACTTGAGGCCCAAAGTTGTTCCCGGGAGTGCGTACCTGATCGCCCAGTCCGGTGCCCCACATATTGAGAGCGGGCAACGGACCCAGGTCGCTGTCCACACGCCCGGTATCGCGCACGTAGTGCAAGCCCAGCGAAAGTGTGAAGCGGGGCAAAATCTTCCATCCATCCCCGAAATAGGTCTCGAAGCGGTTGTCCGGTCCCAAGCCGCCGCCCGGGAAGTTGAACGAAGCCTTGGCGGTAGAGAAACCGATGCCGTTGCCTAAGAACACCCACTCCGCCGGATAGGAAGTTGGATCGGACGGCGTGGCCGTGGTTGGCAGATCGGAGGTACCAACTTGCGGGAACGTAAAGAACGCAGCTAAGCCTCCGCCCTGTAGGTGATTAAACGTCGCCCCGTAACGGATAATGTGCTTGCCAATAATCTTGCTGCCATCGTACTTGATCTCGTGGTCGCTCTGAATGGTTTGTTGTGGTGCCAGCAGGTTCGGCCCGCCGCAGTAGGCTCCGCCGCCACTCAATACGCAGTTTCCCGCTGTGGTTGCATCGATATTAATACCCAGTCCAGGAATCGGGTTATCCACACCGGTTATACTGGAAGTACCGTCTCCAATTCCGTTGCGGAATTTGAGGTACTCAAAGCGAATGCTGTGGGTGAACGATCCCGTGCTGAAATCGACGCCGGCTGCATGGGTCGCGGTGTGGTCGGCGTTCAAGAATCCCTGCAGTGAACTGGCCGAACCAAATGGGCGAACGCCCCGGTTCTGATCGAAATTGAAGCGATAAAACGCCCGGGTGTTGCCCCTGACGTTCCAGTCCACGCGCTCATCCGTGTTGAATTCGCGATAGGGGTCGACCAGGGTGGTATTCAGCGTATCGAAGGGGGCAGAAAAAGGCTCGGCACCCGTCAGATCCTGTTTCGTGCGCTCGCCGTCCAAGAACCAGAAAAGTTTGTCTTTGATAACCGCTCCGCCTAGGTTCCCGCCGAATTGCTCACGCTGGAACGGTGGTGCGGTCGGCCCCGGCAGCGCTGCCGCAAGCTGGTTGCCGCGGAAGTATCCAAATCCCTCGCCGTGGATGGTGTTGCTGCCGGAACGGGTCGTAACGTTCACCGCTCCAGACGAAGTTAGCTCCGTTGACAGGTCAAGCGAAGACTGCGAAAGCTGGAATTCCTGGATGGCGCTCGCGGGAATGTTCTGGGTCGTGGTCCCGACCGTCTCGTCGCTGACATCCACTCCATCAACCTCAATACGCGCCGTCCGGCCAAACCGGCCCTGAAACGATATCGACGAAAAACCGTTCTTCGTCGGGTCGAAAGTGCTGCCTTCTTGAATCTGAACGCCCGGTTCCAGCTGCGCGAGGTCAAGGAAGTTACGGCCATTGACCGGGAGATTTTCAATCTGGTCGACGTTGAGCACTCCCTGCACTGTGGCCTGTTCAGTATTTACCGCGACTGTGCTTCCCTGAACCTCAATCACTTGACTCTCTTGCCCGATCACAAGCTTTGGGCTAACTGTCGCTGTGTTGCCGACTTGTACGGTGACTGCTTGTTCTGTGGTCTTGAAGCCCTTGGCCTCTACCCGCACCACATAATCCGCAGGTTGAATCGGACCCGTCGAGTAGGATCCCGCGGACGACGCCGTTAGATGAATCGTCGCTGCCGTCCCTTTGTTCGTAATGGTCACCTTGGCCCCGCCGACGACCGCACCGGTTTGATCGGTCACAAGGCCCTCAATACTGCCCGTTCCGACGGTGGACTGAGCCAGCACAAGCGTCGCGGTCAAAACAATCAGGGCTATACACGCGACAACTCGCGTCGCAAATTCGCGGGAGGAACTTAGCTTCAACATCGTAGGCCTTCCTTTCGGACTTGTGTTCATCAGAAAATTGCTCGCCAAGCCGCTTCAGGAATCTGAAGCCGCACCAGAAAACTTAAGAACTATTGATCAACGGGTTCGGCGGGATGCAGATCCGGACTTCCCGCCAAGAAATCAAACATATTCCACAGACATAAAAATAGCTCTGGCAGCCTTAAAGCAATTTGCCAGCCAGCCCGCGCAGAAATGGGAACGTTCCATCATGTATATATGTTTCATATATTTACGTGGATCACCGCCAACAAGTACAGAGAGGATGTTAGCCTCGGCTCCTCGTCAAAATACCGAAAACTGTAGATTCATTCTGTAAAAACAAATCTCAGTTTGTTTACTGTGTAGTCAACAAACTGTCTCATCGGTTATGTTGGGGGCCATCCAGGCGGACAGAGCGAGGCGTTGTGACTTTGCAGCCGGAGATCAGAAGTCAGACTTAATCGTGTAATAGCCTGCTCTGTGCCGCACTCGATAATTCGCAGAGTCCGGCGTCCGGGAAACGTTAACCTGGATCCGACGAAACTGAGAGTTCGAAGTTCGCTCGGAGGGATAGTAAGCCAGCAAGTATTGAGTTCTCAGCTCGTCGCTGATCTGACGGAAGGCTTCGTCGAGCTGCGACATGGAGGTGGCGTAGTAGTACTTGCCTCCCGTGTCTTCTGAAAGCTGGATCAGAGCATGCTCGCCTCCGGTCTCGCGTCCGGCACTGCTCTCGATCGGCACCACGATGATGCTGTAGACGGTGGATTCCGCCTCTTCGGCGGCGCGCACCGCTTCTTTGTAATCCACTTTGCTGACCGTGTCGCCGCCATCTGTAATGAGTACCAGGACTTTTCTTCCTTGCCGGCGATCGAGCGACCGCGAAGCCAGATAGACCGCGTCGAACAATGCCGTGGCCGCGCCCAGCCGGATGTGGTCAATCCCATCATCAATCCGCTTCAGGTCAGATGTGTAAGAGGTCGACTGCAGAACCGTTTCGCTGAATCCAAAGACCGATAAGGCATCCACCGGCCGCATGATCACGCGCGCAAATCGTTTGGCGGAGGCCTGTTCCAAGGGCAGATCGTGCCGCGTGCTCAGGCTGGTGTCAATCGCCAGCGCAATAGAAAGCGGGACGGCTGATTCTTTATCGAACACCGAGATGGTTTGCTCGCGGCCATCTTCCTGCACCGTGAAGTTTTCCTTCTTGAGTCCACCAACCGGGCCCCCGTGAGCATCGGTCACGGTGACGTAAACATTCACCAGTTTCACGTCGACCTTCAGCGTGCTCGGTTCCGTCGGGGATTGTTTTTGAACTGGAGTTTGTTGCGCGTGGGAAACAGCGCAGGCCAGCAGCAAAATCAAGGTTACAGGTTTTCTCATTCGCTAAAGAAGTATACGTCGCGGCAGCCACCCGTTCGACTTCGCTCAGAGCAGGCTTTCGGCTGCCCTGGCGAACTCAACCACGCGTTCTCCAATGTAGGATCTCGGCGTTGACGCGACTTAGCCCGTTCACTTAGATGCATCGTCCGCTGCCGGGCTGCCCGCGTCTCCGCGATCTGACCGCCAGAATCTGACTCCCGGAATTTACACGCCGGAGTTGGCGCGGGGAATCTCGGCGGGAAACGGCTCTCCATCGGCCCACACCGCGCCATCTTCGAAGTATTCTTTCTTCCAGATGGGCACTGTGCGCTTGAGTGTATCAATCAGCCAGCGGCACGCATCAAAAGCGGCCGCGCGGTGCGCCGACCCAACAATAATCAGCACGCTGGTTTCGCCGATCTCGAGCCGTCCCAGCCGATGTACCAGGACCACGTCGCGGATTTGGAACTGTTTCAGCGCCTGTTCAGCCAACTCCTCCATCTGCTGCCGCGCCATCTCCTCGTAGGCCTCATAGTCAAGGTAGAGCGTCCTACGGCCGCGCGTCTGGTTGCGAACCACGCCCTCGAAGACAACCGCCGCCCCATCCTCGCCGCGCTTGAGGTTGGCAAGCTCCCGCGACGTATCAATCGGCTCTCGAATAATCGAGGCGCGTAGCTCCCGGACCGCGTCGCGCTTCGCTTCTCCCGAACCGCCACTCACCGGCGGCAACAACGCAACTTCGTCGCCGGATTCCAACGCAGTCTCCGCGCCCGCATACTGCTGGTTCACCGCGATCGCCAGGGAGGGCATCACATCTTTCAGTCGCGGAATTTGGGACTCACAATAGGCGAGCACATCTCGCACCGTCGCGCCCTCGCGCAATTCCAGCGTGTCATTGGACTTTCCCGCCAGATCCTTCAGCATCCCGAAAAAGAGAACGCGCACGCGCATAGGTAAGTTGCTCGTTGCAAGTTTAACGCGCGCCCGTCGCTCAGCGCACGAGTGACAAATTCCTGGTAGACAAAAAAAATGCCAGCCCGCAAGGGCTGGCAACTAAACACTGATCACTGGCTACTGCTCTTACGCTCGCGCGAACGCCTTATCGTGAACCGCATCCGCCTGCGTGGTCAGCAGCTTGGCAGCCGCCGACTCCGCTACCTCCGGCAGCGAAACCCGCAGTGCCTCTTCAATCGTCTTCACATAATGAACCTTGAGATTCTCGAGTTGCTCCTTGGTCAGGTCCTCGTCAACGTTCATCTTATTTTCCGCTGGCAGGATCACGTCCGTGACTCCGGCGCGCTTGGCGGCCAGCACTTTTTCTTTAATGCCGCCCACCGGCAACACGTTGCCACTGAGCGTGATCTCGCCCGTCATCGCCAGCAGCGGACGGATGCGATGTCCAGTCAGGAGCGACACCAGTGTGGTAGCCATGGTGACGCCCGCCGATGGACCATCCTTCGGAATCGCTCCCGCCGGCACGTGCATGTGAATGTCGTGATCGGCGAAGAAATTCTCCGCGATGCCCAACTGCGCCGCGTTTGAGCGCACCCACGTCAGAGCCGCCTGCATGGACTCCTGCATGACCTGGCCAATCTGGCCGGTCATGGTGAATCCACCTTTGCCCTTCATGGCGTTGGCTTCGACGAAGAGCACGTCCCCGCCCGATGGAGTCCAGGCCAAACCTACAGCCACTCCCGGACGTTCCGTGCGCTCCTCGATCTCGCCTTCGGTGCGGATCTTGATGCCGCCCAAAAACTCCTGAATGATCTCCTGCGTCACCACAAGTTTCTCGGTCTTGCCTTCCGCCAGCCGCCGCGCCTGCTTGCGGCAGATGGTTCCGATGGTTCGCTCCAGGCTGCGTACTCCAGCCTCTCGCGTGTAGTGGCGAATAATGTAGCGCAGCGCCGCCTCAGGAAATTCGATTTGCTCCGCCGTGATTCCGTTCTCTTCCACTTGCCGCGGAACCAGGTAACGGAACGCGATGTGCAGTTTCTCTTCCTCGCTGTAGCCCTGCAGTTCGATAATCTCCATGCGATCGCGCAGCGGCTCGGCAATCGGGTCGAGCATGTTCGCGGTCGTAATAAAGAGCACCTTCGACAAATCAAACGTGACGTCGAGATAGTTGTCGCGGAAGGTCGAATTCTGCTCGGGATCAAGCGCTTCGAGCAACGCCGAAGCTGGATCGCCGCGAAAATCACGGCCGACCTTATCGATCTCGTCCAGCATGAACACCGGATCCTTCGTCTCCGCGCGGCGAATTCCCTGGATAATTTGTCCCGGCAATGCGCCGATGTAAGTGCGACGATGCCCGCGGATTTCCGCCTCATCGTGCACACCACCCAGCGACAGTCGCACAAACTTGCGTCCCAACGCTCGCGCGATCGACTTGCCCAGCGAAGTCTTACCCACGCCGGGAGGCCCCACGAAGCACAGGATTGGACCTTTCATATTCGGCTTCAAACGCCGGACGGAAAGATAGTCGAGGATGCGATCCTTAACTTTTTCCAAGTCATAGTGATCCGTGTCCAGAATCTCTTTGGCCTTCGGGATTTCGATTTCCTGACCGGAAGTCTTGGCCCAGGGCAACACGGCCAGCCACTCGACATAATTGCGCGTTAGCGAATAGTCGGCGGCCATGGGGGACATGCGCGACAGGCGCCCCAGCTCCTTGAGCGCTTCCTTCTTCACTTCTTCCGGCATGCCCGCGTCGTCGATTTTCTTTTTCAGATCTTCAACGTCGCGCTGCCCTTCATCCTGCTCGCCCAATTCTTTTTGGATGGCCTTCATCTGCTCGCGCAGGTAATACTCGCGCTGCGTCTGCTGTACACGATCCTGCACTTCGCTCTGGATCTTGTTGCGCAGTTGCTGCACTTCCAGTTCTTTCGCGAGATGCTGGTTGATCTTCTCCAGACGTAAGCGAATGTCGAGAGTTTCCAGCGTGTCCTGTTTGTCGGGTGTCGATAGCGACGGCAACGAGGACGCGATGAAATCCACCAGACGGCCCGGCTCGTCAATGTTGAGGGCAACGGTAGACAGTTCGTCAGACAGCGTCGGCGAACCGGCGACGATCTGCTGGAACAGGGTCAGCACGTTGCGTTGCAGCGCTTCGATTTCAGAACTATCAGGTGGCGCGGCTTCAGGAATCGGTGATACCCGGGCCCGCATGAACGGCGTCAATTGCGTAAACTCGCCTAAACGTACCCGCTCCAGTCCTTCGGCAAACACAAACAGGCTCTGGTTGGGCATCTTGACAACTTTATGTACGACTGCGGAAGTCCCGACCGTATATAGGTCGCTGGGTTGAGGGTTGTCGACGCGCGCCTCGCGCTGCGCCACAACGATGATGGTTTTGTCCTCTCCGAGCGAATTAATAAGCTGGACGGAACTATCGCGCCCTACCGTCAAAGGCAGGACGGCGTGCGGAAACAGAACAGTATCCCGCACGGGAAGCACGGGCAAAGCCCGTACGTCATTTATTTCCCGATGCTTAGCAATCGGCTCGGAAAGCGGTTCTTGGCTCATTGGCTCTCCTTGAGTGTAACTCACTCAAGCTTAGATGTTAATCCTCTGGAAAGGTTTCATCCTCTCTCATGTGCTCGAGGCTTCTCGATTCTATCGGCATTCCAAGTCGCGCGACATGATGCCCAAGGTACCGGGGCTAACGCGGCTGATCCTCCTGCGCTGCCGCAAAATCCTTGCCCTACTTATACTCCTTTACTCCTTGCAAACCGTGGGGGCGTTACGCCGCCGGGTAAACTCCTAACACCTTTACGAACTCCGCGATCTCGCCCAGATGCCGCAGGGCGTTCCGGGCAGGTTCATCGTCGCCGCGCAGAAAGTCCACGTAGAAAACATATTCCCAGGGGCGCCCACGCATGGGTCGCGATTCGATCTTGCTCAGGCTGATATCGCGCAGGGCAAACACGCTTAGCGACTTGAATAGCGCTCCCGGCTCATTCTTCACCTTGTATGCCAGAGAAGTCTTGTTCGCTCCGTGGGGAATCAGGCGCTGGTAGCGGCTGACAGAGGCACCGCTTCCTTTTCGTCGCGAAGCGGATGCTTTCGCTTTACAAATCAGGAGGAAGCGCGTGAAGTTTCGTTTGTCGTCTTCAACCCCCGCCTGCAGAATCTTACCCGAATACTCCCGCGCGGCGTGCCGTCCGGCGATGCCTGCCGCGTCAGGAAGCTTCTCCGCGACAACGTGCTTTACGCTTCCCGCCGTGTCGTAGAACGGAACCGGCTCAATCCTGGGATTATGGCGAAAAAAATCGCGGCACTGATCCAGCGCCACCGGATGTGAGAACACCCGCCGCACAGCACCGAGTTTCACACCGGGCGCGGCGATCACGTTGTGCACAATGCGCAGCAGAAATTCCGCCTGGATGAATACCTCTCGCGCGACCAGCAGATCGGCATGCTCCGCCACGGTTCCAGCCAGCGAGTTTTCGATAGGTATGACGGCGGCGGAAACCGACTCCTTCTCCACGCGCTCAAACACCTCCGCGGAATGGGCGCATGGGACGACAACACAACCCGGCAGCATGCGCTCCGCTGCTTCGTGGCTGAACGAACCCAGTTCCCCCTGAATCGCGACTTTCTTCGCTGTAACTCTCATCACAAGGCAAGGTAGCTGGAGAAGTGGGCAAAGCGCAAATCCGTTCGGCGAAACTTGTGATCTCTCAAGGGCTAGACGAGATTTTTTTCCAGCACCAACGCGTCCATCCCGTTCGAATAGTAGCGCGGGAAAGTTCTGGTCACGCTAAAGCCGTGGCGCTCATAAAACGCCAGAGCAGGTGCGTTATCGACAGCGGTTTCCAGTTCCACCACGCGACAGCCGGTCACGATTAAACGGTCTTCCGCAGCACGCAGCAGCAGCGACCCCACTCCGAAGCGGCGCACGGCAGCAATCACGTCAATCGTGATGATGTGGCCTCGGGCCCGGCTGCTTGCTTCTGCAACGAGGAAGCCGACAATGGCGGAATCCGGTGTCGGAGATGCAGAATGCTCCTCGTTTCTTGTGGAAGCCGAACCTATCGAGGCCGAACCAGACACAACGGCCCCATCCACACTCGCCGCGACCACGGTAAAGGCTGCGCGGCGTCGCATATACAGCCTGAGATCAGCACGGGAATAGGAGATTCCAGGAGGGAAGCAGGTTTGGTCGATGCGCCAGAGCGTCTCAAAGTCGGAGGGCTGGAAATCGCGAATGGTGAAAGGCACGCGGTCATTGTAATGGCCATCGCGAAGCTCATCTCGCCCTATGAACCCATTCGGTCCCAGTTTTTCCACAGATACACGCGAAAGACTCCCGAGACCCGCCAATTGGGGACGATTGCCCCCTTGCTTCATCCGCAACCTCGGACGTACCATGGGCATCAGAGGAAGCGTTGTGGGGCGCCTTCTACTGATTGACGTGGTGGCTTCAGTCGCCGTTTTGGGTCTGTGGTACCTCGTGTTTTCCCATTACAACCGAAAAAAGGGCGCCGCCGTCTTGCGCTGGGTTCAGTCCGCATGCGTCGGCAAGGGACGCATCCTCGAATCGAGCTGGATGGGCACCTCCCGCATGCAGGCCCGTCTTCATTTCCCCTCCCGCTGGTTTGATAACGCCCGCGTAACTGTGAAGTTCCGGCCGCGCGCTCTTCCCATCCAGTGGCTCATAAGCTGCTGGCATAAGCAAAAAGAAACTTTGACCTTTGAGGCCGACCTGGATGGCTCCCCGAGTTTCCGTCTCGAAGTAGTCCGGCACCGCTGGTGCGCCCATAATCGCGGGATTTCTTCTCCCAAGCGCGACGATCGCGAGTGGGATGTCTACGAGCCCGGCGCCGTGATCCTGACCACCCGGACGCACTGGAAGCAGGATCCCTCAGCAGAATTGAACGCCCTGATGTCGGCGCGCCGGCAGGAGTTTCTGGAGGTGCATTTCCGTCCCGAGTCTCCACAATTTTCCGCCGTAGTGCACCTGGAATCCCTGACGGATCCGAATGCGGCCACGGAGTTTGTCAGCGCGCTGCGCGAGATTGCTGCCGGAGCTTCAACCCATCGCCAGTAGTGGATCTCAGGTCCTGGGCCTTAGGTTTCTGGGTTTCCCAAAGACCTGCGCCTAAAACCTAAAACCGCCGGCGAGTCGTCCAAGCCGCGCGTCTTGAGACCATGCTGAATTCCTTCTTCCTTGGCGCTGTACCCTGTGCTATCGTTCCGGCCCATGAGTGACGCCCGCTTCGACAATTCCACGCCCGGCTCCTCGCCAATCCAGTTCGGCACTGCGGAGTATCTCGGATCGCCCGGAGCCGATCACTGCCAGTTCTGCCAGCAGCCCATCACCGGCACTTATTACCGCGTGCATGGCGCCATGGCCTGTCGAGGCTGCGCCGAGAAGGCGCAGAGCGAGCTGCCGCAATACAGCCACGCCGATTACCTTCGTGGGCTCCTCTACGGCGTGAGCGCCGCGATTGCCGGGCTGATTCTTTACGCCGCCTTTGAAATTGCGACCAGTCTCATCATTGGCTACGTCTCGCTGGCTGTCGGCTGGATGGTTGGCAAGGCGATGATGAAAGGATCGAACGGTCAAGGTGGCCGCCGCTACCAGATCACCGCTGCGTTGCTCACCTACGCGGCCGTATCCATGGCAGCGATTCCCGTTTGGATTCACTACGCAGGCGAGCATAAGCAAGCCCAACACGCATCGCAGCAACAGCAGTTGGCCGATGAACAACGAGGGGACGAACAAAGAGAACTGGAGAAAGAGACTGGACGGCCTCAAACGCCGGCGCCCGCCAAGCCTGGCGTGAACATCGGCAAGGCGTTCGTGACATTGGCAGTTCTCGGCCTGGCTTCCCCGTTTATGGAATTGGCCGATCCTCTCCATGGAGCGATCGGACTCTTCATCCTCTTCATTGGAATCCGCATCGCATGGCAAATTACCGGTCAGAAGATCCCAGCGATCGATGGACCGTTCCAATCCTCGCCTCGTCCTCCGGCTGGAGTTAGCGCCGGCTGACGCGCATAATATCTAGAGCTGTGTCCTCCATCACGCCCGAACTGATCCAAAACTGCAGGCGCTGCTCCCACGAGCTCGCGCCCGGGGCACTCGTCTGCGATCAATGCCACGCGCTCGTTCACTCCGAGCAACTGGATCATCTGGCGGCGGAGGCGAAAGCGCTTGAGGCCAAGGGAGACTTGCGCCAGGCGCGCGACCGCTGGCTCGCCGGACTTCCTCTCTTGCCCCGAACCTCCAAGCAGTACGACTGGGTCAAGGAACACGCGCGAGCCCTTGAGGTTGCAGGGGATGAGGTCCACATTCCAGAGCCAACGGATAACAAGTGGGCCAAACGGCTCGGCCCACTGGGTCCGATCGCGATTCTGTTGGCCAAAGGCAAGACCGTCCTCTTCGCACTCTTCAAGCTGAAGTTCCTGCTCAGCTTTGCCGCCTTCATCGGACTCTATTGGGCGTTGTGGGGAATGAAATTCGGTATCGGCTTCGCGGTGCTGATTCTGCTTCACGAGATGGGCCACTTTATCGACATCAAGCGTCGCGGCTTGCCGGCCGACATGCCCGTGTTTCTGCCCGGCCTCGGCGCCTACGTCCGCTGGCAGGCGATAGGCGTGCCTCTCGAAACGCGCGCTGAGATCAGTTTGGCCGGACCGCTGGCTGGTTTTCTTGTGGCCGTGGCGTGCGCTGTCCTTTGGTGGCAGACCGGCAATCCGCTCTGGGCCGCACTCGCACGCGCCGGCGCGGTCCTGAATCTCCTCAATTTGATTCCCGTGTGGATGCTCGATGGCGGCCAAGCCGTGCTGGCCTTGAGCAAGACGGAGCGCATCATCCTGCTCACCGCGTGCCTGGCTCTATGGCTGGTGCTCGGCCAAAATATGTTCTTCCTGGTAGCCTTGGGCGCCGGGTACCAGATCTTTTTTGCCGGAGATCTGCCTCCGCATCCCAGCCGCGCCACCACCATTTATTACCTCGCCGTCCTCACCGCTCTGGGTGTGATCATCCGCCTCATGCCGGGAACGGGACTTGGTGTGCGGTAGCGGCACCTCCCGAAACCGTGGCCAGGTCCTTCGGACAAGAAGTCGACGCGTGCGGCTAGTTTCTAGCCGGTAGCTTCCGGTTGGCCGACCAACCGGCAGTTGACGGATTCGTGGCTGCATTCTTGTCACACGAGAAGAAGATATCCGGACCTCGTGCCCAGTTTATGGTTGTGTTATGGCCCGAGGCACCGATCATCTGAGGCGGATAGAAAAGTGAGCAGTAGTGCACAGACTCAGCCAGTGCCTCCGTGGAACCCTTGCACCGACAGGACGCCGCTCAACCGTGCCCGTGAGCATCTCGCTGTGACGGGCATTAATAAAGGATGAGCAGGCAGAAGGAAGCACTATGCGTACTACGGTTGCTATTCGCTCATTGCTATTTTCGTTTGCCTTGCTGGTTTTTTCCCATGGTGCATTTGCTCAAATCGGGGTCGGCATTTCCGTGAATTTCGGCCCCCCGGCACTTCCCGTCTACGAGCAGCCAATCTGTCCCGACGACGGCTACCTATGGACACCCGGGTACTGGGCCTATGACGACGACAATGGCTACTACTGGGTGCCCGGGACGTGGGTTGAGGCACCCCAGGTCGGCTTTCTCTGGACCCCAGGTTATTGGGGCTGGGGAGGTAGCGCGTTTCTTTTCCATGAAGGATATTGGGGCCCAGAGGTGGGCTTCTACGGCGGCATCAACTATGGCTTCGGCTACGGCGGTGTTGGTTATGAGGGCGGCCGCTGGGAAGGTGGCCACTTCTCCTACAACACTTACGTGAATCACGTAAACACCACCATCATTCACAACACCTACAACACCAGGATCACGACTGTGTCCGAAACTCACGTCAGCTACAACGGTGGTACGGGTGGGGTCGAAGCACGTCCCACACCGCAGGAAGAGTCCTACGCTAACCAGCACCACGTCGGTCCGGTAGCGGCGCAGACGCAGCACGTTCAGGCAGCGCGGAGTAATCCCGAGCTGCGTGCTTCCGCCAACCAGGGCAAGCCGCCCATTGCGGCTACGGCAAGACCTGGGGATTTCAAAACTGGGGTTGTGGCCACCAGACAAGCAGGCGGCGAATACAAGGCTCCTCCAGCCAATGCCGCACGCGGCAATGAAGGGCGTCCAGGAAATGAAGCTCGCCCCGGCACGGAAAATCGTCCCGCAAATACTACCGAAGCTCCTGGTAACACCGGCAATCACGCCAGCGAATTGCAGCCGCACAAGTTCACGCCTCCAAACACCGGCAACGCTGCGACCGACAAGAAATATCAGCAGCAACAGGACAAGCTAGCTGCCAAGCAAACGCAGGATCATCAGAAACTCCAACAGCAGCAGGATAAAGAACACAAGCAAGCCACCACGAAAAACTACAACGACGCGCAAAAACAACAGATGGAGCAGCGCCACACTCAGCAAACCCAACAGGTTGAGCAAAAGCATGCCACTCAGCAGAAACAGATGGAGCAGCGTCAAGCGCCGCCTGCACCAAAGCCGGAGAGCCGTCCTCCCGCGGAAAAGCCGCATTGATTTCGCGCTAGCCGCCGAAGGCAAGGCTGGATAGCCGCGGTCCTTGCAGGATCGAGCGCCAAACGAGCTGGTGACGATGCGTCGCATCGCCGCCAGCCCGTTTTTATTTTCCGAGCGTCGTGAGGATTCCCATTGGGCGAGTAACCGGCAAACTGCAACGAATTCTGCCTTCAGGTTGGTGCTCGTGGGTCTCGTCCCGGAGTCGCCCGCCAAAGAAATCTCTTTCATAGCTCGCATCAGCTTTTTCGATTGTCGAGACCGGAGACTCGCGTTATTCTTTCGGGTACACTCCCAACCGTTTCAACTCCATGTTTCGGTGGCGTTGCTTTGCTGAAATTATTATTTGCAGACTACGAATAGGAGACTGACGACCATCCATGTCTAATGAACTGCGCAATTTTCTGGCACTGACCTATGACGAATTGGAAGAGCTGAATCTGAAGGCAAAGGAACAGCGCAGCAAGCGCGTCCCCATTCACAAGATCCAGGAAGAGCGGTTGAAGTATTTGACCGACGAGAAGCGGATTAAAGCTGTGACCGTGCTCTTTAGCGACCTCGAGGGCCGGTTGCACATGCTCGATTACGACAAAAAGTTTCTCATCAAGAGCTGGGACAACCTCACCTTCGACGGCTCATCCATTCGCGGCTTCACGGCGCAGCGCGAGAGCGATCTGCGCCTGGGCATCGACTGGGGCGCATTCTACTGGGCGCCGTCCGACGTCTTCGGTTCCGGCAAAGTGCTGGTCTTCGGCGAGGTCATCGACAAGGGTGGAACTTCCTACACCGCCGACATTCGTGGCGTATTGAAAGGCTACGCCGAAGCCCTACACAAGAAGAAGGGTTACACCCTCAACGCAGCGAACGAAATTGAAGGGTTTCTCTTCAAAGGTACGGACGCGGAGCGCCGCTACAACGAAACGGGAAAATTCGAATACGTAAACACCGGCGGATATTATCACTCGCTCCCCGGCGACGCGCTGCGCACTTTCATCGATACCACTGCGGAAGTGCAGCGCTCCATGGGCTTCCAGAATGAGAAAGACCACCCGGAAGTTGCTCCGTCACAGTTCGAAATCAACTACGGCTACGGCGAAGTTGTTGCCGCCGCCGACCAGATTCAGCTCTACAAGCTGATCTGCCGTCAGGTTGCCACCCACATGGGCCTGACCGCCTCGTTCCTCCCGAAGCCAGTAGTGGGTGTGAACGGCAGCGGCATGCACACCAATGTTTCGATCAGCGAGAACGGAAAGAATCTCTTCTGGGATGCCAAGGGCGAAGAGAAGTTGAGCAAGATGGGTTGGGCTTTTCTCGATCGTATCCTCACCCATGGCAATGATATCTGCCTCCTGCTCAACCCCAGCGTGAATGCGTATCGTCGTTTGGATCCGCACTTTGAGGCGCCGAACCAGATCAAAGCTTCCGCCGTCGATCGTGGATCCATGATCCGCATTCCCATCGGCAACGAGAAGAGCATGCGCGTGGAAGTTCGTTCGGTGGCGCCGGACGCAAATCCCTACCTGGTAATGCTCTCAATCTTCAAGAGCGGCATCGACGGCGACACCTCCAAGATCAAGAACCTTCGCCAGGCCGAGCGCTACCTGCCGGACAACATCTACACCGCGCTGGAAGACTTCCGCAAAGCCGAGTGGACTACGGAACTTCTGGGGGAAGACGTGAAAGGCCGTTACGCCGACTTGAAGCAAGCCGCCGCTGACCGCTGCCCGCGCCTGCTGGGAACCTTTGTAAAGGCGCCTGAGGTGCAGTATCACCACGACGTCTACAACCAATTCCTCTGGAATTTGTTCTAAACCGCTGCAGTTCTGCCACGGAAAGCGCCCCGCTCGCAAGGCGGAGGCGCTTTTCCTGTCTTTCTTTCGCAGCACCCGACTCTGACTCGGACAGCGTTCGCCCGCCGGATGCGCCTGTGCTAGATTCAGGAGTTTCATGGATCTCGCTCCCACCATCTCGACTCAAGCTCTGACCCGCCGCTTCGGCGAACTCGTCGCCGTCGACGGCATCGACATGCGTGTCTCCCCTGGACAGTTCTTCGGCTTCCTCGGCCCTAACGGTGCCGGCAAATCCACCACCATTAAGATGCTCACCGGTCTCCTCGCGCCCAGCTCAGGCCGAATCGAAATCCTCGGCCTGGATCTCACGGCGCATCCCGTGGAAGTAAAGCGGCAAATCGGTGTCGTCCCCGAGGGAATGGCGTTGTTCGGACGGCTGACCGGTTCGGAGTTCCTGAACTTCGCCGGCCGCATGTATGGACTCGATCGAGACACCACAGCCAAACGCACCGCCGAGTTGCTTGACTTCATGCAGCTTGCCGATCAGCCCAGGAAGCTCGTCACCGATTACTCGCACGGAATGCAGAAAAAACTGGCCATGGCGGCCGCTGTCATTCACGGTCCAAAGGTACTGTTCCTCGACGAACCATTCGAAGGCGTCGACGCCATCGCCGCCGGAACGCTGAAGACCATGCTGCAAGGCATGATCGCGCGCGGCGCCACGATTTTTCTCACCTCGCATGTGCTGGAAATCGTCGAGCGCCTCTGCAGCCACGTCGCCATCATTCATCAGGGACGTCTGGTGGCGCAGGGATCGCTCGAGGAGCTACGCGCCGGCGTGGAGGCGCAGACGCCAGCAGGCTCCAGCGACGGCTCCGCAACATCCGGCGAGAAGATGACGCTGGAACAGATTTTCCTCCGCACCGTAGGCGGCTCACGCCGCACGGATCAGGAGCTTTCCTGGCTGGGATGAAGAGTGCGGCGGGTAGCTTCCTGTTCGCTCTGAGACTGTGAAAAAATAGGCTTCGCATTAATATGCTTCGCATTAGATGACCGTCTCAAACAGCCATCTCGGTCAACTCTCAGCCATCGCATGGCTCCGCTGGCACCTTTTCCTCAACGCTCTGCGCACCACGCGAGGTCAGTTGGAGTTGATCTCGCACATCTTCGTGTCGCTCGCATTTGCCATCGCCGGACTCGGCGGAGCATTGTTCATGGGAGTCGCAGCCTACTTCTTCCTCTCGTCGGGCAAGCCGGGGATGCTGGCCCTGCTTCTATGGGCCATCTTTTTCTTCTGGCAAGCCTTTCCGATCATGGCCACCGCTTTCACCAACAATCCGGACTCTTCCGACTTGCTCCGCTTCCCGCTCAGCTACCGCTCGTATTTTCTGGTGCGCCTGGCCTATGGGGCTTTCGATCCGGCAAGCATTCTGGGCGGTCTGTGGTCGTGCGGAGTCCTGGTGGGCGTGGGCTTTGCCAAACCCGCGGCGCTGCCCTGGACATTCCTCGTGTTGCTGGCATTCGTCGCCTTCAATCTTCTATTCATGCAAATGGTCTTCGCCTGGGTGGAACGCTGGCTGGCACAACGCCGCACCCGCGAGATCATGGGAGTTCTGTTCGTTCTGCTGATGCTGAGTTTTCAATTGATCGGGCCATTGACCAGGCATTTCAAAGCGCACGCCCAACCGCAAGTCCAAAAATTTTTCGAGGTTCTTGCTCCGGTGCAAGGAATTCTTCCGCCTGGCCTTGCCGCCGACGCCATCGTGCAAGGGATCTATCCACAATTTCTAGTGGGCCTTACCTCGCTCACTTTATTAGGCACCTTTTTGATGGTAATCGGCTACGGCCTGCACGTAAGACTGCTGGCCCAATATCGCGGCGAGAGCTTGAGCGAGGCCGTCGCCCCATCCGCTCCGCGGCAAGATCGGCCGCTCCGCCTGGGCTGGCATCTTCCCGGATTCGCAACCCCGGTGACGGCAGTCTTCGAAAAAGAAATTCACTATCTGCTCCGCAGCGGCCCCATGTTACTCACCCTGATCATGCCGATTTTTATGCTGCTGGTTTTTCGCTTCGGCTCCATGAACTCCGTCCGGCATTCCAGTGGCTTTTTGGCTCGCGCGCCCAACCTGGCATTTCCCGTGGCTGCCGCCTACACCCTCTTGATGCTGACCAACCTGGTTTACAACAACTTTGGCGGCGATGCCGGCGGCATCCAGTTCTTTTACGCGGCTCCGGTGAGCTTCCGCGACATTGTGCTGGCCAAGAATCTCACCCATGCCGGCATTCTGGCCGTCGAAATAGCCGTGGCATGGATTGCAGTCACCTCCTTCTACGGCCGTCCCGCGCTCAGCATCACTCTCGCCACCCTTGCCGGCCTGCTGTTCGCAGCCCCCATGAATTTTGCCGTGGGCAATGTGTTATCGATCTACGCGCCGAAAAAACTGGACTACTCCAAGTTCGGCCGCCAACGCGCCTCTCAGGTAACCGTACTTGTCAGCCTGGCCTTGCAGTTGGTTGTCGTGGGCGTGGGTGTCAGCGTTTTCGTGACGGCTCGATACATGGGAAATTTGTGGATGGCGACTTTGTTGCTTCTGCTGTTGGCGGGAATCTCGCTGTCACTCTATATGATGGTACTGAACCGCATGGATCGCCTGGCGCTGGAGCGCCGCGAAGCGATGGTCGCCGAGCTTTGCCGGGCCTAGCTTCGCAGATTCGCAAACCTTATTTCTTTTCCGGATTCGCCAAAAACCTATATCCCACGCCACGCACCGTCAGCAAGTGTCGCGGCTCTGCGGGATCGTCTTCGATGTAGCGCCGCAACCGCACCATAAAGTTATCGATAGCGCGCGTGTCGGTGTCTTCGTGCAGTCCCCAAACTTCTTCCAGAATTTGCTTGCGCGAAACCACGCGCCCGTCGTTACGCACCAGGTAGCGCAGCAGTTCCGACTCCATCAGCGTCAGATGAATGACATTGTCGGCCGTCCGCAATTCGAGCACGCCGAAATCGATGGTCTTGCCACTGAAGGAAAATGTTCCGAAGTCGCCTACGCTGGCCGCGTCAGACGCGGGCGGCGCACTTCCCGCTTGATGGTCGGCTCGCATCCATTGGCTGCGCCGGAGCAGCCCCTGCAGCCGCGCCAGCAGGATCGACAGCTCGAAAGGCTTGGGCAGATAATCATCCGCTCCCGCGGCAAAGCCCTTCAGCACATCTTCAGGCCGGCTTCGCGCCGTGAGCATCAGCACCGGCACATAATTCCGCGCCGCGCGCAACTCCGAAACCACGCTGAACCCGTCTTTGCCCGGCAGCATGATGTCGAGCACGATGGCGTCAAAGTTTTCTTTCTTGCCCAGCAGGCGATCGGTTGCGGCCTCACCGTCGCCCACCACCTCAGCCGAGTATCCTTCCGCCTGCAGATTGAAGCAGAGTCCCTGCGCCAGATGCGCTTCGTCTTCCACTACCAGAACCCGGCTCATGCGTTCGACCTCGGCAGTTCCATGGTAATCGTAGTGCCCTCACCCTCGCCCTCGCTGGCAGCAAACACTTTGCCACCGTGTTTCTGCGCGATCGCTTTCACAATAAACAGGCCCAGCCCCGTTCCCTTCACGTGGGCCAGCGATCGATGAGTGACGCGATAGAAGCGCTTGAAGATGCTCTTCAAATCATCGGAAGGAATGCCGACTCCGTGGTCCTGCACGCTGAGCACGACGCGCTTCTCATCGGGCGTATCCAGACGCACCCGCACGTCCACGGTGTCGCCGGAGTATTTAATGGCATTGTCGAGTACGTTGAAGACCGCCGTACGCAAGTCCTCCGCACTCCCCATCACCCTGATTCCCGCACCGTTGCTTGACGCTTCCTCATAGTGCAGCGCCTCTGGCGCTAGATGATGCCGGACCCGGGCTGCCTCCATGCACGCCTGCACCAGTTGCCGGAAGTCGACCGCGGACTTTTCCCGTCCCGCCTTCTTGTCCCCGGCACGGCCGGCGCGCAGCACCTGTTCCACCGTCTCGGTCAAGCGATCCGTGTCGCTGAGCATCAGGCGGTAAAACTCCTGCTTCTGCGCTTCTGGCAGATCCCTACGCTGCAAGGTTTCCAGGTGCAAGCGGATGGAAGCCACCGGCGTCTTCAGTTCGTGCGTAACCGCGTTGATAAAGCTGTCGTGCTGCTCGCTGCGTCGAATTTCGCGCAGCAGGAAGGTTGTATTCACGATCATGCCCGCAATAATCAGCGCGAAAAAGACGACCCCGAAAAACAGCAGCACTCGCAGGCGCCAGTTGAGGATGATCCATCCCACATTGAGCGCGACCGCCAGGGCAACCAGCCCGATGCCCAGGCAGAGAAAGAAAATGATCGTTCCGCGGCGGCTCGTGATGCGCATGGCTTCAAGCTGATTCTACAACCAGAATCTGCGCCCCGGAGCCCACAGGCCATCACAGGGTAACCCTCAAAAGAACTCCCTCTCTGTTCCCCCCTGTGTGATTTCTTGCAGACAGCAAAAAGCCCGGACCAGAACTGGCTCGGGCTTGAACCAACGCTTCGTGATCAATCTCCCAAGACGGCAACCTCCGGCAGAGCCACCGTAACCAGCTTTCCATTCGGCGTCGGCAGCAGCCCTCTTTCCAGGTCAGCTAACTTCACCCGCTTGATGTCCCAAGCCAAGCCCAGCTGCTTCAGCGCCCAAATCCCGTACCAGTTCATGTCGATTTCATACCAGGTAAACCCGTGCTGCGCCGCGGTCGGATGCGCGTGGTGATTGTTGTGCCACCCTTCGCCAAACGTCAGCAAAGCCACCCACCAGCTGTTGGTGGAAAGATCGCGCGTGGTGAAGCGCCGCGTGCCCCAGGAGTGCGTCGCCGAATTCACCAGCCATGTAGCGTGCAGGCCAACTACGGTCCGCATGAAGATGCCCCACATCAGAAACGGTAACCCGCCGATCGCAAACAGGATCGCGCCCAGCACAATCATGGGCACATAGTGATACTTCGTGATCCATACGTGAAATTTATCCTTGGCCAGGTCAGGGACGTAGCGGGCCAGCGTGGTCGTGTCATGGTGCATCGACTTGCCCATCAGGATCCAGCCCATGTGCGCCCACCATTTGCCGTCAATCGGCGAATGCGGATCGCCATCCTGATCGGAGTACTGATGATGTATGCGATGCGTCGCCACCCAGAAAATTGGCCCGCCTTCGAGCGCTAGCGTCGCGCAGACCGTCAAAAAATACTCGACCCACTTTGGCGTCTTGTAGCCGCGGTGCGTGAGCAGGCGGTGATAGCTCATCCCAATGCCCAGGCTTCCGGAGACCCACCATAGGAACATCGCAACAAACAACGCCTTCCAGGTAAAAAAGAAGAGTGCGGCAATGGCGCCCACGTGAAACGCCATCATAAAGATCGCCGTCACCCAGTTAACTTCGTTTCTTGCGGCTTGTCGTTTTTCCAGGCTTTCCAGTTGCATGTCCAAGGAGCATCCCCGATTCTTGCCTAAGTTCGATAACGTACATATGTAACCTATCAAGGCGCGGAGCCAATCACTGTAATACTTGTGTAATAGCGGGATTTCCGCACATTACGGAAGTGTCTGGCCGCAAAACGAAGGGCGCGACCACAGGCCGCGCCCTCGAAACACTCGGTAAAATCCACTCCTTCAGGCACTCTTCGGCATCTGCTTCATAAACTCTTCCTGCGCTTCTTCGATTTCCTCCATCGACATATCGCGCCTGTGAGTCCCGATCGACCATTTGTGGCCGAATGGATCCACCAGCTTGCCATAGCGGTCGCCCCAGAACATGTCCGCTACCGGCATCTCAACAGTTCCCCCCGCTCCAATCGCCCGGTCAAATGCAGAGTCCACATCCTCGACATAAATGTGCAGCCCCGTGCCTGATCCGCCAATAGTCTGCGGTGATAGAGATCCAAATTGCGGGAATTCATCAGCCAGCATGAGGAGAGAGTCGCCGATGCGCAACTCGGCATGCATGATTTTTCCGTCCGGCCCTTTCATCACGCCTTTTTCCACGGCGCCAAAAGCCTGCTTGTAGAACTCGATAGCGCGCGCAGCGTCGCGCACCGTCATGTATGGTGTAAGGGTGTGGTAACCCTCCGGTATTGCTTTCGCGGTCATATTCGCCTCCTTCAGCGAAAATTCGTGCACCAGAGTTTACACCGAAACGCAAAGGCAGAGTGTCAAAGGAGTGTTACAGCAAAACCGGGCTACGGCAGGGTTTTGCGCCCTGCTACGATCGGCGTCCTGCCTTTAGGGGAACAAACTCAGAAGAACTTTGTAACGCCTTCTTCCAGCACCACCACGCGGTCTTCGATTCCAGCCGCGCGTGCTTCCTGCTCCAGCAGTTGCAGCGGCTCATCGACCGGCTCGTGCGACAGCCGAAATGTCCCATAATGCATGGGAACCATCCAGCGCGACTTCAAATCGAGGAAGGCGTGGGTCGCGTCGGCCGGATTCGTATGCACGTTCCGGAACGTTGGCGGATTGTACGCGCCGATTGGAAGCAGCGCCAATTCCGGCGACAAGCGACGCCCGATCTCCCCGAAGCCGGCAAAATAAGCCGTATCGCCCGCGTGATAAACCGAATGCTTCCCGGCCTTCAAAACGTAGCCGCCGTAGCCTCGATGCGAGTCCTTCAGAATCCGCGCTCCCCAATGCCGCGAAGGAACGTGCGTCACCGACACGCTGCCGTGTCGCGAACTGTTCCACCAGTCTAGTTCGATAATTTCGGCGAAGCCCAAATCCGAAACCAGATCCGTAACATGACTCGGAATAATGATGGCCGGCGCCGTTCCGCGTTTGCGCAAATTGTTTTGTACGATCGCCCGCAACGACGGCCGGTGCAGATGATCGAAATGCGCATGCGTCACCAGCACCAGATCAATGGCTGGCAGATCGCGCACGCGAACCCCAGGACGCCGCAGCCGCTTCAGCACAAATAACCAGCGTGCGAAGTTGGGATCAATCATCACGCTTTGCCCGCCAATTTGCACCAGGAAGCTGGAGTGGCCAATAAAAGTGAGCCCTAGTTCGCCGTTCGAAGCCAGACGGGGCAGGTGCGTCTCTCCGCAAAGCGGGGTCACGGCCGAATGCCGCACCAGGCGCCCGAACTGCGACGCGCGCTTGCGGAGGGCCGGATTGCGAAGCGTTGCCTTGATCATCCTGGAACAGCCTGCTTATTGGATGAAATCTGGAAGCGGCTCGCTCTATTTTAGTTCAATGCCGGTTGAAAGGCGCGTAATTCCCGCGATTCCCCCCAGGAGCTTTTCTCTCGGCCGCTCGGCACCCGCACAATCATACGCCAGTTTGCTTGACCTCCATCCTAGCCCTCATATCTAATCCAGAGCGGGTCCGATTGTTCGAACAGGAGAATCTCAGCGATGCGAGTTGCTTTCTTGGGTCTGGGAATTATGGGCCATGCCATGGCCACGAATCTGGCCAAGGCTGGCCATGAAGTCACGGTTTGGAATCGCACTCCCGGCAAACTTGTAGAAGGCGCAGGCGTCGCTCCCACTCCTTCAGCAGCCGCGCAAGGAGCCGAAGTCGTATGGCTTTGCGTTTCCGATACCGACGCCGTCGAACAGATTTTGTTTGGCGCGGATGGCGTCGACCAGTCGCTCACCGAAGGCACGATCATCGCGGATTCCAGCACCATCTCTCCGTCCGCCACCGTGAAATTTGCCGAGCGCGTTCGCGGCAAAGGCGTAGCCTACGTCGACACTCCTATGACCGGATCCAAAATCGGTGCCGCCAACGGCACCCTGATTTTCATGGTGGGCGGCGACGCATCTACCATCGATCGCCTCAACCCATTGTTCGCCGCCATGGGCAAGAAAATTTTCCGCATGGGCGAGACCGGCAAGGGTCAGGCCACCAAGCTCGCCATGAACCTCCAGATCGCGCTTATCTTCGAAGGTTTTGCTGAGGCCCTCACCCTCGCCAGCAAACTCGGCGTAGATCCGAAGCAACTGCTCTCGCTCATCGAAGCCACCATGGTCCGCTCCGGCGTCGTCGATTACAAAGGCCCATTCATCCTGCAACGCGACTTCACTCCCAATTTTCCCCTGCGCCTCATGCACAAGGACATCCTCCTCACACTCCAGGCCGCCAAGGAAGCTCGCGTAAAACTGCCCGCCCTCGAAACCGTAGAGGAAATCTATGAAATGGCGAGCGAAGAGGGTAATGGCGATCTCGACTACGCAGCAACCTTGACTCTCTTAGAGAAGTGGGCAGGGGTGCAGGTGAAAAGCGAAGCCGCCTGACCACTCACCTCAACTCATGTGGGGACAGCCGCCAAGTCTGCCCTGAGCGGAGCCGAAGGGGCTGTCCATCGGGCGAAGCCCGAGTTTCAATACACCAGAAGAATTCGTAAATCTCTGAGATTGTTCCCGGTCGGCCCAATCTCGATCGCATCTCCGAGCGCGCTGAAGAACGGATACGCATCAAATTTCTCCAGCGCCGCACACGCATCAAGCCCACTCGCCTGAGCCCGCATCACCGTGCTTCCATCCGCAACCGCACCCGCCGCGGGACTGTTCCCGTCCACTCCATCCGTTCCCGCACTAAGTACGGTGATATTCTCACCCGTAATCCTCGCGGCGCACGCCAGCGCAAACTGCTGGTTGCGTCCGCCCACGCCGCCGTTCGTGACTTTCACAGTTACTTCTCCGCCCGAGATCAGGCACACACGCTCGAATTCTTTTCTTAGCTCGCGCACCCTCTCCAACAAATATTCTGCCGCGCGCTCGTAATCCCAGTCGTCGCAGGAGTTGTCCACATGCACGGAGAAGCCCGCGCACTCGGCCGCCCCCTTCGCCTCTTCGACTGCGGTTTGATTCGAAAGAATGGGCCACCACCGTGAACGGTAAAACGCCGGATCATCCGACTTCGGCGTCTCTTCAAGCGCACGCCGCTCAAAAAGCTCGCGCGTGGAATGCGGCAACTGCGCCACCAACTCATGCTTCTCCGCGATCCGGTAACAATCCTCCACGCTGGTGGAATCCGGCATCGTCGGACCCGACGCCAGCGCATCCGCCATACCCTCGGGAACATCGGAGACCAGCAACGAAACTTGCTGCGCGGGAAATGCCGCCTGCGCCAGCCGCCCACCTTTCACCGCCGAAAGATGTTTCCGGATAGCGTTAATTTCGGTGATGGGCGCGCCCGAATGCACCAGCGCTCGATAAGTCGCCATCAGGTCGTCGAGAGAAATCTCATCGTCGATCGGCTTTTCGACGATCGAAGACCCTCCGCCACTGAGCAGAAATATCACGAGCGACGCCGCAGTTTGACCCTCCAAAGCTTTCAGAATTGCTTTCGCGGCGTGAATGGATTCAGCGTTGGGTGTCGGATGTCCGCCATGAAAATACCGGAAACCGCGCACTTGCGCCGAAGGCTCAACCGAACTCGCCACAATGCCCTCGAGCGCAGCCGCACCCATTTGCTGCGCCAATGCCTCCACCATCGTGTGTCCGGCCTTGCCGATAGAAATCACCAGCACCCTTGAATAGACGTGCAGATCGTAAAGATCTTCGCAAACCCTCAACACCCCCCGCTCGCAATGCACATGCCGCCCAAACCCCTTGGCGATCGAGGCTTTGGCTAGCGCATGAAGAAATATCTCCCGCGCAGCCTCGCGCATTCGCCGAAACCGCTCAACGTCATTCATGAAAACTGTCATCCTGAGCGCAGCATCCACGTTCGCTCGCGAACATGGATGCGGAGTCGAAGGATCCTTCGCACTCTCGCACCACTCGCGGCTTCAGAAGGAGTTCCCACAACGAACCACGATCCACGCCGATGTGCTTATCAAACTCATCGATCACGCTGCCCGATGATCAGCGAGAGTCTCTTTCACCCAACCTTCGATCGCTTCTCTCAGCTCCCGCAACCGGCCCTCAAAGAAATGATCCGCACCCTCGATCACAACCAGCTTCTTCGGCTCTGGCACCGACGCAACCAACTCCTCCAGCTTCGCCCGCGGACCAAACTGGTCGCGCGCCCCACTCACAAATAACTTGGGCTTCAAGCAATCACGCAAGAAATCAAACGTGTAAACCCGCGGTGCTTCCACGTTCGCGGCCACCGGAGCTACCGGCGTTCCCACGCCGATCAACTCCTTCACTCGCGCATCGGAAGCCGCGGCTCGCATTCCCACCGTCGCGCCAAAAGAAAATCCCGCAAATATCAACGGAAGATGAAACTCCGCATCGAGCCAGTCGAGCGCCGTGCGTACATCTTCCATTTCTCCGTTACCATGATCGTGCTCGCCATGACTGAGTCCAGTGCCACGAAAATTGAAGCGCAGCACCGGAAAACCGAAGCTGTTCAGCGCCTTCATGGTATGGAACACGACTTTGTTATGCAGCGTCCCGCCAAACAACGGATGCGGATGACAAACCACCGCCGCGTATGTCGCATTCTCGGCGCCCGCATTCAACAGCGCTTCCAGCCGTCCCGCCGGACCTTCGAGGAACAGCGACTTGATGGTTGAATTCTGGGCAGTCACGCCATTCAGATTACATGAAGTCAGAAGTGAGAAGTCAGAGTGCGGAACTTGACTTCGCCACTCTGCGCCCCGAGGTCACGATTTTGCTTCTGCATTTTGCATTCTTACTTCTAACCTATTCGTCCGTTTTCGTCTGCTATTCTCTCCACCATGGACGCCATCACCCTCACTCGCCAACTCGTCGACATCGAATCCATCTCCGGCAACGAAGCTGCTGTCGGAAACTATCTCTACGGTGAGCTCGCCCGCATCGGTTACCAGACACGAAGAATTCCCGTCGAGGGCGACCGCTTCGATGTCTACGCCACATCGCCCGATCAGCCGAATCCGGAAGTGGTCTTCTCCACGCATATGGATACAGTCCCTCCCTTCATTCCTTCTTCCGAGGACGCAGCACGAATTTACGGCCGCGGTTCATGCGACGCGAAAGGCATCATCGCCGCACAGATCGCCGCCTCGGAACGGCTGCGCCAGCAAGGAATCTACGTCGGTCTGCTCTTCGTGGCGGGAGAAGAGCGCGATAGCCTGGGCGCGAAGATCGCCAACGAGTACGCTGCAACTCAACCAGGGCATCGTTGCAGATATTTGGTCAACGGCGAGCCCACCGAGAACCATATTGCCCTCGCTTCGAAAGGCACGCTAAGAGCGGAGGTCACGGCTTCTGGCCGTATGGCGCATTCCGCCTATCCGGAGCTCGGTGAATCGGCCATCGACAAACTGCTTGCCTCCCTCACTCGTCTGCGCGCCATGCCGTTGCCAACAGATCCAGAGATTGGTCCGTGCACGCTGAATATTGGATTGATCGAAGGCGGACGGGCGCCGAATGTAATTCCTGATTACGCCCACGCAGATTTGCTCTATCGCCTCATCGGTCCCTCCAAGGATTTGAGGAGTCAAATTCTCGCAACCGCCGGCGATCAGGTAAAAGTTGATTTCCCTCTGGAACTTCCCTTCCTGCGTCTTCGCACCATCGATGGCCTCCCGACGATGATCGCGGCTTTCACCACCGACATCCCCAGGCTAACGAACTGGGGTGAGCCGCTGCTGATTGGTCCGGGATCAATTCACGTAGCGCATACCGACGGTGAATTCATCGAGAAGCAGCAACTTGCGGAAGCAATTGATCTCTACTGCGCGATCGCAAAGAAACTCATTTAGCTCATAGAGAAAAGTCCGAATGTAGTAACGATTTGGGGGCAACAATCGCTGATTGCCGCCGGCCCAACATCAACTCGCCCAGTACAATTAGACTCTAATGATCATGACCACCACCACCCTCAATTCCCTCGCCCGCGCTTCCTCCGCGTACCTACGTTCCGCCATGCACCAGCCAATTCGTTGGCATGAGTGGGGTGAGGAGGCGTTCGCTTCCGCGCAGCGGGAAAACAAGCCGATGCTCCTAGACATTGGCGCGGTCTGGTGCCACTGGTGCCATGTAATGGATCGCGAGTCTTATGACGATCCCGAAGTGGCGGCCATCGTGAACGAGCATTTCATCGCCGTCAAAGTGGATCGCGATGAGCGCCCCGATATCGACATCCGTTACCAGGCTGCGGTCAGCGCGGTCAGCGGGCAAGGCGGCTGGCCGCTCACCGCGTTTCTCACGCCCGACGGCAAGCCATTTTATGGCGGCACTTATTTTCCTCCAACCGATGGCTACGGGCGCTTGAGCTTTCGCCGCGTGTTGTTGAGCATCGCCAATGCTTACAAAGAAAAGAACGGCGACGTGGTCGAGCAGGCGAAGATGGTGGAGAACGCCATCGCGCAGGCGGAATCTTTCGCCGGACGCGGCGGGCGCATCTCGCCCAGCATCATTGCGACGATTCAGGAATCCGCTCTCAAAATGTTCGATCCCCAACACGGCGGATTCGGGCAAGCGCCCAAGTTTCCCCATCCTTCAGTATTGGATCTGTTGATCGAGCAGTTTGTTCGGACCAAAGACGAAAGCTTGCGCAACTTGATCGTCACCACTCTCGAGCACATGGCCAATGGCGGCGTTTACGATCAACTGGCCGGAGGATTTCATCGTTACTCGGTTGACGAGCGCTGGGTCGTCCCGCACTTCGAGAAGATGTGCTACGACAATTCCGAACTGCTGAAGAATTACGTGCACGCATACCAGGCTACGGGATCGGAGTTCTTCGCCAACGTGGCCCGTGACATCATCCGCTGGATGGATGCATGGCTGAGCGACCGCGAGCTCGGGGGTTTCTACGCTTCGCAGGATGCCGACATCAACATGGACGACGATGGCGACTACTTCACCTGGACGCTTGACGAAACTCATGCCGTGCTAACCGAAGAAGAATCGCAGGTCGCCGCGTTGCACTATGACATCAACGAAGTAGGCGAGATGCACCACAATCCGGCGAAGAACGTGTTGTATGTCCGTGCGCCGATCGACGAAATTGCGCGGCGCATGAACCTCAGCGAGGAGCATGTAAAGGATTTGCTCGATTCCGCCAAGAAAAAAATGTACGCTGCGCGCCTGCAGCGGCCAACGCCTTACGTCGACAAAACAGTTTACGTGGGATGGAACAGCATGTGTGTCTCGGCTTATCTGGAAGCCGCGAAGGTGCTCAACCTAGCTGAGACGCGGCGTTTCGCGCTGCGCTCCCTCGACCGCATCCTGGCGGAGGCTTGGAAGGCGCACGCAGGAAGCGCTGCCGAGGGCACCCACGCGATACACGCACAATTGTTGCACGTGGTTGCTTACTCGGACCCTGAGGCCGAGCATCGCGAAGTCCCCGGCATGCTCGAAGATTATGCCGCGACTGCGCTGGCCTGCCTCGACGCGTACGAAGCCACAGCTGATCTCAGCTATTTCAAATTTGCCCAGGCCATCGCCGACGCCATGATTGCCAAGTTCTTCGACCCGGTCTCTGGAGGCTTCTTCGATGCAGAGCCCGCAGCCGATGGCAAGAGCCTGGGCGTGCTGGCAACACGCCGCAAACCACTGCAGGATTCGCCCACTCCGGCAGGCAACCCCATGGCAGCGATTGCTCTATTGCGCCTGCACCACTACACGGGCGACGCCGCGTATCGCGATAAGGCCGAACAGACGCTCGAAACTTTCGCGGGCGTCGCTGGACAATTTGGAATCTTCGCCGCGACCTACGGAATTGCGGCGGTGCACTTCCTGGAAAACCCAATTCAGGTCGTCGTGGTCTCTGAAAATGTAGCTAACGATGTAGGCACTGCTCTGGCCGCGGCGGCCAATGCGTCCTTCGCGTTCAATAAGAACGCGCTGCGACTCACTGCGAATCAGGCAGTCGCGAAGAATCTTCCTCCGGCGCTCGCCTCTACCATCCCGAATCTGCCCGAACTGAAATCCGGCAGGGCATTTGCAGTTCTTTGTTCCGGCTTTACCTGTCAGCCCCCAACCCGTGACGCTCCAGAACTGCGCCGAGCACTGGAACTAGCCGTGAAGCGGCAGAGTTGACAATCCTTTTCCCCAAAAAAAACAGGGCTGACGGTTTATGTATGAGTCCGTCAGCCCAAAAATAGCGAGCCCAGGTTCGGCCCAAGTTACCACAGGTTACTTTGGTGATCTTGCCTTCAACCCTCTCCTCCGATTAACTACTACTTCATCATCGGTGGAAGCTGAACGCATCTACCCTGCAGTTGTTGTTGTGGTGGGCACACTAGAATCGGGCCTCCGTCCGGGGCGGGAACCTGCGGAACGGCAGCTGCGACATAGGTGCCCACTAGTCCACACATCAGGATCGAAATCCTGATTGCTTGCTTCATGGGTTTTCTCCTACCGCGTCGTTACTTCAAGGGAAGCTAACTTGACGCGGTGGAGAATTATAAGGCACAAGTCAATCCCTTCTACAGAAATTCCCCTACATCGTTTCCTGTAGCTGGCTTATACTCCTTACTCCAGCCATCTCACCGCCTGGTTTAACCATTTATCATCAATAACTTAATTGATTAACCCTAAGGTGATTAAACAACTAACGAGGGATGATGTTCCGTGAGACGCGCGGTGGGAGCGAAATTTACGAAATCCGAAATCGAGGCGCGAACTGCAGCCAGAGTGCTAAGAAACCGGCGGAAGGAACTTCAGCGAATTTATCTTCTGGTCGATCCAGTGCCAGGAAGTCCGCTGAATCCCACAGCTGTGGGAGCCCCTCCGGCATGAGCCGCCGCAGCTTTGGTATTAATCCTGTCCTCTTGCACCAGCGACGGCGAAGCTTGAGTTTTCGAGAGAGCTCGATCCACCATGCCTTCAAACATCGGGATCAAGGAGTCCGCAGGAAGCGGGTGATGAATGTCGGTCAGGCTCTGTTCCCAACGCTGCGGCCGCAGCATGTTTGACGGAGCTTCGCGGGCAGGGCTCTTCGCCAGGGTGTATCCCAGCCAGATGAGCAGCGTGCAATTGTAGGCGGCCATGTTTACCAGGCCCATCGAAAGATTATTCAAGTGATCGCCCACCCAGGACGCCACCAGAGAAAGTTCTACCGTAGCGAAGCATCCGAATCCCAACGCAACGCCGAAGCTGTACTGTCGCCGGCTCACGCCCAGGTACCGGGCAAAGAACAGCAGGAAAAGTACCATGCCGATTTGAATGATTCGTACGCAGCGCTGCGCCGTGAGAATGGCTTGCACCCACGGAGCGATGTCCGGCGAATCCGTGGAAACCGATACCACTCCAGCCACCAGCAGCATCACCAGCCCTGCCCATTTAAACAGGACCGTGCCCAGATCTCGCAGTGTGTGGAAGGGCCGGAAAGCATCGAGGAAGGCCTCGTGAATCACCTTGAAACCCAAAGCCACGCTGACTGCGGTACTGATCCAGCTGAGGTAAACGCATGCGGCAGGATTATAGCGATAGGTCGGAAAGACCACGGCAAAGCCCGCAATCTGCGCGATGATGTAGGCGAAAAAATATTTGAAATGCTTCTGCCGCCCCAGACGGAACATAGCCACAGCGATGGCGGTCTGCAGGATGGGATGAGCAATCCACAGAACGTAATAAAGGATCCTAATTTTGCTCATCGCAACAGTTCTCCGGACCTAACTCAAGCACCGACGGCAAGAAACAAGAAAGAGGCAGTAACGCCGTTCTAATGCAGTAACGGCGTTCTAACTAAGAGAAGTTAAACCTTTTAGCGCGGGTGTTCAATGTACTCGCGTAACCTAAAGTAACGTTACCTTCGTGCCATATGCCCGATCCTCAGAACCTGCTCTCGGCAGCTCCTTGCTCAAACGAGCCAATGTACACGTCCAGCGCTGGCGCGCGGAGTGCATCCTCGGGCACGCTCTAGGCGTCGGGAACGGAATGGATGTAGGCCCGCATCATGCGCACTTCGTCATCCTTCTCATTCAAGTCGTGTAGCAGGATGTCCCGTAGCGAGACGATGCCGACCAGCTGTCCCTCGTGGCACACGGGCAGATGGCGGAAGCTATGCCTCCGCATGAGGGCCATGCAGTTTTCCAGGTCCTCGTGCATGCTTACGGTGAGCGGGTCGTCCGTCATCACTTCCGCCAGGCAGGTGCTGCGGGGATCGAAACCCTCGGCCACTACGCGCTTCATCAGATCGCGCTCCGAGAAAATCCCCACTAGTTTGCCGTTGTGCAACACGGGAACCGCGCCGATATTGCGTTCCACCATGGCACGCACCGTTTCTAAAACGGTTTGTCCCATCTCTGCCTGGTAGGTTACCTGGTCCTTGATCAGCTCGCAGATACGCATTGGATCCTCCCAGATTGTTATCTTCCGAGCACCCACAAACCCCTAACGGGGGGCGAGTATATTCCGAAATCAGATGCAGGGGAAGGGCTAAACAGTTGGGAGAAATAATATTTCCGCTCCAGACTCATTCGGGGACGAACGAGCGCAGACCGCTCTACGCCTTGCGGGGGCGAGGGGACCCTTCAGCACCAAGGAAAACAAAGTAGGAGCAATTCCACCAGGAGGTAGGCAGGCTGCCATGCGGCCTCGCCGTCAGCACAATGTTGTATTCGCCAGTGTTATCCAGGCCAATTTCCCTCAGATCGACCTCTCGCGTGATCCCCGGCCGCTGCGCCTGCCCGGAATGCGTCGCTCCCACCGGCTCGATCACCGCCAGCTGCGCCAGGAATTCGTGGAGATCCACGCCCCGGCCTTGCCCCGGAATCACAAATGAGACTTCCGCGTCTTGCGTGGAAAAATGCCACCCCAACGATGCCGCCAGATTCACCGCTTGCTCATAAGCCTCATCGGAGATCACTCCCGCCACTGGATTATCGAAGACGATGCACAGCTTGCGCTCATCCTCGCGGCTAAACTCGCGCACCTTCAGCGATCCGGATTTCGCCGTTGCCTTCCAGTCCACATGGCGCGCGGAATCTTCCGGCATGTACTCGCGGATGCGGTAGAGATCGGAGCCGCGCCCGCGCACAAAGCTTTCCCACTCCCCGCGCACCAGCGGCAAAATCTCGAACAGCTCTTCCGGCGGCTCAACCGGTGGATAGACGAGAATCTCCCGCTGCAGCGCAATCTGCCGCGTCTTCGTCAGAAACGCAAACGGAAAGCGCGTAGCCACTCCAAAACTCGACTCGCAATACCGTCCGCGGCGATCAAACAGCAACTCCAAGTCCGCCGCCAACTCAGTCTTCGCCGGCAAATATGGAAAGTAAACCATGCCCTCGAAAATTCCCGGCGGAGCGCCCGGCAACTCTACCCGCCGCACGCGATAGTCGCGCAGCCGCACCCACTGATTCTGCGGTGGACGATTCAGCGGGAAAACAAATGTGGTCGGCTCCCAGCGCCATTCCTTGCGGACTTTCTTTTCCTTGCGTGTGGGCACGATGCGAATGGAAAACGACGGCATCCAGCGCCGCGCGTTCCGCAGCACAATATGTCCCATGACCGCCCGCCCGGCAAAAACATGCTCGGGAAGTCGCACATCCAATTCCAGGCCGCGCAGTACCATCGCGGAAACTACGCCCGACACCAGGATCGCTGCCAGCATGGCCGCGACCACGATGTACAGCAGATTATTTCCCGTGTTCAATGCCGCGATGCCGATCACCAGCGTGACCAGCACATAGACCACCCCCGCCCGAGTCACTTCATAATGAAATGTCTGCCGCAGCCGCTCGAGCGCCACCCGCCGCGCCAGATACGGCACGGTCACCAGTCCCACGAACACCGCCATCAACAGCGCCACGGACGCCAGAATCACCGAGGCCCACAAATGTCCGGCCTCACCTGACGCCGTCGAAAACAATGCCGTCCCGAAAGCCAGGCTCAGTCCCACCAGCGCCAGCAGAAATTTCGCCCACACCTCCGCCGTCGCCGATTGCCACCACGCTCCCACGCGGCTCGCGGCGTCGCCGGAATTCACAGAATGGATGGTTGTAGAACCCACTGTCGCCAGCCTAGCATCGCATTCAGGAACGATCAACGAGAAGCGGCTTGCAAAGAAAGCGGCGGTAACTTGCCCGGCGACCGTTTGGCGTCATCTCGAAGGCGTCATGCGAAAGTCCCGCGTTTTTCACCAGCGGGACGAGGAATCTCCCGTACGCACACAGCCGTCTGGTCAGACCGGACCACTCAGCTATCCACTCAACTCCCTCGGCGTTCTTCCTGTCCCCAGGATGTAATCATGGACGAGTCCTTTGATCTGCTTCCGCACTTCATCCATGCTTGGCGCGCTGGCCCGGACCTCGGCTCCCCCAACCGTGGCAGCCGGCGAATTGGCCGTCCCCTCCGCCGCGCGAACCGCAGCCCCCTCAACGTTGTCGTCCACGCTGTCTTCCTCTTCTTCTTCCTCTTCTTCGCCCGACTCAAATTCTTCCGGATCCCATTGCGGGCCACCGATGTCGGTCAGCTGTACATCTTCACGAATGATAACCACATCGGTCGGCTCCTCGGGCTCGAAGTCCACGTAGCTCAGGTTGGCGCTCGCGGTCTGCAAACCGTAGAGGAGTAGTCCCGCCATCTTGTGATCCATTTGGCCCCAGGCCAGCAGTTGCATCACTTGCATAAGCGCCATCTGCACTGCATTCGCATCCTCGAGCAGCGGTAGCACAAACCGGGACTGCTTGAACTGATCTTTGATAATCCGGTTATGCTGCTCCCGCGCCCGCTCATGAAAAAAGCACTGCCTCCTTCGGTTCAGCGCGGGAGAGCCGCACTGGATTCCATTCATCTTGATATGCTGACACCGAGGAACATTTCCTAAAGCCATATTTTCTTGACTCCTCCGCCGTCGATGGCACCGGATCGAAATCCGATGCCCCACAGATTCCAAAACTGTTGTGAATTCCGCCCTGTTCTCAGTATTCCCTATTTGGAATTTTCGGCAAGGTTAAGTGAACATCGCGGCAGGGAATCTTGTGGAAATGCCAAAGTTTGTTTTGGCGGGGTGGTGAGACTCGAAGGTTGGTTGGGTACCCCTACCCTAGTGGTCCGTTGGAATCATGGGTTTGGCAAAAAAATGCCCGCAAAATCTAGAGGCCAGACGGGTTACCGAGCAAAATCTAGAGAACAAAGGAAGTTGTGAGGCGGCGGTCTGGTTGCGCCTTTCTTGCGCGTGTTCGCGCTGGATGTGCTATGTAAGCTTGACCATGATGGAGCGAATTGGAGGTGAGGCGCAAGGTTAGATGTCACAGGCCGCCGCGGATTGAGTAGTCGTGCAGTTTGACAGCGAAATGAGCCAAAGGTATGCGCGGATTTTGGGCGGTCTACGATCGACTGACGACTTTTCACTTCGCAGACAGGTCTTTTTCAAATTGCTCCAAAAGGCGAAGGTGCACATCCGTCGGCAGCGGAGCATCGGAAAAGTACTTCTTCTCAGAAAACGGAGTGTTGTCTCGACGTTGGATAGAGAATCGCCCAAGCGGGTGCTTCCTCGTTAGCTGGTCATAGTCGATGCTAAGGATCGCCACGTCGTATCTCAGATCCTCTCCCATGGTATCGGCCACGCCCTTAGCGACAGAGGCGGCCAGCCTTTCAACCGCTGAACTAGCACCGCTCATCTGAGCGTTACTGTGGAATGTCACCTGACTCGCATATTGCCACCTCTTGACCATATCCGGCCTGTATACAAACCCGAGTTCCTTGCGTCTTCTCGCGGCCAAGGAGATCGACATGCCGCTCGGTAAACGTGCCATCGCGGAATTTTTTGGAACGTTCTGGTTGGGCGATTTTCGCCGGCGGCTGGGCGTTGCAGCAATTGTGGATGTTCTGGGTCGCCCCGCTCCTCATCGGCGCGCTCGGAGGAGGGATCTACCGAGCGTTGTTTGCCGAGTAGACGGCCCAAAGGAATTACGAGGGCCGCGCCTGAAAGACGCGGCCCTCAAACCGATCGACTATCTCCGGTTATTTCGACGACTTCGAGTTCGCGGCCTGTTTCAGCCCGAAGATTTCCAACTCCTTGTTGCTCGCGACATAGACTTTGCCGTTCGCCACCACCGGGACTTGATTCGAGTCTCCGCCGAAATTCGGCCAGGAGCCTGCGTTAGCATGAAAGAGCAGAGTCATCGTCTTTCCCCCTGCATCAGGGTTGAACGCGTACAGCCCGATCGCAGTGGAACTACGCGAGACTGGCCGCGTCAGTGCCCAGATAATCGGAGTGGCATTCCCGTTGGAAGACACGCTGGTGAAGAAGCCAGCATTCTGGCCGCTCGTCAGCTTCGGCGAGCGCGTCACACCAACCAGCTTCGGACTCGGCGACGTCTTCACCTTCCAAACCATCACTTCCTGCCCACCACTGCTCACCACGCGCGCCGCGCCATCAGTTGGATCCACAAAGTAAGATTCTCCACACCAGCAGCCGCCCACTTGATAAGTGCCGAGGACGTTATTCGTGGTGGTCGAGTAGCCGCCAAGTTTGTCTTCATTCATCAGATACATGCTGCCGTATTTGCCAGCCGCCACAGCCAGATGCGGCGTAGAACCGGTCTGATCCGGCAAAACCAGCACGCCCCCGGAGCCAAAATCCGTGTCCCCCTCGTCGAGGCTGGCCTGGTTCGAGGGCGTAAACAAGTCGACCACCGTCGTCAGATCGGACGACACCTTCACCACGCTCTCCTGAATGTTGCTTACTCCGTCATAAGTCGTCCCGGAGTAATCGGAGTTTCCCGTGACGAACACGACGTTCCCCGAATCATCCGCCGCCAGCCCGTACCCCGACATCCAGATCGACGACAGAAAAAAATTGTTCGGAGAACTCGGCTGCTGATCGTTGAGCCGGTTGGCAGAAAGTGGCGCCAGCGTTGCCGCATTCCAACCCAGCAACCAGCCGCGTGAATGGTTGGCTGAGTAATCGCAGAAGCTCCCAAACCCCGCATAGATGTTTCCATTCGCCAGCAGCAACCCCGGACGTTGCCGCTGGTAGGTCGCATTGAAAGTAAGTGTGGTGCCATCAGTCAGGGTGTGAGACGCATTTACCACCATCGGCGCAACTTTATCGGTCAGGTTACCCAGGTCAAGCGCGTGAACGCGATAAGCCGGCCCCGTCGAATCCTGTGTATACGCGGTCAAGTAGATCGTATTGCTGCTGACGTCGATCACTGGCGTCGAGTCGATGCCGACGTTCGGTCCATTGTTGTTGCAGCCCAGCGGCGAACTCACGGGCTTCCCGAGGTTCTGGCTTAGCAATATCGTGCCGGCAGTGGCGTCGATCGCATACACCGTGTCATTTCCCGTCACAATATAGACGACGTCGTGAACCCCCTGGTTACTCCCCGCCGTGATGGTCACCCCTGGAACCACAAGCGGCTGCCCATCCACTTGATCATCCACGGCAACTTTGGCCAGAAGTCCAAACGAAGAAGTGCTCACCGTGCTCGGTGTCAGCACGGTCTCAGCCGAGTTCCAGCCCGTGCGGTAATTGTCGTTGTGATAAGTGGTAACGGCAGTCTGTGCCGCGGCGATCTGAGCAACGAAGAGAATGGACGCTAGGCTGGCGACTCCTGCCAGCCCACGGATATGAGCTTGAAGACGAAGCGGCGTCATCGGAACCCCCAAAGTGGCGCCTAATCTTAGGGGCATCGCGAGGCTCTGGTCAATTGTGGAAGGAACACCCGGAGATGGAAGACTCTATAACGCTGTGGGCGCGCAGTTCACCCTTCGCCGTGAACTCAATACTCGGCCAGCTCTTTCATGGCTCGAAACAGATCGTTCGCCTGGGGCAGAATCGCGTCTTCGAGAATCGGCTGGTACGGTACAAACGCGTCCGCGGCAGCGACCCGGCGCACCGGAGCGTCCAGATGATCGAAGAGTTTGTCGCCGATACGAGCCGCGATCTCCGCTCCGTAACCCCAACTCAAGGTATCTTCGTAGGCCACGATCACCCGATTCGTCTTCGCCACCGATGCCGCAATCGTCTCCCAGTCAAACGGATTCAGGCACCGCAGGTCGATCAACTCGACCCTCACGCCGTGTTCACGCTCAATTTTCTGCGCCGCCTGCAGCGCCCGCGGCACCACCGCGCCGTAAGTGATGACCGTCAAGTCCGTCCCCGGATTCACGATCTTCGCCTTGCCGAACGGAATCATGTACTCGGGTCCCGGATAAGGCGCGCGTCCGAAGGTTTCGCGATACAGCCGCTTGTGCTCGAGAAACAATACGGGATCGTCGCAGCGGATCGCGGTGCGCAGCAATCCCGCAGCATCGAGCGCGTTGGACGGGAATACAACCCGCAGCCCCGGCATGTGCGTAAACATGCTCTCTCCGCACTGCGAGTGATAAATCGCGCCGCCGGTAAGATACCCTCCGATCGCCACGCGAATCACCACAGGGCAGGAGAACACATTGTTGGACCGCCAGCGAATGACCGACAGTTCGTCGCGAATCTGCATCACTGCGGGCCATATGTAATCAAAGAACTGAATTTCCACGACCGGCTTCATTCCGCGCGTGGCCATGCCAGTCGCGCGTCCGACAATGGCGGCTTCGGCCAGTGGCGAGTTGAACACGCGATCGTTGCCGAACTCATTCTGCAAACCGAAGGTCAGCTTGAAGACTCCGCCCTTCCCTTTCACCAGCTTGCGCTTCAGATATTCTTCGCGGCTGCAATCCGCGACGTCTTCGCCGAAGATCACGATCCGTTCGTCGCGCTTCATTTCATCGCGCAGCGTCACGTTGATCAGATCGGCCATGGTCTTCGCGGCTGGCTTCTTGCCGTCGGCCGAATCAGGGCCGATCACCGCCTGCGAGTCGAACGCCGCCGATGTCGGATCGATATCCGGTGAATACACATACTGCATCACGCTCTCGGGTGCTGGAGGCAGTGCTTCCAGGGCCTGATCGACAGCGATTTGAAGTTCTTCGTCGACTTTCTTTTCCAGATCGTTGATGCCTTTTTCGTCGAGGATCCCTTCGCGCAGCAAAAACATCTGGGTCCGCGACACGGGATCGCGCGCCGAGTCCCGTTCCCGCTCGGTGTCTGGACGGTACAACCGCTCATCGTCAGAAAGCGAATGCGAATAGGGACGAATCACGTGCGCATGCACAAACGCCGGACCGTGGCCCTCGCGGCAATACTGCGTCGCCCGCTGGAAGGCTCCGTAACTTGCCACCGGATCGGTGCCGTCAACTTCTTCAAAATGAAAATTCGGGAATCCCGAAACCAGGCGCGAAATGCTGCCTCCCGCCGTTTGCACTTCCACCGGCACCGAGATCGCATAGCCGTTATCCTGCACGCAAAAAATGACCGGCAACTTGTTCAGCGCAACCGCGTTCAAAGCCTCCCAAAACTCGCCTTCGCTGGTGGTACCGTCGCCCAGAGAAACATACGTGACTTCATCGCCGCGAAAGGTCACGTTCTTGAACTGGCGATAATCAACGCTCTTGGAAGCTGGAACCTCGGCAGTTTTCGGATGCTGCGTAAAATAGCGCCCAGCCTCGGCGCATCCCACCGCCTGCAGAATCTGTGATCCCGTGGGCGACGATTGGGTCACAACATTCAGACGCCGGTAGCCCCAGTGAGAGGGCATCTGCCGCCCACCCGAACTCGGATCGTCCGCCGCTCCCACCGCTTGCAGAAACATCTCCAGAGGCTTGGCCCCCAGCGCCAGGCACAGCGCTCGGTCGCGGTAATAAGGATAGAACCAGTCATAACCCGCCTTCAGCACCATCCCCGCCGCCGCCCCGATCGCCTCATGCCCGGCTCCCGACATCTGGAAGAAAATCTTCTGCTGCCGTTTGAGCATGATTTCCCGGTCGTCGATGCGCCGGGAGGTGTACATGATGCGGTAGGCTTCGATGAGCTGTTCGCGGGTAAGTCCCTCATAACTGGGGGTCTTTTTTGTGCCCGTGAGAGACAATTTGGGGTCGGTTTTTGTAGTCGCCATCCGGTTCCCTGATAAGTGCCTTATAAAACTTTACCGCTTATTAGATGCGCCTACCGAAATAAGGTGCAACGCGCTATGAGGCAGGTTGCATTGTAAATGGGAACAAGGAATTCGAAAATATGCAAGTTCCTCCCTCGGGAACTCCGGAACCTTAGTCACCCCGAGAATCGCCCCGGTTACCCCAGACTTTCCTCAGGCAACGCTCCAAATCTTCAAGCAAATCTTCCGTATCCTCCAGCCCGATGTTCAGCCTTACAACGCGGTGCCCGTAATCCGGACGCACTTTCGATCTCTGAAAGTCGTAAGCCACAGCCAGACTCGCCACTCCTCCCCAGCTATAGCCAATCTCAAACAATTCCAGCCCATCCACAAAGGCGAGCACTTGCGCTTTCGTAGCATCGGGTTTGAAGACGATGGAAAAAACTCCCGCTGATCCGGTGAAATCCCGCTTCCATAATTCATGTCCCGGCGAGCCTTCCAGCGCCGGATGCAGAACGTGCTCAATCTCCGGCCTCGCCGCCAGCCAGCGCGCAATCTGCAAGGCCGAAGCCTCAATGTGCTTGAGTCGCACCGCCATTGTCCGCATGCCGCGCAAGGCCAGACTGCAATCGTCCGGCGAGGCCGCATTCCCCAGAAGTTGCTGTGTCGTCCCTAATTGCTGGTATAGCTTCGGATCCTTCACCGTCGCCGACCCCATCAGCAAATCGCTGTGCCCGCCCACATATTTCGTTAGCGCTTGCATCGTGATGTCCACGCCATGCGCAAACGCATCGAAATACACTCCCGCGGCCCACGTATTGTCCATCGCGACGAGCGCTCCGCGGGAATGCGCGGCCTCGGAAATGGCCGGCACATCCTGCACTTCCATCGTGATCGATCCCGGACTCTCGCACCACACCAGCCGCGTATTCTCGCGCAGCAGATCCTTAATCCCGGCGCCAACCTCCGGAGGATAGAACCCGGCCTCCACGCCAAACCTCCGCAGCACGTGATAAGCCAGCTTACGATTCGGAGTGTAAACGCTCTCCGGAATCAAAACCTGATCGCCGCTCTTCAGAAACGCCAGACTGATCAGCGAAATCGCGCCCTGGCCTCCGGGCGTAATGATCGTTCGGTAGCCTTTTTCCAGCTCGCAGATTTTTCCTGCAAGTTCCAACGTGGTGGGAGTGCCGTAAAGCCCGTACGTATAGCCGACTTCAGGCTGATCCCAACTGTCGTTAACGGAAGCGGCATCCGGAAACAACGTGGTTGAACCCCGAAATACCGGACTTGCCAGCGACCGGTATCCCTCCGGCACCTTCACATCCGAATGTATCAACCGCGTCTTCCAGCTCTTCGCCATGCCGGAATTATACGGGCACCGCGCCGCGTTGCAGATCAACCCGTAACATTGTGGGAGAGGCTAGAAGCGTCTCAGCCCTGCCATCATTTATTCTAGAAATACACATGATCCAGATTCGCCGTGCCTTCGACCCGCGCTTGATCAAGTTGGTGATCTTTGACCTCGACGGCACGCTGATTGATTCGCGTCTCGACCTGGTGCACTCCGTCAACGCCGCGCTTCGCCACATCGGTCGGCCAGAATTGCCCGATGACGTCATCGCCAGCTACGTCGGCGACGGCGCACCGATTCTGATCCAGCGCGCGCTGGGCGGCGAAACGGTCGATGAGGCCGTCGTGCGTCAAGGCCTGCAGTTTTTCCTCGCATACTACCGCGAACACAAGCTCGACCACACCACCGTCTACGCCGGCATCCACGAGGCACTCGAAACTATTCAGAATTCAATCCAGAGACCTTCTAACGGAAGCGCGCACCCAGGAACACCGCGCCAGATGGCGGTTCTCACCAACAAACCTGTCGTGCCGTCGCGTGCCATCGTCGAGGCCCTTGGCCTGAGCCCGTTCTTCACAGAAATCTATGGTGGAAATAGTTTTGCCACCAAGAAACCCGACCCCGAAGGCGCGCGCAAACTACTCGACGAGCACCATGTTCGCCCAGAAGAAGCCGCCATCGTCGGCGACTCCCAAGTCGATGTCGAAACTGGACGCAATGCCGGCCTGTGGACGGTAGGCGTCAATTACGGCTTTGCCCCTCATACGTTGCCGGAGAGCCCTCCGGATGTGCTCGTAGACGCGCCCCGGGAACTGGCCGAGTTCTTCACTCCTCTCGTGTAAACTCATGCGACGATGAACGAGCCACCGGGCTTCACCTCTGCGGAACTCAGCAAGCTGCGCAGCATGAAAGATCCGCACGGCATCCAGAAATTTCTCGACGATGCCCCGTATCACCTCGCCGATACCGCCTGGTCTCCGCGCCGCGTGTTGGCCGAGCAAACTGCGCATTGCCTGGAGGGAGCAATCTTTGCTGCCGCTGCGCTTCGCGCCAATGGATATCCTCCGCTGCTTCTCGATTTTGAAGCCGAACATGACACCGACCATGTGATCGCCATTTTTCGTCAGAACGGATGTTGGGGGGCCGTCGCCAAGTCAAACTACACCGGATGCCGCTGGCGCGAGCCGGTCCATCGCACTCTGCGCGAGCTGGCGCTGACTTACTTCAACGCCTACTTCAATCTGCGCCGCGAGCGCACCTTACGCCGCTTTTCGGTTCCTGTAAACCTGAAACGCTTCGATCGCCAGAACTGGATGACCACCGACAAGCCCGTGTGGTTCATCGTCTTCCACCTCTTCGATATCAAGCATTACCCGCTCATCACGCCGGCAATGGCCAAGCGCCTGCATCGCGTGGACGAGCGCCTGTTTCAGGCGGAGTGTATGGGAAAAGCGCTGAAGAGAGACGAGTAGCAGCCAGGGGGCGGTGGAAAGACAGAACGGCGGAACGATTCGTCAAACCATCGTCCCGCCGTCGTGCTTCACTCAATTCGATGACACAAAGGCAATCACTCCGAAAGTTCCCGCCAGATTGCCGCTCGGCCCGGCGGTAAAGAACAACTGGTTCGTTCCCCCGTTGCTGCCCGTACCATCGCCGAAACCAACTCCCCAAAGCTGGTCAATATGAATGACCTTGCTGTTTGTGTCCTTGACGGTTCCAACAAACTTCCCTGTCGTCCCGTCGAAGGCATTGATGGTCCCGCTGTTGGTATTGTTCGAAATCAGCAGCGTATTGCCCAAAGGGCCAAAGTTTTTCGGGGCTGCGGCAATCCCCCAAGGCTGGTTGAGCGGCGCCCCTTGAATCAAATGCTGCCCCGGGGTCACGGGCGTACCGTCTTCCTTAAATACGTCAACGAAGCCCCCACTCCCACCGGTAGTACTGGCAAAGGTCACGTAGACCAGTCCATTTATGTCTTGGATGCCGAATGGTGCAAAGCCCGCAGGCACCGCAGCGTCAACGATCGAGGTCACCAGGTTGAAATTTCCGTCGTATATGTCCACTTTATTGTTCTTGGAGTCAGCAGCGTACAAGAAGTTCCCTGACGCGTGGTTCGTGATGGCCAGGCCCGTATAGACCGATGGGGTCGTATTGGTCGACGTGTCCACTGCCACAAGCGCCTGGTTGACGTTTGATTTAAATGTCCACCCACTGATGGTTCCATCCAGCGTGGCAAACAGGAAAAGTGACGGCCATCCCTGCACCTGGAATTCGCCGGTCGTCGATGCACTCCACACAATCCCCGTCGGCGAACCTGGGCCGTTTGCCCCAGTGGGCGAATCCGGGCCGCCTCCCGCCGTTGGGATCAATACCCTCAGTCCCTGCGCCACTCCGGCGCCATTGTAAAGCGTCGACCATCCGGAGTTATTGTCGCTGACCCACCAAGCAGAGCCCGGGGCGTGAACCAATCCCCACGCATTCACCAGCAATGGATCCGTGTGTTTCGCGGCTTTTACCTGGTTTGAACTTAGGTTTGTGAGTTGATATTGTGCCGCGGCTGTGCTGGAAGCAAGCATCAGCATCAACGCGACGAACGACGTGACCGCTAGAGCGCGAGCCGGCAAATGGCGCATATGCGAACGGGACATGGTGGTTCTCCTTCGTGGCTGAAATGAGAGGGCTCGGCCGAAGGCGCATTTCTTTTCTGCTCTCGGCCTAGGAAAGAGTAGGTTGGCCATTCTTTGACCTTGTCACCGCCGCGTAATGAGTTTGTACAATTTGTGTCTTTTGCACGCCGTCGATTCACTCCGATTTTTCAACCGTGCTCTCTCGTTCCCTGCGATAAACTGTGCGTGTGGGTTCCCGCGTCCTCGTTTCCTTCTTGTCCTTCTTGCTGCTCGCGACTGTGCTGGCTTTCGGTCAGCAAGGTCAGCCTGCGTCCGGAACCATTCCTGACAAAACGACTACGGAGACGGCGGACCCGTCCTCCCTGCCCAATCTGAAGCCCGATGCCAACGGCAATCTCTCGCAGGAGCAGATGCAGCAACTCTTGCGCGTGGTCGCCGACAAGGACATGGAAAACGACAAGCGCTGCGCGATTACACCTACATTGAACGCGACGAAGAACATAAGCTCGATGGCAAGGGACAGGTGAAGTCCAAGGAAGCTAAGACTTATGAAGTGATGGAGCTATACGGCGAACAGGTACAACGGCTGATCGAAAAAGACGATAAGCCGCTCGATGCCAAGGACGCAGCGAAAGAAGAAGAAAAAATTCAGAAGATCCTCGACAAGCGCAAGAACGAATCAGAGGACGAGCGCAGGAAGCGCGAGGAAAAAGAAGAGAAAGAACGTGAAGAGGACCGCAAGTTCTTGAGCGAGGTAGCCGATGCCTACAATTTCAAGTTAGTCGGATCAGAACTTGTAGGCGGGCGCGACGCCTGGGTGATTGACGGCGAGCCACGGCCGGGCTTTGTGCCGCGCCTGAAAGAATCAAAGTTTCTACCGAAGTTCCGACAAGAGCGACTTGCAACTTTCCAAGATGGACGTGGAATGCCTGGATACGATTTCCTGGGGATTATTTCTGGCCCGTTTTCATAAGGGTTCTCGCTTCATGCTGGAGCAAACCCGGGTGAACGAAGAAGTGTGGCTGCCGCGCCAGCTTACGGCCAAAATCAACGTGCGTCTCGCCCTGCTCAAGAACTTTAACGTAGATGTGGAACAGACATTCCGCGACTACAAGAAATTCCGCGCCACTTCACGGATTCTGGCGGTCGAAGATCTCCAGAAAAAATAATCGGCCACGTAACCGGCAATCCATTTTTCCGATGCGTCCGGACCCTCGCGTTTGTCATCTACTATGTCTTCAGTCCTTTCGATCTTCTCTTGCCGGGAGAAACCATGTCGACTCAGCAAATACCACTGGCCGCCGATATCCGCGGTGAGGCTTTCCCCGTCCTCACCGAGGAACAGATCAGCCGCATCCGTCCTCTTACCAGGATTCGAAAAGTGAACGTGGGCGACATTCTCTTCGAGCCCGGCGACAGCGACATCCCATTTTTCGTGCTGCTTTCCGGAAGCATGGAAATCGTTCAGCCCGAACTGCGTGGCGAAAGTCCCATCGTCGACCATGGAGCCGGAGAATTCACCGGCGAAATTACGATGATCTCTGGCCGTCGCTGCCTGGTGCGCGGGCGCGTCACCGCAGCCGGCGAATTCCTGGAAATGAGCAGCCAGGATCTGCGCACCCTGGTGGCGCGAGACGCGGAACTGAGTGAGATCTTCATGCGCGCCTTCATCCTGCGCCGTGTGGAACTGATTAACCGCGGCCAGGGAAATGTGATCCTGTTGGGCTCTCGCCATTCGGCCCCAACATTGCGTTTGCGCGAATTTCTCACCCGCAACGGACATCCCCACACTTACGTCGATCTCGACACCGACACCAGCTATCAGGATCTCCTCGATCACTTTCAAGTCAAACTCGATCAAATCCCCGTCGTCATCTGCAACAACCAGACGGTGCTCCGCAATCCGTCGATTCAGGAATTGGCGCGCTGCCTCGGCCTGAACTCCAATATCACGGCGTCGGAGGTGCGGGATCTCGTCATCGTGGGTGCCGGACCATCCGGCTTGGCTGCCGCCGTTTATGCCGCTTCCGAAGGACTGGACGTTTTAGTGATCGAGGCCGAGTCTCCCGGAGGTCAAGCCGGATCGAGCTCCAAGATCGAAAACTATCTCGGCTTTCCCATGGGAATTTCAGGAAACGAACTGGCAGGCCGTGCCGCCGCCCAGGCGCAGAAATTTGGCGCCAAGGTGTTAATCGCCAACACCGTCACTCGACTCAATTGCGAACGGCGTCCTTACGAGTTGACCGTCGACTGCGGTCAGGTCATTCGCGCGCGTACCGTCGTGATTGCCAGCGGCGCGCAGTACAACAAGCCAAAAATTGACAATCTCGCCCAGTTCGAAGGTCAGGGCATTTACTACGGCGCAACCTACATTGAGGCGCAACTTTGCGGGAAAGATGACGTCATCGTCGTCGGGGGCGGTAACTCGGCGGGTCAGGCCGCCGTCTATCTCTCCCAGATGGCGGGCAGAGTCCACATGCTCGTCCGGTCCAGCCGGTTGTCCGATACCATGTCGCGCTATCTCATCCAGCGTATCGAAGAAAATCCCATGATCAGCTTGCACTACCGCACCGAGATCGTCGGCCTCGAGGGCGGCACACAGTTGGAGCGAGTAACCTGGCAAGACAAAAACACAGGTGAGAGTTCGATCCACGATATCCGTCACGTGTTCATCATGACTGGCGCTTCTCCTCGAACTGACTGGCTCAAGGGTTGCGTGATGCTCGACAACAAAGGCTTCATTCTCACCGGCCGCGACTTGGATCCGGTCGCGCAGGAGTTCAAATGGACACTTCCCCGTGCTCCCCAAATGTTCGAAACCAGCTTGCCAGGCGTCTTTGCCGTAGGCGATGTCCGCGCCGGAAACGTGAAGCGCGTGGCCTCCGCCGTCGGTGAGGGATCGATCTCCATCTATCTGGTGCACCGCGCACTGGCCGAGTTGTAAACCCGTCGGGAGTGGCCTCGATTTGCCCGCGTTATAATAGAAAGATTCTTAGTCGGCAAAGTTGCCCTCTGTGAGGGTGCACGCGAGAACGGGTGCCAATCACAGGGTCTGCTAAAGGCTAAGAGCCAAAAAAAGAGCTTATTCCATGGACTTTAAACTCGTCTCGAATTACAAACCGCAGGGCGATCAGGGTCGCGCGATTGAATCCCTGCTGCGCGGTGTGTACGACCGCGAGCAGCATCAGGTTCTCCTCGGTGTCACCGGATCGGGCAAGACCTACACCATGGCCAAGGTGATCGAGGCGGTGAACCGTCCGGCGCTGGTAATGGCTCATAACAAGACGCTAGCCGCTCAGCTCTATCACGAGTTCAAGAATTTCTTTCCGCACAACGCCGTCGAATATTTCGTTTCCTATTACGACTACTACCAGCCCGAGGCGTATGTCCCGGCCGCCGACCTCTTTATCGAAAAAGAAGCGACCATCAACGACGAACTCGATAAGCTGCGCCTCTCCGCGACCCGGTCATTATTTGAGCGCCGCGACGCCCTCATTGTTGCCTCCGTGAGCTGCATCTATGGCCTGGGTTCGCCGGAAGCCTACTACGGCATGATGCTGTTTCTGGAAAAAGGCCAGAAGATAGCCCGCGAAGATATTACTCGCAAGCTGGTCGACATTCTTTACGAGCGTACCAACGGCGAATTCCGGCGCGGTACGTTTCGCGTCCGGGGCGACGTGATCGAGGTCTTCCCTACGTATGACGACATGGCCTACCGCATCGAGTTGTGGGGAGACCAGGTCGAGTCGCTCTCCCAGATCGATCCATTGTTTAGCACAGTGAAGCAAAAGTACATGCGGCTGCCCATTTATCCCAAGACGCACTACGTGATGAAGGATGAAACTCGCGCCTCGGCGGTAGAGTCGATCAAGAAAGAGCTGGCGTGGTGGGAAGTGGAACTGGAGAAGCAAGGCCGCGCCGTCGAGTCCCAGCGCATTCATCAGCGGGTGAAGTTTGATCTCGAAATGATCAAGGTTATGGGCTACTGCCACGGCATCGAAAATTATTCGCGCCATTTCACGGGACGCATGCCCGGCGAGCCTCCGCCAACACTGTTGGATTATTTCCCGCGCGACTATCTCATGTTCGTGGATGAATCGCATCAGACCATTCCGCAATTGCGTGGCATGTATGCCGGAGACCGCTCGCGCAAGGAAACCCTCGTCGAATACGGCTTCCGCCTGCCCTCGGCGCTGGATAACCGTCCGCTGACCTTCGAAGAATTCGAACATCGCACCAACCAGCTGGTTTATGTTTCGGCGACGCCCGGTCCCTATGAGCTGACGAAGTCAGCTGGCGTGGTAGTCGAGCAGATCATCCGCCCCACCGGCCTGATTGATCCTGAGGTCGAAGTACGGCCGGTAAAGGGACAGATCGACGACTTGCTGCACGAGATTCGCGCCCGTGTAGAACGCGGCGAGCGCGTCCTCGTGACCACCTTGACCAAGCGAATGGCCGAAGACTTGGCCGAGTATTACGCCGAAGTGGGCGTCAAATGCCGTTACATGCATTCGGAGATCGAAACCCTGGAGCGGGTCAAGATCCTGCGCGATCTGCGCAAGGGCGAGTTTGATGTATTGATCGGCATCAATCTATTACGCGAAGGTTTGGATTTGCCGGAAGTATCCCTGGTAGCGATCCTCGATGCCGATAAAGAAGGTTTCCTCCGCTCGTGGGGATCATTAATCCAGACCATCGGACGCTGCGCCCGCCATCTGCGCGGCCGCGCGATTCTCTATGCCGATCGCATGACCGATTCCATGAAACGCGCCATCGATGAAACCTTGCGCCGCCGCGAAATTCAGACCGCATACAACACAGAGAATGGCATCACACCGGAATCGATCGTGCGTCCGCTGGACATGACGCTGGCCGGAATCGTCGCCGCGGACTACACCGACCTGACCGGACCCGAAGCCGAAGGTATGCCGGAATTCAAGTCGCAGGAAGAGTTGGATGGATACATCGTCAAACTCGAAAGCGACATGCGCGAGGCGGCCAAGAGGTTTGAGTTTGAGAAAGCGGCGAAGTTGAGGGATAGGATTAAGGAGCTAAGAACGAAGGAATTTTTGTTCGCGTAGACACTAAAACCGTGTTACACTGTTCTCGTGTCAAATGCTCATCGCTTACGCAATGTGACTGTGACCCTCGAGGAAGATGTGGCGCAGTGGGCCCGGATTGAAGCAGCCCGCCGGGACACCAGCGTTTCGCGGCTTCTCGGGGCAATACTGAAGGAGCGTATGACCGCCCAGGACGCCTACGAAAGGGCGATGCGACGGGCACTCGTGCGAAAACCCTTTCTTCACAGTAAGGGCCGCTATTTGACGCGCGAGGAGGTCCATGACCGCTCCGGTCTTCGTTGATTCCAACGTGTTTCTCTACGCCTTGGACGAGGCGGATCCTAGAAAACAGCGGGCAGCGCAAGACTGGCGCGCAGAGTTGTGGAAGAGCCGCCGGGGGCGGGTGAGCTTTCAGGTGCTCGGGGAGTTTTACGTCAACGCGCTCCGCCTGCTGCCAAAGGCGCGTGATGAGGCCCGGGCCGAAGTTCGCGATCTCCTCGCATGGAATCCGGTCGTAACAGATGCGACCGTGCTGGAGCAGGGATGGAAAATCCAGGACCGCTACCACCTCGCGTACTGGGATGCGTTGATCGTGGCAGCTGCTAAGGCAGCGTCTTGCCGCTATCTGCTCACTGAAGACCTGCAGGCCGGTCAGAAGTTAGACGAAATCGAAGTAGTGAGTCCGTTCATAGCCAGCCCTGAGTCGATCTAGGAAGTTGAGCTTCCTACCGTCCATACGCCGCGCTAGCCGCCATCGGCTTGCGGTGGAACGTATACCCATCAAAGGTTTCCGAGCGGAAGTTGAGGTTCGGAGCCGAGAGCTTCTCCGTTTGGCTGAGGAATAGATACCCACCGGGTTCCAAGTAGAGATGCAACCGCTCGAGCACCGCCTGGCGCTGCGCGCGAGAGAATTGCGACAGCACATCCATGCAGAAAATGCAGTCAAAGCGGCCGATGTAGCCGGGACGCGCCAGGTTCATGCAGTTGAAAGTCACCAGGCTGCGCAGTCGCGGCTTCACCAACAGATGTGCGCTGCTCGTGGGATTTTGCGGCCCGGAAGGTTCGCTTAAGCCCTCGCTCGACCCGCCATTTGACCCTACCGCGGGCGAGCCGATCTTTGAAAAATAGTTGCGAATCGTGGCCGGCGGCAAGCCCTCCAGTGCGGACTGCGGATACACTCCCCGGTCCGCAGTCTCGATACCGGACGCCAGCAGATCGCTGCCCACAATATGAATCGAGCACCCCGCGTTCAGTTTGGCCGCTGGAATTGCCGTACTTTGCGAACTTTCCGCAACGCCCCCGTTTCGTGCGCCCGTCTTGCCGTTTCCGTTGCTCGAGCCGTTGCCATTACTCGCCACACTCACGTTGGCGGGATTCACCGCGTCGCACACCGCCATCGCAATGGAATATGTTTCCTCTCCCGTGCCGCAGCCCGCGCTCCAGATCCGGATCGGACCCGGGGCGTCGGCCGACTTGCGCGCGCATAGCTGCGGCAACACCTGCCGCCCGAACGCATTCAACGCTCCTGGATGACGAAAGAATCCCGTATTCGTATTGATCAGTCCATCGAGCAATGACGGTAACGTTGAAGGGTCCTGCTCGGAGGAGCGCAGACGCTCGAGCAGCGTCGTAGAGGAGTCCAACTCCTGCGTCTCGATGAAATCGGCGACCCGCGCGGCCAGCGCGCTGTTGGGACAATCCAGCACGACGCCGGTCTGCCGCTCCACCAGCAGCCGCAGCTCCGAAATCTCGTGCTCCAGAATGGTGCTCGTTGTAATCAGCCTATGCATAGAGCCTTTCCCAAGCACGCGAGACGCCTCGCACGCCAACGACTGTCAGATCGGCAAATTGCCAGGGGAGGATCAATTGTTGCCGCCGCTTACACGGCGGACCCGAGTCTGTCTGCTCTCAAACGCCCGCAGCCACGGCAACGCGGAACTTTCCGGAATCTCGTTCCACTTGTTGCGCGACCACGTTCATTTCTTTTTCCAGCGACGAAAAACGCTGCATCACCTCGTGAATCCGCAGCGTCATGTTACGAATCGTTTCAATCTGCGCGCGCGACTGCGCCGACAGGCTGCCCGGTTCGATCAGCAACAAATCGGAGTTCCCCAGCAGCGAGGTCAACGCATTGTTCAAGCCATGCCGCATCTCCAGCATGTAGCGCCCCAGCATCGCCTGCCGCTCAAGAGTGGCGCAGTTCTGTTCCGCGGCTCGTGCGCGGGCCTCGGCGGCAGCGCGGTGTACCGCTTCCCCAGCAGCCAGTATCAGACTGTCCAGCCAATTTTCGTCATGCCGCAGCACCGAGGTTCGCGGCCATCGCTCCCGCACCAGTTGCGCGGTCGCCGCATCGTGGCAAACGCAGAACAGCGGCTGCAAAGTAGAATGCAGAGGTTCCAGGATCAGCGAAAGCAACTCCCGGCGCAGCGGTCCGACGATTGCCACCTCAAAATTATCCACGCTGCGTGGCCACAAATCTCCGCTCAGCATCGTAAAGGCGGGCACATTGCGCTCTGCCTGCCAGCGCGCAGTAATGCTTCGCGAGAACTCTACCTCGTCGGAGATAACCAGTACCGTCGGATGATCCACTTGCCAGCTTCCTCTGCTTGGAGTCCACGCCTCGTTTGCGGGGGCTCTCGATCTCTTGCCTAAACTCCACCGATCCACTCGCTCCGGGCTATTTTTTCTTCCCCGGCCGCGAGCCGTCCTCCGGATTCCATTCCGGCACCGCCGTCGAGACTTCAAATTCCGGAGCTTCATTATTCGTCACGGCGAACTGGGCATTCGGTTCTGCGACCACGGCCGGCGTGGCTTTGGCCGGCGCTGCAGTTTTTGGAACTCCAGCGGCCGCACCTGCCGCCCGCGCCGCCGGCTGGTTTAGCGCCGGTTTGCCGGCCGCTGGGTTGCCTGCCGCTGGTTTATCTGTCCCGGGTTTGCCGGGCGCAGCCTTCGCCGCCGCGGTCGCCGCTGCCGCCTTCTCGCCACCTTCCGCTTCCGCACCCCGCCCTAGCGCGAAGTCCACCGAAGCCCGCAGGTCCACCAGCATGCGCAGCGGTTGCCCGGACGAATATTCCGCCTGGAACATCACCTTCCACGACTGGCAAATCATGCGCAGCCGCACAATCGGCTCCTGCGCCGAAAACTGGGCTCGTCGGCAGTCGATGGTCTCCACGCCTTTTTCTTCCAGTTCGGTCAGCCCATCCAAAATGTTGTTGAGATCGGCCAGCATCAGGCGGAAGAACACGCGCCGCATCAGATATCCAAAGCGGGTAAATGCCACGAGCGCCACCGGCAGATAAAATAAATCGCCAGCCTGCGCCTTGGCTTTGCGCCCCTGCTCGAGCACACCACCATGCAGCAGTTCGTCCAGCGAACGGCAGCGCCGTGCCGCTTCCAGCACCCGGTCCAGCGCATTCAGCCACACTGGAGCTTTCAGCTCCACCTTGCCCAGCACGGGCTCCAGTCCCTGCGCCACGTACGCGATGTCCGCGCCATTGTCGTCCAGTTCGCTGGGCGCTCCCTGGCTGAAATACTGCACCAGCAGGAAATCGATTTTGTCTCGCGCCGCATCCGTGTGCGCCTTCTTTCCCAGAAAATGCTGCACCAGCGCAATCAGCCCGTCTCCATCCACCAGAGAGCTGGTCTGCAGGAACTGCCGCAACTGGTGCACCTGGATGCGGTCATCCATCTCCTGCAACCATTGCTGCGCGTGCTCCACCGTCTCTCGGTCCGGCGCATCGACCGACTCGTCCAGCCCGGCACAGGGCGGCGCGTCAATCACAAACTCGCGCGCCAGTTCCGCATAGATAGGATGTAAGCGTAGCGCGCTAGACCAGAGCGTCCCGTAATCAGGAGCAGGCGATGCCGGCTCCGGGGATGAAGCTGAAGGAGGTGTCATGATTTCACGATCCAGTTCGGAACTGCGTTGAGGAAGCGCGCTGCCACCACCGTCGCGCCCGGATGGTACTGCACCGCTACCACGGAAGCTTCCGTGTCCAGCGAGCCATCGGAGTTGCGCAGCCGCAGCACGTCGGCAAATTCCAAAGGCATGGTGCAGGCAAACAAAACTTCGCGCGACGTCCCAAACTCAATCACCGTACTCTCCGGGGATCCCGCCGCGCTCGCCAGCTTGCCCTCACTCGCAGGAGTGCTGCGCGTAAACTCGACCGGAATCCGCACCGGCGTCGCCTCGGGGAAAAAGCGCGCCAGGTCGGCAACCGTGCTGGTCGGCCCCGTCCGCCCCCTCGCTGTTCCTACTTGCCCCAAAGCGTCGATGCCCCTTCCCTGGCCCAACTCCGCACTCACCGAAAACTCTTGTCATTCCGACCGAAACCTCCCGGTTCCGGCAGGGAATGAGAGGCGGGGTGCAGGAACCTGCTGTTCCGGTCCGCCCTAACCTTGCTTGCGAACAAAGTGCGGTTGGGCTCCCCCTCTTCCCGGTTAGGAAGAGCTTTGGGGAGCCGAAACTCGCGGTTATGGGAAAAATAGGAGCACGACCGGGACCATCGCCCCGAACGGAAGGATTAGCACCGAGGCGCTAGATTTTTCAGTAAGTTAGAACCGTCGGCATGGTGGGCGGGAGGCATGGCGCGAGACACACGTCTCAGGATGAGACATCAGTCTCATGCCTAGCCAAACAACTGGCGAAAAAGCTCTCTGCACAGATTATCCACAGGCAAAATCGTTCATCCCATCCGGCCAACCTGTTATCCTCAAGCCACTCTGCGCGGGGCTACCGACCGCGCCGCTCGGGAGAAGTTCGTTACACCGTGAAGATCATCCTGATCGCTGTCACGCCACGCTCGACTAATCCAGCATCTAGGGTTGACCCCGAATGGCCGACATTGGTGCGGCGGACCACTCTCGGTGAAAATATTTTTGCGTAGTCACACTCAAAGCTTGGGAGACATAAAACGTCTATGAGAAGAACGCCGAAACTGAAGTCTGCGAAGTCTGCCTGGTGTAGCGCCGTGCTCGCGCTTACACTCGCCACGCTCGTTCTGCCCAACCCCGCATCTGCTCAGGATCAAGACGATCCGCCAGGCCGCGTTGCTCGCCTGGGCTACATGGAAGGTTCCGTTTCCTTCCAGCCCGCGGGCGAAGGCGATTGGGTGGGAGCCGTTCCCAACCGTCCCCTGACCACCGGCGACCAGCTTTGGTCCGACGAAAGTTCCCGCGCCGAACTACAACTCGGATCGGCCGTCATCCGCCTCGGGCCTATGACCGGCTTCTCCTTCCTCGACCTCGACGACCACACGGTGCAGGTCCAACTCACCGCCGGAGCAATCAACGTCACGGTGCGCCGCCTGCACGAAGACGACGACTTCGAGATCGACACGCCCAACCAGGCCTTCACCATCTTCCAGCCCGGTCATTATCGCGTCGAAGTCGGCGCCGATGGAAACTACACCATCATCAGCGTTCGCGAAGGCGATGGCGAATCCACGGGCGGAGGTCAGAGCTACGAACTCCGCGGCGGCCAGCGTGCCACACTCAGCGGTACCGACCAGCTTTACGCCGATGTGGAAGAGCTCTACGGCCCGGACGACTTCGACTCATGGTCCGAATCCCGCGATCACCGCTTCGATTATTCCCGCTCCGCGCGCTACCTTTCACCCGATGTCGTCGGCTACGAGGATCTCGATGACTATGGTGACTGGCGCGACGATCCCGCCAACGGCCACATCTGGTTTCCCAACCGCGTCGACGCCGGATGGGCTCCTTACCATGTCGGACACTGGGCATGGATCTCTCCCTGGGGATGGACCTGGGTCGACGACAATTCCTGGGGCTACGCGCCATTCCACTACGGCCGCTGGATCAACGTCGAGGGACGTTGGGGATGGGTCGCAGGCCCTCCGGCGGTGCAAGCCGTCTATGCTCCCGCGCTCGTTGTATTTATCGGGGGTGGCCCCGGCGGCTGGGGCGGCAACGTCGGCTGGTTCCCGTTAGGGCCGAGGGAAGTTTTTGTGCCGTCCTATCACGTGAGCGAAGCTTACGTGACTCGCGTCAACGTCAGCAGTACGACGGTGAATGTCACACAGGTGACCAACGTCTATCACACCACCATTATTAACAACAACACCACCACCATCACGAACATTACTTATGCGAACCGGAATGTGCAGGGCGCGGTGATGGTGGTGCCGCAGCACGCGTTCGTAAGTGCGCAGCCAGTAGCGGCGGCGCGTGTCCAGGTCAGCGCGGCCCAGATCGCGTCCGCGCCAATGAGCGCAAGAGTCGCCGTGGTTCCAACCAGAGAGAGTGTTCTGGGTGCCAAGGCTGCGACGGCGGGTCACGTGACTGCGCCGCCACCGGCGGTTGCAAACCGACAGGTAGTTGCGAAGAAAACGCCTCCGCCCCCGCCCGTGCCTTTTGCAAAGCAGCAACAGGCTCTGGCGGCGCATCCGGGGCAACCCCTGGCACGAAGCGAAGTGCAAACCTTGCGTCCAGCCGCTGCTGCGGCAGCGCGTCCCATGGTGAAGGTAGCGCCTCCGGCTAAGCCGGCGACGCCGACCACCGGTCATCCACCGGCAAACGTACCTCGGCCGGGACAACCTGCGCCCGCCCCGGCAGCGAATCGTCCGGGGAATCCGCCTCCCGCAAATGAACGGCCCGCGGCTCCTGCACCGGCACAACCGACCAAGCCAGCCCCAGCTCCGCCAGCTAATCGGCCAGCACCGGTGCCACCAGCCAACCATCCGGCTACTCCGCCGCCGACGAATCGTCCGGAGGCAACTCCGAACCGGCCGCCTGCGACGCCGCCGAATAATCGGCCTGCCCCAGCGCCACCGGCGAATCGACCACCTGCTGCGGAACCGAACAATCGACCGGAGACGGCGCATCCGGCTCCGCCTCCTCCAGCACCGCGTCAGGCTCCTCCGCCTGCGGAACATCCGCAGCAGCACACGCCTCCGCCTGCGGCGGCGAAGCCCGCATCGCCTCCACCCAAGCAACCGGCCAAGCCGCTAACGCCAGAGGAGAAGAAGCGGCAGGAGGAAGAGAAAAAGCCTCAATAGGAAATCAACTCTAAAAGTTGGCAGAATTGCTTAGGCACCCTGAGATTTCTCAGGGTGCTTTTTTGCAATGGACCAAGAAATTCGCGCGCCAGTCCGCACACGCTGAACTTACTGCAGCGTATGACTGGATGGTCCTTCAGCAGGACTACCCGTGATGTTGTAACGTTTGAGTTTGCGGTAGAGAGTTGCGCGGCTGATCCCAAGCATGCGCCCGGCGAGAGCCTTATCGCCTTTGACTTGTTCAAAGACGCGCTGAATGGTGGCGCGCTCGATGTCTTCGAGATCGGTGGTCGAGAGTGGAGGCGAGGCAGCGCCGGAATTCAACTCGGGAGCGGCCGCAATATCGGAAACCAATTCGGGTGCGGCATCTGGCAGCGTGCGAGGCGCGACCGAGTTCATCGCAGCGATGGCAGGTGGAAGATCTCCAAGATCGATCAGCGTTCCGTTGCCCAGTGCGACCGCACGCTCCACGCAATTTTCCAGCTCGCGCACATTCCCCGGCCAGTCGTAGTTCATGAGCGCTTTCATGGCCGCGTTGGAGACGTGCAGATTCGAGCCGGGAGCGTAGCGCTCGCAAAACCAATTGACCAGCATAGGGATATCGCTGCGGCGCTCGCGCAGCGCGGGCACGTGTACGGTGACGACGTTCAGCCGGAAGTAGAGATCCTTACGGAAGGTGCCGTTCTTGTAGGCGGCTTCCAGGTCGCGGTTGGTGGCGGCGATCACGCGCACATCCACTTTGACGCGCTGGTTGCTGCCCACTGGACGCACCTCTTTTTCCTGCAGCACGCGCAACAATTTGGCCTGCAATTCGAGCGGCAGCTCACCGATTTCGTCGAGGAAAACCGAACCGGTATCCGCGGATTGAAAGAGTCCTTGCTTGGATTTCAGAGCGCCGGTGAAGGCTCCCTTTTCGTAACCGAAGAGTTCGCTCTCGATCAGTGTGGGCACAAGCGATCCGCAATCGACCGCAACGAAAGGACGGTTGGCGAAGGCTCCGCGGAAATGAATCGCCCGTGCGATCAACTCTTTGCCCGTACCGCTTTCACCCGAGATGAGGACAGAAGTGCGCGTGTCCTTGAGCCGCGACGCTACCCGCAGGACTTCCTGAATTTTCGCCGACGAGCCGACGATGCCATGCACCGCGGTTTCCGTATCCATGCGCTGGCGCAGAAATTCGTTTTCCTCGACCAGCCGGACTTTTTCGGCCATGCGGCGCAAGAACAATCGCAGTTCATCGAGTGGTGAAAACGGCTTGGTGATGTAGTCGTAGGCGCCGAGGCGCATGGCCTGCACGGCGGTTTCGATTGAGCCGTGACCGGTCATGAGCGCGACTTCGGTGCGCGGCAGAAGTTTCTTCGCTTTCTCCAGAAACTCGAGGCCCGACATATGCGGCATCACCATGTCGCTGAGGATCATGTGCACGGGTTGCTCTTCGAGAACAGTGAGCGCGGACTCGCCGCTATCGGCTTCCAGACAGATGAAACCCAAAGCTTCACCTACGGTGATGCACAGCTTGCGGATACTCTGCTCGTCGTCGACAACCAGCAGCCGGACGCGGAGTTCGTCTTTCATCAGAGCTGCACTCACCGGGCCTTCCCCATAGTTTTTTCAACGGCGGAGATGAGATCCTGCACGCGGAAGGGCTTTTCCAGATAGAGCGCGCCGATCTTGCGCAGGGTGGTAACGGTCTCTTCATTGGCATAATCGCCGGTAATGATGACAACTTTATCGACGAGGTCGGGGCGATTGGCGGAGATCCAGGAATGAACCTGGGCTCCGTCGACGCCGCCGGGCGTGCGCATGTCGGAGACCACGCCCAGATACTGGCCTTTTTCCAGCAGGCGAAGGGCTTCTGCGCCGGATTCGATGCAGACGACTTCATAGCCGTTGCGCTCGAGAGTCGCGCTGACCAAGGCCATGATCGAGGGCTCGTCTTCAATCAGTAGAACGGGCAATGTAGCGGGTTGGATGGCAGGGGTCGTCATTTTTGGAGTACTCCTGCGGCCACACCCAGAGAAGCGGTGTGGGGCGCTGCGGGAAAGCGGACGATGAAAGTGGCTCCCTGCCCGTCGGTATTGTTGTGGCAGAGAATTTCTCCTCCGTGCTCCTTCACAATGCCGTAACAGATGCTGAGGCCGAGGCCGGTTCCCTTGCCAACCTCTTTGGTGGTGAAGAAGGGATCGAAGATGCGATCGGGATGGGAGATGCCGTAGCCATTGTCGCGGAAGGATACTTCGACGGCGTTACCGGCCTTAGTGGTCATGATTTCGATGCGGGCCGGGCGGCCAACTTCGTGAACCGCGTCATAAGCATTGTTCAGGATGTTCAGAAAAACTTGCTGCAACTGGTGGGCGTCGCCGATCACCTCGGGAAGTCCCTCGTCCAGATGTTCCACAATATCCACACCGTGGCTGTTGAAATCGTAGGACCGCAGCTGAATCGTCCGTCGCAAAATCATGTTGAGCTGCACGGCGTTGCGTTGTGGAGGCATCTGCCGGGCGAAGCTGAGCAGGTTCTGCACGATGGTTTTGGTGCGCTGCGCTTCCTGCAGAATGACGCGCAGGTCTTTCCGGGCAGTCTCGGGAATCTCAGGATTTTCCAGCAGCAGATCGGCAAAGCCGAGGATCGCCGTTAGCGGATTATTCACCTCGTGAGCGACGCCGGAGACGAGCTGTCCAACAGCAGCCATCTTTTCTGCGTGCACCAGTTTGTCGCGCAATTCGGCGGAGTCGGTAATGTCGGTCATGACCACGACGATGCTGTTGATGTTGTTCTGCTCGTCGCGCATGGGACTGAGGTTCACCGAGAACTGGCCGACGTGACCGTTGCCGCGGATGATCTGCAATTCAAGGTTGTCCACTTGTCCACCGCGCAGAGTGGCCTGCAGCGCGTCCGAAAGCGGCCGCACATAGCCCGGCGCGGCTAACTCCAGCAACGGACGACCGAGAAGTTCGCGCTGCTCGAAACCGGCCTCGGACCAACGCCGGTTGGCATAGCTGACGAGGCCGGCAGTGTCCGAGACCAGGATGAAGCTTTGCGTATTGCTGAGAATCTTGCCGGAGAAATCGCGCTCGCGCTGCAACTCCGATTGAAAGGTGTGCAGGCCGGTGACATCGAGCATCAAACCCCGAATCTGCAACAGCTTTCCCATACTGTCGTACATGCCAAAAGCGTTAATGAGGACGTAAATGGGAGAGCCGTTCTTGCGGCGCAGGGTGGCCTCAAAATTCCGCATATGGCCGTGCTCTTCCATCGCCTGGCTATGAAGAAGGCGCTGTTCGGGGGAGAAATAAACCTGGGTGGGAATATCGACCTGCAAGAGTTCCTCACGGCTGGAATAGCCGAGCATGGCGACCAGCGCGTCGTTCACCTCAACGAAGCGCCCTTCCGGCGTACTGAAAAACAATCCTTCCTGGATGTTGTCAAAGAGCTCGCGATAGCGGCGTTCGGCCTCGCGGCGATCGGTGATGTCTTTCAGCACGTGGATGGTTTGCAGGCTCTCCCCGGAGGCTCCGTGCACGCGTGAAGTGGAAACCAGATACGTGCGGTCGAGTGCGGGGTGAACGAACTCGTCGGTTTCTTCGCCCATGGAGCGGCAGAAGGGGCAGGAATACAGCGTGGGTTCGCTGGTGAGAGCCAGCAGCGCGCGCATATTCACGCCGATCAGTTCGCTCGGAGCAACTCCGATCATGGCCGCCAGGGAGCGGTTCACGCGCAAAACTTTGTCGGTTTCATCGTGGACTACGATCAAATCGGTGATGGCATCAAAGATTTCCAGCCAGTGGCGATTGGCCTGTTCGATGCGAGTAAACAAGCGCGCATTTTCCAAAGCCATGGCAGCATGGCCCGCGATGGCTTCGAGCAATTCGCGATCTTCAGCGCCGAGCGGATGGGAGCGTCCGGCGAGGCAGAGCAAACCGGCAAGCTCTCCATTCGACCCGGGAAGGCGCACCACCAGGCATTCATTCCAATCCAGAATCGCGGCCAGCTCTGGGCCCAGCAGCTCGGAGGCGGTGCCGGAAACGATGGCGTCGGCATGAGAGGCCGCCAGCTCGGCAAGAGAGAGCGCGAAACGCCGCTGCAGCAGGTGATCTTCGCCGCGTGCGCCAGCCTCGAGGACGGGAGCGTCCACACTACGACCCGGGCCGGCAGGATCGTGGCCCGAAGAGGCGGCCGGATCAGCATCCTCAGAATCCGCAGCCGCCTTGCGTTGCTCATTCACAGGCGGGAGCACATTCGGCTGTGACAGAAGCGCAACGGTCTGAAATCGTCCCTCTTGAAATAAAGCCAGGGCCCCGGCGCGCGCTCCGGTTAATTCAACAGCTCGCTCGACAAATTTGCGGGCGAAATCCGGCAGTCGCAACAAGCCATCGATTTCGCGAGCCAGCTGAATCAATACGTCGGAGCGCCGGCGGTTCAGTTCAGACTGGTGCAGGTTGTGAGCCACCTCCATGACCACCGAGACCTGCGCGGCCAGTGCGCGGGCGCGACGTATATCCTCGCGGGAGATGCCCGTACCATCGAGACGATCGAGCACTCCGAACATGCCGAGCACAGTTCCTTTGGCTCCCAACAGAGGCACGGCGAGCAACTGTTTGGCCTGATAGCGGGCAATCAACTCCATGTCCGCTCCCGGCACCTGCTCGAGATCGTCGGACCAGAAAACTTCTTTAGCCCGGAGAGCGTGAGTCGCAACGCCCTCGGGAAAAATGTTATCGACGCGCTGCGGCTCACCCCGTTTCACACCATAGCGCACGTGGAATTGCCCGTCCTCCAGCAGGGCAATGAAACAACGTCCGTAGCCCAGGAAGTCGGCGGCGCGAACCACGAAGGCTTGCAGAAAATGATCGAGGTCGCCGCTGGAGCTGAGTTCGGAGGAGATCTCCAGCAACTGATGCAGCTCGCGGGCCTGGCTCTGTGCGGTGGAACAGAGTTCGGCGTGAGCCATGGCCACTGCGCCGAAGCCGGCAACCGCGGACACCAGCGATTTTTCCTCGGTCGTGAAAGCGCCGTCGGTGCGCGGATAGACCAGGATCGCTCCCTGCGTCCGCGCGGTGCGGAAGGGCGCCGCGATCAGTACGCCGGGGGAAATCACGCTGCCCAGCGAATGTTGGTCGCTGCTGATCGAGATGGTGATGGCTTCGCCCGCGGAAACCGCGCGTTGCGCCAGATCGGCTGCGAAGCGAATGGTCTGGCGATCATGGCGGGCGCGGAAAGAAGTTGCCAGTTGGGGCGTCTCGGCGGAGACGGCACGCAGCTCGAATGGTCCTTCGCGGCGCAGAAAAACCGAGACCAGGCGCGTGCGCAGCAGCAAGCGGAGACGGTCGGCAAGCGCCTCCGTAACGGCGTCCACGTCCGGTGTGCTATGCAATGCCGTGGCGACATCGGCCAGGATTTCTGCGCGCCGGTGTTCCTCGCGCGAAACTTCGACCAACCGCGTCGCTTCCAGCAGGCTGCCCAATTGTCCCGCAACAATTGTGGCCTTGGCCGCCAGGTCTTCGTTAAAGAACTCATCCTCGGAATCATGTAAGAAGGTCATCGCGCCGATGACTTCATCGAAGACCACCAACGGAGCCGCCATGAGAGAACGGGCCTCAAATTCCTGGGCGGCGGGGAAGGTAGCGGAGCGCACGCGATTGACGAAGGTGGTGCGCCGCGAGCGAACCACTGATGCGGTAACCGCGCTTTGCTGAGGCTGCAGCCGCAGTCCCACAAAACGCTCGGCCAGCTTGCCGTCGGCCTGTTCCCCAACGAGCTCGTCACCCGCATGACGTCGCCAGAAATATACCCCGGTGCATTGAAAGAACTCGCGGGTGGCGCGGCAGAAAAGCTGGATCAGAGAGGTGGGATCAGCGCGTTCCGCAGCTTTCGCGGCAATCCGCAGAAGGAGTTTCTGAAACGCTTCGTCGGAACCGCCCTGGACGCGGACTTCCGGCGACGGCGTCAAATTGCCTCCTGTCATGTTCAGAGCGCTACCGAGTGCAGATGGACGATTTTAACGATTCTCACAAGTGATTGAATCTAATGGAAAACTACCTTGTCATCTCAATTTGAGTCAAGTGAAATGGGAACAGGGGGTGCCCAAGTGTGAAATCCCGAGAATTCAGGAGGTTTGGCCTCTCAGTTTGAGAATGAATGCGCCCCACGCCAAGATGAGACGCTACTTATGCGCGACCGGAGCCAATGGACAAGTTCGACAAATCTGCGTAAGTGTTTGCATTTACGGGCTGATCCGAAGTGTGACTTTGGTTTTTTCGAAAAGTGACGCATGGCCCCGGCGTTGCTCCGAAACGATCACCAGGATTATTGCCAAGGGAGGAACTGTGTCTCTACGAAAGGCTGGGGTGTTGGTGGCGGTAGTTGCGATGGTAGCCGGGTCGGGCGTGCCGGGCGTGCGCGCGCAGAATTCCGACAACGAAATCGTGCGCCGCGCCAAAAGCAAAGTGCAGCCGGAGTATCCCGAACTGGCGCGCAAGATGAACATCACCGGCACGGTAAAGGTGCAGGTGGTGGTCGCCCCCAACGGCACGGTCAAGGACGCCAAGGTTGTGGGTGGGCATCCGGTGCTGGCCACGGCGGCGCTGGATGCGGTCAAGAAGTGGCGCTTTGAACCGGCGGCAGTGGAGAGTACCGGCGTGGTGGATTTCAAGTTCGAACCTCATCAGTAGGGCGAGCAGTGGCGGCCGGGAGGAAACGGCATGACGATCGGCAAGAAGCTTTACAAGAATTTCGGAATCATCCTCAGCATGGTGGTGGTGCTGTTCATCGTGAACATTCTGGCGGTGCAGAGGGAACATGCCGCCAAGGACGCAGCCCGAGCCTCCCTTGAGTTGGCGGATGCCACCAATGAAGTGCGCTTCCAGATGATGCAGAACCGCCTCTACCTGAGCAACTACCTGCTCAGCGGCGACAGCCGCGAAGTGGATCGCATGAACGAAGGTCTGCGCACCCTCGCCGAGAAATTGCAGGAGGGCAAAACCCGGGCGAATTCCGAACAGGAGCGCTCGGCCCTGGACAAGGTTTCACAACTGGAACAGGCCTGGAGCAAAGAATTCGCCCAGCCCCTGATCGACAAGCGCAAAGATGTCGACTCAGGCAACGCCACGGTCGCGGAACTGCAGATTTACTATCTTCAGAAAGACGCTTCCTCGTGGGTGAAGAATTCCACCGACGCCCTGGATGTGGCCGATGGGGAAAACCGCAAGCTGGTTGAACAGCGGCGCAAGTCGGACGAGTCGGCCAGCACGTATACGATTCTCGCCGCCATCCTCAGCACCATGTTTGCCTTGGGCCTCGGCGTGGTGGTTGCCTATACCACCGCCAAGTCCATCACCGAACCGCTGACCAACCTGATGACCGTATCGCGCCAGATCGGCGACACCGGCGACCTGGAACACAACATCGACATAACCCGTCAGGACGAAATCGGCGAACTGGCGCGGACCTTCGCCAAGATGGTTACCTACCTCAAAGAGATGGCGGGAGTGTCCGAATCGATCGCAGGGGGAGATCTTACACTTGAAGTGAAGCCGCGATCGACGCACGACACGCTGGGCAACGCTTTCGCGCGCATGGTGGAAGGCCTGGGGCGGCTGGTGCGCAGCGTGCGCGATGCTTCCGCCCAGGTGGCCAGCGCGTCGGGGCAGGTCGCCAACGCGTCGGATGACTCGGCCAAGATCGGCCTGCAGGCGTCCTCGGCCATCGATGAAGTCACCAGCACCATGCACGAGATGAGCGTGAACGTGCAGAACATGGTGAAGAGCACGCAGGTGCAGGCTTCGAGCGTAAGCGAGACTTCCGCCTCCATCGACCAGATGGTGGCTTCGATCCAGCGCGTGGCAGATACAGCCAAAGTGCTGCTCGACATCTCGAACCGCTCGCGGGAAGAGGTGCACAGCGGCATCACCACCATGGAAAAGGCCACGGACGGCCTGAACCGCATCAATGCGACCATCACCAGTTCGGGAGAAATCATCGGAGCCCTGGGACAGCGCGCCGACGACATTGGAAAGATCATCGAGGTCATCGACGATCTCGCCGAACAAACCAACCTGCTGGCACTCAACGCCGCCATCGAAGCGGCCCGTGCCGGAGAACATGGTCTCGGCTTCGCCGTTGTGGCTGACGAAGTTCGCAAGCTGGCGGAGAAATCGGCGCAATCGACCAAGGAAATCTCCGAACTGATCCAGAGCATTCAGAAAGAAGCGCGCAAGGCGGTCGAAAACATGGACCGCTCGACCGGCATCGTAAACGAGGGTCTGGATCTGGGCGGCGAATTAAACGCGGCGCTGCGGAAGATTTCAAACGTCGTCACCGAAGTCTATAAGTTCGCGCAGGAAATCGGCGCAGCCACCAATGAACAATCGCACGGCTCCTCGCAGATTGCCCGGGCCACCACGAGGCTGAACGAGATCACCCACGAAATCAATTCCGCGGTGGAAGAGCAAGCTTCCGGTGCGCAGGCCGTGGTCAAAGCCATGGAACGCATGCGCGAACTGGTGCAGCAGTCAACTTCCGGGTCAACCGAGCTGGCAGCTTCCGCCGAGCAGATGTCGAAGATGTCGCGCGGCCTGCTCGACTTTATGGATCGCTTCACGCTGGACGAGGCGGCGGCGCGGCAGGCGTCGACGGAGGAGAAAGCCCAGAATGCGCGGCGGGCCTCGGCGGGTTCCCGCTACTAGGGAAAGCGTTACTAGGGAACACGTCACTGGGAAATATAAGGATCAGCAATGAGTCGCGAACTCCATATCGTGGGCTTCCAGATTGGGCGCGAGACCTACGGCGTCCCCATCACTTCGTTGCATGAAATCGTGCGCGTTCCCGAAATCACGGCCGTGCCCGACGCACCCGACTATCTGGAGGGCGTTATTAATCTCCGGGGCAAGATCGTCTCGGTTATGGATTTGCGCAAGCGCTTCGGAATCAAGCAGGCCGCGCTGAAAAAAGGAAACCGGATTCTGGTGGTTGAGCACTCCGGCAGGCTGGCGGGATTGATCGTGGATTCCGCCTCCGAAGTGGTGAAGATTCCCAGCGAGGATGTGGAACCGCCGCCCGCGGCTTTCCAGGAGGGCGGCCTCAACTGCGTCACGGGACTAGGAAAAGTTCGAGGTCGGCTGATTGTGTTGCTGGACATGAACAAGCTGCTGGCGCCGGCCAGTCTGTTGCAAGCAGGTGGAAACGTGGAAAGCAAGCCCAACCCGCCTGAGGCGCGGGGAGCGGCGGCCAAGTAATTCACTCGGAAAGCCCAGTGGAGGCGAAGTGATCGACGGGCGCGGAGAACAAGAGAACGCATGAGCACATTCGGAGCAGCACCGGCTCCCATCTTGACGGAAGCGGAGCTTCGGCTTCTGCAGGCGCTGATCTATCAGGAGTGCGGCATGCACTTCGACGAGCGCCGTACCCACTTCCTGCAAGACCGCCTGCTGAAACGGCTGCGAGAGTGCCGCGCGGATTCCTTCTACGCCTACTACCGGCTGCTCATCAGCCAGGAGGGCAAAGCGGAACTGGCCAAACTGGTCGAGAACCTGACGGTCAACGAAACCAGTTTTTTTCGCCACAAGGCGCAATTAGATCTCTTCCAGAAGCATGTTCTGGAAAACATGCTCAAACAAAAACAAGTGCACCGGGAATACTCGATTCGGATTTGGAGCGCTGGATGTTCCACCGGGCAAGAGGCCTACACGCTGGGCATGATGGCGGCGGACACGCTGGCCTACTATTACCTGCGCAACCCGTTGCCGGTAGAAGTAGCGCTGCCCAAGCCGCTGATCCCGCCGCCGTGGCGGGTGGAAATTCTTGCCAGTGATATCAGTTACTCGGTGCTGCGCGCCGGTCAGGAAGGCGCGTACAGCGAACACCAGATGGGGTCGGTGGATTACACCTACCGTTTGCGCTACTTCGACAAGATCGGTGAGCGCTACGGGGTCAAGAAGGCGCTGAAAGAAATGATTCACTTCGATTTTCACAATTTGAAAACAGAGTATCTGCCGCAGCGCAACGATGTGATCTTCTGCCGGAACGTGATGATGTATTTCGACGAGGCCGAACAGAAGCGCCTGATTGAAAAATTTTACCGTTGTTTGAATCCCGGCGGATTCTTATTCGTTGGCCACGCCGAAAGCCTGCTGGGCCTGACCGAAAAATTCCAGATGGTTCATCGGGACAGCGGAACGGCCTATCAACGGATTGAGGTGCGGGAGTGACCGATTTCGACGATCGCGGAGCGGAACTGCGGGAGTTGTTCTTTGAGACTTCGCAGGAACTGCTGCAAGCGCTGAACGAAGAAACTCTGAAGCTGGAGACTCATCCCGGCGATGAAGAGATTGTGCGCTCGATCCGGCGCACGGTGCACACGCTGAAGGGCGACTCGGCGGCTTGCGGGCTGCGCGAGTTGAGCGAACTGGCACACCAGTTTGAGGATGCACTTTCGTTCGAAACAGCCGCCGCCCACGGCGCGCTGGCGGAAATTGCGTTTGCGGCTGCAGATATTTTCGCGGCAATGCTCGCGGCTTACCATGGTGGCGGCCCGATGCCGGCTACCGACAATCTGCGCCAACGGATTCAGGAGTTAGCCTCGGCTCCCCTCGCCAAGAAGTCTCGGCGCAAGAAGAAAGCTGCCGCGCCCAGCCTGAAAGCCTCTAAAGATTGGACGGACGCGGAGAAGCGCGCCTTGGCTCAGGCGCAAGCCACGGGCTTGGCGATCTATGACGTCGTGGTGAAAATCGATCCCCACTGCCCCATGCCGATCGCGGCGCGACAACTGATTCAGAACGCCATGAGCGGGGTTGGGCAAGTCCTGGTCGTGCGGCCGGACGCGAAATCGCCAGCCGCTACCAAGCAGGTGGAATTCGTTGTGGCTAGCTCGCAGCCCGAGGAGCAGATTGCCGCCAAGGGCCGCATCCCCACCATTTCGGCCGACGCGATTGTGACCTTGATTGCAGCCGCCACCAGGCCTAAATCCACCGCGACGGTTGACCCTCAAGCGCCGGAGACGAATCTCACGGAGCTGCCGGCTGGCTCGGCAAGTGAAGCCCCGGCGTCAGGAACCATCCATATCGAGTCTGCTCCGCTTGAAGCTCAGGTTTCTGCGTCTGAACCCGTGGCGCAGGTCATCACGGAAAATATCTTGCGGGTGGAAGCAGGACGCATCGACAACGTCCTCAACCTGGTAGGAGAACTCATCATCGGCAAGTCGATGTTGCAGCAGGCGCTGAATGAGTTCGGAAAACGCTATCCCAAAGATCTGCTGCGCGGCAAGTTTGCCGACGCCATGGCCTTCCAGTCGCGGGTTTTGAACGATCTGCAGCGCTCCGTGATGAAAATCCGCATGGTGCCCGTCGATCAGCTGTTTCGTCGCTTTCCGCGCATCGTGCGCGATGTGGCTCGGCAGTGCGGGCGCGAAGTGGATCTGGAATTGAGCGGACAGGAAACCGATCTCGATAAAGGCATTCTCGACGCGATTGCCGAACCGCTCACGCATCTCGTGCGCAACGCTGTCAGTCATGGGATTGAACCGGCGGAGCAACGCCGCACCATGGGCAAACCACCCCGGGGCAAGATCCGGCTACATGCTCTGCATCAGGGCAATCAGGTGGTGGTCGAAATTAGTGACGACGGGCGCGGCATCGATGTTCAGAAAATCCGCTCCAAGGCGATCGAGTTAGGGATTGTGACCACCGAAGAAGCGGCGCGCATGAGCGAAGCCGAGACCCTGGAACTCATCTTCCGGCCGGGATTCAGCACCGCGGAAGTAGTCACGGAAGTTTCCGGACGCGGCGTTGGAATGGACGTGGTGCAAAGCGTGCTGCACCGGCTGAAGGCCACCATTCATATCGAGACCCATCCCGGCCTGGGTACGACCTTCCGACTGAAGCTGCCGTTAACGTTGGCCATTATCAAGGCGCTGATGTTCTGGGTGGAGCAGCGCCTGTACGCAATTCCTCTCAATGCGGTGAACCAGATCGCCCGCACCACGGAAGCCGAAGTCCACCAGGTGGACAACTACGAAGTTTTGCAGTTGCGGAATCAGGTGCTGCCTCTGCTCCGCCTGGGGCGGCGCGCCGCGGCCGATATTGAGCGGAAATCGATGAAGCTGTTCGTGCTGGTGATTACCGTAGGCGAAAAAAAATATGGACTCATCGTCGATGCGCTGGAAGGGGAGGAAGAATTAGTGATCAAGGCCTTGGACGACCAGACCTTCTCCACGGATCTGGTGAACGGCGCTTCCATCCTCGGAGATGGGAAGGTTGTGCTGATCCTGAATTTGCCCGCGGTGGTGGAGCACGTGTCGCGGTCGCGTCCCGAAGCGGCTGGTGTCACCAATTACGGGCTCTTGCTGAACCAAGCCGATCGGGCGCGCCTGGCTTTGGGCGCCGCCGGAGCGGGAGGCCAGGCATGAGCAAAGTACGCGTGCTGGTGGTCGATGATTCCGCCCTGATGCGAAAGCTGATTCCACAGATGCTGGAAACTGATCCCGGCATCGAAGTGGTGGGCACCGCCATGGACGGAAACTTTTGCCTGAAGAAAATCGAAGAACTTCACCCCAACGTAGTCACCCTCGACCTGCAAATGCCGGGCATGAACGGCATTGATACCTTGAAGGAAATCATGCGGCGGCAACCCTTGCCGGTGATTGTAGTTAGTTCGCATTCTACCGAGGGAGCATCCATCACCTTCAAGGCGCTGGGACTGGGTGCGGTCGATTTCGTAGCCAAACCGCAGGACGCTACCGCGCACATGGCGGATGCTGCACGGGAGCTGATCGCAAAAATAAAAGCGGCCGCCGATTCCAAAGTAGTCCGTCCGGGGACCCTGCGGAGCGCGTCGGCGCGGCCGGAAAAGATTGGGACCGCAAAGTCAGGACCCGCAGCCACCAAAACGGTGGCCATCGGAATCTCCACCGGAGGACCGCAAGCCCTCGAATTTCTGTTGTCCCAGCTTCCGCCCGATTTTCCGGGAACGATTCTGGTGGTGCAACACATGCCGGAGGGCTTTACCGATATGTTTGCCCGTCGGCTCGACGAGTTGTGCAGTCTGCGGGTGAAAGAGGCTCAATCGGGAGACGTGCTGCAGGCCGGGCGCGTTCTGGTTTGTCCCGGAAGCCGGCACATGACCGTCCGGCGGCTGCCCATGGGCGACGTCGTGGTCCTCAATGACGAGGCTCCGGTCAATGGCCATCGTCCCAGCGTGGACGTTCTGTTTCGCAGCGTGGCCAAGGAATTCGGCCGGGGCGCGGTTGCGGTATTGATGACCGGGATGGGGGAGGACGGCGCCCAAGGTTTGGGCGAGGTAAAGAAGGCTGGCGGCATGACGATCGCCCAGAGTGAAGAATCTTGCGTGGTCTTTGGTATGCCAAAAGCCGCCATCGAACGTGGCTATGCCACGCGGGTCGTGGCTTTGGACGTGCTTTCCTCCACATTACAAGCAATTTGTGGCCGCAACGAAGGTCAGGGAGACAACGGTGGCGGGGGTAAGGCGCTCCGTGCCAGGCGTTAAGAAAGTTGCTGAATCACGCTTGATGACTTGAGTCATCTGGTGGGCGGAACTCCGCCGTGTTGAAATTGGAAGGGGAGGTTGCTATGGAGCAGTTTGCACCAATCAAACGCAGCAAGGACAGCCAAGCGGTCCGATACCTGATCGTTGACGATTCGGTATTCGCCCGCAAAAGCTTGGCCCGCATGATCGAAAGTTTCGGCGGGCAAGTGGCTGGCGAGGCCGGAGACGGTCTTACCGCGATCAGCGAGTTCGATCGCACCCACCCGGACATCGTGCTGATGGACATCACCATGCCTCAGATGGAAGGCATTGAGGCTGCCGAAAAGATTGTGCAGGGGCATCCCGAAGCCCGCATCGTGATGGTGTCTTCGGTCGGTTATCAGGAAAACATTGTGGCGGCCTTGCAACGTGGAGCGCGCCACTTCGTGCAGAAGCCGGTGAAGCCGGAAGTGCTGTACGAAGTCATCAAGTACGTGATGGGAGAAGACGGCGCCGTCGTGAACGCGGCCGGCGCGGGGGTCTAATCACATGAAGATGGAGCTGATTCAGCCCTTCATCAACGCGGCCGACGCCGTGTTGTCGCAAGGCCTGCAGGGCACCACCAAGGTGGGCAACCTCTTGATGGAAGAGGAAGCCTATCGCCGCAAAGGTGTGGCCGGCATGGTGGCGCTTACCGGCGACATCGAGGGCCGAATCATTCTCGACCTGGAACCGCAAACCGCCGTGCGCGTGGCCAGCCACTATGCGGGCGCCGCTTTGCCTGAGTCCGACGCGCTGATTAAAGAAACGATCTACGAACTGGCCAATCAGGTCGTCGGCAATGCCGTCTCCGCGTTGAACGACCAGGGCTTTCACTTCCGCGTGCACCCTCCGATATTGCTCACCAGCGCCGAGGGCGACAAGACTAGCGAAGACGTCGAGGCGTTGATGATCTGCTTCGAAACTTCCCTGGGAAATGTGTTTATGAACGTTGCACTCCGCTACAACAAACGGCGCATGTCCGATCACGCCGCGGCGGGAGCAAGGTAGCTTAAGGCAATCCCGCCATCCAACAGAAGATCGTGAGACCATCGCCATCGCAGACTGTCCGCGCCTCAAGCTTGCAGCGGCAACTGCAATCCCAAGTCCTCGCCAGAATCTTCCGCGGGATCGGCAATTCTTCTCAGCTCAGGATATTTCTGGATCAGCGTAGGCGGGGCCAGCACCCGCCCGCCTCGTATCATGGCCTTCAACTCGAGCGCATTCACGCCCGCCTTGCTCTCGAAGTGATTATTGGCAATTACGAATGTGGTTTGCGCTCGCTCGGCGACGCTCTCGATTCTTGCTTTCCAGCCTGCCAACTCCCGCTGGCTGTAGAGGTAGTTGTAGCGGTCGTTGCGATTATCGGAGTCGAACCACTGCTCATAGTTGCGTCCATGCAGGCGGACGTAGCCGACCGCGCCCGTCACGTGCTCCGTCGGTGCGAGCGATCGTCCCAGCACCGGCTGATCGATATTGCAGAAGCCAACATTCTTCCGCGCGAACGCGGCTAGCGTTTCCGCGTTGTTCCAACTGGAATCGCGCACTTCGACCACGCGCGGATATTCGATGAACTGTCGCAACAGGCGGTCGAGATATTCGCGGTTGAGCGAAGTGCTCTTGAACGACACCGGGAATTGTATGAGCAGCGCTCCCAGCATTCCGCCATCGGCAATCGCATCGAGCCCCTCGCGGGTGCGAGCTTCATCGTCATCGGTGGGACGAATGGTTGCCGCGGAAGTGGGCTCCATCACGGCAATAGGTGAATGGGTAAATGCACGGTACAGTTTCGCTGTGAACAGAAATTTCTTGTTCACCGCCGCCACTTTCCGGCACCAGAGCTTCGCCAGTTCCGGCTTCAAAGGTCCGTAAAACGATGTGTTGATCTCAGTCGTATCGAAAAATCGCGCCAGGTACTCGAGCGGATGCTGCTTGCGGCGCTGCATGCCCGGTGGATAGAAGATGCCGTCCCAGTCTTTATAAGACCAGCCAGCCGTACCGATGCGTACCTGATTCGCGTTGACCTGGCTCGCGTGAACCTGGTTCGAGTGGACCTGGGGCAAAGGTTCCATGGGAAACCGTCGACGGAGGGCAAGCCAAGGGTAGCACAGAGAAAACGAATGGAGCCTGCCGCGAAATGCCGATCACGGAAGCGCAAAGTTCCTACGAAATATACTCCTGAATATATTCGTCCTGTGAGTCTGCCAGGTTGTGAAGGTCGCCGTCGAAAATTACTTTGCCGTCACGCAAGACCAGAAAACTCATCGGCACATCGCAATGCTGTCCCGGCGGCAGCGCAATCATGCGGTTGTTTTGTTTGTCGAACTGGCGCGTGGCCATGGTGAAGGCATCCTGCAGCCGATGTGTCACCAGTAGCGCGCTCGTCTTGTTGACGTCGCGCTGTTTCACAATCAATTCGATGATGGTGTTGGAGGTAACCGGATCAAGCCCGCCGGTAGGCGAATCATAGAGCAGCAGCTCCGGCTGCGTAATGATCGCCCGCGCGATGGCTACGCGCCGCCGCATGCCTCCTGAAAGTTCGGAGGGATTCAAGTCGAGCGTGTGCTCCAGTTCCACGAAGCGCAGCGCCTCGCGCACTCTGCGGTCGATGTTCTCGTCGTAGACGCCGTGCTCTTCCATCAGCCGGTACGCAACATTTTCGCGCACAGTGAGAGAGTCGAACAGCGCGCTCTCCTGGAATACCATGCCAATCTTGCCGCGCAATTCGAAGAGCTGTTCCTCCGGCATCTGGGTCACATCTTCCCCCAGGACCACAATGCGTCCCGAGTCCGGCCGGATGAGTCCGAGCGCCAGCTTCAGAATCAAGCTCTTGCCGGAGCCAGCCACGCCAAATATGGCCTTTGTCTCACCGCGCGGGAGGTGGAAAGAAACTCCACGCAGCACCTCGTTATCCCCAAAAGACATTGCTACGTCTTCGAACACAATGACCGGCGCGGAAATATCGTTGCTTGATGTAGTAGCGGAATCGAGCGGCAAGGTCGGCGCAGACATGGAATCAGTGATAAGAAAGCGTAGCCATCAGGAAGCGCGTGACAATCAAGTCCATCGCCAGGATCAGAACCGACGCCGCCACCATCGCTTGCGTGGTCGCGCGGCCCACTCCCTGCGTCCCGCCGCGCGCGTTCATCCCGTAAAAGCAGCCGACGGTGGCGATGATGAAGCCGAAGATGACCGGCTTGATCAGTCCCATGAATACGTCCTGAAACACCAGAGTTTGATAAGCGTAGTACCAGTATTGCCGGGCGTCGAGGTGCAGCAACAGTTTCGCGATTGCGAGCCCGCCCAGCAAACCTACCAGATCGGAAATGATGGTGAGAAAAAACAGCATAAACACGGTGGCCACCACGCGCGGCGTCACCAGTTTTTTCATGGGATCGGTGCCCAGAGCACGCATGGCATCGATTTGTTCGGTCACCACCATCGATCCCAGTTCGCTGGCCATGCCGGAGGAATTGCGTCCAGCAATCATCAGGCTGGTCAGTACCGGCCCAAGTTCCCGCACCATGGAAGTGGAAACCAATTGGCCAACCAGTGTGATCGAACCGAAACGCTCCAACGTGTTCGACGCTTGCAGCGCCAACACGGCTCCGGTGAAGAAGCCGGTGAGCACCACGATAGGCAGAGACCCCACGCCGATGGCATCGGCTTGCTGGATCATGTCGGCGAAATACAGGGGTTTGCGAAAAAGATTCGCCATCGCCTGCAGGCAAAACAGAAAATAATCCTGAACCGTCAGGACCTTTTCCTTGGCGAGTTCGGCGGGCGAGATCAGTTCCATGCGGGTCTGGAAGCGAGGCAGACGGAACCACGCTTTTTCGAACTATAGCAGAAGCGCAGTGGCCAGTGGCCAGTGCTCAGTGGCCAGTGCTCAGAAAAATCAGGTGAATGTGTGGTCGACGATGTGGGGCCACTGACCGCTTTCTTCTATCCTCGTGTCTTTTTCTTGATCTCGATGTTCAGTCGCCGGATTTTCTGGTTCAGCGTGGAGAGTGGCACCTTGAAGCGTTCGGCGGCTTCGGTCTGGTTCCAGTTACACTTCTCCAGCATGTCGCTGATGATGCGCCGCTCCACGTCTTCCACAATTTCAAACAGCGAAGCGTCCGTCGGCGGATCGTGCAGCGTTAACGCCGAGCCCCGGCCCAGCAGATTGTCGGGTAGCAGGTCGATCGTGATATCGGGGCCAGAGGAGAGAACCACCGCACGCTCAATCACATTCTCCAGTTCACGAACGTTGCCCGGCCACGAGTAGGACATCAGCGGACGCAGCGCTTCGGGCGTGATCCGCCGCACCGGGCGATCGTTCTCCTCGGCATACTTCTTCAGGAAGAACTGCACCAGCAACGGAATGTCTTCTCTGCGCTGGCGCAGCGGAGGCAATTCGATGGTAATGACGTTCAGGCGATAGAACAGATCCTCGCGGAAGCGGCCTTCCCGCACCAGTTGGCGCAGGTCGATGTTGGTGGCGGCGATGATGCGCACATCCACCTGGATTTCCTGCACGCCGCCAAGATGCATGAATCTGCGGTCCTGCAGCACACGCAGAATCTTCGCCTGCGTCTCCAGGCTCATGGTGGCAATTTCATCCAGAAACAGGGTGCCGCGGTCGGCGATCTCAAACAGCCCCTTCTTCGACGCGATGGCGCTGGTGAACGCTCCCTTCACGTGCCCGAACAGCGTAGACTCCAGCAGGTCAGTCGGCATAGAACCGGTGTTGACCGGCACAAAAGGCCGCTCATGGCGCGGAGAATTCAGATGCAGTGCTTTTGCAATGATCTCCTTGCCAGTTCCACTCTCGCCCTGCAACAACACGGTGGACCGGCTATTGGCGACCTGCGCAACCAGGTCGAAGATCTTCAGCATCGGCTCGCTTTTGCCGACAATGTTTTCGAAGTTGTAGCGCTGCTTGAGGGCGCGCTTCAGTTGGACGTTTTCTTCCTCGGCACGGCGCCATCCCACGGCAGCGCGAACATCAGCCAGCAGCTTTTCGTTGTCCCAGGGCTTCTGAACAAAGTTGGCAGCTCCGCCCTGCATGGCGCGCACCGCGTTCTCCACCGTGCCGAAGGCGGTGATCATAATGACCGGCAGTCCAGTCTCATGAGCCCGGATTTCGGCAAGAATCTCCATGCCATTGCGACCCGGCAAGGTAAGGTCGAGCAGGATGAGATCGAAAGGATGCTCGCCAATCCGCTGCAATCCCGCTTCGCCGGTCGCTGCCGTTTCCACAGCGAAGCCTTCCAGTTCCAGCAAAGTTTGCAGAGATTCACGAATCTCCACTTCATCGTCAATGATGAGAACCGCGCCGGCCAGGCCCGGGTTCTGATTCATCGCCCCGCGCGAAATCACTGCCGCCTCAGACATATTCGGCCTCAGGTGTGGTCGGGTTAGTCGTGCTTGGCTCGGACATATTTTGGCCGCTTAGCTTAGACATGGACTGCCTTCCTGCTGAGTGGGAAATCCAGAGTGAATGTTGTACCGGAGCCAGGATGGCTTTCCACGCGAATCTTGCCGGCGTGTTCCTGGATGATGCCGTAGGTAACGGACAGGCCCAGGCCGGTTCCGCGCGCCTGGCCTTCGCGAGGCGAAGTCTTGGTGGTAAAGAACGGGTCGTAGATCCGCTGAATGTGCTCGGGGGCGATGCCCGAGCCAGTATCGGAAACGCAAACGCTGACGCTATCGCCGTTCATCGTGGCAACCCGCAGCTTGCCACCCCCGGGCATTGCATCCTTCGCATTGAGAAACAGGTTCAAGAATACCTGTTGCAGTCTTCCCGGATTTCCCTGAATCGGTTGCAACTTGAGCGCGAGCGCATTCTCAACTTCCACCTTCGCTACCTTGAACTGATGCTCTAGTAATGCGAGCGTGTCGGCGATCACCTTATTCACATCCACATCGCCAACCTCACTTCCGCTGGTACGGGAGAAATTCAGCAGATTGTTTACGATTTCCGACGCGCGGAAGGTTTGCCGCGTGATCTTCTCCAGCAAGCCGGACTTCTGGGGATCACCCTGCAATTGTTTCGAGAGCATCTGCGTGTAAGAGGAGATCACCGCCAAGGGTGTATTGACTTCGTGAGCGACCCCCGCTGCCAGCAAACCGATCGACGAAAGTTTGTCGGCTTGCGAAAGCTGGGCTTCGAGTTCGATGCGCTCGGTGATGTCGTCCATGATGATCAGCCGCCCGATGACCTGAAACTTGCGCGTCACCAGAGGCGCGATGGCCACATTCACCGTGCGAACTTCCCCGGCAGGTGTTTTCAGCCGAAACTTGTACAGATTGTGAATGCCAGCGCTCTCCCGCATGCGATCGAACTCTTCCACAAATTCTGCCGGGAAAATGGCCTTGAGCGGCTGGGTCAAAGTCTGCCAGCGCGGCACCGCATACATCACTTCCATCTGCGCGTTCCAGCTCTCAATACGATCTTCCATGTCGAGCGCCATCACGCCCACGTTGATGGATTCCACAATGTTCTCGTTGAAATCCTTCAGGCGTTCGTACTCGGCGGCTTTCTGCTGCAGCGAGGCATAGAGCTGGCCGTTCTGGATCGCAATACCCAGATATCCGCCCAGAGTTTCCAGCAATTCCATGTCTTCGCTGGAGAGGAAATCTCCTTGCGTGGTCTTCCCCAGGCCCAGCACGGCGATCGTCTTCTGCTGCGCGTGGCAAGGAATGTAATAATTCAGCTCCAGACGGGCGATGGTTTGCTGCGCGCCCGGATTTTCGCGGGGTACCTGGTGCGTATTCTCAAAGAAGAGGTGCCCACCAGCCTCCGGCCGCGGCGCGCTCAGGAAGGACAGATCGAGTTTGCCCGGCGCGGACAAACCGTAGGACTTCGCCAGCACAAATCTCTCGGCGTCTTCTCCGGCCAGGAAAATCGCTATGCGGTCGACGGCAAGCGTGCGCGATAGCCGATCCATCAGCGAGGAGAGCATCGCATTCAGGTCCGTCTCCGAACTGAGTTCCCTGCCGAATTCGAGAAGCGTGCGGCGGTAGTCGTAGCGCGTGCGATAGAAGAACTGATCGATGCGGTCCTGAATCCACTTTCGTACCGGATCAAAGAGCAGGGCTGTAACCACGACGGCAAGAATCAAGCCCACCGGACCGCTGCTGGGCTGCCGCATATGCACCAATTCGGCGACGCCAGCCACTAGCCCAAAATACATTCCCACCACGGTCGCGGCCGCCAGCGTATACGCCACGCCGCGCTTGAAAATGAGATCCACATCCATCAGGCGATAGCGGAAGATGGCGTAACCGAACGTAAGCGGCAGCAACGCCAACGAGAGCGCGGAAATCTTCATCGTGGCGCCCGGCAGCGTTCCCATCAGGTAAGGAACAACATAGAACAGGGTGTAAGGAATAATGGCCAGGATGGTGCCACGCGTAACCCACTTCAGTTGTTGCCGCAGAATCGTGGTGCTAGCGCGCCGGTAGCTGTACCAAAGCAGGGTGGCTGAGGCCAGAAAGAACAGCGACCCGTAGGACATTTCCATGCGGTCCAGGTTCCAGCGCAGCCGTTCACTGGCCTGCAACCAGCGCATGGCGCCCACATGAATCGCCAGCAGGATCGTGCCAGGCACGTAGACCAACGCCAGCAGCCACGGATACTTGCGCACCGTCTGGCGCTTCTCCGGGAAGGTTAGGACGAAATGCAGAAATAGCGCTGGCTGCAATACTCCGGCGGCGATGTTGCCCCAGTAAATGGTCCAGTCGAAATCGTTCAGCTTGCCGGTGTATTTGAAGGAGTAAGCAATGAACGACACCAGGCAAAAAATATAGAAGTGCGTGGACCCGGGAGCCGTCCACCGCCTCAACAGCACATACAAGCCGATGCCAAGATAGATAAGCGCAATCAGCCGCAGCCAGTTGTTCAGCGAGCGTTCGGCCGGAACTAGAATGACACTGGAATCGAGCGGCACCGATTGCCGGAGCAAGGAATATGCCGCTTTCGACCAGACTCCGTTGCGGTAGAGTTGGCGCTCCAACCCCGATATATTCTGGATTTCCTGCCCGTTGACCGAAACCAGCTGATCGCCCGACTTGATGCCACTCTTGGCGCCCGGTCCGGCGGGATCGACCCGATCGGCCGTGAGTCGCCCGCCATGTTCTACCCACCAAACTCCGTCATCGGGGATCGAAGCTTTCAATTCTGCATCGAAGTTGAAGCCGGCAAATACGACCGCAGCCACCGTTAACAGGAACAGTAGAACAGCAACGAAACGGACTTGGCTTTCCCGATTCATGGACTTCCGCGGCCCCGAACCCCTAACGGGTTGGGCAGGAGTGGCAACGAGGTCCTGCGGGTCATCAATGAGCAACTTCGCTGCCATGTCTTTTCCCGCTTTGGAAATCCTTAAGTGCGGCATCTACAGCACTTCCGCGATTATAGATGGATTTTCGAACAGTGATTACGCCTTTTTGGAGGTTTCTGTGATATTCCGTATCTACCGGCCATGCAGAGAGTTAGCCTGTCGGTTTAGGGCATGCTCTTGGGGAGCGATGAGGCGTGGGGGTTGGCAGGCCGGTTCGAGAGCCGGCGAAGCTTACATAGACGCAGTTATCCCCGCGCTGACTTTCATCAGCCGCGGGGACGCGATTTCGGTCGCCCTGCCGCCTTCGCGACCAGAGCTCGATCTCTTACGACGGCCAGGGCGCCGTCTGCGATTGTTCGTGTGCCAGGCTCACCCGGATCACATTCATCAGTTCATCGTTGTCGGCGGGCTTCTGAAAGAAAGCGGCCGCCCCAGCCTTCAGAGCGCGTTCCTCGTTACTCTGGGGATCGCGAGCACTCAACACGATGACCGGAACGCTCGACAGTGCGTCTATATTCTGCAGCCGGTCAAGAACCACGAAACCGTCGCCGACCGGCAAGCCCAGATCCAGAATGATCAAGGCTGGACGCTCCTTCTGAGCCGATGCGATGGCGGAATAACCATCGCTGGCGGTTGCGACCTCATAGTTGTTGGCCCGCAAGCGCAGCCGCAAGGCACGCACCAGATCGGGATCATCATCGACTACCAAAATCTTTGCTCTCGGCATTGTTGTTCTCCTTTTCAATTGCTTAGTTGGAATCTCGTGGGCTCTTTCCTGCACACAGCTGTTTTCGCTCCAGGCTTGCCGTGATCATCCCGGTGACCCGTTCGGCCACGGTTTGAACCTGCTGTTCCAGCGGTTGGCTGGAAATGTCGGAAGGCAGCTCCACTGGAGCCGCCATGATTGTGAGGATGCACCTGCTCTTAAAGTCAGGCACGCGCTCCAGTTGTTCGCGAATGCGCGTCGTCATAATTCCGGAGCGTTGCAGATCGGTCGAAGCCACCACGAAAAAAGTCTCGGCCGCTCCCGAGGTCCCCATCGGCGGCAGCACCAGATCTTTGTCGAGATAGACACAGCGCCGCAAAATCTCCAGGCACTGTTGCCAGGTTCCCTTCCAATTGCCCCGTAGGGCGGAGTAGGGCGCGAGTTCCACGCGCACCAGCACAAACGCCGGTCGCAAACGATCTTTGTGAGTAATCACGGGAGCTAGCAGCTTGGGCAGAGAATAGGTTGGCAGCGTGAATGTAAAAACACTGCCCTGCCCAGGTTCGCTGGAAACCCAGATACGTCCTCCGTGCAGGCGAACGATTTCCCGGCAGATGAACAGCCCCAGTCCCAGACCGGAGCGGTTGTTGTCGACCGACTCGGCATCTTGATAGAGCCGCTCGAAGATGAGCGTCTTTGTATCCGGATTTATGCCGCGTCCGGTGTCGCTGACCGAAACGTAGACGGCGGATGAATCCGCTTCAACCATGCAGGCCTGGAGAATGACTGCGCCGTCTGCCGGGGTGAACTTGATCGCATTGTCCACCAGATTGATCAGGACTTCGAGTACGCGATCCGGATCGGCATGCACCAAAGGCAGCCTTTGGTCGACTCCGATTTCAAGTCCAATCTGCTTTTCCGCCGCCATCGGCCGCATCATTGCCACAGTCTGATGAACCAGATCGCCCAGCGCGATGCAGCGCGGTTCCACTCGCATTTTCCCGGTCTCGGCGCGCGTTGCTTCGAGCAAATCGCGGATCATGGCATGCAACTGATTCACGCTTTTCAGCACCGTCTTCAGGTGGTCGGACTGATCGGGACTCATCGGACCAGCCAACCCGTCGAGCAGCAGAGTGACGTACTGGTGAATACAGGTGAGCGGCGTCCGCAATTCGTGTGAAACGTGGGAGAGGAACTGGTTCTTGAAGTCCATCTGCTGCTTGCGGGTGATTTCGAGGGAACGCAGGAGCGCTTGCCGCTCCACCGCGTAGCGAATGGCACGCTCCAGATGTTTACTGGACATGGTGCCCTTGATGAGGTAATCCTGCACGCCATGATGAACCGCCTTCATCGCCAGCGCTTCATCGTCCTGGCCGGAAAGCACCACCACGGGCACATTGGGCGAGTGCTCGATAACACGGCGAAAGGTTTCCGCGCCGCGGCTGTCGGGCAAATTCAGGTCCAACAGCACCACCGAGGGTGTTTCTTTGGTGAGCGAGGCGAGGCCCTCGGAGAGCCGGTTTACGCAATTAACGTTCACCGGAGTCTTGCACTCGACCAGTCGCAGGCGGACCAGATCTGCGTCCCCTGGGTTATCTTCAATCAGCAATACTTGCGTCGTCGGATGACCTGTAATCGGATGATCCATAGTCCTCACTCTCCGCGTGGCGGCAGACTGGCGAAATCACACCAAAACTCTTCAATCGACTTCACCGCCGCCAGAAAATCATTCAAGTTTCCCGGCTTGCTCACATAGCAGTTCGCCCCCAGCTCATAGCTGCGTGCAATATCTTTCCCTAACTGGGAAGTACTGAAAATCACCACCGGAATCCGGCGCAGCTCCGGGCCCGCCCTGATCGCCGCCAACACTGCCAGGCCGTCTCTCTTTGGCAGGCTCAGGTCCAGGATCACCAGATCGGGACGAATCGCGTTCCCGTACTTTCCCCGCCGGTTGAGAAAAGCCAGCGCTTCCGCACCATCCTCCACGCTCTCAATCTGGCTGTGATACCGGCTTCTGGCCAGCGCCTCCCGTGTCAATCCCACATCGGCAGGATTGTCATCCACCAACAGCAACCGGAGTCCGGATTTCATCGTGTACTCCTTCCCGCTCGTCAGATCCATACTCGTCAGAACCACGCAGTGCCATCGAGAATTTAAAGGTTGAACCGGCGCCGGGTTGCGATTCGACCCAGATTCGCCCGCCGCAGCGCTCGACGATCTTCTTGCAGATGGCGAGCCCGATTCCGTTGCCCGGGTATTCGGTGCGTGCGTGCAACCTTTGAAAGACCACAAAAATCTGTTCGGCGCTCTCGGGCGGAATTCCGATTCCGTTATCGCTCACGCTGAACAGCCAGTGCAGATCCGCTTTTTCCGCCCGCACGGAAATCATTGGCCTCTCCTGCCCGCGAGCTGCGCCATCTGCGTGCGATTCGCCCAGACGGCGGGAAGCGTTTCCCAGGTAACGACCGCTCCGCTTCCTTCGATGACCGAAGATAGGGTTTCCACAACCCCTTGCATCACGGCATTGCAATCGACGCTCGAGCTGGCGACATCCCTCCGCCCCACTCGCGAGAACGCCAGCAGATCCTGAATGAGGACTTGCATGCGTTGCGCTCCCTCGCTGGCGTAGCCGATGAATTTGTCGGCGTCCGCATCGAGTTTGCCGCGATACCGTTCGCCGAGTAGCTGGGTGTAGGCCGTCACCATGCGCAGAGGTTCCTGCAGGTCATGCGACGCGACATAGGCGAACTGCTCCAGATCCGCATTCGAGCGGGCCAGTTCCTCCGCTTTCCGGGAGAGTTCCTTGGCTTGCGTTGCCAGTTGCTTCTCCGCTTCCTTGCGTTCGCTGATGTCGGTGTTGGTGCCAAACCAGCGGAGCACGCGGCCTTGGCTATCCTTTGACGGCATGACGCGGGTGAGGAACGCGCGAAAAACGCCGTCGGCGCCGCGCAGCGGAAATTCCATGTCGAAGGGCAGGCCAGCGGCGATCGCGCCCTTCCATTTTTCCAGGACCTTGGGCAGCACGTCGGAATCGTGAACGCTCTGCCACGCCCACCCTTCCATCTGCTCAAAGGTCGTGCCGGTGTATTCGTACCAGCGCTGGTTGTACCAGAAAATGTGTCCGTCGGCTTCAGCCATCCAGGCCAGTTGCGGGATACCGTTGGCCAGGGCCTGGAAACGCACCTCGCTGTCTCGAAGGGCCTCTTCCATTCGCTTGCGTTGGGTGATATCGGAGAACGTAACCGCGACCTGGCCTTGGTGGGTGCGGAATGCCGTCACCTCAAACCACTTCTGCAGCGGTTGCGCATAGTTCTCGAAGTGAGCCGATTCTCCGCTGGTCGCGATCTTTCCGTAGGTTTCAATCCAGAAGGGTTCTATGTCGGGTAGAGCCTCACGAATCGTTTTCCCCAAGACCTTCTCCCGGGCCAGGCCGGTGTGGGTTTCAAAGGCGGGGTTTACTTCCAGATAGCGCTGGTCGCAGGGCCTGCCTTCCTCGTCATAAATGACTTCCAACAGCGCAAACCCCACCACCATTTCACTAAAGAGGAGTCGATAGCGCCGTTCACCCTCGTGCAGCGCGTCCTCCGCCCGCTTGCGCTCAGTAACATCACTCGCGGCACCGAACCATTCCACGATTTCGCCGTTCGCATCTTGCAGCGGAATCGCTCGTGAGAACGTCCAGCCCAAGCTGCCGTCCACGCGCAGCACGTGGTGTTCCAGTTCGAATACGCCTTTGGTCCGGATGGCTTTGTTGATGGCCGCCGTCACCCGCGCCTGATCATCCGGGTGAATGTACTCCTGGAGCCAGTTGCGGTTTGGCGCTTCCGTGTCGGCGAGAAAATTCTTTCCCCCTAGCTGGCGCATCTCGCTCCAATCCGGGCTCATGCGATACACCACGTCGGAACTGGCCATCACCAGGGCGCGGAAGCGCTCCTCGCTCTCCCGCAGCGCGTCTTCCGCCTGCGTGCGTTCGGTGATGTCGCGGAGAATGACGGTAAACAGCTTCTTGCCGTCGGTTTCGACTTGAGAGATCGAGGCCTCAATCGGAAATTCTTCGCCATTTGATCGCACCGCGCAGAGTTGGTTCGTGCTTGCTGGCCCCAGCGCCCGATTGGTGATGCCAGTCTCAGAGAACCTGCGAATATGCGCTCGGTGTGCGATCCGAAACCGCTGCGGAATAAAGCGTTCAAGGGACTGCCCGACTGCGTCGTGTGCCGAACAGCCAAACATCTTTTCCGCAGCCGCGTTGAACATGACGATGATCTGCTCTTGGTCAATCGTGAGAATGGCGTCCATTGCAGAATGGATGATGCCGGTCAGACGGGCCTCGCTTTCGCCCAATGCCGCAGTGCGCTCGGCCACGCGCCGCTCCAGTTCCGCGCTTAGAGCTTCGCTGCGTTCAACAATGAAGGCGATCCAGGTGACGAAGGCGATGAGGGTAGCCCCGCACAATATCCCGAGCAGGCTGGCTTCAACCCAGGTGAAGTGAGATTCCGTCAGCAGAGGTTTCGATATAAACCAGCCGATGAGGCTGAGAGCAATCAGAGCGGCGGGAGTTGCCCGCCGCAGCAACCGTGCGCCCGAATTCTGGCCGGTGAGAAGCCCTCCCAAGGCCCAGGTTGCGCGGGAACAAATTAACCCGGGGGTGAGCAGGAAATAGCTGACCACGGCAGGCAAAGCCAGAGTGATGGGTGTTACCTTCGGCCCCACCAGCAAACCCAGCAGCCCAAAGGCCGGCGCCACTGACGCCCCGAGAGAAAAGAACTGAGCGGGCCAATCGTCACGGCGCGTCCTCCAGTCGATCAACAATAGGGCGAGACCGAACAGCAGAAAATTTCCCGCGGCAATCGGCGACATGAGGATGCGCGCGTTGGCCAGTGGCGGCGGGAGCGGTCCGACCAGCAATACCCGATCGATGCCGAAGCTAAGGCGGAAGATGTGCTCCGCCAAGGTGACCAAGCCGACCACGGCGACGATAATGGCTGAGCCTTGAGCCGCAACTCTGTCGGTTCGCGTGGACTGCTGATTGTGTTTTCTTCGCAGCCACAGGGAAATGCCGGCGAGCACGCTGCAGCCTGCCGCGTTCGGGGCCATCGGGGTCCCGAGTCCCCAGGTAATGAGAATTGCAACGCCGAGCGTCCACCCAGCAAGCACCGACAATCCAATCGCGATGGAAAACAAGCTGGCCGCGGAGGCGAAGACGCTTAGCCTCTTGACCAAGCCGGGATCGGCGGACGCTCTCATGTGATTGAAGAAGGGAATCCGAACCAGAGTCCGCGATACCGCGCGCCACGCGGGCTGCTCGATTAGGTTATCGGCGGACAGGAGGGTGGCTTTAGACGAGAAAAGCGCCGTAGCTTGTCGAAAGGACGGCTGAGCGGGCAGCGGAACAACGTACCTTTGGGTGGGGGTTCAAACCTCCGGATTAGAGTCTTCCGAGATTAGCGTTTTCTGAACCGCGCAAGAAGTTGGCCGCAGAATCCGCTAGCCAGCCTTGCGTTCACTCTCCTCCGCTGCCTCACGTTCGTCCGCATCCCAGTCAAATGACAGCGCCCGCGCCGTGGTTTCGATGGGCTCGAGCTCCGGAATATCTTCGGCCACCGACGCGCCCAGCTCGGCAAACTTGCGCGCCGAAACCAGCACGCGGCTCTCCAGCGAGCCAACGGCTTTGTTATACGACTCGACTGCGCGATCGAGACCACTTCCCACCGAGGCGATATGCCCGCCAAGCAAACGTAGCCGATCATGCAGTTCCTTGCCTAATTCGCTGATCTTCTGTGCATTGCGCGCCAGCTTTTCCTGATTCCATCCGTAGTTGATTGCCTTCAGCAGTGCGATCAGCGTGGTCGGCGAGGCGGGAATGACGCGGTTCAGCACTCCGTGCTCGATCAAGCCTGAATCTTGTTCCAGGGCGGCGCTAAAAAACGTCTCCCCGGGAAGAAACATCACGACAAACTCTGGCGTAGCTTCAAACTGCTCCCAATATTTCTTGCCGCTGAGCGTGTTCATATGGTCGCGCACCTGCCGCGCGTGATTGGCCAGGCACGCGCGCCGCGCATCTTCGTCCGTGGTTTCGAAAGCATCGAGGAAGGCCTGCAGCGGCGTTTTTGCGTCCACCACAACGTGCTTACCGCCGGGCAACTTCACCACCAGATCAGGCCGCAGCCTTCCTGTTTCTGTGGTCACCGATTCCTGCTCGGCGAAATCGCAATAGGAAAGCATGCCCGCGATTTCAACCACGCGGCGCAACTGAATTTCTCCCCAGCGCCCGCGCACGTTGGGAGTGCGCAGGGCCCGCACCAGATTGCCTGTCTCCGACTGCAATTCTTTCTGGGTAGTGATCAGCGATTGCACCTGCGCGCGCAGTTCGCCGTAAGCATCACCCCGGGCCACTTCCATCTGCTGAATCTGCGAATCCACCTTATTCAGCGAATCCCGCACTGGCGCGACCATATCGGCGACCGCCTTCTGGCGCGCCTCCAGGTCGCCCTTAGCCTGGCTTTGGAAGCGCTTCAGCGTCTCTTCCGCGATCACCAGAAACGACGAGTTGTTGCTTTTCAACGCATCCGCCGCCATCGCTTTGAAGGCGTTGCGCAATTCTTCGCTGGCGCGCGTGACCAGTTCGATCTTTTCGTTGCTGGTCTTTCGTTCAGCCTCCAGAGCCGATTCCGCCCTGGCCTTGCCCGCCACCAACTCCGTGTGAGCCCGCTGAAGCCGCTCCAGATCGGCCTTTCCGGCCGCTAATTCCTTTTCCATCAAGGACAAGCGTGCGCTGAGCGCGGCTCCGCGCGAGCGCAGCGCCAGCCAAGCAATCAAGCTTCCAAACAATAGGCCGATGACCCCTATGACACTTGGTTCCATAGCGAAGGTAACTTCCCAGGTCGGATTTCAGCTTCTAGCCTAGCACCAGCAACCAAGTTTGAGCCGGAAGGCATCCTTTCCCAGGATCAAGTTGAGTAGGCACAAACTGATGTTACGGGCCCCTAGATCGATGATTAGCAGGACCGGTAGACGATTCGCCATCGCGTTTCTGCTGGTAACGAGCACCCTCTCGATTCCTCCCTCGGCCCGAGCGATGGCTTCTTCCCTGGGAGTTCCGGCTGGCTCTGAGAAGCCCGCACCGCAAGCGACCGTAAAACCAGCCTCGGCCTCCTCTCCCGATATTCCTTTCAACGACTACGATCCCGAGTGCGAACAGCAACTTTTCGCGTTGGCAAATCAGGCGCGAGCCCAGGCCGGTGCCCCGCTCCTCACTCTCGATGCCGGCCTGAGGCGCGCTGCCCGCGTGCATGCAGAAGCCATGTTCTCGGCGCGGCAACTATCCCATCAGTTCCCCGACGAGCCCTCCCTCCCCCAACGTCTGGCGAGCGCAACTCGCACGCAACTCGATCAGGAAGGCGAAAACGTAGCGCTCGATTTCGACGCCGCCGAGGCGCACCAACATCTCATGCTTTCACCACCGCATCGCGCAAACCTGCTCAACCCGGCTTATAACGTAGTCGGGTTGGGCGTGGTCCGCAGTGGCGACCGGCTGTACATTGTGCAGGATTTCGGCCATGCCCTCCCCAACTATTCCACGACGGAAGTGAAGGAACGAATTGCCGCCACTGTGGCGCAAACGCGGCGTCAGGCCAACCAACCGGAGCTCGCGCGCCGCGATCTGCCCACCGCGGACGATGCAGCCTGTTCCATGGCGCAAGCCGACAAGCTCGGTACCGCCTCAGTTCATCAGCTCGCGCAACAATATACTGTCCTCACCTATACCAGCCTGCATCCGGAAGCCCTGCCGGCAAACGCCGGCCACATGCTCACCGGCCACAACCTGCGCAGCTTCTCCGTCGGCGCCTGCTACGCGCGCACGGAGAGTTATCCTACCGGAGTGTATTGGGTAGTGCTTTCGCTGGACTGAACAGAACTGAGTCGGCCCCTTCGCTTCGTCTACTTCCCCGCCATTTCCTTCTCCACATCTTCTGCCTTCGAAGGCAACGCCGCGCTGAGCTTGATCAGCTTGCCGTCCTGATCCACGTAGTAGTCATCTTCGATGCGTACGCCGAGATTCTCTTCGGGAATGTAAATCCCTGGCTCAATCGTGAAGACTTGCCCCGGTCCAAGCGGCGCATTGGGATCGGTCGCATCATGCACGTTCAGGCCAACAGGATGGCCCAGACCATGAATGAAGTACTTTCCCAGCGGTTCGCCGTGCAGGTCTTTCCCGTGAGTATTGATGTAATCGTATGCGATCTTGTAGAGCGAATCCGGATCGTCACGCCTCATGTTGGACTTGCCCGACCTGAACGCCGCTTCGGCGGCCTGTTGTGCTCCGAGAACGATGTCGTAGATCTCGCGCTGGCGCGCGCTGAAATGTCCACTGATCGGCAGCGTGCGGGTGATGTCGGAGGCGTACATGGAATATTCGCCGGCTGCATCGATGACAACCACGTCGCCCGCCTTCATAACGTGCGAATCCTCCGAGTAGTGCAGCACCGTCGAGTAGAAGCCGGAGCCCACAATCGGCGCATAGGCAGGACGCTCGCAGCCGCGCTTCCCCCATTCGTACTGCATGAGTGCGGAAACTTCGAGTTCATTCACCTGGGGCTTTACCGCTTTGAAAGCGGCGAAGTGCGCCGCCACCGATGCATCGACGGCCTTGCGAATCAGCGCCACCTCTCCCGCATCTTTCGTGGTGCGAAATGAATCGATCATGGGCTTTACATCCTGAAAACTCAGGAACGAGTTCACATCCTTCAGAAATTCCAGAGGCTCAGCGCTTGCCGAAGTCTGGTCGTGCGAGGCCACGTCGGTGTAAACCACTGGACGCACGCCCGAGGCGACCTTCATCACTTCCTCTGGCAGCTTGGCCATGTCGTTGACGCGATCGAAGCCGGTAATTCCTGGAGCTTCCGGATTTTCCGGACCGAGTTTGGGTCCGGTCCACTTCTCCTGCGTCAGATTGCGCGGCGGAAGGAAAAGAATCTCAGTGTAGGAGCGCGCCGGCTTGTCCCCCACAGCTTCGGCAGCTGGCGCAATCAGTAACGCCGCTCCTGGCTCGGTCGAGCCGGAAAGATAGTAAAAATTGTCTTCCTGACGAAACCCATAGAGATCATTCGGCCCCTCGCTCTCCATGGGAGCGAAGAGAACGACCACACCTCCAACTTTTCTTGCCAGGGCCTCGCGGCGGGCGTGATAGTCCGAGTTGGGCTGCCGATCGAGCGCAAAAGCAAGCGCGCTCGCAAGCAGGAGAAAAGAAAAAGCCAGAAAGTTTGCCAGAAAAAAAGACAGCCGCCACCTTCGCATCGTGCAATCCGTTCCAGTTCCGAGAGTTGCGCCCTTCCCAAGATTCATCCGCCAAACCGGCCCAGCCGCAAGCCATTTTCCAATTATTTCTGCTTGCCGGTCGCGCTCTGCTTTGCCTGCAGGAACGAATCTACATTGCTTTTGTCGATGAGGGCAGAACCAGTATCCACAAAGGCGGGGATCGGCGCAAAGCTGTCCTTCGACCAATCCGTTTCGAGAGAAGAAGGCTTGTGGTGATACAAATTGTCGAGCATCTGCATACCGACAAACGCCATGGTGTAGGGCTTCTGAGAGATAGTAGCGGCAATTGCTCCGCTCTGGATATATTGCAGCGTTTCCGGATCGGTATCCATCGCCATCACAACCTTGCCCGTGACGTGGTAGCTATTGAGGACACCCGCCACTTCTTTCCCCGACTGCGCCTCCAGGCACACGAACGCATCCACCTGATCTTTTTCCTTACCGATGATTTGTGTTGTGGTATCGAAGGCGATGCGCGGATCGCCCTGGATGTCGACCACGCGCGTGATCTTGATATTGGGCGCGCGCTCCAGCGCGTCGCGATAGCCGTGCAGGCGGTCTTGCATATTGCGCTGATCGGGCATGGTGAAGACCACCACGTTGCCCTTGCCCTTCAACTCCTGGGCCAGGCGCAAGCCGCCAGTCATGCCGACCTCGTAGTTATTTGTGCCGATGAAGAAAAGACGCTTGCTGGCGGGCGCGTCGGAATCCATGGTGATCACGGGAACCCCGGCGGCAATCGCCTTGTCGATGCTGTCTTTCAGCAATACCGGATCGGTCACGCCGAGCAGAATTCCGGTAGCTTTTTGCTGCACTGCCTGGTCGAGCGCATCGCGTTCAGCCTTCGGGTCATATGTGTTAGGGCCCAGGAAATCTGTGCGGACCTTGAATTGCGAACCGGCCTTGGTAAATCCCGCGCCCGCCGCCTGCCAATAGGGTACTTGCAAGTTAGCGGCTACGAATACGAAGTACTCGCTGGAATCATGAGGGCCGCAGGAGAGTAGCACGATCGCCAGCAATACCAGTCCAAGAAGAGAAGACAGTTGACGCAAGCGGAGCATCGGATCCTCCTTGGAACTCTGCGAAGTTACTTGCGAAGTTCAACCGGCGTGCCGGGCCCGATGAGAAAACGTTTGGCGAGTGGATTGTAAACCAGTGATCAAGTGAAAGAAAGATCGCAGATAGAGAAGGTCAGAAACTACACTCCAACCGGGAACGGTTTGGTATGGGCCTCCCCGCTCAACGCCACGCCAGAGAAACGCCCCTGCAACAATGACATCAATCCGGTGTACCAGTAACCCACCACGAATAGCACGAGGAATGGAATCGTAACGTAGTTTTCGTTTTGTACGGCGTAGTACACCGTCATGGCGAAGTAAGTCCCAATCACCAATTCCAGCCACGGCACCCAGCCCAGGCGCTTGCGGTATTTGGTGGCGCGAACTTTATCTTTCTTCGATTCCACGTGGTACTTCGGCGTGCGGGCGAAGGCGCTCTCTTTGCCGATGAGCGCTTCGATGACGGCTTTGGTGTTGGTGATGGTCAGTCCGATCCCCAAGGCCATGAGGAACGGGAGATAAAGCAGCGCGCGCGGCCAACTCTTGGGGAAAAGCTCGCGCTGCGAGACCAGATAAAAGCTCGAGATCGAAAATGTCGACGCCATGAACAGGGGCAGATCGATGAACAGCATCTGAAACCATCCCTGATAAAAGCGGATGATCATCGCCGGCAACATCAGCACCGAGAGAACGATCATCAGCGGATAACTCAGATTCGCCGTCAGGTGATACCACGCTTCAATTTTGGTGTGTAGCGGAGCGTCGCTTTTCAAAACGCGCGGCAGAATTTTCTTCCCCGTCTGAATCAGCCCCTTGGCCCAACGCGCCTGCTGAGTTTTGAACGCAGTCATCTCCACCGGCAATTCAGCGGGGCACTCCACATCCTGCAGGTATATAAACTTCCATCCCTTCAACTGCGCACGGTAAGACAGATCGGTATCTTCTGTGAGCGTATCGTGCTGCCATCCGCCCGCTTCGTCGATCGCCGCGCGCCGCCAGACCCCGGCCGTTCCGTTGAAGTTAAAGAAGACGCCGCTGCGAGCGCGTCCGGAGTGCTCGAGCACAAAATGTCCGTCGAGCAGGATCGCTTCCACTTGCGTCAGAAACGAATAGTTGCGGTTGATATGCGTCCATCGCGTTTGCACCATACCGATCTTTGGATCGGTGAAGTGATGAATCGTGCGCAGCAGAAAATCGTCCGGCGGAGTGAAATCCGCGTCAAAAATAGCAACAAATTCGCCCTTCGCCGTCTTGAGGCCTTCGGCGAGCGCTCCCGCTTTGAAGCCCTCGCGGTTGCTGCGGTGATGGTAGCTGATGGGATTTCCCAGCGCCGCATAGCGCTCCACCAGATTCCGCGCCACTTCGACGGTTTCATCCGTGGAATCGTCCAACACCTGAATGTCGAGTCTCTCCCGCGGATATTTCAATTTGCAGACGCATTCCAGCAACCGCTCGACCACGTACTGTTCATTGAAAATGGGCAACTGCACCGTGACTCGCGGCAATTCCTCGAACAACGCAGCCGGCTCAGTGGTTCGATTCTTCTTGTGCTTGTAATATAGATACACCAGGATGTACCGGTGCATCCCGTAACCCGCCAGCAGCACGAGCACAATGAAATAAGGAATCAGCAGCGCGCGATCAAAGGCATCGGTGTGGTAAAGACCCTGGAAAGTTTTATCCAGCAAATGCTGCCGGAGATAGGGCCCAATGCCCTTCGGGGCGTCCCATGCGGCCAACGCGGAAGACAAGATGAGGTCAGAACAGAGCAAGTGAGCTGGCTGAAAACTCCCATTCTACCGGATTCGAGTGCCTTCGCCCTCGCAATATCGCCAGCATCTGAATAGAAAACGAATACGAACCTAGCAGGAAGCCGACTCTTGCTCACTTGCGTTTCCCGAACCCTGCAGCAACGGATCGATGCACCCCTCAGCCTTGTCCAGAAGAATCTCGAGTTCCCGCGCAAAGTCTTTGCGAGACTGCGCTTGCAAGCGCCACTGATCCTGCACGGGAGCGCACACGTTTGGAATCAGATCCTCGAAACGCTCCATGGCTTGCGTGAAATAATCAACGTCTTTTCTAAGCAGTCGAATAAACTCGGCATCGCTGATGGCAGACATACAAGCTCCTTCCAGACCAGTGGCACAAAGAAGCAAATAATTTACGGTGCAATTAACGTGCCAAGCTGACCGAGTTCGTGGGTAGCACAAGGAACTGTCGTATTTTCAAAATCCTAGCCCGCATACGCTACGCTACGCAGCTTCGATTCAGCCTTTTCGGTATCAACCCTTGCAGCCCAATCTAGTTGCGATGCGTGTAAAAGTTTCGGCAGGTACTTCTCATTTCATTGCGTCGAAGTTAACGACGCGATTCGTCAGTTCCACTTCTGCTTGCCCAAGCCAAACCGTCAGGGTCCTGCCCCGCCTCGATGCGGCCCACTACTTTCATCGAATGCAAATCGATGACGGCAACATAGCCGTCGGGAGAGCATGCGACGAATGCGCGCACACCATCCGGCTGCATAACGATGCCTGCGGCGCCATGTCCAACGGCGATTCTCTGGAGAATCTTTCGCGTCGCACTATCGATGACGGTGACATCTGGACCGCGCAAAGCTGAAATCACTGCAAGCTTTCCGTCTGGCGTGAACCTCAGCCGGTTTGCGCCGCCTACATTCGCTTCCAGCGTTTGTGTGACCCGCTTACTCGCAATGTCGATGATGGAGACAGTCCCGTCGCCAGCATTCGCGACCCATATTTCTTTGCCGTCGGGAGAAACATCGAATCCTTCCGGCCCGTTGCCGACCTTGACCACCGTCTCATTCCAGTCTCCGCCGGGTGCGTCCAACGGACGGCCCTGACCCGCAACGCCGGCGTCGGTTTTCTCGATGATGCTGAGCGTGCCCGAACTCACGTTCGTAGTCGCAATCAGCCTCATCTCCGGCGAAACATAAATCATGTGGGTTCGATTCTGGCCGGTGCCAAGAATCCAGTCCACGCTCTTGCTCGCCGGATCATATCTGCCGATCGCCTTCGCGCCTTCGGCGGTGAACCACGCTTTCCCGCCTACGAATGTCAATCCATGCGGCCCGCGCAAGGCTCCGAGATCGATGGCAGGCAGTGCCTTTTGCGCGACCAGATCCACCACCGCAAGCGTGTTGTAGGCGCCGAATCCGTAGTTGGAGACATATGCCAGCTTGCCGTCGGAGGACGCAATTACCTCGTGCGGATCTTTGCCCACTGGAATTCGCGCAATCACTTGCAAGCTGGAAGGGTCGACGATCGCCACCGTGCCATCGTGCTTGGCCAGCACCAGCAATGCATTGGCGGGCGTGTCCGCGGCGTGTACAAAACTGGTTCCGCACGCAACGACTTGCAGAACAAAGAGGAAGGACAAAAAAAGTTTCATGATGCCGAAAGGATACGACAACGCCGCGGGAAACGGAGCGGGAATTCGCATCCTACGGTTCGTCTTCAGCGGAGGGAATTGCCTTCAGCGTCACGCTGGCGCGCCGGCCTTCCTCCAGGTGAACCAGACTTCCCTGCCCCTCGTAGCTCTTGAGGAATTCAGGATTGTAATAAGCTTCTCCGTCCACACTTTCCCATGCGAAGACTGTGTAGTCGCCGGGAGGAAAGCCACGCAGAGTAAACCTTCCACTCTGATCGGTGAGGGCTTTGCGATAGCGTTCGGGATGGCTGCGGAATCGCTCTGCGGGTACAGCCACAACCACCGCATCGGCGACCGGTTCATCTTTCTGATTGGTAGCAATGCCCTCGGCGATCGCTCCGTTGGCGCTGGCCACCAAATTGAGCGCGGTCACGCCCCCGCTCACGCTGAATCCGGAGTTGACGGCCTCGCGTCCGCCCGTCGCAACGGATTTCAGAAACCAATCCGGCATCGCGCTGGAATCGGCGATCTGAACCGAGTAGTGCCCCGCCGAAACATTGTTCCACTCAAAGCTGCCATCGGAATTTACATGCGCCAGCGTGGAAGAGCCTTCTCCCATCGTGACACTTCCGAGCGCGTCGTCATCGCCATCAGTCGAGCGGAGTAGAAGAAACATCTGGCTGGCATCCGGTCTTGCCTTGCCGCTGGCGTCCATTTGCATGCGACCACGAATCGTACCGCCGGTTTGCGGGGCGAGCCGAATTCCCTCGACACTTTCCGCAATCTGCAGTGACTGCCGCGCCATCATCGGCACCGCAACGTTATCCACTGTTGCGAGGATCGTATAGGCTCCGGGAGAGACGTCGCGAATCTCGAAGCTGCCGTCCTTGTGCATCTCCGCGCCGTTGAGCACCAGATTGAAATCTTTCGATTGCAGCATGATCGCCGCCGTTGCCGCCGGCGGCAGATTCACCACCGAGCCGCGAATGGTTAAGCTCGGGCTGGGTGTGAGCGAGAAACTCACCGGAAAATCATCGCCGGCATGAAGCTGGATCGGCGCAGCCTGGCCGCGATCTCTTGTGCCGGGATAATAAGTGGTTTGGTAGGCGGAAGGCGCGGGCTTGTCCGAGGCAGCGGCGTTGCCGTGAGTTGTGGCGGGCGCGCTGCCGGTGGTTTCGATCAGGCCTCTGAAATCGGGCGGCGGCGTGACTGAAATAAAGTAGCTCCCGGCCGCGAGGCCTGCAATGCGGTATTCGCCCAGATCGTTGGTGCGCTCGGCTCCAACCTGCTCCCAGTGACTACGCCCCGCAACAAACGTTTGGCGCATCACGGCGACTTGCGCCTCTGGCATGGGATCGCCGTCTTCATCGGTGACTCGCCCTTCGACCACTGCGGCGGCCTGCAGACGAATGACGACAGCTTTCATCTCCTGGCCCGCGCTCAGCGTGAGCACGCGGCCTTCGGTGCGGCGGCGATGCTTGTCGATTTCCTGATAGCCGGTGCGCTCCACGAATAGGCGATAGCGTCCGGGGACGATGTTCTCGATGCGGAAGCTTCCATCCGCGGCGGTGAGCGCGGTGTAGTTTCCGCCATCGCTTTGGCTCTCGGCGATCAGCTCGATGAGTGCCTTCTTCAAGGGCTCGCTACCGGGATCTTTGGTGACCATTCCGACGACGACGGCGCGAGTTGGCTGCGCAGCTTCCGCTGACTGCGTTTGGGCCCATAGCGAAATGGCTCCCAGCAGGACGGTCAGCAGACATGCGTAAGCCAGCTTCATCGGTTGCGATCTTTTTGCGAGCTTCTTCCGAGTTGAGAGTATCTGGAGGTCGCCCTTCACGAGCTGACCGTGAGGATCGGTCGAGCGATAGAACGCTTCCATTCTAACCGCAGTCTGCTTTTTGGCTCTTAGAAAATGCTGGCCGCCTTCCTAATAATTAATGAAGATCTCCATGCCTTGGGTCTTATGAATCATGGAGTTAGCTGGAAATTTTCGTAAGCGGCCTCGCAAAATATAGTTTTCAAAGAACTTAGGTATCAAGATCTTTTAAATCATGGACTTAGAGATCGGTCGATTCGAGTTGTCCCAATCGTCAGGGCCTCGACCATGATCGGATGGCGGGGCTGTGGAGGGCAAGGTTGGATGTCACTGGGACCTTCGGAATTAGCGGCCGACTCTGGGAGCGGTGGTAGCTCGCCCATTTCTCGCAAAAGAAGCGAGAAGTGGGGCACCCGGCACCCGGCCCTTCCTGTCGAGGGGCGCGGATGAGGGGCGGGGTAGGGATGCTTCGACTGCGGTTCAGCTTCGCATTCGCGAAGCTCAACCCTCGCTCAGCATGACAGAGTTTCTGAGAGTTTCGGACTCGACCGGAGCTTTTTCGCCGATCTCGCGACGATCTGACAAATCACTTAATTTGACGGTGTATGATTTCCAGCCGGAGGGACAGATGCGCTTATCCTGGCGGGCGGTTCTTACTTGCAGCTTATGCGCGGCCGGTGTGATGGCCGCCGGTGGTCGGGGATTCTCGCAAACCAATCCAGCACCGACCGCGGAGGCGCGGAAAGCAGCGCAGACTTTCAAGTTGATCCCCAGCCTGGACAAAGATCTGATGGATACGGCGGCGGAACCTTGCGTGGACTTCTATCGATACGCGTGCGGCAACTGGAGCAAGCTGCATCCCATTCCGAATGATTCGCCGTACTCCGACCAGTTTTACAACGTCGATCAATACAACCGGCAAGTGCTGCACGGCATTTTGGAGAGCGCCTCCGCGGCTGGCGGTACGCGCGACGCGAACACCCAGAAAATTGGCGACTACTACGCGAGTTGCATGGATGAAGCCGCGATCCAAAAGAAAGGGATGGCAGCGCTGCAGCCGGAACTGGACCGCATTAATGCTCTCTCCAGCAAAGATCAGCTTCCAGAGTTGCTGGCGCACTTTCAACTGATCAACGTGAATGCGTTTCTGGGATTTGGCTCGCAGCAGGATTTCAAGGACGCGACGCAGGAAATCGCCGTGGTAGCGCAGGGCGGGATGGGATTGCCGGAAAAAGATTATTACCTGCGTACCGGGGAAAAAGACGAAGAGATTCGCAAGCAATATGTTCAGCACATCGCCAACATGTTGAAGTTGCTGGGAACCAGCGAGACGCAGGCGGCGAGCGATGCGCAAGCCATCGTGAAGCTGGAAACCGCGCTGGCCAAGGTTTCTCTGGATGTGACCGCGCAGCGCGAGCCGCACAACATTTATCACATGATGCCGAACAGCGGGCTGCAGGCGCTGACGCCGGCGCTGAACTGGGAGAAGTTTTATCCCGCGACGGGCACGCCGCAATTCAAGGAAATCAATGTGGCGGAGCCGGAATTCTTTAAGGGCCTGAACCAGGTGATTGCGGAAACCGATCTGCCGACGATCAAGACATATTTGCGATGGCAACTGGTGCAGTCGCTTCCGGGCACCGTTTTGCCGAAGGCGCTGGATGAGGAACAATTCGATTTCGGAGGGCGCAAGCTGGTGGGGATTCCTGAGCAGGAGCCGCGCTGGAAGCGTTGCGTAGCCAGCACCGACGGCGCGCTGGGGGAGGCTTTAGGCAAGGCGTATGTGGAGGAGAAGTTTCCCGCGTCCAGCAAAGAGCAAACTTTGCAGCTGATTCATGACATCGAAGCGGCCATGGGCCGGGACATTGAAAGCCTGGACTGGATGAGCCCGGAAACCAAGAAGCTGGCGGAAGAGAAGTTGCATTTGATCGCCAACAAGGTCGGCTATCCGAATACATGGCGAGATTATTCCAGCCTGACGGTGGAGCGCGGCAATGCGCTGGGCAATAGCCTGCGCGCGGCCGAGTTCGAGTCCCATCGCCAACTGGCAAAGATTGGCAAGCCGGTGAATCGCGATGAGTGGGGAATGTCTCCCCCCACGGTAAACGCGTATTACAACCCCAGCATGAACGACATCAACTTCCCGGCCGGGGTGCTGCAATCTCCGTTCTTCGATCCGTCATCCAGCGCTGCCCTGGATTACGGCCACATTGGCCTTTTCATGGGCCACGAAATCACGCACGGATTTGACGATCAGGGCCGGCAGTTCGACGGACACGGCAATCTGCACGACTGGTGGACGAAAGAAGATGCGGACAAATTCACCGACAAGGCAGACTGCCTGGTGAACGAATACAGCCAGTTCAGCGTGGGCGACACCAAGCTCAACGGCAAGCTCACGCTGGGCGAGAACACGGCCGACAATGGCGGGGCGCGGCTGGCCTACATCGCGTTTCTGGCGCGCGCGGCGGAGCAGGGACTGGATGTGGATAAGAAAATCGCCACTGGATACACGCCCATTCAGGAATTTTTCCTGGGATTCGCGCAGGATTGGTGCGCGGTGTGGCGTCCAGAACTGGAGCGGCTGATTGCGACGACTGATCCGCATTCGCCCGACCGCTTCCGGGCGAACGGAGTCCTGGTGAACATGCCGGAGTTTTCCAAAGCGTTCGGCTGCAAGGCCCCACAGCCTATGGTCGCAGTGAAGGCATGCAGAGTGTGGTAGCGGACGCAGGGCTTGCAGGAACTGGTTGCTAATTGAGGAAGTACTGCCGGTAGAGCGTGTCGCGCTGGGCGGGGCGGAAGCCGGCGTCGCGAATGATGCGGCGCAACTCTTCTTCTGTGGTGCAGTTGGTTACGCCGGCGGCTCGCACCACATTTTCTTCTAACATCACCGAACCGACGTCGTTGCCGCCGAAGCGCAGACCCATCTGGCAGACTTTGAGGCCTTGCGTGACCCAACTCGATTGCACGTTCACGAAGTTCGAGAGATATAGGCGCGAGATGGCCAGCACCTTCAGGTATTCGACGGCTGTGGCTTCGTCCCAGTGGCGGCCGCCGAGGGCGGTGTTTTGTGGCTGGAAGCTCCACGGGATGAAGGCGGTAAAGCCGCCGGTCTCTTCCTGCAGATCGTAGAGTTCCTGCAGATGGTTGATGCGGTGTTTGTAATCCTCGCCGACGCCGAACATCATGGTCGCGGTGGTGCGCATCCCGATCTGATGCGCGGTACGGTGCACGTTGATCCAGTCGCCGGTGAGGCATTTCAGGCGGGCGATTTTGTAGCGGACTTCGTCGTCGAGAATCTCAGCGCCGCCGCCGGGAATGGAATCGAGGCCGGCATCGCGCAGGCGGAGAATCGTGTCACGAATACTGAGGCTGCTGTATTCGGCGATGGCGATAATCTCTGACGCGGAATAGCAGTGCAGATGAACCTGCGGAAAACGCTGTTTGATGCCGCGCAGCATTTTTTCGTGCCAGTCAATCTTCAGATCAGGATGGAGGCCGCCCTGCATCAGCACGCCGGTGCCGCCGAGTTCAACGGTCTCGCGAATCTTCTCGTAAATGGTATCGAAATCGAGGATGTAGCCTTCTTTCGCGGCGGGCCCTTTCAGCGGGCGATAAAAGGCGCAGAAGGTGCAGTATTCGGTGCAGAAATTCGTGTAATTAATGTTGCGGTCGATGATGTAGGTGACCGTACCTTCGGGATGAAGCTGGCGGCGCAGCGCGTCGGCTTCCATACCGATGCCGATCAGGTCATCGGACTCGAACATCTCCAGCGCTTGCTGCTTGGTGAGAGACATGTTGACTATTCAATTCTAACGGAGGATGGCAGTTGGCTCCAAATGAGCGGGCGTGGCGCTACTTCTTCTTCATCCGGAGATATTCAATGAGCGAGACCACCGCGCCGATCACCGCCAATCCGATCAGGATGGCCATGGACGGCTTGTAATACTTAGAGAAGAAACCCAAGATATGCCTGCCATAGACGAATCCCAGGGCGGCCTCGACGAAGTAGCGAATCCCGCGGCCAAGGGTTAACGCGCCTAGGAATTTCTTTTTCGAGTACTGCATGGCGCCCGCGGCCAAGAGAAACGGCAAGAAAGGAAACGGTGGAGGCAGTAAGGCGGGAAGCGCGACCGCGGCGAATCCCCAGCGTTCAAAGGCCCGGATGACCTGCTGAGTTCGCTTCCTGGAGAGCTTGCGCTCCATGGTCTCTTTGCCGCCCTTGCGGGCCAACGCATAAGTAATGTAGCCGCCGACGACCGCACCGAGCGTGGCCATCAGGCCATAGTAGGGCCAGGGCTCGCGATGACGGGCGGCCAGCCAGATCGTCAGCACGTCCATGCTGCCGGTGAGAGGAATCACGGAATTGTCGGCAATGCCTAGCAGGATCAGACCTGGGCCACCCATGCGGCGCAGGTGGCGCCACACCGACATTGCCAGAAGCGGATGAAGATGCGGAAGCATTCAGGTTGTAGGAGTTTACAGGCTGCTATCGCGATTGCGCTATACAGGCTTTTGCGGTGCTCAGAAAATCGATTGGTGGAGCGACGGGCAGGGCGCCAATCTCGGCCGCATAGCGATAGAACAGCCGCAAGCCTTCCAGACAGGGCGCGTCGAGCTGGTAATAAATGTTGTCGGTGAGGTAGGAGCGCACATCAGCTTCGCTGAGGGCGAGCCTGGGAGCCCATTCACGGCTGATGTGGTCGAGACTGGCAGGTTCCAGTCCGTGATCGCGAGATTGCTCGAAGATTGTAGCCAGATCTAGCACAGGCCCGCTAGTGTCGCTTCGCGACGCGGACAGCCGGGGGCGGCTGTCCCCACACAGGGCTTGCTGACGAACTGCCCAGAAGGCGAAGACGAACGGTTTGCCGGTGTAGCGAATCCATTCTTCGGCGAGATCGAGTGTGAGATAGCGCGAGCGGTCGATTTGCAGCGCGGGATCACCAATCACTAATCCGGCATCGTGCTCGGCCAGCATTTTGTCGATGTCGGGCGGCATCGGGGTAAAGGTTCGACCGCCGCCCAGCCATTTTTCAAACAGAACTTTGGTCAGCGCCACTGAGGTCATCGAAGACGTATCCAAAGCCACGGTGCGAATCTTATCTACCGGCACTTTGCTGGCTAAGAGAATAGAGCGCACGGGCCGGCGCGAGGCGATCGCGACGCCGGGCAGAACCAGCAGTCCGGGGATTTGCGTGTAAGCGGCCGCCGGAATGATTCCGATGTCGGCGGTCCCGGCCTCGAGCGCGCGAGCGCAGACCGAGGGCAGCGTGTAAGAAATCTCAAACTCGTCGCCCGCGTCGCCGTGCTCGAAATCCCACATCAGGGGCGCAGTATTAAGGTAGGAAATCGCAGAGATTTGCAGACGTCTCATTCCTGTTTTGATTCTAGCAGAGGTTTTTGATCACCCCTTGTGACGGCTTCCCTTGACACTGCCTTCGGCGAATGACTACAGTCCGCCCAGTCAAGGAAAACTGGAGTAGAAACTTGCCGAACGCCGTAGCCGCCCCCACCACCCATATTCTGGAATGGCTCGCCATCTCGCTGACCCAGGGCCTTGGGCCGACCAAGGCGCGGAAGTTGGTGGAGCACTTCGGCAGCGCGTTAGCAGTGTTCCATGCGTCGCTCACGGAGCTGGAGGGCACGGGGATTCAGGCGGTTTCGGCGCAATCGATGGCTACGGGAAAGTCTGCGGAACTGGCGCGGGAGGAGATTTCTCGCGCTGCCGCTGCGGGTGTGACGATTGTTACTGGTGAAGACCCTTGTTATCCAGCGCGGCTGAAAGAGATTTACGACCCGCCGCTGGTGTTATTTGTTCGGGGCAATCCCGAAGTGCTGCGGCAGCCCGGAATCGCCATGGTTGGCACGCGGCATCCCACACCGTATGGCTCGGGGATGGCGGAGCGGCTGGCGACGGATCTGGCGGCGCAAGGATTGGCGATTATCAGCGGCATGGCTCGGGGAGTCGATACCGCCAGCCATCGCGGAGCGATTGCGGCCAAAGGCAAAACCATCGCGGTGTTCGGCACGGGGGTGGATGTGATTTATCCCAAGGAAAATTCGCGGCTGGCGGAGCAGATTCTTGCCTTGGGCGGCGCGTTGATTTCTGAGTTCCCGATGGGGACGTTTGCAGCCCCGCAAAATTTTCCCATCCGCAACCGGATTCTGAGCGGGATGTCAGTCGGCGTGCTCGTCGTAGAAGCCGCGGAGTATTCCGGAACTCGCATTACGGCGCGCTGCGCTCTCGAGCAAAATCGGGACGTTTTCGCCGTGCCCGGAAATGTCACGAACAAAAATTCCTGGGGCCCAAACAGCCTGATTAAGCAGGGCGCGAAGCTGGTCGCGACCTGGGAAGATGTGTGGGAAGACCTTCCAGCCGAGGTCAAGCTGGCACTGACTCCCGCAGCCTCGCTTGAATCCGCCGGCGCGTCTTCCGCATCTCTATTCCCGGACGAAGGCCTTCCGCCACACGAGAAACGGATTCTGAGTCTGCTGAAATCCGACGAGGCCACGCATATTGACGAATTAGTGGAGCGACTGGAAGCTGAGTTGTCTTCCTCCGAGATTTTCGCAGCTCTGTTTGAGCTAGAGTTGACGGGCAAAATCCGACAGATGCCGGGGAAGAATTTTGTAAAAAACTTCTAAAGGCGGCTTCTAGCTACTGGCTTCTAGCTGCTAGCTCAACCGAGGTGGTCCAATCGAAGACTTCAAAGATTTGCGGGTTTGGGCCAAAGCTCACGAATTAACCGTAGCCATCTATCAAACGACGCGCGCTTTTCAAGATTTGGAAGCAAAAGTCCTCGAAGTCCAGCGCATGCTAGCCTCACTCGCGCAAAGCCTGAAAGTCACGGTTTTAGCTAATAGCTAGCAGCTAGAAGCTAGAAGCTTTTCAGCGGTAACTTGTTGCCGCCGTCCCATTCGTGCTAGCTTCGAAGCGAAATCTTAAGAACTGAGGGTCCATTGGTAAAAAGTTTAGTCATCGTCGAATCGCCGGCCAAGGCGAAAACCATCCAGAAATATCTGGGGAAGGGATTTACTGTCGAGGCCTCGCTCGGCCACGTGAAAGATCTGCCCAAGAGCACGCTGGGCGTGGATACGAACAACGAGTTTGAGACCGACTATGTTGTAATCCCTGGGAAAGAAAAAGTTCTGGCCAAGCTAAAAAAGCTGGCAGGACCGATGGATGCGATCTATCTGGCGCCTGACCCGGATCGCGAAGGCGAGGCAATTGCGGCCCATCTTGCGGGCGAACTCGAGGGCAACGGCGCCAAGGCGAAAAAAGGGAAAAAGAAGAAGACAGATAAGGATGCGCCGCCGCGCATTCAGCGCGTCACCTTTAACGAAATTACCAAGCGGGCCGTGCAAGCGGCGTTCGAGCATCCGCGCGCCATCGACCAAAATCTAGTCGACGCGCAGCAGGCCCGGCGCGTGCTCGACCGCCTGGTCGGCTATCAGGTTTCGCCTCTTCTTTGGGATAAAGTGCGTCGCGGCCTTTCCGCCGGTCGCGTGCAGACGGTCGCTCTGCGATTGATCGTGGAACGCGAACGCGAAATCAAGGCGTTCGAGAAGAAAGAATATTGGACGATCGATGCGCACCTCGCAGCCAGCAAGCCGCCCGCATTCGACGCGCGATTCGTAGGCAAGGGCGAAGAGAAGATCGAGGTCACGAACGGCGAGGATGCGGAAAAGATCCGCGCGGCGATTGAGCAAGCGGACTGGCTGGTACGCTCGGTCGACAAGAAAGAACGCCGCCGCAACGCCGCGCCTCCGTTCACGACGAGTAAGCTGCAGCAGGACTCTTCCCGCAAGCTGCGTTTCAGCGTGAAGCGCACCATGATGATCGCGCAACGTCTGTATGAAGGCGTAGAACTGGGCGAAGAAGGCCTCGTCGGTCTCATCACCTATATGCGTACTGACTCGACGCGGGTTGCGCCGGAGGCGATCCAGGAAGTGCGCGAATACGTTGGGACGGAATACGGGGCGGCCTACCTGCCCGAGACGCCGAACACATATAAAGAGAAGAAGGAAGCGCAGGCGGCGCACGAAGCCATCCGGCCGACCGCGGCGATGCGCCATCCCGATCAGATCAAACAGTATTTGAAAGAAGATGAATTCAAGGTCTACAAGCTGATCTGGCAGCGCTTTGTGGCATCGCAGATTATGCCCGCGGTCTTCGACCAGACCACGGTCGACATTGATGCCAAGGCGAAGAACGGCGATGTGTTCTGGTTCCGCGTGACCGGATCGGTACTGAAGTTCGACGGCTTCCTGCGGGTCTACGAAGAATCGAAGGAAGGCAAGGACGAAGAAGACGAAGAGCTGAAGCACAAGCTGCCGGCGCTGGAAGCAGGACAGAAACTCACGCTGAAAGAACTGAAGCCGGAGCAGCATTTCACCGAGCCGCCGCCGCGCTACAACGAAGCGTCGCTGGTGAAGGAATTGGAAGAACGTGGAATTGGGCGTCCGTCAACCTATTCGGCAATTCTTTCGACCATTCAAGAGCGGCAGTATGTACAGAAACTGGGCGGCAAGTTTACGCCGACGGAAATCGGCTTAGTCGTTACCGATCTGCTAGTGGAAAATTTCCGCGACATTTTCGACGTGGCCTACACTGCGCGGCTGGAAGAAGAACTCGACGAAATCGAAGAGGGCAAAGAGAAGTGGACCGACACGCTCGCCGAGTTTTACAAGAAATTCCAGAAGGATCTCAAATATGCCGAAAAGCATATGGAGAACATCAAGCGGATGGAAAAGCCCACAGACGAGAAGTGCGAGCGCTGTGGCGCACCGCTGGTGATCAAGTGGGGCAAGCACGGGTCGTTCTATGCGTGCAGCACCTACGATAAAGAAGATCCGAACACATGCACGTTTACCAAAGAAAATCCGATTAACCTGCCCGACCTCGATTCGGCTGATGTGCAGGAGACGACGCAGGAAGAATATTGCGAGAACTGCGGGCGGGTGATGGTGCTCAAGCGCGGGCGCTTCGGACAGTTCATGGCTTGCACGGGCTATCCGGATTGCAAGACTACGCGGCGTCTCGACCAGGGCAAGAAAGTTCCCGACATTCCGCTCGACGAGCCCTGCCCGAAGTGCGGGCGCAATATGATGATCCGGCATGGACGCTTCGGCGAGTTCACCGCGTGTAGCGGCTATCCTGAATGCAAGTATGTGAAGCAGAACTTTATCGGCGTGAAGTGTCCGGAGTGCAAAGACGGCGAACTGGTGGAGAAACGAGCGCGTAAAGGCAACACGTTCTATGGATGCGGAAATTATCCGAACTGCAAATTCACCTCGGCGCATCGACCGATTGCCGAAAAATGTCCGAGCTGCGGCAGCGAGTACCTGGTCGAGAAAAATCTCAAGGCCGGACCGGTGATCGCCTGCCCGAACAAAGAATGCGACTACGAGCGGCCTGCGCCAGCTCCGGAAGCAGCGGCAACCAGCGCGTAATCATTTAGCGATTTTGCGATCGGGTGATTGGAAATTGCCTTCGGTTTCACTTGTGAGCCGTCGGCATTAGAATCGCCCAATCGCTTAATGACCCAATCATTCAATTTCTCAATTCCCAGACGAGGTGTTTCATGGCCAAAAAGCCTACTGCTGCCGATGCTCAACTGATTCTCCAACTCTACGATCTGCGCCGCGAACCTGAGATGCGCAAGGCGCGCAGTTGGTGGTTCACAGAATTCTGGCCGTCGAGCGCGGACGATTTCATGAAGATCGCGTTCACGGCGGGATCGCAGGAAAATAACTGGCTGCGCCAGGTATCGGGCTACTGGAGCATGGCCGCATCATTCGTATTGCACGGCGTGCTGAACTCGGATTTGTTCCTGCAACCCGCGGTGAGCGGCGAAATGTTCATCGTATTTGCCAAGGTTCATCCCTTTCTCAAAGAGTTGCGCGAAAAATCCGGCGATCCGCAGATGTTCGGACTCATCGAGAAAGTCATCATGAGTTCCAAGTATGGCCGGGAACGTTTCAAGTTCATGCAGAAGCGGGTAGAGACGATGCGGGAAAGAATGGCCTCTAAAAAAGCCAGCTAGAGAATTGCAGGCCATTCTAAATCCCGTCGCGTGCGTGACCGGTGCGACGACTGGTGTCAATCGAACGACGACCGACGGCAGTACTGCGCGTGACTTCCCTTTTCACCGCCGGTGATCTGTTATTCTAATCGGCTGTGCGGATGATCTGGTGGTTCCTGATCCTGGGTGTGAGTACGCTGGTCGTGGTGTGCGTGGCAATCGCCTTGTACATGCGTTTGCGGCGGCACTTGCAGGCTGCACACGCGGCCCAGGAGCTTAACGCCAGCCAACTGGAGCGCGAGGATCAGTCGGGCAAGATTGAGGGATGACACTCCGCGTGGAAGATTCGGAGACTTTTCCATGGAAAAACCGGCAATGCAAGTTCTAGACAATTCGAAGGAACACCACCTCGTTCCTGATGCTGTGCGGCAGGTCGGCTTGGTGGTTAGTGGAAGCCTGTTCGTGGCGTTGTGCGCACATATCACGATTCCGCTGCCGGGCACTCCGGTGCCGCTAACGGTACAAAACTTTGGCGTGCTGCTGGTGGGTTTGCTGTTCGGTAGCCGTCGCGGGTTTGCGGCGCTTGCGCTTTATCTGGCGGAAGGCGCCATGGGAATGCCGGTATTCAGTCCGTTGGGTCCGGGAGGAATCGCGCAATTGCTGGGTCCGACTGGCGGATTCTTGCTGGCCTACCCGCTGGTTGCGTGGGTTGCAGGATACGTGATGGAACGAGGTCGCCGGAGCTTTGCGCGTGCCGCGATCGGTGGCCTTCTCGGTGAAGTTGTACTTTTCACCGGAGGGTTGGCCTGCCTGGCGGTTCTCACGCATTCGCTCGCGCAAGCGTTCCGCTGGGGACTCTATTGGTTTCTGTTTGCGGAAATTATCAAAGTGATGGTTGCCGCCGGGATTACGGCTCAATGGCAACGCAACCCCGCGAGTGGCGAAAAGAAGTAGGCTTAGGTAGCTGGAGTTTAAACAATGACGGTTAGTTCCGAACAAGAAACGCAACCATCCCGCGCCGGCGACTCGCAGGTGCGTGAAATTTCGATCGCTCACAGCCCCGATTCTGACGACGCCTTCATGTTTTATGGCCTCGCGACCAGCAAGGTTCGCGTGCCTGGACTGCGCTTCACGCATACGCTTTGCGATATTGAAACCTTGAATCAGAAGGCGCGCGAAGGCGTATACGATGTGACCGCGATTTCGTTTCACGCCTATCCTTATATACAGGACCAGTACGCGCTCATGTCGTGCGGAGGCAGCGTGGGCGAGGGCTATGGGCCCATGATCGTTTCTCCGCGGCCATTCACGCAAAGTGAGATTAAGGAGAAGCGCATCGCGGTTCCCGGAAAGCTCACCACCGCCTATCTTGCGCTACAGCTTTTTGCTCCAGGAGCGGAGACGGAAGTCGTCCCCTTCGACCAGATTATTCCGCAGGTGCTCGAGGGTAAGTACGAGGCTGGACTGATCATCCATGAAGGCCAATTGACCTACGACAAAGCCGGCTTGCACCGCATCGTCGACCTTGGCCGCTGGTGGCAGAAGATGACCGGATTGCCGCTGCCGCTGGGAGGCAATGCCATCCGCCGCGCGCTCGGGCCGGAACTCATCTCCGCGGTCAACAGTGCGTTGCGCGACAGCATTCAGTACGCGCTCGACCATCGCGAAGAAGCTTTGTCCTACGCCATGCAGTTCGCGCGCGAGCTCGACTCGCAAACCGCCGACCGTTTCGTCGGCATGTACGTGAACGAGCGGACTCTTGACTACGGCCCGGAAGGACGCGAGGGCGTCGCGCGCTTGCTGGATATGGGCCATAAGGCTGGCATCATCGGGCCTGAAGCGCACGTGGATTGGGTTGGGTGAAGCTTCTAGCTGCTAGCTTCTCACTATAAAAGCCGAGTCGATGAAACAAGTTTTGCGGCTATGCCATGGCCACGGTTTACGGAATGTCCTTCCTGCTGCACGTATGCTCTTACCCGAAAGAGGATGTGCCGGCAGAGATTTGGGCTGGGGCAGTTTTCATGTGCTCAAGTGCGCTTTATTTCCGCCTGGCACCGAGCATGAGTTCAATTCCGAAATAGTTTCACTATTGAGTCACGAAGCACATAAGCGGCTTTGCTAGCAGCTAGGAGCTAGGAGCTTGTCCCCTCAAACCCTCCTGATCGACGCCGACGATACACTCTGGGAGAACAACATTTATTTCGAGCGGGCCATCGCACGCTTCATTTCGTTCCTCAATCATCACGAGTTTTCTCCCGAACAAGTGCGCGGCGTGCTCAATGATGTGGAGCGGGAATGCATCGTGAAGCATGGCTACGGCCTGCACAGCTTCGCGCACGCGCTGGTCGATACATTTGAACGCCTCAGCCTGGGGCCAGTTACGCCGGAGTTGCACGCCCAGATCAACGGCTTCGCGCACACCATCGCCGATCATCCGATCGAGATCCTGCCCGAGGTCGTGGAGACGCTGCAGTATCTGTCGGCCCGGCACCATCTCATCCTGATGACCAAAGGTGCAATTGTCGAGCAGACAGGAAAAATCGAGCGCTCAGGATTGAAAGATTATTTTGCGGCGACGGAGATTGTCGCGGAAAAGGACGCCGCTGCCTATCACACGCTCGTCGAGAAATATGAACTCGCCCACGACTCCACGTGGATGATCGGCAACAGTCCGAAATCTGATATCAATCCGGCGCTAGCTGCGGGACTCCATGCGGTTTTTGTTCCTCACGGCAACACCTGGATTCTCGAACACGATGAACTGAATGCGGCTCCGCCGCCGCAGCGTTTGCTGATCGTGGGCCGCTTTGCTGAACTGCGCGAGCACTTCTAAAACTACTCCACAGATGGGTCGGAATCAGATTCGTAAACTGCTTCAATCTTTAGCACCAAACTAACCAACAACGGCTCTCCCTGTGGTTGTTCCTGCGTGTTACGCTCATTTTGCTCAGCATTCTCGGACCACTCGTCTATCGTGGAAACCAATAATTTCCGCAGGCTGTTGCGCACGGTGGAAGCTCTCTCCGATCTCGGACCGGAGCTAACGGCCGAGCGCGAATTCACCGACACATCGCGGCGCATGTTGTCGGCTGTAATGGAAGCCGCGGGTGCGCGCGAAGGTGCGCTTTTCGTTTTCAATGAGAAGCCCACCATGCTGACTTCCGTGGCAGCAGACGGCTTCGCCATGCTGCCCGAGCCGGCCTTCATTCCTCTTCTTCCCAAGCACGCTCATGCCCTCGCCGCGGCGCGCGGCCCGATTGTGCTCAACCCGTCCACGTACTCGGTATTTCTCAGCTCGAATGGCAACGTCGCTCCTGAGTTGTTCAAGTGCATCGCTCCGCTCAAATCGGTGGGTAAGCTTGCCGGGGTTATTGCTTTGGGACGCCGTCCCGGCGATGCACCCTACATGGAAGCAGAACTCGATGCGGTCGAGCTGCTGTGCAGCTACATCGGGCTGGCCGTGCACAACCACGCGCTGACGCAGACGCTGGCGCAGCGGGTCACGGAAAATTTGCGGCTCATGGCTTCACTGCACGGATTCTATGACAGCGCTCTCGAAGCGTTCGCTACCGCCATCGATGTGAAGCACGTAAATATTCACGGCCACTCTCTGCGCGTAGGGCGCTACGCGGCTGCGATTGGCGAAGCGATGGGCGTCGAAGCCGGAGACGTTGCCGCGCTGCGCAGCGCTGGATACTTACACGATATCGGTAAGGTGGCTGTCGACCGCCGTCTATTCAGCAAGCCGTCGGCGCTCAACCCGGAGGAATTCCGCGAGATGGCAGATCATACCGTGGTCGGCCATCAGATCGTCAGCAGCGTGGAGTTTCCCTGGCCGAAGATTCACGAGTCGGTACGCTGGCATCATGAGCGCTGCGACGGCTCCGGATATCCCGACGGCTTGGCCAATGAAGAATTGCCTGTGCCCGTGCGCATCATGGCGCTGGCCGATACCTTCGATGCGATGACCAGCCTGCGGCCCTACCGCGAGCCTCTTTCGCTGGGCGGCGCGTTGACCGATCTGGTGCGCATGACTCCGCAGAAATACGATCCCGCTGTGGTGCAGGCCCTGCTGATCCAGGTGCGGCGCGATGCCGTGGGCAGTAATCGAACTCCGCTGCTGGCGGACCATATGGCGGTGAACATCGCTCCCACCGATGTGGATCAGTTGGCCGCAACCTTACAGCACAAAGTCTCCCGCGGCAAGGTGTATCTGACGTAATTCTCGGCTTCTGGCTTGCCTTTTGCCCGTGGGTCCAACGGTAACCTCGGCCTTCGGTTACCTTCGAGGCAGCAACTTTTTGCTCCCCGTGGGTTGATAATAAGAGGGCTGTGGCCTTTCTTTCATCCGGAGTCTTCATGCCTGTGGGCCGTGCGAAGATCGGGATTTTCTTTCTCTGCGTCGGCTTGGCGTGCGCCGTACCGCCCCTGCTTGCGAAAAAGAAGGACAAGCCTGTTGCTAGCGCCGGTGATCAGCGCCGCGCCCTCCACGCTCTCAATCGCCTGACCTTCGGACCGCGTCCGGGAGACGTGCAGCGCGTCATGGCGATCGGCGTGGATCAGTGGATTGATCTGCAACTGCATCCCGAAAAAATCGATGACATCGCGCTCGTGGCGCATCTGGAGCCGCTTCGTACAACACGCCTGAGCACGAAGGAACTGGCTGAAGATTTTCCGGATGGCCAGGAGATCAATCAGATCATTAGTGGCAAGCGAGCCATGCCCACTGACGCGGCATTGCGAATGGTGTATCAAATTCAGATCGACCGGCAACTGGAACGAAAAGAGCGCTTGCAGGAAGCCAAAAATACAAATCCTGCAGTTGCCGATCGCGCCAGCGAAACTCCGAGTGATGGTTCGACCATGGCACCCGGCTCATCTGGAGCCGGCAAGAATGCGTCCGCGGATAATTCTGCAATGAATGCGGGCAGCGCAGGCAACGACGCAGCCGCCGATGCAAATACAAGAGCTGTTGCGGACACCGGTGATGCGATGGCGTCCACCGTGCCAGCAAAGCCGAGTCCTGAGGAAGAAGAGCAGGCGCGCCGCCGCGAGGCGCAGCTTTACACGGACCTGGATGTCCAGCAACTGCCGAGCCTTTCCCCCGATGAGCGCTTCAAGAAAATTCTCAAGATGTCTCCGGATGCGCAGCGTTCGCTGGCCGATTCCTTGCGCGGCGGCAAAGGCCCGGAGTTTCTAGAGGGCTTGTCTGCGAAGCAGAAGGAAACTCTGCTCGCCATGAATAATCCTGCCGGCGTTGTGACCAGCGAACTGGCGCAGGCGAAGCTTGTGCGGGCTATCTACAGCGATCGCCAGCTGGAAGAAGTGATGACTGATTTTTGGTTCAACCACTTCAATGTGTTCGCGGACAAGGGAGTGGATCGGCTGCTCATCACCGGTTATGAGCGCGATGTGATCCGCCCGCACGCCCTCGGAAAATTTGAGGACCTGCTCGTGGCCACGGCGAAGAGTCCGGCCATGTTGTTCTACCTGGATAACTGGCTGAGCGTGGGACCGGATTCGGCGCAGGCCTTGGGCATTCCGCTGCATCCGTACGGTCCCTACGGCGGCCTCCATCCGCCACGCCCCAATCAGGGCAAACGCCCGAGCGGGCTGAATGAGAACTATGGGCGCGAGCTGCTGGAGCTGCACACGCTGAGTGTGAATGGCGGCTACTCGCAGCGCGATGTTACCGAGGTTGCCAAAGTCTTTACCGGGTGGACCATCGACAAGCCCTACCAGGGAGGCAGTTTCAAGTTCGATCCACGCATGCACGAGCCCGGACCCAAGTTCGTGCTCGGTCGCCGCATTAAGCCCAAGGGCGAAGACGAGGGATTGGAGGTGCTGCACCGGTTGGCCACGAGCCCCCAGACGGCGCACTTCATCTCACTCAAGCTCGCGGAACGCTTCGTTGCGGACGATCCGCCGCCAGCCTTGGTCGATCGCATGGCGAAAACGTTTTTGAAAAAGAAGGGCGACATACGCGAAGTCATGACCGTGCTGCTTCATTCGCCCGAGTTTTGGGATGACGGCGCGTATCGTGACAAGGTGAAAACGCCGCTGGAATTCGTGGCGTCGGCGGTACGCGCCACAGGCGCCGAGGTCGACGATGCAACGCCCCTGGTCCGCCAGCTCAACAACATGGGCATGCCGCTTTACGGAGCACAGCCGCCGACGGGCTATTCGATGAAGGCAGAAACCTGGGTGAGTTCGTCCGCGCTGCTCAACCGCATGAATTTTGCTTTGGCGCTGACCAGCGGCAAGATCAAGGGCGTGAAGGTGGACGTGGCGCAATTGGCCGGAAGCAATGCATCCAGTTCACCGCCGGCGGATTCGACGGTAACGCTTTCCGCGCTGGAAGCCTCGTTGCTGACCGGGGACGTGTCCAAACAAACGCACGATTCGATTACCGCACAGATCAATGGATCAAAGACCAATGGACCAAAGATCGATGGAGCGCAGATCGATAAAGCGAAGATCGACGGCGCAAAGAGCGATGCGGTGAAGAGCGACGGCGCAGTGAACGGTGTGCCAGCGAAGCAGAACAATAAGGCCGGAGCGAGCAAGCCAGCGAATTCAGCGCGTCCCCCTGACGTAAGCACGATCGCGGGTCTACTGCTGGGCTCGCCGGAGTTTCAGAGGAGATAGCTGCCAGGAGCGTTTCTATGTCCATCACACGTCGCGTCTTTCTTCGTAACAGCGCACTCGCCGTGGTCGGTACCGCCGCCGTGCCAAGCTTTCTGGCTCGCGCCGCGATGGGCGCGGCTGCGCCGGGGACGCGCACCAGGCGCCTGGTCGTGATTTTTCAGCGGGGTGCGGCCGATGGGCTGAATATCGTGGTACCTCACGCCGAGCCGCAATACTACGCCATGCGGCCCAGCATCAATATTCCGCGCAAGGCTGTGCTCGATCTCGATGGCTTCTTCGGCTTGCATCCATCGCTCGAGCCATTTCAGCCGCTCTGGCAGCAGCGTCAACTGGCGATTGTGCACGCCGCCGGTTCACCCGATCCCAACCGCTCGCACTTCGATGCGCAGGACTTCATGGAATCGGGCACGCCGGGCGTCAAGTCCACAGAGGACGGATGGCTCAATCGCGCTTTGCGCAACCTGCCGGCGCCGCCGCAGAAATCGGCCTTCGAGGCCATTGCCATGGGACCATCGATCCCGCGCATTCTGGCTGGCTTGGAACCAGCCATTGCGATCAACAATATTAACGATTTCGCCGTCGGCGGCCGCAATCCGAAAGCTTCGCCCGTGGCCAATACCTTCGAGGCCATGTACGACCACTCCCTCGACACCGTGATGCACGGGACCGGCGAAGAGACGTTTGACGCGGTGAAGATGCTCAAGGCCGCGGACCCATCGCAATACAAGCCCGCGCCGGGCGCCGATTATCCCAAGGGACGCTTCGGCGATAGCCTGCGCCAGCTTGCGCAACTCATCAAGGCGAATCTCGGCGTGCAGGTGGCATTTGCCGATATTGGCGGCTGGGACCATCACGTCAACGAAGGTGCGACCGAAGGCCAGATCGCTAACGTGCTGCATGACTTCTCGCAATCGCTCGCGGCATTCTGGACCGATCTCGGCGATCTCGGCGAAGACACCGTTGTCGTCACCATGTCGGAATTCGGCAGAACGGCACGCGAGAACGGAAATCGCGGCACCGACCACGGCCACGCCAACGTGATGTTTGTTCTAGGCGGACCTGTGAAAGGTGGCAAGGTCTACGGACGCTGGCCGGGGCTCGATCAATCACAGCTTTATGAAGGACGCGATCTGGCGTTGACTACGGATTTTCGTCAGGTGCTCGGCGAAGCCGTTGCGCGGCACATGGGGAACAAGAATCTTGGGACGGTTTTTCCGGGGTATGACAATCAGCCGGGGAAATTTTTGAGGTTGTTGGGGTAGCCACAACGAAGACAACGGCGTAGCCGCACTAGATTTCGATCAGCACATCGCCGCCTTGAATCTTCAGCGGATACACGGTAACTTTCATGTTCGGATCTTGGACCGCTTGGCCGGTCTTGGTGTCCCACGCCCAGCCGTGCCAGGGACAGACAACCTTACTACCTTCGATCATTCCCTGCCCCAGCGGGCCGCCACGGTGCGGGCAAACGTTATCCAGGGCGCTGTAGACGCCATTAACATTCGCCACACAGACGGCCTTCGCACCGCAGGGAAATTCCTTGGCTTCGTCGACGAGAGGAAGTTCGGGTTCCGTAGTGAGCTTGATGAAGTTTGCCATGAGTCCTCAATCTTTCCGGCATGCACTCCTGACAGAATTGTACCCTTGTGAGGTGTTCGACTTTCCGATCACCGATGCGCGGGATAGATTTTTTGCGTTGGACTCTAGCGCGAACATCCTTGATAGTGGAATCACTTCGCAAACCAGCTCTGCAGCCGGTCCCGCGAAGCTGATGTTTGCATGCTGGCCCTGCCGTCGGTATTGCAATTCTCCTGACCCTGTTGTTCTCCACTCCATCTGAGCCCACGCCATTCGGCCTCGCGCCGGTAGTGTGCTCTTCAGACCAAGAACAGGAGATTCCAATGAAATCGATTCGCAAGTACGCCTACGCCGTTGTTTTGACTTTGAGCGCCCTGAACTTCGCACCCAACCTGGCTTCTGCCCAGGATGAGGTGGGAAGCTTCACATTGCCCCACGAAGTACTCTGGCAAAATGCCGAGGTTCCGGCTGGAGATTACAGGTTCACGCTCCAAGCCATGGGTCCGACAGAAATGCTAACGCTCACCAAGATGTCAGGGGCGACGGCGTCCTTCATGCTGATGGTGAACGATACCGAGACGATAGATGGTTCCGAGACGGCACGCCTCGTAATCCATTCGAAATCCGGCAGCAGTTACGTCAGCTCCATGACGCTTCCGCAGTTCGAGGTCACACTGCACTTCGCAGCACCCAAGAACTATGAGAAGGAGATAGCTCAGGCGCACGCACCTGCCACGAACATCTCAGCCCAATAGCCGCCCGCAACACGAGAGCCGATCCACCATGGATCGGCTCTCGGTTTTTCAGTTTCTGTGGCTTAGCCAACACTGGAGAAGCGATTTCTAGCGGTTGGCAACGTCTTACGATGGACCCGGCGTCCGCGAATTCCCTCTTACCTCTTCGCTCAACACAATCGCTTCGGCAATCTCTCGCATGGCCTTGCGCTTTTGCCGGCTCTGCCGCTGCAATGCGAGATAGGCTTGCTCCTCGCTCAATCCCAAGTCGCGCTGCAGAATTCCCTTGGCACGTTCCACCACTTTACGGGTTTGCAATTGTTCAGCCAGGTTGGAGTTTGCGTCTTCCAGTCGCGCCATTTCAATCTCGGCGCCTACCAGAAACCCGACCGTCGAGATCAACCGAATCTCTCTTCGCCGGTAGACATGAGGCTGACGGTGCTGCAGGTTGATGACTCCCACTACGCGGCCCCGGCACATCAAAGGCACCGACAAGAACGCGTCGTAGCTGTCTTCCGGCAGTTCGTGGAAGAACTGAAAGCGCGAATCGAGCGCCGCCTTTTCCGAGACGGCCACCGGTTCCTGATGTTCCGCCACCCAGCCTGTAATGCCTTGCCCCACGCGGAGTTTCAGACGATCGACAACTTCCGGATGGGGATTTTTGGAAGCACGCAGAACCAACTCCTCGCCTTCCAGCACATACACCAGGCAGGAGTCGCATTTGACCAACGCAGAAGCAAATTCGACCACACGAGTCAGTACATCATGAAAGCCATCCGCCGTCGCCAGCCGATTGCCGATCTCGTGCAGCAAATCTACATGTAAATCCTCAGCTGATATTAACGAGTCCATAGTTAACAGTATGGACTTTTTCGAGACCTGTCTAACGTTAAATTTCAATGACAGTCATGCAGAATTTTCCACACGATTGTTAACGTTATTTAACATCTTCCGGGCAGACACGGCATCGACAATGTTCCCTGAGCGCCGCTGACAATACGCAAGAATTTAGCGTGCAGCGATGCAAGCTTTTTCACTTCGAGTCCACATCCGTATTCTTCACCGGCAAATCCCAGTGCCCGTCAAGAATTTCGAATCGCCGCTGCTCTTCGCGCTGGAACGTCTCCTGATCGGGATACATCTGCTTCTGCAGCGCCGCCTCATCGAATGCCTCGTTGGCCACGGTTGCATTCTTGAAGACGATGGTCACGCGATAGTCCCAGCGCCCATCTTCCGTGGTGTGATAGCGCGGCTGATCCATCCACACTTTCGCAATCCGCCCCATCTCCATTTCCTTTTTGAGCACCGGATAGTGATTTTTCTTGAAGAGTTTCAGAAACTCGTCTGCATGTCCCCACTTCGCTTTGTAGTAGTACTCCACCACAAAGGGCTTGTCAGAGGCCACGGGGGCGGATTGAGCATGCGAAACGATCGGCGATACGGCGACGAAGAAAAGAAATAACGCGAGAGCACGACACGTTGGAATCACAGAAGCCTCCTGGTGAATATCAGCTTGTACACTAACAGGAGGCCAAAGAGAAGGGTCGACAAGTTGGGAAGCAAATGGAAAACGACGAGCAACAAATTCTGAAGCTGTTCGAAGACGGAGACGGCGCCCTGATCGCCGCCGACGTTGCCGCACTCTCGCGCCTCTTCGCCGACGACTACGTGCAATACGACGAATCCGGAGAGGCTCACACCAAGCAGGAAGTGTTGAACAAGCTCAAGTCCGGCGCGATTCGCTACGTTTCAATGGTATCTACCGGCCGCCGAATCCGCCTGCTGAGCGCAGATGTGGCCATCATCCACGGCTCGGAGGAAGATGATATTGAGCAAGGTGGACAGCGCTTCCCCGTTTCCTACATTTACATGGATGTGGTGGTGAAGCGCGACGGCAGATGGCAGATCGTAGCGTCACAGTTGGCTAAATCGGAGTAGCGCCAACTCCCATGTACTAGCTTTCGGTCCGCATCCGGTTCTGCCAGTGACTCCACACAAACCAAGCCGCCCCCGCTACCAGCACCACCACAATTACCGCGTCAAACTTGTGAAAATATTTCCCCAACTCGCGCCAGTTCTGGCCTAACTTCATTCCGAGATAAGCCAGCGCCAGGCACCACGGCCACGAGCCTAGAAACGTATAAATATGAAACCGTCCCCGCGGCATCCTCGCAACTCCCGCGGGCAGCGCGATGAACGTACGAATCACCGGCAATAATCGCCCGATGAACACCGCCAGATATCCCCAGCGTGCAAAGAATCGGTCTGCCCAGTCGAGTTCTCGCCGGCCCATCAGTATCCAGCGCCCATAGCGCTCCACCAGCGGACGCCCGCCGTAGCATCCAATCTCATACGCTACCAGCGACCCCAGGTTGCAGCCGATCGCCCCCGCCGTCGCTACCCATAGCAGCTTGAACGCCCCGGTGAACACCAGATACCCGGCAAAGGGCATGATCAATTCCGAAGGCAGCGGAATGCACGCCGATTCGATCGCCATGAGCAGCGCGACCCCGCCGTAGCCCGTGGTGCTCACCACGGAATTGATGAATACAAAAATGATTGCAAGAAGTTTTTCGGTCATGAGGAAGCAGTTTCAGTTCTCAGTTTTCGGTTTCAAACCATTCCCACCTCAGAGCCGGGAACTGAGAACTAAATTAGTTTATCGGAAATCAGGAATCGAGACGCCTCGCTAGAACGAGCCGTCCTGGGTAAAGGTGTAGCCGGGCAGCGACGCGCCCTGCGGAGTCTTCGTCACTTTAATTCGCACGGTTGGCGCGTCTGGCGCGGTAATCCCGGCCGGCCGCAGCATGGCATATTGCGCGAACACTTCGTTGTACACCTTGGTGACGAGATAGTCCTGGCCGTCAGCATCGCTACGCCACACCTGCCCGAGTTGGATGGAACTCACAGCCACGATAACTTTCTTGAATGAAGTGAAGTAAGGTTCCTTCCAGACTAACGAGTGCGATCAAGTCAGTCAATCATTCCCGTGGTTACCGAGGTCTCTGCTAAGATGTTGCCCTCATGCCCCGCGGTAACATACCCCGTCAACCAGCCCGCACCGGCCGTCAGGACCGCGTGGCGCGGGCGCTCTCGCCCGCGAAGGCAGCACTTAAGAAACCGCGCGCAAGCATAGGGAATCATGTGGCGAAGGCCGCGCCTGGCCGTCCAGGCAGCGGCAAAGGCGCTGAGGCAGCCCGGAAGCCGAAAAACCAGGTCGCCTACAATCCCCTCGCTCCCGACCGCGTCGCCGAAATCCTGAAGCGCCTCGACCAGGTTTATCCCGATGTCACCTGCGCGCTCACCCACGCGAGCGCCTGGGAGCTGCTGGTCGCGACCATCCTTTCCGCTCAGTCGACCGACGTAAACGTCAACCGCGTCACACCCGATCTCTTCCGCAAATATCCCACCGTCGAAGCTTTTGCCGCGCTCACGCCGGAACAGCTCGAGCCCGACGTCCGCTCCACCGGATTCTTCCGCAACAAATCGAAATCCGTGGTCGGTGCGGCGAAGAAAATCGTCGCCGATTTCGGCGGCCAGGTTCCCGGCGACATGGAAAGCCTGCTCACCCTCCCCGGCGTCGCCCGCAAGACTGCCAACGTTGTGCTGGGTACTTGGTTCAAGAAGGCCGACGGTGTAGTCGTTGACACCCACGTTCACCGCATCTCGCGACGCCTCGAACTCACCACCAACGACGATCCGCAGAAGATCGAGCAGGACCTGATGCGCATTATTCCGCGCGAAAAGTGGATTCTCTTCTCTCACCAGATCATCTGGCACGGACGCCGCCTCTGCATCGCCCGCAAACCCAAATGCGTCGACTGCCCGCTCGAAAATATTTGCCACGCGGCCGACAAAACCTGGAGCACGGTGGAGATGCACAAGAACGCGAAAGCCTGAGTTCCTCTGCTACACTTTTTCTTCGATCCGCTTTTCTTCGAACAACGTCCCGAGGCATCGACTCATGCGCAACTTCGCACTCTTTGTTATCGTCATACTCATGAGCACCGTCGTCAACGAAACCATTGCCGCCGCCCAGACTCTTCCTGCGCCGCAGGCCGTCACCGATCCCAAGCAGATCGCTTCCAAACCCAATGCGCAAGTGGAACCCAAGAGCCTGACCATCGAAAAGCTCTACATGACACGCCAGGTCGGCCGTCCCACGTGGTCGCCTGACGGCAAAAGCATCGCCTTCATCTCCAACATGAGCGGACGAAATAACCTGTGGCTCGTCCCCGCTGAAGGTGGATGGCCGATCCAACTTACGGTCAGCGATCAACGCCAGACCGCGCCCGCGTGGTCGCCCGACGGAAAATGGATCGCCTATCAATCTGACTACGACGGCGACGAACTCTGGGATATTTTTCTGGTTTCGCCGAAGACCGGCAAAGTGGTCAACCTGACCAGCACGCGCGAGATCGCCGAAACGGATCCAACCTGGTCGCCCGACGGCCGTTATCTTGCCTATCTGGTGAAACCAAAAACGTCGGCGGCGCATGAGATCGATATCTACGACACGTTGATGCGCGAGGTGAAGCACCTCACCACGAACACGCCGCAGGACAAGGGCAACTACAACCCCATTTGGTCGAAAGACGGCAAGTACATCGTCTACACGCAGGAGCAAGCCAAGGGCACGGATTCGAATATTTTCATCGCCGACGTCGCCACGGAAACGAGCACGCTGCTGACGCCGCATGAAGGCGAGCAGCGCTACTGGGCCAACGATATTTCGGCCGACAGCAAGCGCGTTCTGTTCAACTCAAACGCAGCGAATGGCTACGAGAACATTGGCCTGCTGGAAATCGCTACCAAACAACTTTCGTGGCTCACCCACGACGAATGGGAAATTCGCGGCGGCGAATTTTCGCCTGACGGCAAGCACATCACCTTCAGCGCCAATGTGGATGGCAGTGAAGATATCTACCTGCACGATCTCGCGACCGGGAAATCCACGGCGCTGCCAATCGCAAAGGGCGTGAATGAGCCTGCCGGCGGGCACTCCGCCTTCACAAAAGACGGCACGCGCCTGCTCTACTACCACAACGGCCCCACCGCACCCGGCGATCTCTGGGTGTACTCACTCGCCACGGGTAAGTCGCATCAAGTCACGCATTCGCTCGTCGCTGGCGTGCACTCCGAAGATATGGTCGAGCCCTATCTCGTGCATTATCCCAGCCGCGACGGCAAGTGGACCATCTCCGCGTTTCTCTATGTCCCCTACAACATGGCGCGCAACGGCCAGAACGCCGCCATCGTCTACATCCACGGCGGGCCGACTTCGCAGACCATGAATTCGTTCAACCGATTCGTGCAATATGCTGCCAATCAGGGATACATGGTGCTCGCGCCCAACTATCGCGGTTCCACGGGATACGGAAAAGAATTCCAGCAGGCAAATTTATTCGACATGGGTGGCGGGGATTTGCAGGACGTGCTCGCCGGCGTCGACTGGATCAAACAGACCGGCCACCTCGATCCCAAGAAAATTGCCGTCATGGGCGGCAGCTATGGCGGCTATCTCAGCATGATGTCCGTCACGAAAGCGCCTGAAGTCTGGGCCGCAGGCGTGCCCATCGTACCTTTTGTGAACTGGTTCACCGAGATCGAGAATGAAGATCCAGTGCTGCAACAGTCCGATCTCGCGACCATGGGGGATGTGGTGAAGAACAAGGCGCTCTACGAAGACCGCTCGCCCATCAACTTCATCGATCAAATCAAAGCCCCGCTGCTGCTTCTCGCGGGAGGACACGATCCGCGCTGCCCGAAGTCCGAAACGCAGCAGGTGGTCGATGCCATCAAGAAGCGCGGCGGCACCGTGGATTACAAGATCTACGAAAACGAAGGCCACGGCTTTGCCCGCGTGGAAAATCAGATCGACGCTTATAAGCGCGTCGCCGATTTTTTGCAGGCGCACGTCCCGCCAGCCGATTGCAGTTGCTCGTTGACGGAATAGCTAGAGCCGTTCAGAAGATACGGCGGAGACGATAGCCTTCACCAATCCCGGGATGGTGAACTCTTTGGCCGCAATATCGACACAAAGGCCGAGGTCGCGCAAGGTCGAAGATGTGACTGGGCCAATCGAGGCGAGCTCTATTCCGCTAAGACTTGTGCGCCCCTTTCCGAGCAAAGCCACAAAGTTGCGCACAGTTGAGGAACTGGTGAACGTGACCACATGCGGCCGTCGCCGCGGATTTTTCAGCGCGCCACGCAAGCGAGTGCGCGACGATTGAGGGACCACGGTTTCGTAAGCTTCCACCACATCCACCTGCGCTTCGGCCTTTCGCAGTTCGGTGGGAATCACATCACGGGCAACCTTAGCGCGCACCAGCAATACTCGCTTTCCTTTCACCCGGCGACGCAGACTGCGCACCACGGACTCGGCCACATATTCTTTGGGAACGACATCTACCTTAACGCCGCGCTTTTCGATGGCCTTCTTCGTCGCCGGTCCGATGGCCGCAATCCGCAGATGCCCGAGATTCGTCTTCGTCAGCCGCAGCTTTGCCAGCCGCTCCCACATCGCGTCGACGCCGTTCACGCTGGTGAGGATGAGCCAGTCATACTCGGCAAGATTTTTGAGAGCTGCATCCAGTGGTTTGAAAGATTGCGGCTTGCGAATTTCGATGAAAGGAATCTCCAGCACCGCGGCGCCCAGCTTGCGCAATTCGCTCGAGAGCGCGCCAGCCTGATGCCGTGCCCGCCCCACCAGCACGCGAACGCCCGCCAGCGCGTGAGGTTTCGCAGCGTTGCGAGCAGCCGGCTTCCTCATTCGCGTTCCTTCTCTGCCGAAGTTTTTCCCAGGTGCTGCTCTTTCATCATGCGCGCAACGCCGGAAACCGCTGAGTCTTCCGCATTCTCCAGGGACGCGATCACATTCGCCTGATCCTCGCGGGTTCGGTTCTGGCTGAGCTTGAACTTGCCTTCAATCTTCGTCGCCACAATTTCAAAGCCCACAATCTGCCGCAACATGTTCTCGCGATACTTCTCACTCAATCCCTCCCACTGTAGTCGGTACGCGGGTTCGAACGTTTCCATCAGTTCATGCAGCATGCCATGGACGTCCCGCTCGGATGAGAAGAGTCGCGCGTTGCCATACACGTGCACCGCCGCATAGTTCCAGGTAGGAACGCTTTCCCGCGCTGTGTAGTTGCTCGGCGAAATGTAGGAGTGCGGTCCGTGAAAAATCGTGAGACATTGCGGCTGCTGTTCGAGATATCGCCAGTGCGGGTTCGCCTTCGCCACGTGGCCGTGGAGCACAACGTTCCCTTCCACCTCACGCACGAAGAGAGGCAGATGCGTGGCGAAAGGTCCAGCGTCGGTGGTTGAAATCAAAATGGCAAACGGATTTGCACGCATGAACGCAACCGCATCCGCATCGTGGCGCAAACGAAAATGTTCGGGAATATACACGGATTCGTACTCTCACTTTCCTGACGGCTCCAACTGCTTCTTTCGCACGTGCAGAACCTTCTCCACTTCGGCAATCACCACTCCGGCCTGATCTTTCACTTCCACCGAAAAAACCGGCTCATACTTCGGCAGGGTCTTCAGTTTCTCGCGAACATCCTCGATCTGGCCATCGGACAGGCGAAACTCGGCGCGCACCGTTCCCTTCCCCGGCTTTCTGTAGCGAATGCTCGCGGCCTTGTCCCACACAATGTAATCGCTCCCCAGGTTGGCCATCAGCATCAGCATATAGAAGGCGTCGGTCATGGCAAACAGCGATCCGCCAAAGTGCGTGCCCACGTAATTCGCATTCCAGAAGCGCAGCTTCATCTCGACGTCAACCGCCTTCATGTCAGGCGCAATGTGTTTGACGCGAATGCCCGCACCCAGAAACGGCGGCCACAAGTTGATCCAGCGGCGGAGAGCACGCGAACTCTTGGTGCCGCCGAGAAGTTGCAGGAGAACGCTGCCGCTCTTCATGCTAGATCATGATACGGGATCACGGTTGTGGAGGGACGGCCAGGCCGCGGCCGTAGACAGCTTCAAGAATTTGGTCGCCGCCGCGGCCGAGGAGGGTCTCGCCGACAGCGTTGCCGAGTTCTTCGGGATGGTCGAGATTCCCGTCGCGCGATTCGCGCAGAAGCTTCGAGCCGTCGGGATCGGCGACGATGGCATCAAGATGCAATCTGCCGTTTCGCATTTCAGCGAAGGCTCCGATGGGAACCTGGCAGCCTCCGCCCAGTCGGTTGAGCAGAGCGCGCTCGCAGGTGGTGGCAGCGCGAGCCGCAGGGTCGTTCAAGAATTCGAGATGCTTGCGTGTGGCAGAATCGCCTTCGCGGATTTCAATGCCCAGCGCACCCTGCCCCGCAGCCGGGCACATGATTTCCGCGGGGATGATCTGCTTGATCAGCTCCGTTTTGCCCAGACGCTTCAGTCCGGCAGAAGCGAGGATGATGGCATCGTATTCGCCTTGTTCAAGCTTGCGCAGCCGCGTATCGACATTGCCGCGCAGGGGATGAATGTTTAGATCCGGGCGAATGGCCTTGAGTTGCGCCTGACGGCGCAGGCTGGACGTGCCCACGCGCGCGCCCTGGGGCAGATCTTCCACTCTGGCATAAGACCGCGAGCAGAAGGCGTCGCGCGGATCTTGTCTTTCCGTGATCGCAGCGATTTCGAATCCCGGCGGAAGTTCGGTGGGCAGATCTTTCAACGAATGCACGGCGAGATCGACCCGTCCAGCGGCAAGGGCCTCCTCGATCTCTTTGGTGAACATGCCCTTGGTGCCGACCATGGCGAGTGCTACGTCGGTGATTTTGTCGCCCGTGGTGTGGATGATTTCGATTTCCACTTCGTGTCCGCGCGCGCGGAGAAGTGCGGAGATGTGGTTGGCCTGCCAGAGGGCAAGCTGGGAGCCACGCGAGCCGATGCGAAGTTTCGCCATCAGTGACGCGTCCCCACTTCTTTCTTGTTCGTTTCCGGCGATGCTGAGTCTTTATCTTTGTCGTGCAGATTGAACAGCCTCCGCACCACGTCGATCACTGTGGTCGCTTCCGCCTCGCGCGCCGCCGTCTTCAGCGTGGTGATCGGAGTGTGCATGACTTTATTGATGATGCCACGCGTCAGTGCCTCGACCGCCATTTCCTGTTCCGGAGTCAATGCGCCCATGCGTCCGCGCACGCGATCGATTTCCGCCTGGCGGATGGTTTCGAGATGATCCTGCAACGATACGATCGTAGGCACTACGTCGAGCGTATGCAGGCGGGCTTCAAACCGCTCGACCTCGCTGGTAATGATCGCTTCCGCTAGTTCGGCTTCCTTGCGGCGGTCCGCAACGTGGCTCGACACCGCCTGCTGCAGGTCGTCGATGTCGTAGGCAAAGATGCCGTCAAGCTTGGCCATTTCCGGCGAAACGTCACGCGGCACGGCAATGTCGATGAAGAACATCGGCTTATTCTTGCGGCGGGCAAGAAATTGTTCGCCATGCTCGCGGCGGAAAATGGCGTGGGGCGCGCCGGTTGAGGTAATGACGATGTCAGCCTTGTCGCAAGTATTGTAGAGATCGTCAAACTTGATGGCCTGTCCGTTGAACTTCTGCGCCAGCCCGATGGCGCGATCGTAGGTTCGGTTCGCAACAAAGATCGAAGCACAGCCATGAGCCATCAGATGCCGGGCAGCGAGTTCGCTCATCTTGCCCGCGCCCACGATAAAAACATTCTTGCCCTGCAAAGTGCCGAAAATTTTCTTGGCCAATTCCACCGCAACCGACGCGATGGAAACTGACGACGATCCCACCGCCGTTTCGCTACGCACCCGCTTGGCCACCGCAAATGCCCGTGTGAACAACTGATCCAGTTGTCCGCGCACCGAGCCCACAGCACGGGCTGTAGCGTAAGCCTCTTTCACCTGACCGAGAATCTGCGCTTCGCCCACGACCATCGAATCCAGACTGGAAGCCACGCGGAAAATGTGCCGCACAGCATCCTTTTCTCGAAATTCGTATAAATGCGCGTCGAGTTCTTCCGCCGTCAGATGGAAATGATCATGCAGAAAACCGCGCAGGTCGGCCGATCCGTTGCTGGTGTGAGTCACCACTTCCACCCGGTTGCAGGTGGAGATGATCATCCCTTCTTCGATTCCCGGGTGTGCCGTAAGATCGCGGCAGCAATCGGGCAGCTTCGATTCCGGGATTGCCAGTCGCTCGCGCACTTCGAGCGGCGCGCTCTTGTGATTCACGCCGATGAGCTGATATCTCATGAGGCGGCAAACCTGTGAATGGCAGAGAAGTAGTTTGCGGCCCAGGCCACGATCGCGGCCACGAACGCAAACGTAGCCAGAACGGCCGCGCGGCGGCCGCGCCATCCCGAGTTCCAGCGGGTGAAAACCATGATCATGTACACGACCCACATCAAGATCGAGAGCAGGATCTTCGGATCCTCGAAGTCGATGTGCCCGTAGGTCGACATGGCCACGATCGAGCCGGTAATCAGCCCGAGGGTCATGAATGGAAAGCCTAGCAGCAAGGAGCGATAGCCAATCTGGTCAATCACTTCGAGCGCGGGTAGAAACGAGATCAGGCTGCTCGGTTTCTTGGCCTTCAGGCGCCGCTCCTGCAGCAGGTACAGCAGGCTGGCTCCAAAGCTTAGGACTAGCGCGGCATATCCGGTGAAGATCAGAATGATGTGCGCGATCAGCCAGCCCTTGTGCTGCACGAAGGACGTAGACAGCACGGGTTGCTCGTCAATGGCTGCCACGAAGGTCAGGAAGAACACGATCGGAAAGACGACCACGCCGGGGGAAGTGGTTTTATAAATGGCGTAGATGATCATGAAGAACGTCATCGAAAAAAACGCCAGCAGTGATTCACCGTTGTGCACGGAGGCCCATACCACGTGCCCGGAGAGAAAAAGCTCGACCAGCGAGACGAAGTGGAAGACCATCCCCATGCTGGCGGCGTGTAGCGCAATGCGGCTGAAAAGGTCGCTGGTGCGGGTGAGCGCGAAGAAAGCGTAGATCAGCCCGATGAAGTAACAAGCTAGCGCGAAGCGCAACCAAAGCAGTGCCATAGGCTAGGTAAGTATCAGAGTCCGCTGAGGTTAAGGCAAGTCAGAGTCCGTTTCTAAGCGCGTTCTCCAGTCCCCAGAAACCCCATCTCTTTCCACGCATTATATTCTGCGCGGAGAGCCTACAGCAGGAAAACGCCAGGCATCACTGAGGAGTGTGATCTGGATCACAAAATGATCATTCCACGCCCAGACTAGCCAGCGATTCCTCCAGCAACCCCGCATCAATCACCAGTCGCCGTCCCTGCGCCTTCACATCTTCCAATTCATCAAAGGCCCGGAACAGGCGGAGTTTGGCCGCGGCGTACTGCTCTGCTTCGGTTAGCGGACGCCCGTGAGCGGCGGCCCACGCCTGCACAGATTTTTCCGGCAGGAAGACGCTGACCGCGTAGGTCAGCTTGCGATCCGAAGTAACATCGAAGACAAATTCCGTGGCCGGAGCCTCGCGATCATCGGCCAGAGCGGCGCGCTTCCCAACGAAATAATACTGGTACACATACCCCTGAGTGCCAGCGTAGGTCTTGAGGCGACGGAGGGTCTTATCGGGAGACATGCCGTCATTATGAACGGTCGCCGAAGGTTTGTCGCGACCGCACTACGCAAACGCATTTAGTAGCCCATGTTGTCCGCGAGGAACAGATCTCCCGCGTGGCTCGCTCTCCGCCAAAAAATCCACGGAACGATTTCGAACTTGCGAAGGCGCGTCTTTTTGATGATACGAATTCGCTTGACTCCGCACTATGAGAGAGGACGGGCTGGGTGAATTCGCTCGAAGAATTCTCCCGCGGCATGCACCGCGTGCCAAAGCCCTGTCCCCACAGGAGACCAAAAACGATGTTTCGTATCTCAACGTCCACACTTCTCAATTCGATTCCAATCACCTTGCTGGTTGCTGCCCTGACTGCAGCCCAAGCTCTAACCCCCGCCGGACCAAAGCGCCCAGCGACAGTCCCGGCAGGTTATGTCATCACGCCATACGGCTACTTCGATCCAAGCTGCGTCACACACCTGGCTAAAGGGGATGTTGTACGGCAAGACACAAACGTCATCCAGCACACGAGTGGAGCGTCCGACAACATTCATGTGTGCGCCTATCCACATTACAAAGCCGACGGAGAAAAGGTAATCGGGGATGAGCGGGCCGTTGACCAGCCGACGATCAGCCATGCCTGGGTTGAATATGCGGGCACCACCACGACTTCCGCCTACGGGGAAATCTACGCCAATTGGAACGTTCCCCCGGCGCCGGCCACCAACGACGGCCAGACCGTGTACCTCTTCAATGGCCTGGAGGACTACAACGACGTTGTGACGATCATCCAGCCTGTGTTGGGGTGGAACTCCGATTACGCCTCGGCGTGGGGCATCGCCAGTTGGAATTGCTGCGTGACCGGCACTGTCTTTGAGGCCACGCCGGCGCCAGTCAATTCCGGAGATCGTATCGTCGGCGCGGTGTTCGATACCTGTGCTGCGGGAACCAAGACCTGCTCCTCATGGGACATCATTACCTTGGATGAAACCAATGGAAACTACTCTGAACTGCTCGACACCTCAAATTTTGGGCAGACCTTCAATTGGGCCTTTGGCGGCGTCCTGGAGGTCTATAACATCGCGCAGTGCGGCGATTATCCCGGCGGGGGTGGCTCGCTGGACTTTTATGAACAGTATCTTTTTAACGACAAGTTCGTCCAGATCGCCAAGCCGAACTGGAAAGTAAACAATCTATCCTCCGGATTGACTCCACAATGTAACTACGGCGGATCGGTGCCGGAGGAGGTAATACTCACTTATTGATCTACCCCTCCATCCAGGTGTGGGGTATCCCGGACCCCACCTTCCGCACAGCTTCCACCCTCCACACGCCCCAGCTCTCTGATATCTGCAAGGCGCGTTCGCACTTGCACCACTCTCCAACAGGTTGACGAAATGGTACGGCACCCCTGGGGAATTAACTTTCTGGCGGGATCCGCCGATATCTTTCTTGAGGGAACCCTTCAGGGATCATGCTCGAACACTGGCAATGGATCGTCTTCGGCGCCTTCGCCATCCTCGTGGTTTATCAGGAGGTTCGCGTTTACCGGATCCGCCGCGAGTCGAAAAAACGGGAGGAGTTGTTCCAGATCGTCACCGAAAACGCCGCTGACATGATTGCCTTGGTCGATGTGAAGGGCAACCGGATTTACAACAGCCCGGCGTACCGGCGAATTCTCGGCTACTCCATGGCAGAACTCGGAGAGACGTCCGCCTTCGACCAGATCCACGCCGATGATCGCTTCAAGGTTTTAGAGGCAGCTCGCGAAGCGCGCAGCACCGGAGTAGGCAGAAAATTGGAATACCGTATCCGTCACAAGGACGGCACGTGGCGGGTGCTCGAATCGGTGGCCGGCACCATCCGGAACGAAAATGGGGATGTCGCCAAGCTGGTCATCGTGAATCGCGACGTCACCGAACGCAAGCGTGCGGAAGAACAGCTGGAGCACAATTCCTTTCATGATGCTCTGACCGGCCTGCCCAATCGCCGCCTGTTCCTCGATCGTTTGCAGCAACTATTCGAACGGGCCCAGCGCAACCCCGAACGCCAGTATGCCGTCTTGTTCGTTGATCTGGATGGTTTCAAAGTGTTCAACGACACCATGGGTCCAACGGTAGGCGATCAGGTGATTGTCGAGATCGGCCGCCGCCTCCAGGCGAGCCTTCGAGACGAGGACACAGTCTCACGACCAGATCACTCGGCCACGAGAACCGCCGTCCTCTCCCATCTGGGCGGAGATGAATTTACCGTCCTGCTGGAAGGCGTGGCCGATCCCAGCGATGCGAGTCGCGCAACGCGTCCTTACGGCGGTGGCTGCGCCCTTTGTCGTGCAGGATCGTGAAGTTCTTAGCTCGGCCAGCGTGGGAATCGCGGTAAGTGCAATCACACACGTCCGGCCCGAGGATGTGCTGCAGGATGCTGACGTTGCCATGCGCCGGGCCAAGGCTCTCGGGGGCTCTCGCTGTGAAGTCTTTGACGAGGCTATGCACGCCCGCGCCGTCAACCGCCTGAAGCTGGAAACTGAGCTGCGGGAAGCCATTGAGCGAGGCCAGTTTCGCGTGTATTACCAGCCCATCATGCAGCTTGAAAGCAAACAAATTAAGGGATTCGAAGCTCTGCTACGCTGGCAGCATCCGGAGCAAGGCTTGATTTCTCCATATCATTTCATCGATGCAGCCGAGGACACGGGACTGCTGTCAGCCGCAGGGCACTGGCTCATTCTCGAAGTTTGCAAGCAGCTGCAAAGCTGGAAGTGCGAGGATCCCGCGATGGCCACTGCCACCGTAAGCGTGAATCTCTCCGCCAAGCAGTTCGCCGACGCCCGCTTCGTCAACGAGATCCAGGCGGCCATTCGCGAAACCGGCGCCGATCCCTGGCGTCTGCAACTGGAGATGACCGAGAGAGTCGCGGCGACCGATCCGAAACTAACTGTGACCGTGCTCTCTTATCTGAAGCATCTGGGAATTGGCGTGATCCTGGATGACTTTGGGACGGGAAATTCTTCGCTCAACGGATTGCGGCAATTGCCTGTCGAGGCCTTGAAAATCGATCGCTCCCTTATTTCCCGAATGCTCGCCGACCGCTTAATTTGTGACACGGTGGAGCTGATCATTCTGCTGGCCCGCAAGTTAAAGTTGAAAGTGATTGCGGAAGGCATTGAAAACGCAAAACAATGCGAATACCTCCGCGACTTTGGTTGCGACCTGGGGCAAGGATATTTCTTCTCACCCCCCTTGACCCCGAAGCGGCGAGCAAACTCTTACGCGTACGCAGTAGCACCTCGCAAGCGAACGTAGCCGAAGCGTAATCGGTTAGGTTCCTGGGCGCATCCGGCTCAGCTTTGATTCCCCGCTCTTTCCCTCCAGTGTCTATACTCATCTGTCTGGTCGAAGATTCGTGCAGAATCCCAATGCCAAGCACATACGTCGCGTGAGCTGGGCCATCACCGGCCTGGAGGCGGGCGTCGTGCTCTTTGCCCTTGGTCTGACTCTCCTCTATCTCAATCCGTTCTGGCACTTTGATGAAAGCGGCTTCCTGGATTGGCGGGTGCACTGGTGGAATGCTACGAGTACGATCCTCACCGCCGCCGGCTTGTGGATCGTGGCCCTGGCCCTGATCGGATCAGTGGCCGTGATCGTATCGCGTTGCGCCGGTCGGCACCCCTGGCCCTATGGGGTTGCGGCTTTGCTGGTGGTTTGCACCCTCGTATGGGTCGCCCCGGATGGCTTTACCCGAAATCTGAACGCACATTTTGAGTGGAATGCAGCCGATGGTTTCAGTGTTTTTCGCCTGCAAGCCTGGGACGAGGCGTCGGGCACCTGGCATCCAGCAGGAAGTTCCGCGTTGCAATCAATCGTTGAAGTGGAGATTCAGCCTCTGTTGCACAACTACTTCAAACTAAACGATTGGCGGAAGATGAACGGTGATGTCAGCGTCAAAGTGACAAGACTAATTCCCATCGCTTGGCCTGTGGCGCTCGGAAGCGGCGGCGAAACCCTCGAGGATCCTGATCAAACCCCTCTGATGCGGGCGGCAGCCCAGGACGACCTAAAGACGGTACGGCAACTGCTGACAGACACAGCCGCTGCCAGCGTCAATGCACTGGACCAAGGCGGGCAGTCCGCTTTGATGCTCGCGTGCCAAAATCCCAAGACCAGTCCGGACCTGGTGAAAGCGCTCATCGCGGCCGGTGCGAACGTGAACCTGCGCAGCCGCAACGGCTACACCGCCCTTACCTGGGCACTCGCACGAAATAATAATGACGTCAGCCGATTACTGCGCCACTCCGGCGGCAGACCTTAGCAGGGTTGGCATCCTGCGGCTTTCCGCAAGGACGGCTCCGAAAAAGCACCACTCCGCCACTAGCGGCTCCCGTTTCCCGGCGATACAACTCTGCCATACTCCGACGCGCGGCCGAGACGATCGAACATTCTCCACGCCGCCAGCGAAACCTTGCTGATAGCTTCTTCGCCGTCGCGCTCATTCGTCAAGAACGCCGTCATCACACAGATCACATAAGGACGTCCTGCCACAAAGACGATCCCGGAATCGTTCCGCACCCCTTCGAGCGAGCCCGGCTTGTTGGCGATCTTCACATCGGCCGGCAGATCGCGCGGAATCCAGGAATCCTTGCCGGTGCTCAGAACCGTAAAGAAGTCAGCAGTCGATTCCTGGTTCAGAACTTTGCCACGGTAGATTGCATCCAGCAGCCCCATCATTTCCCGGGGAGTGGAGATATTTTCGCGGCCCTGCTTGGCAGCTTCGAGGTCCATCATCTTCCGCCGCAGGCGGGTATGCTCAAGTCCGAGCGAATCGAGCACGGCGTTCACGTTGTCCATTCCCACGCGATCGATGAGCACGTTCGTCGCGGAATTGTCGCTGACGGCAACCATCATGGTCGCGAGATCGCGTAAGGTGACGCGAGTGACGCCGGGCGTGAGTCCGCCCATGATGTCACTATCGGGAACGAGGTCAGAGGACTGCACCGTGTAAAGATCGGTGAGCTTCAGCTTGCCTTGCTGTGCCTGTAGATACAGATCGGCCAGGACTGTGATTTTGATCGAACTGGCCTGCGCAAAAACTTCGTTCTCGTGAAGAAAATATTGATCGCCGGTGGTGAGGTCTTGAATCGCGACGCCCATCACGCCGTCGAGGTGCTGGTCAAGATCGTGAATGCTGGATTCGAGCTTCCGCCAGAGAACTGTTTGTTTTTCGTTTTTTTGGGTTCCAGTTGGCGGATTACTGGCGGTCTGGGCGAAGGACGCTGCGAAAAATAGGATAACGCAGGCTAGAGGTTTCAACGGGCATCTCCTGAGGCCAGGATTGTAGCAGCCGGGGAATCTTGCAGACCCTCAGCCAGCCCGGATAATCGGCGAGCAGAAGCCCCCGGCTATTTCACCCGTCAATCTTGGCCTCGCGCATCTGCCTCACCGCCGTCTCGGAGCTCACGGGCGAGTAATACACTTCTTTGAAGGTGTAAGAACGCGCCTTGGTGGCAAGTACCGGCATGATTTCAATGTGCCAGTGATAATCCTCGTCGATCGTTTTCCAATATCCCAGAGTTTTCGAGGGATGCAGGCTGTTGGGCGAGGTGTGCAGCACCAGATGGAAGTCTTCCGTGAAGGTGCGCACCCGCTGCAACGTTCGCCGCAGCAGCGCCGCAAGATTCACTCGCAGTCCCGGCTTCGTCAATCCGGTGCGCTCGAAGGATGCCTCGTGATTGCGCGGGAGAATCCAGGTTTCGTAGGGCACGCGCGGTGCGTAAGGCCCGATGGCAACATAATCGCCGCGTGCCTCGATCACGCGCGCGGCCTGACGCTCCTCCTGCGTCAGAATGTCGCAAAAGACGCAGCGTTCCTTGCTGACGAAATATTCGCGCCCGGCGCGCAGTTCGTAAAGCACGCGCCGCGGCACGAACGTCGTAGCCGTAATTTGCGAAGTAGGATGGCCGAATTCCTGTCCCGCATTCTTGCCGTAATCCTTGAAAAAGCTGACGTACTTGATGCGCGGGTCGCGCTTGAGGTCCAAAATACGTTCGGCGGCCAGGCGCAAAAACTGTCCGATCTCATCGTCACCGGCATTCCACAGATGGCGGTCGTGCCGGGGATTCTCCACCAGCACTTCGTGAGCGCCCACCGAACTCATGCGGTCATAAATGCCATCCCCACGCCGGCTTGGTTCCCCTTCGATGTGATACAGCGGAGTGGGGTGCACGACCGATCTCGCCGACCACGCCCCCGCACTCGGAACTGAAGAAATCAACTGCGTGGCGTTGGCGGCGTCGGGACAAAAACGGCAGGCCGTCTCAGGACGCGGGCTATGCTCGACTGGATCGTCCCCCGTAATAACCCAGGAACGAGTGATCGGATCTTTGCGCAGTTCCATGCATCAGCTAAACATTGTGGAAGAAGCTGCGTCAACTAGGATTTCGCTTGAGCCGTGTGCGCCGGCTCACCAAAAGGCGAATGCGGCTTTGTTATAATCCGCGCCAAGCCCGCTGCTGACCGAAAGAATGACCGAGCCGTCCACTCCGCTGATGCGGCAATACGCCGCCGTCAAAAAGGAACATCCCACCGCACTGCTATTCTTCCGCCTGGGCGACTTCTACGAGCTTTTCTTTGACGACGCCATCGTCGCCGCCAAAGAGTTGCAGATCACGCTGACCTCGCGCAACAAAGAAAAAGGGATCGCCGTGCCCATGTGCGGAGTTCCCCATCACGCGGCCGAAGCTTACATCGGCAAACTGATCCGCAAAGGCTTCAAAGTAGCCATCTGCGAGCAGATGGAAGATCCGCGGCTGGCCAGGAAACAAATTGGCGCGAAACTCGTGCGCCGCGAAGTTACGCGAGTCGTCACGCCGGGAACGGCCGCAGATTCTCTGCTGGGTTCGGAAGAAAATAATTTCCTGGCCGCGCTCGCGCAAGTCGGGGATCGAGTAGGCTTCGCCGCCCTGGATCTTTCCACCGGAGAATTCCGCGCCACGGAGTTTTCCGGAGAGTCCGCTCTGCGGCGCGTGCGGGAGGAACTTGAACAACTGCGCCCGAAAGAACTCTTATATGGATCAGCGGCGCCGCTGTTCGATGCCCAAATCGGCCGAGATCAAATCAAGCAAGAAAAGATCGATCAGGAAAAATCCAGCCGAGGGGCATCTCCACAGCCACGCGCGTCCGGAGCAACCTGTACTGAGACTCCGCTCGACGATTGGATCTTCGCACCCGACCACGCGATCCCGCTGCTGGAGAATCATTTCGGTGTTTTGTCGCTCGAGGGATTTGGCCTGGCCGGGCGCACGGCCGCTGCCGCCGCAGCAGGAGCCATTCTCTACTACGTGCGCTCCACGCAGCGCGGATCGCTCACTCATGTCGACCGCATCGGCTGGTATGAGCGCCAGAACTGTCTCGTGCTCGATGCCGTCACCGTCCGCAACCTGGAGTTGATCGAACCGCTGTTCGCCGGAACCGATGCGGGCGTCACGCTGTTTCGCTCCATCGACGCCGCCGTTACTCCCATGGGCAAGCGTCTGCTTCGGGCGTGGTTGCTGCGGCCATCGCTCGATCTCGCCGAGATCAATGCCCGCCTCGACGCCGTAGAGGCCGGCGTGAGGGAGACTATTGCTCGTGAGGAATTACGCCGCGCCCTCGATGGCGTCCTCGACCTGGAGCGCCTTCTCAGCCGGGTGACTTTGGAGGCCGCGAACCCGCGGGACGTATTGGCTCTGGCCGCGTCACTGGCAAAGATTCCCGCCATCAAGCAAGCCCTCTCGAAGTTGGCAGCTGAACGGCTCAGGTCTCTGCATGCCTCGCTCGACGAACTCGGCGACCTGCGCGACCGCATCGACAAAACGGTTGTCGCCGAACCTCCGCTGAGCTTTGCCGACGGTGGTGTGATTGCCGCTGGCGTCGACCGCGATCTCGACGAGCTGCGCGAGCTCTCCCGCAACAGCAAGCAAGTGCTGGCGCAGATCGAGCACCGCGAACGCGGCCGCACGGGAATTAGTTCGCTCAAGGTGAAGTTCAACTCCATCTTCGGTTACTACATTGAAGTCTCGAAGCCGAACCTGCACCTCGTCCCGCAGGATTACGAACGCAAACAGACTCTGGTCGGCGCAGAGCGCTTCACCACGCCCGAATTGAAAGAATACGAAGCCAAGATTCTCGACGCCCAGGAAAAGATTGTCGAGATTGAGCGGCGCCTGTTCACCCAGTTGCGCACCGCAATCGCCGCCGAGGCCAAGCGTATTCGCCAAACTGCGCTGGCGCTGGCCGAAGTGGATGTGCTGGCTTCGCTGGCCCAGATCGCCGCGCTGCGGAATTATTACCGACCGCAACTCCTTGCTTCGACGGAAGGAGATGCTGGCGATCTCGAAATCATCGAAGGCCGCCATCCCGTCATCGAGCAGCAGGAAATGGCGGGAGGCAGCGAGCGCTTCGTCCCCAACGATCTTTATCTGAACGCGTCCACGCACACCATCCTGCTGCTGACCGGGCCGAACATGGGTGGCAAATCCACATACCTGCGGCAAACCGCGCTGATCGTGATCCTCGCGCAAATGGGTTCGTTCGTTCCCGCCCGCTCGGCCCGCCTCGGCGTGGTTGATCGCGTCTTCACTCGCATCGGCGCCAGCGACAATCTCGCCCGCGGCCGCTCCACGTTTATGGTCGAGATGACAGAAACGGCGGCGATTCTGCACACTGCAACGGCGCGATCGCTGATCCTGCTCGACGAAGTTGGCCGCGGTACCTCCACCTACGACGGCCTTGCGATCGCCTGGGCCGCGGTCGAATATCTTCATGCCCGCGTGCGCGCGAAGACTCTATTCGCCACTCACTACTTCGAACTCACAGAATTGGCCGAGCAGCTCACCGGAGTGAAAAACTACCACGTCTCCGTAAAGGAAACGGGAGGCGGCATCGTCTTTCTCCGCAAGGTCGAACCCGGTGCCGCCGACCGCAGCTACGGCATCGAAGTCGCCAAGCTGGCAGGATTGCCCAATGAAGTGATCACGCGCGCCCGCGAGGTGTTGGTCGAGCATGAGTCGGCGGAGCACGAACTGACGGAGCATCTCTCTCCCGGAGCGTCGCCTCCACCAACCCAGCTGACCATCTTCACGCCGATCTCACAGCCGGTTCTGGAGAAGCTACGCGCGGTAGACCTGAACCGACTCACGCCGCTGGAGGCCCTGAATCTGCTGGCGGAGTTGAAGAAAGAAATCTGAGATGAGCGTGAGACCGCAGAAACCCAGACTGAAGGACATCGTGGGCCAACTCCCGATCGTCGGCTTCGACGGCGCAGAGATGACATCGCGTCTCCGGTCCCTGCTCACGCGACTGCAGCCGGCGGGAGTGATCCTGTTCGCACGCAACATCAAGGGCGCCGGGCAGACTTGGCGCCTCCTGCACGATTGTCAGACTTGCGTCTCGACGCCGCTATTTACCTGCGTCGACCTCGAAGGCGGCAGCGTCGACCGATTTCGCGACGCGCTCGGACCAGCGCCCTCGGCTGGAGACGTATTCTCCACCGGCGACCGCAAACTCTTTCGCAAGCACGGCCAGTTGATCGGAGAAAACTGCCGCACCCTCGGATTTAATGTTGACTTCGCCCCCGTGCTCGATCTCGCCTTCGATGCCTCGCGCAGCGTAATGAGTTCACGCGCGGTCTCGGCAGACCCTCAAGAGACGGTGGCCTACGCCCGTGAATTTCTCGCCGGCCTTCGCGCTTCCAAAGTCCTAGGGTGTGGCAAGCACTTCCCCGGTCTCGGAGAAGGAAAACTCGACAGCCATCACAAGCTCCCGGTCATTCAAAAGCCCCTGAAGAAGCTATGGGCCGAGGACCTGTTCCCGTACCGCACACTCCGCGCTCAGTTGCCGATGGTGATGGTTTCGCATGCTGCGTATCCAGCGGTGACGCACGATCAGACTCCAGCCTCGCTCTCGAACATTTGGATCACCGACATCCTGCGCAAGCGCATCGGCTACCGCAACCTGATCGTCTCCGACGATCTGGAAATGGGGGCGGTGCTGTCGGCGGCCTCTGTGGGCCAAGCCGCCCTCGAACACATCCGCGCCGGAGGGGATTTGTGCCTCGTCTGCCACCGCGAAGACTACATCGCGCAAGCTTATGAAGAGCTGATCAAAGCGACCCAGCGCGAGCCGCAGTTCGCCAAGCGCGTCGCGGACGCACTACGGCGAATTCTGGCCTTCAAGAAAAAGTCCGCGAGCCTGTGCCGCAATACAAGAACTCCCTCGGGCGCCACAGTCGAGAAGCTTTCTCGAAAGCTTTGGGAATTCGGCGAACAAGTGCGCCTGCAAGGTCTGATCCGCACCGGGAATGAACCCAAGCAAAATGCTCGACGGGTGCGAGCATGAAAAAGCAGGGCATGATCGTCGCCGGGGTAATGAGCGGGACCTCCGCCGACGGCATCAACGTCGCGTTGGCGCGGATGGATGAGGGTCTCGGCTCGCGCAAATCAGCTCACTCCCACGCAGATTTTAAATTGCTCGGCCACGCGGAATTCTCTTACCCAAAGAAGGTTCGCGCGGCGGTGCTGGCGGCGATGAATGCTTCGCGGGCAAGCGTGGCCGATCTCTCCCGCCTGAATTTTCTTCTCGGTGAACTTTATTCCGACGCTATCCTGGCCACCGAGCGCCAATTTCGCGTGAAAGCAGATTTAGTCGGCTGCCACGGCCAGACTCTCTATCACCAGGGCGAGCTACAGCGTTTTCTGGGCCGCAGGATCGCGGCTACCTGGCAGACCGGCGAGGCCGCAATCGTCGCGGCACGAGTAGGCGCTCCGGTAGTTTCAGATTTTCGACCTGCTGACCTCGCGGCTGGCGGCAAGGGAGCTCCGCTCGTTCCCTTTCTCGACTACTTGTTGTTTCGCGATCCGCACGTCGGAAGAATTGTGCAGAACATTGGCGGCATCGCCAACCTTACAATGATCCCTGCGGGCGCGACCGCGACGGATGTCGTCGCGTTCGATACCGGGCCAGGCAACATGGTGATCGACGCCGTCACCGAAAAACTCTTCGGCCTACCGTTCGATCGCGGTGGAAGAATCGCTGCCTCCGGAAAAATCCTCGATTCAGTTATCCATGAATTGTTGCGGCACAGTTTCTTTCACCGAGATCCTCCCAAGACCGGAGGCCGAGAGGAATTCGGCCGTGGGTTCGTCCGTGACTTTCTCCGAAGTTGCAAACGATGTCGCAAGCAGGATGCCGTGGCCACGGCTACCGCGCTGACGGCAAAGTCGATTGCCGACGCGGTGCAGCGCTATGCCGGGCAAAAATCAGGCCCCTCGCGAAAACCTGCGTTTCAAGAGATGATTCTTTCCGGAGGTGGAGCGAAAAACTCTACTCTCGTCACGATGTTGACCAACGACCTCGCGCCGCTCGGGTTGCGGCTGAGATTTTCCGATGAGTTTGGCCTGCCTTCCGCGGCGAAAGAAGCCGTAGCCTTCGCCGTGCTGGCGCACGAAACCTGGCAGCGGCGCCCTTCCAGCGTGCCTTCTGCGACCGGCGCCAAACGCGCAGCGGTTCTCGGAAAAATCTCGTATCCTTAACAAAGATGCCGACTTTTATCTCCATGCTGCGGGGCGTCAACCTTGTCTCCCACAATCGTATGAAGATGGAGTCTCTGCGAACATCCCTGGGCGCGCTCGGCTTGGAGCAAGTACAAACGTATATACAAAGCGGGAACGTGGTTTTTCGCAGCAAAGAAGGCTCGGCCGCAAAGCTCTGCGAGAAGATTGAAAAGCGAATCCTTTCTGACTTCGGTTTCACCGTCCCGGTCATTTCGCTGACGGCGAAGGAAATGGGCGAGATTATTAAGAACAATCCTTTCGTCGCGCAGGCTGGCATCGACAGCACAAAGTTGCACGTCACTTTTCTGTCGCAAGCCCCGGTGTCGTCCGCTGTGCAAACATTGGGGAAGCTGCCGGCAGGTGTAGACCAGTTTCGCCACGAGCGCCAGGCCATTTATCTTTACTGTCCGGGCGGATATGGCGAGACGAAGCTCTCGAACAACGCGTTTGAAAAACTGCTCTCCGTTCGTGCCACCACTCGCAATTGGAAAACCGTGAACACCCTCTATCAGATGGCAACGGAACTGGAATGATACAAACTGCGCTCCAGCAACCGAGTTTGAAGGCGTCCCTCACACTCGCCGTGCTTGCCTTCACACTGTTTCTGTCAGCCTGCTCCGGCAAGCCCGATCCCAACACGCTGGTGATGCTGATCGAATCGAGCCCCACGAATCTCGATCCGCGAATTGGCGTCGATGCCCAGTCCGAGCGCATCGACAACCTCATCTTCGACGATCTTCTCTCCCGCGGGGATAACCTCGATGTCGCGCCCGGACTCGCCGAACGCTGGGAAATTCCCGATCCGCTTACTTATATTTTCCATCTGCATCACGGCGTTACGTTTCATGACGGACGCCCCCTCACCTCACGCGATGTGAGGTGGACCTTCGATTCCTTGCTTCAAGGCAAAGTTCGCAGCACCAAAGCGGCGGTTTATCGCTTCGTCGACCACATCGATACGCCCGACGATTTCACCGTGATCTTTCACATGAAGGAGCCGTCTGCCACTCTGCTGTGGAATCTTTCCGATGGCGCGGTGGGCATCGTTCCCTTCGGCAGCGGAAGCGAAATAACCACGCATCCCATCGGCTCGGGGCCGTTCAAATTCGTCAGCGCGGAAACCGACAAAGAAGTCATCGTCGAACGCAATGACGATTACTGGGGCGAGAAGGCCAAGCTGGCTCGGGTGCGTTTCGCTGTAGTTCCAGATGCCACTACGCGCGCCCTCGAATTGCGCAAGGGCAGCGCTGACGCCACGATTAATGCGCTCACGCCAGATACCGTGCTCACGCTCGAGCGTAATCCGTCACTCGCCGTGGAACATGCTCCTGGAACCGTGCTGGCGTACATGGGATTCAACCTGCGCGATCCAATCCTGCGCGATACGCGCGTGCGGCAAGCCATCGCCTATGCGCTCGACCGCCAGCCGATGATCGAATATCTCTGGCGCGGCGAAGCGCAACCCGCCCGCAGCATCCTTCCGCCGCAGAGTTGGGCCTACGACGGCAACGTCCCTGTCTATGATCACGATCCCGGCAAAGCGGAAGAGTTGCTCGACGCGGCCGGATACCCCGCGGTCAACGGTGTGCGCTTTCATCTCACCATGAAGACTTCCACCGACGAGAACACGCGTCTGATGGTCGCCGTCATGCAGCAGCAGTTGCGCGAAGTGGGCATTGTGCTCGACATTCGCACCTTCGAGTTCGCCACATTCTTCGCCGACGTAACCCACGGCGTATTTCAGCTCTACAGCCTCCGCTGGATCGGTGGCAATGAAGATCCGGACATCTTCGAATACGCGTTTCACTCCGCCAAGTTCCCGCCGAACGGTGCGAACCGTGGCTACTATTCGAATCCGAAAGTAGATACCCTGATCGATCAGGCTCGCCGCGAGGTCGATCAGGCGAAGCGCAAGTCAACCTACGCCGAATTGCAGCTCATCCTCGCCAACGAATTGCCTTACATCAATCTCTGGTATCTCGATAATGTTCTTGTTCACAACAAACGCGTGCGCAATCTGCAATTGAATCCAGCGGGGAACTACGACTTTCTGCGAACGGCGGAGTTGGAGAAGTGAGTGGGATGGTGATTGACCAGTGGCTCCCTCAGTATCAGGTGAGCGCCAGCTATTCGATGCTCGTACGCGCCTCGGATGAGAAAACCTATGCCGCCGTGGAACGAGCCCGTTTCTCGAATCTACCCGTCGTGCGGGTTCTGATGGGAATTCGCGGGTATGGCCGCAGCCGCAGCAAGACTACGGAACCGGACCCGCGAGAAAATGTGCGAGGACCTTTTCTTGAACTCGCAATAATTCCGAAACGCGAAGTGGTCTTGGGCGTCGCTGGCCGCTTCTGGAGGCCCGATGGAGGGATCGTCCGCGACCTCACGCCAGTTCAGTTCGTAGATTTTCACCGGCAAGGCTATGCCAAGGCAGTTTGGAGCTTCTCCCTGAACCCCTCGAATGACGGCACAGAGCTCACCACCGAAACACGGATTCAGACGTTTGGCCGCTCCGCTACGCTAAAGTTCCGCACGTACTGGCTCTTGATCGGTCCTTTTTCAGGCCTCATCCGCAAAGCCATGCTGCGCGAGGTCAAGCGAATTGCCGAGCAGCCTGCCCCCTGAATCCGCCGTGGTCAGCAATCTGGCGCGATCTCGTAATTCACGCACTGAGAGCTATCCTCTCCCACGTACCACAACGCCGACATATCGGTTTGATCGGCAAAAGCCGTGAACCAGAAGGTCCATCCCCCTTCGCCGAAATTGATCAACTCGCCAAATCCAATTTGATCCGCAACATCGTTGGCATTACAAGTTGTTCCGTAGTAGAGGATCGCGTTGAAGGAATACGTCGCCGGATTGCCCAGCGAGAAATCGACCGCCTGATAGCTGTGGCCACCTTGCTTGTACCAGCAGCCTTTGAACGTCGCGTCCGGATTGCCAGAACTGCTAATCACTTTCAACGTCGTCTTTGCCGTGGCCGAATCGCTCCCTTCGCTCGCGGTGATCGTCAGCGGATAACTGCCGGCCGGCACGCTGCTCCTCACGCTGATGCTCAACTTGGAGGTCCCGGAGCCCGGTGCCGGTATCACTTTCGGATTCAATTTCAGCGTCGCACCGGCGGGCTCGCCGGAGGCTTTCAATTGCAAGGAATGATTGAACCCGCTATCCACTTTGCTTGTCACGGTAGCCGATCCGGATTTCCCCTGCTCTAAGGTCAGAGTGGCAGGCCGAACAGTTACGGTGAATGGAGCTGCCGTCGCCGGAAGGACTGAAAGATCGGCGCTCACGGTCGCAGCGCCATATTGCGCCCGAAGTGTAATCGACTCCGCGGCTGCTACCGCAAAAGTGGAGATCGGAAAACTCAGGCTGGTTTCACCGCCTTCGACTCTAACGCTCGCCGGAGTTAGCACCACCTTGGGGTCGGAACTGCTAAGCAAAACTGTCGCGCCAGCGGCGGGCGCGGGATTCGCCAGGGTTAACGTGATTGTGGTCGACTCGCCTCCGACCACATTCGTTTCCGAAAACTTCAAAGCCGTCAGGGTGAGTGAGTTCTCCCCGGCGACGCTTTCCAATTGCCTGGAGGGCCGCATTCCGTATCCATTCGGACTTGTCGAAGGGTTCTGGGCCCGTGCGCCCCCTGCGGCGAGCAACACCAGACCTGCGAGAGCCACAAATCTCGTCGCTCCACGCCGCGCTAAGAATAGTTGGCCGACAGCCGTTGCTTTGCTCATTCACGACATATCTCACCGGGATGAAACTTCCGGTAGAGCTTACAGGTTTGAGAACTACTGATTTTTTTAAGAGCCCGTCGGCGTACCCCGCGATACCGCGGATTTCCTCGGAAGCCATGGTGTTACCATCAGGTTTCGGCCTTTTTTTGGATGAAATCGATCCGGCGGCCCGGCACGCATGCGAATTCTCTTCATCGGCGATATTTTCGGACGGCCCGGCCGCACCATCGTCAAAGATCGACTACCGGGCATCGTCCGCGACCAGGCCATCGACCTGATCATCGCCAATGGCGAGAACTCGGCGGCTGGTTTCGGCATCACGCCCGCGCTGGCCGAGGAACTCTTTGAGCTGAACATCGACGTCATCACCACCGGCAACCATGTCTGGGACAAACGCGAAATTCTGGATTACTTCCAGATGGTCGAAGGCAACGGCCACGGGCCGGCGCGCCGCGTCTTGCGTCCGGCGAACTACCCCGCGGATATGCCCGGCTGGGGCCTGTATCAGGGCCAAAAAGCCAAAATTCCTTATGCCGTCATCAACCTGCAGGGACGCGTCTTCATGGCTTCGAACGATGATCCCTTTCGCATAGCCGACCAGCTCTTGAAGCAGGTCGAAGCCAAGATCATCTTCGTGGATTTCCACGCCGAGGCCACCTCGGAAAAGATCTCCTTGGGCTGGTATCTCGATGGCCGCGTCACCGCCGTAGTCGGCACGCATACGCACGTCCCAACCGCGGACGAACGAGTCCTGCCCAATGGAACGGCCTACATTACCGACGTCGGCATGACCGGTCCTTACGACGGCGTGATAGGAGTCAAGAAAGAGCTGGTAGTCAACAAGTTCCTCAATGGCATGCCGGTGCGCTTCGAGCCTGCCACGGGCGACGTCCGCCTCTGTGCCGTAGTGATCGACTGCGACGAAAAGACCGGCAAGGCTCGCGACATTGCGCGGCTCATGCTGAGCTGACTGGGCCTTAGGCTTAACAGAACGTCCTGCAAGAACGCGACCATCCCCCGTTCTATCTGCGCTTTCGGCCCCGGCCCCCCTGCGAAAGCCAGTTAGAACCGAAGGACCGGGTACCATTAGTTATCTGCGAAAGCCTCGGGGCAAGGTAAAATCAACCGAATGCGTTGGCTGCGGCTCATCCTGTCGGCTTGTTTTATGGCGGCGCTGGCTGGCCTTCCTGCGCTTGCCGCCGATAACGCAGTCGATCCCCCGGCCATCTCCTGCGGCAACGGCGTTCCGGGCGGCATCAATTGCTTGGCTTCGAAGCAGGATCTCAAGGAAGCCCGCATCGCTTACAACCGCGGGCTGAAATCAGAACAGCACAGCCGTTTGCCGGAAGCTTTCGCCGCCTTCGACGAAGCCTCACGGCTGGCTCCGAACGATACCCACTTCTTTTCCGCACGGGAAGTCGCGAAGTCACAATTGGTCTTTCAGCACACCGAACGCGGAGACGCGCTTCTGGCCAACGCCCTCCGCGAGCAGGCTGTAGCTGAGTATCGCGCCGCCCTGAAGCTCGATCCTGACAATGACTATCTCCAGAAGCGCCTTGCGAATGCCCTGCTGGTCGACGCAGCCGGTCCCGCACCAGTCGGGGTCCCGTCTTTGGTCGCCGAGTCAGGTGAAATCCACCTGGAACCGAAGACCGAGCTGGCAACCTTTCACTATCGCGGCGACGTCCGCGGGCTTTTCACGGAACTCGCATCCGCCTACGGTGTAAGCGCAGAGTTCGATGATTCGGTGCAGACTAAACCCGTCCGCTTTTACGTGGATAATGTCGACTTCTTCACCGCGCTCAACCTGGCCTGTCGCGTGAGCAAAACCATGTGGACCGCTCTCGACAATCGCCAGTTGCTACTGGCGGCTGACAATCCAGAGAATCACAAACAGTTTGACCGCATGTCGCTCGCCACTTTTGTTGTGCCCGGCGCCAGCTCTCCGCAGGAAGCAACCGAGCTGGTCACTTCGCTGCGCAACATCTGCGACTTCCAGAAAATAAATTCAGGGCAACTTGGAACCGTCGAAGTCCGAGCTCCGCAAGCCACGCTGCACGCCTGCACACAGCTCCTTCAGCAGTTGACCACCGAGCGTCCGCAAGTCGTACTCGATATCGAGGTCTACGAGATCGACCACAACTTCACGCGCGACATCGGTATGCACATTCCCGACACTTTCAATCTGTACAACCTTCCCGTCGCTGCGCTGGCGGCGCTGGGCGGGCAGAACATCTCGTCGCTGGTGAACCAGTTGATTTCATCCGGGGGCATCAATGCCGCCGGAAGCTCGGCGCTTTCCGGACTGCTGGCGCAATTACAGGGCGGGGGGAATTCCGTTTTCAGCCAGCCGCTGGCCACCTTCGGCGGCGGCCTCACTTTTTCCGGAGTGAGCCTGGATCACTTGACTGCGGCGCTTTCCCTCAACGAATCCTGGTCTCGCAGCTTGACCAATGCGACGCTGCGAGCCGGACAGGGGAAGGAAGCCACCTTCCACGTGGGAGAGCGCTATCCCATCCTGAATGCTTCCTACGCACCCGTTTTTAATTCCCCGGCAATCTCCAAGGTGCTGGGAAATCAAACTTACGTTCCGCCGTTCCCTTCGGTCAGCTACGAGGATCTGGGATTGAATATCAAGGCCACCACCGTCATACATGGCAACCGCGAGGTCAGCCTGAAGCTCGAGTTGCAGTTGCGCTCCCTGACGGGAAGCAGTGCGAATGGAGTGCCGGTGATCAGCAACCAGGAATATCAAGGCAGCATACGCCTTCAGGATGGTGAGCCCGCCGTGATCGCGGGCGAGATCACGACCAACGATGAGTACACCATCAGCGGCATCCCGGGCCTCGCCGCCATCCCCGGTCTAAACCAAGCCCTGGTCGACAACAATCGCATGAAGGAAGATGACGAACTGCTGATCATGATCACCCCGCACATCGTGGCCAATCGTGGCTATACGACGAATGAAATTTGGGTCACCCAGAACTAGCGCGTCACTTGCCTTGCTTCGCCGCAAAATCCACTAACCCCTTTAAAGCGTCGGCCGGAACCTGACTAACGTTTCCGATAACGCGGCCATTAATAAAAAGGGTCGGCGTGCCGGTTACATTTACAGATTTCCCCAGGGCAACGGAAGCGTCCACATGCGCTTTCGTGACCGGCGTAGTGGCGCATCCTGCGATCTCGGCGCCCTTCGCGCCCGAAGCGTCGGCCAGCGCCGTCAGCTTTTCATCGGCATTTTCGACCGTAATATCGGATTGCGTTTCGTAGGTCTTCGCCACGAACTTCCAGAAGGCCTCATTCGACGCCTGCCCCACGCACTCGGCATAGGCTGCTCCCTTGGCCGCCCAGTTGTGCATCTCCAGAGGAAAGTTCTGGAAGACGAAGCGAGCGCCCGGCTCAGCCGCGATCAGCGCTTCGATCGCCGGTTGCGCCGCTTTGCAAGCCGGACATTGCAGATCGCCAAACTCCACAATCGTGACCGAAGCGGTTTTCGGTCCGCGCGACGGCCCAGTAATTCCCTTCTCCAGTGTCTTCCTCACCGGCTCGAAAGGCTTGGCGCCGAACGGAATAATGTCGCCCACAATGGCGTGCTCGCCGTCCGCCGTAACGTAAAACCGGCTAATCTGCTGCCCCTGAGGACTGGCAAGAACCACGTCAACCTGCGCCAGGCCCGGCACCGGCGCCGGCTTGATGCTCGAAATCTTCCAGCTCAGCTGGGCTTGGTAACCAAAGGTTTGCTGCATGAACGAATCCACCGTGGCATCGGAAGGAAGAGTAACAGCCGGCGCGGATGGGGCCTTATCCGGCGATTTCGCCGAAGATTGCGCGGCAGCCAGTCCGCCGGTTAGCACCAGGATAAGAATCGACTTAAGAAAAGGGCGCATGGTTTCCTTTCGATTTCAACTTCTCAGAGAATGTTTTTGAAGCTGGCACAGCGGACGAATCTAAAGATATTTTCAAACCTCGCTCTTCGCAGCGATGGGAAATCGACGGCCGAAGCCGAAAGCCTTGGGAGAGATCTTAATTCCCTGCGCTGCCTGCTGGCGCTTGTATTCCGCGCGGTCCACCATTCGGACTACGCGCCGCACCACCTCGATATCAAAGCCATGATCGGCCGCAATGCGTTCCACAGAATGCGCGTCTTCCACGTAATCCTCGAGCACCGCGTCCAGAATTTCGTAGGGCGGCAGCGAGTCGCTATCTTTCTGGTCGGGCCGCAATTCCGCCGAGGGCGGCTTCTCCAGCGTAGCCTGCGGAATCACCGGCCGCCGCGAATTCACATAATGACTCAGCCGGTACACCAGCGTCTTGGGCACATCGGAAATAACCGCCAGCCCCCCCACCATATCTCCATAAAGTGTACAGTAGCCCACTCCCAGTTCGCTTTTGTTGCCGGTGGAGAGCACGATGGCTCCGAATTTATTGGAGAGCGCCATCAGCAGCGTCCCCCGGGCGCGCGACTGCAGGTTCTCTTCCGTTGTATCTTCCTGTTTCTGGCCCGCGAACACTTCCTTCAAAGCTCGCCGGTAGGCTTCGAACGCACCATCAATCGAGATCAACTCAAGCCGGATCCCGAGGTTCTTCGCCAGCGTGCGCGCATCCTCAATGGAACCGGGCGAAGAATATGGTCCCGGCATGCCCACGCCAATCACATTTTCCGGGCCAACGGCATCCGTGGCAATCACCGCAGTCAGCGCCGAATCGATCCCGCCGCTCAGCCCGATGATCGCTTTTTGAAATCCGCATTTCCGCATGTAGTCGCGCGTGCCCAGCACCAGGGCCGCGTACACGCTGGCGTCTTCGCCTTCCATCTGTGTATGCATCTCGCCGATGAGCGCGTTGGAATCGAAAAAGATCAGGTCTTCTTCAAACGAAGACCCTTGCGCAATGATTTTTCCCTCGGCGCTGAGGACGATGCTGGACCCGTCAAATACCAGGCTGTCATTGCCGCCAACCTGGTTCACCATCGCCACCGGAACCTTGTGGTGGCGCGCGATCGCGGCCAACATGTCGCGGCGTACCTCCCGCTTGCCGATCCAGAAGGGCGACGCGGAAATATTCAAAACAATGTTGCCGCCCGCCCTCACCAGAGCCTCGATGGGATCAACCGTGTACAACCGTTTGGGCCAGAACAGCTTATCGTTCCAGGCATCCTCGCAAATGGTAAGCGCCACGCGATTCCCGCAGAATGAGAACAAGCTCTGACTTTTTGCCGGAGCGAAGTTGCGCATTTCGTCGAAGACATCGTAGGTGGGTAACAGCATCTTCGACTGTAGAAAAGCAACTCTGCCGTCCTGCAACAGCGCGGCGGAATTCATCACCGACTTGCCGGTCTCCGATTCCGCCGGCGTGACCAGCCCGCAGATGACCGCGATGCCGTGGGTTTCGGCCGCAATGTGCTCGACCGTCTCCTGATTGCGCGTCACAAACGAGGACCGTTCCACCAGATCGCGCGGAGGATAACCACAGACGGACAGTTCAGGAAACAGAATGAGTCCAGCGCCACTGGCTTGCGCGCGACGGGAAAACTTGATGATCTTGGCAGCGTTGCCGGAGAAATCTCCGACGGTTGGATTAATTTGCCCGAGTGCGATCTTCACACCTTTAGTGTAAGGCCGAGGCCCGCCGAGGGGCTAGCCGCCTGCCCCTGGGCATGGTGCTGCTTCGCGATTCAACTTTTGCTCGGCGACGAACTCGCGCTGGTTGTGCTACCGGCGCCCAACGCCGCCGCCTTCGCCAGCGGAGCGCTCGTGGCCTCGGAGGCAGCCGGCATCAAACACAGCTCTGCAGCTTCTGCCATGCTCTCGGCCGCCTGCTTTTTCAGCGTCTGCCAGCTGTCGAACGCGGACTTCTCCCGCGCCACGCCATCCAGGTTGCGCGTAACCCGCGCCATGTATTGGGCTTTCACGCGTTCGAGTTCGGCCTCAATTTGTGTGTTCTCTTCCGCCTTGCGCGCCCACTCTGCCTCCACCTGTTTCTGCTGATCTTTCTCGTAGCTATCCAGTGCCTCGCGGCGCGCTTTCGCATCCTGCTGGATCTGCCCGATCGTCACCCCGGCCGCTTCCAGCGCCACCAGCACCGCGGCTCGCTTTATCTCCGTCGATACACCACGGAGGTGCTCGCTCTGAAGCATATCGACAACCTTGGCAACGCTGTATCCTCTTCGCGGAGTCAATACTCCGGCTGCACGGTAAATTTCTTCCATGGGTAAAAGTTCCACCTGAAAACCGCCTTCCTCCCGAGAGTCCACAGGGCTTTTTTCCTTTGATGCAGATACTTTGACCGCAAGACTCGCGTCCCGGCCCTTGCCGTTCTGGTTTCCTCCACCGCTTGCCTCGCTGCCTTCATCGCTCCTCACGATGTGAACATCCTGCTGATGGCGCCAGGGCGCCAGTTCGAGCCATTTGCGTTTCATAGGTTTCCTCTCCTTGCTGGCTTCCTTTCTCTTGGGAGGTTGTTTCGTTCGGACTTCGCTCCGGCGAAGCGCACCGAGTTCTCGCGACCGCGAAATATGAGGGCGATCCCGGTTCGCTATTTCGCGACCAACCCGCACCGGTCGCGTCTCTGGGCTCACGCTATGCAGGTCGGGTTTGCTTTCCACTTTCGGCCCGGCTGCGGGTGGTTCACTGAACTTGCTTTCCTGGCGCTCCAACCGGGGTTGTATTTCAGCCGCCGTAACCTGAGAACCCTGTCCTTTGGTGCTTTCCTGCGGCGGCGGTTCCGGGCGAACCGGTCCGCTGGGGACCGCGTTCTTATCCCGTTGAATGCCTACTAGAAATTCCCGTCCGTCGCTGCGGCAGTACTTGGCGATTCCACAGAAGCGATCAAAGCGCCACTGAATCGTCAGCGTCGCTCCCACGGCGACCGGCGTCTTCACCCGTATGCACGCCCCGCTGGCCGACCGATCTTCCATGCGCGCGGGAATCCGTTGTAAAGCGCCGCTTTCGTTCTCCCACGTCGCTTCGACCAGGATCATCACCACCGACCGTAGTTCTCGCACAGCGGTGCTCATGCCGGGTCTATCGGCAATAAACAAAATCAGTTCACAAGCAGGGGGAATTCCAGGTTGGTAACCGTGGAAATGGCTTTCCCATTCTGGAAAAGGTGTGGAAGGAGAAGTCTCAGCGGCTAATCGCTTCCCGCCGGAAACACCGTATGCCTCGGCGCCGGGACCGGCGTCTCGCCCATCTGATCGCGCCACAGCACCTGATTCAGGCGCGCCGCCCCGGCTGCATCCGGACGCGAAAAGTCCATCTTGGCCGATTCGTTCGCGCCCTTGGCATCGCGCCTGTTGGTTTCGTAGATCAGGCCGTTCTTAAGATTGCGATAGTCGGCTTTGAACGCAGCCTGGTCCCCCGCTCCCGAGAACAGTGGCCCCATTGCGGGCGCATAGGCGTCGTTCTGGTTCATCGGAGGCAAGCCGATCAACATTTCCATCGTATGAATCAAATTCACGGTCGTATAAAAGCGATGATCGACATAAGGCTCGGCCACCTTGCCCGGTGAATATCTACTGACCACGAAGGCGATGGATCGATGGGCGTCGATATGGTCGCCCCCGTCCTGCGCATCATCTTCCAGGATAAAGATGGCCGTGTCGTCCCAGTACGGACTGTGCGACACCGCGTCCACCACGCGGCCCAATGCCAAATCGTTGTCCGCCACCGAGGCCGCCGGGCGCGGCCGCTCCGGACGTGTGCCCCCGGTGTGATCGTCGGGAAGATAGAGCAGAACGAAGGCCGGCAATTGAAAATCCTCGCTCTCGTTCGCCTCGCGGGCGTGAGTGTAGGCGGCAAACTCGTTGAGGAATTCGTCGGCGCGAAGCTGGTCGGGATAGTCGGTATTGAAATCGGGATAGAGCGCATCGAAGTGATCGCGCAGCATCGCCTTCGTCGGCTTAACCCCCTTGAACAGCGGCACCGTCCACGGGTAGGGACTCGGCGCGCCGTGCGGATCTCCCACATTCGGCGGCAACGCATCTCCTTGATGCAACTCAGTCCGCGGGCAGGCCGCTTCCTGCGCCGAAGGCGTTCCCTGCTTCGGCGAGGCCGCCTTGCGAACTTTATTGCACCACTGCGCGTTCACATATTCGCCGTAGTCGCGATAACTAAGGCGATTGCGAGCCACATTGTCCCAGAGATAACCGGAGGAAGGATCGTCGATATCCGGCTGCTTATGGTCGAGCGGAAATTCATCGGCGACCGTACCCTGAAAATCGTAAGTCCGCTCGTGGCCGCGATAGGCGATCTGCCAGGTCTTTTCGTTGTAGTCGCTGGTGATCGCGGCGGTCGACCAGAGATGTCCGTCTCCGGAAACTTCTCCGCTGTCGTAGAAATTGTCCAGCACGCCGAACTGCAGCGCGAGTTTGTGCTCGTTCGGCGTGATGTCGGCGCCATACATCGTGAGCGACGGATCGCCGTCGCCAACCTTCAGGTCGCCGAGTATCTGGTCATACGTCCGGTTTTCCTTGATCACATAAATCACGTGCTTGATCGGATTCTTGCCGCCCGCGAATTCAATCTTTCCCGGATCGTTGTGCAACAGGTTGTCGTGTTCGACAATGCGTGTGAGTTCTTCAAGCTTGGGAAGAGTCGAGGAAATGCTTAGTCTTGCGATCGAACCCCGCAGCAGCGTGGGAATATAGGGGTGCTCGTGATATCGTACCTCCCACGCCGTCTTGCCCGAGCCCTTGTTCGGACGCGTGCCCTCGCCTTTGGCCGTTGCGATGAGGAGATCATCGCCGTGGACGGCAAGCGCGCTCGGATACCAGTCGGTGGGAATGAAACCGAGGGCCAAAGAAGCAGCGTTATTCCTACCTTTCGTGGTCAGATTCGCCGTCTCAAACACCGCGACCGCATTAGCGGAGGCGTCGGCCACGAATAGCCGCTTGCCGTCTTCGGACTGAGCCAGGGCGCTCGGATAAGTTCCGGCAAATTCCTGATTGCGCATCGTGGTGCTCAACGTCGCTCGTATCTCGCCACTTTCCGTGGAGACCACTGCGACCGTGTCCGCATTCGACAAAGCCACGTAAAGCGACTTCTCATCCGGACTCAACAACATCGCCGTGGGATGCGATCCCGGCGCAATCGGATCTTCAGGTTCCTTCAACTTGATCCAGCGCGCAATTCTGCCGTCCGTCAGATCAAGTTCCGCCACCTGCGATGCGTTCCACAAGCTGCACCACGCACGTTGTCCATCGCGCGTAGCCACGACGGTATAGGGGAAAGAAGATGGCACCAACTCACTTGTGCTCAGATCGAAGCTCTTAAGCACCTTGCCGCTCGCTACATCGAGCAGCAAAACGTTATCGGAGAGATTATTCGCCACCAGCAGCCGGTCATGACCTCCAGCAGGTACCAGGGCCAATCCTGCAGGATAAGGAATCGCAGTTCCCGCCGGCGTTTTCTGCAAACCAATGGCAACTTTCTTCCCTGCGGCGAGCGCCTGCGGTTCGATGGCAATAAATCGCTCGGACGCAACCTTACCCTCAACAAAGCTGTAGACCGCAATTCCGTTCCCGGTGTCTCCGGGCCTCCGTCCAGTGGGAGCCGTAATCGAACTGACCGAAGCATAGAGATGCTTGCCATCCGAACTGAAGACCAGTCCAAGAAAATAGCTTTGATGAACTTCCTCGCCGAAGCGCTTGTCGGGATAATCCGACAGTTGATTGGTTTTCAGGTCGAGCACTGCGATCGACTGCATCGCCATGGTCTCTTGCGTACCATAGCCGTCGTTCAACAGCGCGGCATAGTGGCCGTCGGGGCTGAGCGTGATGGTGGCGGGAAAGCTGTTGGTACTGCCGATACGCCCGGGCGACGGGATCGTCAAAGTCTTGCTGGTGGGCAAGGAGATCGATGAGCCGTCAGGCTTCGATTCCTGAGCGACCGCAACGGCCGTCTGGAAAGCAACAAACGCGAGCAGGAAAATAGCGCGGAAAATTCGGATCACGGGGCCTCCGCAGATTTATTCTGCACCAGCAATCGATGAGGAGAGATGAGCGTAATCCAGGAGGGAACCTGGGGTCAAAGAGACGACGGAGGCATGCCGGCTACAAATCCGTTTCGCGACCCCAGTGGCTAGACGCCGGAGGCGCGCGTCGAGCCCTCGTGACTGGACGAAGGCTCCGAATGCTCCTCCTCCGGGTTCACGTTGTGCCGCACGTCGGAGCCCTGCACCCAGAAGATCACATCTTCGGCGATGTTGGTGGCATGGTCGGCAACGCGCTCCAGATTCCGCGCCACCAGCAGCGCATCCAGCGCCTGCCGCACCACATCCGGACGCTGGTTCATGGTCTTCACCAGTTGGATGAACGCGTCGTCCTTCATGCGATCGACCACATTATCCATTTCGAGCACGGCCTGCGCCAGCTCCGCCTTCCCTTCGATAAATGCCTCCAACGACCGCCGCACCATCGCGCTGACGGCCGCGCCCATGCGCGCGATATCCACCGGCAAATCCACCGCCGGAAGCTCCACCATGTCCATCACGCGTTCGGCGATGTTCACCGCCTGGTCTCCCACGCGCTCCAGATCGGAATTAATTTTGGTCACCGCCAGAATGAAGCGCAGATCTACCGCCATGGGCTGCTGCATGGCCAGCAAGTCGAAGGCGGCCTCGTCGATCTCCCGTTCCGAGGTATTAATCTGGGTCTCGCCGTCGAGAACCAGATGGCACCGGTTGAGATCCCGGTCGATGTAGGCCTGACGCGCGCGATCCACCGCCTGTTCCGCCAGTCCACCCATGCGGAGCAATTTTTGCCGCAGATCGTCGAGCCCTTGCTGAAAGCGCGTGCGCATTATCCGAACCTGCCTGTAATGTAGTCTTCCGTACGCTTGTGCGTCGGCTTGGTAAAGATCTTTTCCGTCTTATCGAACTCAATCATTTTGCCCAGCAGGAAAAATCCGGTGAACTCGGCCACGCGCGCCGCCTGCTGCATGTTATGCGTCACAATTACGATGGTATACCGTTCTTTCAGCTGAAAGATCAATTCTTCAATTTTTCCGGTCGAAATCGGATCGAGGGCTGAGCAAGGCTCGTCCATGAGCAGCACTTCGGGTTCCACCGCCAGCGCGCGCGCGATGCAAAGCCGCTGCTGCTGCCCGCCCGAGAGGCTGGCTCCGGACTTCTTGTGCACTTGATCTTTCACTTCGTCCCACAGCGCAGAAACCTCAAGCGACTTCTCCACAATCTCGTCCAATTTGCGCCGGTCGCTAAAGCCATTCAACTTCAATCCCGAGGCGACGTTATCGTAGATCGACATCGTCGGAAAAGGATTCGCTTTTTGAAAAACCATCCCCACCCGGCGGCGCAGTTGCGTGGCCGACGTACCGTTGTAGGCGTCGATGTCGCCGATGCGCACACTGCCCGTAACCCGAGCCTCCGGGATGGTCTCGTGCATGCGGTTCAGACAGCGTATAAACGTCGACTTGCCGCAGCCCGAGGGCCCAATCAACGCTGTGGCGTGGTTGGCCGCCACCGCCAACTGAACGTCGTACAACGCCTGCGTCTTGCCGTACCACGCGTTCAGGTTTTCGACCTGTATGCCAACACCCATAAACTATGCAGCTCCAAAGGTTCCGCGGCGTACGGCAAAGCGCACTGCCGCGACCGCGCTAACGATGAGGATAATCAGCACCAGAGCTCCCGCCCACGCCTGCCGGTGCCACTCGTCATAAGGAGAAATGGCGTAGTTGAAAATCTGCAGCGGCAACGCCGCCGTTGGCTGGTTCGCGTGCAGATTCCAGAATTGATTTCCGAACGCCGTAAACAGCAGCGGCGCCGTCTCCCCCGCAACCCGGGCAAAGGCCAGCATGATTCCCGTAATCACTCCGGAAGTTGCCGTGCGCAGCGTGATCGAGAGCGTGGTCCGCCAGCGCGGAATGCCCAGCCCATAAGCCGCCTCGCGCAAGGCCTGCGGTACCAGCAGCAGCATCTCTTCGGTCGTCCGCGTGATGGTGGGAATCATCATGATCGCCAGCGCCACTCCCCCCGCCAACGCCGAAAAATGCTTCTGATAGAGAACCACGATGGAATAGGCCACGATGCCGATTACGATGGACGGCACTCCGTTCAGCACATCGGCCGTGAAGCGAATCGCATCGCCAAAGCGGTTGCGTCCATACTCCGCCAGATAAACTCCCGCACCCACCCCGACCGGCACGCCGATAACACTGGCCAGCGCCAAAATAAACGCCGAGCCCACGATGGCATTCGCCATTCCGCCGCCCGCTTCGCCCACCGGCTTCGGCGTCTGCGTCAGAAACGCCCAGTTGATCGACCCTATGCCACGGTAAACCAGATAGGCGAATATGGCGAACAACGGCACCAGCACCAGAATGACCGTCAACACGGCCACGCCGGTCATAACGTGGTCGGTAATCCGCCGCCGCAAAGCGATCGGAGGAACAATATGCAGCGCGGAAGCGGTTTCGGTCTCAGGCATTCGCCCTCGAAGGCTGGCCGCGAGTGACCGTCCAGACCATCAAACGGGCCAGTGCGTTCACTACGATCGTTACCAGGAACAGGGCCAACCCAATCTCGATGAGAGCCGCCAGGTTCAAGTCGCCCGTGGCCTCGCTGAACTCATTGGCCAACACGCTGGCCATGGTGTAGCCCGGCGCAAAGAGCGATTTCGCGATCTCCGGACGATTTCCGATCACCATGGTGACCGCCATGGTTTCGCCCAGAGCGCGGCCCAAACCCAGAATGATGCCACCCATAATCCCGGCGCGCGCGTTGCGCAGCACTCCCACGCGAATCATCTCCCAGCGTGTAGCGCCCAGCGCCAGTGCGGCCTCGCGCTGGTGCTGCGGCACCACCATCAGAACCTCCCGCGTGATCGAGGAAATAATGGGGATGATCATGATGGCCAGAATGATTCCTGCCGCCAGCATGCTGATGCCGTAAGGAGGGCCCACAAATAATCCGGTCCAGCCCAGAGTCTTGGATAAGAAAGGTTCGACGTAGCCGCTGAGGATCGGTACCAGCACAAAGATTGCCCACAGCCCGTAGACCACGCTCGGAATCGCAGCCAGCAATTCCACGAAAAACGAGAGCGGTCCGCGCAGCGCCTTCGGACACATCTCCGTAGTGAACACAGCCACTCCAATCGACAGCGGCACCGCGATGATTAAAGCGAGCAGCGAGGATACCAGAGTCCCGTAAACAAACGGCAGCGCCCCGAACTTTTCGTTCACCGGATCCCAATCGCGTCCGGCAAAGAACTTCAATCCAAACGCGTGCCAGGACGGCCCGGAACGCAGGACCAGTTCGTAGACGATCAGGACCAAAGTTCCCAGCACCGCCAGACCGCAGAGAAGCATCGCGATCTTGAAAACCTGGTCGCCAACTTCTCCCGTTGGCCCAAGCAGGCTCACAGCTCGCCTCCCATCTGAGGCAAGTTCGCTAACTTTCTTTGCTTCAACGGGTTGCGGAGCAGGCATATCAGGCCGAGGTCGGGCAGCATTGGCCATCGCCCTTACGGTAACAGAATCCTGTTAATGGGGTGTTAAAATGACCGAGCTTTTCGGATTGCCTTTTCGCGGCTAAGCCTGTATTTTCTTCTTCCAATCGCTTCGCGTATGCCAATTGCGCCCAACCGCAGCCGCCTCGTGTTTCAGAAGCTTGAACGGGACCTCGTCAAGCTTTCCTCGAAACCGCGGGCCGAGAGCGTGCACCGCTTCCGCACCGGCACTCGCCGCCTGCAAATATTGCTCGGCGAACTTTCTCCCAAACTCGACCGCAGCGAAAAAAAACTCCTGAAGCTGCTGGGGCGAATCCGAAAACGTGCAGGCAAAGTGCGCGATCTGGATGTTCAGCTCGCTGCCCTGCGCAGCTTAAAGGTTCCCCACGAACCGCGCCGCAAGACCCAACTCGTGAACCATTTGATCGAACTCCGCCGCCAGCAGGAAAAAAAGCTGCGGCAGGCGGCGGATAAAGCCACGGTGCGCGAGATCCGCAAACGTCTGAAACGCGCTGCCCGGCGCTTCAAGCCGGAGGCCAGCCGCGATCCGCTGGCGGCCGCCAGAGCGATGCTGAGCCCGCTTGATCACACAAGTACGCCGCCCACCGAAGCCGTGCTCCACCAATACCGCATTCTCAGCAAGCGGGCCCGCTACGCGGCCGAGTTTGCCAGCCCCTCCCCCGAGGCTGAAAAGTTCATCGCCGAACTCAAAGTCTTACAGGACGCTCTTGGCGATTGGCATGATTGGCTCACCTTGCGCCAAACGGCCATTGAAGACATCGGCGAGGTGCGCGAGTCACCTCTGGTCGCAGAACTTCACAATGTGACCGGAGCGAAATTCCGCAACGCCGTCGCCGTACTCTCGCGCACTCGAGGCAAGTTAACCACCACCTCCGAGCACGCCGCCAGGGCTCCGCTTCCGGCCGCACTAAAAGCAAGAAGCGATACAGCCTCCGCAGCCTGATCCCAAGCCGTAATCCCTTGCCGTATCGGTATCAATAACTTCCATCTGTGAGCGCTGTCACTGCATTCCTCCGCAGCTTCCTGTTAGATAGTAGTGGGTTACCGTGTGCAAGACTCGATGACCTTTCGTGCGCTCACGAAGTCAGCTCACTGTGAGCTCTGTTCGGCAGTGCCTGCGGTTGTCGAATTCGAAATCCTATCCGACCAGGGAACCTCGCGGCAGCAAGGCTACTGTTGCATCCTCTGCGCCCGCAATCTTCTGGATGCTCTCTCGCAGATCTCATCGAAATCTTCCTAGCCCCAGTTTCGCGCATAGCCTATCCCTCGCCGCCTTCGCCCTGCTAATGACCAAGCCCTGCCGACACATGTAAACTGTTGCCCTTGCCTCATGCCGACCTTTGCCGCGGTTGATATCGGTTCTAACTCAGTTCGCTTGAAAATCGCGCGCCTCACGCGTGGCTATCTTCGCCCCATCCATGAAGACCGCGAAGTTACTCGTCTCGGCGAAGGCGTCTTCCGCTCCGGCTTCCTCACTCCCGAGTCGATGGCGGAAACGGTGAAGGTACTGCGCCGCTTCCACCGCGCCACGCAACAAGTCGTCACCGACCCCGTCCGCGTGGTCGCAACCAGCGCGCTCCGCGACGCTCGCAACTCGCAAGCTTTTCTCGAGTGGGTTCGCTCCGCCACTGGCTGGACGGTCGAAATTATCTCGGGATTGGAAGAAGCCCGCCTGATTCACCTGGGCCTGGTCTCGAACCTTCGCAGCGACAGCTCTCCCACGCTCATGATGGATCTAGGTGGCGGCAGCTGCGAACTCACCGTTTCCGCCAGTGGTCACATTCGCGATCTGGTCAGCATGCCGCTGGGCGCAGTCCGTCTCACTGACGAATTCCTGCGCCACGATCCGCCGCGCAAGGGCGAACTGAAACGCTTGCAAGGATTCGTCGTCCGCGAAGTGAACCGCGTCGCCGCTCGGGTAGTGGCCGCGAAAGTTAAGAATGTGATCGCTACTTCCGGAACCGCCGCCGCTTTGGCCACCGCGGCCAGCCATCTCCGCAAGAATGGCACTCGCCAGCGCATGCTGGTCTCCCGCGCGGAAATCACCCGGCTGGCCAAGCGCCTGGCTCACTTGCCGGTGGAAGACCGCCGCAAGATTGAAGGGATCGGCCTGCGGCGAGCGGAAATCGTCGTAGCCGGAGCCATGGTCTATCAGGAGTTGCTCGACCGCTGCCATCTCAAAGGTTTTCGCTATTCCCCGTTAGGTCTTCGCGACGGATTGCTCGCGCAGATTGCCGCTGAGCATGACCGCAGTACGCGCTCCGGAAGGCAGATTGAATCCGAACGCTGGGAATCGATCACCCGAGCCGTCGCTCACTATGGCGTGGACATGAAGCATGCTCTCGATGTGCGCGAGTCCGCCATGTTCCTGTTCTCAGCGCTGCGTTCCGTGCATGGCCTGGCGCCGGAATTCCGCGAGTGGCTGTCGGCCGCCGCCATGCTCTATGAGGTGGGAGATTACGTCAACCGCAACGGCCATCACCGGCACACTTATTACATCATTTCGAATTCGGAAATTCTCGGCTACACCCCTCAGCAGCGTCGATTGATCGCGGCCATCGCCCGCTATCTGGGAAAGTCGCGACCTACTTTGGACGAACCTCCCATGAAAGCTCTCGATCCCAACGACCGCCCCGGGGTCCAGAAAGCGATTATCCTTCTTCGCCTGGCGCGCGCCCTGAACTTGGGCCGCAGTCGCGCCGTGCAAAAAGTTCGCATCAGCCATCGCGCCGCCGAAGTCCATCTGACTCTGGTGCCACGTCGCCGCATGGGAGTGGATTTAGAACTGTGGGCGATTGAGAAAGACGCACCCTATTTTCGCGAAGTGTTCGGGCGGGAACTTTCCACAGCGGCTGTATAGAGAGTGCGCAGCGCCTTCGGCGTCAAACACCATTGCAGCGTGCCCGAACTGCGGCGCATATCGACTCGCGCCACCGCGCCCTTCTTCAACTCGACGGAAGCTTCGCAGCCGGACTCGCTGATCACGGTGCCCAAAAACTGGCTTAGATTCGGGTTGTGTCCCACCACCATGATCGATTCCAGGTTCGCGTACTTTTCCAGCAGACGGCGGAAGTCCGCAAAGGTGGCTCCAGGCCGCAGCCCCGCATCCATTTGCAGCTTCCCTTCATATCCCATTTCGTTACCCACCAGCGAAGCCGTCTGCGTGGCGCGTTTCAGCGGGCTCGAAATGATGACGTCCACCTGCGCATCCATGGCCGTCAGCGCACGGCCTACATAACCGCATTGCTCAATGCCTTCCTTGTCGAGTGCGCGCTTCTCATCTTTTTTCGGATTCGCCAGGTGTTCCCCGGCGCTGGCGTGACGCAGAAAATAAATGATCATTGCGGCTTATCGTTCCCTTCCCGCCGGAGCCTTGCGCTTCCGCGCCGGAACCTGCGGCGGAACCGGGTTCAACTGCTTGCCTTCGGCAACACTGATCAGAAAATCCTGCGCACTGAACGCCGCCGCGCCCGTCGGAGGTTTCCGATTCCGCTTGCCATGCAACGGCTGCCACGCACGAATATAGGTCGCATCGCTGAGAAGGATGCGCGACTTCCGGTTATCGGCAAGATAAACGTCGAGAATTTCGCGGTGCACCCGCTCGCGCAGGAATTCGTCGCGCAGCGGCACCAGCACTTCCACGCGCTCGTAGAGATTGCGCGGCATCCAGTCGGCGCTGCCGATATAAATATCTTCCTCGCCTCCATTGCCGAAATAGTAAATCCGGCTGTGTTCCAGGAATCGCCCTACGATGCTGCGCACCTTGATGCGGTCGCTCAGTCCCCGCACCCCCGGCCGGAGCGAGCAGATGCCGCGCACAATCAGATCAATCTCCACTCCCGCTTGCGAGGCCCGATACAACGCCTGAATTAGATTCTTGTCGAGCAAAGCGTTCATCTTTGCGATGATCCGTCCCTGACGGCCTTCGCGGGCGTGTTCCGCTTCGCGGTCGATTAGCGCAATCACCTTTTCCGCCAGATCGAGAGGCGCCACCAGCAGCGGCTCGTAGCTGGGATTTTCGGCGTAGGCAGTCAGAAAACTGAAGACATCGTGCACCGCGCGCGTGATTTCAGGATTCGCCGTGAACAAACTGAGATCGGTATAGATTCGCGCCGTGGTGGCGTTGTAGTTACCCGTTCCAATATGCGCGTAACTGCGTGGAACGCCATCCGGATCCCGGCGCACCAGCAAGGACAGCTTGCAATGCGTCTTGAGCCCGACCAGTCCGTGAAACACCTGCACTCCGGCATCTTCCAGATCCCGCGCCCAGCGGATGTTGTGGGCTTCGTCGAAGCGCGCCTTCAACTCCACCACCGCCGTCACTTCCTTGCGTTGCGCCGCATCGATCAGCGACGGAACAATCAACGAGTGCTCGTTCGTGCGGTAAAGCGTCTGCTTGATCGAAAGCACGTGATCGTCTTCCGCCGCCGACTCGATAAAGGCGATCACCGCATCATAGGAATCGTAAGGATGGTGGAGCAGAACGTCGTGCCGCCGCAATTCTTCGAACAGATTTTGCGATTTGGCCGTGAGCCGCAACTCGCGAGGCGTGAATGGACGATCCTTGAGATCCGGCCGCGCCGTCTGCTCGTAGATATTGAACAATCGCGAGAGATTCACCGGACCATTCACCGGAAAAACCTGCCACGGATCCAGCTCAAACACGGTGCGCAAGCGTTCGATAATCTCAGGATCGGCGTCGGCCTCAATCTCCATTCGCACCGCGTCACCTTTGCGCCGGTTGTGCAACTCCGCACGCACCGACTCCAGAAGATTTCGCGCCTCTTCTTCCTGCAGGTAAAGATTGCTGTTTCGGGTCACGCGGAACGGCGCCGACGCCACTATGTCGTAGCCGTGGTACATGTTCTCCGCGTGATGCGCCACCAGGTCGGCAAGGAAAATAAAATCTGTCGTCCCCTCCGAAGGCAGCCGCACTAACCGTGGCAATGCCCTCGGCACCGAAACCACGCCCGTGTACGTGAGCGCCGACCGCCGTCGCCGCCGCAACAGCAGACCCAGGCACAAAGCCTTGTTGATCACCCGGGGAAACGGATGCGTGGGATCCACCGTCACCGGCGTGAGCAGAGGATCCAATTCCTTCTCGCAATATTCGTCGACAAACCGCCGCGCGTCCGTGTCCAACTCATGCAGCGCCAGCACCCGAATGCCATGCTCCGCCAGCGCCGGCCGCAATGTATTCCAGCAGTCGTATTGTTCGTCTACAAATTTGTGCGCCAGGCGCGCCAGCACATCGCGCTTCTCCGTCAGCGTCAAACCGTCGGGACCAGCCTCGTTGTAGCCGTCCTCAATCTGCTGCATCATGGCGGCCACGCGAATCTCGAAAAATTCGTCCAGATTGCTGGCCGAGATCGAAAGAAACTTCAGCCGCTCCAGCAACGGATTGCCGGTATCCTCGGCCTCTTCCAGCACACGTTTGTTAAACGCCAGCCATGAGGTGTCGCGGTTGAGATAGTACGCAGGATTGTCCAGCGAAAGACGTGCCATGAGAGAAACTGTTATCCGTCGATTCTTGCCATTTTCGTTGCTGACTGGGATCCGCTTTCGATCCGATCCGGGAGGAACTAGCCGCTCACACAGTATAAAACATCGGCCCGGAAGACGCAGTATAGAGCCTCAACGGAGACAAGGCCTGTACAACTTGGTTGAGCTGGAAATATGTCAGCCAAAAAAATCGGCGCATCCACAGCGGAGAATCCGCCATGCGATGCGCCGATGGAAAGATAAAAAATACTTTACGGCAAGTAGTACCGGAACGAAGTGAAGACCATTCCGTCGAGTCCTTCGGGCGTGACTCCGGGTTGTCCCTTTCCTGCGGGTCCAACCCCAGACCAGGTCTGGCGAGTCACGTAGGAATACTGCGCACCCCACTGCAGCCGGCCCTTGGGCCCGCTATACATCCGGTGCCAGAAGCCCGCAGTCCCCTCGATGAGCGCTCGCGTATCGGACGTGCAATTGGAAAGACTGCCAGGAAAGAATCCGCCACTGATGCTCGGCGCGGTTTCGGTGTAGCAGCCGGTGTTGCTGAAGAAAGGAGACCCGTAGCCCACATACTTGCCGGAGATGGGATCGAAATCCGCCGCGCGGCCGGCATACTCTGAACCAGCATTGAGGTAGATATCCATCTTGGAGCCGTGCCACTCCAGCGTCGCGAGTCCCTGATAGCTCTTGACCAGATCGAAGGTTCCGTTGGCATGGATCGAGGCATCGGGAAGTCCGCCCGTGCCGTAGCGGCCGATTCCACTTCCTCCCAGAGCGTGCAGCCCGAAGTCAAGGCGCTTGTTGATGAATGACCACCGGGCATTGGCGCCAAAACCACCGCCATTCTTCGAGGAGTTAAAGGCTCCAAGGGCATTCGCGCCTGCAGTAGCATCGCCGCCGCAGAGCGTGGTGCTGCTGGCCACCTCGCCGCAGGGATAGATCCGGTTGCGGAAGCGGTCAAACAGCCCGTAGATTTCGTAGTGTCCGAATCCCGGCTCGAAGACAACCTTCGCGATGATATCCGGGGACGGGTTGAAGGCATAGCTCGCCGCCAGGGTGCAGGTGGTAGTAGCAGCCGTATCGGTGGAGTTGAGGGCAGTGCTGCAATTGGTAACTGCTCCATTGTAAAGACCACCACCGGTACCTTCGGAGCCCACCAGGAAATTATTTCCGTTGTTGTGGGTGGTAACTGTGGCCTGCGCATTTTCCATCGAGACGCCAAACCACACTTTGTTGTCGACATTCTTCACCAACCGCAGTCCGTACTGCCGCGCCCAACTGAAGCCGACGGTATACTGCGGGTCGATCGTCATCGGCACGGCTTCCGTTCGGTTGTCCATGCCATGCTTGGTTTCGGTAACCAGGCTCCACATCTGTCCGCCTGTGACCGACAAACCATTATCCAGCGCCGCTTGTCCCCACGCCTGCCGCTGCCGCAGAGTGTAGCTGTTGCTCTCGTTGTTGTTGGAGGTGACGCCGGCCGACAGGAAGTCAGCCTCCACGTACCCGCTCAACTTGGCGCTTTTCAAACGCCCTTCCGCCAGTCCCGAGATACGCGACTGACGTCCGGATCCGAAGAACTCAGAAATGCTGCTCTGCGCAGCTCCCGGCATTGTCAGAGAGTTAAACGGGGTGTTGATGTCGGATGCCAACGCCCTCGATCGCCGCACAAATTCTGCCGCCACGAATCCGCCCGGCGTAAGCGTAATTCCCTTGTAGTGAATCGCCAGCGGGCTCTCCAGCGCCGTATTCACATTCTTCTGCGTCTCCTGCAGCGAGAGCGCCGTGTTGTTGACGTTGGTCTTCAGGTCGGTCACGTCACTCTTCAGTTCCACGACCGTCTGCTGCTGCTGGCTGGCAGTGGCCTGCGCCGCCTCTGCTTTGGTGGCGGCATCGGTCGCCACCGCCTGCACCTGGGTTACGGCTTGGTCCTTGCGATGCAATTCATCGCGCAGTTGCTGAATTTCCTGTTGCTGGGCGGCCAGCGCGGCTTGCTGCGAGGCGATTGCGTCCTTCAATGCCTGCACATCCGCTGCGGTTAAAGTCGCGGGCTTGCTTTTCTTGGCTTTGGGTGGCGTGCTGGTTTGTGCCACCACGGTTGTAGCCAGAAACAAAATCGCACACCACTTCCATACAGAATTCATTACACTCTCCTTTTTAAAACCAGGGATGAAAATTTTTCTGCAGATCTACCGGACTTGCTTGATTGCGTCCTTTTCTTTCTGAACAACGCCTTCGGGCAGCGGAGCATAGGAAAGCGCCGCTGTCATTTTTTGTCCATCGGTAACCATCCAGTTGAGAAAATCTGCCAGAATCTTGCCCTTCGCCGCATCTTTCGATTGAGCAGGAATCAACAACCAGGTAAAGCTGGAAATCGGATATGCATCTTTCCCCGGCGCGTTCGTAATCGAGACTCGAAAATCCGCCGGCATCTTCGGTGCCGAAGCAGCCGCTGCCGTCACACTGTCAAGCGATGCCTTCACAAAATTTCCCGCCGCGTTCCGAACGCTTCCATAGTTGATGTTGTTTTGCACGGCGTAAATCAATTCCACATATCCGATCGATCCCTGCAATTGCCGGATCGAACCGGCGACTCCTTCGTTTCCTTTTCCGCCCAGCCCGATTGGCCACTTCACGGACGTGCCCGTCCCCACCTGGCTTTGCCATTCGGGGCTGATCTTCGAGAGGTAGTCCGTCCATATGTACGTCGTCCCGCTGCCATCGGAACGATGCACCACAATAATGTCTTTGTCGGGAAGATTCACTCCGGGATTTGCGCTGGTAAGGGCTTTGTCATTCCACTTCGTAATCTTTCCCAGGAAAATCCCCGCCAGCGCATCCGGAGTGAACTTGATCTCCGCCGTCACCCCCGAAATGTTGTAGGCAGGAACGTCCGCACCCAAAACCGTCGGCATGTGAAGTATTTTCGTCTTCGCTTCTTTCAGCATGTCATCGGTCATGGGGCCATCGGTCGCCCCAAAGTCGACTGTGCCATTAATGACTTGCCGGATTCCGCCGCCGCTTCCGATCGATTGGTAATTGATCTGAATGTCAGGATGCAGCTTGTGATATTCGCTGAACCACTTGGAATACATGGGGTAAGGAAACGTGGCTCCTGCGCCGTTCAACGTGGTCTGGGCCACTGCAGGTAAAGCGAACAGTGCGCACACCAAAACAAGCATGGTTCTTCGCATCAGTTTTTATGACCCCTCATCGAATAGATATTCTGGTTCTAACGGCGCTGTGTTACAGGACGGTTACAAAAGAGTGAATTTCTGATGAATGGCTAGGCAGGAAAAACACGAATTCTGGACGAACCGTTTTAGGAGGGTATGGCTGCGAACGGTTTCGGGAAAATTCGCTCTCTTGCATCGGGTCCCGCCGCAAACCCCGATTCGCAGAAGCCCAACCAAAGGGCTGCTACCATAATCAAAGTTAAGGCGCTCCGCGTTTGCTTGATCGTCGTTTGGTGGATGGTCGGCATGGGTTTCGGTGCGGGTCTGTTCAACTATCCTTCGTTCATGGAAAGCGCAAGATTTCTTTTTGCTTCTTTCTTCGATGCCGTTCATCGGCTTTGTGTCCACGCCATCGTCGCAGCCTCGGCGCGTCCCCGCCGAGATTACGGTTGCAACCAACTGGAGTCCCTAGGATGAAAACTGCATGAGCGATTCTCCTACCCGTTACGCTCCCGGCTGGCCCGGCATTCCGCCGCGCTGGACCTCGAGCGCCAAAACCGCCGCCGGCACGGCCTTGAACCAGCACAGCAAAGTCTGGTTCACCACCAGCCACGGCATTCTGAACGAAGTTTATTTTCCCCGCGTCGACCAGGCTTGCACCCGCGACCTGGGCCTGATCGTCACCAACGGACGCGATTTCTTTTCCGAGGAAAAGCGGCACTGCACCTTCGAAGACAAACCTTTCGAACCCGGTGTCCCCGCCTATGAGCTGACCAACACTGAGATCGGCGGCCGCTACCGCATTCACAAGGAAGTCCTCACCGATCCTTATCGCAACGTTGTTATGCAAAAGATCCGTTTCGAGCCCCTGCAAGGCCAGCTCTCCGATTACCGGCTCTACGCCTTACTTTCGCCTCACCTGGCCAACTGCGGATACGACAATACCGGCTGGGTCGGCGACTACAAAGGCGTCCCCATGTTCCTGGCGCAACACGATGGTGTCGCATTGGCTTTGGGCAGCTCCGCGCCTTGGAAGAAAATGTCGGTCGGCTTCGTCGGCTTCTCCGACGGATGGCAGGACCTCTCGGCTCACTTTCAAATGGAGTGGGAATACCAGCGCGCCGAGAATGGGAACATCGGCTGCACCGGCGAAATCGATCTCGCCGCTTGCCATGGAGAATTCGTCCTGGCCCTGGGTTTCGGTGCCATCGTCTCCGAAGCTGGCCAGCAGGTCCGCTCAACTTTGCTCGAGGATTATGACGAGCTTCGCGAGCATTACGTCTTTCACTGGAAAAACTGGCAGAACACATTGCTCAAACTCGATGAACCAAAGCGTGACTACGATCTCTATCGCGCCTCCGCCTCGGTCCTGCGCACCCACGAATCGAAAGATTTTCTCGGCGGCATCATCGCCAGCCTATCCATTCCCTGGGGCTTCAACAAAGGCGATGAAGATCTCGGGGGATACCACTTGGTTTGGCCGCGCGACCTGGTCGAAACTGCGGGCGCACTTCTCGCCGCCGGCGCCGTCGACGATGCGGTAAGGGTGCTGCGTTATCTTGAAGCAACCCAGGAGGCCGCAGGCAACTGGGCCCAGAATCTATGGCTCGACGGCCGTCCCTACTGGAGCGGCGTCCAGATGGATGAGACCGCCTTCCCCATCCTCCTGCTCGATCTCCTGCGCCGCGAAGCGCCCAATAAGTTGGGTAAGCTCGATCGCTGGTGGCCAATGGTGCGCCAGGCGGCAAGCTTTATAGTGCGCAATGGCCCGGTCACGCAGCAGGATCGCTGGGAAGAAGATGGCGGTTATTCTCCTTTCACGCTGGCCGCTGAAATCTCCGGGCTACTCGCTGCTGCCGACATCGCCGACCTCACCGGCCACAGCGAAGTTGCCTCCTATGCTCGCGAGGTTGCCGACGCCTGGAATGACAACATTGAACGCTGGGTCTATGCCACCGGCGGCGATCTCGCCGAGCAAGTCGGCGTGGAGGGTTACTACGTCCGCATCGCTCCGCCAGTTACCGATACCGCCGCGTCGCCGACTCAGGGCTTCGTCCCGATCAAGAATCGCCCTCCCGGGAAGGACATGGAACGCGCCTTCCGCATCGTCAGCCCGGATTCTTTGGCGCTGGTGCGCTTCGGCTTACGCGCCCACGATGATCCCCGCGTTCTGAATACGGTCCGCGTCATCGACGCGCTCCTGCGCGTGCAACTGCCCCAGGGGCCCTGCTGGTACCGCTATAACGGCGATGGATACGGCGAACACGAAGACGGCTCGCCCTTCGATGGCAGTGGCATCGGACGTCCCTGGCCGCTGCTCGCCGGTGAGCGCGCTCACTACGAACTTGCCGCCGGCCGCCGCAGTGAGGCCGAATCGCTGCTCACGGTGATGGAGCAATCCACCGCCGGGCATGGCCGCTTGCTTCCGGAACAGGTTTGGGATGCCGATGATATCCCCGCCCTGGAATTGTTTCGCGGCAAACCCTCCGGCTCCGCTTGTCCGTTGGTCTGGGCCCATTCCGAATACATCAAGTTGCGCCGCTCCCTGCGCGACGGCAAGATTTTCGATCAGCCTCCGCAGACCGTGCAACGCTATCTGGTCGAGAAGCGTTCTCGCCAAGTCTTCGGCTGGAGACTGAATAACAAGGCTCGATCCATTCCACGCCACAAGAAGTTGCGCATCGCCCTTCTGAATCCCGCGATGGTGCATTGGAGCATCGATGGCTGGATGACTGCGCAGGATACCAACACGCGCGACACCGGTCTCGGCACCTTCATCCTCGATTTGCCCACGGCTTCGTTGCCCGGCGGCAGCCAGATTGTCTTCACCTTCTATTGGCCGCAAGAAAATCGCTGGGAAGGCAAGGACTATACCGTAGTGGTCGAATAGCGGGTGCCCCATCCTTGTCGCGCTCTTTGCGACAGGGTGGGGATTTTGATTTCGCAAGACACAATCACCGACTCTACGCTTCGGACGCGGCACTCGAATAAATAATCTCCACCACCGTGCAGTCGTCGTTCAACGGATTCCCCGCACAAAACTCCGACACCGCCGAGAAAATTCCTTCCAGCGTAGGAGCCTTGGCTGCCGCCGCTTCCAGCCTGGAGTCTTCAAAAAAGTCGCCCATCGCATTTTCCGCTTCGGTCACCCCATCCGTCACCAGAATGAAGCGGTCGCCCGAATTGAGCTGGCAGCGCGCGCTCTCAAACGTCGCATCGGCCAGCAATCCTACCGGCACATTGCCATGCGGCGGCCGCATCACTTCCCCGGCGCAAACCAGCAGCGGCTGCACGTGGCCGCAATTCACGTACTCCAGATCGCCATCCCGCCGCAGCCTCGCCAAAAGCACGGTCGCATATTTTTCGCCGACCAGCTTCTCCGTGAAAAAGTGATTTACCGCAGACACCACTTCCAGCAAAGGCATCCCCGAACTCAAATGCGAATAGATCATTCCCTGCAGCGTGGAAGCCAGCAGCGCCGCGGAAACTCCTTTCCCGCTCACATCCGCCAGCACCACTGCAAGTCCTTCTTTCGTGTTGACGGCATCGAAGAAGTCTCCGCCAATTTCCTTGCAAGAAAGATTCTTTCCGCGCAGTTTGGCAAACGGCACTTCCGGGATCTTCACCTGCATCAGCCGCTGCTGGATGCTGGCCGCGATCGTCAACTCCTGCTGATATCTCCGCGATTCTTCTTCGGCCTGCACCAGCCGCGCATTCTCGATCAGGGACGCCGCTTCTGTCGCGATCGCCCGCAGAATGTCATGGCCCACGCCGGAGAATTCGCGCGAAGCAAACCGCGAATCCACGTACAAAACTCCCGTCACTTCCGCAGCCGCACCGGGCGCCGGTGTCTGCTGTTCGCGCGTAGCCTGCACCTGCCGCTTGCGCAGAGGAATGCAAATCACCGTACGCAGATCGTAGGCCACAATACTTTGCCGCCCCGCCAGATCCGCGGAACTCCCCGTATCGGTCAATAAAAACTCGGAGTTCGAGCGCAGCGACTCTTCCAGCGCAGAATGCGAAATCGTCTTATCATCCAGCAGCGACTCGCCCTTGTTGTTTCGTCCCGCCGCCAGCCGTAGATTGCCTTCGTCGTCTTTCAGAAAGACGTACCCGCGCTCGGCCCGCGTCAGCCGCAGCGTGACCTCCAGCATGGTCATCAGGATCTCATCCAGTACGCCCGCCGTATTCAACTTGCGCGCCGCTTCCAGAAACAGCGTCAGCTTTTCCAGGTCGGTGGCTTCCTGCGAAATCTGTATGCCGGAAATCTGGCTCAAAAATTCCCGCGCGGTGTTCGAGGTCCCATGCGCCGGATTGAAAATCAGGTAGGTTGAATCCCGCGCCCCGAACTCCAACCGGTCATTGCGCTCCAGCCTTTGCCGCTGAATGCGCTCTCCGTTGACGTACGTGCCGTGCTTGCTGCCCTGATCGACGAGAAAGAATCCGTCCTCTTCCAGCACGATGAGCGCGTGGTCGCGCGACACGCGCGGATCGGCAATCACCAGATCCTTGTCGACCTTGCGCCCCACGCTGAAGGGAGTTCGGTTCAGAACGATGTTCTTCTGCTCGTTCCCCTGCACCAGTACCAGCGCCGGGAACACTCCCGATCCGGAAGACTGCGGACGCCCTATTGCGCTAAGACCCATGAGATGTAGTCACGCAAACGACTGCCCCCATCCTGGTCGCGTTCCTCGCGAAAGGGGGGAATCTACCCCACACCCAAACCAACCGCTGTGCTGCTATGCATAATGACAGGAATCATGCCCCGGCGAAAGAGCCTTCCGCCTCAAGAGCGAACAAAATCGGGGGCCGCTTCCGTTCCCACGCTGGTGGCCTGCCGCCAGAGCGCAAAGCCAGCCATGGCGTAGACGCCCATGGCAATCAGCAACAGCGCACGCATCCCGAATACTAGAGACAAATTCTCCATCAAGCCCCCGGCCACCGCGCCCAACAGATTCGCCCCGAGCGCCGCACTCTGCGATTCCACCGCCCGAAATTGCGACGCGAACAGGATGCCGGCAAACACTACGGGGATGGAGAAAACCGCGACCGCCACCATCCCGACAACCGTGGGCGATCCCCCCATCCGTTCGAACGGAAACCAGAAGGCCAGCGCCAGACCACCCAACAAAGCCAGCAGATTCCACGCCGGCGACGGAGGCTTGTGGCTACGTTCTACGATGACATTCGCCAGCAGCAAAGCACACAGCATGGCCGAGATCACAATACCGTTGACTTCCCAGGTGGTGCCGAAGAACAAAGCCAGCCGGCTGATCACCTGGGTCTCCAGCAACAGGAAACCCGCTCCCATGCAGAAGAAAAACAACGACAGTCGCCGCGGCGCCTCGCCGGAAATTCGCGAATACAACACTATGGCTAGCAGAATAATGATTCCGGAAATCGCCCAGTAAGGCCGCGGAATTGTCTTATCGCGCTGGTAGAGATAGGGCCAGTCATCGGTTGTCACCGGAACCTCTGCGTCGCCGCTATCGACGGGATTGCGCGCCACAAACTCCTCCAGCCGCGGGTCGTGGTTCAGCGCCTCTTGCACGCGGTTGGAAGGAGAGATCACGAAGCAACGGGCCCGCGCCGTATAACTTGACTCCGCGTTGAAAACCACCGGCTCTTTGCCAAAGGTCGAGGCCAGCATCTCCTTCAACCTCCGCGCCATCCAGGGCCGCCGCACTTCGAACTTCACAAAAATGATGCCGTCCGGCTTCAGGTGCGCCTTCGCTTCCTGAAAAGATTCTTCTGTATATACAAAATTGTCGATCCGCATATTCGCGTAATCGGAGAACTCGGTGTGCGAATCGAGCAAACCGAAAAGGATCAGATCGTACTTGCCCGTACTGCGCTTCAGGAAGGCCCGCGCATCGGTTAAATGCGCCGAGACTCGCGGAGAATCATACGGGTGTTCGGGATGCTCTCTCTTTCCAATCTCCAGGATCGCCGGATCGATCTCCACCGCATCGACCCACGAACTGCCATGCCGCAGCGCGGCGGCAACGTCATTGCCTGTCCCCGCTCCCACAATCATCACGGAAGGCGCGGGCGCCGCAAAGCGAAACGGCAGGTTATACGGATTCTCGTCGATCGCCTCCTTTAACATCTTCGGATGCCGCCTCAGAAAGTCGTCGGTCAGGTTCACGATGAATTGATATCCAATATGGTTGACCTGGACGAGCCCGTTTGCCCTCTCCCCGTTCGGGGCATAGATCCAGGTGAAATTGATCTGCTGATAGGGCGTCCAAATGCTGTAGTGATCGCGATCCGAGGGCTCGTGCAAGAGCAGCACCAGCGGAATCAGCAAGCTCCCAAGCAAAATCCGCCGCTCCCTGCTTCTTTGCAGCAGTGCAAAGCCCAGCAGTACGACACCAAGCCAAACCCACGGCGGAAGCATCAGCCGGCTGACCGCGAGAAACGCCAGAATACCCGCCAGGCTCGCAGCCAGGTTCAGCGAATATGCAGTCAAAGGTTTCGGAGTGAGGTTCATCTGCCGACCGACGACCTGCCCCAGGGGCACGAACACCCAAACGATCAACACAAAAAGCAAAGCGGAAAGAGCGGCGGCTGATAAGAATCCCAGCATATTCCGCGCGGTTCCCGTATCCCAGATACTCATGTCGGCTCCGGCGCCCAGGTTCTGCGAAAGATTTTCCAGTAACCCTCCCGCTCCCCACGGCACTCGAACCAAGAGAAGCAGCCCCAACAGCGCCGTGACCGCCCTGTTCCAGCGAGTTGGTTCGCGAACCAGCGCGCATCCCATTCCGAAACCGAGAAAGCAAAGCAGCAGCGCGAGGTTCTTGAAGTACGCAAAGATCCGTACTTCCACCGCAATCCACCGGATGAACGCCAGTTCGGCAAACAATACCAGAAAGCTGGCCAGCAGCAATCGCCACACCTTGCGCTCAGATTCCTCTTCCGGCTCCGCAGTCGATGAATTCGGTCTGCCCCGTTCGCGAATCGCGACCACCACGCGCACCACCACCAGCATCAATGCAGCAAGAACGTAGGTGGACACTCGAGAATTCATACGGGCAGGATTATCACACAATCACGACGAGTTTCAGTCAGGCTGAGAACTCGCGTAGCTAGCTTTCCCGAATGAGCGGTCTGCGCTCCGCTCGGCTCGTCTTCAAGACGAAGAAATTCAGCGCGAATATCCACACCGGCACGGCAAACGTCGAGAAAAATGGCAAAGTCCAATGCTCAAGAGCCCAACTCCGCGCCCCCACCAGGTAGAGCGCGCTCAGGCTCAGGCTTGCCGCCCACTGCCATCCCACGAGCAACGCGCCTACCAGGTAACTCAACCGCCAATACCTCGATCGCGAGAGAAACGTTGCTCCATCCCTTACCACCACAAAGATCGCCGGCAGAAGCAGAACCTGGTTGTATGGCGCGTACATGGGCACCACGAGCACGGTCAGCGCCATCACCAGCGCCGTCGCCGTTCCAAATTCAGCCGTATCAGCAGCCCGGTCCCGCAGCTTCCACAGAACAAACGCACAGCTCAGCACCGCAACTCCAGCCAACAACTTTCCCGAGTAACCCCATGGCGCCAACACATCCAGCACCGATTGATTCTGGGTATAGCGATGATACTTTCCCACCGCGTCGGCAAACATTCGCCACCAGCCCGGCAGAACAACTTCTGCTCCGCCCAGCAACAGTCCCATCACGATTCCAAATCCAAGCACCAATCTCCGACGGGCCCGCCAATCGCTTAGGGCCCACACCAGAACCCACGCCACCAAAGGAGCGGCCAGTTGCGGCTTGACGGTGGCTAACGCCAGCAACACTCCACCGGAAAATAAAAGTCCGCTGGCTGCACACGCCACCGCTCCCGCCAGCATCGCCGCCACCAGCAGGCTCAATTGTTGCAACTTGATTCCCTGCACTGCCGGAAAACTCCCCAAGGTGAGCGCTACGCAGATCGCGACGGAACTCAGCGGCAACCGCCATCGCAGTACCCGCAGCCACAGGCACACGCTAGCCGCGGTCAGCCCGACCAGCAGCCAGTAAAAAAATATCTGCACGCCATGAAACGGAAATCCAATCAGCGGCGCCAATAGAAATACGACATAGACCGGGTAGGCAAACCCCTGCTGATCCTTCGGGTCATTCGGTCGAGCCGGGTCGAGCACCCGCCCGTAATACCCTTTCTGAATTTCCAGCGTGATGTCTTCCCGATAAGGATTCCGCCCATGCAGCAGCAGTTCGCGTGCTCCCCACCACCGCGGATAAAGATCTGAAAGATTCCCGCGTGGCCGCGCGTGCGTTTCCGCGTCAGCTCTTTCATGAGGGATGAGCACGCGCTGCACGTAGAACCACATACTGCCCGCGCACAGCAGCGCAATCAGCAATCCGAGTTGAGAAACTCTGCGCAAAATGTTTCGAAAAGAAGTCCGCCGTAACTTCGGCATTCGCCCTTATTCGAATGTCCGATTCCCCGGCCGTCCATGTTACAACTGAATGCTCTGAAGAACTCTGCATGAAGCTGCGTGTCGTGGTTTCGGCCGCCGTAGGCTTGGCCAGCGGTATCTTCTGCTGGTTCCTGATGAAACATCTTCATCAGGATGCCGCCGATTTCCGCTGGGCTCTCCACCTTGCGCACCGCTTGCTCGCCCGGCAAAATCCATACGACACGCCGTTCGAGCAATATCCCCTCACCGCCGGCCTGTTGGCATTGCCCTTCGTCCGCTTTCAGCCCGAGACCGCTGCCGGCCTCTTTTACGGAATCAGTTCCGCAGTGCTGGCCTTCGGGCTCACTCGCTATAGCTATCGTGGTCTGCTCATATTTCTCGCGTACCCCTATTGGGCAGGACTGATCACCGTACAGTGGTCTCCGATTATCGCCGCCAGCGCCTTCTTTCCGCTTCTGCTGCCTGTCACCATGGCCAAGCCGCAGATCGGGCTCCCGGTATTCCTCTCCCGCCTCAGTCGCCGCGGCTTTGTAGCTTGCGTGGTCGTCGGAGCCATGAGCCTCATCGTCATGCCTCGCTGGCCCCAACTTTGGATTGCCCAGCTTGGCAACTACGATCACTTCATCCCGCTTCTTGTCCTGCCCGGTCCGCTGCTGCTGCTCGCCCTTTGGCGTTATCGCGACCGCGATGCGATTCTGCTTCTGCTGGCGGCCTGCATGCCGCAGCGCTGGTTTTTCGACAGCTTCATTCTCTGGCTCATTCCACGGTCACGCCGTGAGATCGTATGGACTGTCTTCTTTAGTTGGGGAACTGGCTTATGGCGCTGGTATCACCCGCCGCACAATTTCACGGAAGTGGGACGGTGGACCGTTCTCTTTATTTATCTGCCCATGCTGGCCGTCGTCCTGTGCAGACCTCATTCATCGCCGGAAGATTCCCGGGCCTAGTCACGCTTGAGATCCAATCTTGTCGTCCGGCAATTTCTTGCAGATCTCCCAAACCCACCACAGAAGAGGAATTGCCATCAGATTGACCACTCCCTTCGCGATCCAAAGCACCAGCCACAGTGGACTGATCAAGAGCGGGAAAATCGGAAGCAGCAAGCCGAATCGCTTTACGAATTTCTCCCCTCCTTGCGTCGACGCACGCAGGCAATAATCAGCGATCAAAACCGCTGGCAAAACCAGCAGACTCAGGTCATGCATGTTGGTTTGCCACGCGATCAACATGGACACGATGACGGCCAGAGAAAATCTCAGCTCCAGATTTTCCTGTGGAATCCGGCTGCGCCCCTTCCACGCCGCAAAAACAAACAGCAGGATCGAACTCACCAATGCGACCGCACTCCCAACTGTCCGCGAGAAATGCAACGGCCATCCCAAGGCTAGTCCTCGCAGGTTCGGCGCAAACTCCGCAGCCACTCCTCCCAGCCCCGGAGTGTTCGCAATTTGCAAAGCGAATTCCGGATAGCGGAGCAAACTCCCCCAGCCCGCAAATCCCACCGAAATCAGAACCAGCAACGTGGAAACCACCACGAACCCAATCGCCGCCCGCCTCCACTTCCAGATCCCGATCAGCAACACAATGGGAATCACAAATTGAAACTTGAACATTCCCAGGGCGAACCAGCATCCCGCCAGCAGATCGGCCCTCTTCTTGAGTGCGTTGAATCCTAGCCCGCAAAGTAACAACAGCAAGACGGAATCCTGCCCTTGCAGAAAACAAATGAAAACTGGAAAGAAGGCGAGACATCCCAAAACAAATTCCCACGCCGGAATCCGGCCGAGCCCGCCTACGGATTTCCGCAAAAGAAGTCCCACCCCGAAGAGCGCACCCACATTCAGCAGATCCCAGAGAGCAAACGCCTGGGGATACGGCAAATAACTGAGTGGCAGGAAAATCAATGCCTCAAAAGGCGGGTGGATGTAAGGCAGAGCGCTGCGTCGCGTGGCGATAACGCCCACGGACCTTTTCTGTACTTCATATTGGACGTGTGCGTCATAAAGCTGGTGCCCAAGCCCATTGCGCAAAATCGTAGCGGCCGTGTAATAAACCGTGAAGTCCGGATAGCCCTGCTTGATTCGTTCTCTGAGACTGATAAAAAGAAATAGGTGCAGGCACAGCATGCCCGCGACAAAAAGACGCACCAGGCCTCGCCTCGATGCGCTCCAAATTGCCCGGATGGATTCACTGCCGTTCGCAGCCACGATCGATCGCGATTGTACCTCCTGCCACAGTCACCCGCTATGATGGATTCCCTATGACGGGCCTGCTCGGAACAACGTTCAGAACAACGTTCAGAACAAACATCAGCGCAACGTTCAGCACAACCCGCGTATTTCTGGCCATCCTTTTTCTGGGCCTGTTCGCCATGGCCGCCCGCAACGCCACCGATCCTGACCTCTGGTGGCACCTCAAGACCGGAGAGTACATCACTCAGCATAGGTCCGTTCCTCACGCCGATCCTTTTTCTTACACTCGCGCCGGAGAGCCCTGGATCGCGCACGAATGGGGTACTGAAGTTCTTCTCTACCAGATTCAAGGCACCACAGGATTTGCCGGACTGATCCTGATCTTCGCCGCAATCCTCTGCGCAACTTTCTACTGCCTTTACTTGCGATGTGGTCCCGCTCCTTACATCGCCGGCGTCGCCACGCTCTGCGCTGCCTGGGCTACAGCGCCCATCTGGGGCGTGCGCCCTCAGGTACTTTCGTTCCTGCTGACCAGCCTGTGGTTGCTGATCCTCGAACGCGCCGACCGCAATCCCAAGCTTCTTTGGTGGACGCTTCCCCTCACTCTTCTCTGGGTCAATCTGCACGCCGGATTTGCATTGGGCTTAGCCCTCTCCGCGCTGTTTCTCGTCGGAGCATTGTTTGACCACTATTTCGGCGACTCCTCACCCAGAGCGCCCTGGCGCACATCCGCGCTCGTTCTTTTCATTGACCTCCTGCTCGTGCCCCTGAACCCCAACGGCCTGCGCCTGTTCTCCTACCCGATCGAAACGCTGCGCTCCACCACCATGCAGAACTACATCCTGGAATGGGCCTCGCCGAACTTTCACCGTCCCGAATACTGGCCCTTTCTCCTGATTGTGCTCGTCACCTTCGCAACCTTCATCTGGTCCCGCATCCCGGTCCGCCCGCGTGACCTGATCCTTCTGCTCGTTGGCCTCTATGCCAGTCTGATTTCGATCCGCATGATCCCTTTCTTCGTTTTGATTGCCGTCCCTCTTATCTCCCGCCGCCTCGGCGACTGGCCCCAGCGTGCCCACTCCTCGCGTCGTCTGCCGTCCGCAGTTCGCATTCGGCTCAACGCTGCCATCGTCCTCGCCATGGCTTTCTTCGCTGCCCTTCATATCGCGCAGGTGATCCAGCGCCAGCCCCAAGCTGAGGCCCGGCAATTCCCTGCCGATGCGGTGGCATTTCTCCACCGTCATCCGCCCTCCGGCCCCATCTTCAACCACTATGACTGGGGCGGCTATCTCATCTGGAAGCTCTATCCGTCCACCCCGGTTTTCATCGACGGCCGCGCCGACCTCTATGGCGCAAAGTTGTTTCACGACTTTGCCAACGCCTATGAGCTCAAAGGCTCGTGGCAGCAGATCCTGCAGAGCTGGGGAATCCAGACCGTCCTCGTGCCACCAGACTCGGCCTTGGCCGTGGGCCTGCAGAATGCTCCCGGCTGGACCGTCTCCTACCGTGATTCCCAGGCCATGATCCTGACGGCGTCGCACCCCTCCGGCAGGCCCTATCCCGCCCTCCGTGGAGCAGGAATGACTGCGCTGAAACTCCCGCCGCCGGTTACTCCTGATATGCAATTAATTACGCATCTTGGTTACTTTGAAGGGTATTATGGTTTATATTCTGGACACTCCTCCGTAGGACAATGCAAGCAACCTATATGATAGTTCTGCGGTGGCAAATGCTTTTGTGCGCTTGAAACGCGTGCTGTTTCTTAAGGAGGCATCACCTATGTACCACCTTTACCGACTCTGGCGCGACGATGAAGGACAGGACATTGCGGAATATGCTGTAATGCTCGCCGTCATTCTGGTCATCGTTGTCGGCACCATTCGTCTGATTGGCTCAAACGCCAACAATGTTTTCTCGAATGTCGCCAGTTCCATTCAGTAGTATTTGGCCTCGGCGCACCATGGCGAGGACGGCTCTCGTCCGATTTTCAGTGCGTCCCGGCGTCTTTGTTCGTCCTGACGGAGTCCTATGAATCGTACGCGTCTGTTGATGATCGGGGCTGTGGCTTTAGGCTTGGGCATTGTTGTCAGCCTCTTCGTCTACAGGAATCTGCAAGGTAGGGTCTCGTCGAACAACGAACCTGGCGCGGACGTAGTTGTGGCTGCCGACGATATCCAGGTCGGGGCTCGTGTGGAAGAGCATGACGTGCGCATCGTCAAGTATCCCGCCTCTGCCCTACCCGCCGGAACCTTCTCGACTCGCGGCAAAGTGCTCGGACGCGGCGTCATCCTCCCCATTTCCCGAGGCGAATTCATCTTACCCAGCAAATTAGCTCCGGAAAATGCGGGCGCGGGTCTGCCTTCTCTCATTCCACCCGGCATGCGGGCCGTCTCTGTCCGCGTGAATGAGGTCGTCTCCGTCGCTGGCTTCGTCGGCCCCGGCACTCGCGTCGATGTACTCCTTACTGGCACTCCCAACGGCAGCTCCGAGAGTCAGACCACGACCGTATTGCAGAACGTCGCCGTCATCGCCTCCGGCCACACCTTGGAGCGCAATGCTGCCGGAGAAGCGCAGAGCACGCCGGTGATCACTCTTCTGGCTTCACCCGATGATGCCGAACGCCTCACCCTGGCCAGCTCCGAAGGTCATATTCAACTTGCCCTGCGCAACCCCCTGGACACTCACCAGGAGGACGTGGCCGCCGCCAACGCCAGAGGACTCTACAAGGGTGGCACCCCGGCCCCGGCTCCGCCGACGCCGGTTCATGTCCATCCCGTAAGACAACAAAAGGCTCAACCACCGACTCCCCCTCCTTCGGTGTTTAGCGTTGACGTCTATAAAGGTGATAAAAAGACTGTCGTTCCCTTGCCGGAACAAAGCAGCGAAGAGACCAAATAGTAAGAAAGCGGCTTTGCCCTACGCGTTCCGTGCGCGCATTGCAAGTTTCCTCACGTGGAGAGGAATCACACGATGAAGTTTCGCTCGACATCTTTAATAGCTGTCGCACTGTGGCTTCTGGTCCCGGCCTTTGCCCTACCCAAGTCCCGGTTCCAACCACCCGCCGAGCTCCAGGAAGCTTCGGCCCCCGTTCCAGCCCAGGAACAGACCGCCCCGGTTACTCAGACTACGCTCGGCGCGCAGTCGGCTCAGCCGCAAGGTTCCGCGCCTCTGCGCGTCATGGTCGACAAATCGCTGCTCATCAATACCACCGAACAGATCAAGCGCATCTCGATTACAGACTCCACGGTTGCAGACCCCGTCGTCATCGCCCCCACGCAAATCCTCGTCCACGGCAAGTCCCCCGGTGAAGTCTCGCTCATCATTTGGGACGAACTCGAACGTTCGCGCAGCTTCGACCTTCGTGTCGACGTCGATGTTAGCGCCTGCGCCGAAGAAGAACATCGCGTCTTTCCCGATGAGCAGATCACCGTCACGCCCTCTCGCTCCGCCGTTGTTCTCTCTGGCCACGTCACCACTGAGGATGTCGCCAAGCGCGCCGGAGAACTCGCTGCCGCCTATTCCAAGAACGTCGTTAACGTGCTCACCTTCGGTCCCGTGGGTGCTCAGGAAGTTCTACTGGAAGTAAAATTCGCCGAGGTGGACCGTTCCGCCCTCAGCCAGGTCGGAATCAACATTTTTTCCACTGGCGCTGCCAATCTGGTCGGAACCACCACCACCGGCCAATACGGCGGGTTCGGCTCCCAGGCCATCAGTCAAACGCAAGGCCAAAACACGCCCTTCACAGCTACCCAGACCGTCAGCAGCGTTCTCAACATGTTTTTATTTTCGCCCAACCTTCACCTGGGCGCGGTGATTGAAGCACTGGAGACCAAGAATCTCCTCCAGATTTTGTCCGAACCGAATCTCATCGCCGTCAATGGCAAGAAGGCCAGTTTCCTCGCTGGTGGCCAGTTTCCGTTCCCCATCGTGCAGCCCGGAGCCGGCTTCACCGCCGTTACCATTTCCTTCAAGGAGTTCGGCGTCAAGCTGGAGTTCACTCCAGTCATCATGCCCAACGGCAACATTCACTTAACCGTCGCTCCTGAGGTCAGCACTCTCGATTTCGCCGACGCTCTAACCATCTCCGGTTTCACCGTGCCCGCCTTAAGCACGCGCAAGGCGGAGACCGAATTCGAACTCCGGGATGGACAGAGTTTCGTAATCGCCGGCCTGATCGACAATCGCGTCACCGATACTTGGAACAAGGTCCCCGGCCTCGGTGATATTCCGATCCTCGGAGCCTTTTTCAAGAGCAAGAGCATTTCGAAGAGCAATTCGGAGTTGATGGTCTTGTGTACCGTGCACCGGCTTTCGCCCAACAACGAGCCGCCGCCCGGTCCCACAAACCCGCAGCCCTTTATCAACAACGACAAGTTTGATGGCTCCAAGTCCGGCGCCAAGCCTTCGGGCAAGTAGTGGTACGGAAAAGCAGTTGCAGAACAGATGGACCCGCAATAACCTGATTTCAGCCCCTGACGGGGGCGGCACATGAAAGCCCGGCGCGGCAGCGCGGGGCAGGAGAAGTAAGCGGTTTATGCCCGAGCTTTCAGTCGTTATCGTAGCCACCGACAACGAACAGCGCACTGTGCTCCAGGTGCTGGTCGATGGCACCAGCGTGGCTAACACGGTTCATACTTGCGCCACTTTCCCGGTGGCCGCTTCCGATCCCATTATGCGCCGGGTGCAAGCTGCCAATCCGGACGTCCTGTTGGTGGATATCCCCGCCGACAATCCCCTGATCGCCATGCGCGCCATTGAACTTCTCCGCCAGGAAATGCCCGATTCCGCCGTCTTCGCCATCGGAGGTCTTAGCCAGCCGCAGACCATCGTCAATGCCATGCGCGCCGGCGCCCGCGAGTTCATCGAGCGCCCCACTACGACCACCGACTTGCTCGAAGCTTTTGTTCGCCTCACCACCGCTCAGCGCCGGGTTCAAAAGGAAGGCCCCCGCGGAAAAGTCTTCTCCGTGGTGAACGCCAAGGGCGGCAGCGGTGCCACTACGGTGGCCGTCAACCTGGCCCTGGCGCTGCAATCCGCCTTTGGCCACACTGCCCTCGTCGATCTCGCGCCTCTTGGACATTCGGCACTTCATCTCAACCTCAAGCCTCTGTTCAATATTTCCGACGCCACTCGCAATCTTCACCGCATGGATAGTTCCCTGCTGGAAAGCTTCATGACTCGCCATAGTGGCGGCCTGCAACTGTTGGCTGGAACCAATTCCCCCGCGGCCATCGAACCCTCCACCGCGGAGTTCGTGCGCCTCTTCGATATGTTGGTCACCCACTACCGCTATGTGGTTGTGGATAACTCTTCGCGGCTCGACGCTGCCAGCCGCCTGGTCTCGAATTTGGCGGAAGTCGTTCTCCTGGTCGCCTGCACCGACGTGGCTTCTCTGTGGAGCGCTGCCCGCGTCCAACAATACCTGGGAGAAACGGGAAACCGCGAGCGTTTGCGCCTTGTCCTGAACCGCTTCCGCAAGGTCCCCGGATTCACCGAGGCCGATGCGGAAAATGCGGCGGGGGTGAAATTGCTTTGGCGTATCCCGAACCAGTACTTCGCCATCTCGTCCGCCATCGATCGCGGCGCGCCGGTGATGGAGCAGAGTCACACCGAAATCGCCCGCTGTTTTGCCGGGCTCGCGCAAGAACTGACCCGCAACGACGCCGATGTAAAGCGCGCTGCCTGGTCTTTGTTTAAGACGGTGTAACGGTTTTGAAAGGGCGCGGCTCCTAGCCGCGCCGTAAGTTAAGAGAGAATCAACAGCGCGGCTTCTAGCCGCCGAGGTAACATTCGGTTATCGAGACGATTTTAAGAATTTATGGCTAATCTGCAGACCTTCGAGCGTAGCGAGTACCAGCAGGTAAAGGCGGATCTGCACCGCAAAATCCTCGACCGCCTGGACCTCGAAAAACTCGGCCGCTCCACCGGCGATTCTGCCCGCGAGGAAGTTCTTGTTCTCATCCGAAACTCGGTCAACAGTGAGGTCGTTCCTCTCAGCTTCGCCGAGCGCGAGCGCCTCTCGCGCGAAATCCTCGACGAGATTTTCGGCCTCGGCCCCCTCGAGCCCCTGCTCAAAGACACCACCATTTCCGACATTCTGGTCAATCGCTTTGACCGGGTCTACATCGAGCGTGGCGGCAAACTTGAACTCACTGGCTTGTCGTTCAAAGACAACGCCCACCTCATGCAGATCATCGAGCGCATCGTTTCCCGCGTTGGCCGCCGTGTGGATGAATCTTCTCCCATGGTCGATGCCCGCCTCCCCGATGGCTCCCGCGTCAACGCCATCATTCCACCTCTCGCCCTGGATGGCGCTTGCCTCTCCATCCGCCGTTTCGGACGCGACCCCGTCACCGCCCGCAACATGATCGAGAATCACTCCCTCACCGAGCCTATGCTCGAGCTTCTCTCGACGATGGTGAAGGGCAAATTAAATCTTCTGATCTCCGGCGGTACCGGCGCAGGAAAGACCACGCTGCTCAATGTTCTCTCTGGATACATTCCCAACGTCGAGCGCATCGTCACCATCGAAGACGCGGCCGAACTCCAACTCAAGCAGGAACACGTAGTCCGCCTCGAAACCCGCGCTCCTAACATTGAAGGCAAAGGCGCGGTCCGCCAGCGCCAGTTGGTCATCAACAGTTTGCGTATGCGCCCCGACCGCATCGTCGTCGGCGAGGTCCGCGGCGAAGAAGCCTTCGACATGTTGCAGGCCATGAACACCGGTCACGAGGGTTCCCTCACCACCGTCCACGCCAACTCCGTGCGTGATGCCCTGGCCCGTATCGAGAACATGGTTTCCATGGCGAACCTCAATATTCCCGAGCGCGCCGTCCGCCATCAGATCGCCTCCGCGATTCACGCTGTCGTACAGGTGGCCCGTCTCTCGGACGGCACCCGCAAGGTCATCTCGGTTTCCGAGGTCACCGGCATGGATAGTGAGTCCATCACCATGCAGGATATTTTTGTCTTCGAACGTCGCGCCGTCGACGAGAACGGAAAAGTGCGGGGAGCCTTCCGCGCCACCGGGATCCGCCCTCAGTTTGCCGAACGCCTGGCCACTTACGGAGCCCGCATCCGTCCCGCGCTCTTCGAATCAAGGACCGAAATATGAGGAGATATAGTTCGCTAAGTCGTAGACCAGAATACTTGCCATGCCAGCGCTGATTGCACTTCTCGTCTTTATCGTGGTGGCCCTCGCCGTCTTTGCCGCTGGCTCCCTCATCGACCAGCGCAATGCCCGCGCCCGTCTCATCAAAGACCGCCTTGCCACGGTCCAAAAAGCGCCTGAGCGCGAACCCGACGAGGAACTCGCCCTTCTCCGCGACGAACAACTCAGCAAGATTCCCGCACTCGACACTCTCCTGCGACGCTCCGCGCGCGTCTCCGCCATTCAGGAAGCTCTCACGCAAGCCGGCATGAAATTCCGTGCCGGCAACTTCCTGATGTTATGCATTCTCTGCGGTGCGCTCACCGGACTCGCCGCCATCCTCTATACCAAGAATCCCGCCATCTCCTGGGCCGCGCTCGTCATCGGCGCTGTTCTTCCCTATTCCGTCGTCTCCTATCGCCGGCAGAAGCGCTTCGAAAAATTCGAGGAACTCTTCCCCGAAGCCATCGACACGCTGGCCCGCGCCGTCCGCGCCGGACACGCCTTCACCACCGCTCTGGAAATGATTTCCAACGAAGTCGCCGAACCGCTCTCCGGCGAATTCCGCAAACTCTATGAAGAGCAAAAGTTCGGCATGCCCGTACGCGACGCCCTCATGAATCTCACCGAGCGCGTCCCGCTCGTCGACGTCAAATTCTTCGTCACTGCCGTCATGCTGCAGCGCGAAACCGGCGGCAACCTTGCCGAAATCCTCGATAACCTGTCCTACGTCATCCGCGAGCGCTTCAAGATCCAGCGCCAGGTTCGCGTCCACACCGCCCAGGGCCGCCTTACCATGGCTTTGCTCATGGCCATGCCGCCAACGGTGGTTGCGATTCTTCTCGTCTTCAGCCCGGAGTTTGTCAAACCGCTTTTCTACGATCCCATCGGCCACGCCTTGCTGGTGGCCAGCATCGCCTTGCAAACCGTGGGTTACTTCGTGATTCGCAAGATTATTAAGATTCAGGTATGAAGATTCGAAGATATTTCGTAGAAGGTCTTGGGAAGGGCGCGACTCTTAGTCGTGCCGCAAGTTACGCTCGCGCTTTAGCGCCTGAGGCACTCTATAAAATCCAGGCCGAATACATTCAGGTTGAATTATGCCGTTGATTCTGACCATCGTCGTCTTTGTCACCGTCGTGCTGGTGGTTTTCGCCTTCGGGGCAGCCGCTGTCACGCCCGGTTCCGTGCTGGGAGCCCGCTTGCGCGCCCTCGGTGGACAGCCCTCGTTGGCCCAGGAAAAACCGGCGCTCAAGGTCCGCGAGCGCATCGAGCAAGCGCTCGATCCTATCAGCAAAGCCATCCCGCTTTCCCCCTCCGATGTCTCCCGCACCCGCGCCTGGCTCATCCAGGCTGGACTCCGCGAGTCCCGCCATGTCAGCTACTATTTCGGCTCGCGTATCATGCTGGCGATTCTTGGTCTGGCCGGAGTCATCGTTTTCTCCGGCGTCGATAGCGTACCCCTGCTGGTCTGCATTCCCGCCCTCGGTTTCTTCATCCCGCGCTTCTTTCTCAAGCGCATGATCAGGGACCGCCAGCGGCGGATCCGCATCGCGCTTCCAGACGCTCTCGATCTCACCGTCATTTGCGTGGAAGCCGGCCTTGCTCTCGACCAGGCCTTGATGCGCGTCGGCAAAGATCTTCATCACGCCCATCCCGATCTCAGCGATGAATTTCATCTGGTCAATCTCGAGATGCGGGCCGGCAAGCCCCGCGCCGAAGCTCTGCGCAACATGGTCGACCGCACCGGCGTCGATGACATTCGTTCTCTCGTCGGCACCCTTATCCAGACCGACCGCTTCGGCACCAGCGTGGCCCAGGCCTTGCGTGTTCATTCGGACTCCTTACGCACCGCCCGCCGCCAGCGCGCCGAAGAGCAAGCCGCCAAAACTACCATCAAGATGGTCCCTCCCCTCGTCATTTTCATTCTGGTTCCGTTCCTCTTCGTCACCGTGGGTCCAGCATTGATTCAGGCATATCACTCCCTCACCAGCAAGTAATTGCAGGCAGTGAGTGGAACTAAATGGAGTAAACGAATTGGGAAGGGCACGACCTTCAGTCGTGCCGCCCGCGACCAAGGCAGGACGGGCTTCAGTCCCTGAGGGACGGTTCCCGTGTAGGCGAGTCATTTTACGAGTCGAGTCGTCTGGCAAACGATCCTATCGGATCGAGAAGAAGGATTTTTAGGCAGTCCAGACCGCACAACCAACCCAGGAGAAATCCATGTCGGGAGTCGTCCCGCACGGCCAGGCCTTCAACCAAACCCGCCAGTGCTATCTCGCCACCGACCTCTCCGTGGCCCAGACCCACTGGACCCGTCTGCGCGGCCTCGTGGGAGCCTCCGGAAATGACTTCCGTAACGGCCGCGGCCTTTGGATTCGCCCCTGCCACGGCGTTCATACTCTTGCTATGAGCTTCCCAATCGATGTAGTCTATCTCGACCGGGACGGCACCGTTGTGCACCTCGAGCCGAACCTGCAGCCTTGGCGTTTCGCCCCCATCCGCCTGCAAGCCGCTTCAGTTCTGGAATTACCGAGCCACACCGTCGCCGAAACCAAAACCGCCGTGGGCGATAGAATCGAAATCAACCTGAAGGGGGACACCGGGCTTTGAAAGGGCGCGGCTTCAGCCGCGCTGCTGCCAATAAATCAATGTGGTGGGCTTTAGCCCCTGGGGTCGAACCTACCGCGTTCAAACTTCATCGTGGCCAACACTCTCCAACTCGAAGAACTCACTCGCCTCCACGACGCTCCCAAGCTTCTGGTGGAGTGGACGCCGCGCTGGCAGGAATTCACCACCTCCATCCGTCCCGCCTTCGCCCGCTCCGCCCCGCGGCTGGCCGGAGAAGCTCCCCACGGAATTTTCCCCTACCGTGGCATGACCGCATCCCTGCTGCTGCAAGCCTTCATCATTTTCGTCTTCATGGTTCTTCCTCACGAAATTGACCGCCTCCGTCCCTATGCCCCTCCCCGCATTCAACCCGACGAAGTCATCTATTACTCCGCCGACGAACTCCCGCGCACCGAAGATTTGGGCGGAGCCCAGTCCGGCGCCACCGGCCGCGCTGGCGGCCGCGAAGCGCATCACCGCTCTCAGACCATCAAGGTCGCTCGCGGCACGTCGCTCGCACAGAAAGTGGTCGACGCTCCCAACCTCAAACTGCCTTCTTCCACCGGAGCCGTCGCCAATCTCCTCTCCTTCAAGTCCGTCGCACCGCAACCTGGTCCACCCAGTCCTTCTGCCGCGGAAGGCTTGCACTCTTCTTTTTCTGCGCCCAGTCTCCCCGCCAACGTGATTGCTCCTGCGCCCACCAACGTCACTCGCGATCAATCGCGTAGCGGCCTGACCCTCACTTCGATCGTGCCGCCCGCTCCGAATGTTTCTGCCAGCCAATCTCGTACCGCGCCCGCCCTCAACGCAGCCGTCGTCGCTCCCGCTCCCAGCGTAACTTCCGAGCACACGCTCTACGCGCCCAAACTTGATTCCAGCATCATCGCTCCCGCACCCAACCTCTCTCGCGACCGCACCCGCGACGCGCCTTCCTTAAGCTCTACCGTAATTGCTCCCGCTTCCACGCGTGTCTCCCGCGACCAGGCCCGCTCCGCTCCAGCGCTGAACGGCAGCGTGATCGCGCCCGCGCCTTCCACCGTCACCCGCGAGGTTGCTCCCTCGCGTGTGCAGATGAACACCCTCGCCGTCGTGCCGCCTCCTGTCTCCGCGCCTGAGCGCGACTCGGCTCGTACCGCGAAGCTCAACTTGCCCGCGCCCTCCGTCGTTGCGCCTCCACCTTCTGCGGATTCTTCCCGCGACCTGCGCCGCCTCGAAAGCGGCAGCGTTCGTTCCAACGCGCCCCAAGTCGTTCCTCCACCACCCACGCAAGCCGCAAACGGATCGTTCGTCAGCACCATCATCGGAAAACTTTTCGGCACGCAGGATGTCGTCCCGCCGCCGCCGTCCGTCTCATCTGCCAGCGCTGCCGGAACCTCCCGCACTTCAACTGGCGGATCGGGCAGTTCGCTCACTGCGAATGTCGTTCCCCCTCCACCATCCGTCGGTGGGTCTGGCTCCGCCATCGGTGGCTCTTCCTCCGGACGATCTCACGGCGCACCGAACGTCGTCCCTCCGCCTCCTTCAGTTTCCGGGGCGAGCGGCAGCGGTTCTTTTCCCAGCGGTTCGCCCTATGGACGAACCCAAGGCACGCAGCTTGGCGCATCCAACGTGATCCCTCCTCCTCCATCCGTCTCCGGCACTGGAGAAGGATCCGGCAGCGGCACGCACAATTCCGGCGGCTCCGGTAACGGAGGTCTTCTCGCCGGCAACATCGTTCCACCTCCGCCGTCGGCCGGCTCAGGCTCCGGTCTTTCCGGCTCCGGTAGAAGAGGCTCGGGCCTCGGTGGCCCAGGAGACGTCGGTTCCGCTCTCGCTCCGCCCAGAGGCGCAGGAGGAAACGCGGACAACTCTGGTGTCGTCTTGTCGACCGATCCCGGCTCGCAACCCGGCAAGCCCGGCACCGGAGGCAAAGGATCGCTCGCCATGTCTCCTGCCGGTGGCGATAAGCCTGGCCTAGGCGGCTCCGGCGGTGGCTCCGGCATCGGAAATGGCACAGGCCCAGGCAGCGGCCTCACGGGAGAAAACTCAGGCGCAGGAAAATCCGGTGCAGGCCGCGGCTCCGACCCCAACGCAGGCGCTGGAATCTCTCCCACTCCCGGCCCGGGCGGCGCAGGCACTGCCCCGACTGGAATTCCCGCCGCCCCCGGTGTGGACGTTCGCGGCGGCAGCACCGTCGTCAATCTCCCCAGCTTTGACTCGGGAAGCAGCAACGCCCCCAATCTTCCCGGACGTTCCACCGTAAAAGGCGATCCCGGCCCCGCCATCACCATCGTCGCCACTTCGCGCTCCGGCGGAGTATTTGATTTCTACGGCAAGCTTCCCGGCGATAACTACTCCGTCTACGTCGATACCACCATCGGCACTGTCGTCATGCAGTTTGCCGAAGTCGACGCCAACGCTCATGCCCGCTCCGGCGCTCTCACCGGACCGCAAGGCCTGCGCACCGATCTACCCAAAGATCTTCCCCATGCCCGCGTCGTCGTCAAATGCAAACTCGACGCCTCCGGCAACCTGAAAAATCTGCAAGTCCTCGAACCCGGCCCGGCTTCCATGACCGCGAAAATCATGGCCGCACTTCCCGGCTGGAAATTCCGCCCCGCTACCCGCGGCGCCCAGCCCGTCGAAGTCAATGCCATCCTCGGCTTCAACATCGACACCAACGACCGCTTTTAAACTTGGATATGTAAGGAGCGGCGCGGGCATCGCGAGCGCAGCAGAATTATTCGCTCCGCGAATAATTCTGCGAAGTCGAGGGATCCCTTTTCCATTCACGATTGACCGTCGGGAGTTCTTCGAACTTCAAATGTGCGGGATCAAATGTCTGGACTATGCAAGACGCTTGCAGCACCGTGGAAGAGCGGCGCTTTAGCGGCCTGCCCTGAGCGAAGTCGAATGGGCCGCGAAAAGCGTCCAAAATGACGGGGGTTTTAGCCCCTGCCTACACTCAACCGCGCCATCAGCCCATACGCCCGGCGGAACCACACCCGCTCCCGCCTTCTCTGATATCCCGGCATGGTCGCCCGCTTATCCAGAATTTTCTGCGCCCACTGCCGCGCCTCATCTACTCGCCTTTGCGACTGCAGAAACGTCGCGTAGTTGTAGTAAGTCTCCGAGCTGGTAGAAATTGTCGTCGCCTGCTCGAAAAGCTTTGCCGCTTTCTCCGCCTGCCCCGTCTGCGCGTAGGCATGAGCCAGCAATCCTATCCCGCGATGAAAGTCATACGTCGGATCGGCCCCCACCGCGCGCTCCAGATCCGGCACCGCTGCGGCGAAGTCGCCCAACTCAACCTCCGCCACTCCCCGCCGGTAAAACGGATCCACCGAATCCGACCGCTGTGCAATCGACCGGTCATAACACGCCCGCGCACGCGCAAAATCTCCGTCATCCAGATACAGCAACCCCAGCTCTTCGTAATTCCCCGCCGAGGGATTATCCAGAATCGCCCGCTCCAGTTCATGAATTCTGCGCCGCCGCGGAAACGCCTGAAACGACCCACGCAGGAGCCCCGCGTCCGGAATCACTTCCGCCACAATGTAAACCGCTGCCCCAATCCATCCCAGGAACAAAATGACGAAAATCCAGTAAGTGTCCGGCCGTCGGCGAATGAAATGCACGATCGCCACCGCCATCAGAACCAATTTCCACCAGGAAATGAAGAAGAAAAAAAGAGGACCCATGCGAAGCGCAATATATCACGCCGAAGGAGCGGCCCACGTCGCTGTGCCTGCTCGCTCTTAGGACGGACTCCTTAGGCGTCTACGCGAAACTCTGTACAGTATTTTCGCCGGCTTTCTGCCATGCTCTCCCCCATGCCAATTCCCCCCGAAGAGCGAGTTCGCCAGTTGTGTGCCTTGCTCTCCGTCGCCGAAGGAGAGGAGCTGGAAAATGCGATCGCCGAACTTCGCTCCGCCGTCCGCATACTTCTCCACGACGTTCAAAATGTCTCCACCTACAACCTGATGAATTTTCCCGCCGCCCTCGATAAACGAAAAAAAGCCTAGACGATTCATGTAGGGACAGCCGCCCAAGCCTGCCCTGAGCGAAGTCGAAGGGGCTGTCCGTTCGAGCGAAGCTCGAAGGCTTCACTGCTCCCTGAGCGGCTTGCGTAACAATGATGTGTAACAATGAAACGTGATAGAAACTGCGAGTCCCTTGCCGACGCCGGAAGCCGGACGTCCGAAGCTCGGCCCCATCCGCCTTCTCGCCTCCGATATCGACGGCACCCTCCTCAACCCCCAATTTCAAATCTCCCCGGATGACCTCGAAGCCCTCCGCCGCGCTCACGCCTCCGGTGTCGAAATCGTTCTCGTCACCGGACGCCGCCACACCTTCGCCCTTCCCATCGCTAAGCAACTCGGCTTCGATCTCTGGCTCATCAGCTCCAACGGCGCCGTTACCCGCTCCCTCGCCGGCGAGACTTTCCACCGCGATCTCATGCCGCGCCAGCTCTGCCGCGAATTAGTCACCGCCATGCAAGATTTACGCGGCCACACCGTTCTTACTTTCGACAAGGAAAGCAAAGGCGCCATCGTCATCGAGCACCTCGAAGCCCTGAATATCAGCATCCGCCGCTGGCTCGAAAAAAATATGCAGTACATCGACTTCATCATCCCCCTCGAAAACGCCCTCGTCACCGATCCCGTGCAAGCCATGTTCTGCGGCTCCATGGACCGCATGTCCCAGGCCCTGCGCGCCCTCGATGCCACCGGCATGGGCAACCGCATCACCGTCCTCCGCACCGAATATCCCGAGCGCGATCTCTCCATGATCGACGTCCTGAATGCCGGCTGCTCCAAAGGCCACGCCTTGGCTCGCTGGGCCGCCCACCGCGGCTACCGTCGCGAACAGGTCATGGCCATCGGTGACAACCACAACGACGTCGAAATGCTTGAGTTCGCTGGCCATCCGGTTATCATGGGGAATGCCTGCGCCGAGCTCCGCGCCCGTGGCTGGCGCGAAACTTTGGCCAATGACAACTGCGGTGTCGCCGCCGCCATCGCCGACTTGATCTGAGGTTAGAAAATCTGAAGCGTCATCGGATCGCCAGGCCGTGTAGAAGCGCGCAGCACCCTGATCGCACAAGCGCCGTGAACCCGCGCAGCACCGTGGAAGAGCGGCGCTTCAGCGCCGCGTAAAGCGTTCGAAAAGATTCGGGCTTTAGCCCCTGAGGGATGTTTCCGAAACAGATGCACAAGCCGATCCAACTCGCACTCTGGACCGCGCTTCTCGCGCTCACCGCGCTTCCCTCTTCTGCCGCCGATTCCGCCATCCTCCGCAACGGATTCTCTATCCGCCACGAACGCCGCGAAATCATCGGAACCATCACCCGGCTGTACATCGACGGGAATCAATCCAGCTTTGTCGACATTCCTACCGCCGAGATCGACCACTTCGAATCCATCCCCGACCCTCCCACTCCTCACACGGAACCCGAACGCGCTGCCGCAGCCATTTCGCATCCCTTCGACCTCACGCAAGCCGTAAAGGACGCCAGCGGCACCTACCAGCTCGATCCCGATCTCGTCACCAGCGTCATTCGCGCCGAAAGTGGATTCAATGTCCGCGCCGTCTCTCCCAAAGGCGCCCAGGGACTCATGCAACTCATGCCGCAAACCGCCTCGCAACTTGGCGTGCGCAACGCTTTCGACCCGCAAGCTAACGTCGAAGCCGGAACCCGCTACCTCCGCGAACTGCTCGAGCGCTACAACTTCGATCTCGTCAAAGCCCTCGCCGCCTACAACGCCGGACCGCAGCGCATCGACCAGTACAACGGCGTCCCTCCCTACTACGAAACCAGAGCCTACGTCGCCCGCATCGTTCGCGACTTCAACAAAAAGAAACTCGCCGCCAAATCCGCTACTGCGCCCGCCACAAAGAAGCCTCCCGCTCCCAAGCCCGTCGCGCAGAACTAGCCACACATTCGCGGGTGCCCCGTCCTTGTCCCTGCGTTCTTTTGCAGGGACAGGGCGGGGATTTTGATCTCAACGTACGGGGGCTTGACGCGACGGGGATTTTGATCTCAACCAATTGGCTTGACACGGCAAGCCCGGCGGAACAAAATTTCAGAACCCGTAAAAGCCTTTGCCCGCGGGCGGAGTCCGACCGAACCTCGGTTAATTGACGTAGGAGTTGTGCTGTGCCGGAGAAGAAGATTCGCTTCGACGATTTCCAACTGGATTACGCTCGTTTTCAACTCTGCCGCCATGGCATCCCAGTTCGGCTGGAAGGCTTGCCTCTACAGTTGCTCATGTTTCTGGTCGAACACCGGGGGCAACTGGTTACGCGCGAGCAGATCTCCACCGAGTTGTGGAGCAGCAAGGATGTCTTCGTCGACGTCGAACAAGGCATCAACACCGCCATCCGCAAAATCCGCCGCGCCCTGGCTGACGATGCCGGCGAACCACAGTACCTGCAGACCGTCGTCGGCCGCGGCTATCGCTTCGTCGCTCCCACCGCCCACGAGGATGCCACCCAATCCGCTCCCGCCGAGCCCTTCGTCATTTCTCCCGAAGACCTCGGTCGCGCCATCATGTGCGCGGCTGGCCTGGATCCAGAGGATCCCCGCGGAACCCGGAAAGCTTCCGCCGAAGACCAAATCAAGCCTGAGTAACAATCACGGGGTGCGGCGGACCGTCTCCGTTCGCGCCGAAACCTGCCAGGAAAACCCGCGCATACAATCTTCAGATCGCTTCAGACGGCTTCAGACCCTCTCCATGGACTCTTCCGGCAAGCCGGTTCAATATCGCGAACATGATTTCGACCTTTTGCCGCTACCGTCGGGTCGAAATCAATTTATCCGGCAGCATCGCTCATTGACGTCAGTTCTTGCTAGTGCGCAAGTTTGGGGCAGCCCCGCTGCGTTCCTGAGTCATGGCGTAGCGCCGGGCGTGGATGAGTGTCCGACTGCTGTTGCGGGACGATCTGGGGGGATCGTCGACCAACACAGTCGGACCGATCCGCTTTTAGCCCATCCTTGACGCCCCTGCTATAATAGCTATTAGAGAATTAAGTCAAACCTCATAAAGCTAGAGATCACAAAGCTAGAGATTAAAGATCAAAGATTAAAGATCAAAGTGGAGCCCGCTTCGGCTCCCTCCGGAATCAGAAGTCCCGATGCCCAAGCCGCGCCCCCACCCCGAACCTCCCAACCGTCCCAACACCAAGCGCACCGGCGAGCGTTCCGAAGCCGCATTCCTCTACCAGGCCAGCCAGCGCCACTTCGCCATCTCCAAGCCCTGGGGCGATAGCGAGCGCTACGACTTCATCCTCGACAACCGTCCTCAGCCCAAAGTCCATCTCTTCCGCATCCAGATCAAGTGCACCGACTGCCTCCGCGCCGACGCCTACGAAACCCGCGCCACCTACTCCGTTGGCAAAGGCCGCGCCGTCTACACCAAGCGCGACATCGATTTCATCGCCGCCCACGTCGTCCCCCTCGACATCTGGTACATCATCCCCGTCGAGGTCTGCACGCCCCAGCCCATGCTCCGCTTCTATCCTCACCGCCAAGCCAAGCGCATGCGCCTGGAAAAATACCGCGAAGCCTGGCACCTCCTCGACCCTCCCTTAACTATCCACGCCAGCATCGACCCCGAATACCCAGACGACGACCACGTTGTCGCCTTGAGCGAATCGAACTGAAAGCCCCGCGGGTGCCCCGTCCTTGTCCCTGCGCCCTTTGCAGGGACAGGGCGGGGATTTTGATCTCCCGTTCGCACAACCGAGAAGTGCACGACTTCCAGTCGTGCCGAATAGCCTCGAAAAAAGAGAACAGGGCTTCAGCCCCTGAGGTAGCGCGTGTGGGACGGACACTCCTGTCCGTCGCCTTTGACCTTGCTTGTGAATTGAGAACCACCACCCCCGCCAGCTCAACCGTGGAAGAGCGGCGCTTCAGCGCCGCGTCCAACGCTTTTGGGTGGCGCAGCGCTTTCAGCGCTGCGATAAGCCCACTCCCCAATCAACCCTTGTCATTCCGAACCGGGCTTAAAGCCCGGTGAGGAACCTGCTCTTGGCTTTGATCGTCAGCAGCGCCGCAACTCCACAATCGTGCACGACCAGGAAGGGCACGACTTCCAGTCGTGCCGAACAGACTAGAAAGTAAAGAATAGGGCTTCAGCCCCTGAGGCACGCAGGGACAGCCGCCCTCGCCTGTCCCTACGTGCGCGACTCCAAACACGCCCGTGTGGGACGGACACTCCTGTCCGTCGCCTTTGACGTTCCCTTCGAGGCCGCCGGCCCCCGCGCAATTCTCGACGGCGACGGCGTCGCGAAGGTAATTTTCGCCGAAAGCAACGGTTATTCACTCGCATTCACAGGTTATGCACAATAATCGGTGCGATTTCGCTTGTTGTTCGCCCAAAATATATGTTGAACTACACCTCGTAATCGTAAGATGTGATGTATTGGGCCCGGAACAAAATTAGTGCGGCACAAGGAGCCCGGAAGCTATGGCCACCAATCCAGGCAGCGCAGCAAAGGACGACTTACTCGGTCAGATATGGTCGATCTGCACTACCCTGACCGAGGAGGCGATGACAGTAGCATCGACTAAGGCAGGCGAGGCGGGCTTCGACGTCAATCGGGGCTCAATCCCTACCGAGACCTGGTGCATTCGATTCTCCAAAACGACGGAACTGCGGACCAAACCAAATACGCCGACTTCGTCATTGAGTGGGTGAAAGGAGTATTTATGTCGCCAACCGATAAGGTTTTCGAGGGTGAGAAAAAGGAGGGGTGGGGTACAAGGCTCTCAAGCAGGCTACGGAACTCGCCGGAATTGCGGTAAAATCCGCAAAGTAGGGGCGGCGGGCTGCTCAATCTGGAATGCCCCTACCTTCTTTTCCTTTCAACAACTTACCCCCACCCAATCCCCCATTTCACCGCTAAACCCCCTTTTTCTCCCATTCGTTGGGATAATGATGCGCATCTCCTTCCCTTCCAATAACATCACCTACAGACAACTCCCAGGGAAGAGTGTACAAACCCGGTTCAATTCCCGGGGAGAGCCACAGGTTGCTGGGTTTGTGGACTGGTTTTGTGGAATAAGATCTCAGGTGAAGCCCAGGCAAGTTTCCGCTGGAGTTTTGTCCGAAGACCCAAGACCTAAGACCTAAAGAGAAGCCAAGGAGCCAGAAGCCATTATGCGCAAGCCGATCAAGTACGTGGAAAAAGCAGTCACCGTCGCCGCCAAAGGCGCTTGGGTTGTCTTCGACCGCTTGAATCGCATCAAGCCCAATCCGTCGCCCACCCCGAAATGGTCCGACAAACCTCTGCTCAAGTCCTACGAAAAATCCAAGCCACCTCTCGGCTGGCCTCGCTCCACCGATTCGCTGTGCCCGAAGTGTGTGCCGGAAATCCGCCAGCAGATTCTTGACGGCAAATTGCCGCACGAAGTTTTGATGAACGAAAAAGTCGGCGAGATCAAAGCCACCATCGTGGAACGCGACGGAAAAATTCTGATGGTGAAGGACTGTCCGAAGCATGGCCACTTCGAAGACGTGATGTCGATCGACACCGATTTCTCGAAGCACCTGGAAGATGTCTTCCCCGGCCGCGACATCGTTGCGCACAATGACGAAAAGTTGCACCATCACGGCTCTTCCACCGTGAAGTATGGACGCGGCTCCGTGCTGACCATCGATCTTACGAATCGCTGCAACATGATGTGCGATCCCTGCTTCATGGACGCGAATCAGGTTGGTTTCGTCCACGAACTGACGTGGGAAGAAATCAAGACCATGCTCGACAACGCGATCACCATCAAACCGCGGCGTCAGATGAGCGTGCAGTTCTCCGGCGGTGAGCCGACGTTGTCGCCGTACTTTCTAGATGCGGTGCGCTACGCGCGCAAAGTCGGATACAACTCCGTGCAGGCCGCGACCAACGGAATCGAGTTCGCAAAAAGTTTAGAGTTCTGCCAGCAGGCCGTGGAAGCCGGCATGCGTTACGCGTACTTGCAATTCGACGGCATCGGTAACGCCGCCAACGCGCACCGCATGGTCGGCAACCTGTTCGACGTGAAACTGAAGGCGATCGAAAATCTGCACAAGGCCGGAGTCGAAATCGTTCCGGTCGTGACCATCGTGAACGGCATCAACAACGAACAAGTCGGGCGCATCATCAAGTTCGCGCTGGATAATCCGAAGACGATCAGCTTCCTGAGCTTCCAGCCCGTAAGCTTTACCGGCCGTGACGAAGCGGTCACCGACGACCGCCGCCAGGCGCAGCGCTACACGCTCTCTCACCTGGCTCACGACGTAAAAAATCAAACCGGCTTAGGCGAACCCAGCCGCGACTGGTTCCCCATCAGTTTCATGGGCACCTTCAGCGATTGGGCAGACTTAATGCACGCCAACGACGTCAAAAACGACTGGGGCCAACTATCGTGTGGTTGTCACCCGAATTGCGGGACGGGCATGGCGGTGATGATTGATAAGGAAACCAAAGAAGCGGTTCCGGTGACGGCGTTTTTGGCGGGGGACCAGCTGGCGAAGGACATTGCGAAAGTGAACGATGCTTCGCGAGGAAAATTCCTGACGGCGTTTGGAATGGCGTTGTGCTTGATGAAGAATTACGATCCGTATCAGGCGCCGACGCATTTCAAGATGATGGATCTGCTGAAGAAATTTGACAAGAATTACAACGTTTCGGGACGCAATTATGGGAAGGTTGGCGGTGATCGTACGCTTGATGATGTTATGAAGCGGCGTACCAATGATCGCTGGAACTTCCTGTTCATCGCGGGCATGTGGTTCCAGGATCTGTTCAACTACGATTTCCGGCGGACGGAGCAGTGCATCATTCCCTACGCGACGCAGGAAGGCGAGATCAGCTTCTGCGCTTACAACACGGGGGTGGGCTGGCGGAACATCATCGAGAAGATGCATATGACGGCCACGCTCACGAAGTGGTATGAGGAGCATGGACGGCATGAAATCTTCGCCGGCGGCAAGAAGGTGAAGATGGAAGAGGAGCATGTCGACTACTTAAGGCTGCGCGATGATCTGGTGACCAACGAACTACAGCACGATCTGGACAAGCTGGGCATCGCGAAGACGGCACGCGAGGAGAAGAAGCGGGCGAGGGACGCGAAGGCGGCTACTGCAAGCGCGGCTGCGGGAGCTGAGATGGCGGATGCGGGGACGGATCATTCGGCAACGCCTGTGCCAGGACATCGTGGACCGCAGAAGAATGATGAGGCTTACAACGCACGCATGGCTGCGCTTTATCGCGAAGTCGTGTTGAAAGAGAAGCCGGCGGTGGCGGAGAACGGATTCATTCCGCTGGGGGCGCTGGGTAAGCCGAACGGAAATGGCAATGGAGCAGCGACAGCCAAGCCGGAAGTGGCCGAGCCGGTAGCGGGAGACTGAAGTGCGCTGCTAGTACTAGCTTCTAGCTCAAACTAACGGGCCGCCTGCGGGCGGCCCGATTTATTATGTGCGCTAGCGGACAGACGGGGTTAGTCTAAGAGACTACGCTGGCAGGATTATAGAGGGGTGCTGTGAACAGTCCTGATTGCCGCGATCCGCTTCGCGCGGAAAAGCCTCTTGGTTCGCATTCTTCTGAAGCGGTATTGTGCTCGATCTGCAACCGAGCTGTGACACTGGAAAGCGCCATGTCGGACGAGTACGGACGACCGGTCCACGAAGAGTGCTACGTGCTGAAGACCCAGCGTAAGCAGGCGGGCACTCCGTCGGCGGCCTGACCGGAGGAATCGAATCAATTCAGGCTGAATTCTTGTCCTGGAAATTCCGCCGAAGCCAAACAACACTGCGAACCCATCCAGTTTCAATCGTCATTCGACCCAATTAGCGGGTTCACCACCTGAACCGACCCATAATTCTGCGACACTGCCAGATCCTCGGAATAGAGAACGGCAGCGCCAGATTGTTCGGCTGCCTGCAAGATGAGGGCGTCCCAGAAAGACGTCTTATGTCGTTCCTGGATCTCAAGAGCTTGGAGGACGGCATCGGAAGTGTTAACCACGATCTCCCAGCTCATGTAGTCACGAACCAGTTTGCGAAGTTCCTCGAGCGAGACTGGACGAGCAACTTTGCGGCGCAGGTTGACGCAGAGCTCCTGTAAGACTTGCGTACTCAGCACACCTTGCCCGCTCGTCCACAGACGCTCGATGGTATGCCTGGCACGCTGGTGTTTAATGCCCGACGAGCGGTCATGAGCGTAAATGAGAATATTAGTGTCGACGAAGTATTTGTCGGCCATTTCGCCTCACCGCTGGTGCAGCTCGTCGCGGGAGCGAGGACGAGTCCAGTGCAGATCCATTCCGTCGCGCAGCCTGGCGAGAGCACGCTTGCGAGCGCGATGAAAGCTCTTGCGTTCGCGTACGATTTGCTCGAGACGTGCGGCAAGCAAGGCGCTGATGGACGTGTCTTCCTCCGCTGCGAGTATGCGGACTTCACGCAGGAGATCGGAGTCAAGTTTCAGGGTGATATTGGTCTTCATACGTAGCACGATATTGTGTGCAGCACCATTTTACGTGCTCAATAGGAAATGGTCAATATCAAGGATGTGCAAGGTGATTGGCCAGAACTGCGAGGACCGCGTGGACGGGAAGCGGACAGGTGCTTTGTTACAATTCTTTCAAATGAGCGCACAAACTTCATTCGTGGATGTTCCGGCGGCGATCGAGGAGATTCGCGCAGGCCGCATGATCGTGGTGGTGGACGACGAGGATCGCGAGAATGAGGGTGATCTGACTCTGGCGGCGGAGAAAGTTACGCCGGAAGCCATCAACTTCATGGCCAAGCATGGGCGTGGGCTGGTTTGCCTGGCGATGACGGAGGAGCGGCTCGATCATCTGCGGTTGGGGCCGATGACGGCGGAAAATACTTCGCAATATGGGACGGCGTTCTGCGAGGCGATTGATGCGCGAGTCGGAGTGAGCACGGGAATCTCTGCGTATGATCGGGCGAGGACGATTCAGGTGGCGATCGATCCGGCGACGAAGGCTTCTGATCTGGCGCGGCCGGGACATGTGTTTCCGCTGCGCGCACGAAAAGGTGGGGTGCTGGTGCGGGCGGGGCAGACTGAGGCTTCCGTGGATCTGGCGCGGCTGGCGGGCATGGTTCCGGCGGGCATTATTTGCGAAATCATGAAGGATGACGGAACCATGGCGCGGGTTCCGGACCTGATGGAGTTTTGCCGCGTGCATGAAATGAAGATGCTGACCGTGGCGGAGTTGATCCGGTACCGCATGGCGCATGAACGGTATGTGCATCGCGTGGGTGAGGCGCTGGTGGGGACGCGGTTTGGGGAATTCCGCCTGATTGCTTATGAGAGCGAAGTGGACGGTGGAGAGTCGCACGTGGCGCTGATTCGCGGTGATGTAGAGAACAGCCAAGCGCCGGTGCTGGTGCGCATGCATGCACACTGCCTGATGGGCGATGTGTTCGGATCGACGGGGTGCGAGTGTCATGCGACGCTGGAGGGATCGCTGCGGCGGATTGCGCAGGAAGAACGTGGAGCTTTGATTTATCTGCATCAGACTTCGCAGGGATTCTCTAAAGAGAAGATTGGGGAACGGACGGCGCTGACTTTTCATCGGGGAAGGAAGTTGCCGGCGTTGCTGGACAATGAGCGGCAGACGCAGCGGGAGATCGGGATTGGAGCGCAGATTCTTTCGGATTTGAATTTGCGGCGGATCCGGCTGCTGACGAACCGTCCTAAGAAAGTTGCGGCGCTGGAAGGATTTGGGATTGAGATTGTGGATCAGGTTCCGGTGGAGTTGAGCGGAGTCGGCGCGAAATCGTAGTGGATTGATTTGGACGGCGCGAATTCGACACAGGGGCTAAAGCCCGCATTTCATTCTCGATGCTTTACGCGGCGCTGAAGCGCCGCTCTTCCACGGTGGCGCCGACAGACAGCAGGTTCCCTTCGACTTCGCTCAGGGCGGACTCTACACTTCAGGGGTGTGGACCTCGACCAGGATGCTGAAAAAGAACCCCAGGGGCTGAAGCCCACAAGAAAAGACGATTTTTATCGCAGCGCTAGAAGCGCTGCGCCACCCAAAGGCGCGCACGTTGTTTATCAGGCGGGCTTCTTGATCGGATGAAGCGTTAGAAGGGCTTGCGGACGATGACTTCGGCGTCACGAATGAAAAACTGCGCGGAACATTGTTCGGAGCCGCAGATGACGGGGACCAGGCCGTTGATCTGGCGGCGGGTGATGAGGCCGAGCATGCCGCAGGATGGGCAGGCGAGTACGGCCCAGTAGGGATCTTCCTTCTCGCCGACTTCGCCGGCGTTCTCGAGCACAAAGACGGTTCCGGGCTGCATTTGTTCCGGGATCCATTCATTCAGGATGTCCAGTTCGCCGACCATGTTTCCCCCTTTGAACCTAACTTTGTGAAGCACGTCTAAGAGACCTTTCTAGCACGCCGACGCTCGGCCGGCGGTATTACGGAAGTACTCGATTTTCTAGCTAAGACCTCGGCGCGCACGTGACGGACCGCGTCACTGAGGCAAACACCCAGAATCGGCTGCTCAGAATTCTTGAGGATATCGACGATTTGCCGCGCCGATGTTTCGATATAGAGGTGCGTACCATCGGTAAGGAGGTGCACGTCGGAGGTGCGGCTGACGATGTCGGCCAAGCCTTTGCCGAACTCGCGCTCCAGGAAGCGCATGACCTTTCGTACCCCCTGCAATGAGAAGCCCTTGCGCCGGAGTTCGCAGATGACGGCGACTTCGGTGAGCTTCTGGAGGGAATACAGACGGCGATGGCCATGACGCTGGGGCTTGACGACGCCGCGCTCGTCCCACCACTGGAGCTGGCGGGCGGTGATGCCGGTCAGAGCGATAACTTCGTTTGATGGAAAGCTATCTTGCATTGATCCCCGATTATGTTTGAAACAATCTATCAGGTGAATGTTTGAAACATTCTAGACACGGGCGGGCGGGAGTCAACGAAGATTCGTGCGGGAGGGGTAACTAGAAGAGTGCGCGGGGATGGATTCGGCGTGGCGGAACGCGTAAGAAACTGTGGCGTCGCGGGCGCGACTCTCTGTTTTCTCTTGCTGGACTATCCCGCACTTACGTGCGGGGCTAATGAATGGCGTCGCTGACGCGACTATCGTCGAAAGACTGGCAGCAAGCGCCACCGCCGACGAAGTGGACGATTTCGAGGCGGTCGCCGTCTTTGAGGACGGTCCGAGGCCAGCGGGCGCGGGGGGCGATTTCGCGGTTGAGTTCGACGGCGACGCGATCGGACTTCATGTTGAGCGATTCGATCAGGGTCGCGAGGGTAAACTCGGCGGGCGAAGCGGGATCGGCGAAGTCGCGAGCGTCTCCGTTGATGTGAAGCTTCATGGGCTATTTTCTCACGGCGAAAACTGCAGGCCAACTTTTCTACTCGCTCTTGCGAAGAGCGAACTTGCGGGTTACGGTGCGGCCTTCGTGGTTGGCTTGGACCATGATGGAAGAATCGGGCAAGGCAGATTCCTCGACCTCGACTGAGATTTCGGTGCTGCCGGTGGAGTCAGTGACGGCCTGGGTATAGAAAGGGGCGACCTCAGGACGGGCGAAGCGAAAGGTCAGACGGGCTGCGGGGACTGCGGTTCCATCTTCGGTCACGCGCAATCGCATGGTCAGGTTCCGGTCGGTGTGGATGGAGGCGGCGTTGATCCATTCGACATCGAGTTGCTTGATGGCGGCCAAGGTTTCGGTCTCGGCGCGATCGAGGACGGAGTCCAGTTTCCCTTCCCGAATGGCTTCAAGAACCAGGCGGTGCTGGTCGCGCAATTGCTGCTCTTTCTGGGCGTCGCTGAAACCGGCTTCCAGGGCAGAGTTGGCATAGGAGATGGCCTTCTTGCCCACGCAGCGACCGCGAACGAAGACCTGGGTCTGGAGCAGTTTTTCGCTCTCACGCGCTTCGCTTTGCACGTGGTAGATAGTGTCGCCGTGTTTGACGTCGGTATTAAAGCCGAAAATCATCAGGAATTTGTAATTTGGTAATTCTGTAAATTTGTAATTTAGCCAGCCCGCCGCGCCGCATGCCGAGAGGCTGTGAATCCCGTACTTGAAAACCTAAACACTCTGAGCTTACAACGTTTGGGGTGCTATCGGAGTTTTGATTTTCGATTCCCTGATTATCCAATCACACAATCGCTAAATTGTTCCTGGTTCCCTTGACACTCGCGCGCGCCAACACCTAATCTAGAATGTTTAGCGACGCATCGCGCGAATTATATGTACGCTCTCCTATGCCAGACAATTACTTCGTTCGCTACCTGCCGTTCCTGATCCACATATTGCTGGCGGGAGGGATTGCGACTGCCATTATCACGCTTTCCTGGCTGATCGGGCAGCGGAAACCGACGCGGGCGAAAATGGAAGCCTACGAATGCGGCATGCAACCGGTGGGCGATTCGCGCGGACGCTTCTCGGTGCAGTTCTACCTGGTGGCGATGCTGTTCATTCTGTTCGATGTTGAGGCGGTCTTCCTGTATCCCTGGGCGGTGATTCTGCGGGACCTCAAGCATTTTGGGCTGTGGGAGATGTTTGTATACATCGGCATTGTTCTTGTCGGATTTTTTTATGTGTGGAAGAAGGGCGTGCTGGACTGGGGTCCGGATGCGGCGCGGCGGGGAGCACGCTGATGGCTTTGGCGCCGGCGATCACTGATCTGGAGCAACTGAAGGGTCATCCTGCGGTAGGACGACTGCTTGCGTGGAATGCGGCGGCGGTTACCGGAGTGAAGTTCGACCGCGACGAGATGACGATTTATGTGGACCGGGCGAATATCCGCGAGGCCTGCGCGCTGCTGCGAGACGACGCGGGCTGCGCCTTCAACTTCCTTTCCGATATTACCTGCGTGGATTGGTATCCGGCGGAGCCGCGGTTTGAAGTGATCTACCACCTGCTTTCGATTCCTAATAAGGAGCGGGTGCGGTTGAAGGTTCGGCTGGATAGCGCGAATCCAGTGGTGGAGTCGCTGACTTCGGTGTGGCCGGGCGCGAACTATTTTGAGCGCGAAGTTTTTGATCTGTTTGGGATACGGTTCACGGGACATCCTTATTTATTGCGTCTGTTGATGCCGGAGGATTGGGAAGGGCATCCGTTGCGGAAAGATTATCCGGTGGAGGGCTACCGCTAGAACTTCATTATGGCGCACCTGACACCAACGCCGGTTTTGGAGCCCGGGCAGGATCGAACCATGATCCTGAACATGGGGCCGCAACATCCTTCGACGCACGGCGTGCTGCGCGTGCTACTGGAGATTGACGGCGAGACCGTGGTGCGGATTATGCCCGACATCGGCTTTCTGCATACGGGAATCGAGAAGACGTGCGAGGCGAAGTTCTACCAGCAGGTGGTGCCGCTGACCGATCGCATCGATTATCTGTGCCCCATGACCAACAATCTGTGCTATGTGCTGGCGGTGGAAAAGCTGCTGGGGCTGGAGATTCCGCCGAAGGCGCAGTGGATGCGGGTGCTGATGAATGAGTTGACACGGATCAATTCGCATCTGGTGTGGCTGGGAACACATGCGCTCGATATCGGCGCGATGACGGTGTTTCTGTATTGTTTTCGCGAGCGCGAAGTAGTTTTGAATCTGTTCGAGGCGATTGCCGGGCAGCGAATGATGACCTCGTATTTTCGAATCGGGGGACTGGCGCTGGAGCCGCCGCTGGACTTCTTTGACCGGGTGCGGGACTTTGCAGGATATTTTTCCAGCAAAGTGGATGAGTACGAGAACCTGCTGACGGGAAATCCGATCTGGATGATGCGGACCAAGGGCGTGGCGAAGCTTACGGCGGAGGATGCGATTGCGCTGGGAGCGAGTGGACCGACGCTGCGCGGAAGTGGCGTGGATATTGATTTGCGGCGAGATATGCCTTACACGGGCTATGAGAACTTCAAGTTCAAGGTTCCGGTAGCGCAGGAGGGCGACGTTTTTTCGCGATACATGTGCCGCGTGGCGGAGCTGCGGGAATCGAACAAGATTGTGCAGCAAGCATTGGACGGGATGCCGGAAGGGCCGGTGAAGGCGAACGCGCCGGGAGTCGTGCTTCCGGATCGCGAGAAGATGAAGACGCAGATGGAAGCGCTCATCTATCACTTCAAGATTATTACCGAGGGTTTTGCGGTGCCGGCGGGAGAGGTGTACCAGGCGGTGGAATCGCCGCGCGGCGAGATGGGATATTACGTCGTGAGCGACGGAACTGCGAAACCTTACCGCGTGCATATGCGGGCAGCGTGTTTGGCGAATCTACAAACTTTGCACAAGATGTGCGAGGGCGGGCTGATTGCGGATGTGGTGGCGGCGATCGGGAGCATCGACATTGTGCTCGGGGAAATCGACCGGTAGGAATTTGTAATTTTGTAATCGGGTAATTTCTAAATTGAAAACCGGGCGGTGATCAGATGTCCACCGGGCCCCAAGAATTGCGCGATCGAACGAAGGCTTTCGCGGTTCGAATCGTGAAGTTGTATCGACCACTGCCATACACCGCCGACGCGCAGGTAGTCGGCAAACAGTTGTTGTGCTGCGGCACTGCGGTTGCGGCAAACTATCGAGCGGCTTGTCGAGGGCGTTCGCGGGCAGAATGGCTTGCGAAGATCGGTTTGGTGGTGGAAGAAGCGGATGAAACGGTATTTTGGCTGGAAATGCTTTCGGACTGCGATATCGTGAATGGTGAGGGCTGCAAGGATATTTTGAGGGAAGCGTGTGAGTTGAGCGCGATTTTCACTGCGTCTCAGCATACGGCGCGGCGGGCAAGTTAAATTACAAATTACCGATTGCCAAATTACAAATGCGATTTTCAGACGAGTTCGAGGTGCGGTTTGCGGAGATGGTGCCGCATTATCCGACGAAGCGGTCGGCGCTGGTGCCAACGCTGCTGTATGCACAGGATGAAGTTGGATTTCTTTCCGACGAGGTGATCGCGGAACTCGCGGGACGGCTGGATTTGACGGAGCTCGAAGTAAGGAACGTGATCAGCTATTACTCGATGCTGACGACCAAGCCGCGCGGGAAGTTTAATGTGCAGGTTTGTACGAATATCAGTTGCATGGTGCGCGGCGGGGAAGAAATCCTGCGCCATTGTGCGAAGAAGTTGGGCGTCGGAAATAAGGGAACTACGCCGGATGGGATGTTTACGCTGGAAGAAGTGGAGTGCATTGGGGCGTGCAGCTGGGCTCCGGCGGCGCAGGTGAACTACGATTTTCACGAGAACCTGACCGCGGAGAAGATCGACAAGGTTCTGGACGAGTACAGGAAGAAGTCAACGCAGTAAGGAAGTCAGAAGGTGGAAGTCAGAATGCAGAAGTAAAACGTGACTGTCATTCTGCATTCTTAGTTCTAACTTCTGAATTTATATGGCTGATTTGGTTTCACATCCCGACGAGGTAAAGGTCGTCTCGCGACGGTTTGGAAAGGGCGCGACGAATATTGACCGCTATCTCGAACTGGACGGCTACAAGGCCGTGCAGAAGGCGCTGGGCATGGAGCCGGACGCCATTATTAATGAGGTCAAGAGCTCGGGGCTGCGAGGGCGCGGCGGAGCGGGATTTTCGACGGGGATGAAGTGGTCGTTCGTGCCCAAACAATCGGCCAAGCCAAAGTATGTGCTGTGCAATGGCGATGAGAGCGAGCCGGGAACGTGCAAGGACCGGCTGATTTTTGAGCATGATCCGCACTCCGTGATCGAGGGCGTCATGATCGCGGCGCTGGCGGTGGGGGCTGCGAGTGGGTATATCTACATTCGCGGCGAATATCGATATCTCTCGAACATCATGCAGAAGGCGATTCGCGACGCGTATGCGAAGGGCTTTATTGGGAAGAACATTTTTGGCAGCGGACGCAATCTCGATATTTACTGGCATGGCGGCGCGGGAGCGTATGAAGTAGGCGAAGAGTCGGCGCTGATGGAGTCGCTCGAAGGCAAGCGCGGGATTCCGCGGATCCGGCCTCCGTTTCCGGCGGTGGTAGGACTGTGGGGGGGACCGACGGTCATTAATAACGCGGAGACGCTGGCGAATGTACCGCACATTATTCTGGGCAGCGGGGAGTGGTATGCAAAGCTGGGCACACCGAAGAATGGCGGGACGCGGCTGTTTTGCCTGAGCGGAAATATTGCGAAGCCCGGGGTATATGAACTGCCGATGGGCTACAACCTGAAGAAGATGATTTATGAAGTGGGCGGTGGGATTCCGAACGGGCGCGGGTTGAAGGCAGTGGTGCCAGGAGGATCGTCTTGTCCGGCGCTGACGGCCGATGAAATCGATGTCGCGATGGATTTCGATTCGGTGGCGAAAGCGGGATCGATGCTGGGATCGGGCGGAGTAGTGGTGGTCGACGATGCGCAGTGCATCGTCAAATTCGCGCTGCGGACCATGAAGTTTTACAAGCACGAGAGTTGCGGCTGGTGCATTCCGTGCCGCGAGGGTACGGACTGGCTGGAGAAGACGCTTACGCGATTTCATCGCGGGGGCGGACTGAAAAAAGATATCGACAACATGCAGTACCTGGCGGAGAACATGCTGGGACGGACGTTTTGTCCGCTGGGGGATGCGGCGGCGATGCCGACGATCGCGTTCGTGAAGAAGTTCCGCAAAGAGTTTGAAGATCATCTTGAAGGCAGACCGTGCCCGTATGAAAAAGAGGGGGCGATGGAAGAACTGCCGGTGCTGGCACACTAAGAATTTTGTAATTTGGTAATCGGGTAATTTGTAATTTGAAAACCAAGACCGCGATACGGCGTTTTTAATTTGCAAAATTACAAATTACAAAATCGCTAAATTTTTTATGGCTGACGTAACACTTACGGTTGACGGCAAAAAGGTCACGGCCCCGGCGGGGACGTTGCTCATCGAGGCCTGCAAGACCGCGGGTATTGAAGTGCCTTCGTTCTGCTATTACCCCGGCCTCTCGCTGTGTGGCGCGTGCCGCATGTGCATGGTGAAGATCGAGAAGATGCCCAAGCTGCAGACCGCGTGTACCACGGTGGTGGGCGAAGGAATGATCGTCACTACGGAAAGCGAAGAGGTCAAGCAGGCGCGGAAATCGACGGTTGAAATCCTGCTGGGAAATCATCCGCTGGACTGCCCGGTGTGCGACGCGGGCGGCGAGTGCGAATTGCAGGACATGACGTTTTCCTATGGAGCGGCCGAATCGAAGTTCATGGAGGCCAAGAATCATAAGGAGGAGCAGCAGTGGTCGCCAGTGGTGTTCTTCGATCGTCCGCGGTGCATTCTTTGTTTTCGGTGCGTGCGAGTGTGCGGCGAGGGGATGGATGTTTGGGCGCTCGGGGTGCAGAACCGCGGCGTGAGTTCGATCATTGCGCCGAATAAAGAAGATCATCTGGAGTGCGAAGAGTGCGGGATGTGCATCGACATCTGCCCGGTGGGGGCGCTGACTTCTGGCGCGTACCGCTACAAGACGCGGCCATGGGAGATGAAGCACGTGGGCACGATCTGCACCCACTGCGGAGACGGGTGCAAGACGACTTTGGGCGTGCGCCGCGCTGATACGGGGATGGAGATTGTTCGTGGGGACAATCGCGACAAGAGCGGGACGAACGGAGATTTCCTCTGCATTAAGGGGCGATACGGTTTTGATTTCGCGAATCATGAAGAGCGGCTCACGAAGCCGCTGATTCGCAAGAACGGCAAGCTGACTCCCGCGACGTGGGAAGAGGCGTTTGAGCTGATCGGCAAGACGTTTGCGGGAATTCGTGACGTGGAAGGCGGGCAAGCGATTGGAGTTGTGGGCTCGGCGCGGACCACGAATGAAGAGGATTATCTTCTCTCGAAGTTTGCGCGGGTGGTTTTGAAGACAAATAATGTCGATCACCACCGGACGGCGGACTTCCCTGCCCTGGCGGCCGCGCTTCGCGGAAAGGCCGATGCGACGGCGAGCATGGCGGAGATTCTTTCTGCTCCGGCCATTCTGCTGATTGGGAACGATCCGACGGAGCAGCACCCGCTGCTGGCGTGGCAGATTCGGACCAATGTGCGACTGCATCGCGCGCGGCTGTATGTGATCAATTCGAGTGCGATCAAATTGCGGGGGCAGGCGACAAGCTTTGCGGAGATTCCGGCAGGAGCGGAAGGGAAAGTCGTGGAGTTTTTGAGTGGTGCCGACGCTGCTGCCGAGGTTCTGTCCGGTTCGTCGATGAATAAGGAAACCTGGGTCGCACTGCGCGATAAGCTGCGCGGCGAACAGAATCTTGTCATCGTTTTTGGCTCCGAAGTTCGGGGCGAGGATCTCTCGAATCTTGTGAAGTTTGGATCAGGAATCTCCGGAGCCAAGTTTGTGTGTCTCGCGGATTATGCAAATTCGCGCGGGGCGGCTGACATGGGGTTGTATCCGGATTTGTTGCCGGGATATCACCCAAGCAGCGGAAACAGCGAGTTTCATCGGGAATGGGGTGAGATTCCGCAGGCGGCTGGGCTGGATTTGCAGGGAATGATCGACGCCGGAAAAGCGGGCAAGTTGAAAGCGCTTTATGTCGTGGGATCGAATCCGGTGGGACGATTGAACATCGATCCATTCGCATTCTCGAAGAGTTTCGTTGTGGTGCAGGATATGTTTTTGACCGAGACTGCAGTGATGGCGGATGTAGTTTTGCCGGCGGCGAACGCTTACGAAAAATCCGGAACGTTCACGAATACTTGCGGCGACGTGCAGCTGGTAAAAAAGGCCGGCGAGGTAACGGGAACGAAATCGGATTTTGAAATGATGGTGCGCATCGCGGACGCCATGGGTTTTGACGTTCGCAAGCTGGTGCCTTTTGGCGGCGGAACGCACGCCGACATGGGACAGTCTCGGGGAGCGCAGTCGGGAGAGGCCGACCGGCATGCGGTATGGCTGGAGGCACACGGATTGGAACCGAAGATGAGTCCGTTCGATCCGACCGCGATTCTGGATGAGATTCAGCGGCTGGTTCCGGGCTATGACGTATCCCGCATCAACCTGCTGGCGGGAAACAGCCAGCATACGTCGTTGGCCAAGGCCGGAGCGGGAGTTGCCCATCGGCCGGAATCCATTGAACCGGCCAACGACAATCTTTTCAGTTCCGGGACTCTGGGACGCTATTCGCGCGCATTGCAGTCGGTGATTGAGAGCCGCGAAGTAAAGCCCACCGAAGTTGCGGCAGACTGAGAACATTTTGTAATTGGGTAATTTCGTAATGGGTAATTTTGGACCGCAACCGTGACACGGCGCGTCACGCCGGGATTCTCGGATTGCACATTGGCCGATTGCCCAGGTCAGGGACGTGTCTTTGCCGATTTACATATTCATACTCGTGTCGGTGATCAAGTCGGTGGTCGTTCTTGTCGTGCTGCTCACCGCGGTGGCATACACGGTGTGGCTGGAACGCAAGGTGGTGGGCCACATGCAGAATCGCTGGGGACCCACGCGGGTGGGGCCGTTTGGATTGCTGCAGCCGGCGGCCGATGGTTTGAAGTTTCTGTTTAAAGAAGATCTGACACCGCCCCACGTTTACAAGCCGCTATTTCTGGCGGCGCCGATGATGGCGCTGATTTTCGCGCTGACTTCCATTTCGGTGATTCCGTTTGGTAATTCGATCACGATTGGCGGCACGAAAATCCCGCTGCAAATCACCGATGTAAACATCGGGCTGCTGCTGATTCTGGGCGTGACTTCGCTGGGGGTATACGGCGTTGCGCTGGCGGGATGGTCGTCAAATAACAAATATTCACTGCTCGGCGGGCTGCGCGCCAGCGCGCAGATGGTCAGCTACGAAATTGCGCTGGGACTTTCGCTGGTGGGAGTGCTGATCCAGTCCGGGAGTTTTAGTTTGCGGACGATTGTGGAGGCGCAGGGCGGACATTTCTGGGGATTCATTCCGCGGTGGAACATCATTCACGGACAGTTCATTGGATTTTTTATTTATCTGATGGCAGCGTATGCGGAGACGAACCGCATTCCTTTCGACCTGCCGGAGGCCGAAACCGAACTGGTAGCGGGATACCACACCGAATATAGCGCCATGAAGTTTGCCATGTTCTTTATGGCGGAATACTCGAACATGATCACGGTGGCGTGCGTGGCTACGCTGCTGTTTTTCGGGGGATGGAATGGGCCGCTGTTTGGGCCTCCGCTACTGCAGGCGCTGCTGCCTCTGGTCTGGTTTGGTGCTAAAGTTTTCTGTTTTCTTTTTCTTTACATCTGGGTGCGCGGGACGCTGCCGCGCTTCCGCTATGACCAACTGATGTCGTTTGGCTGGAAGTTTTTGTTGCCGCTGGCAATTGCCAATCTGGTGGCAACGGCCATTGCCGTGGCCTGGTAGGGAAATCAGTTTCCGGTTGCCGGTTGCCAGTTGCCAGTAAAGGCAAGCGGTACAAACGTTTGGAATACTGGCGACTAAGGACCAGGCACTGACGAGTGTTCGTATGAGTTTTCATCTCATTTTATTTCTGGCGTTCGGTGCGGTTTGCGTGGGCGGGGCGGTTAACCTGCTGGCGCAACGGCATCCGATCAACAGCGCACTGTCGCTGATTGCCGTGATGGCAGCGCTGGCGGGGGAATACTTGCTGCTGGGCGCGGAGTTTGTTGCCGCGGTGCAGGTGATCGTATATGCGGGCGCAGTGATGGTGCTGTTTGTTTTTGTCATCATGCTGCTGAATGCCGGCGAAGAAGAGGAAACCAAAGGTAGCCGCGTCGCTCTGCTGCTAGGTGTGCCAGGGGTACTGACGGGGAGTGTGCTCACGGCGTGGGTGATGGTGCGGCATTCGGGAACGGAAGCGGTGGCAATCGGTGCCTTGCCGGGACATCCGATCGAGATTGCGCAGCTTCTATTTCACGATTTTCTTTTGCCGTTCGAGATCACTTCCGTGTTGATCCTGATCGCGATCATGGGTGCGGTGGTGCTGGCCAGCAAGCCAGAAGCGACGGCGAGGAAGGTGGACTGATGGTACCGCTCTCTTATTACCTGGTGCTCAGCGGATTTTTGTTTGCGTGCGGTGTTGCGGGATTTTTGATCAAGCGCAATATCATTACCATCTTCATGTCGATTGAGCTGATGCTGAATGGTGTGAATCTTTCATTCGTGGCATTCGCGGCACACTGGCACGCGCTGGCGGGCCAGGTCTTCGTGTTCTTTGTGATGGTGGTGGCAGCGGCCGAAGCGACGGTGGGACTCGCGATCATTATCGCGGTGTATCGCACGCGGGAGACCTTGAATGTGGACCAGGTGAACCTGCTCAAGCTATGAACCCGATGCTCAATCTATGGCTGATCCCGGTTCTGCCGCTGGCGGGTGCGGCGATCAACGGCTTTCTCGGCAAGAAATCGTCGAGATCAGCCGTGACAACCGTTGCGCTGTTTTTCAGTGGGGCAGCTTTTGCGATGGCTCTGTGGGTGGCGATGCGGTTTTCGTCGCTGACGCTTCCCTACCACGAATATCTGCTGCACTGGATTCGGTCCGGGAACTTCAGCGTCGACTTCGCTTTCTATCTCGATCAACTCTCGCTGGTCATGCTGCTGGTGGTCACCGGCGTAGGATTTCTGATTCATATCTATTCCGTCGGCTACATGTGGGACGATCCCAGCTACTATCGCTTTTTCAGCTATCTGAATCTATTCATGTTTTTCATGCTGACGCTGGTGCTGGCCAACAATTACCTGATGATGTTTATCGGGTGGGAAGGCGTTGGACTGGCGTCGTATCTGCTGATCGGGTTCTGGTTCACGAAGGATTCGGCGGCTTCGGCGGGCAAGAAAGCATTCATCGTGAACCGCATCGGCGACTTCGGGTTTCTGATCGCGTTGTTTTTGCTGATCAAACATTTTGGATCGCTGAATTTCGATCAGGTGTTTCAGAGCATTAGGCCGCTGGGCGCAGAGACGGCTGGCGCGGGGCTGCTCACGACGATTGGGATTCTGCTGATGGTGGGGGCTTGCGGGAAGTCGGCGCAGATTCCGCTATATGTCTGGCTGCCGGATGCGATGGAAGGTCCGACGCCAGTTTCGGCATTGATTCATGCTGCAACCATGGTGACGGCGGGCGTGTATATGGTCTCGCGCTCGCATGTGATTTTTGAGCGGGCGCCGATCGCGCTAACGGTGGTGGCGATCATTGGAACGCTTACCGCGTTTTTTGCGGCGACTATTGGCATCGCGCAAACCGACATTAAGAAAGTTCTCGCGTACTCGACTATCTCGCAACTTGGATACATGTTCATGGCGTGCGGCGTGGGAGCATTCTCGGCCGGAATCTTTCACCTGATGACCCATGCATTCTTCAAAGGGCTGCTGTTCCTTGCGGCGGGCTCGGTGATTCATGCGGTGGGCGGCGAGCAGGACATGCGGAAGATGGGCGGGCTCAGGTCGTATATCCCATGGACGTTTCTGACCATGGGCATCGCGACGCTGGCGATCTCCGGAATCCCGCCACTGGCGGGCTTTTGGAGCAAGGATGAAATTCTGTGGAAGGCGTACCAGGTCAGTTGGGTGTACTGGCTGATTGGACTGATTACGGCTTTCATTACGTCTTTCTACATGTTTCGACTCTTGTTCATGACGTTCTTTGGCGATTACCGCGGAGCGAGGGTGGATGAGCACGGACAGGGATCGCACGGCCACGCCGAGCACGGGCACGGCGAACCGCACGAGAGCCCGATGGTGATGCTGGCGCCGCTGATGATCTTGGCGCTGCTTTCGCTAGTGGGCGGAGTGGTGGGGATCGGCAATCATTTTGAGAATTTCCTGGCGCCGGTGTTTGGGACCGGCGTGACTGCAGGGGCTGTGGGAGAAACGGCCAGCCGCTATACCGAATACGTGTTCATGATTATTTCAGTGCTGGTCGCAATCGCGGGGGCAGTGCTCGCGTATGTGCTCTATTTGAGTAAGCCTGAGCTTCCGCAGAAGATTGCGGATTCGCTCGATGGGCTCTACGAGGCGGTCGTACACAAGTACTACATCGACGAATTGTATGCGGCGATTTTTGTCAGGCCGCTGATCAATGGATCGACTCGAATTCTGTGGCAAGGAGTGGATCGCAAGATTATCGATGCAGCGGTGAATGATGCGGGCGACGGAGCGCGGCACGTTTCCGACGAAGTGCGCCACATGCAGTCCGGGAATATTCGCTCGTACGCGGGCTGGATCGCGGCCGGATCCGCGGTGGTGATCGCTTTCATGATCTGGATGGGAGTGCGATGAGCACCGACAATCTCAGCTCCATCATCCTGACGCTGGTGACGTTGACTCCGCTGGCGGGCGCGCTACTGCTGGTGCTTTTTCCACGGCGCGACCGGGACATTCGAGTTTTTGCGCTGGTCATTTCGCTGCTGACATTTGTTCTGTCGTTACATCTGCCGGTTCACTTTCATCGAACACAAACGGATTTTCAGTTTCAGATCGACCGGCAGTGGGTCTCCAGACCGAACATTCACTACCACATGGGCGTGGATGGCATCTCGCTATGGCTGGTGGTGCTCACCACGTTTCTGACGCCGCTGTGCGTGCTGATTTCCTGGAAGTCGGTTCACGACCGGGTGAAAGAGTTCTTCATCCTGCTGCTGATTCTGGAAACGGCGCTGATCGGGGTGTTCACTTCGCTGGATTTATTCCTGTTTTATTTTTTTTGGGAAGCTACGCTGATTCCGATGGCGCTGCTGATCGGCATCTTCGGCCACGAGCGCAAGGTCTACGCCGCGGTGAAGTTTTTCATGTACACCATGATCGGGTCGGTATTTATGCTGGCCGCGATCTTGTGGTTGTACGCGCATACGGGCAGCTTTGACTTTGTGGTGATTCGCGAGCAGATCATGAGCGGCGCGGTGCCGAACTTCGCCGCAGCCGGGCAGTGGCTGTTTCTCGGATTCTTTTTGGCGTTCGCGGTGAAAGTTCCGTTGTTTCCTTTTCATACCTGGTTGCCGGATGCTCACGTAGAGGCGCCGACGGCAGGATCAGTGCTGCTGGCGGGCGTGCTGCTGAAAATGGGGACTTACGGATTGTTGCGATTCAACCTGGGATTGTTTCCGGAACAGTCGCGGAACAACGCTCCCTGGGTGATGACGCTGGCATTGATCGGGATTATTTATGGCGCGCTGGTGGCGATGGTTCAGCCGAACATGAAGAAGTTGATTGCGTATTCGTCGGTGAGCCATCTGGGATTTGTGGTGCTGGGAATCTTCAGCTTTACGCAGGCGGGACTGAACGGCGCAATGTTTGTGATGTTGGCCCACGGAATCTCGACGGGCGGCTTGTTCATGCTGGCGGGGATTATGCACGAACGGCGTCATACATACGAAATCAGCGAGTTCGGCGGGCTGGCGTCGCCAATGCCGGTATATGCGGCGTCGTATCTGGTGATCGTGCTGGCGTCGGCGGGGCTGCCGTTGCTGAACGGATTCATTGGCGAGTTTCTGGTGTTGAGCGGCGCCTTCCAGGCCCGGCCGATTTTTGGAATCCTCGCGGCCACCGGCGTGATCTGGAGTTCGATTTATTTGCTGTGGATGTACCAGCGCGTCTTCTACGGCAAGGTAACGCACGCGGTGAACAATTCTTTGGACGATCTTTCGGGATTCGAAAAGTGGGCGGTGTGGCCGTGCGCGGTGGCGGCTCTGGTAATGGGAGTGGCGCCGATCATGTGGCTGGCCGCGATTGATCCGGCGGTTCAGACGGCTCTTACACCCTTGACGCGAATCGCGAGCAGGGTGGTGGGACAATGATCAGCCAAGTCGCGATCGCCGAGACCGTGATGGCGAGCCTCGTCCCGGCGTATTCGCAGACGCTGCCGCAGAGCGCGGATTATGTTCGGATCCTGCCGGAGATTGTTTTGTCGATTTTCGGCATGATCGTGATGTTGCTGGAACCCTTGCTCGACGAGAAAACAGGGCAGAAGATTCTTGGCGGAATTGCGCTGGTAGGCGCGCTGGCAGGGATTGGGGCGACGTGGTTCATGGCACAGGCTCCGGGGCTGGCGTTCTGGAACATGGTGCAGGTAGACGGATTCAGCATCTTCTTTCATTTCCTGATTATCGCGATTACCGGCGTCGTCATTCTCAGTTCTTACGAATACATGGCGGTGCAGCGGATCCGCGCGGGAGAATACTACGCATTGGCTCTTTTCGGCGCGGTCGGGATGGCGCTGATGTCGTCCGCGGTGGAACTTGTTCTGATTTTTATTGCGCTGGAGATTTCGTCTATTTCTTCTTATGTATTGACGGGATTCCGGCGACACGCAGCAACCAGCGCGGAAGCTTCGCTGAAGTATTTTCTGTTGGGATCATTTGCCACGGCATTTTTTTTGTATGGAGTGGCGATGATGTTTGGCGCCACGGGTTCAACGAATATCGATCAGATCAGCAGCACGCTGCAGATGGGCCGGATTCCGCTGCTGGCCTTCGTAGCGGTGGCGTTCATGTTTGTCGGTCTGGGCTTCAAAGTGGCTGCGGCACCGTTTCACGTTTGGACGCCGGACGTATATGAAGGAGCACCGGCGCCAATTGTGGGGTTGATGTCGACTGCGCCGAAAGCGGCCGCGTTTGCGGTTTTGTTGCGTATCGTTTTCGTGATCAGCGTGCCGGGAACAATCTGGTTGATCTGGGTTGCAGCGGCGCTTTCCATGACTTTGGGCAATGTGGGGGCGCTGGTGCAAAACAATGTGAAGCGGTTGCTGGCTTATTCTGCGATCGCACACACCGGCTATTTGCTGGTTGCGTTCGCAGCGGCGCCCGTGCTGGGGACCTCGGCGGCCATGTTCTATACCGCCGCTTACGCCGCCATGAACCTCGGCGCATTTGCGGTGGTGAGCCATTTCGCCAACGCGGGCGAACGTTATGTGACGCTGGAAGATTATGAGGGGCTAGGACGGAGTTCTCCGCTGCTGGCGGCGACGCTCACCATTTTTCTGTTGTCCCTGATCGGCATTCCGATGACGGGCGGATTCTTTGCGAAGTTTTACGTCTTTAGCGCGGCGGTGAAGGCCAATTTGATCTGGCTAACGATTATCGGTGTGCTTAATAGCGGTGTTGGGGCTTACTACTATTTGCGCGTCATTGTGGTAATGTACATGCGCGAATCAAGAAAGGAAGTTCCGGTGAGCCGGGTTCCGGTAGCGCTGGGTCTGGCGTTGATATCCTGCGTCGCCGCGACTATCTTCCTGGGTGTATTTCCTGACCGAGTGCTGCAATATGCACAGAATTCCGCGCGGCAGATGGTGGGGCAGTCTCGGGCTGAGACGCCGCCAACCGCATCGGTTTCAACGCTCCATAATTCTCCTTAGTCAGAAGTTTGAGAAGCGGTTCGTTGGATTTGACAAGCGCCCGGCGCTGCGGCATTATGTCTGCACCGATTTTCTATTCTCCGCTCAGGGAATATACTTGCCAGATTTGGAGGTAGGGCATGTCCGAGTTCATACGTAGAATACTTTCGGAAGATTCGGGGCAAGACATCGCCGAATATGCAGTGATGCTGGCGGTGATCCTGGTTCTGGTTGTGGGAACTATTCGCTTGATCGGATCGAACGCGAACAACGTCTTCTCGAATGCAGCCAGTTCGATTCAATAGTTAAAGACGAGTTGTTCAGCGGCAAGGCCGTTTAGAAGAACAAAAAGAGGATATTTATGGCGCGATTTACCTCGTTTAGCATGCAGTTTCGCTACTGGTTTGCGGGAGTAGCGGCTGCGGCACTTGCGAGGAGATCGAATCAGCCATGATTGACTAGATTCCCAGCAAGTTCAGCCAGAAGCCGCGATCCAGGATCGCGGCTTTTGCTTTTGCGGCGAAAATCCAGGAGGCGGGGCAATGATCGTAAACATGTCAGAGAAGGCAACTGAAAAAGAGATTGCGCACATCATCGAGCGCATTCGCGAGGCGGGATACCAGCCTCATGTTACGCGTGGAGTGGAGCGGACCATCGTGGCGGCGGTGGGCAATGGACGACGGCATGAGATTGAAGCCCTGCAGGTGGCTCCGGGGGTGGAGAATGTGGTCGCCATTGCGCAGCCGTTCAAGCTGGTGAGCCGGCAAGTAAAGCCGGAGCGGTCCGTGGTAAATGTGGCAGGAGTCGGCATTGGTGGGCCCGGAGTTGTGATCATTGCTGGACCTTGCTCGGTGGAATCGCGCGAACAGTTGCTGGACACGGCGCATGCGGTAAAGCGCGCGGGGGCGACGATGTTGCGGGGTGGGGCGTATAAACCGCGAACCTCTCCTTATGATTTTCAAGGGTTGGGGCTGGAGGCGCTAAAGATTCTGCGAGAGGCCCGCGAGCAGAGTGGACTGCCCGTAGTCACGGAAGTGATGAGCACGGAAGATGTGGAAGTCATCTGCGAACATGTGGACATGCTGCAGGTGGGAGCGCGCAATATGCAAAACTTCGCGCTCTTACGGCGACTGGCGACTGTGGACAAGCCGGTGCTGTTGAAGCGGGGGCCGTCGGCGACGGTGAAGGAATGGCTGCTGGCCGCAGAGTATTTGCTTTCGGGGGGCAACAGTCAGGTGGTGCTTTGCGAGCGCGGCATCAAGACTTTCGAGACGGAGATGCGCAATACGTTTGATCTTGCAGCGGTGGCACTGGCGCGGGATCTTTCACATCTGCCGGTGATGGCCGATCCTTCGCACGGAACGGGCAAGCAGAGTCTGATCGCGGCGGTGTCGCGCGCGGCGGTAGCGGTGGGAGCGGACGGGTTGATCATTGAAGTGCATCCGTGTCCGGAGCGGGCGTTGTCGGATGGAGCGCAATCGCTGGATTTCGCGGGATTCGAGAAGGTGATGAAAGCCATCGCGGAGCCACTGCGGAAAGCGGCAGTGACTGCGAATATGGCCCAAGCGTAGAAAAAACATCAGTGCGCGGGATTCGCGGCCGGGAGTTTGATCTGCATCGCGGGATCGCCCAGGAGGTTATAAGTCTTACGCACGGAGAGATCGGAGATGCCGGACTTCGCCTTGAGAATGGCGTCTCCCAGCGTTGGCTGCGGCGAGTTCATCGCGGCCTGCACGATGAGTTTGTCGAGAATCGTTTGCGGCGGGGCCTGGTTCAGGCCACTCGAAGCCAGCACAGCCACGGCGCCACCATTGGGTGCGAGCATCAGAGCTACCGCCAGCGGTTCTTCGTAAACATCCTGGAAGAAGCCATTGAGGCAGTCCATGATGAGGAATACGGGCAATGAATTGCCGTTGGTGAGGGCAGTTGCGGTGCCGCTATCGAAAAGATCGTCGCCGGACCATTCATCTTCTGAACCGTGGCCGGAATAATTTACCAACACTTGACCTGAGTTGATGGCGGTGAGAATTGCCTGCCGGGCATCCGGGATGCTCATCGAGGTGGCGAAGACATCCGTCACCTGTATGGTGGAAGGCAGCTGAGCCTGGACGATCTGACTGTACTTCGTAAAGTTCAAGGTATCGTTTACATCGGCGACCATCAGGGCTTGCGAAGTCCACGGTCCATTGGTGGATTGGCCCTCGTAGGTGGCGATTCTGCCGGCCACAAGCTGAGTTTCGGCCGACGTGCTCACGGGCAAGCGTCCGGTTGCGATGGTGGGCAGGCCGCTGTCGGTGAAGTCGGAGAACCAGTCATCGGAGGCCGTCATCAGGCCGGTGGTTGGAATGATTTTCGTGGGAACGAAATCCAGGTAGCCGAGGCCGAGGTAATTGCGGGGATCGAGCGAAGCTCGACCGTTGAGCAGGAGATAGAGGGGCGCGGTGTGCCAGGCGTTGACCGCGGTCTGCAAGAATGCACGGATGGCGGCGGGACTGCGCTCGCCGAAGTTGAATTCGTCATAGAGATCGTCAATCAACACGACCGCAGCGGATTTTCCTTCCGCCTGATGTGCATGCAGCAAGGGGTTCAGAGCGCCGGCAAAGGCTCCAGGAGAAATCATCACAATTTCGCTACCGGGTTGCGCGCTGTGCCAGTGCGAGGGATGGTTCTGATGAATCTCGCCTGTCGAAGAGATCCGGTCTGCTTCTACAGCTATGAACGTATGCAGGGTGGAGTTGGTTGCCGACCATGGCACTTGCACTTCCAGAGCATAGTCTGTTTTTGAAGCAGCATCGGACGTGACTTGAGCAGTGAGCTGCACAGGCTGAGCGGGATTGGTGATGTCGAGGACGGTCACCGCAGATTGGGTGAAGCCAGAAATATTCAGTTCATCGCCGGCCCGGCCAGTGAAGGTGAGGGCGCCTGAGTCGGCTACGTAGGAATGCGGATAGATGATGCTGATCGACTGCAGGAGACTGTAATCGTATTCGCCGTCTTGCGCAGTCAGAGTGACGGTGTTCGCACCGTTCTGCAAAAGGCCCGGCGGAACATCTACGGTGAGTCTTCCTTTGGTTTGGCCGGTGAAGGTCACATCACCTAGAGTGGTACCGTTCAGCGCGATGGTAACGTCGTGAGGAAAGGCGAGAATAACACCTTGCAGAATTACTTCGAGTCGAGATGCCCGCGGCGAAGTTGTATCGAGGTGGTACACCTGCACGGTTTCATCGACAGGTGTGGAAGAGACCAGAGGTCCGAAGAAATTGTTGCCATGTGCCGTAGTCAGCGCTGAGAAATAAGTAGTGTGAGGCGTAAGTTCGACGGTGAAGAGGAAGCTGGACGGAGGCTGATTGGAGCCAGCGGAAGGCGGCAACGATTGAATGCGCTGACCCTGTGACCCTTCGGATGCGAGCCAGTAAACTCGGGCATCGGAATATTGCGTATTGATCCCTGTACCGTAGAAACAAATTTCAGACTGAGGACCGAAGCCTCCAGGGCCCGAGGAGGCTCCGGTGATCTGGATTGGTTGCTCGATGGCTTCGGCGAACAGATGCAGGAGTGACGGATCCACATTCGAGTCCAGCCCAGCCTGAACCAGTTGCGGCTGAGTTATGCAGTACCAACCTTCGCGGGTCACAAATATTTTGACCGCGGGATGAGCTGCGAGGTTGAACTGCTGCTGGAGCTGGGAGTTCGTTGAGACAACTTCGTGCCAGACATTTTCCGCGGGGTGACTCGCGCTGCTGAGCGCGGCGGCGGGCTGCGCCTGGTTCAGCTGATTCATCATGATTGCGGAAGTCGCTTCGCTGTCGGCACTGGCGATCGCTGAAGCCGCCGGAGAAATTGGTCCGTGGAGTGTGCGAGTGCCGTTTACATCCACGTCCTCAAGCCAGTAGGAGCCGCTGGCGGCGCTTGGGGAGGGATCGATCCAAGTGTAGGTTCTGCCGGAATGCTTTGGCAGAGCACCATTCATGAGCAGCGCAGAGCCTGCAATCAGCGAGGGATTCAATGGAAGCCGTTCGCCGCTCTGATCGCGGTAAACATTGAATCCGAGGTTGTGTGCTTCCCCACCCGTCTTCCAGAGAAGGACAACGCGGTTCGCTCCGGTCTTGTCTTTGCCGCTCTGTGCGGTGAAGAATTCCAACTTGATGTTGGTCGCGAAAGTGATGGTGGTTTGAACCTGATTGGACGTATTCGGTGAAGTCATCTGATCCGCACTCACGCTGGCTGTGTTGGTTGCGATCCCGGGCGCGCCCGCGAGGGTAAGAATAGTAATTGTGGCACTGGTGCCGCTGGTCATAGTTCCAAGCAAGCAGGTTACGGTGCCACCGGCCTCCGAACATGTGCCTTGCGTAGTAATAACGGGCGAAAGAAAGGTAACGTTCGGTGGCAAGGGATCGGTTACGGTCACAGTTGTCGCAGTGGCGGGACCGGTATTTTTCACTGTAAGGGTATAGGTGAGAGGGTCGCCGCTGGCAACGGTGGGATTCGGCGAAGCCGCCTTCCCAATGGTAACGTTGGCGCTGTTTGCATTGGCGACAACAACCGTGGCGGTCGCACTATTAGTGGTGAGGTTGGGAACGATGTTGGTGGCAGTGGCCGTGGGGGTTTCCGCGATATTTGTTCCAGAAGCCGTGGCGGCGTTCACTTGCAGCACCAGGGTGAAGTTAGCCGTAGCATTGAGAGCAAGAGTGGTGGCGGTGCAGGTGATTGTGCCAGCCGCTCCCACCGCGGGAGTGGTGCACGTCCAACCCGCGGGAGCGGTGATGGACTGGAAGTTCGTATTTGGCGGCGTAGTTTGCGTAAAGCTGGGAGCCGTAGCGGCAGCCGGACCATTGTTGGTGACGCTTTGCGTGTAAGTGACATTGCTGCCTGCAGCAACGGACGTAGGCGCCGCGGTGTTTGTAGTGATCAGATCGGCCTCGGTTGCGGTCGCGACCACGTCTGCAGCAGTTGCAGTGTTGTTGGCGGTGTTGGGATCTGTGGTTGTGGAACTGACGGTTGCAGTGTCGTTGATCGCGGTGCCGGCCGGGGTTGCGGCATTGACTTTCACGATCACCGGGAAGCTGGCGGTTCCAGTGGCGAAGCTGGGATCGGTACAGGTGATGCTCCCGGCGCTACCCACCGTGGGAAGTACGCAAGACCATCCACCGGGGATTGGGGTCAGCGATACGAATGTGGTGTTCGCCGGCGTAGTTTCGGTGAAACTTACGCCGGTGGCTGTGCTTGGCCCAGCGTTGGTTACAACTTGGTTATAAGTGATGTTATTGCCGGCCAGCACCGGGACTGGACTGGCGGTATTCGTGACGGATAAGTCGGCGGAAGCGGCGACCAGCACGCTGGCGGAGGCGGTGTTATTCGCGCAACTCGGATCGCTGGCGGAGCAAGTCACGGAGTCGGTTTGAGTAATGGTGGAACCGGACGCCACACCTGTGTTCACAGTCACGACGAAAGTGAAGTTCGCAGTCGTATTGGCCGCGAGAGAGGCGATGGTGCAGGTAAGAGTTCCCACATTGCAGGTCCAGCCGGCCGGACCGGTCAACGACTGGGCGGTTGTGTTTGCTGGCGTGGTCTCGGTGAACGTAATAGTGCTGGCTGCCGCGGGACCGCCATTGGTTACGGTTTGCGCGTAAGTGATGTTACTACCGGCGGACACTGGATTCGGGCTGGCTGAGTTCGTAACGCTGAGGTCGGCTTGTCCGGCTCCAGCCACAGGAATATTCACCGTGGCCGAGTTGTTGTTTAGATTGGTGTCGTAGGTGGTGGTGGTAGCGGTGTCGGTGTCGGTGATGATGGTTCCTGCGGCGGTTCCGGCGTTCACAGTCACAACCACGGTGAAGGTGCTAGTGGAATTTGGCGCCAAACTCGGAATGGTGCAACCAGAAGCGAAAGACGTACACGTCCATCCTGGCGGAGGTCCGCTATAGGAAGTGAAGGTTGTGTTGGCGGGAATCGCTTCGTTAAAAGCTACTGTGCTGCAATTACTGGGGCCAGCGTTAGTTACAACTTGGGTGTAAGTAATAGTTCCGCCGGCCTGGACTGGGCTAGGTGTACCACTATTAGTGACCGCCAAGTCGCAAGCTGTAGTCACTGGAGTATTCACGGTGGTGCTGTTGTTGCCGGAATAGGGATCGCTGGTGGACGAGGAGACCGAGGAGCTTGCCGTGATGGTGGTAGCGGCGACGGTGGGCGCCACGTTTACGACTACGATGATCGACGCCGATGTAGCAGCAGCCATGCTGGAGTCGTTGCAAACGACAGAGGTGGTGGTAGTGCAAGACCAACCCACCGGAGCTGATACGGAGACGAAGGTGGTGTTGGTAGGAATCGCCTCGGTGAAAACGACGTTAGTGGCCGCCGCTGGACCATTGTTCGTTACTGTCTGCGTATAAGTGATGTCGTTGCCGGCAAGGACCGTGGGTGGCGAGGCTACCGTACTCAGAGCAAGATCAGCTTGGACAGCGGTGGCCACTACGTCGGTGGCCGTTGCGGAATTAGAGCCGAAGGCTTGGTTACCGGCATTTACAGTTGCCGTATCGATGATGATGGTGCCGGCTGTCGTGGCAGCGTTCACCTTGTAGATGACGGTAAACGTGCCCGAGGAACCTGCGGCCACGCTAGCGTTGGTGCAGACTGGAGGAAATGCGGTGCAGGTCCAGCCTGCCGGAGGCGTGATTGAAACGAATGTGGTGTTGGCGGGAGTTGTCTCACTAAAGGTCGCGCCGGTCGCCGCGGCGGAACCCGTATTGGTTACGATCTGGGTATAAGTGATGGGACTGCCGGCCTGGACGGGATCCGGAGATGCGGCATTCGTTACTGTTAACTCGGCTCCCGCGGTGGTGCCAACAACGGTGGATGCGGAGGCGGTGTTGTTGGCCGAGTTCGGATCAGTTACGGACGAACTTACAGTAGCAGTATCTGTAATGACTGTGCCATTGGCGGTTGCGGCGTTCACTTTTGTGATCAATGTGAAAGTGGCGACGGTGTTCCCGGGCATGTTCAAATCGGTACACACCACGTTGCCGGCATTTCCGACGCCCGGAGTGGTACAACTCCATCCTGCAGGGGCGGAGAGAGAAACTAGCGTAGTGTTGGCGGGGATGGCCTCAGACAAGGTAGCGTTGTCGGCAGCGCTGGGGCCGCTATTGGTGACAACCTGGGTATAAGTGAGGTTGCTACCAGCGGCGACCGGGTCTGGCGAAACGGCGTTGGTCACGCTCAGGTCCGCGCTGGATACGACAGTCGCCACATCAGTAGCGCTATCATTCGCGAGATTCACCTCACCGCCGCCACTAATGAGCGCGGTATTGGTTTCAGTGGAAGGGGCGGTCTGCGCGACATTGGCGGTAATGGTGATCGAAGGATAAAAACTATTCGCTGCCAGGACCGTTGAGTCGGTGCAACTTACAGTTTGAGAAGCGATGGAGCAAGCCCATCCCGTGCCAGCTGCGCTGGTCGGAGTCAGGCCCAGAGGCAGGGTGTCGTTCATGGTGACGGTGCCGCTGCTCGGACCGTAGGGGCTTAGGTTCTCAACTGGAATGGTATAGGTAGCGGTTGATCCGCGAGTAAAATTACCGACGTGGCTCTTTCCGAGAGTCATGTCGGGAGTACATTGGGCGCCGGACTGGGTGCCGGAAGTCTGGGTGATTGACTCGGTGGTGATGCTGGCGCCTGCGGCGCCGGGCGTTGATCCATAGGCGACTCCTGGATTCTCGGTGAGGCCATTCGTCCCGCCGGTCACACTGGCGCTCGCTGGCACGCCGGAAACAAGAATCACGCCACCACCTCCGCCGCCGCCGGGGCCGTGACGATTTCCGAGAGTGAAGGGTTCGGAGGCCCAGGCATCGCCGCCGTTGCCACCATTAGCTTGGAGCGTCATGCCGCTTTCGCCACCGTTCGCGGAAAGAATAACGATACTTCCACCGGCTCCTCCGCCACCACCCGCGTCATTGGCTGTACCGTTGTAAGCTGAAACGCCGTTCGCGGTGAGCGTGCCGGTTCCGCTGAGCGCGAAGGTGCGAATGATGATGATGCCGCCACCGGTGGCGCCACCGCTGGCCTGATTGTTGCCGTCATCATTGTTGCGCGTGCCCGCGCCGCCGCCACCGCCCATGGCGATGCGATTGATGGTCGCGGGAAATGCCGTGCCACCTTCACCGCCAAGACTCAGGTTGCTATTCCACGAGTCTCCACCGAATCCTCCGGCACCGCCGTTGCCGCCGCCGCCACCGCCATCATTTTGGTCGTTGCCTCCGGGAGACGCGGTTTGAGGATCGGCGTCAGTGCCACCCGCGCCTGCGTTGCCCGGTGCGCCGCGCGCCATGCTGCCATCAGTTCCCGCAGTACCGCTGGGATAACCAGTGTTGGTGTGCAGGAACGTTCCACCGGTTTCCACCCATTCGGGAGTGCCCGCGATTCCTTCGCCCTTCGGTGCGTCCCAGCCAGCCTCTCCCCCCGCCGCTCCGGTATATGTAGCGGGTGAAGGCTGACGATAATCTGTGTTGGCGCCACCTCCGCCGGTCAATTCCATTCCTGCGCCACCGCGGAAGCCAAGGCCATCGACCGCGATGGCTGCGCCGTTGAGAGTGAGCGTTGCGGAAGTATCAAGGGCGAGTACTCCGCCCGTGGAACCATTCCACGCTTGCGCGGTGGGCGGCGTGGTCGCACTGAACGAGGCGGTTGTGTACTGCGGCACGACAATAACTTGATAAGTGCTCTGGCCGGCTGTGGCGGAGGCTGCGGCGGAGTGATAGGGGAAAACAAGTCCGCCGCCGGCGCCTGCACCCGTAATGGTCAGAGTGCCACCGGTTGCTGGAACTGCGCTTTTCGCGGTAACAAACTCGTAATCGCCAGCGCTATTCAGCGCGGTGAAACCCTGGCCTGTGAAACCATTTCCATAGGCGACAGTGTTTGAGTCATTGATGCTGGCATCCTGCATCTGAATTACAAGTAGCAGGTTTCCTACCGCGATCGGCGTGGGTGTACCGCCGGGACCGCCGGTAGCGGCGCCAACAGTGATGGAAGTTGCGCCCGCGGCCACGCTGGCGCCTCCGGGATAGTAGGTGTTCAGGACACTAGAGAGATTGGTTCCGGGAACAGCCTGGGAAACTCCAGCGCAGGCGACCGATTGGACAGTTGCGACCGCTACGTACGTATTGTTACCGGTGTTGAAATCGGGCGGCGTTCCGGAGTCGGAGACGACGGCTGTATTGGTAAATGCGCCAGAGGCGGTCGCGGTCTCAACCACGGCAACGGTGGCTGTGGCTCCTTTCGCGAAAGGAGTTGGAAGAGTGCAGGTAATGGGGCCGGTTCCGGTGCAGGTTGTGCCAGCGCTGGGAGTGACCGAGTTCAATGTCATCCCGGGAGCAAGGGTATCGGTCAGGACGACGGCATTCGCGGCGGAGGTTCCGTTGTTGAAGACGGTGATGTTGTAAGTGGTGCTCTGGCCGAGAAAAACCGCGCTGCCAACGGTGGTAGTAACGCCGATGTCGGCTGCGCTGGGGTTGATCGATACGGCTCCAAGCGCCCAGTTGAAGGTGCCGTTCGTGGTCGCTGTTCCAGCGTGGGTTTCCGTGACTCCGGCCGTGTTGCTGCAGGTGAGAGTAGTCGCCGTGGATGCGGTACAGGTAAATGTTCCGTTGTTACCGGCATTGGTGAACCCCGCGATAACAAAGCTGTCACCAGCAAAGCCATTGCCTGTTCCGCCGGTAATCGTTCCCACGTAGACGGTGTTGGCGGACCCGGTCGCCAGAATGGCGGTCGCGGGATCGGTTTCCGTAACCCCAGCTTTGTCGCTGAGCGTCAGTGTCGTCGCAGTGGATGCGTTTACCAGGAATGTCCCGTTATTGCCGGCGTTGGTGAATCCGGTGACAACGACGGTGTCACCGAGGAAGGCATTGCCGGCGCCACCGGTGATGGTGCCCGTATAAACGGCAGTGGTCATGGCTGCTGTTCCGGCGTGGGTCTGCGCAATTCCATTCGCGTTGTTGAGAGTTATTGTGGTCGCCGTGGACGCAGTACAGGTGAACGTCCCGTTGTCGGCCGCGTGAGTGAAACCCGCCACGACGACGGTATCCCCGACCAAAGCGTTACCAGCACCACCGGTGATCGTTCCGGTGTAAACGGTATTGCCGCCACCGCCATTCGCAACGGCAGTTAGAGTGAGCGTGGCGGTGTTGGGCGCAACGGCGGTCAGGTTGAATGCGACGCCGTTGGGCACGACGGAGGTGAGAGTGAGGGCTTCATTGAAACTCTCTGAAAGGGGCACGCTGGGCGCACCGGTTCTGCTGCTGCCTGTGCCGACTATATCCTGAGCTGCGTTTGGGGTGGTGCCGCCGGAGGTTGCGTTCCACTGCGACACCTGGGGACCATTCACCGTGATCGCGCCCATGCCCACGGCCAGCGTGTCGAGGATCATACCGTTGACCACGCTCGGTATATCCACGGTGGAGGAGCACTGCGAGTTGCCGGCGGCTGCACTGGCGACGCAGCCTGCCGATTCACCGTCAGAGGAGGCGAATGTACCGAGGGGCACCGTCTGATCGACATCGGTGAATACGGTCGCGCCGGCGGCTACGCCGACGGTCGCCGTCGCCGGGATGTTGATGGAGACAACGATCGGCAGATTGGTTCCGGAGGCAGGATTGAGCAGAAACCACTGCTCTATGCGGCGAGTGTTTGCGGCATCGTTCTGCGCACCTACCAGCGTGAGCGCCGTGCCGTTGTAAGTGACGCCGGTGACGGCGGTGGTGGGGCTGTTCGTGATGTTCATCGAAACGCCAACGAGCAGTCCCCGATTCGCCGTGGCCGAGGTGGTGTGATTAAAAGTGAGAGTCTGCGTGCCTGGCCCTGTCAGATCTGCCGTGACATTCGTACTGGGGCTAGTATCGACTATGACCTGGGCGCGGGAGGTGGGCACAGCGAGAAGAACGAGAATCAGAGATAGCGCTCCAAGCAGAATCCCGGTTCTGTTATCCGCACCTTGGGATGAGCGCTGCAGTCCTGACCTGCGCAGGAGCGCGCCGGCCAGATGTTGGCCGCGGGCCGCTACTCGCAGCAATTTGCCGCCGATTCCTTTTAGTTTTGTCCGCACGATGGTTTTTCCCAACCTGACTTCTTTCGCAACGACCACGCCCAAAATTTGGTGGCCGCGCGCTGGAGGGTCGTCTTGCTGTCCACAATCGCCGCGAGTAATAAATAAATCGTTATCATGCTCGATACGCACGAGGCGGTGAAGGCGGAAGCCGCTATGACCTTTCGTTAGTACAATATCGCCCTTTCGTAATTTGCTCACGATTACGGGGGTAACATGCACAATCTGGCGGTCGCGAATGCACGGGGACATGCTCGCGCCGCGCGCCTCGAAGCGGACGCTTAAACCATGCTTCAGGAGCTCGCGGCTGAGGGCCTCGAAGCTTTCTGAATCAGACTCGTGGTTCGTCATTCGTGCGACTCTTCGTGCGGAAACGTTTTTGAAGATTGTGCCCAGGAAGACGGGTTTGGGAAGGGCACGCCTTCAGCCGTGCCGCAAGAGCCAAGCACAAGGATGGGCTTTGGACCCTGGGGGAACATCCCCTCGAAAACAAGAAAGCCCACCTCAGAGGCTGAAAGCCGCGCAGTCCGGGGATCCAATATGGCACGAGTGAAACTCGTGCCCTTCCCGGCCTCACTCAAGGCGGAGTTTCTCGCCAGCCTGCTAGTCATTGAAGTGAAGAACTTTTTCTACGGCGCGCTCATCGGGCTCGAAAGAATAGTGATAGCAAGGAACGGAATCGGCGACGCGCTCCAGGAAGCTGAGGGCGGAGTCCACGTACTCGTGACGATGAAATGGGACGAAGGCGCGCGCGAATAGTTCGGCGACCATCTGGCTACGCGTGAGGCGCGTGAGGACGTTGCCGTGGCCGTGCTCGAGAACGAAGATGCGTTGCAGCGGAGCGCGCTGCGGCCGAGCGAAGCATCCCTCACCATGCCAGGGAGTGCCGTACATGAAGATTTGCCCCGGATCGTCGCCAGGCTGTAGTTCGCGAGCCGGGCGTTCACGCACGATGATGCGGTCGTCGCTGAGAATTTCGACGTTGTGGAGCGCGGTCCAGAGACGGGCGGTGGTGCTTTTGCCGGCGCCGGAGTGACCGACGAACAGGTTGCTGGCGCCGTCAGGGCCGACGATGCCGACGCCGTGGAGTTCGATGGCCCGCTCCTGGGTCAGGCGGTGCATGATCAGGAGCTCGTCGAGGGGATAGGCGAGCGGGGCCTGTAAGTAGGGCCTGTGCGCGATTTCCTCTTGGCTAATCTGCAATCGAGCACGCGAAAAGCGATGATCTATGAGGAGTCTTTTGTGAGGCCGGCCATGGAGGGCTGCGGCGTAAAAGTCAAAGCGGAAACCGACTTCATCTTCATAGAGTCGCCAACTCGATCCGGAGTCAAATAGCTGCTTGGCTCGCAAGGCTGGAAGCCTGGGCAAGCATTCGAGTTCGACGCTGACGTCGGGGTCTTCTGCGTATGACCGGAACGCCTGCAGCGCGGCGAAATCTGTATCGAAGCAACATCCCAGAACTTCGACCTGAACCTCACCGATGCAAAAGCCACCGGCACCGGGCTCCCTTCCCAACGCAGCAGCGTCCTGTACAAGCGCGGAGCCAGATCCGTGCACGGTCAATTTCCTTTCCGGCTTGCGGTTCTAAGAGCCAATGCTGCTGCAAACCCCGATGGGGGTACAGCCAAAGGCACTCAGGTTGCCGCCACCGCTAAGAGTTTTGCAGTGCCCGAGCACTGCCTCCTCCGGGCGTAGACTGATCGTCGTCAGGCGGGGCGGTTCATATGTTTTCTTGATCCCTACTTGCCCTACTTCATGATTCATTCGCTCTCCCGCTGTTGCCTTCCGCTCAGTGGTGGCCGCAGCTACCGCAGCCCCCAGCTGTGACGCGCGAATTGCTCAGGATCGGAAAAACTTGCCGGGGCCCTGACCAACTTTCCACATCGATTTCCTTGCTGGCAATTCGGCGCGCCGAATCTAGGATTTCCTCATGTTGACTGCCTCCCTGGCAAAATTCGCACTTGCCATGCATCGGAACCTCAACTCCGATGACAGCGGCCCGCAAGTGCGCGACATGACAGAGAAATTCGACCGGACTTTCGCGATCTCCATTTTCCATCTCACCATTGGCGGGGCACATTCCGCAGAGGGATTGAATGCGGCATTCGACACACTTGGTCTTGCGAGTCCGCTTTCGCGAGCGCAGCTCCCGCAAAGAATGCTCCCATACTTCTTTGACTCCTGAGTTCCGGATATCGAATGTTTCCTGTTGCGAGACGACGCAGATGCCGACCTCTCCGAAAGGGCTAATGGCAAAGGAGTTTATGCCCCCGCCGCAAAAATACACGCTGTCGTTTTGCCCCAAGTTCGGTGGATTTTCAGCGTCATGCTTAGCCAGCCTGCGGTACTCACTGGCACCTTTAGGGGCGGCCATATCGAGGGCAACGACCTCCTCGGGCAAAAGGCGAACGGCCAGCGGACTCTGCGAGCAATCAATTCTCGGGTTGATTTGGCCGTCGGTCTTGAACTCGACACCTAACTCTTCTTCCGCAAAACGTCTCATTGCCATCACTTCATGCTTGTTGATGCTGGTGGCGACCGTCTTCAACTTAAGGGGCAAGCCGCGCTCGCGCAATAGCTTGATTCCGCGGAGGCAGCGGTCGTAGGAGCCGGGAATCTGCGTGAGGGCTTCGTAGGTTTCGCGGGTGCGGCCGTAGAGGGTGATCTCGATGGCGAAGGGCGGCCACTCGACGAGATAGTCGGCGATCTTTTCACTGATGAGCGTGCCGTTGGTGAAGAGGGTGATGAGAAATCCCTTGTGCTTGGCGTAGGTGTAGATCTCGAGAAAATCTTTGCGGGCGAAAATCTCGCCTCCGGTGTAGAGGAGCCAGAAGCAGCCCATCTCGACCAGTTCGTCGAGCATGCGGAAGTGCTCTTCCGTGGTCATCTCGCGGCTGCGGGCGTCCTGATCGCCCATGGGGAGATTGTTGTAGCAGTGCTGGCACTCGAGCGGGCAGCGCCGCGTGACTTCGATGGATACCTGCATGGGCGCACGCTTGCCGGATTGGCGCTGGTGCAGATCCGCGCTGAAAGCCCCGTAACTCAATTGCTCCATGGTCCTCCGGAATTGGTTGAAATGCGCATGTGCGACATTAGCGCGAGCCCGCCGACTGCAGTTCTCCGTGCCCGGTTGCATTCATGGCGGCCATCGAGACTTGCTCGCGAAGCTCGACCAGGCCGGCTGAAAGCGTGTCTTCGAGGAACTGCTTCACATCCTGCTCGGCCTGTTCGTAGCCGACGGCGTATTCCTGTTGGACCGCGTTGATTAACTCGGCGAGGGTCCTGGGAGATTCCATCGACTGCCAGATGAGGGATCCGGTTTGATTGAAGCTGTAGATGGACGCCAGATCTCCGACTTTGCCGCGCACGGGAACAATCAAAGTTTCTCCGGCAACGCGGCGCGAGACGACGGCCAGGGAGCGGACATAGACTTGCTCGAGCTGCGGGCCGGATTGGTCGACGGCGAATTCCGTTTTCCGTAACAGGGTTGTGTCCATAGATATTTTGGGAACATCCTTACCTTTGGATTACCGCAGAACTGGGGGCATTGCGCAATTGCGCCTTTGGGCACAGGTATTCGGTTGGTTATCACCCTTATTGGTTCACAACTATAGACACCACAAAGGGTTACGGCATCGGCGCAGAGTGAGAAGCGTTCTCGAGAAGTGGCGGCTGGTTCGACGGCCGGCTGTGGTGGGGAGCACGCACACCTCAGCGGCTAAAGCCGAGACGTGTTGGAGCTGATAACGGCACGGCTGAAGCCGTGCCCTTCCCATTCTTGCTCCACAGTTGGTCGGGAACTGCTCAGCGCTGATCTTCTACTCGGAGCGCGCTGGGTGGTGGACAAAAGGAAAACAATCGTTATACAAACGAATGCGAACGATGCCCACCTTTGACGTTACGATTGCCGGTGAAGTGAATCTGGATTTGATCCTCTACGGCGTTCCCGAAGAGCTGCCCCGGGAGCGCGAACTGCTGGCCGATCGCATGAAGCTGACGCTGGGAGGCTCCTCCGCGATTCTGGCGCACAATCTGGCTGCGCTGGGCAGCCGCGTGGGATTTCAATCCTGCATTGGGGATGACGATTTCGGTCAGATTGCGCTGCAGCCGTTGCAGCAGAGTGGGGTGGATATTTCGCGGGTGCGGCGCGTGGAGGGAGTGGTGGGGACGGGAATCACCGTGATCTTGCAGCGCGAACAGTGGCGAAACATGGTGACGTATTCGGGCACGATTGCGGAACTGGCGTGGGATGAGCTTGATCTTGATTATCTGAAGGATTCACGCCACTTCCATCTCTCATCTTTTTACTTGCAGCGAAAATTGCGGGAGCGGATTCCAGAACTCTTCCGGCGAATGAAAGAAGCAGGACTTACGACTTCGCTGGATACGAATGACGATCCGGATGACGGTTGGAAGGGCGGTCTTCATGAGGCGCTACGCTATGTGGACATCTTTCTGCCGAACGAGCGGGAAGTTCAGAAGGCGGCGGGGGTTGCCGATGTTGAAGCTGCGATACGGAAACTTTCTGCGATGGTGCCGTTGCTGGTGGTGAAACTGGGCCGCGAAGGAGCGCTGGCGCAACGCGGAAGCGAGCGCTTTGTGAGCCCCGCCCTTACGGTTGAGAGCGTGGATCCGGTGGGTGCAGGAGATAGTTTTGATGCGGGATTTCTGCACGAATATCTGCGGGGCGGCGATTTGCCGGCGTGCCTGGCGGCGGGCAATCTGGCGGGAGCTTTCTCGACCACGCGTCCGGGTGGAGTGGAGGCGTTTCGTGACGCGACTTACCGGCGGCAATTCTTCGAGCAACATCCTCTCGGAAAATAAGCACTGAAAATTTATTTCTTATGCCTCGTTCCCTGCGCCGGTGCGCGGATGGATTTCGGATTGGGAATTGTGTAGTTACTCTGGTCACCATCGGATATCCAGAAAGTTGATTATGATCGAACAGTGGCTCGGTCATGAAAAAACTCAACTTCTTGATCTCTCTTACGAACGACGATAACGACTATCAGCAGGAACAGGCGTCTGCCGCAGAGAAGACCGCGCGGCGCCTGGGCGTGGATCTCAAGATCATCCACGCCAACAATGATGCGGTGACGCAGAGCCAGCAGTTGCTGCAGTACATTCAGGGCTCGGGAGCGCGTCCGGATGCAATCGTGTTCGAACCCGCGGGTGGAACGGGATTTCCGCAAGTGGCGCGTGCAGCCACCAGCGCGGATATTGGCTGGGTCATCCTCAACCATGATGCGGACTATGTGCACAAGCTCAGGCAGAATTGCCAGTCGCCGGTATTCTCCATCAGTTCCGACCACAACGAAGTGGGACAGATTCAAGGCAAACAGTTTGCGGCACTGCTGCCGAAGGGCGGATCCATTCTGTACATCGAGGGTCCGGCCAACAGTTCGGCGGCGCACGAGCGGAGCGTAGGAATGAACCGGACGAAGCCCGCGAATATTCAGGTGAAGACGATGCGAGCCAACTGGACCGAGGAGAGCGCCTATAAGGCGGTCAGTTCATGGTTGCGACTGCGCACTTCGCAGGAAACCCATATCGATCTGGTGGGAGCGCAAGACGACAGCATGGCGGCGGGCGCGAGAAAAGCGTTCTCCGAAGTTGCCGGAAGTGATCGCGAGCGATGGCTCAAGATACCCTTCACCGGCTGTGACGGCTTGCCCAAGACGGGGCAGGCGTGGGTACGAAATGGTTTGCTGACGGCCACAATCTATATTCGTCCTAATGCTGACCTGGCCTTGGAGATGCTGACCGAAGCGATCCGCACCGGAACTCAGCCGCCCGAGCGTAAGCTGATCGTTCCCGAGTCCGTGCCGTCTCTGGAAGAACTTGCAGCACATGCGGCGAAGACCGAAGGCGTAAAGCTTCGCTCCGCGGGAGCCTGAATCGGCTCCCGTTCGCAGCGAAACTTCTACGTGATGCGCTTCGGCTCCAACTTCCGATCTACTACGAGTTCGGGATGGAGACGCCGGAACGTTTCGGTCACGTGACAATTCCAACAGACCGGCCGGTGCGTGGAAAATACGTCGAGCAACTGCTCGGGGCGCAGTTCTCTCCACTCGACTGATTTGTGGTCTGGGCTGAGCAGAGCTGGCGCGTGGTCCAGATGGTGAAGTCCGCTTAAGGTCTTGTGACAGAAAACGCACTGCTTGCCTTCGTACCAGGTCGACACAATATTCCACACCAGGCAGTTCTCGGGACTCACTTCGATTTGCTGCAGGCATTGTTGGCCGCAATCCTGCCGCTCCGGCCAGCGCGAGCATTCCTTTAAACGCAGGGTTGGCTCGGAGAGAAAAGCGCCGACGGCGGCCTCACCCGCGGCAACATCAACAGCTGCAGCTTTGTGGGTTTCGGGGCAGGTGATGAGGCGCTTGCCGCGAAATCCAAAATAAGCTCGCAGACCGGGAATTGCGCGGAATGCGAACAAACCTACCGCCAGCATAACGACGACGACGGCGACCCAAACTGTTCCAGTCATATACACCTCATGCGACGGTCGCTTGCTTCAGTCTCCTACGGTTACCGGTTCTGCAGCCTGCCGGCCCTGCTGGTAAGACTCATTCTCCTGGGCGTCCACTACGGCGATGGCAGCCACGTCTATGATTTCCTCGACCTGAGCGCCCCGGTGCAGGACGTGGACGGGGCGGCTCATTCCCATGAGGATCGGGCCAATGGTTTCGCACCCGCCGATCTTTGCCACCAGTTTGCAGGCGATGTTGGCGGAGGCGAGGTCGGGGAAGATGAGAACATTGGCGCCACCCTTCAGCTTGCTGAAGGGATACGATTGCTCAATCGTCTCCGGCGACAATGCTTCGTCGGCCATGATCTCGCCGTCGACGATGAGGGTTGGATCGGCAAAATGCAACAAACCTACTGCTTTGCGAACCTTCTTGCAGATGGGGTGGTCGACGCTGCCGAAGCTGGAGAAGGAGAGCATGGCGACGCGCGGCTGGACGTCGAAACGGCGCGCGATGTGCGCAGTGCAGAGTGCGATCTCGACGAGGTCCTCGGCGGTGGGCTCGATGTTCACGCTGGCATCGGCGAGGAACAGCACCTCGCCTTTGCGAGTGATGACGGCATAGCAGCCGGAAACGCGGTGAAAACCTTCGCGCATGCGCACGATTTGCAGTGCGGGACGAATGGTATCAGAAAAATGTTGAGTCACGCCGGAGACCAGCGCGTCGGCGTCTCCCGTGTGAACCATCATCGAACCGAAAACGTTGCGATCATTGATGAGGGTGCGTGCCTCATTCAGAGTTACTCCGCGGCGCTGCCGCAGGCGGAACAACTCCTGAATATAGGACTCGCGCAGCTCCGATACTGCCGGATTCACAATCTTGATGCCTTCGAGGCTCAGGCCAAGTTCGTGAGCGCGGGATTGAACCACGGCGAGGTCGCCCAGCAGAATCGGCTTGGCGATCTTTTCTTCGACGAGAGAGTGGCAGGCTCGCAGGATTTTTTCGTTTTCACCCTCGGGGAAGACAACTTGCTTGGGATGGGCCTGCGCCTTGTGGATCATGGTGCGCGTAACTTCGTGAGCCTTGCCCAGCCTGCTTTCGAGTTGTTCGCGGTAGGTGGCAAGGTCGATGGGTTCCTGCGCGACACCTGTACGCATGGCGGCTTCGGCGACGGCAGAGGCTTCCCAGACCAGAACGCGGGTGTCGAAGAGAGTTGGAATCAAGTACTCGCGGCCAAAACTCAGCCTTTCCACGCCATAGGCGCGGCAGACTGAATCCGGAACATCCTCTTTGGCCAGCGCAGCCAAAGCGCGCGTGGCCGCCAACTTCATTTCTTCATTGATGGCGGTGGCACGCACATCCAAAGCGCCGCGGAAGATGAATGGAAAGCCGAGAACGTTGTTGACCTGATTGGGATAGTCGGAGCGGCCCGTGGCCATAATGATGTCGCTGCGGCAAGCTTTCGCTTCTTCGTAGGTGATCTCAGGATCGGGATTTGCCATTGCGAAGACGATCGGGTCCGGGGCCATGGAGCGAACCATATCCGCAGTGACCGCGCCCTTGACTGACAATCCGACAAATACGTCGGCACCCCGCATCGCGTCCGCGAGGGTTCGCTGGTCTGTCTGCTGCGCGAAGCGTTCCTTGTATGGATTCATGCCTTCGGTGCGGCCTTTGTAGACAACGCCCTTGGTGTCGCAGAAAGTAATGTTCTCGTGCTTGACGCCCAAGCGCTCATAGTGCTCGGCGGTGGCAACGCCGGCGGCGCCGGCGCCGTTGAAGACCACGCGAACGCTGCCGATATTCTTGCCGACGATCTCGAGCGCATTCAGCAGCGCGGCTCCGGTGATGATCGCGGTGCCGTGCTGGTCGTCGTGGAAGACCGGAATCTTCATCGTCTTGCGCAGGGTTTCCTCGATGTAGAAGCACTCGGGGGCCTTGATGTCTTCGAGATTGATGCCGCCGAAGGTGAGTTCGAGAAGCTGGCAGACTTTGATGATCTCGTCGGGATCGTGAGTATTGACTTCGATATCGAAGACATTCACGTCGGCGAATCTCTTGAACAGGACGGCCTTCCCTTCCATCACGGGCTTGCCCGCCAGCGCGCCAATGTCACCCAAGCCGAGGACAGCAGAGCCGTTGGTCACAACGGCAACGAGATTGCCGCGTCCGGTGTATTTAAAGGCGTCATGCGGATTCTTGTTGATAGCGAGACAAGGTTGAGCGACGCCAGGAGTGTAGGCCAGGCTGAGATCGCGTTGCGTCCGGCAGGGCTTGGTGGGGGTAACTTCAATTTTTCCCGGCTGGGGGCTGCTGTGGTAATCCAAAGCTTGTTGCTTGGTAATCATTGCTTCCTCTCTAATCTTTGGTGGCGCCCCGACCCCGGATTCCGGCGGCCAGGCTCTATTCCTTCGGACTCCGGCGCCATACGGGCACATTCGGATTCCAGTGGTGAACGTCTTTAGTAAAGTCTCTGCTCTGCGGTGGAGTTGCTGCGACGCTAGCTAGTTCAGCGGACTGAGATTGCAACAGGCTGGCGACGTAGTTCTCTACTTGTTGGCGAATCTTGGCATCGCGCAAAGCGGAAAGCAATTCGGGCTTGGCGACGTGGGTGAAACCACCGCACAGCGGACACTTCACTAAATCGTCATTTACCATGGGCGCCCCCGGAAGGACCGCGGTTGACTCTCGGGATGATGCTCCACCGCGCTCCCAGTTTTATTAGAGTCGCGGTGGAATGGACCGGCAGTGATAAGCGTCTCGGGGGTAAGTGATCCGAGTCACATACAGGTTACGCAAGGGCGCGAGAGGCCGACAAAGGCTGAGAGAACACGATGGCAACACTCACCACTGACGATCGGTTAGATAGTCGTGGATCGATTTGGCGGCGCGGCGACCAGCGCCCATCGCGAGGATCACGGTGGCGGCCCCAGTAACAATGTCGCCACCGGCGAAGACTCCGGGGCGCGTGGTGCGCTGGGTTTCAGAATCGGCTTGAATATAGCCGCGTTTGTCTGTGCCCAGACCCGGCGTGGTGCTTTGCACGATCGGGTTGGCCGTGGTGCCGATCGCCATGATCGCCACGGAAAGCGGCAAATCAAACTCTGAACCTTTCCTCGGGACGGGCCGGCGACGTCCGGAAGAATCCGGCTCGCCCAGCTCCATGCGAACGCAACGTGCCGCGGTCAGCCAGCCTTTGCCGTCGGAAAGAAATTCGACGGGGGCGGTCAGCATCTGGAAGTCGATTCCCTCTTGCCGGGCGTGATGAACTTCCTCGGCGCGCGCGGGCATTTCCGCGTCACTGCGACGGTAGATGACATAAGCTTTGCGTGCTCCCAGGCGGAGGGCGGAGCGGATCGCGTCGAGAGCGGTGTTTCCCCCACCGATCACGGCAACATCTTTTCCATGCAGGTCGACCATGGGCTCGTCGTAGGTGGGGAATTTGTAGGCCTTCATTAAATTGATGCGGGTGAGAAACTCGTTGGCGGAGTAGACGCCGTTGAAATGTTCGCCGGGAATGCCCATGAACTGCGGCAAGCCTGCGCCAGTGCCGATGTAGACGGCGTCGAATCCCTCTTCGTGGATGAGTTCGTCGATGGTGACGGTGCGGCCGACGACGACGTCGGTTTCGAACTCGACGCCCATTTCACGCATGTAGTCGAGTTGCTCGCGAATGATCTGCTTGGGCAGGCGGAACTCGGGGATACCGTAGACCAGGACTCCTCCGAGCTCGTGAAGGGCCTCGAAGACGCGAACTTTGTGGCCTTTCTGAATCAAGTCACCGGCGACGGTGAGGCCTGACGGGCCGCTGCCCACGACCGCAACTTTCTTTCCGGTTGGCGGCACATTGGGGAGAACGTGTGTGCCCATGCGCTGCTCGTAGTCGGCGACGAAGCGCTCGAGATAGCCGATGCCGAGGGGCTTCACTTTTTTCGAGAGCAGGCACTTGCCTTCGCAGTGATCTTCCTGCGGGCAGACTCGTCCGGTAACGGCGGGCAAGACATTGTCTTCGCGAATCTTTGCCGCGGCACCCAGAAAATCTCCGGCGACGATGAGTTCCACGAATTCCTTCACCTTGACGCCGACGGGACAATTGTCGGTGCAGGTGGGCTTAGCGCACTCCAGGCAGCGCAGGGCTTCCTGGCGGGCCAGTTCGGGACTGTAGCCGAGATTCACTTCGGTGAAATTCTTGTTGCGTTCATCGGCGGGCTGTTCGGGCATCAGTTGCCGGGGAACCTTCATGCGCTCCTTCATCGGCAACGGGTTGAGAGATTTGTTCGTGGTCGGACTCATCGTTCACCCCTTAGCGCAATGGCGAAGGATTCTTCGGCTTGGTGAGCCGCAGCTTTTTCGGCGGTGGCGCGCTGGTACTCGGCCAGTGAGCGCTGCTCGGCATCGCGATACATCGAGTTGCGCTGCACCAGAACTTCAAAATTTACTTTGTGCGCATCGAACTCCGGGCCGTCGACGCAGGCGAATTCGCTCTTGCCGTCGATGGGAACGCGGCATCCGCCGCACATTCCGGTGCCGTCAATCATGATCGGGTTCAGGCTGACCACGGTGTGGATATTTTCTTTGCGGGTGAGTTCCGCGACGGCGCGCATCATGACAATCGGTCCAATGGCGAGGACAAGATCGATGCGAGTGCCGTTTTGAATGAGCTGACGAAGTTTGTCGGTGACAAAGCCTTTGTCGGCATAGGTGCCGTCGTCGGTGGTGATCATGACTGCATCGCTGACGGCGCGCAGTTCCTGTTCGAGGATCACCAGTTCTTTGGTGCGTGCGCCGACGATCGAGATCACACGATTGCCCGCGCGTTTGAAAGCCGCCGCCGAGGGGTAGGCCATGGCCGTACCGACGCCGCCGCCGATTACGACGACGGTGCCAACCTTCTCGATCTCGGAGGGTTTGCCCAAAGGCCCGACGACATCGAGAATCTGGTCACCGGTATTCAGCGAATTCAGCAGATGGGTCGTTTTTCCGATCGACTGCACCACGATGCTGACGGTGCCGCGCTCAGGATCCGAGTTTTCGATGGTCACAGGAATACGCTCGCCTTCCTCGTAAATGCGAAGAATTACAAACTGGCCGGGCTTCTGTTTGCGGGCGATGCGGGGGGCTTCCAGGACGAACCGTTTGATGCCGGGGGCGATGAATTGTGCGTGGGTGATTTTGAACACGAGCACTCCAGCGAATGAATGACTCCTCGATTCTGAGTGGTTGCGGCGGGAGCGGCAGTGATTAAGATCACAAGCGTTTGTGAGCAGAGTGGCATAAGTCCCCTTCGGCTTCGCTCAGGGCAGGCTTTCGGCGCCAAAAGGGCGCCTCAGGATGACACATCGGTTAGAAAACAGTCCCGCTGGAGCTGGCCAACGCGACTACCCGGGCACAGTCAGCACGGGGCAGGCTGCGCGGGCCACAACCTGATGAACGGTGGACCACGGCAAATGCGCCGTGCCATCGACGGGATGCGCTCCGAGAACAATCAGATCGGCCTCGCGTTCCGCCGCAGTGTTCACGATGCATTCGGCGGCTGGACCGAATTCCATCACGATTTCCGGCGCGTACGGCAGCGACGCATCTTTGGGAACCAGCGCCTGCAGCTTCTGGACTCCATCTTCAATCGGCCCGGGACAATTGTCCAAGTCCGAGTACTGCTCAATGACGTGCATGAGGGTCAGCTGCGCCCTGAATTGCTCGGCCAAGGCAACGGCCACTGGGGCAACTACTACCGAAGCGGCGGTAAAGTTCGTCGCATAAAGAATCTGTCGCAGCTCCAGTTCAGCCGGGGCCAGTTCGCTGCCCTTGGCGTGGATTTCTTGCAGCTTGGCATGGCCGCTGACCTTTGGTCCGACGGTTAGAACTGGGCAAGGCACGTGACGCAAGATATCCTCTGCCACGGAACCGAGCAGAAGCTTTCCTAGTCCAGTACGGCCGTGGGTCCCGACCACTAACAAATCAATTTCGTTTTCTACAACAATACGGCTCAGGTTCTTCGAAGGCTGCCCATGGAGCACGTAGGTGCAGTAAGGAATCTTGCCCAGCCGGTTCGTGATTTCCTGGAGCTTTTCCTGAGCCTGAGTGTGGGCATCTTCGTAGATAGTGCCCATACTCACGTAGTCGACACCGCCGGTCATTAGCAGGAGATTGGCATCGGAGAGAACGTGTGCAATGTGCAATGTGCTGCCGAAGCGGCGGCTGATGGCGGTGGCGTAAGGAAGAGCAGACTCCGATGTGGCCGAGAAGTCAGTTGCGTAGAGGATGTTCTTGACTGAAATAGGTTCGGATCGCTTCCCGATTTCGGGTGAGTCTTGTCTGGTTTCCAAGACTGTCATACAACACCTCCGCACCCGGATTCAGGGTTACACCTGGTGGGAATTCCGGCGATGCGTGATGTCACTACTTGATGTGATTGCGATCACGAGCGGGCGGGCGGCTGAAGCCGCCAGCAAACTTTGCGGAACTTGGCGGCGCGGCTAAAGCCGCACCCTTTCACATCCATGGAGAGGATGCTGTGGAATTTGCGAGAGGTGAGGCTCAGAGGTCGAGATAGGCGCGTACTGAAGTCATATCTTCGCCGGTGCGAACGCGGAAGCCAAGGCGCCTCATGACGACCTGCATGGCCACGTTGTCGGTGAGCATTTCGGCGGAGACCTGACTCAGTTTTTCATCGCGAGCAACCTCGATGACACGGCGAAGCAGCTCGTGTCCTAAGCCGAGTTTTTGATAGTGGTCGGAAACCAGCACGGCGACTTCGGCTTCATTTTTGCTGTGCAGTTTGCTCAGACGCCCGACGGCAATGATCCGGCGTTCTTGAGTGGCGGGATCGGTGAGCTCGGCGACCAGCGCCATTTCACGGTCGTAATCACCGAAGCAAATTTTCAGCAGCCGTTCGTGAGCGATGCGGCGGCTCAAGCTGAGGGAGCAGAAATAGCGCAGGTAGACGCTGCGATCGGAGAGCGTTTCATGGAGCTTCACGATGAGCGGCTCATCTTCGGGGCGAATGGGACGAATGGTGACCTGATTTCCATCGCGCATAGTCCAGTGCGCGACGTACTGCAAGGGATAGGGACGGACGGCGGGCTTCGGCAGAGTATCGAGCGCCACGGCGGGGCTATGCAGGACGATTCTGGCATCGAGGGCTAGAAGACGCTCCGGCGAAGCGAGCAGAGGATTGATATCGATTTCCGCGATCGAGCGCTGTTCGAGAACGAGTTGACTGAAGCGGACCAGCAGCTGCTCGAGAGCCGGGATGTCAACGGGCTTGCGGCCGCGAACTCCCTTGAGCGCGGTGAAGATTTTTGTTTGCTCCATCATTCTTTGCGCGAGGGTGGTATTGAGCGGCGGGAGCGCGATGGCACGGTCTCGATAGACTTCTACTAGTTGGCCTCCCGAGCCAAACAAAATTACTGGCCCGAACTGCGGGTCGAGGCTGCTGCCGAGGATTAACTCGTAGCCGTTCGGTTTCACCATCGGCTGAACCGTCACGCCGGAGAATTGATCGCGACCGGCTTTTTCGGCTACGGAGGACTGAATGGCGCGATAGGCGGAACGGACGGCCGCTTCGTCCTGCAAATTCAGTTTGACTCCGCCGACGTCGGTCTTGTGGGTGATGGTTTCAGAAAAAATTTTCACCACTACTGGGAATCCGAGGTTCAAAGCAATCGAGGCTGCCTCGTCTTCGGTGAGCGCAACGCGAGTCTCTACTGTGGGAATGCCATAGAGCGACAACAACTGTTTCGATTCCAGTTCAGTGAGTAGAACGCGTCCACGATCGCGAGCATTGTTTATGATCTGCTCGACCTGTTTACGGGAGGCGTCGCTGAGTTCGGAGATTTCCGTGAGCGCGGGAGTTTCATAGAGTCCACGCAGGTTGTAGGTGTAGCGCCACATGTAGGTGAAGGCGCGCGCGGCGGTGTCGGGAAAAGGAAAGGTTGGAATCCCGGCAGAATTGAGAGCTGCCTCGCCTTCCGCGATGCTGTTTCCTCCCATCCAGCTGGCAAGCACGGGCTTGCCGTACTCCTTGGCATAAGGCTTGAGACGTTCGGCAATATGGAGAGGATCGGTCATGCCTTGCGGAGCAAGGACGACCAGCAGGCCGTCACTGTTGGGATTCTGAGCAGCGATTTCGAGAGCGCGGGCATAGCGCTCGGGATCGGCATCACCGAGGACGTCGATGGGATTGTTGTGGCTCCAGTGGGCAGGGAGAAACTCGTTCAGGCGCTGCGAAGTTTCGGGAGATAGCTCAGCCAGCTCTCCACCGTTGGCGACCAGCGAGTCGGTGGCCAGGACGGCGGGTCCGCCAGCGTTAGTCAGGATGGTGAGCCGCGGACCATTGGGACGCGGTTGCCGGCCGAGAACCTCCGCCATGTAGAAAAGGTCGGCGATGTTGTGCACGCGCAAAACGCCGGAGCGGCGAAAGGCTGCGTCCAGAACTTCATCGCTGCCGGTGAGCGCGCCGGTGTGGGAGGCGGCGGCGCGCGAGGCTGCTTCGGAGCGGCCGGCTTTGATAACGATGATGGGCTTGGTGAGTGCGACCTCGCGAGCTGCAGACAAGAACGAGCGCGCGTCTCCAACTGACTCCATATAGAGCAGGATGCTCTTGGTGTGCGGATCATCGCCGAAGTAGTAGATCAGGTCGCCCCAGCCTACGTCGAGCATGGAGCCGGTGGAGACGATCGCACTGAAACCGACTTGCTCGCGATGGCTCCAGTCGAGGATGGCGCTCAGGAGCGCTCCACTCTGGCTGAGGAAGGCGACGTTGCCGGCCTGGGGTGGATCTTTGGCGAAGGTGGCATTCAAGCCAATCGTTGGATTCATGATTCCGAGACAGTTGGGACCGATCAAGCGCAAGGTACTACGCTTCAACTGCTCTTTGATTTGTTGTTCGAGGGCAGCGCCTTCTACACCACGCTCTTTGAATCCAGCAGAAATCACGACCGCGGACTTCGCGCCGGCATCGACGCACTCTGTAATGATTTGAGTAACCGTTGCCGCCGGAGTGGCGACTACGGCCAGGTCTACTGGATGAGGGATATCGCGAATGCTCTTGTAAGTTTTGAGTCCGAGCACTTCGTCATGCTTGGCGTTGACGGCATAGACTTTGCCCCGAAAGGTATCGCGCAGCAGATTCTCGAGAACAGTCCGGCCGACGGTGCCGGGACGGCTGGTGGCGCCGATCACGGCCACAGAAGATGGAGCGAACAATGCGTCCAGGCCTTGCTTCTGCGGGATTTGCTGGTTGTCTTCCTGATTGGTTTGGATCAATGCCATCGGACCATCCTGAGTGGAACTTAAAGGTGCGGATCCCTGAACCTGCGATGTTGCGGCCTATACCGTCGAGGATAGCCTAACTTTTGAGTTGAGGTGAGAAAACAATCACGTGGAGCTCAAGCTACGGGCACAGCAACCGCGACGAGTGGCTCGAAAATCTGCGGGATCGCGAGCGCGCGAGACACCAGGCAGGAACTCTTGGCCGTGTTCAGGAGTTTGACCGCCCGTGCACGTTCTGCTTCATCGGGAATCATGAGGTTCGCACGAATCGATATCTCGGCGAAGCTGTAGCCGCTTGCACCGTTCTTAAGGACGCCTTCTACTTCTACCTCGAGGTCGGTATGCTCGAACTTTGCATTCTCGGCAAGAGTCCGAAATGTGGTGGTGAAAGAACTGGCGATGGCGCCGAGGAGCAAATCTTCCGGAGTCCAGCGGCCATCCATACCGCCCAGAGCTGGCGGGGAGGTGAAGTGAATCGTGTTTGGCGCGGAGTTGGATTGGGCAATCCCATTCCGGCCAGAAGACCACCAGGCAACGACACGAAACTGGTCTGATTCTTCCACGATGCTGTCACCTCCCGCGTTCTCCCTTTCGCGCTCCCGGGGCATCAAGAGAGTTGGAAGTTTACGGTGATCGTTGTCTCCACTTCCACCGGTTCGCCGTTCAGCAAGAATGGGCGGTAGCGGAACTGTTGCACAGCCTTGATGGCGGCCGGCACCAGCATGGGATGTCCGCTGATCAAAACCAGATTTTCAATTTCTCCGGTTTTGGAGATAACCGCGCTCAGCACGACTGAGCCTTGAATGCGCGCAGCCTTGGCAATCGTCGGATATTCCGGCTGAATTTTCTGAATCAACCGGCCTTCGGTAACGCCCTGCGAAATTCGGATGCGCTTGGGAGCTGCCAGTTTCGGAACGGCGGATAGATTCGAAGTTGAGCTGATGATTCCACCGATGACTCCACCCATCTGTCCACCGGGGATTCCGCCAGGAACGCCTCCGACGACTCCGCCGGTCGAGAATGATGGAGGTGGCGCCTCGTCTTCTTTAATCATTTGTATTTTCTGCGGAATCTTTCCGGGAGTGCGTAAATGGCCATCGCTGATCTCACTGACGCGTTGTATTACTCTCGAAGCGGCTTCCGCCGCGGCAGGTGGGGGAGGAGGTGGCGGAGGCGGCGGTGCTACCAGGAACGACAAAAGTTGCTGCTTCGGAAGGGCCTCCGTGAACATCAGCGGCATGAGAATCGCGACTCCCACCAACAAACATTGCAGAATAAATGAGAATAACGTTGCGGCTGTGAAGCGGCCGTGCTTAACCCCACCTGACTCAAGCAAACAGTCTGAAAACAAAGGCCTAGTCTCTGCAGTCTGCAGGGATGCCGATATTTGTGATTTGGGTCTCTCCTCGACCGGCTTCTTAACTTCCGGCTCGTGGACTTCGGTTGCGCTGCTCATGGGTCCTCCACATGCACAGCCTTCACAATTCGCTGTACATTACATTCTGATTGCATAACTCCCGAGATACCATGCCCCGAGTCACGGCTTTTAGTGATCGTGGTCACGGGTCGCTAAGTGGTACAATTTGCTGGACGGCGGTGCAATGCGAGCTCCCTACGGGCTGAATATCCTCGATAACTGCCTTACCTGTCCGGTGCGGGAAGAACATGTTTTTTGCAATCTTCCAGCGGTTGCGGTACAGAAGCTTAACGAAATCAAATCCACCGCGGTCTATCCCAAATCTGCCATGCTTTTCATCGAAGGCCAGCAGCCCCGCGGCGTGTTTGTGCTGTGCGCGGGGAGAGCGAAACTTTCGACGTCCTCGGCCGAGGGCAAGACCATCATCACGAAAATTTCCGAGCCCGGGGACGTTCTGGGGATTAACGCTACGATCTCCAACCGGCCTTATGAAGTGACGGCCGAAATGATTGAGCCGGGACAAGCGAACTTTATTGCGCGCGATGCTTTGCTTCATTTCCTGCGTGAACATGGAGAGGTCGCGGTACGAATTGCCGAGCAGTTAAGCCGCAATTACTACACTGCGTATGAAGAGATCCGTACGCTCGGATTGTCAACATCGCCTTCGGAGAAGTTTGCGAAGTTGCTTCTGGGCTGGTCCAATTCGACGAGCAACGGCGACCCTTTGCAGGTAAAGCTGACCCTAACGCATGAAGAGATCGCCGAGATGATTGGCACCACTCGGGAAACCGTGAGCCGGTTGTTTTCTGAATTCAAGAAACGGCAATTGGTGCAGCTGAAGGGCGCAACCCTGTTCATCCGCAACAAGCCCGCGCTGCAGAAAATGGTCAACTCCTGAGCTTGCATTTGCGCCGTTCTGTGATCTCACACGCCCTGCGTGCTTCCGATAGCACCCGTTGAAGATCTTCCAACCAACTTGCGCTTGCTCAGTTGCGCTTGCTCAGTTGCACATGGTTAAGACCGGGCATTTGGCGTGGCAGAGAACCTCATGCGTCAGAGCCCACGGAATATGGGCCGCTACCCGTGGAACCGAAGTGTGATTCACGCCCATAACAATCAAGTCAATGCTGTGAGCTGCCGTCGTCTCCAGGATTCCTTCCGGCAGGAAATCCATTCCGGCAAGATATTCGGGTTCGACTTCAAGTTTTGTTTGGGGCGGAATCATCTCCTTTAATTTCCGGACGCTTTCGGAGCGCATGGTGCGCTGCCAGGTTGTAAATTCCTCAGCAGCGTACGCCGAAGGGCCATACATAGCGGGCCCGAAACCGGAAGCCGGCATCGGAGGCACCATATGTAGCAGAAAGAGCTTCGCCCGATAATCTTCCGCGAGTGAGAGAGCGTACGGCAAGGCTGCGTTGGAAGCAATTCCAAAATCAGTGGCAAAAAGAATGCGCTTGAATTCGGCAGTGTCCGGGGCCGGTTGCGGGACATTCGGACCGATGGTGAGCACGGGACACGAAGCCAGGTGCAGGACTTGTTCCGCGACCGAGCCCAGGGCCAGCTTTTTAAGTCCACCGCGTCCGCGAGTACCTAGGATCAGCAGATCAATCTTCTCACCCTGGATTTCGGAAGCGAGAACCTCCCATACGTCTCCTCGTTCGAGCAACAATTCGTGTTGGAGGTCCTTGAACGGGGCTTGCTCTTCAAGCAGACTCAGTTGACTTTCCGCTTCCAGCCTGCGGCGATCCAGTTCGCGAGGGAGCGGACCGATCGGGATGCGATCATGGGGCTCCGCCGGGATTGCGTGCATCACGGAGAGCATCGAGCCGTGCCGGCGGGCGATCGCAATTGCGAAGTGAAGCGCCCGCTGGGAGGCTTCGGAAAAGTCTGTGGCCATCAGAACATGCTTGAACGCAATGCTTTTCTGGCTGGGTATCTGCGCCGTCGTTGACATAAATGCCTCCTTCGAGGAGTCCTCCGCAGAGTCAAGAAAGCGACTCTGGGCCGGCTCCTGCCGCCATGCCTCGAGCCCGCTCCTGTTTTCGCTTTTCCGCTAGATCTGGCAGAGGAACTACCAAAATTCCACAGCCGTCGGAAATGACGGTCATCTTGGTCGAGCACTCGCCGCAGAGCCAGAAACGCTCATGGGTGGATGTCGCGGAAGTGCTGTCCTTTTCTGGTCCGCGTGGTCCGGCTACTACGTGGAAAATCTTGCCTTCACGCAGATATCGGAAGATGGCCGAGCAGGAGGGATTCGCGCACTTTGACACCATAGCCGCCTCCATCACAGTTCTCCAAGGTCAGAAGCAATGTGCCCCGAAGATGCGATTGGCCTGCGTCCCTTATTACGAACGTACTATTCGATGCGCGAACATGAAGTGATTCGGAGCACCGCGGGAAGTGACTCTCGTCACTACGTCGGCTCGGTGGCTCCGAGCCGGCAGAACCTGTCAGCTTTGCGCCCCCCGGTGATCGGCGACGGGAGTTTGGAGCGAAGGAACCTGATGAAAACAAGGGGAAGGTTGCTGTGACCCATGTCACAACCAGACGTGCCTCCTGTCATAGCTGTATCCGGGGTCAGGGTCGAAGATTCAAGCAGTTAAGGAGGGGCACCGATGTTACTCGCATATAGGCTTCTCCGGCTGGTTGAGACCCACTCGGATGCGCTGGCAACGGGGCTTCTGGAACGAACGAGCCATTCTCCTTTTCTCCCGGATTACGACCACGTGCCAGCGGAGGAACTCAGAGAGCGGGTTCACGAAATCTATCAGCATTTAGCGGAGTGGCTACTCGGCAAAGGCGACCTCGATGTCGAGAAGCGCTACCTGGAGATCGGCGCAAAGCGCGCCGCGCAGGAGGTGCCGCTCAGTCAACTGATTTGGGCGATCATTCTGACCAAGAAAAATCTTTGGGAGTTTTTGAAACAAGAAGCGGTTCTGGACCGGCCCGTGGAGATTGCCGGCGAACTGGAAGTGGAAGAATTGGTGGACCAGTTTTTTGATCGCGCAATTTTTTCCGCGGCGGTGGGTTACGAGCGCTTTAAGGCGTCGAAGGCTGCGGAGCCGGCGAAGAAACTGAGATCGGTTGGATAACGCGGAGATTGGGGAGGAAGGATGTCCTGGGAGCTTGATTACAAGAAGAAACTGCGCACGGCAGACGAGGCGCTGAGTTGCGTCCAGTCCGGAATGCGCGTCTACATTCAGCCGGGCTGCGCGGAACCGGAGACGTTGGTTGAGGCGCTGATGCGGCGCGGTCCGTTCGTGCAAGACGTGGAAATCGTTCACATGATGACCATGGGAGCAGCGCCTTATGTCGCGCCAGAGATGGAAGGGCACTTCCGGCATAACGCAATGTTTATTGGCGGCAATGTCCGCGAGGCCATCAACGACGGGCGGGCGGATTACACGCCGATTTACCTGAGTGAAATTGAAGGATTGTTTGAAAGCGGCGCCATGCCGATTGATGTGGCGCTACTGGAACTCTCTCCCCCGGACCCACACGGGTTTTGCAGCTTCGGCATCGGTGTGGATACATCGCTCACCGCCGCGAAGTGTGCGCGTTACGTAGTGGCGCAGATTAACGATCAGATGCCGCGCACCTATGGAGACAGCTTTATCCATATCACGGACATTGATGCGGTGGTGAATTCCTCCCGCCCTTTGTGCGCCATCAAGCACGCGCCCATCACCGACATGCACAGGGCTATTGCCCGCAACGTCGCCGACTTAATTGACGACGGCGCCGTGCTGCAGACCGGTATCGGCGGAATTCCAGATGCAGTGTTGCCGTTTTTGATGGACCGCAAGGATCTGGCGGTGCACAGCGAACTGGTTTCCGACGGCGTGATTCCGTTGATCGAAGCTGGCGTGCTTACCGGGGCACGCAAGAACTTCAAGCCCCGCAAGATCATCCTGGGATTTGCCCTGGGCACGAAGGAATTGTTCGATTTCGTGGACAACAATCCGATCTTTGAATTCCATCCGACGTGCTATACCAACGATCCTGGACTGATCGCGCGGAACGACGACATGGTGGCGATCAACTCTGCATTGCAAGTGGATCTCACGGGGCAGGTCTGCTCTGATTCAATTGGGAATCAGTTCTACAGCGGGATTGGCGGGCAAGTGGACTTTCTACGCGGGGCTTCGCGCTCCAAGCGGGGAAAACCGATCATCGCAATTTCTTCTACGGCAAAAAATGGCACGATCTCGCGGATCGTGCCCATGCTGAGCCCGGGCGCGGGCGTGGTGACTTCGCGCGGGTTGATCCGGTACGTAGTGAGCGAATACGGCGTCGCGTTTCTGCACGGCAAGAGCATCCGGCAACGGGCGCAGGCGCTGATCGACATTGCACATCCGAAGTTTCGCGAAGAGCTTTATCAGTTCTGCGAGAAAACCAAGTGGCTGCAGCGGCCTTTAACTGCGGAACCAGCTGGAACGAGGTGAACGATGGCGGGCCAGGCGCGCGGTAAAGTGACGGTCGATGCTGAGGAGTGCAAGGGATGCGGGCTCTGCGTGGAATCCTGTCCGCCCAAATGTCTTGAGTTGGGGCCGGAGCTGAATTCCTACGGGGCGCACCCTGCACGCTATAGCGGAGAAGAATGCACCGGTTGCGGGATTTGCTTTTATTGCTGCCCGGAACCGGGCGCGATTAAGGTCTACCGCATGAAAGCTAAAGGAAAAGCGGTCGCGGCAACACAGGAGGGCGAAAATGCGTCAGCTGTGTAAGGGCAACGTCGCAGTGGTGAAAGGCGCAATCCTCGCTGGGTGCCGCGGCTACTATGGATATCCCATTACTCCCGCCAGCGAAATCGCCGAGGCGGCTGCGCTGTACTTTCCGCAGGTCGGCGGAACATTTCTGCAGGCGGAGAGCGAGGTAGCCGCCATCAACATGGTCTACGGGGCGGCGGCGGCTGGAATGCGGGTGATGACGGGATCATCTGGCCCCGGGCTCAGTTTGATGCAGGAAGGAATGTCGTATCTGGCGGGCGCGGAGCTGCCGTGCGTGATTGTCGACGTAATGCGCGGTGGACCGGGACTGGGCAACATCGGGCCGGAGCAGAGCGACTATTTTGCGATGGTGAAAGGCGGCGGCCACGGCAATTACCGGAACATCGTGCTGGCTCCCGCGTCGGTGCAGGAGATGGCCGAGCTCACCATGCTGGCGTTCGATCTGGCCGACAGGTATCGGAATCCTGCGGTGGTGCTAAGTGATGGCTTCGTCGGGCAGATGATGGAGCCGCTCGATCTTGAGTATCGCGAGATTCAACTGCCGGACAAACCCTGGGCGGTGAAAGGTACGCCGGAAACGCGGGCGAATCTGGTGAGTTCCATCTTTCTGGAAACCGATGAACTGGAAATGCACCAGCGCCAGATGGAGGCCAAATACATCCGCGCACAGGAAGCCGAGCAGCGTTCCGAGCTTTACCACACCGATGATGCCGAGGTGCTGCTGGTGGGGTACGGAATCGTTTCCCGAGTGTTGCTTTCTACGGTGGAAGCCCTGCGCAAAGAGGGAGTGAAAGCCGGGCTGTTCCGTCCAATCACGCTGTGGCCCTATCCGGCGAAGGCGCTGGCGAAGGCGGCGAAGAAAGTCGAAAAAGTGATCGTTGTCGAGTTGAGCAACGGACAGATGGTGGAAGATGTGCGGCTCACGCTGAATGGGAAAGTGCCGGTGGAGTTTTACGGGCGCGTTGGAGGCAATGTGCCCTCGGTCGCGGAGCTGCAGGAACAAGTGCTGACGCGCGTGGCCGCAGCGGTCTGAGAGTTGGCGACAAAGAGTTGATCCCAAGAGGACAACGCAAATGGCAAACGAAAACGCAATCACGGTAACGGGCCCTGAAGCCGAAGTGGAATCCGAAACGCGGATCGAGGTCAGCAGCCCTAACGGCAACGGATACGAAGCCGTCCACTCCAAGTCGCCGCTGTTCTATGACCTATACGAGCGCAAGTCAGAGCTAAAGCATCAGACGCACTACTGCCCGGGCTGTGGACACGGGGTAGTACATAAGCTGATTGCCGAGGCGCTCGAGGACCTGGGAGTGCAGGACAAAACCATCCTCGTGACTCCGGTGGGCTGCTCGGTGTTTGCCTACTACTACTTCGATGTGGGCAATGTGCAAGTCGCGCATGGGCGCGCACCCGCTTCCGCGACGGCCATCAAACGATCTTGTCCCGATAAGATTGTCATTTCCTATCAGGGAGACGGAGACCTGGCGGCGATCGGCACGGCTGAGATTGTACATGCTGCGAATCGAGGCGAAAAGATCGCTGTCTTCTTCGTGAACAACGGAATCTACGGGATGACCGGCGGGCAGATGGCACCGACCACTCTGGTGGGACAGAAGAGCACGACTTCGCCCTGGGGCCGGAGGCCTTCGAATGAAGGCTTCCCGTTACACGTGGCCGAACTGCTGGCCACACTGGAAGCGCCGGCCTACATCCAACGAGTGGCGCTCTCGGACAACAAGAACATCATGAAAGCGCGGCGGGCGATCCGCAAGGCGCTGGAGATCCAGCGGGACGGAGGCGGGTTCTCGTTTGTCGAGATACTGTCGCCGTGTCCGACGATTTGGGGGAAAGATCCGGTGGAGGCGCGGCGCTGGGTTCTCGAGAAGATGATCCCAACATTTCCGCTGAATGTCTTTCGCGACCGGCGGCCGCAAAATCCTGTAGGCAAAGAACCGCCGCAACGAAGCGTTGCCGATGTCCTCGATATCGCTCCCAAAGATCGAGCGCATGATGCTTCGACCGTGAGCCACCGGCATCATTTCAAAGACGTCAAGATCAAGATTGCCGGATTTGGCGGACAGGGCGTGCTGCTGCTGGGGCAACTCCTGATTGAAATGGGCATGCGCGAAGCGCTGGAAGTAAGCTGGCTGCCATCGTACGGGCCGGAGATGCGCTCGGGCAGCGCGCACTGCCATGTTTGTTTATCGAAAGAGCGCATTGGGTCGCCGCTGGTTTCGCAGCCTGATGTGCTGGTGGCGATGAATGAGTTCTCGCTGCGAAAGTTTGCGCATGAGGTGCCGAGCCGCGGCCTCATCCTTTATAACGGAGCCAGCGTCCCCGCCGACTTTGCGGCGCCGGGAGTGCAGCTGGTCGCCATTCCCGCGGCGGAAATCGCCGACAAACTTGGTTCGACCAAGGTCGCCAACATTGTGTTGATGGGCGCGCTGCTGGAAGAAACCGAGTGTCTGGCTGCCGGGACTGCCTTGAGCGTGCTTGAAGATAAAGTAAAGAAACTCGATCTGCTGGAACTTGACCGCAAGGCGCTCTCCGCCGGCCGTTTGTTCATCGACGACCAGGCGCACGCGGGCGCGGTCAGTCAACCCGACGGCTTCGCCTAAACAAAGAAAGGCTCGCAATGTCCACTGCGTGGACCGCGCGTTACGCACGACGCACCAAAGGCATCACCAGTTCGCAAATTCGCGAGTTGCTGAAGATCACGCAACGGCCCGGAATGATTTCTTTTGCCGGTGGCTTGCCGGCTCCCGAGGTATTTCCCATCCAGCGCTTTGAGGAAGCCTGCCACAAAGTGCTGTCGCAGCAGGCTGCTTCCGCTTTGCAGTATGGCGCCACGGAAGGCTATGAGCCTCTGCGTGAATTGATCGCGAATAATATGGCGCGCTACGGAATCAAGGCGAAAGTGGAGAACGTTCTGATCACCTCTGGTTCGCAGCAGGCGCTGGACCTGATCGGAAAACTTTTCGTCAATTCCGGAGATCGGGTGCTAGTGGAAGCGCCGACTTATCTCGGCGCGCTGCAGGCTTTCAATGTCTATGGCGCGGAATATGTTTCGGTTCCAGTGGACGATGACGGCCTGCGCACCGACCTAGTGGAGAAGCCGCTGCGTGGCGGCCCCAAGTTCATGTACATCCTGCCGAACTTCCAGAATCCGGCGGGGACGACGTTGTCGGAGGGGCGCCGCCACGAACTGGTGCTGCTGGCGGATAAATATGGCATTCCGATTGTCGAAGACGATCCCTACGGGCAGCTGCGTTATGAAGGCGAGCATCTTCCCCCGCTGGTAGTGCTCGATCGCGAAAACCTGCGCCGCGACAGTGGCTATTCGATCGGCAACGTGATTTACCTGAGCACGTTCTCGAAGACGCTGGCTCCCGGGCTTCGCCTGGGATGGATCGTGGCTCCGCCCGAGATCATCGGCAAGCTGGCGCAACTCAAGCAGGGGGCGGACCTGCACACTTCTACCTTCACCCAGGTCGTAGCCTACGAAGTGGCGCGCGATGGATTTCTCGACAAGCATGTGAAGCTGATTCGACAGGTCTATCGCGAACGACGCGACGTAATGCTGCAGGCTCTGAGGGAATCCTTCCCGCCCACAGTCACGTGGACTCATCCCCACGGCGGATTATTTCTGTGGGTGAGTCTGCCGGATGGGCTGGACATAGCAGCGATTTTCAAAACGGCGATCGAGCACAATGTGGCGTTCGTGCCGGGCAATTCCTTTTATGCAAATGACAGCCTGGAAGGCAGCCGCCACATGCGCTTGAACTTCTCGAACGCCGCCCCGGAGCAAATACGCGAAGGAATCGGCCGGTTGGCCGCGGCGGTGAAGAGCCACCTTGACCGGTTCAGCAATCCACTTTATTCGAGTCCGCAATTTACGTAGGAGGTCTTGCCATGCCAACTGCCGAAGTCGCCTCGAAAATAGAACTTGTGCTCGCCAATCAAAAGACAATTCTTCAAAACCAAGCCTTAATTTTAAAGGGCCAGGAAGAGATTCTGGCCAGCCAGCGTCACTGTATGTACCGGGAAGCTTTGGAGAGCTACCTCCAGTCGAGCGAGATCAGCGGCGTGACCAGAGAGAAGCTGGAAACAAGCCACTAACGGCAGCAGTCGATTCAGCGGGCAAAATGCCAGGGCGGTGAAAGCGCCGACCTGTCCAGGGCGCGTTTGACTACGCTTCCGAGGGCTGGCCGTCCTTGCGAGCCGTTTCAATTGGAAAGTTTCCGAGGAAGGACTTAAGGGATGGCTTCTCTACCATCCCCCTCATTTCTTTGGAAGGAAAACTGTTTACTCCAGCACGTAGATATTTTTGTTCGCGCACATCTCCTTTAGCACTTTCGGCCATACGGTCACGCTGACTTCCCCGAGGTGGGCTTTGCGAAGTAACAGCATTAAGGTGCGTGACTGGCCTATGCCGCCACCGATCGAGAGTGGAATCTCGTTGTTCAGGATCGCCTGGTGGTAAGGCAATCGCATGAAATCCTCTTGCTTGGCGAGGGTGAGCTGCTTCTTCAGGGTCTCGGCGGTGACTCGAATGCCCATGGAGGTTAGTTCGTGGCGCCGCTTGGTCACAGAGTTCCATACCAGGATGTCGCCATTCAGTCCGTGCGTGTCCTTGCCGGTTTGATCGTGCGTATCGGTGACCCAATCGTCGTAATCGGCGGCACGCATCTCGTGGGGATATCCATCCTTCAGAGGCCAACCAATGCCGATGATGAACACGGCGGGATGTTTTTCCAGGATCGCGGTCTCGCGCTGTTTGCGCGGGAGATCGGGATACATGTCAAGAATTTCTTCGGCGTGCAGGAAGATCAATTCCTCGGGCAGATCGGGATAGCGATAGTCCTTCAATTGCGGAAATAAGTTCTGGGCAAACTTCTCTGCTCCTACGATCACCTTCCAGATCTTGCAAACCGTCGCCTTCAGAAAGTCAAGATTGCGCTGCTCACTGATGACGACGCGCTCCCAGTCCCACTGGTCGACGTAGGCGGAGTGGTCGTGATCGAGGAAATAGTCCTTGCGAACGGCGCGCATGTCGGTGCAGACGCCCTCGCCGACTTTGCAATCGAATTGCTTCAGGGCCATGCGTTTCCACTTGGTTGCAGCTTGTACGACCTGGGCGTCGACCGGATGCAGTTCGCGATCGTTCGAGATGTGGAACTGCACGGGCGTGCGCGATCCATCGCGATCCAGCATATCGTTGACGCCGCTCTCCACATCGACAATGAGCGGGACTTCGACCATCATCAGGTTGAGTTCCTTGCACAGGTTATCTTCGATATAGCGCTTTACCTGGAAGATGGCATGCTGGGTCTCTTTGGGATTCAGTAAGGAACGGTAGCCGCGCGGCAGGATTTTTTCTAATTCTTTGTAGTCGCCGATTCCCGGACCGGCCAGATCGGCCTTCTTATCTTTATTCAGCACAAGCGTGCTCATGCAGTTCTCCTTTATTCGTGAGTTCGGCGCCACGGGGTCCCGGGGCGCGGCCTAGCGAAGTTTCGGATAGTGGGGAGAAGCGACGCCGGAGAATCCATGGCGCGCGACATTATTTTGTGGCCCATGTGGGTGCTCGGAACGCTCCATGATCACTGCGACTCTCAGCAGAATCCCCAAAAGGCCAATCTCCATCAACACGAGCAGAACTATCGTGAGTGTCGACACGGCAGCCCTCGATCCTGGGTCCATCTTCTCTCTTGTTCGCGCGCGGTACCGTGACCGCAGTCACCCCTTTGCGTGACCAAAGATTCGGGGCATTTTCTAAAGATTTGGAGCGTTTTCCAAGCTGCGGCTCGCCCTATGGAGTCACGGCTGTAGGTGACCTGGATCACTGCACCCCTTCCCAGCAATGTTGAAACTCTCAACTAGGCAGCGATCAGGTTGCTGAGTTCTTTTACATAGAGTCAGGGAAGTGTTTCGGTTATCCGTGTTCACTTCCGCAACGGTAGTGGCTAGGGTTGCAAGAAGAGTCGCTGCTTTCATCGAGTTGCGAAACTATATAAGGAGAAGAAGAGAAATCATGAAGACCACGAAGCTGGTGATGCTGGTAATGACAATCGCGGTAGGGCTGTTCATTCTGATCCCAAATCTGTCATGGGCCGCCGATGACGGAGCCTCCCTCTACAAAGCAAAATGCGCTGCCTGCCACGGAGCGGATGCAGCGGGCAAGCCCGCAGCGAAGATTCCGAGCCTGGTTTCGGATGAGGCAAAGAAAACTTCTGATGATGAGCTGGCGAAGGACGTCACGGAGAAGGCGAAGCACCCAGCGACCGTCAAGAGTCTGACTCCTGATCAGGCGAAGATGATTGTTACCTATATTCGGAGTTTGCAGAAGTAACAGGTGACATTGGCTGTTCCTCTATGCGCCCCCGCCGTAGTCGCGAACCTGCGAGCGGCGGGCGAAGACAGATGAGGGAGTATGAAGATGTCCGGCTCAATTCGGCGGACGCCAACAAAAGCCTGCCGATTCGTTGTCAGAAGACAATCTCCTCTCTTGTTATTTGCTTCGCCGGATGGAACAGTCCGCCGGGTTCCGGATGCTGGCCGATCCGGGCCCGGTAATTTTTTTCGGTCCGCTCATCAAGGGCATTCTGCGCGCTTGTCAGGCTTGGTTCCGTCATCCTACGCACTCTTACCTAATTTTTCCGGAACGAAAGGCCGTTGCGAAGCGCCGAGGAGAAATTTCCATGAGTAAGGCGCTGTTATATGACGCGACGATGTGCATCGGCTGCAAGCAGTGCGAAGCCGCATGCGCACAGCAGAACAAGCTGCCCTACGACGATAGGGTAGCCGCCGAGTCGGTACAGTCGGAACATAAGTACACGGTCGTCATGACTAAGGACGACAAGTTCATGCGCCGGCTGTGTATGCACTGCGAGCGGCCAGCGTGCGCCTCGGTTTGCCCGGTCGGAGCATTCCACAAAACAAAGGAAGGGCCGGTCGTATACGACGTATGGAAGTGCATTGGCTGCCGCTATTGCATGGTGGCCTGTGCCTTCGCCCAACCCAAGTACGAATGGGGTTCGCTGAATCCGCGGGTGCGCAAATGCATTATGTGCCCGGACCGCGTGGTTGCCGGGAAGCAGACGGCATGCGCCGAGATCTGTCCGACGGGTGCTACGAAATTCGGCGACCGCGACGACCTTATTAAGGAAGCACAGGCCAGGATTCGGGATAACCCTTCGAACTACCAGCCTCGGATTTATGGTCTTCACGAAGTCGGCGGAACCTGTGTACTGATCCTCTCCAGCATGAATGTGGAAGAGTACGGCTATCCTGCCTCCGCGAAAATCGGCGACACTCCGATGCCGGAATATACCGGCCGGGTGATGGAAAAAATTCCGGACTTTATCCCTGTGTGGTCGCTGGTGCTGGGCGGCATTTACTGGATTTCGCATCGCCGCGAAGAAGTGGCCGCGGTTGAAGGTGGCGAAAAGAAAAACGGGAGCAAGAAATGAAGATCAAGTTGACCTTCTGGAGAGTCGTATTTCTTGTGATCATGGCCATGGGCCTTTACTCCTCATTTGTTCGCTATTTTCGCGGTTTGGGTGCGGTTTCAAACATGACCGACCAGTTTCCGTGGGGGCTATGGATCGGCTTCGATTGCCTGTGTGGAGTGATGCTGGCGGCGGGCGGCTTTTGCGTGATTGGTGCGGTTTATTTGTTCAACGTGGAGAGACTGCACAGCGTAGTACGCCCCGCCGTATTGACGGCCTTTCTCGGGTATCTGCTCTTCATCGTTGGTTTGCTGTTTGACCTGGGCCGACCCTGGTACATCTGGCACCAGTTGATCTACATGAATCCGCACTCGGTCATGTTTGAGGTCGGCATGTGCGTGATGGCCTACACCACGGTGCTGTTCTTCGAATTCCTCCCCAATGTGCTGGAGCGTTTTAAGCTGACAACTCCCATCAAGTGGATCAAGAAAATCTACGCGGTGCTGGTGGTGCTGGGCATACTGCTCTCGACTCTGCATCAGAGTTCGCTCGGCTCGCTGTACTTGATCATGCCGAGCAAGCTGCATCCGTTCTGGTACACGCCGGCGCTGCCGTTTCTCTTTTTCGGGTCGGCGATTGCGGTGGGTTTGGCGATGACCATTTTCGAATCGACGCAGAGCGCGAAGGCGTTGGGCCGTCACCTCGAACTGCCGGTTCTGGTTGAACTCGGTGGCGCATTGCTGGTTGCCCTGTGGGTGAATGCACTGCTGCGCTTTGAAGATTACTTCCATCGCGGCATGCTGGGACAAATCATCAAGCCCAGCTACGAAGCGTATTTTCTGTGGCTCGAACTGACGCTGGCGTTCGTGATTCCTATCACTATGCTGAGCTTCAAGAAGGTCCGGCTGTCGCCGAGTGGCCTGTATCTGGCGTCCGTTTTCAGCTTGCTTGGGTTTATCACCAACCGCCTGAATGTCAGCCTCACGGGGTTCGAGACCTACGTCGGGCATCACTACATGCCGAAGTGGACGGAGTTCTCCGTGACGCTGATGATTATCGCTTTGGGCTTCGCGCTGTTCGGTGTGGCCGTCCGATACCTCCCCATTTTCCCCGAAGAAGAACACGCCGTGAAGCCGAGCCTGGCAAAAGAAAGGCAGCCTGAGGTTGCCACCGCGGTGTTAAGTCATGCCAGAGATTGAGCCAACTCGTCGCTACCTGGCATGGAGGCAATTGCGCCGCAGCCTCAGTGCCAAGCTGATTGGGTCATTGTTGGCAATGATGGTTGTGATCTTCGCGCTGCTCGGCTACGCCAATATCCGATTGCACCGCCAGCACCTGGAAGAGGCCACACTGGCCAGCGCCGAGCGGGTGAGCGACGTGATCAAACGCAGCACCACCTACTACATGCTGCGCAACGATCGCGAGGGCCTCTACCGCGCGATTCAAACCATGGCGGATGAGCCCGGCATGGTCAAGGTTCGCATCCTTGATCAGGAGGGGCGAGTGAGTTACTCGACCGATGCCGCGGAAGTCAGCCACGTTCTCGACAAGACGGCGGAGGCCTGCTACGGCTGCCATAACCAAGCCCAACCGTTGGCGCGGTTGAATCGTCCTGACCGATTTCGCATTTATCGCAATGGCGGCGGACACCGGGTGCTGGGCATTATTACTCCCATTGAAAATCAGGCCAGTTGCTCCAATGCCGCCTGCCATGCGCATCCCGCCGATCAGCAAGTCCTGGGTGTTCTGGACACAAATCTGTCTCTCGCGAAAGCGGATGCACAAATTGCAGTGAGCAGCGCGCGGTCGCTCTCCTACACGGCCGCAGCGATGCTGATTGTCGCCGTAATGAGTTGGCTCTTCGTCTGGTGGGTGGTCGACAAACCGATTCGCGCACTCAAGAACGGCACCGAACATCTGTCACTCGGGGAACTGGGCTACCAGATCGACGTTCGATCGCAGGATGAGGTGGGGGACCTGGCTCGGTCTTTCAACGGCATGAGTCTGCAACTGCGCGCGGCGAATGAAGAGATCGTGAGCTGGGCGAAGACCCTGGAAGATCGCGTCGACGAGAAGACCAAAGAACTGAGAAGCGCCCACGAACACGTGCTGCACGTGGAAAAGATGGCCTCTCTGGGCAAGATGGCGGCGGTGGTGGCGCACGAAGTGAACAATCCGCTGTCGGGCATTCTGACCTACGCCAAGCTGCTTCGGAAGTGGGTGGAGTCCGGACAGGCGGAGCATGAAAAGCGCGAAGAGGCGATGCAATGCCTGGAACTGATCGCGGCGGAAAGCCGGCGCTGCGGCGAACTGATCAAGAATCTGCTGAGCCTATCGCGCACCGCGCCCATGAACGTGCAATCGACCGATCTGCATGCGGTGATTGACCGCAGCTTGTTGCTAGTGCGGCACCAACTGGATTTGGGAGGAATCGAGCTGCAATTGGCGATTGCGCACGATCTGCCACGCATACCCTGCGATCCGGCGCAGATTGAACAAGTTCTGATCGCGCTGATCATGAATGCCATCGACGCCATGCCGCGTGGCGGCAATCTATGGCTCGATGCCCATCTGAGTGACGACGAAACAGAAATCGAGATTCAGGTTCGCGACGATGGAGCGGGCATCGCGCCGGAGATCCTGCCACATATTTTTGAACCGTTTCTAACCACCAAAGAAACCGGGCATGGAGTTGGATTAGGTTTGGCTATCAGTCGCGGCATTGTGGAGCGGCACAACGGGCATATCGAGGTGAAATCGGAGTTGGGCCGGGGGACGACATTCGTCATAACTCTGCCAACTCAAGCCGCCGACACTCCGCTGGCGCCCGTTGGCATCGAGAATGTCGTGGCGAATACGAGGTGAGCGAAGTGAGCACACAGGGAAAGCTGCTGATCGTGGACGATGAACTGAGCGTGCGCGACTCGCTGGGCAAGTGGTTCCGGGAAGAAGGCTATGAAGTGGCGACCACAGAAAACGCCAGCGATGCACTTACGCGGCTGGCTGAACAGCGTTGGGATGCCGCTCTAGTCGACATCAAAATGCACGGCACGGACGGGATCGAACTGCAGCGGCGCATGCATGAAGTGGATCCGGAGCTGATCGTTATCATGATGACCGGCTATGCGTCAGTGGAGACCGCTGTCACGGCGCTGAAGAACGGCGCATACGATTATGTGACCAAGCCGCTTGACCCCGACGAGATTGCCCACCTGGTGAAGAATGCGCTGGCGCACAAGCGGACGGAGCAGGAGAACGTTCTGCTACGCGAGACGGTGGCAGAAGTGACGCGGCCGGGAGATCTGATCGGACAAAGCACCGCCATGCGCAAGATATTCGACGCCATCGAAACAGTCGGCCCGACGGATGCTACGGTGTTGATCACCAGCGAAAGCGGAACTGGTAAGGAATTATTGGCGCGCGCGATTCATCAGGCCAGCCCGCGGAAATTTCATCCCCTGGTCGTAATTCATTGCGGAGCGCTGACTGAAACGCTTCTCGAAAGCGAACTGTTTGGACATGAGAAAGGTGCGTTCACCGGCGCGCAGTATCGGAAAAAAGGTAAATTCGAGATTGCGGAGGGTGGGACGGTTTTCCTGGATGAGATCGGCGACATTTCTCTCAAGACACAGACTGATCTGCTGCGTGTGCTGCAGGAGCGCGAGATCACTCGCGTGGGCGGCAATCAAATTATCAAAGTTGACTTCCGCTGCATCGCCGCGACCAACAAGGATCTGGAAAAGTTGATCGAGGAAGGTAAGTTTCGTCCCGACCTTTTTTACCGGCTCAACGTATTCCGCATCGAGTTGCCGCCGTTGCGCGATCGCCGCGAGGATATTCCTTTGCTGGTGGATCACTTCGTGCGCAAGCTGTCGCTCGCGATGAACAAACGCATTACCCGGGTTTCGCCCGCGGCTATGAACCTGTTGCAACAGCAGCCGTGGCTGGGCAACGTACGGGAACTGGAGAATGCGGTCGAACGCGCCATGGTTGTGGGGCAGGAGCCGGAGCTGAAAGAACAAGACTTCATCTTCAAATCACCGGGCGGATCGAGTTCCAACGGTGCGAGCAAGAGCCTTGAGGACATTGAGCGCAGCCACATTCTACGAGTGCTCGAGGAATGTGGAGGCAACCAGAGCCGCGCGGCAGAGTTGCTCGACATCGATCGGGTCACGCTTTATCACAAGCTGAAGAAATATGGGTGGACTCGTGCTTCGGTGGATCGAGAGAAGAAGCCCGATGAAGTTACCCGATGAAGGCGCGCGATGAGGCTACTGCATCTGTTGCCGATCGGGAACGTGGAGGACGGGCTGCTGAAGGATCTTTGTCATCCCATTGAAGAAGTTCTTCGTGTTCCGTGCAGAGTTCTTCCGGTGCGCCTGGAGCCGGAGTTCGCGTTTCATGGAGAGCGGCAGCAGTATCACTCCTCCGAAATTCTGCGACGCATGCAAGGTTTTCTGACCCCGGATTCATGGCGGATGCTGGGAATCGGGGCGGTAGATATGTATATTCCGATTCTCACGTTCGTTTTCGGCGAGGCGCAGATGGGCGGTCCGTGTGCGGTGGTCTCGGCGCACCGGCTGCGGCAGGAATTCTATGGATTACCCTCCGACCGCAAACTATTTCGCCAACGACTGATCAAGGAAGCGGTACATGAAGTGGGACACACGCTGAACTTGACGCACTGCGATGACTACCGCTGCGCGATGGCGTCGTCGCATGCGGTGGAATGGATTGACCTGAAGGAAAGGGCGCTGTGCGGAACCTGCCAGAGCGCGGTAGCGCTCACGACGAAGGTTCCAGAGGCACGGATTTTCTAGCGTCGTCTTCAATCTGATCTTGAGGGCTTTCCCACGTTGGAGCCGAATTTCCTTCTGAGTAATAGGGACCCTTCGACTGCGCTGGAACTTCACTTCGTCGAACTCCGACCTTCGATCACTCTTCGCGGTAAAAACACCAGCCGCCCGGTATCCTGGCGGTTTAGCCTTGGATCCGGGCGGCCTGGTTCTGCGGTCCTCCGCGAATGGTCACGGATTGCGCGAGGTGCACTTATGACAGGAAGAACTCTTTTGCCAACGGCAGCCACTGTTCGTCGGGGATCAGGGCGGAGACGTTGTCTACGGCTACTCCGCCGTCCTGGGCGTATGCACCGGCTGTCGCCAGCGGCATGTGGCGTTGCAAGCGGCTAGCGGACTCTTCGGTCCACCAGCGGGCCATTGCGCCGCCCAGCAGGTTGCGGAAGCTTGTCTTGGCGTCGGGCGACTGCACGGTGACCAGCCAGCCTTCGCCGTAAGGATCGCGGAGAGCGAGCTTGGCATCTTTCACGATGGCTTCGTTGATGTCAGAGACACTGCCTTCGATGGGCGAAACTAAGTCGACGGGGTGGCCGTCGCGATGAATGGTGCACATCTTCTGGCCCTGACGAATCCACTGGCCGCGTTGTGGGAGCGTGATGCTCTCAAGCTTGCCGGTCAGCTTGGAGGCGAAATCATCCATGCCGACGCGGACCAGGCTGGGGCTCTCGCTCAATGCCCAAGTGTGGCCGGGATGATAGCGCAGGTTCTCCGGGACTTCGAAGCCGCCGACCAAAGCCGGTTGCAATCGCGGTGCGTTTGCTTCCTTGCTGGGCCCGGCGACCTGCAATGCCGGTTGTACGACTGCGTGGCGGCTGCGGAAATGATCGATGAGTAAGAAACTTGCGAATGTGAAGAGAACCAGTAGGACTGTCATAAGTCACCTCGTCGGAGGGCCGTCTTTAATTCTTGTCTTTGCGAGCCACTCACACTTTTCTAAAGGCAATCGGCGTACCAAGGCGAGGCGAAATGCGAATGAGAGAGCGGAGCGAGGCGATCTCCTGCTGAATCAATCGGATGGAGGAGGCGTGCGGCGGCGACTTGACGGCGTCCGCTGAAGTTATCAACAGCGGCATGATTGAAATCGCAACAGACTAAGGCTCGTGTTTGCAGCGCTGGCGAGACGAAAGAACGAATTGCTTTTGGAATCAGTAACTTAGCGACTTGTGCTCAAGAGATGCACATCGCAACAGCGAACGCTGAGAAATGCAACGGGGCCGCGCCTCTGTTCGCCGACTTTTACTAACAAAGCCGTCGAGCTTCGATCGACTGGACAGCCGGGGGCAGCTGTCCCTACATGATAACTCCCGAGGCTATTCGGGCGAGTATTGCGCCTGGAGTTGGGTATCTGCGGTTTCGGTAATGGCGGTCAGCGCGTTGACGCCGTATTCGAATCCTTTTTCAAAGGCCTTCAGGTTTAGATCAAGGAAGCTGGGCGGAACGGAATCAGCGACTGCTTTGCGAACGGCTTCGGGATCCAGTAAATGAGTGACTGCGGTGAAGAATCCTACCATCACGGAATTCAGCACCATACGCTTTCCGAGATCCTCGGCAATGCGGGTGGCCGGGATGCTATAGACCCGAATCTCCTTATTTATGTCGGAGACTCGCACCATATCCTGCTCAACAATAAGGATGCCGCAGTCTTTTAATTCGGGGGCGAAGCGTACGTAGGCTTCCTGCGACATGACGACCAGAATATCCGGCTGGGTGACGTAGGGATACAGGATTGGCGAATCGGAGAGGACCAGCTGCGCACTGCAGGCGCCGCCGCGCGCTTCCGGGCCGAAGTTTTGCGTCATGGTGGCGTAAGCGCCCTGGTAAATCGAGGCTGCTTTGCCCAGCAGGATGGCCGAGAGGATCACCCCCTGGCCACCGAAACCCGCAACTCGAATTTCTGTTAGCTGCATACTGTCTCCGGTTGATCTTGTTCGATATATTTCTCGCCGAGTGATTGCTCGAATTGACCGCGCATCATGGTTTGATAGTCAGGGCGGTCGCGGTCTACGAATTTGCCGACGATGATCTCTCCCGTCATGGTGAGGCCGACTTCGTTGGTGGGGGCTCCGTTGCGAACCTTGCTCTTCTCTTTGTAGTACTTCATGGTATCGAGGCCATCGCCGAGCTTGTTGCGGCGCTGATAAAGCGTAGGACAGGGTGAGATGACTTCGATGAAGGAGAAGCCCTTCTTTTTGAATGCCTCGCCAATAGAGCGCGAGAGCTGACGGACGTGGAAGGTGGTCCAGCGCGCGACGTAGACCGCGCCGGCGGCTTCCACCAGGTGCGGCAAATTGAATGAGGGCTCGAATGTGCCGTAGGGATTGGTGGAGGTGGTGGAGTGATCGGGAGTGGTAGGCGCGGTCTGGCCGCCCGTCATGGCGTAGATCAGATTGTTGACGCAGATGACTTTCAGATCAATATTGCGGCGTGCCGCGTGGATGAGGTGATTGCCGCCGATCGCGGAGAGATCACCGTCGCCAGAGTAGACGACGACGTTCAGCTTTGGATTTGCCAGCTTGAGTCCCGTGGCAAAGGGGATGGCGCGGCCATGCGTGGTATGGAAAGAATCGAGCTTGACATAACCTGCGACGCGTCCGGTGCAGCCGATGCCCGACACTAAGGCTAGCGAGCCTAGATCGATTTTCGAATCGACCAAGGCGCGGGCGAAAGAGTTTACCGTGGTGCCGATGCCGCATCCGGGGCACCAGATGTGAGGCATACGATCGGTGCGTAAGAACGGTTCGACCGGGTTGACGATGTCGATCAAATGCTCTGGCATTTGCTGGCCTCCACGATTACTTTGAGGATGTCTTCGGGCTTATGAACGCCGCCGCCGGCGTGCGATACGGCGAATGTCCTGGCCTTGCCGGCTGCGGAGCGCTCCACTTCGCGCACCATCTGGCCGAGGTTGAGTTCGGGGACGACGAAGGCTTTCACTTTGTTTGCCAGTTCGCGAATTTTTTTCTCGGGGAAGGGCCAGGCAGTGATCAGGCGCAGCTTGCCCACGCGCAGACCTTGGTCACGAGCAACCTCAATGGCACGCTGGGCCACGCGCGAGGTGATTCCGTAAGAGACAACCACAACATCGGCGCCAGCGAGTTGTTCTTCCTCGAATAGCGCGATACGGTCGGCGGCGTCACGAATTTTGTTCTGCAGGCGACGGACAAGCTTGTCCTGAACCGGCGGCGTCATGTTGGGGTAGCCGTGTTCATCGTGGGTCAGGCCGGTGACGTGAAAGTTGTAGCCTTCGCCGGCGTGTGCCATCTCTGGGACTTGGTCGCCGTTGGTGCCATAGGGAAGGTAGTCCTCCACTGATTTGCGCGTGTGCTTACGCGGCACGACGTCGATCTGGTCGGCGGGCGGGATGACTACTTTTTCGGTCATGTGGCCGACGACTTCATCCATCATGAACATGACGGGCACACGAAATTCTTCGGCCAGGTTGAAAGCTTTGATGGTGAGATCGAAGCATTCCTGTGGAGAATTCGGGCAAAGCGCGATGATTTCGTAGTCGCCGTGCGAGCCCCAGCGCGCCTGCATCATGTCGGCTTGCGCGGGAAGCGTGGGCAGGCCGGTGGATGGGCCGCCGCGTTGTACGTCGACGAACACGCAGGGGGTTTCGGTCATAGCGGCATAGCCAATGTGTTCCATCATCAAAGAAAAGCCCGGACCGGAGGTAACGGTGAAGGCTTTGGCTCCGCCCCATACAGCGCCCTGCAACGTAATCGATGCGGCGAGTTCGTCTTCCATCTGGATGAATGTTCCGCCAACCTTGGGCACGCGCGAGGCGAAGCGCTCGACGATTTCAGTAGATGGAGTGATGGGGTAACCGGCGGCGAAGCGCGCACCGGCGGCTAGTGCGCCTTCGCAGCAAGCGTGATCGCCATCGAGGAAGTGTATGCCGGTGAGGACTCCGCGAGGATCAGCCTTCATTTCTCATCTCCCTTGAGGCCAGGAACCTTGGTAGCGAAAATGGCGAAGTCGGGACAGTACATGCCGCACAAGTCGCAGCCGCTGCACTTGTCGGGATGGACGACGTGCGGCGGATGGTAGCCCTTGGAGTTAAAAGCGGATGAGAGAGCGAGCACGTGCGAAGGACAAAACTCCACGCAGAAGCCGCAGGACTTGCAGTGCTCAACAACGATGGAAACGCGTCCTTTTGCCATGAGAACTCCACGCCTAAGGTGGTAGAACACCCCAGAAATCTGTAGTGATTATGCGATTGCGGGATTTTATTGAATGTGACAGTAGTCACAGCTGTATGTGAAGGAGCGCACCTGGGAAATCATCTGTAAGGCAGAACATCACGGAGTTGGGGGGACGTTTTGCGGACTGGAGTGTTGTTTCTGGTGACGTGTGGTACCGACTATTGTGTTTTTCATCACAGCAATCCGAGAAGGGGTGGACTATGAATAAGTTGAGAGGAAATCTCACGATTTCTTCTGCCGCCGCGCCTGGTTGCAATCCAGTCGCTTTTGATAGCGGAGCGTGCGCTTTGAGTTTCAGAAACAAGATCTTGATCCAAGAAGATCTTGGTCTAAAAGGAGAAAGGCAATGTCGCTGAAGAAGCTGATCTTAATATTTCCTGCAGTGCTTGTATTCGCAGGCATGATGGCTGCGCAGGACCAAACATCTGAACAGAACAAAACGGTCATCCAGCATGTCCCGATCACGAACACGTCGCCAATTTCGGGCAAAGAGATGTATACGGCGTACTGTGCGGTCTGCCACGGAACGGACGGCAAGGGCGGAGGGCCTGCGGCAAGCGCTCTGAAGGTACCACCAACCGACCTGACCCAGCTGAGCAAGAACAACGGCGGGAAATTTCCCGCGTTGAAAGTTACATCGGCCATCCGCGGAACGAACGATCTTCCGGCACATGGTTCGAAAGACATGCCGGTATGGGGAGAGTTATTCTGGAATATGAGCCACGGCCACGAGGGCCAGGTTCAGCAACGGGTGTCGAACCTCACCCACTACGTCGAGACTCTGCAGGCGAAATAGAACGTGCGCGGCGGGGTATATCCGGGGTAGGAGCGCGAGCTTGTATCCCGCCGCTTATCTCTTCTTCTTCTTGACAGCGCTTCTAGTTGACAGCGACCCCCTCTTGGTCACGGGGGAGGAGCTTCTAGCTTCGACTGAGAAATCTCCAGGCCTCGCTGCTGGAGACCATAACGTGTTGAATGCTCTTGACCGCCTTCATGTACTGTGCACGCTCGAAGGCAGATGGATTGGGGCAGCGGATCTGACTCATGCTGCCCTTCATCTGCTGGACAGATTCGTATTCGTGCTTTTCCATCCACTCCCGCATTCCCGCCTCGACGTACTGAAGATGTTCGACGCCGTTTCGTAAGAGTGCCGAGCAGAGCATGGTCACATCGGCGCCAACCATCAGCAGCTTGATGACGTCTTCAGGCCCGTGAACGCCGCTGGTGGCAGCAAGATTGGCGCGGACGCGGCCGTAAAGAATGCCGATCCAGGTGAGCGGAAGCCGCAACGCCTGCGGAGTGCTGAGCAGAACATTCGGCTGAATTTGCAGTTCGTCGAGGTTGATGTCGGGTTGGTAGAAGCGATTGAAAAGGACGAGGCCGTTCGCGCCAGCATCGTCCAGCCGCTTCGCCATGTTGGCCATATTACTGAAGAAAGGGCTCAGCTTCACGGCTACTGGAATTCTAACCGCCGACTTTACCGCCCTTAATATGTCGATGTATTCCTGCTCGACCTGGATGGAAGTGAGGTCGGGATCGGCAGCGACGGAGTAAATGTTGCATTCCAGCGCGTCCGCGCCAGCCTGCTCGATGAGTTTGGCGTACTGCGTCCAGCCACCGGAGGTGCTGCCGTTGAGGCTGGCGATAATCGGTATCGAAACCGCTTTCTTTGCTTTTTGGATGTGATTCAGGTATCCCTCAGGTCCCAGGTGAAACTCATCGGGCTGAGGAAAAAAGCTGGATGCTTCTGCGAAGCTGTCCGTTCCTTGAGTCAGATGATGCTCGAGCTCGAAGCTTTCCTGGCGTAACTGCTCTTCGAAGAGCGAATACAACACGATGGCGGAGGCGCCGGCATCTTCGAGGCGGCGGATGCCGTCAATCTCCTGGGATAAGGGCGATGCGGAGGCCACCAAAGGTGTCCGCAACTGCAAACCTAGATAATTTGTTTTGAGGTCGATCATGGTGCTCCTGGCGGAGAAGCCGGAACCACCTCTCCGCTGTCGATAACGTGTTAGTAGTGCTGTTCTTGAGAGGCGCAGCTTGCCGCGTCTCGTATGCAAAGCTTGTGGTTCACTCGGACTTAGCCGGCTCTTTGTCGCCTTTCCGCTGCGCGAGATATTCGTACAGGTGGAAGCGAGTCATGGCGTCCTGCTGCGCTTCCGCCCAGAGATGCTTGGCGTCCTCGGGCCGGCTCTTGGTGAGCATCTTGAAGCGGGTTTCCATCGACATGAAATCCGAGACTTTGCGCGTGGGCGTTCGCGAATCGAGGATCAGCGGATTTTCTCCCTGAGCCGTCCTTTCCGGGTTATAGCGGTAGAGCAGCCACTGCCCGGAATCGACGGCGGCCTTCTGGTTCGACATGCCGGTGGTCATGTCGATACCGTGAGCGATGCAGTGCGCATAGGCGATGATGATGCTGGGACCGTTGTAGGCCTCGGCTTCGAGGAATGCCTTCAGCGTGTGCTCGTCCTTTGCGCCCATGGCCACGCTGGCCACATAGATGTTGCCGTAGCTCATGGCGATGAGTCCGAGATCCTTCTTGGGTCCGGGCTTGCCGCCAGCGGCAAACTTCGCAACAGCGCCACGTGGTGTGGATTTCGACGCCTGACCTCCAGTATTGGAGTAGACCTCGGTATCGAGCACGAGCACGTTGACGTTGCGGCCGCTGGCTAGCACATGATCGAGGCCGCCGTAGCCGATGTCGTAAGCCCAGCCATCGCCACCGACGATCCAGATACTTTTCTTGACCAGGAGATCGGCCACGGAAAGCAGCTGTTTGGCGTCATTCACACTTGCGCCGGAAGTTATACCGTGAAGTTTTTCTTTTAGCAGATCCACGCGCTGGCGTTGTTCGAAGATGTCTGCTTCATCCTTCTGCGGAGAAGTGAGGAGCGCGGTGGCGAGTTCTTCGCCAATCGTTCCTGCCAAGCGCTTGACCAATTCTTGTGCGAACTCAGTCTGCTTGTCGATGGAGAGGCGGAAGCCCAGGCCGAACTCGGCATTATCTTCGAAAAGAGAGTTGGACCAGGCGGGGCCACGGCCGTCCGCGTTCTTCGTCCAAGGAGTAGTGGGCAGGTTGCCACCGTAGATTGAGGAGCATCCGGTAGCGTTCGCGACGATGGCGCGATCGCCAAACAATTGTGACATCAGCTTGAGATACGGAGTTTCGCCGCAGCCGGCACAGGCGCCAGAGAACTCGAATAGCGGCTCCTGCACTTGCTGTTGCCGAATGTTGCCGATCTTAATATTGCGGCGGTCGAGTTCGGGAATCTTGAGGAAGAAATCCCAATTTTCGCGTTCAGGCACACGCAGCGGAGGTTGCGGCACCATGTTGATGGCCTTCAGGCGTGTTTCGGCCTTGTTCTTGACCGGGCAAATTTCCACGCAGATGCCGCAGCCGGTGCAGTCTTCGGGCGCGACCTGGATCGTATAGTTCAGGCCTTGCCATTCTTTATCGCGAGTCTTGGTGGACTTGAAGGTGGCAGGAGCACCTTCCAATTCTTTCGAGTCGTAAACTTTGATGCGGATGACCGAGTGTGGACAGACCATGGCGCACTTTCCGCACTGAATGCAGATGTTCGAATCCCATGCAGGGATTTCGAGAGCCAGATTGCGCTTCTCCCACTTCGCGGTTCCGGTGGGGAACGTTCCATCCACGGGGAACGCGCTGACCGGCAATTCGTCGCCACGTCCGGCATAGATCGTGCCTAGAACATCGCGCTCGAATTCCGGAGCTGAGGGAGAAAATGGAGGCGGTAGCTCGATCGTACTGGTGAGTTCAGCCGGGACTTTCACTTCGAACAAGTGGGCGAGGGTTTCGTCTACGGCCTTCATGTTCTTTTGCACGATTTCTTCGCCCTTGCGGCCATAAGTGTGACGGATGGACTCGCGAATGGCCTCGATCGCTTGATCAGCGGGCAATACGGCGGAGATGGCGAAGAAGCAGACTTGCAAGATCGTATTCATGCGGCTGCCCATGCCGGTGTCGCGCGCCACCTGGTAGGCATCGATGACATAGAGCTTCGCGTGCTTTGAAATGAGCTGCTGCTGCACGGGACGCGGGAGATGATCCCAAACTTCATCAGCGCCGAAGGGACTATTCACCAGGAAAGTACCTCCGGAGACCAGAGAACTCAGCATGTCATAGCGTTCGAGGAAGATCCATTGGTGACAGGCGACGAAGTTGGCGCTCGAAACCAGATAGCTGGAGCGAATGGGCTGCGGCCCGAAGCGAAGATGAGAAATGGTGGCCGCACCGGACTTCTTCGAGTCGTAGACGAAATATCCCTGGGCGTAATTGTCGGTGTTCTCGCCGATGATTTTGATGGAATTCTTGTTTGCGCCCACCGTGCCGTCGGCACCCAGACCGTAGAACATTGCGCGAACAACATTGTCGGGCTCGGTGGAGAAGCTGGCATCGTAAGTCAAACTGGTGTGGCTGACATCGTCGTGAATGCCGACGGTGAAGTGATCTTTTGGCTTATCCGCTTTCAGATTGTCGTAGACCGCCTTGACCATAGCTGGCGTGAATTCCTTGGAAGAGAGGCCGTAGCGGCCGCCCACGACGACCGGCGCGGCGTTTCGTCCATTCAAGCCAGACTTGATTCCTTCGTGGAGCGAGTTGACCACGTCGAGGTAAAGAGGTTCACCGATCGCTCCGGACTCTTTGGTGCGATCGAGCACGGCGATCTTGCGCGCGCTCGGAGGCAACTCCGCGAGGAGAGCCTGCACGGGGAAGGGACGATACAAGTGAACTTTCAGGAGCCCGACCTTCTCGCCTTGGGCGTTGAGTGACTCGACGGTTTCGTGAGCGACTTCGGCGCCGGAACCCATCATGACGATCACTCGCTCGGCATCCGGAGCACCCACATAGTTGACCAGGCGATAGGATCGGCCCACTACTTCGGCGAACTTGTTCATCACGGACTGGACAATTTTCGGGCAGGCATCGTAATAGGAATTTGCCCGTTCGCGCATCTGGAAGAAGACATCGGGATTCTGCGCGGTGCCGCGCAGGACGGGATGATCGGGTGAGAGAGCCCGCTGCCGATGCTCGAAGACGCGGTCCATGTTGATGAGGGCGCGCATATCGTCTTCCGCGAGCATTTCGATCTTGTTCACTTCGTGCGAGGTGCGGAAGCCATCGAAGAAATGGAGAAAAGGCAGGCGCGACTCGAGGGCCGCGGCGTGCGCGATGAGGGCCATGTCCATCGCCTCCTGCACCGAATTGGAGCAGAGCATGGCATAGCCGGTGGCGCGGACGGACATTACATCTGAATGATCGCCAAAGATGGATAGAGCGTGGGTGGCCAAGGTGCGGGCCGATACATGGAACGCCGTGGGAGTCAGCTCGCCGGCAATCTTGTTCATGTTCGGAATCATGAGCAGCAGGCCCTGGGAGGCGGTGAACGTGGTCGCGAGCGAACCCGTCTGCAGGGCGCCATGGACCGCTCCGGCGGCGCCACCTTCACTTTGCATCTCGGCCACGTGGGGCACCGTGCCCCAGATGTTCGGGATCCCCTGCGACGCCCATTCGTCCGCCCATTCGCCCATGTTGGAAGAAGGAGTGATGGGATAGATGGCAATGACCTCATTGACTCGATAGGCGACGTAGGCAACCGCCTCGTTGGCATCCATAGTCTTGAACTTGCGTTTCATCAACGGTCTACCGCCTTTGCATACGGATAGGTATCCAGGATTACTTTTGTTCCCACTTGTCTGAATAAGAATGGACCTCGGCCGGGGAAGAGCGCAGCAAGGCAAGTCACAGACGAATGTGATCTCCGTCACATCAAGGGCCGCGATGGGAATTGTGAGGCACGTCACATCGAAATGTATCTTGCAGCACAGCCAACGGGTTGATCCCGACGGACACTAGCGAAAGAAGAGCCGCCTCGATTTTCGGGAATAGTCGCAGACCGGGATTCCCAGGAACCGAGGCAACTGTTGGATACGAGTCATTCGAGGAGGTCGCATGCTCTCGCCGTACGGAATGGAGATTGTGGAAAGCTGCATAACCTGCAAGCTGCGCGCGGACCGCATATTTTGCGATCTGCCGCCCACGGCGCTGCAGAACTTCGAAAACATCAAGTTCGCGACTGCCTATCCTCAGGGAGCGGTGCTGTTTGTGGAGGGGCAGTTGCCTCGCGGAATTTTTGTGCTGTGCAAAGGCGGGGTCAAACTTTCGATCAACTCTCCAAGCGGGAGAACGATGATCGTGAAACTGGCGGAACCTGGAGAGGTATTAGGGTTGAGCGCAACGATCTCGGGCAAGCCCTACGAGGTGACAGCGGAAACGATCGATCCCTGCCAGGTAAATTTCGTCAAGCGTGAAGACTTTCTTAAGTTCTTGAAAGACGATGTGGAGGCCTGCTTCAAAGTGGCGGAGCAACTGGGCGAGAAGTATCACAACGCGTGCAAGGAAGTACGTTCGCTCGGACTGTCGCACTCTGCCGCCGAAAAATTGGCCAAGCTGCTTCTGGAGTGGAGTTCCAAGAACGGTGAGGGCGGCAAAACGGAGCCCCGTTTGAAGCTCAGACTCACGCACGAAGAAATTGCGCAGATGATTGGAACTTCGCGAGAGACGGTGACCCGCCTGTTTGCCGAGTTGAGGAAGCGTCAGATTTTGCAGTCGAAAGGCTCGACTCTGGTGATCCGCAATACGAATGCATTGCGCGATATTGCGAATAACAATTAGGCACATCTTTTTGGAGACAATGTGGGGCGCCGGTACGCGCCGGGCACAGGGTTCTTTGTCGGGACTAAAACCAAGACAATCCAAACATTCTAAATGACTTAAGGCTTGGTGACGGTAATCACAATTTGGAGTGATGACCATCACCGCTGGGGTTTTCAATCTCTTCTATTGTTGCGCCGTGGGTGGGCCGATAGCGCCCGGTTCTGGGAGGGATAGAGCACCATGACTACTGCAAACGGCAAGGGGCAGCCAAATCAAGTGACGCAAAAACCGCGGCTGATTTTTTGGGAGTTGACGAAAGGGTGCAATCTTCGCTGCATCCATTGCCGGGCCAGTGCCACGGAGTTGAGTTCGCCCTCCGACCTGTCAACCCAGGCGGCTCGCGACATCATCGATCAGATCGCTGAAGTATCGTCTCCTATTCTTGTTCTCAGCGGCGGCGAGCCGCTATTTCGCTCAGACATTTTTCAGTTAGCGCGATACGGCACCGATAAAGGGCTGCGGGTGGCGCTGGCTACGAATGGCACGCTGGTTACGAAACAAGTAGCGCAGAAGATTGTCGACAGCGGCGTGAAGCGTGTGGCCATCAGTCTGGACGGCGTGGATGCGGCTACACACGATACGTTTCGTGGGATTCCTGGGGCCTTCGACGCCGCGATCACCGGGTTTCGCAACCTGAAAGATCTTGGCATGTCGGTGCAGATCAACACTACGATCGCGCGTCACAATGCCCATCAACTTCCGGCGGTGCTCGAACTGGCAAAGTCGCTGGGAGCCGACGCGCTGCATACCTTTCTTCTGGTGCCGGTGGGCTGCGGTGTAGATATCGCCGCCGAGCAAATGGTCCCACCGGGAGAATACGAGCGGATGCTGAACTGGTTTTATGATCGATCGCTGGAAGGCGGCATCGAGTTGAAGGCGACGTGCGCCCCGCATTATTTTCGTGTGGTCCGGCAACGGCGGGTAGCGGAGCATCGTTCAGCGTCGGCGGCGGAAGCTGCGCAGTTAGCGGTCGAAGCGCCACACAGTTCGCCGATTGATGGTTCGGCAAACCATGGAGCGGCATACATCGGCCCGACTGAGATGGCGATGCCGGGCTCGACCGGAATCGAATTGAAACCTCATGGGATCGGCAAGGCCGTGGGGCATCCTGGAGCTCACCCATCCGATATGAATGCCATGACGAAAGGATGTTTGGCGGGAACGGCTGTGTGTTTCATTTCTCATCAGGGGGAAGTTTATCCCTGTGGATACTTGCCAGCGTTGGCCGGAGATCTGAAGAAACAGTCGTTTGCCGATATCTGGCGGGACTCATTTGTGTTCAATCAATTGCGCGATACCAACAACCTGCAGGGAAAGTGCGGTTGCTGTGAGTTTCGCAATATCTGCATGGGCTGCCGGGCGCGGGCGTTTGCCGTCACCGGAAACTATCTGGATGAGGAACCGTTCTGCGTCTACGAACCGCACACTAAGATCTTGAAGGGCAAGGATATTACGCCTGCGGAGGTCGCACGCTAAGCGAGCCTCGAGAGGCAGTTCACCACAGAGACACAGAGGCATAGAGAAAAATCAAATCCGAACGGATTTAAGGTTGGCTGACCCTCCCCCAGTGTTTTGGTCGGTTCTCTCTGTGGCTATGTGTCTCTGTGGTGAACGCTCCGGACGGGCCAAAAGACACGAGCGCAGCGTGATATCCCACTAAGAAAGCTGTTCCTCTCCTGTTTTCCTTCCTGCAACAACCTGGCTAACTCGCTGACACAATGGCACTTGCCTGCTTACAGAAAGAGCGCCTGTTTGGCATGGCGGGTGCTTTTCTAGAGTGTGGTCTACAGGAGCTAACGACGTGGAACCCGCTCTGATGGTGATCGGCCTGAACTACCGTACGGCCCCAGTGGCGGTGCGGGAACGTTTCTGGATCAGCGAGGACCGGCGTTACGAGACACTGTCACAGTTGTCGCGGGCGGAGGGCATCGACGAAGTGCTTGTGCTAGCCACCTGCAATCGGACTGAGTTCCTGCTGTGGGTCAACGACATTACGCTGGCGGCAAATTCGGTAATGCGGTTCCTCGGCTCCGAATATGGACTCATGCTGTGCGAGTGGAAGCATTTCTACCGCTTGCTGGACGAAGCTGCGCTTCTGCACATATTTCGGGTTGCATCCAGCCTGGATTCGATGGTGGTGGGCGAACCGCAGGTCGTCTCCCAGGTGAAGCAGGCTTGGCAGCAGGGGCAGAAGGTTGGGTCTACAGGACGATTCCTGGATGCCGTGATGCAGAAGGCTTTGACGGTCTCCAAGCGCGTGCGCACGGAGACGGCGATTGGTAATGCGGCGGTTTCCATTCCCTATGCGGCAGTGGAACTCACAAGACAGATATTCGGCGGGTTGGAAAATAAGAAAGTGCTCCTGTTAGGCGCGGGAAAGATGAGCGAACTCTCTGCCCGCGGATTACTCAACCAAGGCGCCGCTTCCGTGTGTGTGATCAATCGCACGCTGGAGCATGCCACCGAGCTTGCGGCCAAGTTGGGTGGGTGTGCGATCCCGTTTGAAGAGCGCTGGCAACATATGGCGGAGGCCGACATCATTATTAGTTCGACTGCGTGTCCGCACACAATCCTCAGCCGCGAAGAAGCCGAAACCATGATTCGCGGACGCAAAGACAAACCTCTGGTGATTGTGGACATCGCCATGCCGCGCGATGTTGACGCTGAGGTACGCAAGGTGAGAGGCGTCTTCCTCTATGATCTCGACGATTTGGAGAATGTAGTCGACCACAATGCGGGGGAGCGTGAGGCTGCCGCGACCCAAGCACAAAAAATTCTGCAGACCGAGGCGCAAGGGTTCCGTCGAAAGCTGCTGGCGGAGCGTGTGGTACCGACGATTGTTGCGTTGCGCCAGCGGCTGGACGAAATTTGCCGGCAAGAATTGGATTCCTTCCGCCAAGAGTGCGGGCCGTTTTCCAAGGACCAGGACGAAATGTTGAACGCGGTGATGTCCCGAATGACGCAGAAGATCGCAGGGTCCCTGGCCCGTGAACTCAAGGAACTTCCAGAAAAGATGGAGCAGGAACAGATGGCCGTTGCGTTGCAGCGGCTGTTCCATCTGCAAGCGCCTAAGACGGCGATTGCCGGCACCATTTCATAGGAAAATTGAACTCCGCCAGTGGACAATTCGGCGGAAAAAGACGTAGAGTCTGCCTGTGAGCAGCAGCCTCAGTCGTGTTCCGCTCATCGCTCAGGCCGAGCGGCATGGCGGACGCATCGCGATCGTAGACTCGCAACAGTCTTTCACTTACAACGAGTTGTCGAATGCTTCGTCTCGCGTGGCGAGAGCGATGCTCGCTGGGCGTGGGGATCTTCACGAAGAGCGCATGGCGTTTCTGATCACGCCGGGATTTCCGTGGGTTGCGGTGCAATGGGGAATATGGCGAGCCGGGGGCGTTGCGGTCCCGTTGCCGGTCAACTCGGCCCGGCCTGAGCTGGAATATTTTGTCGACGATACAAGAGCATCGACTCTGGTGTTCGATGAGCAGGGCGCTTCCCTGCTGGAGCCAATCGCAACAGCGCGTGGAATTCGGCCCTTGTCCTACGATCAACTTCTAACGCGGCAATCCCCGCAGACGTCTAACTCCCCTTCGGATATTGGCGATGAGCGGCGCGCCATGATTCTCTACACCAGTGGAACGACGAACCGGCCGAAGGGCGTCGTCACAACTCACGACAACATTACGGCGCAGATCACGACGCTGGTGAAGGCGTGGGAGTGGTCGGCTGACGATCGCCTTCTGTTGTGTCTGCCGCTGCATCATGTCCACGGAATTATCAACGTGGTTTCGTGTGCGCTGTGGTCGGGCGCGGTCTGCGAGATGCTGCCGCGCTTCGACGCGAATGCGGTTTGGGATCGCATCGCGGGTGGAGATGTAACTTTGTTCATGGCGGTGCCGACGGTTTATGTGAGGCTGATCGCCGCATGGGAGGCGGCTTCGGCGGAGCGGCGGGCGAGGTTAAACAGTGCGTGCAGACGGTTACGGCTGATGGTATCCGGCTCAGCCGCGCTACCGGTGAGCACGCTCGAGCGCTGGAAGGAAATCAGCGGCCACATACTGCTGGAGCGCTACGGGATGACGGAGATTGGCATGGCGCTTTCGAATCCCTTGCACGGCGAGCGCGTGCCGGGAAGCGTGGGGACGCCGCTGCCGAACGTTGAGGTTCAGCTGGTGGGAGAAAATGGTGAGCGGGCCAGCTCGGGAGTAGCGGGGGAGATTGAGGTTCGTGGTCCGAGCGTGTTTGCGGAATACTGGGGCCAACCCGATGCTACACGCGATGCGTTCCGCGATGGGTGGTTTCGTACTGGCGATACCGCCGTCGTGGAGGACGGCCGCTATCGCATTCTTGGCCGAACAAATATCGATATCCTGAAGACGGGTGGACATAAAGTATCGGCGCTGGAGATTGAAGAGGCTCTGCGGCAACATACGGCGGTAGCTGAGTGCGCGGTGGTTGGCGTGCCTGACGCAGAGTGGGGCGAGCGTGTGGCCGCGGCGGTGGTGCTGAACAACGGCGGTGCCCTGGAGTTGTCGTCGTTTCGCGCGTGGGCGAAGGAATTGCTGGCGGCGCACAAAGTGCCATCGCGGCTTCTCGTGCTGGATGCGCTTCCGCGCAATGCAATGGGCAAAGTGATGAAGCCGGCATTGGCAGCGCTATTCCGAACTACGAATGGCAGTGACCGCGCGAGCTGACGCCGCCTGACGCTGCTTGACCGACCGTGTTATGCTCCTGCGGACACAAGGACAGAGCCATGGCCCGTGATGCGGTGATCCGTCCATTTCCTGCCATTCATACCAAGCTTTCACGCCAGCAAATCACGGGATTCTGGGGCGCATGGGCCGGGTGGACCCTGGACGGCATGGATTCGGTGATCTACGCGCTGGTTCTCAGCCCTGCGCTTACAGAATTGCTTCCGAAGTCGGGGATCAAAGCCAGTCCTGCCAATGTGGGATTTGCGGGATCGACCCTGTTTGCGTTGTTTCTGGTGGGATGGGGACTGTCACTGATTTGGGGTCCGATTGCCGACAAGTTTGGCCGCAGCCGCGTGCTGGCTGCAACCATTTTTGTTTATGCGATCTTCACGGGCGCTGCCGCTTTGTCGCAGACGGTGTGGCAACTAGGGTTGTTCCGCTTGCTGGCGGGCATTGGAATTGGCGGCGAATGGGCGCTGGCGGGGACATATGTCGCCGAAGCATGGCCGGAAGACCGCCGCAAGATGGGCGCAGGATATTTGCAGACCGGTTACTACGCTGGTTTTTTTCTGGCTTCCGCACTGAACTACACGGTGGCGCCGCACTACGGCTGGCGCGCTATGTTCTGGTGTGGACTGACGCCGGTGGTTGTGGCCTTCATGATTCTGTTCCGCGTGAAGGAACCGGAGCGCTGGCAGCATAAAACCAAAGTTAGGGCGAAGGATGGAATGTCTCCTCTAAGTAGGATTTTCAGTGCGCCTTACTTGCAGCGTACGCTGGTGAACACGGTGCTGTTGGCATCGGCGATCTGCGGGCTGTGGGCAGCTGCCGTGTATGCTCCAACCGCAATCATCAGCCTGGCAAAGCGGGCCGGCATGTTGCAGGCGCAGGCCGTGCGCATGTCATCTTTCGGCATGGGATTGCTGTCGCTGGGGACGATTCTGGGATGCCTGGCGGTTCCTCCGCTGGCCGAGCGTTTTGGGCGCAAGCGGACTCTGACTTTTTATTTCTTCGGGATGGCGGCATGCATCGTGCTCAGCTTTGGCTGGGCGTTCTACCTGACGCAAGGACTTCATCCATTCATCGCGGTGCTGTTTTTCCTGGGCTTCTTTGGCGGCAACTTCGCGGTGTTCAGTCTTTGGCTGCCGGAGCAGTATGGGACTGCGGTGCGCGCCACCGCGTTTGCGTTTACTACTTCGTTTGGACGATTCATCGCCGCCGGAGTCAACTTCGGAGTGGGCGCGCTAGTTAGCCGAATGGGAACGCTCGGAAAGCCGGTTGCTTTTACGGCGATTGCGTTTGGGATTGGACTGCTCGTGATTCCCTTCGCGGTGGAAACGCGGGGAAACGTGCTGCCGGAATAAGAGCTTCCCATGAATTCGAGTAGTACCAGGGAAATCATCTAAGGGCGAAGGCTTATGAAATCGTCACTCTGCGAATTTCGGCTTCGCCAACGTGCAGCCGTCTTACTTGGGGCAGTCTTGCTCAGTCTCGCGTCTGGGTGTCACAAGACTGACGCGTCCGCCACCGAATTTTTTACAGCGACGGGCAACGGCAATTTGGCGAAGGTCGCCTGTTACTCGACCGTAATCCAAACCTTGTATTCCGCAAGAACAGGGACGGCTCCACCGCTCTCCATTCCGCCGCGTTTCATGACTACTTGGAAATCGCCGAGTTGCTACTAACCAGGAATGCCGATGTGAATGCAAAGAACAGCGAAGGCGTTACTCCGCTGCACTATGCTGCGTCGTATGGCCATAAGGACATTGCGGAACTGCTACTGTCGAACAAGGCCGACGTTAACATCGGAGACGGAATGGGACGCACGCCACTGTATGACGCCGCGGGGAGCGGTCGAATCGAAGAAGTCAGCATACTTCTTGCCGCCAAGGCCGATGTGAACGCAAGAACTCTTGGCGGTTATACCGCGCTATCCACGGCAGCCGCTCGCGGCCGTGAGGATGTTGTCCATTTGCTGATCGAGAACGGGGCCAACGTTAACGCAGCAGACCTCGACGGTTCTACTCCGCTACACTGGGCGCGAGTAAGTGGCTACGAGCGCATCGAGGACTTATTGCGCCAGCACGGTGCCTTTGAACTGCCTCGTGCGAAGTCAGAGTGGCCCTACCCTTGATCTTCGATTTACGACGGCAAATTCAGTTGGCGAAAACAAGCGATTACACTCACGATACCGGCGGGTTGCACGGCTAGAGTGATCTCTACTGATCCTCGGTCGCGACAGCCTGGGAGCCTTCATCGTCTCCGCGGATCAAGCCGAATTTCTTCAGCTTGTAGCGGAGGGCGTCGCGGCTAATGTCGAGGAGCTTGGCGGCGTGGGTCTGGTTTCCATTCGCCTGACGCATGGCCAACTCAACCATGGCGTGCTCCACTTCCTCGAGCGACGTACCGCCATCCGGGATGTAAAGACGCGGGAGCGTGCGACCGTTTGGCAGCGTCTGTCCGCCGTCGGCGGGAGAGGTTCGTTCGAAGACGGTACGGCCGCCGGACTCGCCGACCGAGAACGGCAGATAGAGCGGGCGCAGGAGCGGTTCGTCCTCCAGAATCATGCCACGCTCGATGGTGTTCTTCAGCTCGCGAACGTTGCCGGGCCAGTTGTGAGCAAGAATCAGGCGGCGAGTCTCTTCAGAAATACCGCGCACCGACTTCTTGAATCGACGGTTATAGCGATCGATGAAGAAATCCACCAACGGCAAGATATCTTCTTTGCGGTCGCGCAGCGGCGGAATGAAGATGGCGATGATGGCGAGCCGGTAGTAGAGATCCTGACGGAATTGGGCTTCGCGCACGGCTTTTTCCAGATCGCGGTTGGAGGCCGCGATCACACGGACATCGACCTGCATATCGCGGATACCGCCGACGCGACGGATGACCTGGTCCTCCAGCACGCGAAGGAGTTTGGCTTGCAGCAAGGGAGAAAGTTCGCCGATTTCGTCGAGGAATAAGGTGCCACCATCGGCCGCCTCGAACAGGCCCTTCTTCATCTGCTTGGCATCGGTGAAGGCGCCTTTTTCATGGCCAAAGAGTTCGGCTTCCATCAAGGTCTCAGGAATCGCGGAGCAGTTGATGGCGATGAAAGGCTTCTCCTGGCGGGAGCTTTCGTAATGAATGGCTTTCGCAATGAGATCTTTGCCGGTGCCGCTTTCGCCTTGAATCAGAATGGTGGTGGCCTCGCTGGCGGCAACCTTCTTGACGAAGTTCATCAGCTCGGTCATCTTCGAGGAAACACCGACCACGTTGCTATAGCCGGAAGTGCGGCGCACCTCCCCACGCAAGGTTTGTACTTCGGTGCGGAGGCTGGTGGCTTCGAGAGCATTCTTGATGGTGACGTGGAGTTCGTCGAAATCCACCGGCTTGCCGACGAAGTCGTAGGCTCCAAGCTTGAGCGCGGCCTTGACGTCGTCCAATTGCGGGTCGGCGGTGATCATGATGACCGCGCGGGCGTCGCCATTTTTCTTGAGTTGATCGAGCACTTCGATGCCGGTGAGGTCTGGCATGCGGACGTCAAGCAGGACCAGATCGGGCGACTCGTTCTGGGCGAGCTTGAGCGCAGGCTCCCCGGAATCGGCCTCGATTACACGATAGCCCCACTCTTCGCACTTCTGGCGCAGAGACCAGCGCACCAGGCGCTCGTCGTCCACCACCATGATTTTCTCGGCAGCCATGCGTGTTTAATTTACTACGAAACGACGGCAGCTTGCTTTGGCGAGCTCGTTGGGATGGCCAGATGAAGGAGTTCTAGGAAGCGGTAGTCGGAGCGGAGATCTGAGCGGTCGGCGAGTGGAATGGCAGCAGCACCGTGAACTCACTTCCCTTCCCGACAACGCTAGCGACTTCGATGCGGCCATGATGCTCTTCCACAATGCGGCGGGCCAGAGAAAGGCCGAGGCCGGTGCCGTTTCCTTTGGTCGTATAAAAAGGACGGAAGATGTTGGAGAGATGCAGAGGGGAGATTCCACGGCCGGTGTCGCGGACTACGACGCTGGCAAAGCCATCTTGTGCTTGTGGATCGATCTCGACATTCACTGTGCCAGCGCCCGTCACCGCTTGCACTGCGTTAAGTAGCAAGTTCAGCAGCACCTGGTGAATCTGATCGCTGTCGTGTTCAACCTCAGGCAGATCTGGAGCTTTCTGTAATTCTATTTTGATCGGCTTGGAGAGGACTTGCTGGCGCGCCAGCATCACGGCGTGTTCCACCGTTGTGTTGAGATTACTCAGGCGAATCTGTGGCGGGTGTGGCCGGGCGGTCTCGAGGAGATCAGTCACAATGCGATTAATCTGCGCGATTTCCAGACGAACGTCTTTGATGACGGCGCGCGCGGGACTGGTGGAAGGCAGATCGCGGCCGACGATTTCGATGACTCCCGCGATACCGGCCAGAGGATTGCGGATCTCGTGGGCCAAGCCGGTGGCCAGCTCGCCGAGAGTTGCCAGATGTTCGGCGCGAGACATTTGCGTGCGATGCAGGCGCTCGATTTCCTCACGGCTTTCGCGCAACTGCTGCATCATGTGATTGAATTGGCGGCCGAGGTCTCCGATTTCGTCGTTGCGACGAGAGAAGCTGACTCGAACGTCGAGGTTGCCGTCACTCACCTGCCCGATCTTCTCCTGCAATTCCACCATGGGTCGCTGAATTAAGTAAGCGAGCATCAACATGGAGACGGCACAGATGGCGACGGCTCCCGCTCCCGCGACGATCAGAACGGCGTGACGATCGGGATCGCGCAACGATACGGTTGCAAGAGTGAAGAGAATCAGTCCTGCTAGGAGCACGAAGCCTACCGGCAAAATTGCCTTGAGCTGCCAATTCATGCGCACGGAACCTGACTTGCAGTCCTCACCCTGCGATGAACGTGCCGACACAGTAGGCTTGCCACCGTCCAACCGACCAAGAGCATGGCCAGACACCGCAGTCGTCTGCTCTGTCTCGGTGATTGACTTGGTCGTGGATTGCGGTTCGCTAAGCATACGAGTGAAGTCCCGGGAGCAGATAAGTAACGCCGAAGAAGGTGAACATCACCACGATGAAGCCCAGAATCGCGAAGTACGCGGCGCGACGGCCACGCCATCCGCGAGTGATGCGCATGTGAAGATAGCCTGCGTACACAAGCCACGTGATCGCCGCCCAGGTTTCTTTCGGATCCCAGCTCCAATAGGAGCCCCAGGTTTGGTTCGCCCAGTACGCTCCCGAAGCGATCATCAGAGTTAACAGGGGGAAGGCAAGAGAGATGGTTTTGTAAGTGATGCGGTCCAGGTTGTCGGAACTGGGCAACAAGCGCTCCAGATCCGGACGCCGCCAAAGTAGCAGCAGATAAAGTAAGGAGATAAATACTCCACCGACCAGGCCGGAAAGGATGAATGGACTCGCAGCAAGACTGGTGGGAAATAAACCGTCGGCATCGAGTGATGCGTAGCGGCCATCATGAGCGCGCATCAGAAACATGGCCAGCGCCATCACCTGGAGCAGAATGCTTAGGAAGACGGCACGATTCGCGAGTGTCAGAAAGCTGTCGTGTTTCTTCCAGCGCGCGAGCCCGTAAAGGACTAATGGAGACACGACTACCAGAAGCGCAAGGGTCATAAGCCAGCCAAGATCCGGAACATCGACAAACAACCGCACACCCTTGGAGAGAAATACCTCTGACTTCGATTCCGGATTCCATGCCACCAGGCTCAGACCGCCCCACTTCTCGAAGCGGGTAAGAACAATAGCTGCGTAAATAGCGACCGTGCTGGAACTGGTTACTGCGAGAAAAGTCTCGGTCTTCATCTTGTCCTGGATCAGGAACATCGTAGCCAGAGCAAAGCTCAGCGCACACGTGGCATAAGCGAGCATGGCGAGCGTGACATGCACGTGCAGCCAGGTGGACTGGAGGGCGGGAACCAGCGGGTGCACTTCAGTTCGCAACAGTTGCATTAGAACCACGCCCACAATGGCTACCGGCATGGTGACTGTGCCAATGACTTTAACGCCGTACTTTTTTTCCACCACCAGCGTGAGCACCGCCAAGGTCCAAACGAAGCTGAGCAGCATTTCATAGACGCTGGAAAACGGTGGATGCCCGGCTTCATACCAGCGATGGGCGATGGCGGCCGTATTCGCAATCAATCCCGCCGAAGTAGCGAGCGAGGCAAACTTTACGTAGGACTCGGTGCCGGTAACGCCGAATCCCAGGTACAAGGCTCCCGCGCCGGCATAGAAAATCAGAGCGGCAAACAATAAATTGGTTTCGTTCAATACATTGCCGCTTTTAACCACATTCAGAAATGCCATGAACAGCAGGAACACAATCGCCAGTCCGACCATCACAATCAGGGTCATGCCGGTTGTCGTTTGCTGCGCCTCTGCTTTTGCTCGTGCCATTTACCTTCCTCCGATGAGCCGGCTCAGTTGCCGGCGACCACAGCGACCTTCTCGCTCCGAGAGACCCTGGGGATGGTTGTCAGTTCTTCCGTTACCTTTGCGACGAGAACGTCGAAGCGCTCCTCAAAAGCATCGCGGTTGCGGTTCGCACTGCCCCCCATCCACAGCGAGTGCTTGCCGGTTTGGAGATCGAGAACCGGTACCACCCAAATTCGCACATGGACTACGTAGAAAACGAACGCGAGTCCGACGACCATCAGGACGACTCCCGCCCAAACACCCCACTGTCCGGGTTCGTGCGACACCTGCAGGCCGGTAAAGTGGCCCATCTTCAGATCGGTGGCCTCCAATAGATAAGGCGCCTTGGAGTTGTCGGCGATTCCTTCGATCTCAGGGAACCAGACGTCGAAGTCTTCTCCGGAGCTCTTCGAGGTCACCACCAGGTGGGCTGCCGGATTTTCCAAATCGTTTGACTTCCGGTAAACGCGGCCGTCTTGAACCGCATAGTCGGGGAAAAATTCGGCGAAACGAACCGTGGTGTCGGCATCGAGCGGAACAGTCTCATTCACGGCCAGTCCGAGTTCCCGCTTTTCGCCGGAGCCTTTGCTCGGAGTGGCGACGAACAGGAGCTTCTCTACTTTTCCGTTCTGGCCGTAACTCGACTGATAGAAGCGCACACCACTGTAGAAAAGCGGGTCGTTCACGACGATTTCTTTCGTCTGCACATCTTGCCCTTCCCGGACGACGGCGAGCTTGGACCACCACTTTTTCGGACTACCATCTTTATAGTTTTCCTGGCCAGCGGCATCGCAGCGGATAGAAAACGGGAGCGTGCGCGTGGTGCCATCGCGCAATTCGACAGTGTTGGAGCTCTGCCCCTCATTCAGATTGAGCGTGCCTCCCCAGCCCCAAATGCCGTCCACCACCGTGCCGAAGAAAATAAGCAGGAGGCTGGCGTGGACGATGTAAACAGCCAGCTCTGAGATCCGGCTGCGCTCGGCAAAAATAGAGAAGTGATCCTTGTGGACCACGCGTTCTGGTTTGTATCCAAGTGAATGGAGAGCGCGTTCGGCGGCCACTAATCCTGATTCCTCGTCTGCAACGGCCAGCAATTTCTGGGGATGGGAAGCGCGACGGAAGCCTTCATCGGGATACTTGTACGGACGCGAGAAGTAGCGCCACGAGTTGGGGAAACGATCGATCGAAGCGGCTACGATGCTGATGCTGACCAGCAGAACCAACCCGAGAAACCACCAGGAGTGAAAGACGTCTGTCAATCCGACCTTGTCGAGGATTCTGAGAGCCTGCGGCGAGTAGGCGCGCTGCATCTCGTCCGGCTCAGTGACCGGCCGTTGCAACACGATGGTTCCCACTGCGGCAAAGATCACGACAAGGATCAAGAGCACCACCCCAGTCTGGATGGAAGCCACGGTGCGCCACACTCGATGCGGGATTGTGCGGGAATCTCCTGCCATATTCCTCCCCTTCATCGCTTAAGAAAGCACGTCTCCCACCATAGGTTGCGGATTGGGCGAAGTGCCTGAAACGGCGGAGGATGCGAAATTAAGGAGAGGATTAATACAAGCGAAATGTGAGGCATATCACACAACAGATTTAAAGTTCTGCGGGAATTTCGCGCAGAATCGAGAGGCGCGACCCAGAAAAGCCCGTGGTTGCACATCACGATTACTTGCGTCATTTGACCATCGGAGTGTGGGAGAATCCGCGATGGTGATGAGTTTCTCAACGCATCGCTTCTTTTAATATTGGAGGCCACGCGGCCATCCTATTTATTTTCAGGTCTTTACAAAGACCTTTAGCAATCCACAGGGGCGGAGTATAAAGGCGAGACTCGTGCAAAAGCTCTGTTACGGAGGTAGGCGGGAGTGGCACTGGAATCTCTCAAATCGATGGCAAACTTGCGTTGCACGCTCAATGCGCTGGGATGTTTCCTTCTCGTCCTCCTATTTGCTGGCCGGGTCTCGGCCGTTCAACATCCGGTCACGCTTGATCCGAAAGCCGATCCCTCTACTTGCCTCGCGTGCCACGAAGACAAAACCAAGGGCAAGTCAGTACATTCAGCGATCGCCATGGGTTGTACCAGTTGCCATGAAATCCGCACAGTCAAAGACGTAACACACGTCAAGCTGATCACGACCACTCCGTATGCACTGTGTTTTACTTGCCACGCAGATAAAAATGCCGCTGACATAAAAGGTAAAGTTCATCCCCCGGCAGTGCGAGACTGTCTCAAGTGCCACGACCCTCACGTCTCCGATAATAAGAATCAGTTGCTGAAGCCCGAGTCTGGCGATCAGAAAGAGAACCTCTGCCTGAGCTGCCACAACACGGGATTGAATGTCCCGGCAAAAGGTAGCCGACACGCCGCCCTGGACATGGGTTGTGACACCTGCCACATCACGCACAAAACCGGAGAGATTGGAAAGGCCGAGTTTGATTTCCACCTGACGAAGGCGGCGCCGGCGCTCTGTTTGGACTGTCACGATGCCAAGGGCGCGGACCTGCAGAAGGCCCATCAGAATCAACCGTTCGAAAAAGCCGATTGCCTGACCTGCCACGATCCGCACCAGTCAGACGCGCCCAAGCTGATGGCGAAGTTCATGCACCCGCCCTTCGCCGACAAGCAGTGCGACGTTTGCCACGCTCCGGCCAAGGACGGAAAAGTGGTGCTCACCCAGCCCGACGCGAAATCTTTGTGCGTAACCTGCCACTCGGATAAAGCGGAACTCATCGAGAAGGCAAAGGTGCAGCATCCGGGAGCGGCCGGTGATTGCACCGACTGCCACAGCCCACATGCCAGCCGGCAGCCAGGGCTTCCCAAGACGAACGCGGTGGATATCTGCCTGGGTTGTCACAGCGATCAGGCCGAACAGTCCAAGAAGCATGTGCTCCATCAGCCCGCCTTTGGCCAGGGCTGCGCGACCTGTCACGAGCCGCACGGCGGCGAGAATGACCACCTGTTACGGGCCAAGGGAAATCCGCTTTGCCTGGAGTGCCACGGCCCCGACTCGGAGCCACAGAAGCTTGAGGCCGAGCATTTGCTGACAATCTTCAACGGAAAAGTGAAGTTGCCCGAAGACTACTACCAGAAAAACAAGGTCGCGATCCTACCGCTTCGATATGGGCTGGGTCATCCGGTGCAGGGTCATCCTGTGGGAGATGTGATGGATCCGTCGGATATAACCAAGGTCAAGACTCACTTGACTTGCCTATCCTGCCACCAGCCGCACTCTTCGGCGCAGGCTGATTTGCTCGTGAAGGATCAGCAGAACAATATGGCCTTCTGTGATAGCTGCCACAAGAATCGAACGAATATGCGAGATACAACGGTGCCGGGAAATTAGAGACAGGAGAATAGAAAATGCTCGCCCTTCCTTATAAACCGAATTGCAGCGTCAAGGTGCTGGTGGCGCTCGTACTCCTGCTAGCGCTGTGCCTGGCTTCGCCGGTTTCTATGTTTGCCAGCGACAAGAAAAAGAAGAAGGCCGACGCACCTCAGCCGACCGAAGCTCCCAAGCTGGATATTGATACGTCGAAGCTGGTTTGGCCGAACCCGCCCAACATCGCGCGCGTCCGCTGGCTGAGCTACTACGCCGGCATGAAGATCGACCGCACTCCGCCCGCCGCCACGAAGAAAAAGCAGAGCTGGATGGACCGTGTGGCCGGCGCCAAGCAGGAAGATAACGTCGACAAACTCAAGACTTTTCCCTGGCAGTTGCTGGGACCGTACGGCATCGCCATTGACTCCAAGGGCCAGGTATATGTGGCCGATCAAAAAGTCGGAGCGGTCTTTATCTTCAACACGGAGACGCACGACGCCACCCTTATTAAAAACGGCACGGATGCTCACTTTGGCTGGATCAACGGCCTGGCCATCGACGATGGCGACCGCCTTTTTGTCTCCGATGGAAAGATGCATCGAATCCTGATCTTCGGTCCTAGTCATGACGTCCAGGGCCAGATCGTGGAGGGGTTGGTGGATCCGGTGGGACTGGCGATCGACAAAGAAAATCGGCTTCTCTATGCCGTCGACGAGCAACTGGACCAGGTCTTCGTGTATGACGCGGACAGCCTGAAACTGCTGCGCAGAATCGGGAGCGCGGTGACTGCAGCGAAGAAACATTCTCTGACGACGCCGGGAGACTTCGCTGCGCCGACCAATGTTGCGCTCGACAATGACGGCAACGTATACGTCACCGACACTCTGAACAGCCGCGTCGAGATATTCGATGCGGACGGGCATTTCATCAGCACGTTCGGCAAAGCCGGCGACGGTCCAGGATACTTGTTCCGGCCAAAGGGCATTGCGATCGATTCTGACGGGCACATATGGGTGGCCGATCAATATCAGGACCGCGTGCAGGTGTTCAACCGCGACGGGCAGTTGCTCACCTACATTGGCGACACCCACGCCAACGGACCGGGGCAGTTCAAAGCGCTGGTCGGAATTGCCATTGACAAACAAAATCGTGTCTTTACCACCGAACAATATCCGGGCCGCATGCAGATGTTCCGCTACATTACCGACGCTGAGGCGGATGCCGAGCGGACGCGACGGCAAGCGGAGCTGACAAAAACGGCAGACGCGCGAAAGCAGTCGACCGACAGCACGCAGAAACCGGCGGAAGCATCAACCCAGAAACCGGCGGAAGCGCCTGCAGTGAAACCAGAAACTGCAACACCAGCGCAGAAACCTAATTAAAGGATACGTGGTATTTAACCTCACGCTTCGGCGCCCATGCCGAGGCGTTTGCGCGATAGCACTCACTGGCACTCTTGCCGCATCGCCTGAAAGGTGACATCCGTCACGAGCAGGGGTGAGAGGCGTCCTAGAAAGCATCATCTCAAAAATGTCTAATGGCCTCCGGAGAGGAGAGTCCACGTGACGTGTTGCATTTTTTTGCTGTTGAAAAACGCCACAGCGAGCGACCACGCGACGTGGGGCATTTCCCCAATCCCACTGCGGAAGAAGACCCAACAAAGTAACTTATCTGGTGTTACCAAAGTGGGATCAGTTCCCGAAACGGGTTCTAAGTGCAACTGTGGCAATTACTTACATATCCACGTTAAGAATGGCTTCAGCCAAGCTCTTCGGTGGTTCTCGTGCAATCGTCCATACGGGAGGGTTTACAGAACCTCCGCAATCTTATGAACCTCGAGAGTTCCAAGAGTGCAGCAGTAGAAGTAAGCGGTAGATGTGAACGTGTTGCAACACTTCATAAAGGAGCTAATATGAAAAAGAGCTTTTTAGTTCTGTTAATGATTCTGGCCGTAGCTGCTTTTGCTGCTGCTCAGACATTCGCGCCGCCGTCTGACGTCCTCGGCGCTCACCTCAATTACGGTCGTGGCTGCGCAGCTTGCCACGCGCCACACAGCGGCGCATGGGGCAACGGCGCCAACAAGTCGGGCGACACCACCTCTGGTACCTCGATCCTCTGGGGTCAGGATGTGGGCTCGTTGTACGGCAAGACCATCATCACGGGCAGCACCAATGGCAGCACCGGCTACACTGAAGTTCTGCCGGCCAGCATGGCCGCTGGGACTCCCGATGTGAATGGCCTGATCACCTGCCTTAGCTGCCATGACGGCAACTATGCCACCGGCGCCATGATGAAGAACCAGGTTTATGAGACACTGCCAGCCGGCTACGGCGGTTTCAACAAGATTCCGACCTTGCTGGGTGCGAATGGCGACGGCGCCAACAGCTACCTGGCCACTCACCCGGTGGGCTTGAACGCCACCGTTTCTTGCGGCGGACAGTGGAATTGGGATTGCGTCGAGACCAACGGCGTGATCAATATGACTGGCCCGAATTCCTCCGCATTCGTAAAGAACTACGGCTTCTTCGTCGGCCTCAGCGCGTACAACAACACAGCTGTGGTTACCTGTACGACCTGCCACAACCAGCACATCATGAACGTCGTCAAAGTCACCAACGGCGCGAAGAGCGGCTTGGCGAGCGGCACCTACCAGACGATGTTCTTCGTCATCGGCCCCTATAACCCGGGCAGCGGCACGGCTGGATCGAACCAGACCGCGCAGTTCTGCCGTCAGTGCCACGGTGGAGAAGCGAACGAGTCGAACGGAAGCTATACCATCCCGACGACTTTCTAAGCTGTCGGCTTCGTAACACGGGGGAGAGGAAAACTCTCCCCTATTTTTTCGACCGAATTCTGTGTGAGGATAGATTTATGAAACGCCAACCAGCAATACGAACCCGGATTCTCGCGGCCTTTACGCCAATCGCGATGAGCATAATCGTGATGAGCTTAATCGCGATGACCGCGGCGGTGACGGCGACGGCCCAACAGCTCGCCGTCTCCCACACTCCGACTGCCGTGGCGTCTCAACCCGACGCCGGGATGCAAGTCACGGGCAGGCCGGTGGCACGAGTCAACGGAACGGTATTGACCGATCGTGACCTGCAGCGCGAGATGTTTACCTTGTTTCCTTACGCCGCGCAGCACAATGGTCAGGTGCCAGCAGAAATGGAGCCGCAGCTCCGCAAGGGCGCTCTGCAGATGATTGTGTTTGAAGAACTGGTGTACCAGGAAGCGTTGCGCCGCCAGATGACGATACCTCCGGCCAAGTTGAAAACGGCAGAAAACGACTTTCGCGGTCAATTCAGCACTCCGGCTGAATATCATCAATTTCTGATTTCAGAATTTAAAGGGTCGGAGAAGGCTTTAGACGAGAAGATTAAACGGTCATTGCTGATTGATGCCCTGCTCAAGGCGGAAGTGGATGCCAAGTCGACGGTCTCGTTGGCCGAGGCTCGAGCCTATTATGACAAAAACCCAGCCCGATTTGAGTATTCGGAAGGCTTTGCCATACAAACCATTTCCTTCTTGCCTCCGGAGAAGCCCACGCCTGACAGCTTGAAGGAAGAGCGTAAGCGTGCCGAGGATGCTCTGAAGCAGGCCAAAGCGACGACGAGCTACGAGCAGTTCGGGATGCTGGCGGAAAAAATCTCCGAAGACGACTACCGGGTGATGATGGGCGACCACAAAAGAGTGGACCGCGCAAAACTGGCGCCGCAAGTGGTGGACGCGCTTCTCTCCGTTAAGGAAGGCGAAATCACCGGCATCATCCAGATCGAGCAGGCCCTTACGATCGTCCGGCTGAACCAGCATACCCCCGCGGGGAAAGTGAAGTTTGCCGATGTGAAGGATAAGCTGCAGAAAGAGCTGCAACAGCAGAAACTGAATGCTGTGCGCGCGGCCCTGGACAAGAGGCTGCGGAAGACCTCGAAAGTCGAAGAGATGTAAGCCGTCCCCCTATGCAAAAGACCTGCGCCAGAGCGCAGGTCTTTTCTTTTCCTCTTTTTTCGCAATTGGCTTCGTACCCGTGGGGAATGCAATGGTTTTGGGCTTCAGCCCCTGTCACTGCAGGGGCTAAAGCCCGCGAGATTTTAGGTCGCTAACGCGGCCCTGAAGGGCCGCTCTTCCACGGGATTCCATGGGTCGGTGGCGCGATGAGGGCCGTTGCATGGATTCTTCGCGAAAGCATGCCCCTGAGCATGACGAGGTTTCAAGTGCGGTGACAGGGGCTAACGCCCGCGAGATTTTAGGTCGCTAACGCGGCCCTGAAGGGCCGCTCTTCCACGGGATCCCATGGGTCCGTGGCGCAATGAGGCCCGTTGCATGGATCCTTCGCGAAAGCATGCCCCTCAGCATGACAAGGTCTCAAGTGCAGTGACAGGGGCTAAAGCCCGCGAGATTTTAGGTCGCTAACGCGGCCCTGAAGGGCCGCTCTTCCACGGGATCCTATGGGTCGGTGGCGCGCTAGTTGCACAGATCCTTCGTGGGGACAGGATATGCCCCTCAGGATGACAAGGTCTCAAGTGCAGTGACAGGGGCTAAAGCCCACGCGACTTTAGGTCGCTAACGCGGCCCTGAAGCGCCGCTCTTCCACGGGATCCTATGGGTCCGTGGCGCGCTAGTTGCACAGATCCTTCGTGGGGACAGGATGCCCCGCGCAGGTCTTCTCTTCTCGCAACGTATTGCTGCGCAAACTACGGCGGGATCACCTGTCAGCTCGGGCGGCTGCGTGGGCGCTGGAGATCCCCTTCGGCAAGCTCAGGGCAGGCCCTCGTCCTGCTGGTGAAAACGCGGGACTTCGGGATGACGCCATGGGGGTGTTTCTCGTGCTGCTGCGCATGCGCCAAATGCCTTGTCCTCTTGAGCTTAGCTGGGTTATATGCCCCAGAACCCACGCTCTAATTTTCCTCCAAATTCCTTAGCTCGTTGCTGGGCAATGGTTTAGCCAAGTGCCAGTTCTGGCGGGGAACGTGCTTTTGTTCCATTAGAGGAAAGCGATGCCGGTTGCCCTCCATTTGGGAGACGCCACACCCACCTTGAAGCAGCCGGATATGGGAACGGGACCGCAGTTGCGCCGCTGTGGGGAAGCCAGGATAACGCAGGTGCAAAACCGGTCTGGAGACTGGAAGAAGTTGGTGAGTGTGAGGGGTGCTTTCCTCAATGTCGCTTTGATTTTAGCAGGAGCTCTCCTGCTGGTACTGCCGGCTCAGGCGCAGCTGAAGCTGGGGGAAAGCAGCAACAACCTGAACGGCACTCTCTCCGGGGGATATAACGCGGATTACGGAAATTTGGTTCCTTCCGACCACAGTTTGTCGTTCGGAGGCACTGGAACACTGTCCGGTTTTTACTACAATCCCAACTTCCTCTCTTACACAATTTCTCCTTACGTGAATCAGGCGCGAGACAACTCGTCCTTCCAATCCATTTCCGACGCGAGCGGGGTCAATCTCAGCGCCTCGATTTTCTCGGGCAGCAAGTTTCCCGGCTCCATCACCTATGCCAAGGCTTACAACAGCGAAGGCAATTATGCGATCCCGGGAGTAGCCAACTATGCGACGCATGGCAATAGCGACAACTTCGGTATCAACTGGTCAGAAATCCTGACGGATTGGCCCAGCCTCTCCGCCAGCTTCCAGACGGGCAACAACCAGTATTCGATCTATGGTGCGAACGACAGCGGAAGCACCAATTCGCGTTCTTTCAGCTTGCGGTCGTCCTACCTGTTGAGGGGCTTCAACCTTACTGGATATTTTTCAGATGGAGACTCGCACTCCGACATACCGGAAGTTCTTCAGGGCTCTACGCAGCCAGAGACCTCGACCTCCAGCAGCCGAGGGTATGGATTTGCCGTGGGTCACCCGTTGCCGCTTAACGGAGGATTTTCCGGAACCGTTAACCGCTCGGATGTTAGTTCCGACTTTCTCGGCTATAGCTACAGCGGCACGATCGATACTTACACCGGGACCGCAGCCTTTCAGCCGACCCAGAAATTCCACTTTTCGGTCAGCACAGACTACTCGGATAACCTCACCGGTACCTTGTTCCAGGCAATCACGGCGACGGGAGGAATCGTCACGCCACCGGCACAAGGGGAGTCATCGCACGCCTTCGATGTGCTCGGCAATGCCAGCTATTCGGTGATGCAGAACTTGCAAGCACTCGCCTCGGCTGACCATCGCCAACAATTCTTCGAGGGCAAAAGCTACGGAGCCGACTCTTACGGCGGCGGCGTCATCTATGGACGGGTTTTGTTTGGCGGCAACCTTAATACGGCACTGACTCTCACGGAGAACACAGTCAGCACTTCCAGCGCGAACGAACTCGGGTTTAACGGCACCATCAATTACAACAAGCGATTCGCTGGCTGGACCGCGGGCGTGTTTGCCAACTACGCGCAGAATGTGCAAACGCTGCTGATCACCTACATGTCCTCGTTTTACGGATACGGCGGCAACATCCGGCGCCGATGGGGAAGGTTTGGCTGGACCGCGGGCACAAGCTTCAACAAAACAGGATTGACCGAACAGGCTGGAACCTCGAGCAGCAGCCAGAGTTACAACAGTTCCGTGAGTTATTCGCCCTGGATCAACATTAACGCAACCTACTCGAAGTCGAATGGAAACGGAATCGAGACCGGAGCCGGGTTGACTGCCACGCCAACGCCGCAGCCGATCCTAACGCCGAATGATCTTATTCTCTTTGCCGGATCGAGCTATTCCTTTGGCCTGGCCAGCAATCCGATGCGCAGGCTGACCATTGCATCGAGCTTCGCCAGGGCCTACGGGAACAGCAACGTAGTCGGAATCACCTCGTCGAACAACACGGAGCAGATCAACACGCTTTTTCAGTATCAATTCCGTAAGATGTACCTGACTGGCGGCTACAGTAGACTGGACCAGGGCTTCAGTGTGTCCGGCACACCGCCGGAGAAGATATCAGCGTTCTATTTCGGGGTGTCGAGATGGTTCAACTTCTTCTAGCCCGCCCCGATGTTCCAAGCAGAAGCAGAGAGCGAATATAAGATGCGGGTCGCGCGCCGGCTAAAGTCGGTTCCTGATTTACGAATGGCGGTTGTTCTGACGCTGGTGGTTCTGATGCCGCTTCTGCTGGCGCCCGGGATTCCGGCCTCAGCCTCGCGGCAACCGAAACCCAATGCAGATGAACTCGGACCTCCTACGCTTGAACTGGAGGGGGGCCGGAGGCTGCTCTACGAACGAAGCTTTGGCTCGGAACGCGAAGTGAAGCCGAAGCGCGGCTTCTGGAACCGGCTGGTGGACATCGTGGCGGGCGAGCCTGAGTTCAAGAATCTGGTCCGGCCCTACAGCATTGCGGTGGATTCTCGTGGGCGGATCATCGTCACGGATCCGGGCGCAGCCGGGGTTCACATTTTTGATTTCGCACAACAGAAGTACAAATTTATCGAGCGCCGCGACAAAGGAAAGGATGCGATGCTCGGACCGCAGTGCGTCGCGGTCGATGCGCAAGACAACATCTATGTCACCGATTCGGAGACGGGCAAGATCTTCGTGTTCAACTCCGGGGGAAAATATGAGCGCGTGATCGGCAGCCTGAGAGGCGGGGAAGGATATTTCAAGCGTCCCACCGGAATCGCGGTGGACTCGGTGACGCAGCGCATCTACGTGACGGACACGCTGCGCGACAAGATTTTCATGATGGATATGCAGGGGAATATTCTGCAAACCATCGGAAAGCAGGGCGATGGCGATCTGGAATTCAATTTGCCGACCGAGCTGCGATTGGATGGCGAGAACCTGATCGTGGTCGATGCCATGAACTTTCGGGTACAAGTTCTGGACCGCTCGGGAAGTTTTCGCTATTCCATTGGAAGAGCCGGCGACAACAGTGGAAGCGTGTTTCGGCCGAAAGGAATTGGGGTCGACTCCGAAGGCGATTTGTATATCGTCGATGGTCTGTGGGGAGTGGTGCAAGTATTTAATCGCCAGGGAGATTTGCTCTATTACTTCGGAAAAAGAGGCACGCACGCGGGAGAATTTCAATTGCCAGCGGGATTGTTTATCAACCACGAGGACCGGATTTTCGTGGTGGATTCCTTCAATCGCCGCATTCAGGTATTTCATTACTTCGGCTTGAAGAAGGCCAAGGAAGGAATGTAGTGAGGTTCAAATTCTCATGCGTGTGCCTGACGGTGGTTCTGGGGGCAGGGACTCTGCTCGCCCAGTTCACCGGCGACGTGATTGGCTCGCACGATCTTGGCCCAGGCAGCAAATCGCCCATCACCGGCGCCCGCACTGATTTCTGCATGTATTGCCATGAGCCTCACAATGGCGTCGGAGGCCGAACGCCACTGTGGAATCAGAAGCTCACGGTCCAGAGCTATAGTTTGTACACCAGCGATACCGAAACAAATCGTGGCACCCAGCCGATGATGGGAGCCGACAGCAATCTGTGCCTCTCCTGCCACGACGGGACCGTGGCGCCGGGAACCACGGCGGCGTTTGGGCAGGTCACGATGTTCGGATCGATGTACAACTACGACGTGTTTGGTACCAATCTGCAGCCGTCGCATCCGGTCGCTTTTGCGTTGCCCTTGAAAGATAACGTCGATTTGATTGCATCGCTGGCGGCAAAGGGCGCGACGGGAGATCCAACCGGAGCGGTTCGGCTTATCAACGGCAACGTTGAATGCACGTCGTGTCATAACGCCCATGTGCAGGCAAAGGATCTGATATCGCAGAATTTTTTGGTCCGGGATAGTTCGAACGGTCAGATGTGTTTGGCTTGCCATGACCCGACCCGCCAAATGGCCGGCAAAGTGAACCCGCTGGCGGATTGGGCCACGAGTGCCCACGCCCTGGTGCAGAACAAGATTTCACCCCAGGCGAATGTGGGGAGCTACACCACGGTAGGGCAAGACGCCTGCATTTCCTGCCACGCCCCGCACAATGCCCAGGGGCCGGCGCGACTGCTTCGCGGACCCAACGAGCAGGATTGCATCGCATGCCACAACGGAGGTGCGAATATCTCGCCGGCGCCGCCGAGCGTTTTCTCCGAATACGCTGCCCCCAAGGTCGGGCATCCCTTCCCGACCACAACGAATCCTCATGACGCCGGCGAGAGCATGCTGCTGAATAACAACCGGCATGCTACCTGCGTGGATTGTCACAACGGGCATGGGTCAGCCCAAGTGGGAATATTTCCACCTCCTCCCCGGGTCCGTGTTTCTCAAAGGGATGTCTCCGGAATCAGCGCGACTGACGGCATGTCCATCGTAGCGCCGGTGGTGAACCAATACGAGAATTGCTTCCGCTGTCATGGAAGCAGCTCCGGAAAAGCGGTTCGGCCGATGTATGGATACTTGCCGGTGCGTGCGGCTTCGGCCGGGGATCCGTTGAACATCATCCCTCAATTCAGCGCTACCGCTTCTTCGAGCCATCCGGTGACCCACGTTAGCAACAGCTCTCTGCCGCAGCCCAGCTTGCTGACTACGATGCTGAATCTCGACGGCGTAACGCAGGGGCGCGCGATGGGAACACAGATATTCTGCACGGACTGCCACAACAGCGACGACAATCGCGAGTTCGGGGGTGCAGGACCGAATGGTCCGCATGGTTCCAAGTGGACCCATATTCTGGAACGCCGCTATGAATTCAATCAAGCGGTGGCGCCCGGCCAACTGATCACAAATCTATTTCAGAATCCTGACTTAAGCGTGAATGGGCCTTACGCGATGTGCGGTAAGTGCCACAATCTCGCCAGCATCATGACGAACACCAGCTTCAGCCAGCACCAGAGCCATATCGCCGCCGGTTTCACGTGCTCGGTATGCCACACCGCGCACGGACTGGGAGGCGTCAATCCGAATCTTAGCGGCCAGCGGCTGGTCAACTTTGACGTTAACGTAGTTGCTCCGAATGGCGGCATTCCAATCTCCTACAACCGCGCCACCAATACATGCACGCTGACCTGTCACAATACCTTGCATTCCCCTAACGGCACTGTTACTCCCGCGACTGGCGGGAGCGTGCTGAAGAAGTGACGGCGTGACGATGGCGACCGCGGCGGCGGCGGAGACCGGCTTCGAGAAACCTGTCTCCATACTCGACAGGCTGACTTATCCCGTGGCTTTCGTGGCGTCATTCTCTATATGGTTTCTGGCAATCAGAGCGCCCCTGTGGTTGGACGAGACGCTCGCCTACTGGCAGGTCAGCGGCGGCTTGGGAAAAATATGGAGCCGCTCGGCGCTCATGCCTTCTTCGATTGGCTACCTTTACACCCTTTGGGTTGCAAAGTCGATTCTTGGCAGCAGTGAGATCGCGCTCAAGATCCCGTCTACATTGGCAATGCTGGGCGCGGTTTACTTTTTGTTTCGGGCTGCACGCGAGCTGTTCGATCTGGAGTTCGCGTTTCTGAGCTGCATCTTCTTCAGTCTGGAATACAACGTGGTCTTTGCGGCCACCGACGCGCGCCCGTACGCATTTGCCTTGCTGGCGACGAACGTTGCAATTTTTGCATTCGTTCGGTGGATGAAGCGACAACAATTGCGCGACGCGATCGTTTTTGGAGCGGCGGCGGCAGGAATTCTCTATTTTCATTACCTGTTTGGAGCGATCCTGCCGGCGTTTGCGATTTACTATCTGGTGGCACGACATCGATCGATCAAAACGGATTTGCGGCAACTGGCTGGGGTGCTGATTACTTTTACTCTGGTTGCCCTTCCGTTGGTTTTTCGGGTTGCGAGTTTATACCAAAGCAAGGTCATACATGTTGTTCAGCAATTGCGCCACCCTGGCCTGGCGGCACTGAACACGCTCGCACCGATGCAGACGCTCATTGGTTTTGGAATCGCGGCTCTGGTTGCAGCGCTGATGCGGAAAATAAAGTTTCCCGCACGCGAATGTTTTCCGGCAATCCTGCTCTGCCCTTTGCTGGCTTTGGTCCCGGCAGGCGTGTTTTTCGCCGTCAGCGCCGCTACTCCGGTGCATCTGGTCATTCCGCGCTATCTCACGGTCACAGCGCCGGGCAGCGCCTTGACCTGGGCGTTGTTGACGAGCTATATCGATTCCCGCGTGTTGCGGCAGATCTTCTGCGCAGGCCTGGTGGGAATCACTTTGTTTGAAGCCTACAGTTCACCGCTTTCCCGCCAGCACGAACTAAACTTCAAACAAGCGCATGCGTTCGTAAACACGAATGTTGCGAAGGATGAAGGCAACGTTCCGGTACTCGTTTGCAGCGCATTCATCGAGTCCGACCATACGACCGAGTTGGGG